>Ga0302252_1000004_pt1 | contig 674858 bp, 535 predicted proteins | sample AAG_RA_Leu_MG_FD_193511 | JGI IMG/M metagenome (GOLD analysis project Ga0302252, IMG submission 193511) | Enriched activated sludge microbial communities from anaerobic digester in WTTP, New Holstein, Wisconsin, United States - AAG_RA_Leu | ecosystem: Engineered > Bioreactor > Anaerobic >... | reverse complement strand
AAAATAATAATTATTTGAGTCTGATAACAGACCATTTTTTTGCCCAGCTAAGTGCTGCTCCGCTACGCTCCGCAGCACTTAGCTCATTCTTTACTTTAACCATTTACACAAAATTATTTACACTACCCCTGAGTATTATTTTCTCTATTACGTATTTCGGGCTGATTAGTGTTGTTATTCTGTCTTCTCTCGATTGTTGAGTTGTTGTTTTCTTGCTTTGGACGAATCTCAATCTTTGGTTGAACTTTTACATCTCTATTTTGTGAATCGATTCTAGGTTGCGTGTTTTGCTCACGTTGTCTGATCTCCTTGTCTTGTTCCTTTCTTTCGATTTCTTTTGTTAAATTATTTTGTTCTCTGATATTATCATTTTTTTCTCTTGACTGACGTTCCTGTTCTGGAACTTTAATTTTACGCTCTGTATTCATTTCCTGAGTTCTGTTCTGAACATTCTGGTCACGATTTACAACATCTTTATCATTATTTTGTCTTTCTCTGATCTTTTCTACATCAAGACTTGTTTTACGATTGTTCTTTTCTATATTTCTCTCTTTAACTTCACGAGTTAAATCAGGGCGATAGTTAATTTCGATCGTATTTTCACGTCGCACTATAGGATCACTATTTCCACTTCTATCTCTGAATACAACACTATTCTCTTGAAGTTTAGTTCGTGTGACTCTTTCGAAATCAGAAGGTTCTACACCTCTATTGAAGACTGAATTATTTCTGATTTCGTAATTTGTGCGAGGTTTAGTCTGATTGTATGTCCTGTACTTTACACTGTTACCAATGAAATAGTTATTAACATGTCTATGTGAAAAATGTTTGAATTTCACAAAATTCCAGTGATTGTAAGGAATCACATAATTATGAGAGTAATAAAAACCAACATTTATCGAAAACATCGCGTAAGGAGGTAGTGGAGACCAGCCAATATAGAAATCGTCATATCTCCATTCAACCCAAGCAGGACCCCACTGAGTATCCGGCAACCAAATCCATCCATAATAATCGTCATAAAACCATCTGCCGTAATGGAAAACGACATAACCAAATGGTTCATAAGAATCCCAGTACCAACCATAGTTAGACCAGATCCATCTTCCTGAAGTGTAGGGACTCCATCTAATACCGATGTTCGGACGCCATACAATAACATCAGGTGCCAACTCTATCCATCGACCATAAGGGCTTAATTCATGGTAAAAGGATGCATATCCTCCATAGTGATTGAGGGGACTTGCATTTAGTCCACCATGAAATCCTGAGGATAGCAGTATTATTAACGATATATATATTAACTTTTTCATTTTTGTATCTCCTATAAGGTTCACTAGTAACTAATCAATTGATGTGCCAATAATAAAAGGTCATTTATGCAATTAATTTTTGTAAACTGATATCTCATAGCGAATTAAAAACTATTCATTGTGTACTGAAAAATAGACAATAAATAAGGGTTTCACAGATGATAATCAACTAATTGAAGAAAGTAGTAATAAATACCCAATTATTTTGAATAATTGCGAATTACTAGCTATTTTTGTAATTTAGAATTATTTAGGTATTATGAACAAAGAAACATTTGAAAAACTTAGTTACATCGCTATTGGGATTGTGGCTCTTCTTCTTTTAATGATGATTGCTAAGCTTGTTCCTGAATATATGAATATCTACTTCCTCGCCTTTAGTATCGTCCTACTTCTACTTCGTTTTGGTGGCAGGACATATTTTTTGACTAAAGATTGGAAAAGTAGAAAAGAGCAAAAAAATAAATGATTTAAAGGAATTAGGTAATTAAATAATGAAAAGAATTTTAAGCGGAATGAGACCAACCGGCAAGCTGCATCTTGGTCATTATACTGGCGCATTAGAAAACTGGATTACTCTTCAACATGATTTTGAGAATTACCATCTGGTAGCTGATTGGCACGTCCTCACTACATCACTAAACACATCAAGCGTATATGAGGATACAATTGATATGGTTATTGACTGGTTAGCTGCAGGCCTTGATCCCATGAAAAGTCCGATGTTCCGTCAATCCAAGGTAAAAGAGCATACTGAACTCCATCTTATTTTATCCATGCTCATCACAGTAAACCGGCTTGAACGAAATCCGACTGTTAAGGATCAGATACGTGATTTAAATATTGAGAACATTACTTACGGTCATTTAGGTTATCCTGTCCTGCAAGCGGCTGATATACTTCTTTACAAAGGTGATTTTGTTCCCGTAGGGGAGGATCAGGTTCCTCATATCGAAATCGCAAGAGAATTAGCACGCAGGTTTAACCAAACTTTTGGGCCGGTTTTTCCTGAACCGGAACCCAAACTAACCCAGTTTTCGAGATTAGTAGGTCTGGATGGAAACGCTAAAATGAGTAAATCCTTGGGAAATGCGCTCCTTTTAAGCGACGATCCTGAAACTGTTAAATTGAAACTTCGAAAAGCTGTAACCGATCCCCAAAAAATGCGAAAAGGTGACCCCGGACGACCTGAAATCTGTTTGGTATTCTCCTATCATCGTAAGTATAATCAGGATGAGTGTCAAGAGATTTCTGCTGATTGTAAGAGTGGTAAACTTGGATGTGTGGATTGCAAATTAAGATGTGCATCAAGGATTTCTGAATTCCTGGACCCGATTATTGAGCGTAGAAAGCACTACGAAGCAAACAAGGATGAGGTAATATCGATTCTTTGTCATGGTGAAGAATGTGCACGAAAGGTTGCCCAAAAGACAATGGATGAAGTACATAACTTGATTGGTATGGGTTAGAATACCGGGTAATAATGCATAATGTTTAAGATAAGACTAGATCAGTTTGAAGGTCCGCTGGATTTACTTCTTTTTTTTATTAAAAGAGATGAACTTAATATTTATGATATCCCGATTTCGCGAATTACGAAAGAATACATGGAATATGTTAATTATATAAAAATGCTTGACCTTGAGACTGCAGGTGATTTCATTTTTATGGCATCTACTCTAATGTACATTAAGGTTAAAATGCTGCTTCCCAAGGAAGTGGATGAAAAGGGAGAGTTGATAGATCCCAGAGCGGACCTGGTGAAAGCACTCCTTGAGTACAAACGTTACAAAGAAATGGCAGAAGAATTGTCTTTCTTTGAGTCTTCGGAGAGGAAAATATCTTATCGCGGTAATTATGAAGAAGATCCTAAAGAAGCACCCGAGGAATTTGACATACTGTTAAAAAATGTTTCCGTTTACGATCTGGCAAAAGCATTCAAGCGAGTTATTGAATCAAGAAAAAGTGAACCTGTGCATCAAGTGGTAAAAATTCCTGTTACGATAGATGAACAGATTACTTTTATTGCGGAGAAAATCAATCTGTATGGAGAAATCCATTTCCTTTCCTTGATTGATGAAATAAGAGAAAAAATTAGGGTGATTGTTACTTTTATTGCGCTATTGGAGATGATTAAAATGCAAAAAATTGGGGTAAGAACATCAGAAAATTTGAATGATTTTGTGCTGTATAAAAAAACAGAATAAAAAGACGAAAAATGGATAGTATTTATAACCAGGTTATTGAAGCACTTATTTTTGCATCTGACGAACCAATTTCCAATTCGGATATTATACGTGCAATTAGAGGAATTGACGGAGATGAAATTGATGTAAACGATAATGATATAGAGAAGGTTATCGAAAACCTGAATCTATTATATACAGAAAAGAGTCTCTCCTTTCGTATTAAGAAGGTCGCCGAAGGATTTGTATTTGCTACTAGAGATGAGTATTCCAAGTACTTGGGTTACCTCTCAACTGAAAAAAGTAAGAGAAGACTAAGTCAAGCTTCTCTGGAAACATTAGCGATAATTGCGTACAAGCAACCTATTACTAAACCGGAACTTGAAGCTATCAGAGGAGTTAATTCTGATTACATACTTACTGCTCTTCTGGAGAAGAAGTTAATTACTATCTCAGGTAGAGCTGAAACCGTGGGCAGGCCCCTTTTGTATGGCACTACAGCAGAATTTTTAAAGTACTTTGGGCTTTATAAAATATCTGATCTTCCAAAACCCAGGGAAATTGAGGAGATTATGCAAGATGAGGATTTTATTGAGCAGCGAAAGAAAATAATGATGAACCTATTTGAAGAAAAAATGGAGGAAGAGCTGATTGAAAATTCCAGAGAAACCCAGAACAACAGCAATACGTCTGAATAGTTATATTGCAGACTGTGGAGTTACTTCAAGACGTAAAGCAGATGAATTAATTCAGCAGGGCCGGGTTATGGTGAATAATAAAGTAATAACAAGCATGGGTTACAAAATAAATTCATTTAAAGATAAAGTCTTTGTTGATGGCGAAAGAATAAATCTTTCCCAACCTGTGTACTATCTTTTAAATAAACCTAAAGGTTATGTTAGCACCGTAAGCGATGATAAGGGAAGACCAACCGTTATAGAACTTATTAGAACACATATAAAAATATTTCCCGTTGGAAGACTTGATTATGATACAACAGGTGTCCTATTATTAACAAATAATGGTGACTTCAATCAGGCTATGACACATCCTTCCAATAACATTAAAAGGGAGTATGATGTCAAACTTGATAAGATTCTTTCTCAGGATGATGAGGAAAAATTACTAAAAGGCGTATTTATAGAAGGGGGCAGAGGGACATTTCTTACTGTAACTTATCCTACTAATAACAAGAAAGCACCAACAGTTGTTTCTTCTGAAGGAAGAAATCATTTTGTTAAAAATATGTTCAAGGCTTTGGGTTATACAGTCACTGCGCTACACAGAAGGAGTTTTGGATTTTTAACAGTTAAAGATCTTCCTGAGGGGTCATATAGAGAACTAACACAACGTGAATTAAAACTTGTAAACAGAATATTAAATAATAAGAGATGACAGAAAATGGTTAATCACATGAAATTGTTTTTAATTATCTTTTCATTTTGCATGATCTCAGTCGGATACTCTCAGGACGTCAAGTTTGATACAATTCCTAAGTACACTTATTCTTCCATCCCTGAATTCAGAGAACAATTGGATGATATTTTTAATGATCCTAATTTTAATAATGCAAACTGGGGTGTTGTTATCCAGTCACTCTCAACAGGTGAATATTTTTACAAAAGGAATGAAAACAAACTTTTTATGCCTGCATCCAATTTGAAACTGTTTACTACTGCTGCCGGGTTGGCTGTTCTTGGAAGTGATTATAAATTCAAAACTGAAATATATGCAAACGGAAAGATTGATGGGACTGTATTAACTGGAAATTTGATTGTTAAAGGATTTGGTGATCCAACTATCTCGGGAAGATTTTATAATGATGATGCAATAGCGATCTTCCGAGACTGGGCCGATTCACTTATTGAGTTGGGCATAGATGAGGTCAAGGGTAATTTGCTGGGAGATGATAATGCTTTTGAAGACAGAGGATTGGGAACTGGGTGGTCGTGGGATTATGAATCTGATTGGTATGCAGCTCCCTCTGGTGCACTATCCCTGAATGATAATTGTGTAGATCTTCAAATATCTCCTTCAAAGATCGGTAATGTTGCAAATATTAGTATAATTCCGGAGAATAAATATGTAGTAATAGTCAATAATGTATATACAGTTAAGAGAGATTCCGTAACATCAATTTATACAACCCGGGAAAGGGGAACTAATATTATCAAAATCAGTGGTACTATAACCGAAAATAGTTCACAAGTAAAAAGATTTGTCACGGTTAATAATCCCACTCAGTTTTTTATGGTAGTTCTTAAAGAAGTTCTAATTAAAGAAGGGATTAAAATTTCGGGTTTTGCTGCAGATAATGATGATGGAGGAGATATCGTTGATTATGAACAGGGAAAACTTCTTTTTACTCATCTTTCGCCCCCCTTAAAAGATATTATTCGGGTAATAAATAAAAGCAGCCAAAATTTCTTTGCTGAACAGCTACTGAAAGTTATGGCTTATGAGAAAAGAGGATATGGCAGTGCATCGCTCGGGATTAATACGGAGAGCAGAATTCTTGAAAGTATGGGGATTAATGTTGACGGTATGAACCTCGCTGATGGATCCGGACTATCACGACTAAATCTTGTTACTCCGACTCAAGTTGTAAATCTGCTCAGGAGCATGTATAATGGTGATAACTTTACAGATTATTATAATAGTTTACCGGTAGCCGGAGTTGACGGTACTCTTGCTAACAGAATGAGAAAAGCCCGAACACAGAATAACGTAAGAGCTAAAACGGGTTTCATTGGAGGAGTCAGAAGTCTGTCGGGATATGTCTATACAGGTGACAGAGAACTTGTTGCTTTTTCAATGATAGTAAACAATTTTACCGTCCCATCGGTACTAGCTGATGCATTACAGGACCTTGTTTGCTTGAGACTTGCTAATTTTAAGAGAAAACAAACGGAGTAAATGTGGAGAATAATTTAATTGAAGATGTAAATGTTTTAATCAAGAGGAGAATTGAAGAGCTTGGAGAACTAAAATCGATGGGCATTGAACCGTATGCTTATGATTACCCGGTTGATTCATATTCTGAAGATATAAAGCGGAATTTTAGTGAACTTGAGAACCAAAACGTTTCGGTAGCTGGACGTATAATGACACTTCGAAGGATGGGGAAAGCCTCATTTGCTACTATTCAGGATTCTAAAGGAAGGATTCAAATTTATCTGAAAAAAGACGATCTTGCTGAAAGTTACGAAGCCTTCAAACTTTTCGATATTGGTGATATAATTGGAGGAAAAGGATTTGTATTTAAAACAAAAACCGGCGAAATCTCAGTACACTTGAAGGAATTAAAACTATTGGCAAAATCAGTTCGACCTATTCCAATCCCCAAGGAAGTAATTGATGAAAGCGGAAAAAAAACAATACACGATCAATTTGTTGATAAAGAATTAAGATTCAGACAGCGTTATGTTGATTTGATCGTAAATCCGGAAGTTAGAGAGGTGTTTCGAAAAAGGAGTAAAATAATTACAGCCATCAGAAGTTATCTTGATAAAAATGATCTTCTCGAAGTTGAAACACCTGTGTTGCAACCATTATATGGAGGTGCTTCCGCAAAACCTTTTATAACACATCACAATGCCCTTGATATTCCTCTATATCTGAGGATTGCAGATGAATTATACCTTAAAAGACTAATTATTGGCGGATTTGATGGGGTTTATGAAATATCAAAAGATTTTAGAAATGAGGGTATGGATAAAACTCACAATCCTGAATTCACTATGCTTGAGCTTTACGTGGCTTACAAAGATTACAATTGGATGATGAAGTTTGTAGAAGATATGATATATGACCTTTGCGTTAGTGTATTTGGTACGACAGACTTTACTCTCGAAGGAGAAACAATAAGCTTCAGTAAGCCATGGAGAAGAGTGTCTATGGTCGAAGCAATAAAAGAAAAGACCGGATTGGATATAGTATCAGCCTCAGATGATGAAATCAAAACTGTTGCTAAGAAAATTGGTGCTGATTTAAGTGGATATAAAAGTAGAGGAAAACTTATAGATGAGATTTTTGAACTTACTGTTCAGGATGAACTTCGCCAACCTACTTTTTTGTATGAATATCCGGTTGAAACTTCGCCATTGGCAAAAAAGCATAGAACATTCCCAGGGTTAGTTGAAAGATTTGAAGGCTTTGTAGCCGGGAAAGAAATATGTAATGCTTTCAGTGAACTCAATGATCCTTTCGATCAGAAAGCAAGATTCGAGGATCAGGTAAAGGCAAGGGATAAGGGGGATGAAGAAGCACAAACTTTTGATGAGGATTATGTAAGAGCTCTTGAATATGGTATGCCTCCGACTGCCGGACTGGGAATAGGTATTGACAGACTAGTAATGTTGCTTACCGGTCAAACTTCTATTCGAGATGTTCTGTTATTTCCACAGATGAAACCTGAATAATGATTTTAAGCACAGTTTGAATAACCGGACGTTCTTAATTAGATATATTTAGAAGTAGAAAAGATTTTGAAAAAAAATGTTTTGTTTTGTATTTTGCTTTTGTTTGGTAAGGGAGTTATCCTCTTTGCACAAGGTGAACTGGATACTCCAATTTCGTCAAGCAAGAATAGTATAATTAACGAAATAAAAAAGAATAACTTTTTACTGAACAATAATTTACCTAAATCATTTGAAATAGATCCGTTAGTAAGAAAAACAGATACAGATATGCTGCTTAAGATGGGCATTATTTATTCTGCTGGGTGGGGGGTAATACACTATTTTAAACAGAAATCCTGGTGGGCTAATGAAAAAGTTCCGTTTCACATCTACTGGGATATGGATTACTCACTTGAAATGGACAAAGTGGGACACTTTTATGCAGGTACACTTCTAGCACATGCTTTCGGAGCTGGATTGGAAGCCTCTAATATGGAAGTAAGTGATCGTATTTGGCTGGCTTCAGGACTTGCTTTATTATTTCATACATATGTTGAAATTGAGGATGGTTTTGCTCCGGAATGGGGATTTAGTCCTCCTGATATGGCTTGTAATGTATTTGGGGCTTCATTACCAATACTACAATACTATGAACCATTTATGAATAATTTTAGAATGAAATTAAGTTATTATCCTAAATACTTAAATCAAAATAATCCAATGACTAATAAACCTCAAATAGTTATTGACGATTATGAGGGACAGAAATACTGGGTGGCTGCTAAACTTTATAATCTTTTACCTGAGCCAATCGCTAATTACTGGCCCAAACTGCTTGGGATTGCTTTTGGAATGGGAGTTAGCAATGTCCGTTGGTCTCATGGGCAAAGAGACTTTTATCTGGCACTGGATATTGACACTGAAGAACTGCCCCTCTATGGAGAGTTTTGGCAATTTGTAAAGAGAACCCTGAATTTTATTCATTTACCTATGCCTGGTGTAAGATTGACTAACGGAGTAGCTTTTTTTGGCTTATGTTTTTGATTTTTGCATTTAAGGAAATACGCTGTTGAAAACTTGGCTAATTCTATTGTTACTTTTACAATCTCTGACTTTTTCTCAAGTTGATTCTTTAGCGATTAAGGAAATAGAACCAGTAAAAATCCCCTTATCCTTAACAGCAAGAAACATGAGTGTTCAAGAGTCCGTTTACTTTACAAGTTTTAATCCCTTAAAACGGAATGTTAATTATACCACTCTTGGTATGTTATCAGGAGTTACTTTGAGTGTTGGTCTAGCTGTTCATTTCTACCAGGCAAATGCCTGGTGGACCAAAGATAAACGGTCTTTTCGTTTTGAGAATGACTGGGAATACGCTCGCTGGATAGATAAAATTGGTCATTGGTATGGTACTTCATTAATTGCTCATGGATTGGCTGGGGGTTTGGAAGCAAGCAATATACCTTTGAAAGAAAGCATAATTTGGGGTTCGGTAGGTGCTCTGGCTTTTCAGTTATTTGTTGAATATGAGGATGGTTTTGGTCCTGATTGGGGATTCAGTCCTGGCGATGCTTTATTCGATTGTTTAGGGGCAGCTTACCCTGTTATGCAATACTATTGGCCGATTTTTACCAATTTTCAGTTAAAAGCAAGTTACTATCCGAAGCATTTGACTGGAGTTAATCCCAAAACCGGACAAAAACATATAATTATTGATGACTATGAAGGACAGAAATTTTGGTTAAGTATTAAACCCAAAAACCTTCTTCCCGATGATTTGGCTAAATACTGGCCATCATTTCTTTGTATAGCAGGTGGTATGGGTGTTCGTGAGTTAGATGGTTCAGGCGGAGGGAAGACAGATTTTTATATTGCTTTTGATATAGACACTGAACAGATACCCCTTTATGGTGCTGGATGGCAATTTATAAAATCAACACTAAACTATCTTCACCTGCCTATGCCCGGGATCCGAATAAATAACGGTGTGGCCTTCTTTGGATTGTGTTATTGAAATATTTTTTGAAAATTATGGTAATTAATCTTGAATTATAGTATAATAATCCCGACACTGAATGAAGAAAAACTTTTGCCGAATATTTTAAATCAGTTAACGGAAGCAAATCTAAAGGAAAAATTCGGCTATGAGATAATAATATCCGATGGTGGAAGTACGGATAAGACTTTTCAAATTGCATCAAAGTATGCTGATAAGATAGTTTACAATGAGGGAAACTTCAGAACAATCGCAATTGGAAGAAATGAAGGTGCTAGAGTCGCTAAGGGAAGTATCTTGATATTCATAAATGGCGATATCCTTTTCGAAGATCCATTAAGATTTTTCTCTTTCGTTCATGAGAAATTTGTTCCATCAGAATTTTCCGCAATGACCTGCAGAGTTAAAGTATTTCCTGAAGAAGAAACGCAGGGCGACAAAATATTCCACGGCTTTTATAATAATTACTTTAAGTGCCTGAATAAACTCGGTATGGGTATGGGGCGTGGTGAATGTCAGGTTATCCGGAAGGAGGTTTTTGAGAAAGTAGGAGGCAATCTTGAACATTTGACGGCCGGTGAAGATTTTGATTTATACAGACGGATAAAAAAAACCGGAAAAATTTTGTTTGTTGATGAAATATGCGTATATGAATCTCCGCGCAGATACAGGAAACTGGGGTACTTTAATGTTACTCTTTCCTGGTTGAAAAATTCGGTTTCTGTTGTTCTTAAGAAAAAGTCATTATCAAGAGAATGGGAGCAGGTACGATGATTAGAATAATTTTAGTCCTTTATCTGTTTGTTTTTATTAACAGTACATTAATTGCACAAGCTGAATTTGTTGAAGTTGATAATCTTGTTTATCAATTTCTCGACAGGATGTATGCTGATAGGTTTATTGACGATTACAACTCTTTTGAAAAACCGTTGACGCGAAAAAAAATCGGTGACTTACTTAAACAAGTCCAATCTAGAATTATTGAACTTAGTTTAATGGATAGGGAAACCCTGGAAGACCTTTTAGGCGAGTACTGTTTTGATACTACCGGAGAGCTGACTTGTTATGAATCTCTGATAAGCACACCAAACGTAGAAATTCCTAAATATAACTTTTTTGATGATAATGAAAAGTATCTCTTCTTTTATAATAAAAAAGACACATTTAATATTTTTGTAAATCTTATAACCGGGTTGAGTATTATTTCTTCTCGCGATAATAAGAATAATTATTTTGCTACTCTCGCTTCATATGGTGGTGAAATCAGAGGAACCTTTCTCAACAGACTTGGATTTCAACTTTACGGAGATAATGGCGTTGCATTCGGTGATAAAGAAGTAGGAAAGAGTTTAGGATTTCTCAAACATAACTATAAATTCAATGAAAAAGAGGAAGAGAAATTTTTTGATAAAACTTCCGGGTATTTAAATCTTGATTTTAATGTGGTCAGATTCAAAATAGGTAATGATACAAGGAGAATCGGATATGGTAATTTATTCCCGATAATTAATGATCCATATGTCCGGCAAAGTTATTTTGATATCAATCTCAATTATGCATTTTTCAATTTTACTTTCAGTCACTCAAAATTGTCAGGACCAATGTCCGTGATTAGCGACTCGATTGCCGGAAATATTAACCAAATAGAGGATAAATATCTGGCATATCACAGAATTGGCTTCAGGATCAATGAGCACCTTAGTTTTGGACTGGGAGAGATGATTATTTATTCCGCCAGGGGGATGGACCTGAGTTATATGAATCCATTATCATTCTATAAAACTCTGGAACATCAGAACGGAGACCGTGATAACGCTCTGCTGTTTATCGACTTAGAAAACAGAAGTATTAAAGGAATAAGATTTTTTGGAACATATATGATCGATGATCTTAATTATGGTAAAATTGGAACAAAATGGTGGGGAAATCAGTCTATGCTTCATGCAGGTATACATTTTTATCTTTTAAATAAGCATATTCCTATGGATTTAGAATTTGAATATCTCAGAGTTTCTCCTTATACTTATACCCACAGGATAAACCGAAATAACTATTCAAATGGGGAATTTGGAATAAATGGAGATGTGGCACCAAATAGTGAACTGCTTTTTTTCAAAATAAATTATAGATTTACACCTAGGATTTCCTTAAATATGGAATTCAGATATTTGGAGCATGGAGCTAATTATTATTCAGCTGATAACGGTGAGCTCGTAAATGTAGGAGGGGATCTGGATTTGGGCCACCGCACGGGTGATTCTGAAGAATCAGTTTTTCTATCAGGCTTTAAAGAGTACTCCAGAGAGTTTTGTGCGAAATTAAACTATGAGCCGATTAGAAATGTTACTCTAAGTGGAGAGTTATTTTTCAGTTCGGGTAATTATGATATTCTTGGAAGAGACGATAATTCATATATATTGGGTACAATAACAATTAAAATATAGGGTTCTTATGGACAAAACAAAAATAAAATATCCCTTAATTATAATTATTTTAACTTTAGGGATTTTACTTGGGACACAAATACAAAAAGTCTTCTCAACAGACGGTCTGTTTGAAAATTTGAAGAAATTCAATGATGTAATTTCTCTTACACAAAAGTATTATCTTGAGGAAGTGGAAGTGGACAAGATGGTTGAAAATGCTATAAACGGAATGCTCGCAAAACTTGATCCACATTCGGTTTATATACCCGTAAAACAGATGCAAACTGTAGAAGAAGAATTTCGCGGTGATTTTGAAGGAATAGGAGTTGAGTTTCAGATTGTTAATGATACACTTACAGTTGTATCTCCGATTACAGGTGGACCAAGCGAGGCACTCGGAATTCTGGCGGGCGACAGGATTATTAAAATTGATGGGAAGGATGCCATAGGAATCACTAATGATGATGTACGAAAACAGTTGAGGGGGCCTAAAGGTACAAAAGTTAAAGTAATAATTGTCCGACCGGGTCTTAAAGAAACTCTTGAGTACGAAATAACCCGTGACAAGATCCCTCTTTATTCTGTAGATACTCATATAATGCTTGATAAAGAAACTGGTTATATAAGCGTAACACGATTTGGGGAAAAGACTACTGACGAACTTAAAACCGCACTATATGATCTTCAGGAACAGGGTATGAAGCAATTAATCCTGGATCTTAGAAATAACCCAGGTGGTTACTTAAATCAGGCAGTTCAGATTGCCGACTTATTTATAGCGGGGGATAAAAAAATTGTTTATACTCGAGGTAGGAAAAAGGATTTTAATGAAGATTTTTATGCAGGTAAGACCTTTCCGTTTGAAAAGACACCTGTAATCGTTTTGATAAACAGAGGAAGTGCTTCAGCAAGTGAAATTGTATCCGGAGCAATTCAGGATTGGGACAGAGGCCTGATTGTCGGCGAAACTTCTTTTGGTAAAGGTTTAGTGCAGAGACAATATCCTCTGCAGGATGGAAGTGCGCTAAGATTGACTATTTCTGAGTATTATACTCCGATGGGGAGATTTATTCAGAGGAAATACGATAATAAAAAAGAATATTACGAGGATTTGGCCGAAAGGGAAGAGGAAGAGGGGGAAAATCTTACGCATGTTGCGGAAAGTGATTCCGGACGACCTGTTTTCAAGACGAATAAAGGAAGGAATGTTTATGGTGGTGGTGGAATAACTCCCGATTATATCTCGAAATCAGATAAATTAACTGAGTATTCAACATCGCTTCTCAGAAAAAATGTATTCTATCTTTATACTCTGAAATACCTTGATTCCAAGGGAGAATCAATCAAAAACAATTATAATGATTTATCGGAATTTGCTGAGAAATTCAAGATTTCAGATAAAGAGTTGAAAGAGTTCACTGAATTCGCTAAAGAAAAGGGGGTTGAAATGAAGGAGGAGGACTTTAAAAAGGATAAGGACTATATACTAGCAAGAATCAAGGCTCAAATAGCAAGAAATTATTGGAAGAATGAGGGCTGGTATTTGGTACTCCTGGGATTTGATAAGCAAATAGAAAAAAGTCTTGGATTGTTCTCCAAAGCAAAACAGATGGTAAATAATTAATTATTGGTCGTTGTTAATTTATAGCATGTTTAAAACATGAAAAGGTTAATTCTGGTCCTTATACTTTTTCCGTTTTTTTTAGGAATGAACGGAGATAGAATTCCTTCAAAAGATAAGGAAGAATTTTTCTTCCTTTTTCCCGCTGAAGACAGGAAAATGCAAATTGGTGAGGACATAACATACGTAGTTAAGTATACATTTATTAAACTTGGTGAAGTAAGACTTAGAGTTATCAACAAAGTTCAGATTGAAGGCAGGGAGTATTATAATGCGATTGCCAATATCGACTCTTATTCGGGGATCCCTTTTGTGAGTCTTCATCAAGTCTACGAAAGCAAAGTTAATAATCACTATTTTAGTGATTTCTTTAAGGGTATTGTGCGGCACTCAGAATTTACTACTTTTACCGAGTATAAATTCGATTATTCAAAGAAAAACCTTTCTGTAAAAAAAGGCAAAGTCAATCCATTTGAGATATGGACAGATTCAACTACGACCGCAGAAAGAATGTATCAGGATGGGTTGTCTATATTTTATTATGCAAGGATGAACACTGGAAATAATAAAAGTGTGAATTTGCCCTGTTTCGTGAATGAAGAGAAAGTTTATACAAAAATTAACTTTTATGATAGAATTTCTCCCGTCGAGATTGAATCGATAGATTATCCGGTTGAATGCGTTTATCTGGACGGAGAAACGGATTTTGTGAGTGTTTATGGGCTTACGGGCAGGTTTGAAGGTTGGTTTTCAAATGATGAAGCCGCTATCCCTATCAAAGCCCATATGAAAGTAATTATTGGTAATGTGACATTGGAATTAATAAAATGGAAAAAAACAGGATGGATACCACCAAAATTCAAAAATTAATTGATTCGGAAATTGTCTTCCCTTATGAAGGAATAATTCCGGAAATTGACGATACGGTATTTCTTGCATCAGGATCGAAAATCATAGGAGATGTTAAAATTTGTAAATACGCAAGTGTCTGGTATAACACAGTAATCCGGGGTGATGTGAATTACATTCGAATTGGAGAAATGTCTAATATTCAGGATTGCAGTATGCTTCATGTTACCAATAAGCTATTTCCCCTGAATATTGGAAATAAGGTAACGGTGGGACACAGCGTTACCTTACACGGATGCACAGTTCAGGATCTAACTTTAATTGGTATGGGTGCAATAGTACTTGATGGAGCGGTTGTAGAGTCAAATAGTATGGTTGCAGCCGGAACTGTGGTAAGGCCGGGATTTGTAGTTCCTTCCGGGAAACTTGTTGGAGGAGTGCCGGGCAAAGTAATAAGGGATTTGACTGATAAAGAGATCGCTGAATTTGAGGAATCCGCGCTTAGATATAAAAAGTACATGGAAATAACCATGGACAGCATCAAGCAATATCAAAAATAAGTCCAATGTTTTCAATTAATGACTTGCATTTATCATTTTTTTTTGTTATTAAATGCACTATAGAAAAAAGATTTTTTGATTGATCAGAAATTTAACAGTCAGATTTAACAATAAAACCGTAATTTCTGCCCGCAATGTGCATGATTTAGTGGCGGTTATGAAAAAGGAATTTAATTTCAGAGTTGCTTTTCTTGATATCATCTTCGTTAGTTCAGAGGAAATGATTGATTATAATTGCAAATATCTCAAACATAACTACAGCACAGATGTAATATCCCTAAATTTCAGTGATCAGGATTTGGTTTTAGAAGGACTGATTGTTATTTCGACCCAGGATGCCGAAAAAAATGCTGCCTTGTATAAAGTATCTTTAGATGAGGAGTTATTCAGATTAGTAATACACGGGATTTTACATCTGCTGGGATTTAATGATGGAAATTCAAGTGAAAGGGGATTAATGAAAAGAAAAGAAAATTATTTTTTGAGAAAATTCACAAAAAATTAGCATTTATGGAACAAAATCTGCAAATAATAATCTCCAATGTTATAGACGGCATTGTGAGAGGAAAAAGTATTAAGCAAATAGATGATGAGTTAAAATCAAAACCAGGGTACAAAAAATCAGTTGTTCCAACCATATATAGTTGGATTTTTGACAAGCTCCTCTCAGAACTTGCTCTGGAAAAAGAATTGAAGTCAAAGTCACTTAGCAGTAGGATTTTATCTGAAGATGAATTACGTCTGATAGGAATTGAAAATTATTCCAAATTATTAAGATTATGGAATCTTGAGGTTCTGACAACTGAAGACGTTAACACCCTGCTTGACAGGCTGACGCTAATTACCGACAAACCTTTAAGTAATCTTGAATTTAACATATTCTTGTTGAGTTCATTGTTTGAAGCAGATCGACACTCAAGTGCGGGTAGCCGTCTGTTATTATATATATACGATCAAATAAACTGAAAGAACGATGAAAAATCTGCTCATAGTTGAGTCGCCTTCAAAAGCGAAAACAATAAATAAATATCTGGGTAAAAAATTTCATGTAGAAGCTACAATCGGACATATTCGTAATCTGCCCAAAAGCAGCCTTGGGATTGATGTTTCCAATGGTTTTCTACCGAAATTTTTAACGATTAGAGGGAAAGCCGAAGTTGTAAAAAAAATTAAGGATCTTGCAGCGAAAAGTAAAAAAGTGTTCATTGCAACTGACCCTGACCGGGAAGGGGAGGCAATAGCGCAGGATATCGCTGAAGTGATAACAAACGGAAAAAAAATTGATATTGAACGTGTGTTATTCACCGAGATAACAAAATCCGGAATTGACAGAGGTATGAATTCACCCCGTCAGATTGATACTGCTCTGGTTGCCTCACAGCGTGCGCGAAGGATGATGGATAGGATTATCGGATACAAAATCAGTCCTTTCCTTTGGAAAGCGGCTATTGAAGAGTCGGGGAACACTCTTTCTGCAGGCAGGGTGCAAAGCGTCGCACTCAGACTAATCTGTGAAAGGGACGCTGAAATTCTTAACTATGTTCCAATCGAGTATTGGTCCATCTGGGGGTATTTCCTTACTGCCGAGGAAATAAAAATCAAGGCAAAGCTTCACAGTATTGACGGAAAGGAAATCAAAACTCTTCCGAAATCCAAAATGAGTGAAGCAGAGATGCAGGAATTCCTTAAAAGACATTCGGTTATTCCGGACAAGGAAACTGCATACAGGATTTATGATGATATAGAAAAAAATAAGCTTTTTAAGATTTCCAATGTTGTCAAAAAGACAATCAGAAGAAATCCTTCTCCCCCTTTCATTACGAGTGCTTTACAGGCAGAAGCATCCCGTGTTTTAAGATTCAGATCCAAGCAAACCATGGGTATTGCTCAGAAGCTTTATGAAGGCGTGGAACTGTCACCGGATGAAGGTATCGTTGGTCTTATAACTTATATGCGAACTGACTCTACGCGTATTAGTGCGGAAATAATTTCTGAAGCCAGAGGTTTTATCGCTCAAAACTTTGGTGAGAATTACTTGCCATCAACCGGAAACACTTACGAAAAGAAATCATCCGGAAAAGTTCAGGATGCCCATGAAGCAATACGACCCACATCAATGAAATATACCCCTGAGTTTGTAAAACCTTATCTGGACGATAAATCATTCAAACTCTATCAACTAATATGGAAGCGCTTCATTGCCTCACAGATGAGTCAGGCTATTCTTGAAACAACTATAGTTGATATTTCAGAAGGGAAATACACTTTTCGAGCTTATGGTCAGGCACTCAGATTTGATGGTTTCATGAAGATATACTCCGAGCAGACCGAAGCGAAGGATGACTTTGATGATAAATCCGAGGCTAAGAATGAAAGCATTCCGCTTGGGTTGGAGAAGAATCAAAACTTGAAACTGGATGAACTTGAGCATACTCAGCATTTCACTAAACCGCCACCAAGGTACAGCGAGGCAAGTCTGATAAAAGAACTTGAAAGTCAGGGAATAGGGCGCCCAAGTACATATTCATCAATCGTGAGTACAATAATCGACCGCTCCTATGTCTATCTGAAAGAAAGAAAGCTCTTCCCCACGGAATTAGGACACAAGGTTAATGGGATCCTGGTTAAAAATTTTCCTGACATTTTTGAGGTGAGATTTACCTCTCGAATGGAGGCTGAACTTGATCAGATTGCTCAAGGCGATGCCGATTTCTTGCAGGTAATGAACGATTTTTATTTGCCGTTTATAAAATCGCTCGAGAAAGTTGAATCTGAAATAGAAAAAATCATTTGCGATAAATGCGGTCATGAGATGTTATTTAAGTACGGCAGATTTGGTAAATTTCTTGCCTGCAGCAACTATCCAGACTGCAATAATATCAAATCAATGCGCGAATTAATTAAGGTTAATAATGAAGTTGAGTTCACAGGAGAGGTATGTGAAAAATGCGGTAACAGGACTGTTTTCAGACAAGGCAAATTTGGTAAGTTCATTGGTTGCGAAAAATATCCTGAATGTGATTTTGTAAAGAACATTACTCTGGATGTAAAATGTCCTAAATGTTCCAAAGGAGACATAGTGGAGAGAAGGTCTAAAAAGAACAAAACCTTCTATGGCTGCTCTTCGTATCCCGATTGTGATTTTGTAAGCTGGAATAAGCTTGTAAATAAAGAATGCCCTGAGTGTGGAAACAGTTATATGGAGGGAAAATACTCAGCTAAAAAAGGAAATTATATTGCTTGCCCGAAGTGCAAATATGAATTAATACCAGAAAATCCGGAAGAATCAGATGAGTGATGTTTCGCTTTACTCTGTAATTGCTGATTATTTAGATTCCCTTAAGCATATTAAGAGGTATTCGAATAATACCATCAAGTCTTATAATGAGGATTTAAGTCAATTCGGAGTATTTTGCAGGAAACTGGAAAAAACAGTAATTAAACAGATAGATGAAAAAATTGTTAAAAGATTTCTGTTTGAACTTAATGAAAACCGGTATTCAATGAAATCAATAGCAAGGAAACTTGCATCGATCAGAGGGTTGATTGATTTCGCTTATAAAAATGATCTTGTAGAAACAAACAGAGTTAAATTACTCAGAAATCCTAAGACAGTACAAGTTTTGCCTGAGGTTATAAGTGTTCGCAATTATGAGGATCTTCAGGAATATCTTCATAAAAGATTTAACGAAACAGGGAAAATCAGGTATTTAAAATATAAAGCCATTTTTGAAATGCTATATGGTTGTTCTTTGCGCGTTTCCGAGCTGTGCGACTTAAAAATGTCTGATCTGGAATTCGAAAAGAACCGTCTCAGAATTCTCGGAAAAGGGAACAAACTCAGAGTTGTTCCTGTTGGTGAAAAAACCATAAAAGTACTAGAAGAATATCTTGGTACGATTAAAAGAAAGAAAGACAATAATTATTTATTTTTTAACACAAACGAAGGTAGATTATCGACGAGAGTTGTTTATTCAATTATTAACAAATATTTAGGACTGGTAACGGACATCAAGAAAAAGAGTCCACATGTCCTGAGGCACAGTTCTGCAACCCACTTATTGGATAATGGTGCCGACATTCTAGCAGTTAAAGAGATTTTAGGTCACTCTAAACTTTCTACAACTCAGATTTATACTCATACAAGTATTGAAAGAATAAAGAGTGTCTATAAGAAAACACATCCAAAATCATAAAAATACCGGAGGTATCAAATGAACATAAAAATCACAGCCCGCAAATTCAGAGCACACGACACATTAAAATCGTATGTGAAAGATGAAGTCAAATCACTCGAACGATTTAGTGATGAAATAATGGACGCGGACATTGTGCTCAGCTATCAGAATCAAAAAGAAAGTGATAAAATTGCCGAAATAGTTATCAAAGTTCCGGGGCAATTATTAAAAGCAGAGCAGGTTTCGGAAGATTTTAAAGTCTCGGTTGCCGGTGCAGTTGAAAAACTTAAACGTATGTTGAAAAAACTTAAAACAAAAAGGATAGCTCATATTTAAATGATTAGTATCGATAATAATGCGATGACCCGGAAAGAATCCATTGATGTCAGATTCTTTCATAAAATCACCGAAAAAAAATTTGGCATTCATCTATTAACCGGTGAAGGGGGACTCGACAGAAAAATTAAAGATCAAAATCTTCACAGACCCGGCTTAGCTTTAGCCGGGTTTGTTGATTTATTTGCTTATAGCCGAGTACAAGTATTTGGGAATACTGAAATCAAGTATCTGGGAGCTCTTTCATTAAAGGAAAGAAGAGTTGCACTTGAAAAAATTCTGAAATTTGAAATCCCCTGTATTATTCTCACTAATGATCATAGACCTTCTGATGAGCTGCTCGAACTAGCTAATAAATTCAACACTCCTGTTTTTGGATCAAAACTCTCAACCACCAAACTTTCTAATCTTATCAGTGATTTTCTTGATGATCAGTTTGCCCCACGACTCTCAATCCATGGTTCGTTTGTTGATGTCTACGGAGTGGGAATATTGTTTGTAGGTAATTCCGGTATTGGCAAAAGCGAGATTGCACTTGACCTTATAGAGAGAGGGCATAGGCTGGTCGCTGATGATGTGGTAATTTTAACTAAAAAAGCAGAGAGCATAATACTTGGAGCCGGAACAGAACTGGTAAAACACTTCATGGAAATCAGAGGGATCGGATTTATCGATGTGGAAAAAATGTTCGGTGTCCGGGCTATTAGATACCAGAAAAGGCTAGAAGTAATTGTGGAACTCGAAGTGTGGAGTAAGGATTCGGATTATACCAGAACTGGTCTGGAGGATGCGTCATTTAATATTCTGGGAGTAGATCTTCCTTACGTCAGGCTTCCAATAGTTCCCGGAAAAAATATTACCGTGATTTCGGAAGTAATCGCTCTCCATTACCTCCTGAAACACTATGATTATGATGCGGCAAAGGTTTTCCAGAATAGACTAAAAGAGGCTATAAATCGAAAATATGAAAGGAATATCGATTATTTTGAACATGATTTTGAGTAAAATCACGTCATATTTAGCAAAATGAAAATTTTTTTAGAAAATCTGGTTTATAAGTTGTAAATTATATAATTAAAGAATAGGAAATTTGTAACTCCGGATTTCAACAGCTTCTATATGAGTTTTGCAGAATTTTTAAAATCAACAGTATTCAAATCTAAAGCAGTTAAACTGCTGGAAAAAGCAGAAAAGCTACGCCTTGAGGGAGATCTCGAAGCAGCGCTTGTTATTTATAATAATGCTATTGCCGAGGATCCAAAACTAGCAAATGCCTATGTAGGCAGGGGAAGCACTTATTCATTACTTGGTAAAAATGAAAATGCTCTCGACGACTTTTCAAAAGCAATAATTATTGATCCAGCTGTCCCGGAATTCTACCATCTTAGAGCAGTCACTTATTACAACATGGACAAAACTGATAAGGCAATAAATGACTTCAAGAAGGTTCTTGAACTTAATCCATCCGAAAAAGATGTATACTACAGTCTGGGTATAATTTACTCGGATAATAATATGGAATCGGAAGCAATTAGTTGTTTCACATCTGCAGTTAATATTGATCCTGACTACTTTGAAGCGGTCAAAAAAAGAGCTGATTTGCTTTATAACACCGATAAATTCGAAGAAGCAATCGAGGTTTTTAACAGGGCAATAGATTTGCGATCTGACATGTCGGTGCTTTACCTTAATCGTGGGAATGCTAAATTTGCGCTGAAGCAATTTCAGGAATCAATTGCTGATTTTGAAAAAGCATTAAGTAATGATCCTGAAAATATCTCAATATACTATAATATCGGACTGTCTTACTACTCTATGGAAGACTATACTCACGCAATAGAAGCGTTTAACAAGGCTCTCTCCATATCCGGCGATTTTTCAGATATTTTTTATTATCTTGGCAACAGTAAGTATAACACTGGTGATTTTGACGGAGCCATGGGCGATTTTAGCGAAGCTCTGACTCAGAATCCAAACAATCTACTTGCGCTTTTTGCCAGAGGGAATCTTCATTTCAGTCTTGGAAATAACGAGCAGGCTATTGAGGATTATGACAAAGTTTGTCAGATCGATAATTCAAACCCGCTATTATATTATAACAGAGGTAATGCATACTACAATCTTAAACAGCACGAACGGGCAATTGAGAACTATGATCTGGCTATTGAGTTGTCTCCTGATTATTCCGATGCCCTTATTAACAGGGGAAATGCAAAATACGCTTTAGGGGATACGAACTCAGCTATTCAGGATTACCTTCAGTCGCTAACCTTTGACCCTGAAAATGGTACAACTCACTTTAATATCGGCATTGCCCTCTTTTCGATTGGAGAAGTTGAGGATGCAATTCCCCACTTCGAAAAAGCAGTGGAATTAAATCCTGAGTTTACCGACGGCTACTTTATGCTTGGATATGCTAAACAGAATAAATCCGAGTTCAGCGGTGCGGTTTCGGCATACTCAAAAGTGATTGAATTGACGGGAGATAATCCCGTTGCTTATTATAACCGCGCTTATGCAAAAATTGATATGGAAGATTACGAAGGGGCTGTTACGGACTTTTCTGAAGCTATAAAACTTAAAGCGGATTATTTCGAGGCTTATAAAAACAGGGCAAAATCATATCTCAAAATGGATAAACCAGATGAGGCAATAGGGGATTTGCTGATTGCTGTTCAGATCAATCCAACATACAGTCTCGGATTTTTCGAACTGGGCAAGTTGTATCTGGACAATGATCAAAAAGAGAAGGGGTTGGAATGTCTGAACAAGGCAAAGGAACTTGGGAGTTGGAAAGCCGAGGAATTGCTTAATTCTCTAAGCTAATCTTCTTTCTTTTTTCTTTTTTCCGAAAAGAAGCTGCTTAAAAGTCTTTTCGCTTCATCCTCAAAAAGTCCGCTGTAAATCTTAATCGTGTGATTTAACTTTTGGTCTCCGGGGATATTATAAACGGAACCACAGGCTCCTGATTTCGTATCAAATGCTGCAAAATACACCGAGTCAAGTTTTGCTAGAATCGCCGCGCCAATACACATAATACAAGGTTCGAGAGTAACAAATAGTTCGCAGCCGGCAAGTACTTTTGTCTGCAGGTATTGTTCCGCTGCGGTGATTGCCAGAATTTCAGCATGTGCTGTGCAGTCCTTTAGCAATTCAATCTGATTATAACCTTTTCCAATTATTTTTTTATTGTATGTGATTACGGCACCGACGGGCACCTCGTCCATACTGTATGCGGTTTCCGCAAGTTTTAATGCGGAACTCATAGCGGCGTAATGATTTGGTTCAAAAAGCATAGATATTGTACACCCGGAAGGATTCGAACCCTCAACCCTCTGATCCGAAGTCAGATGCTCTGTCCAGTTGAGCTACGGGTGCAGATATACTGATAAAAAATTATAACCAAATATAAATAAAATATACTTTTTTTACTAATCTTTTATCTAAGTTTATTCTATTTATAAGCTTTGAAAAAAATAATTCTAATTATAAATCTAATCCAAGATAATTACCTTTCCCGGGACGGACTGATGTAAAAGAAGATATAATTTGTGATAATAAACACATATATGGCGATAATTATTAATAATTCAGATTAATATGTGGAAATATCTTGGATTTAAGAAAAATATTAATTACATTTCAGCAAGTTTAACAATTTAAGTTTGTTTGTAAGTTTTTGTTCTCTTATAATCATTCTTTTATCATTAAATTCAGATTTTTCCGGAATCCGGGATATTATCTGAGAAATGGAGTCGATGATGAATAGATATTTCAAACTTCTAATCTTTATTCTACTGTATATTTCAATCAATATTTTCCCTCAGTCTAACCAATCGGACGCAGAATTAGAAAGATTTTCTAATTATCGACCTGAGGATATACCCTCATACTTAATCAGACCGGAGCAACCTGACAAACTAAATGATAACTTTATTGAGTGGAAAACTTCTTCGGGTTATGATTTGGATGTTTATTATGGTCCTTTATGTACGAATAAAAAATCCGAAATCAGATTCCCGATTTTTATTGATGTTGACCCGCTGAAACTAAAAAATCTGAAACTGATTATGAGCGTTTGGGATGTTGATGAATCAAGCGGTGAAGTGGATGTAGTAAGGTTTAATGGTAAGGTAGTCGGTACACTTCATGGTGCAAACAATCAATGGAGCATTAATAGCTTCACACTTTCTCCTGCTGATATAATTGGGGGTACAAAACAATCACCTGGAAAAAACGAAGTGGTTGTATATATAGATGTAAATCTTGCCGGATGGTGTGTAACAGTTGATTGGGGATCTATCAGAGCTGATGGAGAACTTGAAATTACCGAATTTATACCAGGTCAGTTTAAACTGATTAATTTCAAAAACCCTGATATACGAGTTAAGTTTAATGCCGAACTTAATCCAGCTTCCGTATCCTCCGCAAATTTTGCTATAAAGTATTTCAACAATAATAGCGGTTATTCAATTGTTCCCTGTACATTTGCTCTGAGTGCAAATAAAAAGGAGGTAACAATTAAGCCGAATGCAGATTTAATGGATGGAGTTAAATATTCGCTTTGGGTTACCGGTGGTTTGAGCGGTGTTCAGAGTGCGGAAGGCGGAATAATGGAGAGTTCAAGGAGCTTTAATTTCTCAACTGTTCCTGATCTGGAAATTAATAAAGATAAACTGGTTCCTATTCAGGTAGTTAGGAATAAAAAGCAGATTAAAGAAAAGGATGCAGTAATCAGGGTTTACACCGATAAGTGGGATAAAAAAGCAAATGTACATCCAAGTGCCCAATTCGAAAATATAGATGTAAAAACAACTCTTAAAGAGGGAACTACAGCTGTTTTGGAAGAGAGCGAAACATATTTCCGAAAAGATAAAAGAGAAACAGCCGAGAATAAGAAAAACGGAACAAATACTACTAATCTCTATACGAACTGGTCAACTATTGCAACGGGAAATAAGACAGTTGAACTTTCCCTTGAGCCTGAAAACCAGGGGGGTTCAACTCCCGTTACATTTAAAGAAACAGCAAATATTGATTTAAGAGAAAATCAAAAGACTCTTAAAATCGTTTATCATTTTATTCTTGCTGAAAGCTGGGCTGATAGTGTTAATTATGTAGCTAAAACTAGAATGGAAAATCTGATGACCAGATGTAAAGAGTTGTTCAGAGATATGTTTCCGGTGAAGGATATTGAGTTTACTAAAGGAGCAGATATTGATGTTAAAACACCTCTGCAAAACTATTCATGGCCTAAAGCGGCTGATTATACGGGTAGTCAACCTATTGAGAGTGTTAGACCATTTCGTGACACTGTTAAATATATTTTAGTAAACAGCGATGCTTTCACTAATAAGGGCGAAGGAGTTGCTTTTATCGGACTGATTTCTGATGATTTTGGACAAAGAAGTGTAGAAGATGGCTGGACCGGTGAAAGGAGTTATACCGGGGTTTCAAGTACTTTCTCTGACGGAAGGAAGATGATTTTACTTAGAGATGACGGTGGTGTTGAAGGTATGGGGGCAAATTCTACAACCGTTATTCATGAATTTGGGCATAATTTCAGCATTAGTTCAAAGATGCACGGAGGTAACAAACATACTACCGATGAAATGGCTACTCAGGGATTTTGGGTAACTAAGAAGAAAAACAAATCCACTGATGAAGGAAATGAGGAGGCTGATAAATTACTTAGTTTGATGTCGATTACTATTAAACCTGAAAAGGAGAGATGGATTTGCGATTATGATTATAATGAGTTGTACGATAACGTACTTGCAGCAGCACTTAATAAGATTAATTATGCAGCAGGGCCTCACCTTATAATCTCCGGTGGATATGATTTGAATAATAAGTTTTATCTTACTCCTGTTTGGGAGAATGATAATTATGAAGCAAATTCATACCCTAATGGGGGGGATCTTACTTTAAAGCTATATACTCCAACCGGTACGGAGCTTTTGTCTTATGATTTCAAATCCTACACTTTAGTTACCGAGGATGCAACAGATGACACTATATACTCTTTTTCAATTGTAGTTCCAACTCCAAATAATTTCGGTATGCTTAGGATTTACAAAGGTTCCACTCTTCTTAAAGAAGTGAAAAAATCAAGTCAGGCTCCGGTAATTAATATAACTGCTCCAACAAACGGTACAACATGGAGCGGCAGCTCTGTCAAAACCTTAAGTTGGACGGGTTCAGATGGGGATGGTGATAAGTTATTGTACAGGGTATCATTGTCAAGCGATAACGGCACAACCTGGCAATCATTGTTAGCCAATTATGAAGGAACATCAATTTCCGTTAAAAGTAATCAACTAACTTCAAGTAAGAATTACAAGATAAAACTTTCTGCTACCGACGGTCTGACTACGGTTCATAAAGAAGTTAGTATTGTAGTTAATAACGGTATTGGGTTACAATTTCTTGTCCCTGCAAAAAATGAGCTAAATGTTTCAGTAAAAACCAATATTGAAGCAACGTTCCCGGCTGCATTAAATTCCGGCGTTATAAATAATAACAGTATGTATGTCAGGGTAAGTAATTCAAGTACTAATATTCCTGGAAATGTAGTTTATTTCCCGATTTCGAGAACAATCAGATTTGTTCCGTATAGTTTTCTTGAATCGAATAAAACATATAATGTTGTTATAAAGAGTGGAATTACAGATGTACTTGGTAATACTCTCTCTTCTGACTTTAGCTGGAGTTTTACGACTGAAAATGATAGTGCGGATTTGGAAATAAATTCAATACATCCTGACGGAGGTTCAAGCAATTTTCCGATTAACGACGATATTGAAATAAGGTTTAATAAGAGTATAAATACGTCCACTATGAATTTAACAAATATTAAACTTATTGAAAATCAATCTCAAACACAGGTTCCCGGAGTATATAAGTATAATTCTACAAATAAAGGCATTACCTTTACTCCAAACAGTTCTTTGAAAAAAGAAACGGTTTATAATATTGTTATTACTACCGGTTTAACCTCAGTTGATAATATGAAACTTGCAAGTACATATGAGGGAGTTTTTATTTCGGGAAGTGATTCAATTGGTGCCATCAGTTATACGGGTTCGTATTCGGACTCCGGTATTGACGGGAACAACAATGGTAAATATGATTACTTAGGCATTACTATTGAAATTGATACAAAAACAGCAGGCAGCTATGCAATTAACGGAAAGCTAACAGATTCACTGGGAAACGAACTGACCTGGGCATCAAATACAAGGACTTTTCAAGTTGGGACTAATAGAGTTGAGTTAAGATTTGACGGAAAAATAATATATGCTTATAGAATGAATAGTCCATATAAGTTAGAAGATTTGCAGGTTTATAATACGTCAAATACATCCATAAACGATTATCTATCACATGCTTATACAACGACTACTGATTATCTTTTTACTGACTTTGAAACAAGCACTATTCCTGTGGTTTTATCGATGTATCCTGAGGATGGCGAGAAATACATTCCGCCTGAGGTTGTCGTAAGTGTCGTATTCTCTAATCAAATGCGAAAAAATACAATTGACTCTACAACATTTTACATAACAGAAAGCAGTAATCAGAAAATCAGTGCAACTGTAGCTTATGATGATACAAAGAAGATGGCTACTCTTACTCCAAATAAACCGTTAGCTATTGATTCATTCTATACAGTAACAATTACTACCAGCGTAAAGGATTCTGCAGGACAGGCATTATTGAAGTTTTATAACTGGACGTTTAACGTTGGTATTAAGCCACCCACAGAAGGCTCAATAAAAGAACTGTTTACTTATCCGAACCCATTCCCACATTCTTCATTACCTACCGGAGGAATGAGATTTACTTATGTATTAGGTACAACGGGGGGTAATCTCTCAATAAAAGTATTTAACATTGCCGGAGATTTCATAATTGAAATACCTCCCGAAAAAACGGTAACGCAGGAAGGTTATAATGAAGTTTCATGGGACGGAAAAAATAACGCAGGTAAGGAAATTGCAAGCGGAACATATCTGTATATTATTTACTATACTGATCCTGACGGTGAAGAGCATAAATCAATTGGTAAGTTTACAGTTATACGATAAATTAGGAGTTTAAAATGAAAACGATATCAGTAATAATTGTTTTAATGACATTCCTATTTTATGGTTTTGTGTTTGCACAAAATGATAATGCAGGAACTTCCTCAGGTACATTCTTGAAATTGAGCACAAATGCAAGAACTGCTGCTTTAGGACATTCTGGAGTTGCTCTTTCGGGAGATGCAAGCTGCATATATTATAATCCCGCTTCTGTTATTGGAATTAAATCTACAGATATGGTATTAACTTTTTCATCCATTTATGAGGAGATGAAAACAGGATATATTGGTATTGCTATTCCTTACGGAATTGGTGTAATCGGAGCAGGTGTTTCCTACTTCAATTCCGGAGAGATGACAAGAACAGAAGCCGCACCGGTAGGGTTTATAAAAACCGGAACTTTTACAAATTCAGATATTGGATTTCATCTAAGTTACAGCAGAAAATTTATGCCTGAATTGAGTGCCGGAGTTACTTTAAAGGGAGTTTTTGAGACTCTCGCCGAAAAATCCGCCTCTGCATTTGCACTCGATATTGGCGGATTTTATACTTATGACGGAATAGATTTTGGTTTGGCTGTTAGGAATATCGGTACCGGATTAAAGTATGATTCTGTTTCCAGCTCTCTGCCAATGATTATTTCAGCGGGTTTGGCTTACCATGCTATGGAAGGATTATTGTTTACAGCTTCCGGAGATTTACCAAATGACAGCGATATCAAGTTTAATCTTGGCGGAGAATATAGAATAATTGAATATTTTGCATTAAGGTTGGGATATAATACCGGTCAAAAAGACATTGAAGGATTAGGTGGATTAACGGCCGGATTCGGATTATTCTATAAAAACTTCATGCTCAATTATGCGTATAATTTATACGGCGATTTCGGAGCAGTTCATCTCATCAGTTTAGGATTTAATGCTTTCTGAAACAGATTTCTATCTGTTAAGCTAAAATAATTCTGAGGGTAGAGAGAGTCTGAGTAAAATTATTAAGATTTCTCTCTACCCGGATAAGCGCAGAATTTTTCCCTTATTGTTCCTTACCATTCCGTTTAAGAAAAATCCCATAAATTCGTATATTTCAAAATAATTTTTTTGAAAATATTCAGCAATCTTAAAGAGGATAGAATGCTCAATTCAATCGTGATGGTCAAACAAGTTCCGGATACTGCAAATATCTCAGGCAAGGTTATGAGGGAGGATGGAACTGTGAATCGTTCAAAACTTCCTGCTATCTTTAACTATGAAGACAAGATAGCGCTTGAATTTGCCCTGCAAGTCAAGGAGAAATATGGCGGCAAGGTAACCGCTATTACTATGGGTCCGCAAAGGGCTTCCGATATATTAAGGGAATGTTTCTTCATGGGGGCAGATGAGGTTTATCTGGTTAGTGACAGGAAATTTGCCGGTGCCGATACGCTTGCTACTTCTTATGTGCTTAGCGAGGTAATAAAACATATTGGGAACTATGATTTTGTATTTGCGGGAAGACAGGCTATTGACGGGGATACTGCACAGGTGGGTCCTCAGACAGCCGAAAAGTTAGGGATACCCCAGATCACATTTGCCCGGGAAATTCTGGATGTTACGGAGGACACCGTAACTGCTAAAAAGCAAATTGACGGTGGTTATGAAATCCAGAAAAGCAAATTGCCGGTACTTATCACAGTACTGAAGGATGCAGCCCAGCCCCGTCCATTCAGTGCCAAACGGATGATGGCTTATAAGAATGCCAAATCCCTGATAGAACTTGAAAAACTTACCGAAGGCAATTCGCTGTTATATATTGATAAACTTGTTCATGAGTACCAGGAAAGAGGTCTGTTCATCAACACCCTCACCATGGATGATCTACAACTGAATCAGGACCGCTGCGGTTTAAAAGGATCTCCAACTAAAGTTCATAAAGTTGAATCGGTAGTGCTGGCAGGGAACAGCTACAACAGAATCGAACCGACAACCGCCGGTTTAGGTGCTTTGATAGATCAGTTAACTCAAGACCACATTTTTGGATAAGCGAAGGAAGAAAAATTATGAATAATGAAGTTTGGGTTTTTATAGAACAACGGAACGGTAAAGCTGCTGAGGTGAGTCTTGAATTACTCTCCAAAGGGAGAAAACTAGCCGACAGCCTTAACGGCTTGTTAAAGAGCATTGTAATCGGGCATAATGTTAAAAATATTGCCGGGCAAACCGCTGAGTTTGGTGCCGATGAAGCATACCTGATTGAAGATGCTTTCCTGAAAGATTATTTATCCCTCCCTTATTCCAGAATTTTCAACGAACTCATAGAAAGAGAACAACCGCGCATTGTGCTTTTTGGTGCTTCAATCACCGGAAGGGATCTTGCTCCAAGAGTTGCTTCAAAAACCATGAGCGGACTGACAGCTGACTGCGTGGACCTGAAGATTGAAAATGTGAACTATCTGGGGAAAGATTACCCGAATCTGCTTCTCCAGATCAGACCGGCATTCGGCGGGAACATCATAGCCACAATTATAACTCCGGAAACTGCGACCCAGATGGCTACTGTCCGTGAAGGAGTGATGGAACTGGTTAAGGTACCCAATTCTAAACCAATCAAAATAAAGACTGTTAAATATCATCCTGCCCCGGAGGACAAACTAGTGGAGATTATAGAAAGGCATACGCAGGAAAGCAAGGTTAACCTGAAGGGAAGTTCCATAATCGTTGCAGGCGGGTATGGCTTAGGCTCAAAAGAAAATTTCCGGCTTATACATGAACTTGCGGATGTTCTTGGCGGCGAGGTTGCCGGCAGCCGTGCAGCAGTTGATGCGGGTTTTATTTCTCCTGAGAGGCAAGTAGGACAAACCGGGGTGACTGTCAGACCGAAGCTATACATAGCGGTAGGTATTTCCGGAGCAATTCAGCACAGGGCAGGTATGCAGGATTCGAACAAAATTATTGCAATCAACAGTGACCCGGATGCGCCCATTTTTGATGTTGCGCATTATGCAATAGTGGGGGATGCCACTGAAGTGATTCCCAAATTCATTGAAACTTATAAACACAAACTGAAATAGGAGCCGGTATGCCTAACTATTTTTTAGATAATAAAGATATCCTCTTTCATTTCAATAACTTAGACTTGAAAGAAATAGTCCGTATGGCGGAGGATAATTATGAAGAGAGTAAGAAGTACAACTATGCTCCTGTTAATTATGAAGACGCTATGGAAAGCTATCGTAAGGTACTGGAAATGGTGGGAGATATTGCCGGTAACTTCATATCGGAAAGAGCGACCGATGTTGACCTGGAAGAAGCCCAGTTCCGGGATGGCAAAGTTCATTATGCAAAGGGAACTCAGGAAAACCTGAAGCAACTCTCCCTGGCGGATTTAAGCGGCATGATAATTCCCCGGAAGTATGGCGGCTTAAATATTCCGTTTACAATTTATATGGTCGCTGTTGAAATGATATCCCGCGCTGATGCAAGTCTGATGAATATATTCGGACTGCAGGACATCGGTGATACTATTAAAAAATTTGGGAATGAAGAACAGCGGGAAAAATATCTTCCCGGATTCTGTACCGGGGAATATACCGGTGCCATGGCACTTACCGAACCTGATGCCGGAAGTGATCTGCAGGCGGTAAAACTTCAGGCCTATCAGAACGAAAAGGGGCAATGGTTCCTAAGAGGTGTAAAACGATTTATTACTAACGGTAACGGCGAGGTGCTTCTCGTGCTTGCCCGTTCGGAACCGGGGACTAAAGACGGACGCGGACTCAGTATGTTCGTATGCCGGAACGATAAAACAGTCAAGGTAAGAAGAATTGAACACAAACTCGGTATCCATGGTTCACCTACCTGCGAGCTCCAGTTTTCCGATACTCCAGCCGAACTAGTGGGCAGCAGGAAGTTTGGATTAATCAAATACGTGCTGGACCTGATGTTCAGAGCAAGAATGGGTGTGAGTGCCCAGGCGCTTGGAATTTCACAAGCAGCTTATGAGGAAGCTTATAAATATGCCCGCGAAAGAGAACAATTTGGAAAACCAATCTTTAATATCCCCGTCGTGACCAATATGCTTTTGGATATGCGGGTAATGCTGGAAAGCAACCGGTCTTTATTTTATGCAACCGCCAAAAGCGTTGACATAAAAGAAAAACTGGAGGAGGAGATTGAGAGACTCAAAAACGCAGGTCAGCCGGTTAGTGAACTGAATGCGAGATTAAAGCAAGCCACTAAAATTGCTAATTTCCTAACCCCGCTTACGAAGTATATAACCTCCGAATGCGCAAATAAAATGACCTATGATTCACTTCAGATTCATGGTGGTACTGGATATATGCGGGAATTCAAGGTGGAAAGACTTGCAAGGGATGCCCGCATTACCAACATTTACGAAGGAACCTCCCAACTTCAGATTGTAGCTTCCTCCGGTGGAGTAATTAACGACATCCTCTCTGATTATTTCGACGAAAAAGAAAACCGGGAATATAAGGGGGGGCTGGTCAGACTTCTCAATTTCGTAAAGGAAATCAGGACGATATTCAAGGATTGCCTCAAGTATGTTATCGAGAAAAAAGATCCCACTTTCCAGGATATTGCAAGCAAGGATCTTGTGGAGTTATATGGTTATATCTACGTAGGTTTTCTTCTGCTGGAAGAAGCCGGAATTGAACCGCGCAAAGTGTTTATTGCGAACCGCTACATAATCACATCGCTTGCCAACGCCCGCAAAAATGCCGAGTCAATCAAAAGCGAGCTTTTCAGCGATATAATGCATCAGGAAGAAATTTTAAACTAAACTACGAAAGGTAAAAATGAAAACAATTAAAAGAAATTATTTCAGGATTTACGATGATAACGAGGAAAAAAATTATTTCAAAACCGTTCTTACAAGGAAACGGGTGGAAAAACTAATTAAGGACTTTGAGAAAAAACAGGAAAGATATATAAACACAGAGTTTATTACCTATCTCAAAAAATATGATCCTGACGCGGAAATAATAAAAATTGAAACCATTTCTTATTAATTGAAAGCTTGAAGTTCATATAGGGAAGGCTTGTTATGAAAAAGAATAAATTGTTTTTCGTTATTCTGGTTGTAATATTATTAATTGCAACTCCACTGCTAATCTCTTACTTGTCGGGTGACAAAAAGATATATCACGAAGCAGAAAATGACTTTCAGCAGGTCAGGCAGCAACTGAACTCGGGTATCTCCACATCACGGCAAACAATAATTACCGAAACAGTTGCAAAGATCAACAATGCGGTGGTCGGAATAAACGTAACAGAAATAAGGGAAATCCAGAATCCGTTTTTCAGTCCCTTTTTTGATGATCCCTTCTTCCGTCAGTTCTTCGGGGACCGCTCAACCCGGCAAAAGGTAAGCGGACTTGGCTCCGGATTTCTCATATCCGAGGATGGTTACATCCTTACCAATGATCACGTTGCGGGGAATGCAACCCAGATTGTGGTTACAATGACGGATGGCAAACACTACGATGCTAAAATAGTAGGAACGGATGGTACTTCGGATATTTGTCTGCTTAAAATAGAAGGAGAGAACTTCCCCTACCTCAAACTCGGGAACTCGAGCGATATACTCATTGCCGAATGGGTTATTGCACTGGGCAATCCTTTCGGATTGTTTGAATTAAATGACAAGCCCACGGTGACTGTAGGAGTTGTGAGTGCGCTCGGAATGAATCTCGAACCTGTGCAGAACCGCTATTATATGAATATGATCCAAACCGATGCCGCTATAAATGGAGGGAACAGCGGAGGACCCCTGGTAAATGCGCTAGGTGAGGTTATTGGTATGAATACACTTATATTTACCGCCGGTGGATCGCAGGGGAATATCGGACTGGGATTTGCCATTCCCATTAATAAAGTTAAAAAAATAGTGGATGAACTAAAAGACCTGGGAAGCATTAAACGGGATTTCTATACCGGACTAAAAGTACAGAACATTGATGATGCAATCGCAAAATATTTTAATCTCGAAAACACCAGGGGAGTAATAGTCACCGGAGTTCAGAAAAATTCTCCTGCAGCGGATGCCGGTATTGAAGTCGGGGATGTAATCATCCAGCTCGACGAATTCAAGATAAACAACCAGACTACCCTGTCGGGGCTATTGCAGGAGTTCAGAACAAATCAGACTGTTACACTTAAAGTAGTTCGCGGATCTGATACAAAAAATCTGAAAATGAAACTGGAGAAAATAAAGTGATAGAACGTTATATAAGAAAAGAGATCGGCAGAATCTGGGAGGATGAGTTCAAATACTCAACCTGGCTCAGGATTGAGATATTAGCATGCGAAGCCAGGGCGGCACTTGGGGAAATACCAGAAGCGGACGTCAATGTAATAAAAGAAAAAGCTAAATTTGACGTAAAAAAAATACTCGAAATAGAAGAGACCACTCAGCATGATGTTATTGCTTTTCTGACTAACGTTGCTGAATATGTGGGTCCCGAATCGAGGCATATCCATTACGGCATGACATCCTCCGATATCTTGGATACGACTCTTTCCTTTCAGATGAAGACCGCCGGGGAACTGATATTAAAAAACCTGATGGAACTTCGCACCGCACTAAAGGAGCGTGCACTGGAGCATCGTCTGACTCTCTGCATCGGCAGAACGCACGGCATCCACGCTGAGCCAACTACTATGGGACTTAAATTTGCTCTGTGGTTTGAAGAGACCAACAGGAATATCGAAAGACTTAAAAGAGCAATTGATGTTATTTCAGTTGGACAGATTTCCGGGGCAGTAGGAACCTTTGATCATTTAAGTCCCAAAATCGAAGAGTATGTTTGTGCTCATATGGGATTAAAGCCCGCCCCGGTATCAACGCAGGTAATCCAGCGGGACAGGCACGCAGAATATCTCACCACACTTGCCGTAATAGGCGGTACGCTTGAGAAAATAGCCACGGAAGTAAGGCATCTGCAAAAGACTGAGGTCCTCGAAGCAGAGGAGTACTTTTCCAAAGGACAAAAAGGAAGTTCTGCAATGCCGCACAAGCGCAACCCCATAATCTCGGAAAGAATAGCCGGAATGGCTCGCATACTTCGGGGCAATGCAATGGCGGGTCTGGAGAACATAACACTCTGGCATGAAAGAGACATCAGTCACAGTTCAGTAGAGCGGGTGATAATTCCCGATAGTACAATTCTGCTGGACTATATGCTGGCAAAGACGGTTGGACTTGTAAAAAATCTTCTCATATATCCCGAAAACATGAAGAAAAATCTCGAACTGACGAGGGGGCTGGTATTCTCGCAGAAAGTATTGTTAAGCATTACCGAAAAAGGGGCAACGCGGGAAACAGCCTATAAAATTGTGCAGGATAGTGCAATGGAAGTATGGCGGGATGCTGGAAAAAATCTTAAAGATGAACTCATCAAAAAAGAAGAGGTACTTGAGTATCTCACTTCGGAAGAACTGGAAAAACTATTTGATTACAACCGGACTCTGCAAAACATAGATATTATTTTCAAGCGGACGGTGGAAGCATAATCCCTTTGAAAAACGGCAAAAATTAACTATCTTTGCAACCTGAATTTCAAGCACCCGTAGCTCAATTGGATAGAGCATCTGACTACGGATCAGAAGGTTTGGGGTTCGAATCCCTACGGGTGTACTACAAAACCCTGTCAATATGGCAGGGTTTTTTATTTTTATTAGCTAAATTAAAAAAGTATTTAGCCACAAAATATCAAAATGGATAACTCTGAACAGGGTTGTTTTATTTTATCTTGTTGAGATAGTTAAAGGGGCTTAAGACCGGCTTTATGTACAAAATGTCAAAATTAAGTATATTTTGTCAAACTGCGAAAATGAGCTAATAACAGCGTTTTTCATATTTGGGTGAAGAGGCAGGAGGGAAGGGTAAAAAGAGGCTGAGATGTTTTTTGGGATGAATGAAAATTTTCATGAGAGTTTAATCTATCCCGATGGGGGAGTGAATCACAGATCAAGGATGGCAGTATCCTGCCATTTGTCGAATTTTGAGGACACACCGGATGTCGGGATTACTTTTTTGTTTTAAACGAAGCGAATTGACCTTCCAATCTTATTACCCTATACCTTGCCCCTAAGTTGCCTCATCCATGCCAGTGAATACGTACTTCTTATTCGTGCGAATCCTCCGCCACGGTTTGGTAATCCCCCCTCGAAAAAAGGTCTCGACAACCAAATTACCAATTAATGAAAGCGAAGCGTAATTACTTATTCACTATTTAGTTTTTAACCTTCGGCTAATAATATATAATAAATATTTCAGGTGCTCCCACTCAGTTTTTATTTTAAAGTTTTCCTGAAAAAAGTTATCTTAGTCATCGTTATTATTTTCTTTATAATGTAAAATTTGTATTTATTTTCCATATTTTTTGATAATTTTAGGAGTTATTATGGCTGAACCCAAAAAATTTATTCCCTATGTCTCGGCCGAAACCAATATGGCGGAGTTCACAATCCGCGCATTGGTTATCGGATTAGTAATGTGCGTTGTGCTCGGTGCCGCAAATGCATATCTCGGATTAAAAGCAGGAATGACGATTGCGGCTACTTATCCCGCAGCCGTTATTGGTATGGCACTTCTTAAAGCATTTAAGGGCTCCATCCTTGAAGAAAATTTTGCAAGAACAGTTGGTTCCATTGGCGAATCCGTCGCTGCGGGAGCTATCTTTACTATTCCGGCGTTTCTTATTGCCGGCGTTTGGACTGAATTCTTCACTGTTCAGCACTACCTCGAAGCAACCGCAATAATGTTTGTTGGTGGTGTGGTTGGAATTTTCTTTGTCACAATTCTAAGACGTGTAATGGTTGAAGACAGAGACCTTCCTTTCCCTGAATCAGTAGCTGCTGCTGAAATTCACAAAGCCGGCAGAACCGGAACAAGTGGTGCCAAATACCTCTTCTGGGCAATGGGACTCGGTGCTTTAATTCAGATATTAAAACAGGTTCAGTTCTTTGCTGCTTCCTGGGAAAAGTTTATTAGTTTTGCATCACAAAAAATTGCAGTCGGTAAAACTGCCGCAGTTAACGCAAGCGGTGGTGCCCTGTTAAGCACTCCCGGAGTCAGCCCTGCCTATATGGGCGTTGGTTATATTATCGGTCCCAGTCTCGCTTCTTTAAACTTTGCCGGTGGATTACTTGCCTGGGGTCTTTTCGTCCCTCTGCTCCTTTATTTCTTAGGTCCCGAATTACTTAATTCACTTCAGGCTAACGGACCTGTTACTGTAAATGACGAAACCTGGGTTGGACTTGCAAACCAGGTATGGCGATCTATTGTTCGTCCTATTGCTATCGGTGGAATGCTTATGAGCGCAGGCTTCACACTATTCAAAATGCGTAAGAGTCTTGGTACCGGTCTCAGCAGAGCCATTGGAGATGTTAAAAAGGCTGCCGGTGGAAGTTCTGTTAAAGAAGTTCGAACCGATCACGATATGAATTTTAAGTACGTCTTTGTCGGAATTCTTGTCGCTGCCGTTCTCACATTCTTTATCTATCTCCACTTTGCAGGTGATTTTTCAGCAGCCCTGGTTGCAACTGTCGTAATGATTGTAGCCGGTTTCTTCTTTGCCGCTGTTTCAGGTTATCTGGTTGGCTTAATCGGCTCAAGCAACAATCCAATAAGTGGTCTGACCATCTCAACCTTAATTATTGCAGCCTTGCTTATGGTTGCCCTCGGGGTTAGCGGTATGTCCGGAGTTGCTGCAGTTCTGGGAGTTGCGGCTGTAATCTGCGTTGCCGCTGCCGTTGCCGGTGAAATGCTTCAGGATTTGAAAGTCGGGCATATCCTCGGTGGTACTCCCTGGAAAATGCAGGCTGGCGACATGATCGGAATCCTGTTGGCATCAGCAGTTATGTTCTTCCCCTTGGTTATCTTACATCAGGGCGACATCCAAACCGGCGGTACCGGTCTTGGTGGAAAAAATTACCCTGCTCCTCAGGCAAGCTTAATGGCAATTATGGCTAATGGTATTGTTGGTGGAGATATGGCCTGGCCGCTCATTATCGTGGGCGTTTTAATGGCTATAAGCTTTATTCTCGTTAAAGTTAAAAGTCCTATGCTTGTTTGTGTTGGTATGTATCTGCCGCTCGAAACCACCTTTGCCATCTTTATTGGCGGCTTGATAAAAGGAATTCTTGAGAAATATCAGGCAAGCAAAAAACACAACGACGCTCAGAAAGCAAGAAGTGATAATAACGGTGTCTTGCTGGCTTCCGGTTTGATTGCCGGTGAAGCTCTTATTGGTCTCCTCTTCGCAGCTTTTGCTGTTATGGAGTGGAGCGTTCCCATAATTTTTGCACAGCCTTCATTCTTCGTTAGTCTAATTGTCTTTGTTGTTGTTGGCTATATTCTTGTTTATGTCCCTTTGAAGAATGCCGGTAATCCTAATGACCCTGCACCTCCGGCTGTTAACGGATAATAATTAATCATTCTCCCTTCCCCCCGCCGGGGAGGGGAGATGTCTTTAAATAATAAATCATCTGCTTTGTTTAAGAAAAAAAATAAATCGGAAATTAATTTACTCGGGCTTACCCCTTTTCACAATCGTGAATTTGAGGTTAGCTCAAATAACAGGGTCACGTTACTCGAACCAAAGTTTACTAATAAAATTCTGGTCAGGTTCCTTGTCCCTCGTCTTAAATCAAAAAATCTTCGCATCTCTCTTGATGAGATCGGATCAGAAACCTGGTTGCTGATTAACGGAAACAACAATGTTAGTGAAATATGCTCTTCCCTCAGAATGAAATTTGGTGATGATATGAAGCAGGTTGAGGAGAGAGTTACAAAATTTTTAACCGATCTACATCAGCACGATGTGATCAAATTCAAAGAATTACTTAAATCTTAAAGGAGTTTATATGAGCGCTGTCTTGCAAGGCTTAAAACCCGAACTAATCTGGAAACATTTTGAAGCTATCTGCGGAATCCCCCATCCCTCAAAACATGAGGAGAAAATTGCACAATACGTAAAGGATTTCGGTAAAAAACATAATCTGGAAACCAATGTTGACGACTTTGGAAACGTTGTAATAAAAAAACCTGCAACAAAAGGACTGGAACACCTTACTCCAGTCGTTCTGCAGGGGCATCTTGACATGGTACCCGAAAAAAATAATGATACCGAACACAATTTTGAAACTGATCCTCTTAAAATTTTTGTCGATGGCGACTGGGTTCGCGCAACAGGTACCACACTTGGTGCCGATAACGGAATCGGTGTCGCGGCTGCTCTTGCTGTTGCGGAATCAACAAATCTAAAACATGGTCCCCTCGAATTCCTCTTCACCCTAGATGAAGAGACCGGAATGTTCGGTGCCGTTGCTCTTAAACCCGGTTTCCTGGATGCCCACATCCTTATCAATCTCGATTCTGAAGAAGATGGAGCTTTATACATAGGCTGTGCAGGTGGCAAGAACACTTATGCAAAATTCAAATATTCAGCCGAAAATATTCCTTCCGGCAGTCAGACAATGAAAATTGTGGTTACCGGACTAAGGGGTGGTCATTCGGGACTTGATATTGCTGCTAACAGAGGGAATGCTATTAAAATCCTCAACAGGGTTCTGTGGGGACTCTCTAAGGAATTTGGCGTTCGCCTTGCTCACATTGAGGGGGGCAGTAAACATAATGCAATTCCGAGAGAAGCAAATGCCGTTATTACAGTGGAAAAGAATAAAGCGGCAGGCGTTAAGGCATATATTGAGAATTTTAACACCACAATTAAAGCCGAACACGCAACGGTTGAACCGGGCTTATTGGTAAAAACTGAAGAGGCTGAAACTGCTGATAAGGTTATGGATGTAATTACTCAAATGAATCTGTTAAATGCTCTGTATGCACTTCCGAACGGTGTTGTCACAATGTCACCGGATATAAAGGATCTTGTTGAAACATCAACAAACCTTGCCGTAATTACCACCGATTCACTCTCAGTTAATGTGGTTACTAGTCAGCGAAGTTCAGTTGAGTCAGAAAAAGAGGACGTTGCAAATATGGCGTATTCTCTTTTCTCCCTTTCAGGTGCTGAGGTTTCTCACGGTGACTCGTATCCCGGTTGGAAACCAAATGTTCATTCACCAATTCTAAAGGTAATGAAAGAAGTATATAAATCTAAGTACGGAAATGATCCGGAAATCAAGGCAATACACGCAGGACTTGAATGTGGAATAATAAACGAAAGATATCCCGAAATGGATATGATTTCATTTGGTCCCACGATTATGGGCGCACATTCACCAGACGAAAAAGTACAGATCAGCGCAGTTGCCAAATTCTGGGATCTGCTTATTGCCGTACTTGAAAATGTACCTGCAAAAAAGGCAGTTTAATAATTAAATCTCCGGGGAAGGAGTCTTTACTTTCCCCGGTTTTCTTTTTAATTAATTTTGAAATCTTACTCTGATGACTGAAATAACAAAACCTCAGCCCACCGCACTTGCACGCTGGATAATCCTTCTGCTGATAAGTCTGGCAATGTTCGGGAATTATTATGTGTACGACAGCATATCCCCGCTTGCTGATGTACTGAAAACCCAGCTCGGTTTTTCGGATTCGAACCTTGGATTACTTAATGCAATATACAGTTTTCCGAATATTATCATGGTACTTATTGGTGGAATAATAATAGATAAAATAGGTACCAGGAAATCGGTTTTACTCTTTACATTTTTCGTTTTTGCAGGAGCTTTATTTTCTTCCCTTTGGGGAAATATCTGGACGATGGCTTCCGGCAGACTGATTTTCGGACTTGGTGCAGAATCAATGATTGTGGCAATTACCACCATTGTAGCCCGATGGTTCAAGGGAAAGGAATTGTCCTTTGCTTTTGGGCTTAACCTTACCGTTGCAAGACTTGGTTCTTTCTTTGCACTGAATTCACCAAGTTGGGGGAGAGCATTTTATGAGAACTGGCAAACTCCAATGTTCCTTTCTGTTTTTGCCTCTTTAATGGCGGTACTGTTTATTGTTCTATATTTTTTACTGGATACCAAGTACTCCCGTATTTATGAACTGCCCAAAGAGGGGAATCAGGATAAAGTTGTTATTTCCGAAGTGTTCAGGTTTAACGCTGCATTCTGGTTTATCAGCGCATTATGCGTTACATTTTATTCGGCAATGTTTCCTTTTCAAACTTTTGCAATTAAGTATTTTCAGGAGGCACACGGCACTACCCGTGAAGTAGGAGGTAATCTCTCAAGTCTTTTAACTCTTGCTGCTATGTTCTTTACACCATTATTTGGTCTGCTTGCGGATAAAATAGGAAAACGCGCTTACCTAATGATGATAGGCTCACTGCTGATTATTCCTGTCTACCTGATTATGGCATATAAAATTGACCTTGCAACCCCGCTTGGTCTCAGCGGTAATATTATAATAAATATTGAATTTTTCGACATTCACTCTGTGATACCCCTCTATTTAGTGATTCCTATGTCAATTATGGGTTTGGCTTTTTCCCTTGTCCCTGCGGTTATGTGGCCCTCTGTTGCCCTTGTGGTAAATGCCGAAAAATTAGGAACCGCTTATGGTCTGATGACCATGATTCAGAATATTGGACTTTTCTCGTTTAATATTATTATTGGTCTTGCAAATGATTTTTCTTCCGCAAGTGCAACGAATCCGCAAGGATACAATGCGGGTATGTGGATTTTCTCTATACTCGGTTTTCTTGGACTTTTCTTTGCCATTATGCTTAAAAGAAGCAGCAAAGTTTTATAATTGATAAATATGAAAAAAGTTATTCTGCTTATATTGGTAATTTCCGGACTGACATACTCCCAGGACCAGAAGATTGGTTTTGGGTGTCTTGGTTTGGTTGGCGGCTCCGCTGCATACCAATGGCAGAAGTATGTTCCAACCGGTTTCAACGGATATATTCAGAACTTGAACAAGATTCACAAGGATTCCTTGATTAATCCGATGAGTGAATTCGGACAGGCGGCTGGGTACCGCTTCGGAATTAACTTCTTCCGTCAGAATTATTCCGGTTTTGTAATTACCTTTAAAGGTTCTTACCAGACTATGCTGGAAAAACAGGAAGCTGTTTGGCACGCCGGAATGGGGGATAATGCCAACACTCTGGACCTTACAATAAACCAGTTCTCGGTAGGATTTGATTTGGGCACTACCATTTTCTCAACTCTCGACTGGAAAGTGATTGACGCCTCCGTTTTACTGACCACCGCCAAATTAGTGCATACTGAGAATTATCCGGGTAAGCAGACAATAAAAAAGGAATACTCCAGCGATGGTAATTCAATCGGTTATTCATTTGGAAGCGGTTTTATTTTTCACTTGATAAAAAACTACATCAGCATCGAGGGAACGCTCGGGTATGCTTTCTTTGCTGTGGACAAAATGAAATTAAATGACTCTGATACATTCCTTACGACCGGTTCCTCTACTTCTCCTGTCACTAATTTTATAGAAAATGGGGGACTAATGGGGATTATTCAGATTAATATTGGATTTCCATTATGAAAGGATAAAAATATGAAAATAACAAAACTCGATAAAGCTTCACGTATTGCCATACTCGATTGCATGGGAGCAAAATCCAGGGAATCAATTCTGGTAGTTTCCGACGTGAATAAAAGAAAAATCGGTTTATCACTCTTTAATAATGCAGTAGCACTTGGATTATACGCTCTATATGTAGAGATGAAGCCGGGTAATATCAACGGAGAAGAGCCACCGGAACACATTGCCGGACTCATGAAGCAATTTGATATAGTACTTTGCCCCACTACCAAATCGCTTACGCATACCGATGCACGCAGAAATGCCTCTGCATCCGGAGTCAGGATAGCGACTTTCCCGGGAATAACCGAGGACGTTATGATCCGTGGACTTGGTGCCGACTATAAAAAGATCGCTGCCAGAACCATGAAACTTAAAAAGATACTGGAGAAAGGGAAGGAAATAAGAGTAATTACTGCGCTTGGTACGGATATTTCCTTCAGAATTGCCGGCAGAAAAGTTATTCCTTCCTCCGGACTATTCCTTAAAAAAGGGGAGAGTGGTAACCTGCCTACCGGAGAGACATATCTTGCACCGGTTGAGGGAACAGCAAACGGAGTATTCATTGTGGACGGTTCAATGGCCGGATTGGGTTTAATAAAAAACACGAATATCCGCATTGAAGTGAAAGACGGATATGCTGAAAAAATAACCGGCGGAGTTATTGCTCAGAAACTGGTTAAAATGCTCGACAGTGTTGGACGGGATGCACGTAATATCGCTGAATTCGGGGTTGGCACAAACGATACCGCCCGACTTAGCGGAATACTACTCGAGGACGAGAAAGTGATGGGAACTATCCATATCGCTTTGGGTAATAACAAATCAATGGGAGGATCCGTAAATGTTCCAATCCATTTGGATGGAGTAGTTAAAAAACCCACCGTTTACATGGATGGTAAACTCCTAATGAAAAACGGCAAACTAATTGGAATAGAATAATAGCACTTTTGAGAATTCCGGGGAATCTAAATCCTGAATCCCCGGTATTCTCTACCGTAAATATTTTCATCAATCCCAAATCATTACCTAATATTTTCCCAAATTACTCAAAAAGTCCTGAAACCATCTACAGTTGAATAAACTTGAATATTGTAGAATTATTTTACACCCTATTGAATCATCTCTTAATTGCAGAAAAAGACGTGTCAGGTTGCGTCCTCCTTCGATTCTCCTTCGATCGCGCAGCCAAACCAAAATCTGTTTCCCAAATAAGGGAAATGATATTATATCATCGTTCGCGAAAAAAGAGTCCTCTGTATATTGTTTAAAAATTCAACATTAGTTTTTTTGAACTCTGCTAATACACTAATATTGCACTAAATTCTGCCATTTATTATGACAATTCTACCATAATTAGTTGAGAATATCAACAATATATTTTCATTTGTGATAATTTATTCTACTAATTAAGAAAAAACTGATTAATTCCCTTACATAATTTAAGAATAACGATCAGAAAAATGGAATGATTATTGTGCAATAGCCACGTATTTATTCTAAAGGAGTTCTATGAAACGTAAGTACTTTTTCTTGATTTTTATTCTGGCATCGATGATTATCATGCCGCAGAGGGCTAGCATTGAAGTAAAAGCGATTAGCCCGCAAAAACTCAAAGACCTCGGTTTAACTACCGGTTCGGTCTCTTCCGGTCTTAAAGTGTTCCCGCTTGAGACCTACATGTATTTAACACCCCGTAATATCGCAAATACTCAGCCTGTCACCGCTGCAGTCTTTACTTTTACGACAAAACCCGCCGGCTCAAATGCCAGCTTTACAAATTTCGGTACGGATAATTCAGTTTATTTCAAGAGCGATGTGAAAGGAAAGTATGAGATTAATCTTTCCATTACTACTTCTGGTGGGACAGACGATACTACAATCACGGTTTTCGCAGGAAAATATGTCGGCGTTGGAAATTTTGATGGCGTTCCTGCTGAATATCCTAACTGTATGAGTTGTCATGGATTCACCCAGAAATTCGTGGACATTTTTAATGAATGGAAAAATACCGGTCATGCCCTGAAATTCAAAAGAAGCATTACTGGAACTGGCTATTACAACCAGTCATGTTTCAAATGTCATACTACCGGTTCTGATCACGATAACGTTGCTGCAAACGGTGGTTTTGATGATGTAGCTTCCGAGCTTGGCTGGACTTTCGTTCTTCCGCTTAATCCCGGCAAATGGGATTCACTCAAGACTGGATTTCCAAAGCTCTCCCAGCTGGCAAATATAGGTTGCGAAAGCTGCCACGGTCCCGGTGGTGAACATACCTCCGGTTCATTTGAGGCAATTGGAATCTCCGGAAACTCCGGTACTTGCGCACAGTGTCATGATCAGGTTGGCTACTATAATATTGGTGCTCAGTGGGAAAACTCACTCCATAGTGCACCGGTATGGTCAGGTTCTTTTGCACAGGGAACTGCAAGCCAGAACAATAACCTTCAGAATTGCATCCGCTGCCATGACGGACAAGGCTTCATTAACTTCACTAAAGGTAAAACGACTAACACCACTGGATGGGTTCAGGGTAATCAGACTCATATAGGTTGCCCAACTTGTCACGATCCTCATAGTAATGAAATTAGAACTACCCCTGCAGGCTCGGATACTCTTGCTAATGGTTATCAATATTCAGTTGGCGGTCATGGGCAGGTTTGTATGAACTGTCACAAACTTCGCAGAGACGGTAAAAACTTTGCAACGACTCAGGTTACTAATGCGAACTGGGGTCCTCACTATTCAAACCAAACTGATATTTATCTCGGACAAAATGCAGCTGAATTCGGAACACCATACAACAGCACTGCACACAGCCTCTTCTTAACCAACAGTTGTGTTGACTGTCATATGCAGACTTCACCAGATTCAACCAGTCCTAACTATAATAAAGTTGGTGGGCATACATTCTCACTCTCAAATAATGGACAAGACCTTACCGCTAAATGCCAGCCTTGTCACGGAAATAAAACACATTTCACCGATTTCGTAGCTACTGTTGATTGGGATGGAAACGGACTTCTTGAAGCAATCCAAACTGAGTATGATAACTTGTACCATAAATTAAAATGGTATTTGCCTCCGGTTGGTGTTGACTCGGTTTCCTGGCAGGCGGTCAGAGATTTGAATAATCCTACAATAAATAAGGCTTATTTCAACTATAGAGTATTTGCTTATGATAAGAGCCGCGGAATGCACAATACCAAATATACGATGGAAGCCCTCAGATCTACAATCTTCGCCCTTGGTGGCATTCTGAATGTTGAAACTGGTATTACTGACGTACCTATGGTCTTTGCTCTTAACCAGAATTATCCTAATCCATTCAATCCTTCCACTACGATCAGCTATGCTATTCCGGAAGCAATGGAAATTACTTTGGTGGTATATGATATCCTGGGCAAGGAAGTGAAAACTCTGGTTAAAGAATATAAACAACCCGGAAGATACTCAGTTACGTTCGATGCAACTGGTCTGACTTCAGGAGTTTATATTTATAGCCTGCAATCGGAAAAATACTCGGCTACAAAGAAATTTGTTCTAATGAAGTAAATAAAAGGACTCAAACTAATAAAAAAGGGAGACATAATCGTCTCCCTTTTTTTATTGTTTTCTGGTCCAGTGAATTTTCATCCTGCAAACCTCATGCATTTCATTCTTCATACTATGCAGTGTACTTATTCCATCTCCCTCGGCTTTTGAGTGGTAAAAACTCATAACTTTGTCATTGATATTTGTTTCCTTGAGGTAATTTACGCGAATCTCGGAAATCTTATAATTCGTGATTATTTCCTTTTTTACTACGCTCAGAGCCCAGCTAAAGTAGTGCGAATTATTCACATGATTATTTACATCAATCGCATCCGTACTTACTTCGAACTTTTTGGAATAATCATAACTTGGTACTTCTTCCACCTCATCAAGTCGAGTAAAGGGATACTCATTTCTGTCCGTCCCAGCATAAGCATCAATTATTTCCCGGCTAACTGCCTGAGGCCTTCTTTTTTCAATATTGAAAAAGATCCAAAGACTTGCAGCTTCCACTAATAAATCCCCTTCCTCGTTATATAACCAATAATACCTATTGGCGTAAAACCTGTTCATTGCTTGGGGACGGGTGGTTAATTTTATCTTCTCCTTGAATTTTGGCAGCTGATTTATTTTTATTTCCCATCTACTCAGCATCCATCCTACTTTTTCCCGTTCATAATAGTCAAGTCCATAGCCCACTTCCTCGCTTTGCAGGATAGCTATATCCTCTAATATCCTTATCAGGCTGACTATTGTCAGATCCCTGTTCCGGTCAACCTGATAATAATGAATAAAATAATCCTTACAGTATTCCATTATTTTAAATTTATATTAATTTGAAAATAAAAAAGGTTGTCCTTATGGACAACCTTGTTAATTGTTTATTCTGACTTTTATATTGGTTTCGAGTAGATTCTGTACTTTTTATATAACTCACCATTCATAAGTTCTGCGCCTCTGTTCATCATCTCGTTATCTTCCAGAATCCAGCTTGCTTCGCCAATCCTGATTCCGCAATATTGATCAGCTCGGTTTAATATTTCCCAGTAAAATACCGAATCAAGACCTCTCTTTTGAAATTCCGGAATAATTCCAAGGGTTATAATCCGGCCCCAGGTAAATTTTTTCTTGTGGAAAATCAATTTTAAAAATCCGAATGGGAAAAGCTTTCCATTCATGGTTTTGAAGATCTCATTATAATCTGGCATAACTAAAGCGAAGCCCACCAACTTGTTGTCAATCTCTCCAAATAGGACTAAATTAGGTTCAACAATCGGCTTAAGATCTTTTGCCATCGCGTCTATTTCAGCCTCGGTCATTGGAACAAAACCCCAGTTTGGTGCCCATGCTTTATTATAGACAAATTTTACTTTATCCAGTTCATTCTTAAAGTCCTTTATGTTAAGTGAACTGATTTTCAGTTTGTATCTGTCTCTCACCAACTGTTGGCCTCTCCGTAGTTTCTCGGAACTCATCAACTTGTGGTTCTCTAGCTTATAGGCATAAAGGTCTTTGGCTTTTTCGAGACCGTAATTTTCGCATAACGAGAGATAATAAGCGGGATTATAAGGCATTAGTATTCTTGGTGAATCGTCAAATCCTTCTATTAGCATACCATACTCATCGTTGCTCGAAGGATTAGCAGGTCCTCTCATCTCATCCAGGCCCTTCTCCTTTAACCACTTCTTCGCGGCATCGAAAAGACTGTTTGCAACTTTTTGGTCATTAATACACTCGAAAAATCCGAAGAAACCCGTTTTATCTTTATGATACTCATTATGCAGGTCGTTCTTTACAGCGGCAATAGTTCCGGAAAGTTTTCCGTCTTTATATGCCAGGAAATACTCAGCTTCAGCATGTTCAAAAAAGGGATTTTTCTTTTTATTGAGTATTTTTTTCTTTTCCGAAATTAACGGGGGCACCCAATAATTGTTATCTTTATAAATTTCCCATGGGTATTTTATAAAAGCATCAAGGTCCTTACCTGATTCAACTCTACGGATTTCTATTTTGCTCATAATTATATTAATCCCAGTTCTTTTCCAACTTTCTTAAAAGTTTCTACAATAAAGTCAAGATGTTCATTCTCATGGGCGGACATATAGCTTGTTCTCATCATCTGTCGTCCGGGAGGTACACCGGGAGAAATAAAGGCGTTGACGAAGACACCGTTATCGTACAATTTGCGCCACATCATAAAAGCCAGTTCATCGCTTCCAACGATCACAGGAACAATTGCTGTTCTGCTCTCTACTACATTGAATCCCAGACTCTTCAAACCTTGTCTAACCCTATCCGCATTTTGAATCAATCTTGTAACTCTTTCCGGTTCCTGCTCAAGAATCTCAAGTGCAGCCAACGCAGATGCAGCAGATGCCGGAGTAGGGGATGCGCTGAATATCAAAGCAGGGGAATGGTGTTTCAGATAATTTAATACCCTTTCGGAACCCGCAACGAATCCGCCTAAACTTGCAAATGTTTTGCTGAAGGTACCCATAGTCATATCTATCTCACTCTCGAGATTAAACTCGCTAGCTGTGCCTCTTCCTCCCTTACCAATTACCCCTACTGAGTGAGCGTCGTCTATCAATAATCTTGCTCCATATTTCTTGGCAATCTCGTTCATTTTGGGAAGATTCACTATTTCACCACCTGTGGAAAACACTCCATCGCTAACAATCAGTTTGCCAGCGGATTCCGGAAGTTTGGAGATAACTCTCTCTAAGTCGTTCATATCATTGTGTTTATAGCGAACGATCTCTGCAGTGGCTCCTTTAGCCATTAAATAACCGGCAACTATGCAGGCGTGGTTATCTTTGTCGGAAATCAGGTAATCTCCACGGTTGACCAAAGTAGGGATGATTCCCTGCGCAGTCTGGTAGCCTGTACTGAATAAAAGCACTGATTCTGTTCCGAAAAACTTAGCAAGACGTGCTTCCAATTCGATATGCAGGTCAAGCGTTCCTGTTAGATATCTCGAACCGGAGCAACCTGTACCATATTTTTCAACTGCTTTTATTGCCGCTTCTTTAACTTTTGGGTGGGCAGTAAGTCCTAAATAGTTATTTGATCCCGCCATTACTATCTTTCGTCCCTCAATCTGGACTACGGGACCTTCATTTTCCTCTATAGCCCTGAAATAAGGGTAGAGTCCTGATGCTTTAATATCGTCTGCACGGGTAAATTCAAAACACTTTGCAAATATATCCAATTAACTTCCTCCGGAAAATTTTATAAAAACACTGTACAATGATTAAATCTCTTCAACAAAGCCCCTAACTTCCTTGTTTTTGGCTTTATTTTACACTAAATTTACAAGTTAAAAAGAAAAAAATCTATTATTTAAAATTATAATAAATGCAGTTAAAAACAAATAAATTATGGAAAAAAAAGAAATTGCAGTAGTAACCGGGGGGAATGGATTCGTAGGCAGTCACCTCGTGGATCTGCTTTTAGAAAAGGGTTACACAGTTCGTTGCCTGGTGCGTAAATCAAGTAATCTTAAGTGGTTAAAAGATAAACCCGTAGAAATTTTTAATACCGGTCTGTTTGACAAGGAGGGGCTTCGTAAGGCGTTTACTGATGCTCGTTATATATATCACGTCGCCGGAATGGTAAAGGCTAAAGATCCTGCTGACTACTTTAAAGGGAATGTGGAAACAACCCGGACAATTCTTGAAGTTGCGCTTGAGTTTCCTGAAACTATTAAGAGGATCCTGATTGTCAGCAGTCAAACAGCTGCAGGTCCCTCGCCAACGGAAATCCCTCTCGACGAAACTATTCCTTGTAATCCCATCACTACTTATGCAAGAAGTAAAGTGGAGGAAGAAAAAGTCGCTCAGTCATTTATGGACAGATTACCGGTAACAATATGCCGTGCTCCTGCTGTATATGGAGAGAGGGATACGGAGATTTTCATTTTCTTTAAAACGTTTGCGTCGGGATTAATGACAACAATCGGCTTCAACAGGAAACTCATAAGTCTTATTCACGTGGTTGATCTTGTGAACGGATTTCTTCTGGCTGCTTTGAGTCCTGTTGCTCAAAACCAGACATATTTCATATCCTCCGAGAAGCTTTACACGTGGGAGGAAATCGGAGAGGTCACTTCCAAAGTGATGAATAAGAAACCTTTACAGGTCAAAGTCCCTCATTTTATTGTGTTCACTATAGCCGCAATTGCCCAGTTCTTTGCGATGTTTTCAAGTAAAGCGGCAACACTCAATATTGAAAAAGCGAAGGACCTTACTCAACAATATTGGACCTGTTCAACTCAAAAGGCGATGAAGGACTTGGGATACTCCCAGAAGATCCCGGTTGCCGCTGGTATCGAAAGAACTGTGAGATGGTACAAAGAACAAGGATGGATTAAATAGAACTTTTTAAATAAATTAATTTTGCAGAATGAAAACCCCATTAGTAGTAATTGTCGGACGTCCGAATGTAGGTAAATCAACTTTTTTTAATCGTTTAGTAGGTAAACGGGATGCGATTGTGGATGATGTAAGCGGAGTAACCCGGGACAGGAATTACGGAGAGGTTGAATGGAACGGGAAGGAATTCCGGCTTATTGATACAGGCGGTTTTGTCCCCGATTCTCCCGATTTGTTTGAGAAGGCTATCCGGGAACAAGTAAAACTTGCCATTGCAGAATCGGACGTGATAATATTTCTTGTGGATGCACGGGACGGTCTTACGCCGGTTGATAATGAGATCGCTCAAATGCTCCGCAATTCGAATAAAAAATATTTTCTTGTAGTAAACAAGGTGGACTCTGAGAAGTATGAAGCGTTCACTTCGGAATTTCATGCGCTCGGACTTTCCGAACCAATTCCCGTTTCCGCAATTATGGGGCGAAGAATAGGGGATTTCCTTGACTTGCTGACAAGCGATTTCCAGACTGTGACCGAAGAGCCCGATGAACGATTGAAAATTGCCATTGTTGGTCGCCCGAATGTCGGGAAATCCTCGCTCACAAACGCCCTGCTGGGATTTGACAGGAGTATAGTAACGGATATCCCCGGCACAACTCGCGATAGTGTTGATTCGATCCTGAAATATTATGGACAGGAGATTGTTCTGATTGATACCGCTGGTCTCCGAAAACGCACAAAGATCGAGGAAGGGATTGAGTACTTTTCTTCTATCCGTTCTCTGAAATCAATAGCCGAATCGGATGTTACCATAGTAATGATTGATGCGACCCTGGGACTTGAAAAGCAGGATCAGAAAATCATAGATGAGGCGATCCAGCGAAGAAAAGGACTGATTCTCGCTGTTAACAAATGGGATCTTTTGGAGAAGGAGACAAACACTGCCCGAGATTACGAAAACGGACTGAGAGCAAAAATGGCAGGCATAAACTATGTGCCGGTAATTTTTATCTCTGCGCTTACCAAGCAAAGGATATACAAACTTGTAGAACTGGCGCTGAAAATAGAAGCCGAGAGGAAAAAAAGAATCCCCACAAGCGAGCTTAATGACATTCTGCTTCCGCTTATCGAAAAAACACCTCCCCCCACTACTCCCACAGGCCGGGAAGTAAAGATAAAATTCATAAACCAGGTCGGAAGCAAGTATCCCGTATTCCTGTTTTTCGTTAATTACCCAAAATCCGTTACGGATAATTATATAAAGTTTCTCGAGAGGTTAATTCGCGAGAACTTCGGATTCTACGGAGTTCCGTTTACGATAAGTTTTAAGGAAAAATAAAAAGATGAATCCCCGTAAAATAGTTGTGGTGGGAGGGAATGCGGCAGGTGCTGCGGCAGCGGCTAAGGCGGCACGAACTGATCCCTCTGCAACTGTTACACTAATTGAAGCGGGGAATTTTATTTCAACGGGGACGTGTGAACTTCCCTACGTCCTATCCGGTGAGATCAGCGATTATAAGAAGATCGTTTTCTTCGATGAGGAGTCGTTCAGAATACAGAAGGGGGTTAAAGTCCTCACCAATTCACCTGTTATCTCCTTGAACCGAAGAAAAAAAGAAATAACCTTTGTCAGGGAGCAAAAGGAAGAAATACTCGGATACGACAAGTTGATATTATCCACAGGTGCAAAAAGCAGGATTCCTGATATTCCCGAAATAATTGCCGAAACCGGCGAGGGGAGAGAATTGCAGAACTTCCTTCCTTTCAAGACTGTTTCCAATTTGCTCAGGGTGCAGGAAGAAGTTTATTCCGCAAATCATAAACGGGTATGCATAATAGGCTCAGGGTTTATCGGGCTTGAACTTTGTGAAGCGTTTAAGAAACTAAACTTCGAGATTATGCTGATTGAAAAAATGGATCAGATTTTTCCATCGGGGGAAACCGAAGCAGGCAAGATATTCAACGAACTTCTTAGGGAAATGAATATCCGGATCTTTACTAACGCTTCGAAATATAAATTCAGGATTAAGGATTCGAGGATCACGAATCTCATTATTGACGGTTACGATTTTGAAGTGGATTTTGTGGTGAACGCCACAGGTTTTATTCCCCAGAACAGAATTGCCCTGGAGGCAGGACTGGAGACAGGGGAAAGCGGCGCACTTAGAGTCAATTCGAAATTGCAGACATCCGACCCCAACATCTATGCAGCAGGGGATAATACGGAAAATATAAATTTAATAACCAGAAGACCTTTTTATTTTCCGCTTGCCACAATAGCACAAAAGGAGGGACATATAGCTGGGGAGAACGCTACGGGAGGGAATAATTTTATGAGACCGGTAATTCCGGCGATTACATTAAAATGCTTCGATCATTACCTTGGAACTGTCGGATTGAACACAGAAACCGCAAAAAAACATTTCAGGAATATTAAATCCGTTCAGACCACACATAGAAATCTTGTTCCGGTAATGCCCGGCAGCAGAGGACAGTGGGGAAAAATTATTTACGCGGAAAACGGTAATATCCTCGGGGCAAGTTTTATAGGGGGAAAAGAAGTTTCAGGATTAGCGGACATAGTGTCCACTGCGATAAGATTCAGCATCCCGGTCACGAAGCTGGACGAGACAGACTATAATTACACCCCTGCGCTCTCGCCGTTTATAAATATCCTTTCGATCTTAGGTAGAAAAGCAAAAAGCTAAAATCGTATCAGCTCGTTGTCAATCAAGCGAGTCACTCCCACTCTGCAGGCAATCAGAATATAATAGTCAGCACCGGATTTCAACATTTCCACTTCGGAAAAATTTACCGCGTTCACGATCCTGATGTAATCAAGTTTATGATTCTCAATCCCTTTTATGATTTGGATCATTTCCTCAACAATCCGGTTTGTGTTTCTCACTCCCTCCGAGATAAGTTTTTGGGCATGCAGCAAAGACTCATAAAGCTTAACAGCTTGCTGCCTTTCTTTGGGAGCCAGGTAAACATTACGGGAACTCATTGCCAGCCCGTCATTTTCCCTGATAATCGGACAAACAACTACTTCCAAATCGAACTTCAGATCGGTGCACATTCTTTTTATCACCGCTGCCTGCTGTGCATCCTTCTGACCGAAAAAGGCAAAGTGAGGTTTCACAATATTGAACAACATTCCGACTATTGTGCATACGCCCCTGAAATGAATGGGTCTGAACTCTCCTTCGTGAATCCTTGAGAGGGAATCGGGATAGATATACGTATCAAAACCTTCCGGGTAAATCTCCTGCGCATCAGGAAAGAAAAGCACATCCACCCCGGCATTTTCGAGGAGTAAACAATCCTTTTTCAGATCTCTTGGGTACTTAGCAAGGTCCTCGTTCGGAGCGAACTGGGTGGGATTAACAAAAATCGAAACAACCGTAAAAGAGGAACGGGCTTTGGATTCCTGTACCAGACTCATATGTCCCTGATGCAGATATCCCATCGTCGGGACAAATCCGATAGTTTTCTTTGAAAGTCGGAGTTCTCCTGCGAACTCCTGCATTTCCTTTACTTTTTTAATGATCCTGATAAATGCCTCAGCTCATGAAGTCAAGCAATTTTGAAAGAGTATCCCTCAACTCTTTTCTGTGTACTACTTTATCCAGGAAACCATGTTCGAGAATAAACTCTGCTGTCTGAAATCCAGGGGGCAAGTCTCGCCCGATAGTCTGCTTAATAACCCGCGGACCGGCGAAACCAATCAAAGCACCCGGTTCGGCAAGATTTATGTCACCAAGCATTGCGTAGCTGGCAGTAATCCCGCCGGTTGTGGGATCAGTCATAATGGATATGTAAGGAATATTCAAAGAAGAAAGTTTAGCCAGACGGGTGGAAGTTTTAGCCATTTGCATTAAAGAAAGGACTCCTTCCATCATTCTCGCACCGCCGCTTTGAGAAATAATAATCACAGGGATCTTATCCTTGATACCTTTGTCAACCAACCTGGAAATTTTTTCCCCTACAACGCTTCCCATGCTGCCGCCGATGAACTTAAAATCCATACAAGCCAACGCAACGGGATGACCGTTAATTTTTCCGGTGCCGGTTCTGACCGCATCAAATAATCCCGATTTTTTTATCGAGTCTTTGATTCTTGCGGGATATGGTTTCGAGTCCGTAAACTCGAGTGGATCAGCCGAGCGCATTTTTTTATCCATTTCCCTGAAAGAATCCTTATCGAGCAGGACACTTATGTATTCTTCGCTCCCAATACGGAAATGGTGTGAACATTTTATACATGTCCAGCAGTTTGCTTCCAGCTGCCGCTTATGGATAATCTCCTCGCACTCCGGACACTTTTCCCACAATCCCTCGGGAAGGTCTTTTCGGGGAGTATCATCCATTATATTTTTCTTAGCTCTTTTGAACCACGCCATTCTTTTTTATATTATTAAATTAATTAATTCTTTTACAGGCTGACCGTTATTTACTCTGTTCAGTTTTACGTTCGATCTCTGCATAAATTGTGAGCGTAACGGCAGGATTTTCAGGATCATTACTCATTACAACAATTGTCTTGCTGGTTCTCCCTTCACGTCCCGTGCTGTCGAACCCGACCTTAATGCTTCCGGATTCAGAGGGCTTCAACACACTCCCCTCAACTACTGCCGCAGTACATCCGCAGGAAGTCCTGACATCGTTAATTATCAGACTTTCCTTACCAAGATTCTTGAACTTGAAAGTGAACTCACTTACGGTTCCTTCCTTAATCTTTCCAAAGTCATGTTGCGAAGATTCGAATTTTATTCTTGGAGGAGTAACAGTATCCTTCTTAGAATCAACAACATTTCCTTTGATTATCATTTGTACTTGCGGAGTAACAGGATCATTAGAAATTACAGTCACATATTTTATCTGGGGACCCAGTCGTCCTGCGGTGTTAAATTCTGCGGTTATAGTTGTGCTCTCAGAAGGTTTAAGTTCATTCTTTTCCGGTTGCACTGCGGTGCAGCCGCATGAGGAAGCTACCTGAGTTATTTTCAGCAGATCCGTGCCGTTATTCGTTACTGTGAATTTATGTTTTACGATTTCGCCGGTTTGGACATTACCGAAATCGAAAACAGACTGAGGGACAGAAATCTTTGGTTGTCCGATTTGCGCACAGGCATAAAACGCGAAAATCACAACAAGTAATAATAGTCTTTTCATTTCTCTAACTCCTTTTGACTTCAAAATCTTTAATATACATTGGCTCGAGATAATCATAATCCATGCTTTTACAATCTGTTCCAAAAATATTTGCCCATTTGGCTACATAATATGCCGGCAACTGACTCAGTTTGTTGCCAGTTTTATTCTGAGTACTTATATCAGAAACAAGATGATAATCATTTCTGTAATTATTTAGTTCATTTTGCTTAATAATCCTGATTTCCCCCGTAAAATTAAAACTATTTTGATTAATAGTAAAGGAATTAAAATAAACCTCATCATGGTTTGCCTTGATTGCAATTCCAATCGGTTTATTATCAGGCAGAAAATCACAGCACTGCAAAGCCAAAGCATCAAAAGAGGGGACCGGAATTACCGGCAGATTTGCCCCGTAAGCAATTCCCTTTGCCACAGCCAGTCCGATTCGCAATCCGGTAAAAGAACCCGGACCAATTGAAACAGCTGTGGAATCAAGATCTCCCGGAGCAATGCCGGAAAAATCAAGCAGGGTATTTATGCTTTTTACTAATGTTTTGGAGTGAGACATTTTATCAAAAGAATTAATCTGATGGTGCTTCACTTCCGAAAAAAAGAGGCAAACAGAACAGAGCGCTCCAGATGTTTCAATAGCTAAAATCGGCTTATTCATCGCGCCTGATGAATTTTATTTCCCTTGTATGATCTTTGTTCATCGTGATAATAATTTCCACTCTTTTACCCGGGAGAGCTTTCTTGAACAAATCCGCCCACTCGATAAAAACTATTGCCTCGGGGTCATTTATATAGTCATTATAACCGGTATTAATCAATTCGGATAGCGAATTTATACGGTAAAAATCGAAATGATAGATTTTGTTATTTCCCTTCGTGTATGTATTGACAATAGTAAAAGTAGGGGAAGTTACATAGCTAATCCCAAGGCATTGGCAAAAGGCTTTAATGAAATAAGTTTTACCCGAGCCGAGATCTCCTATCAGTGCTATAACATCGCCCGCTTCAATTTCCGGAATCAGCTCTTTCGCAAAGTTGAGTGTATCAAATTCTGTCAATACGGTTTTGCTAATCTCTTTTGTCATTTGGGTTCCATAGTGATTATTGGCAATATCATTTCTTCCAGGGATATTCCCCCATGCTGAAATGTGTCTTTATAATAACTCAGATACTTATGGTATTCGGTTGGATATACAAAATAATAATCTTCCTTTGCTATTATATAACTCGTGGTCACACCCCGTCTTGGCAGTTTGTAATCCAGGGGATCTCTCACGAACACAGCATTCTTATCATCGACCTTTAGGTTTCTTCCATATTTGAAACGGAGATTTGTCGAAGTTTCCTTATCCCCAAGAACTTTAGCGCCTCGGAGGCATCTAATCGCACCATGGTCCGTGGTAATAAAGATTTTAGCATTTTTCATACTGCTGATTGCCTTGAAAGTAGATAAAAGGGAGGAATGAGTAAACCAGCTGTTGGTAAGGGATCTGTACGCGCGTTCATCCGGCGCAATTTCTTTTAACAGGTCGGAATCCGAGCGACCGTGGGCAATCATATCAAGGAAATTCACCACAACTGCAGTGAGATGATTATTCCGGTAGGACATTATATTGTTTTCAAAGTTTCTGCCCACTTCCGGATCAATTATTTTAATATACTTTAATTCGTTTCTGAGTTTTATTCTGTTTCTTTCCAGAAGGTGTGCCAGCAAGTCCTTTTCATATTTGTTCATGCTTCTTTCGTCGTCATCATTTCCTTTCCAGAGTTCGGGATAATGCTTTTCAATTTCGGAAGGGAAAAGCCCGGCAAAAAGAGCATTCCTTGCGTATGAGGTGGCAGTCGGGAGTATTGAATAATAATACTCTTTCGAGATTCTGAAATATTCACTTAGCAGGGACTCCATTATCAGCCATTGATCCATGCGCAGACAGTCAATCACAAAAAAGAAAACGGGGGAGTCGCTGTTCCTTAAAATCGGGAAGAGATACTTTTCCACGATTTGCGTTGTAAGTGTTGGAACATCATCTGAAGGCTGGCTGTTTATCCAGGTTCGGTAATTCTTTTCTACGAACTTCGAGAATTCCTTGTTACATTCTTTTCTCTGTTCAGTCAGAGTCTGCAATAGGCTAAGATCCGAAAGATTTCCCAGTTCAATATCCCAGTTGGTCAGTTTTAGCTGAATATCAATCCATTCGGAGTGGTCGAGGTTATGCTGAAGCAATGTGGAAATCTGGTTAAGGTCCTGCAGATAATCCTTGGTGGTAAACTGATCGGAAATCTTCTTTTTTTCAAGAATCTTTTTACACACGAGGAAAATCTGACTTGGATTCACCGGCTTAGTCAGGTAGTCAGTTATTTTACTGCCGATAGCCTCCTCCATAAGGAACTCTTCCTCATTCTTTGTAACCATTACCACAGGGACCTGGGGGTTGATTTCCTTTATCCTCGATAAAACTTCCAGACCCCCTATTCCGGGCATCATCTCATCAAGGAAAATCAGATCAATTTCCTTCTTCCTTACAACATCAAGGGCATCTTCCCCATTAGTCTCGGTAAGCACATTAAAACCTTTTTCGGAAAGAAATATAACGTGGGAGCGAAGAAGATCAATCTCATCATCCACCCATAGAATTGTTTTTTGCTTCATAAACCCTAAAAAATATAATCTAATTAATAAAAATAACATTAAAACAAATAACGATACAAGGGAATTATTCATAATACCGTAGAAGATTCTGAACGTGTGACCCAATAGGGGGTGTGATGCCCATCAGCCGGAAAGCTTTATAAGGAAAGGGAGCCGGATAAATTTGTTGTAATTAAAATGATTTTTTGCTATTATTACTTATAAAGTATTTTTATGAAAACGAAAAATCCACTAAATAAACTTCCGCTTCTGAAGCTTTTGTACGCCTCGCTTCATTCCATTTTTCTTGTATTCATTACTTTTGCAATCCTCTACTTTGATTTTCCGTACGGGGATGACAAGCTCGTGATAAGTTTCACCTCGCTGTTCGAAAAATTCATTCTGAAAACCGAACAGAAACCTGACCGGAATTCCTTCCTCTTCGTAAACACCGCATATCAGAACGAACTAATTCCAAGATATGATGATGAGGGTTTTGAGATTGGAAATGTCAGCATTACGGACAGGAATTCAGTTGCTTTGTTTTTAAACCGGGTGAATGCAGTTGAGGGAGGATATAAGTTTATTCTCCTTAATATTGACCCCGGAATTCATTCTGCCGGGGATACACTGTTGCGTCCGCAGCTGGAAAAATCCAGTAATACTGTGATAACCTGCGAGTATGATCCGCAGCCGGGCAAAGTTGAACTCCCGGACAAGGGGTATTCGGGTTACGCATATTACCCACTTTACGGAGGGGAATACGTAAAGTACCGGCTTATGAAAAACGACACACTAAAAAGCATTCCGCTGATCCTTTATGAATTATCAAATGGGCGGGAAATGAAAATGGGTTTCCCGGTAAATCTGATCAATGACCGCTTTTCACTTAACAACATTATTATTGATTTCATTATACGGAAACACGATCTGGATTATAAACTCTCCGATGCCCCATATCCCATAGTCAACCTTGGGGAGATACTCGAACTCCCGGACGATATTTTCATCGAGATGATAGAAAACAGGATGATACTGATCGGGGACTTTACCGAAAGGGATTTTTATCCTACCACCTTCGGGGATATGCCGGGGACACTAATACTCCTTAACGTACTTCTTACTATGCAGGCAGGAAAGAATATTGTTAATTTTAATCTTGTTCTGCTTCTTTTTATATTCTTTGCGGTCATCTCTTATTTTATTTTCGACGTGACAAAAAAAGAAAAACTGAAAGAGAAAATCGTCAAATACCGGGTACTCCGGTTTTTAAGGAAGTACCTTGGATTTGTCTTTATTTTGTTAATATTTTCGGTATTTTTATACATGATGTTCAATATCCATTTAAATGTATTGATACTGGGACTCTATTTGAATATACTTGACACTATAATAATCCGTTTCAACCTAAAAAAATCAACTGAGGAAAGCGAGGCAGCTCAATGAAAATATGGACATTGATTTTCGTATTACTCATTGGAATCTCAATAAATGCACAGGATGCATGGCTTTACGTAATCAAGATTAAAGGAAAGGTGGTAAATTCGCAAAACAATAAAACCATCAAACCGGGAGATAAACTCAAACCCACAGACAAGTTAAAATTCAAAGATTCCACTGCCGTGGTAAGAGTGTTGAATCCCAGCGAAGGGATTTACAACCTGTCGCCGAATTATTCTAAAGAAGGAAAATCAAACGAACTGCAGTACCTGGTGAAAGCCATAATGTCCCCCATTTTAGGTTCTACAACTGCGGTAATTTATAAAAAGAGTGTTGATTTTGATCTCTCATTTACCGGAGACGAGTTGGGGGACTGCACAGTTTTCTTTGGTACACAGCAGCTATTTTTATATCCTCCGCTTAGGGAAGAGGACGATATTTTCATGGAGATTAACATAAAAGACAAAATCCAAACACTGCCAATCAAAGCGGACAATGAGATTCTGCTTCTTTTCGCGCAAATTGACAGTTTGATTTCTGCAGAGGATATCCCATGCGGCGAGTTACCCGTTAAGCTAATCAGGAAGAATACAGATACAACCCTGGTTATCCACAAATTTATATTGATCATTCCCGAGAAGGAAGCATTGGTAAAAGAAATCAACACAACCGTATCGGTTTTACAAAAGAATAAAAAAGATGAAGAGGATATAGGCTGGGTAATTGGTCAGGTAATTAAGGCTAATTATCCCGGATGTAAGTTCAGCTGGGAACCGTTGAACAAGTGGCTGAAAGCAAACACAATATACAAAGTGGGCGAATATTAGAAAGGTTATCAGAGTTAGCTAACGGACTAATTTACAGCGATAAACATTATTTATATTGCAGGGACATCCGTTAGCTGAATGATGTCCCCGCAACTCAAGATCAAAAAACAAACCTGATCCCCATCAACTGTTCACGGTTTACCCTTAACCGTTTAGTATTTTACCGAGCAACCATAAGGTTTGGTCAGTTTCGTTTCAGGTTCACGTCCGTCCATTGCAGCATTAAGAGCTTCCCGCACGTAGTTCCTTGAGCCTTCTATATCTTCCGTTTTGGAAGTCGGCTTATCGTCAATCGCACCGGCGTATATCAGTGTACCTTCGGGATTTATCACATACATATGGGGGGTGGTTTTTGCGCCGTACTCTTTTCCCACTTTTCCATCCTGATCAATCAGATATGCAGTTGCATTGCTTTTCAGACTTTCCATTCTTGAATTGATTTCCCCGCTGTTAAAGTTTCCCTGCTTTCCTTCGGCGGAGGAGCAGATTGAAAGCCACACAACTCCTTTTTCTGTGAACTCTTTCTGGAGTGCCTGCATATTGTCTGAGTTATAATGTTTTTTAACGAAAGGGCATTCGAAGTTTATCCATTCTAGCACGACGTATTTGCCGCTGAAATCGCTTAAGGAATGCTCTTTCCCGTTGCTGTCAGTAAGCGTAAAGCCGGGAGCGGTTTTGTCTATTCCGATCTGTGCGTAAGTTGTGAAAATAAAAGCTGCCGCTAAAATGAATGCGAGTTTTGGTCTCATTATGTTTTACTCCTGATTGGTTAATTTAATTGATTTTTTAATTGCTTTGTGATTGCCGGAGGTGCCCCAGCCGGTCTCATTGTAAAAGAGTGCATTAATAGTGTCCGGTATCTTTGTATGCATCGGGTCGAGGGCTAATTCCATTATTATTTTATTATCGTCCACTGAAATCCGGGGAGGGACAATGGTGCTGAAAACACCCTGTTCCATAGGGAAGAATTCTATTTTAGAGTAGTCCGTATCAGGAAGCTGTTTGCGTTCAATCCCGATTATAATGCTGTTCTCCAAAACAAGCCCGGTCATTCCGATGTTGTCTCCGTTTTGCGGAAATTTCTCATTCACCGGGTCAAAAGAATTTTCTTTTTTCAGAAGTTGGCGGATTTCCGGAGTTACTTCCAAAACTGCTTTACTTTCCCCAGGAACACAGATCTCCTTGCAGGCAAGCCAGTCCGTAGTTACTTTAATTTCCAGGGTTTCCTTTAATACTTTTCCGTCAGGAATTTTAAGGCGGAAAAGATAAAGCACTTCTTTCTCGTAGCCGTAACTGACCAAACCATCACTTTCGAATTTCGAGGGATATTGAAATTCGGGTTCACTCAATTCCCACCCATCCGGCAGTTCCCAGCTAAATGAGGTTTTTATCCCCGTGTCTCCCGGATTTTCCCAGTAGATATGCCACTCCGGTGCTATTTCCAGTTTCAGGGCTATAAAATTTCCTAGTGGAAAAAGCCGTGCGGTTATTTCTACTTTCTCCTGCTTTTGCGGGTGCAGAAAGTTCGTAAATACCATAATTATCAACGCTATTATTATTAATTTATTTTTCATGTTAAAATATCAATGCGTAAACGGGGTAAAAAGTTCACAACCTCCCCGGCACTTTATCCATATTTCTTATTTTCTTTAATCTGATTTGTTTCTTATTTTGCATATTAGTTTTTATCAAATAATAGGAGTATGGATATGAAAATCAGACCTTTCAGAAATGAACCGATAACAGACTTTTCCAAAGAGAGTAATGTTAAAATACAGAAAGCCGCCCTTGATGCAGTTAAGAAGAAACTTGGCGCAACCTACGAAATAATAATAAACGGAAAGAAAATAAAAACCGAAAAAACTTTTTCGTCGATAAATCCATCTGATGTCAGCCAGGTAATAGCAAACTTCTGCAAAGGGACAAAGGAACTTGCCTATTTAGCAGTTGAGTCAGCATACAAGACCTTCCAGACGTGGCGATATACTTCACCCGAAGAGAGAGCCGGTTATCTCCTTAAGGGGGCTGCGATAATGAAGAAAAGAAGATTTGAAATAAACGCATATATGATCTTGGAAGCAGGAAAGAATTATACCGAGGCGGATGCCGATACCGCAGAGGCAATAGACTTCCTTGAGTTTTATGCGCGCGAAATTTTAAGATACTCCGCAAAGCAGCCGCTGATTAAAACAAAAGGGGAGAAAAATGAACTGGTATATATTCCCCTTGGTGTTGGCGTGGTTATTCCACCATGGAATTTCCCGTTCGCAATACTTGCCGGCATGAGCTCCGCATCCATAGTCTCAGGAAACACGGTAGTTTTGAAACCATCGAGCGAAACCCCCATGATGGGAAAACTCTTTGTGGATATCATGAAGGAAGCCGGACTGCCAAACGGTGTGCTTAACTTCCTCCCGGGTTCCGGCGGCGAGGTTGGGGATACCCTGGTGGCTCATCCCAAAACCCGATATATCTCCTTCACCGGTTCAATGGAAGTGGGCATTCATATCAATGAACTGGCTGCAAAAGTACAACCAGGACAGATCTGGCTTAAGCGAGTTATCGCCGAAATGGGGGGCAAGGACAGTATTGTTGTGGATTCCGAAACGGATATCGATACTGCAGTTGCGGGAGTGGTTGCCGCAGCGTTCGGTTATCAGGGACAGAAATGCTCCGCCTGTTCCAGAGTAATTGTGGACAGAAAAATTTACAATGAATTTGTTAAGAAATTAAAAGCCAGAGTGGATACATTGAAAATCGGTCCGGCAGATGAGAACTTCCCCGTAGGTCCGGTTTCCAGTGCTTCTGCCGAGAAATCAATACTTGCATATATTTCGATTGGCAAAAAGGAAGGGAAACTCCTTAACGGCGGTTCCAAGGCTGAAGGAAACGGTTTTTATATTCAACCGACTGTTTTCGCCGATATTGATCCGATGGCAAGGATTTCCCAGGAAGAGATTTTCGGTCCTGTGCTGGCAGTGATCAAGGCAAAGGACTTTAATGACGCACTGAAAATCGCCAACAATACGAAGTTCGGACTTACCGGAGCAGTTTATACCAACAACCGGGAGAAATTAAACAAAGCAAGGAAGGAACTACTAATCGGGAATCTCTATTTTAACAGGAAATGCACCGGAGCGCTGGTGGGTGTTCATCCCTTTGGCGGGTTTAATATGTCGGGCACGGATTCCAAAGCCGGCGGAAGGGATTATCTGGGTCTCTTCATGCAGGCAAAATTGATGAGTGAAAAAGTATAATTGCTAATCAGATAAATATTTTAAGGAAAATCTATGAAAATCCATGAGTATCAGGCAAAAGAAATACTGAGAAAATACAACGTTCCCACACCTAAAGGGTACGTGGCATTCACTGTTAAAGAGGCGCTGGATGCCGCCAAGACGCTTCAGGGTTCAGTATGGGTTGTCAAGGCGCAAATCCATGCGGGGGGGAGGGGAAAAGGGGGAGGTGTCAAAGTGGCAAAAAGCATGGCGGAAGTGGAGTCCCTGTCAAAACAGATCCTCGGAATGAACCTGGTTACACATCAAACCGGCCCGGAGGGGAGAGTTGTTAAGCGTTTGCTGATTGAGCAGGGAATTAATATCGGGAAAGAACTTTACGTCGGAATTACTCTGGACAGGGCAAGCTCACAGAATGTGGTTATGGTATCCACCGAGGGGGGAATGGAAATAGAAAAGGTTGCGGCTGAAACCCCTGAAAAGATAATTAAGGAAGCCATTGATCCGGCTGTCGGAATGCAGCAGTTCAAGGCACGCAAACTTGCCTTCGCACTCGGACTAAACGGCGAGCAGCACAAGAATGCGGTGAAATTCCTCCTTGCGCTTTACAAGGCTTACGAGGCTTCCGATGCTTCACTTGCTGAAATCAATCCACTGGTTGTAACCAGAGAGGGGGAAGTTCTTGCGCTTGATGCAAAAATGAATTTCGATGATAATGCTTTATTCAGACACCCGGAGATACTTTCCTACCGCGATCTCGATGAGGAAGATCCGCTCGAAATCGAGGCATCCAAATTCAATCTGAATTATATCAAACTGGATGGAAATGTTGGGTGCATGGTCAATGGTGCCGGACTTGCCATGGCAACGATGGATATTATCAAGCTCGCCGGCGGGGAACCTGCCAATTTTCTTGATGTAGGAGGCGGAGCCAACAAGGAGACGGTTTCCAACGGATTTAAGATAATTCTTTCGGACCCGAATGTAAAGGCAATACTTATCAACATATTTGGTGGGATTGTCCGGTGCGACCGGGTTGCCCAGGGGGTGATCGATGCCGCCTCGGAGATGGAGATAAAAGTACCTATTGTTGTAAGGCTGGAGGGAACGAATGCCAGGGAAGCGGGAGTACTTCTGGAGCAGTCGTCGCTGCACTTTGAAGTTGCGCGAACCTTTGAGGATGCCGCTAAACTGGTTACCCGGGTTCTGAAAAAGTAATTTTAGTGTTAGCGTAAGCCGTTAGCCAACGGAGGGGGATATATATTCCCCTCCGCTGCTGCGGATTAACTGAAGGGGGGTTAATCACCTTAACATATCGACACATCACCTGTCCCGCCTGCGGGAACAAAAATCCCTCTTTCCCTCTTACCCCTAAACTTTAACTCTTCGGCGATTGATATCCCTTAAACGCAAAGTAACGTAAAGTTTTCCGCAATATCACGCATAGAAGAACAATTGTTTTTAGTGATATTTTTCTGTGCAACACCCTGCGGAGCCGGATAATCCGCTTCATCCGAGTTCTATTCCTCTTACAACCTAATGACGGCGAAGCCAAATGACCACCTAATGACCATTACTGACAGCGCAGCTACCTCAACATATCAACAAATCAACAAAAATCCCCATTTAACTTTAAATCTTTTTACCTTTTTATCTCTTTATCTCTTTATCTTTTAACCTTTTGTCCAGTTCCATCCGGAGTATTTATTATCTTGATTTTGTTACCTTTTTTAGATAAATTTTGAATGATGATTCTAAAAAATGGAGCAAAATGTCATTATTCGATTCCGACAGTTATTATGACGAGGAAACAACCGGCAGAAGCGGGAATATAAAAGAGAAAATAAAAGAATGTAAAGAAATTATCAGTCAGGGACAGGTACTTCTAAATCAAAATCTTCTGGAGGATGTCCTTGAGGATTGTTTCGAACTTTTTCGCTTTCGTGATGCATACTCGATAATAACCGCACTTCTTAAGATAACCCCTTTTGACTCAGAACTTTGGGCAATGAAAGGAATTTGTCATGCCAGTTTTGGCGAACAGGAGAAGGCACTTAAGTGCTTCAATAAATCCCTTTCAATCAGTCCTGCCGATGCGGAGGTGCTAATGGAAAAAGCTGCCTCGGAAGTATTCCTGGGAAAACTGGAGGAGGCGAAAGTGACTTTCCAGAAATCCTTAAAGCTCGATGGGATGAAGGATGCCGCATATTTCCGGTTCGGACTAATACTCCAGAAAAAGGGACTGGATGAGGAATCTGTTTACTATTTTGAAAAGGCGCTTGAATACAATCCGGAACACGAGGATGCACAGTTCCATCTGGCAGCTTGTCATGAAAACCTCGGCAATCTGAACCTTGCACTGGATATGTACGATTCCTATCTCTGCCTGGAGCCGGATGACGAGAATGCCTGGTATAACCGGGCTATTGTGCTGGAGAAGATGAAACAGTACGAAAAAGCAATTGACAGTTATGAAATGGCGATCTCCCTCGATAGCCGGTTCGACGACGCCCTCTATAATCTGGGCAGACTCCTCTTCAATCTCCAGAGGTACGACAAAAGTATGGTTTACTTCAAGAAGGCAATCAGGCTGGATAAGGATGATGACGTCACCTGGTTCATGCTTGGTGCTGCAAACCTGGCTTTGGGAAAGTACCGCCATGCGCTGAAATATCTCGACAAATCACTTGCACTGAATCCATCCGCCGATGAGCCTTATCTTGACCGGGGCATGTGCTATTACAAGCTCGGACTATTCAACCGGGCTATAAAGGATCTCGGAGAAGCAATAAAAAAGAATAACTACAACGATGAAGTCTGGCTCGAGGAACCCTCGCCGGTACTCGACGAAACTGACCTGCTTAAAATCAGAGAATTTGAAAAGCGGGTAGTGCTGGGCAGGAAGGAACTAACCGGAATGGTTGCGGTTTACCGGAGGACATTTCAGTACCGGAAGGCGCTGGACATCCTGAAACGCTTGTACCGCATAAGAAAAAAAGATCCCGGAATCCTGCAGCAGATATCACAAATTTACTATCTGATGGGGTGTCCCAAATCTGCCCTGCTGTTCCTCCTGAAAGCTATGGAACTGGACAATAAAGTATATGAAAGATTTTCGAACCTCCTCCCCTCGGTGGCAATTTCGGATTTGTTTTTAAGTCTTAGCACGGATACCTCAATTTTTAATCGTAATAAATGGAGAAAAAATGATTAAAATAAATTATTCTGAAACGAAGTTGCTCGGGATATTCGGTCATCCGCTAAAACAGACTTTTTCTCCGATGGTCCATAACAAGGCAATAGAACTGCTGGACCTGGATTACGTCTATCTCCCCTTTAATGTGGGGACAACCGCTCTCCCCGATGCAATCAAAGGGGTGCTGGCGCTTGGAATAAAGGGATTGAACGTGACTATCCCGCACAAGGAAACCATACTTAATCATCTTGCCGATTTCTCAGATGAGGCAGCCATGATAGGCTCGGTTAATACGGTCGTAAACGATATGGGTAAACTGATTGGCTATAACACGGACGTTCACGGCTTTCACGAAACATTACTTCCTTACAGCGACAAAATCTCGGGGGAAATGGTAACAATAATCGGCGCAGGCGGAGCCGCACGTGCTGCCATTTACTGCCTGATAAGGCATTTCAGACCATCTAAGATAGTTATTGTCAACCGTACAGAGCAGCGGGCACACACACTCAAAAGATATTTCAAACAGAAGATGAAATTCGACCACTTTCTGACTTACGAGTTGTTCCCCCCCGATATAGCCACGGTTATAAACGAGTCAGCCTTGATTGTTAATGCCACACCGGTGGGGATGTATCCGGAGATTGACGATACGGTTATCCCGATACCAGCTTCCTTCACCAAAAACCAGATTGTGTTTGACCTTATATACAATCCTTCGAAAACCCTGCTGCTGAAGCAGGCGCAGCAAGAAGGGGCAATCTGCATCAACGGATTGAAAATGCTCGTTTATCAGGCGGCAAAGTCATTCCAGCTCTGGACGAACCATGAAATGCCGGTTGACGAGATAACAAAGTTCCTTGCGAGGGAAATCGAGTTAAAGCGAATCTAAGGATTCCCTCAGAATCGTAACACCTTTCCGCAAATCCTCCATGGAGCAGGCGAAGGACATCCTTACGCAATTGTCATTCCCAAATGCAATACCGGGTACCAGCCCTATTTGTGCCTCTTCCAGCAGGAATCCGCAAAATGTTCCCGAGTCGTTTATCAGCGTATTCTTCCATTGTTTTCCATAGAAGCAGCTAACATCAAAGAAAGCATAAAATGCGCCGTCTATCGGCGGGCAGAATATTCCGTTTATTTTGTTAAGTTCACCGACTATAAAATCCCTTCGCTTCCGGAATTCCGCGACCATCTCCGGCAGTTCGGCAACTTCCTTAGTAAGCGCTGCAACCGAGGCAGCCTGGGCTATGGAATTAGGATTGGAAGTTGAATGGCTCTGCAGATTCCTTGCCAGACGTATAATTTCCTTCGGACCTGCCGCAAAACCGATACGCCAGCCGGTCATTGCAAATGCTTTGCTCACTCCGTTAACTGTAATTACATAGTTGTGCATCCACGGAATGGTTGCCATCGGGAAGTGAGTTCTTCCGTCGAAGAGTATCTTTTCATAAATCTCATCGCTTATTACATAAATTCCCTTGTCCTTCAGAACTTCGGCTAATGCATAAATCTCCTCCTTTGAATATACCGCTCCGGTTGGATTGGAGGGGGAGTTGAAAATGAACGCCTTGGTCTTCGGGGTAATAGCCCGCTCAAGCTGCAAAGGGGTAATTTTATAATGCGCCTTCGGACCGGCGTCAATCAGTACGCATTTAGCCCCGGCAAGTTTAATTATTTCCGGATAACTAACCCAGTAAGGGGACTGGATAATAACCTCATCCCCCGGGTTGCACACGGAGAGAATCACGTTATAAATTGAATGTTTTGCCCCGTTCGATATCAGAATATTTTCCGGAGCAAAGTCAAGCCCGTTGTCATTTTTGAATTTGCTTATTACCGCCCTGATCAGTTCCGGCGATCCCTCGCTGGCTGTATAGCGGGTGTAGTTATTGTTTATTGCCTCAATCCCTGCCTCTTTAATAAAAGCGGGAGTATTGAAATCCGGCTCCCCCGCACTGAAACTGAGTACTTTTTTCCCCTCGCTTTTAAGTTTTTTAATCAAAGCCGTAATAGCAAGTGTTCTGCTTTCCTCAACAGTTGAAACCAGGTGCGAAAGTTCTTTCATTTCTTCCCTTTCATTGTAGCTTGTTTTTTCATTATTTTTTTCTTGAGTGCATCAGCAACCACCTTTGGTACAAAGTCATTTATATCGGCATCAAACTCACTAAGACTTCTGATAATGGAAGAATTCAGGTAAGTATATTTCTCGTTGGGCATAAGGAAAACGGTATTGATTTCGGGTGCAAGTTTGCGGTTCATCAAAGCCATCTGAAACTCGTATTCAAAATCACTCACCGCTCTAAGCCCCCTTAAAACAGCCACCGCACCTACCGATTTCGCATGCTCCACAACCAGCCCTGCAAAAGAAACCACCTCAACGTTGGTCATTCCCGAAAGACTTTTCCTCAGCAGATCAAGCCGTTCAGCGGGTGAAAAAAGAGTGGTTTTGGTTGTGTTCCTGGCTACGGTTACGATTATCCTGTCGAATATCTCCATCCCCCGGCGAATGATGTCTATATGTCCGTTTGTTACGGGATCAAATGTTCCCGGATAAGTTGCTATTTTCATATTATTATTAATATTTTTCTTATACGGTAATATACAAAAAATTTATATCTCTTCCCCCTTTTTCAATTTTCGCTAATAATTTTTGGTTATTATATTCTCCGGTAAATTTATATTTTTGTAAAGCAGTCGTTGTAAAAATGTGTTTATAAAAATCAAACTTGGCAGACCTGAGAAATTCGGCATGGATAAAATACTCAAAGCACTTCTGATACCCGTTATTACTTTTTGCTTTATATCCTGCAGGGAGGAAGTCATCTCTCCGGGGACACTGATAGGCGTTAAAAACCTTGCGGTGCGGGATAATTACAGGAATTATTACAACTTCAAAATCGAAGCGGAGGAATTTACCGTAACTTATCTGGACAGCCTCAGATTACTCTCCACTGCAAGCCTGATAGATATCGGAGTGGAGAATTACCGGGGCGGGGAAGTGGATATTGTGATGATCTCCAAGGATGGGACTGCTATTGTCGAAAAGAAGGGGAGTGATAACTTCCGCATACAATTTTTTTATGAAGGGATTAGCAGGATAAAATTTGTATCGTGTAGAATGAACCAATTTTCCGCTAATTTAATTGTTAGTATAAGACGAACTAATTAACCGGAAAGGAAAAGTCAAATGCAAAAGTCTGTTTCCATTATAGTAATCTCCCTGTTTCTTGTGTCGGGATTATTTGCCCAGGCATCAAATTATTTTCCCCCGGCGCTCGGGAAAGTATGGACCTTTAAGCAGATACCCCTGGATACCCTGGATAACCCCGTGGACAGCCTGATCACTTACTCAATGGACTCCCTTGCTGCCGAAGGAGTGTACCATGGTCTTAACGCAAAACACATACTTTCAAAAACCGGCTTGCTTCAGACCATTCAGATGCAACCCTACACGGACACAAACTACGTAAATCTGAACGGTTCTGTAGGTAGCGTCTTTTTCAGAGTCCCCTCGATTGAAGCGCTGATCGGACAATTTGATACCACCGGATATGGGCAGTACATTGCTACATTACTTGAATTCTACTCCCTGCTGAAGCGGTTTGAAAACTGGTACGGCATGTACGACTTTCAAAGAACCGTCAACCAGGAATACCTGATATTCCAGTTCGATACCACCGTAACAATCAACAACAACACAATTCCGCTCAGATTTGATCTTAAAGAGAAGCGGCTGAACGACGAAATAATATTCACCGATTATGGCGCCTTCGACTGCAAAAAATTCCAGGAAAACATAACAATATCCTATACAACCCAGATATTTCCGCCGCCATTCCCGCCGCTGGTAATACCCATTTTCACGGAAGTGACCTATGTATGGTTCGCCCTGAACGAGTGGGAAATAAGAAGAGAAACTCCGGCTAACAGAATTGACCTCACGCTGCTTGGATACGGATCATTTGCCATTCCCGGGAGAATCAGGGAGATAGTACTTCCAATAAGTTCAGTAGAAGACGAGGAACTGCAGCCGCTTGCATTTGGACTGAAGCAGAACTACCCGAATCCCTTCAATCCTTCAACGGTTATCAGCTATCAGTTGCCGGTTGAAGCGAGAGTGACGCTTGAAGTATTCAACATTACGGGAGAAAAAGTATCCACGCTTATCAATGGGGAGATGAATGCGGCAGGTTATCACAGTCTGGAATTCAAAGCGACCGCATTGCCGAGCGGGGTATATTTCTGCGAATTACGGGCAGGAGATTTCAGAAGCATAAAGAAGTTGTTGCTGGTTAAATAAATCATAACCCAAAAAATTTAAAACCCCCTTTTCAATCCCTCCCGAAAGTTTTCGGGAGGGAAATTCATCCTCCGCCGCAGGCGGATTATCTTTTAATCTTTTGATCTTTTTTCCGACCTTCGACTTTTTTGTCACTTTAACAAATCAACAAATCGACAAATAACCCTTTACTGTTCCCTGGTTACCGCTTTCAGGTTCTCGTCTTTCCCGAATATATACAGGTTGTCCCCCTCGCTAACTACGTAATCCCCCGCAGGCTGTATGATCTTTTCCAACTCATCTGAATAAGGATCAACCGGCTTCTTTATCATCAGTACCTCCAGCCCGAACCGGTTGCGTATGTTCAACTCCGCCAGTGTACTCCCTAAAAATTCTGCCGGCGGATTGATCACCATTATCGAGTATCCGTCTGCAACTTTGGATCTCTCTTCCTTTTCGATGGTTTTCAATTCGGTTGCAAAGCTGTCCGCCAGATTTAGCTTTATCCGCTCCTTGTTGTATGCGGCTATTACATCCTTACGCCTGATAACTCCCAAAACGCGTTGAGCAGAGCCGGGCTCCTCTACCCCTGCAATCACAGGGAATTCATCGTAATCTTTCTTCTCAAACAATTTCATCACCGAATCGAGCGTGTCATCCCCGGTAACTAACACAATATCCTTCGAAGCGAGATCTTCCGCAATAAGCACATCCTTCAACTGGTTGAACTCGGTTAGTATAGGTCTCAGCATCTGTGAGGTGATAACTCCGTTGATCCTTCCCTGATTGTTTTTCAGGTAAAAAGTATCCGCCTGGCTGTTTACCATTTCTGTGAGCAACATAGGCAGGGGAGTGCTGCAGTCAATCAGCATGATACGCGGTTTCATGACCTCGGATATTTTAATCCGGTTAAGTATTGCATGATCTTCCGAGTTGTTCAGCCTGTACCCCTGCTGCCTCAAATGATGCGTGTGAATAGAGCCTTTGTAGGATATCTGGATTATCATAGTGCTGATTACCACCGCCAGCATAAGCGGCAGGATGAAGGAGTAGTCCCGCGTCATTTCGAATATTATCAGTATCGCTGAGATCGGGATTGAATTGATTCCTCCCAGCATTGCCCCCATACCCACAAGGATGAATGTGGTCGGATCCACCTGTATACCCCATACATGTATGAGAAACTGGGAAAATAAAAAGCCCGAACAAGCCCCCATGAATAATGCCGGGGCGAACATACCTCCGAATCCCCCGGAGTTGAGTATCAGCGGGACAAGTATGAATTTCATTACCAGCAGCACCGCAACTATCTGCAGACTGTTCCTGCCGGCTAGTATGTTGTTTATTCCTTCGTAACCAATTCCGAGTATATCCTTGTAGAAGAATCCCGTGGTTCCGACTATCAGTCCCACTATCACCATAAGCGCCCACTGTGGCACGCGCCCTAATAATTTCTTTTTTATGATCTTATCCGAAAAGAGGGAGTATCTAATGAACATCAGGGAAATAAGTCCGATTGCTACCCCCATGATTGCGAATAAATGGAGATAACGGTACCCACCAACGTCCGGTATGCCAAATTCAAAGACGGAGGTGTTCCGTATGAAGATGCGCGATATTGAACTTGCGGTTACGGAGGATAGTATGAGTGCGGAAAAGGTGGTGGATTGAAAATTGTTCAGCATTATAATTTCGAGCGCGAAGAAAATTCCTCCGAGCGGGGAGTTGAAAATAGCTGCTATTGCCGCCCCTGCCCCCGCCGCAGTGAATATCCTGCGCCGCTGATCCCCCATGCCGATTACACTGCTTAGTTTATTTGCTACTCCCCCCCCCAGCTGCGCAGCGGGTCCCTCAGGTCCAACCGTTCCCCCCGATCCGATACATATAACCGGTGCAAGGAAATGGAATATGGTGGTCCTAAGCGGAATTCTTCCCCCCTGGACTGAGACGGTCTTTATGATCTCCGGCACTCCACGGTGCTTCGAAATCTCCGGGAATAGCCGTATCATTAGCGCCTGTATCAGCATACCGATTGCCGGAATGGTGATCACTGCCGCAGCTCCGAGGAAATATAGTCCCCCGGCTGTCTGCTCAAAGAATAAACGGTTGAAAAATTCTATTGACCGGTGAAAAATAACCGCCGCAAATCCTACCGCCCCCCCTATAAACACTGAAATAATCAGGAATTTGGTGTAATCCGGGAGATTGATTATTCGGGCGATTTTGTTAATTTTTACAAACGGATTTTGAAATAGCTTCATTACGAAATTAACTGAATAAACATATACCAAAAATTACTACATACAAAGCTATTTTCCAACTGCCCCGCGGTAAAATAAAAGGAGTGAACAGTAAATAGTGAAGGGATTTCTGTTCCCGCTTGCGGGAACAAATCAACCCTTTTCCTGTCTTCTTCCGTTACAAACGTTACAAACGTTATAAACGACTTAATGCCGGCGCAGCTTGTAGCACATTCTTTCCTATATTTCCAGACTTATCCCGATTGACGGGAGGATTCCGATACTTGAGCTTTCTGCCACCTGCATCTTCTCATAGTCCCACCTGATGGTGGAGGAGTTGTTCCGGTTGTATATGTTCTGTATGTCTATGTACGTTATCAGTGTCCAGTTGTTAAAGTTCCATCTCCTGTCAATGCGTATGTCCAGCGAGTGGGTCTCGGGGAATTTCTTCGTGTTGAAGTTCGCAACTGATTGTGTTCCGTCAGGATTGTAAGGGGTGTAAGGTCGCCCGGTCGCAAATCTGAATTTCAGACTTGCTTCCCACTTTTCGTTGAATATATATCCCGCACTCAGATTCACTATCCAGTTCTGCTCGTAACTTCCTTTTCTTTCTACACCGTCCAGCGCCTTGAACCGGGACTCGCTGTAGGTTAGGGAAAGTATTCCGTAGTGGTTCGTTCCGGCTGACTTTTTCTGCATGGAGAGTTCGACTCCTCTTGCATATCCGCTCCCTTCACTCACAAGGGTTTCCAGTCCAAATGCGCTGAAATTGTCGTCCGAACCGGCAAAACCCGCTCCGGTGTTGGCAAGTACCAGATATGGTCTTAATACACTTGCCGGATAGTTGGAGTAGTCCTTGTAAAATCCTTCCACTTTCAGATTAATATCATTCCGGATTCTCTGATCAAGTCCCAGTATGTACTGGTTTACTTTTATTTGCTTAAGGTCTCTGTTTGAATTATCCGCAATTAACCATATATAAGAGGGATTCTGATAGTATATACCTGTGGAAAAACTCACTTCCGTTACATCGGATAACAGATATGAAGTTGAAAAGCGCGGACTTACCGTGAACTTATTGCTTATTGCATTAAAATAATCTCCGCGGATCCCCACATTAACCCGCCAGCGGTTGTAGTAAAACCCGGAGTAAAGGGCGAAGAGGTCAGACTTCCAGAAATCCGAGCGGTCTTTAAGCGAGGTGATATTCAGGATCTCCCCGAAGGAGGTTCTGAAAGAGGGGAGTAGTATGTCCGTATCAAATTGTATGAGGCGTATATTTCCTCCGAAATTGACTTCCGATTTTGGGGAAAGCTTAAAAATAATATCGGCACGTAAAGTATTTTCTTCTTCCTTGCTTTTATTCAGGAAGATAGGGTTTTGCAGGGTGTCCCTCTGGGCGGTATCGTAATCCACCAGATTCCTGCTAAGCGCCAGTGTGTAAAATCCGTTGTCAAACAGATGCCGGAAAGAGAATCCGGTTATGTACTGCATCTGATTGCTGCCGAGTATCCTTGCGTTGTCCTTTCTTTTTTCCTCGGTATCGTTGAAATATCTTACATTGTCAAACGCTCCTATCAGCAGGAATGAAAGGGAATTTTTCGGATCGAAATCATAACTGTACTTCCCTAAAACATCATAATACTCCGGCACGAATCCGAACCCGGCGGCTTTAAATATCAGGTCAAGGTAACTGCGTCTTGCCGAGAAGAGGAAAGTCGATTTTGAATCTACCGGACCTTCCAGATTCAATCCGAACTGTGATGCGGAAATGGTTAATTTTCCCCCGAGTTTGTCCTTTCTGCCGTCCCGCAGATTAACAGAAAGTACGGATGATAATTTATCCCCGTAGATTGCTGAAAAACCACCGGTTGCAAAGGAAGTTTCCCTCACAAAATCAAGGTTTATATAACTTAACGGTCCACCAGTAGCCCCCTGGGTTCCGAAGTGATTGATGTTCTGGACCACAAATCCGTCCACCAGGTAGAGGTTTTCCGAAGGAGCCCCTCCGCGCACTACCAGATCATTCCTCCCCGCATCTGCCTGCGCTACTCCTGGAAGTACGGAAAGAGCCCTTATTACATCCTCGAATCCACCCGGTGCTCGTCTTATCTCTTCATAGCTGAAACTGCGCACACTTGAGATCTCCGTAGGGGGCTTCCGGAAAAAGTCCGATGTCACCACCACGTTGTCAATTTCCAGAATGGTCTCCTGAAGGGAGAAATCTATCATCGCCGGCTTGGCTGAAATTACCGTAACGTCCGATTTTGTCTGGCTTTCAAAACCTATCGCACTGGCACGAAGCTGGTACGTCCCCACCGGAATATTGGATATTGTATATTCCCCGCTGATATTCGTGGCGCCCCCGAACGTAGTTCCGATAATCACTACGTTCACCCCTATCAACGGTTGTTTGGTTATTATGTCCGTCACTTTTCCCATGATACTCCCGGTTTGGGGAAGGATCTGCATGGTCAGTAAAAAAACGAAAACAGGTATTAAATATCTTTTTAACATATTATTTTTTATCATTTTTATTTTTTGTAATTCTATTTTAAGTTTGAACAAAAATAGACGTAAAAAGTTCACAAACCGTTTACTTGCTACATTTGAGGTTAAACTTTAAATCGCTATTTTGAGTTACAAATTATAATAATTTCAGGATTTTGCATGTCCAATAATACGGATAATTTCTTTTTGATTGATCATCCCCTTATTAAGCGGGATATCTCGATACTCAGGGATGAAAATACTCCTCAGGAGTTATTCAGGGCGGTGGTTAAAAGAATATCTATCATTCTTGCCAACGAAATCTCCAGGGAGTTTCAGGTTACCCGAATTGATGTCCGCACTCCGCTTGAACTGACGGTGGGGCACGTTTTAAGCCAGTCGGTTGTTCTCGTCCCTGTACTGCGTGCGGGTTTGGGAATGGTTGCAGGTTTTCTCGAAATCATTCCAGAATCCAAAGTGGGGCACATTGGTCTTCAGCGCGACGAGGTTACGCTTAAACCGGTGGAATACTATTTCAAAACCCCAAAGGAGATTATTGACTCGGTGGTGATTATTCTTGATCCCATGCTTGCAACCGGAGGCTCTGCTTCAGAGGCTGTGAAGTTCCTTAAGGAACGGGGAGCAAAGAAAATTATTTTCGCCTGTATTGTCGCTTGTCCGGAAGGGGTTACTAACCTCACCTCGAATCATCCTGACCTGAAGATTTTTTGCGCTGCATTTGACAGACAGTTGAATAACAAAGGTTATATTCTTCCGGGGCTTGGGGATGCTGGGGACAGGACTTTCGGGACGCTGTAAATGAAACTCTTCATCCTCGTATGTCTTCTTCTCGCTCCGGCTTTGTTCTCTCAGTCTCTGCCGGATAAATATCTCGACTCTCTGGTTAAAGCAGGTATTGTTCATCTGACTAACCAGGACTATTTCAGGGCAGAACTGGTTTTTGAAAAAATACGCAGCACTTATCCGGATAATCCGCTTGGCAATCTTTATCTTGCTGCCGGAACTATTCTGGAAAGCTCGGATTACGGGCTTCCCCTGGAGGAAAAGAAAATTGAAGACCTCCTCGATGCCGCCATGAAAAAAGCCAATGCGCTTTTATCCACTGACAGCGAGAGCCTCTGGAACAACTACTACGTTGCTCTGGTAAAAGGTTTTGAGGCTTACTATAACGGACTGAACGGTAGTATGCTCTCTGCTCTTTCTTCGGGATTGAAAGCCGTTAGTTACTTCGAGAAATGTATTGCAATTGATCCTGACTTCTCCGATGCTTATATTGCTCTGGGAACTTATAAATATTGGAAAAGCGATAAAACCGATTTCCTGAACTGGCTTCCGTTTGTTACTGACGAACGGCAGACAGGAATTGACTATCTCAGAAAAGGGATTTATGGTAATTCTAAAAACGCTCTGCTCGGTTTTAATTCCCTGGTCTGGATATATATAAGACAGAAGAATTTCCGGGAGGCATTGAAAATTGCCAACGATGCAATTATTCGTTTCCCATCGTCAAGAATGATTAAGATGAGTCTTGCGCGGGTGCACGAGAATTCGGACTTCGCAAAAGCAATTTCGTTGTACCGGGAAGTCCTTGCATCTTTTGAGAAGGAAAATAAACTGACTAATTACAGGCGCGTTATCCTTCTGCATAAAATTGCCCAGAACTATCAGCGGCTTGGTGATAATAAAAAAGCACTTGCTTTGTGTAATGAAATTCTGGCGATAAAAAATTTTTCCGCCTATGAATCGCAAAAGCTTCAGGGTCGTCTAAAGAGAGTAAACGAATTAAGAGATGAATTAAAATGAGCCTTTCACAACAGCAAAATAAAAAAATGCTTGAAGACCTTCTGGCACTGTCAAATAAATATCTGGTAAGATCAGATGCTAATTTGATAACCAAAGCCTTTGAGTTCGCATCCATGGCTCACGAAAATGATATCCGTGCCTCGGATGAACCCTATTTTTCTCATCCCTATGCTGTTTCCAGAATTCTCTGCGAAGAGATTCCTTTCGACGACGTTTCCGTTGCCTGCGGGCTTATGCACGATATCGTTGAGGATCATGAGGATTATTCTATCGAGGTGATCAAAAAGAATTTCGGTGATGAAATTGCCGTGATTATTGACGGACTAACAAAAATAAAGTATATCTTTAAAGGATCCGATATTTCACAGGCGGAAAACTACCGTAAGCTCCTTATGTCAATCTCCCGTGATATCAGGGTAATTATAGTTAAGTTTGCCGACCGACTTCACAATATGCGGACTATTGAGTTCCTCAATCCGGATAAGAAAAAACGAATCGCTAAGGAAACCCTCGAAATTTATGCCCCGCTTGCTCACCGCTTCGGTCTTGGACAATTGAAATGGGAACTTGAAGACCTCGCTTTTAAGGAATTGAACAAGCAGGCTTACGAGGATATTAAAAAGAAGATAAGCAGTAAAAGGGGAGAGCGCGAAAAATATATTGAGAAATTCAGCGCCCCTATTATCGAGCGGCTTAATGAATATGGGTTTAAGTTTGAAATTAACGGTCGTCCAAAACACCTATATAGTATTTACGGAAAGATGATTAAGCGCAATAAACCCTTTGAGGAAATTTATGACCTCTTTGCGGTCAGGATTATTCTGGAGAGCGACAAGATTCACGATTGCTATACTACTTTCGGAATGGTCAATGAGGTTTATATTCCTGTTCCCGACCGGTTCAAAGATTACATAGCAATTCCGAAAAACAACAATTACCAGTCCATCCATACCACCGTCGTTGGTCCTAACGGTATGCTGGTTGAGGTGCAAATCCGGACAAGGAAAATGCACAATATTGCCGAGCAGGGCGTTGCAGCACACTGGAAATACAAGGAGGGGGGGAACCTTAACGATAAAACAATTGATAACTATGTAAACTGGATCCGCGAGATTATTGAGAATCCTTCCCCCGATGATCAGAAAAAGAACATCATCGAAAATTTCAAGATGAATCTCTTCGCCGATGAGATTTATGTCTTTACTCCCAAGGGCGATTTACGCAGACTCCCCCTGAATTCCACTCCGGTTGATTTTGCCTTCGATATTCACTCGAAGGTCGGGCATCACTGCATTGGTGCAAAAGTAAATCAGCGAATTGTTTCTCTCGATACAATACTGCAAAGCGGGGACCAGGTGGATATTATTACTTCCAAAAACCAGCACCCCAATAAAAACTGGCTCAAGTTCGTTGTTACACACAAGGCAAAGAATGAAATAAGACGCTGGCTGAATAAGGAAGAGGATAAAATTGTTGATACGGGTAAAGAGATCTGGGATAAGAAACTTAAGAAAATGAAACTCACCTTTACCCCCCAGGAAATTAAGAAGATTATAACCGCAAACAAATTCGAGAACCTACGGCAGTTTTATCTAACTATCGCCTCGGGTAAAGTGAATCTTGACGAGGTGATTACACATTCCGCAATGGAGGAGGAAAAGGAAAAAAAGGAAACCTCCTATCTGACCGAGGTTGATAAATTTACTTCTTACGCCCGCGCCACCGGCGGTCATATTGTGGTGGACGGCGAGACTACAAAAATGCTGATCTCTTATTCTAAATGCTGTAATCCTATCCCAGGAGACCCCGTGGTCGGTTTCGTTACTGTTGGGGAGGGGATTAAAATTCACCGGCGAAACTGTAAAAACCTCCTTCAGGCTATCACACGTGATCCTGAAAAAGTGGTTGACATTCAGTGGCCTGAAATTGAGAATAATTCGTTTATCGTTGGTCTGGTGCTTCGCGGTGAGGATTCCCCCGGTATTCTTAATACCATTTCGCATTCTGTGGTTTCTTATAAAAATACCAATATTAAATCGATTAATATTGATACGCATGACAACATGTTCGAAGGTACGGTTACTTTATATGTCAACAATCTTCAGCATCTCTCCGGCATTATTGAAAAGTTGAAGAAAATAAAGGGCGTCTATTCAGTGGCTAGGATGGAAGAATAGATTGGGCACGGATTCTGAAACTCGGTACCTTGGTATTGACTATGGGAGCAAGCGCATTGGGCTGGCATTGACTGACCCCTTTAAGATTTTCGCCTATCCGCACGATACAATCCTGAACAATAATAAAACCCTTGATGATTTGTCCCGCCTGATCCGGGAAAAGGGGATTGTGAAAATTATTATCGGTTTGCCTTATAAAGAAGACGGGAGCACCGGCGAACTGGATAAAACTATCAGGGCTTTCGCGGACTCGTTAAAAAAAATTACCGGTGCCGAGATTCTTTTCTGGGATGAAAGATACTCCTCCTCAATTGCGTCGCAGCGCATTCTGGCTTCGGGCATTAAGAAAAAAGCAAGGCAGAACAAGGCACTGATTGATAAGAATGCCGCTGCCGTTATCCTCCAGGAATTTCTCGACTCACAAAAAAAATGAAAATTTTGTCCGAAATTGTTTCATAAATCAAATATAATAGCTATATTTTCAAAGTAAAAATTTCAAATTGGCATATAATTAAGAGTTTTAAAAATAAACAACATTATAATGGAGAATGGTATGACACTTGACGCATTGGGAATGATTGAAACTAAAGGGCTGGTCGGTGCTATTGAAGCCGCTGATGCAATGGTTAAAGCAGCTAAGGTTGAATTGATTGGCAAGGAAACTATTGGCGGTGGTTATGTTACTGTGCTTGTCCGTGGAGATGTCGGAGCAGTGAAGGCAGCTACTGATGCCGGAGCAGCCGCAGCTCAGAGGGTTGGTGAACTGGTTTCCGTTCACGTCATTCCAAGACCACATTCGGAAGTGGAATTAATACTCCCTAAAAGGGCAAAATAATTCAAATGTCTAAAGCGCTTGGTCTTGTCGAGACAAAAGGATTAATAGGTGCTATTGAGGCAGCCGATGCTATGGCAAAGGCTGCCAATGTAACCATTGTGGGTAAGGAAATTACCAAACCTGCAATGGTGACTATTAAAGTAGTGGGTGAAACCGCTGCAGTTAAACACGCTGTGGAAGCCGGAGCATATGCTGCTCAGGCTGTCGGTCAGTTAGTAGCTTTACACGTGATCCCTCAGCCCGATGACCAGCTTTCTTCCATAATACCTGAAATATCTGAACCCGAAGAAACTCCTCCTCCTGCTGATCCGGTAACTAAATCTCCCCGAAAGAAAAAACCTGAATCAGTAAAATCAGTTGATGAGGCTGAAAAAGTTACTCCGCTTGCAGACAGTGGTCCTCCCTCTGCGGTTTTAAGTGTTGTGGAAGAAAATCAGGTGACTCAGCCTGATGTTCCCGATGTTCCTGCTAAGCCCATACCTGAAAAACCTAAAAAGCGAAAGGTTGTTAAGGAGATTCCCAAAACCGAAACTTATAACACCCTGTTCGAGCAGATTGAGGAAGTTCCTGAGAAGATAGAACTACCGGAGGGAAAATTCCCTGAACCTGCTCCTCAGAAAGAAGAGGAACAGGATATTGTTTATTACGAAGAACCGCTGGTGATTGATTCTTCTGAAGGTATTGAAGAGACTGTTATGCCCGAAGTCCATTATCTTGAAGAAGACGTTTCGGAGACTGACCTCACCCAGGATATTCTTTCCATGAACGTGCACCAGTTGCGAAGACTGGCACGCTCCATTCCCGATTTCCCGATTAAAGGCAGGGAAATTTCAAAAGCCAACAGGACAGTTTTACTCGACTTCCTTAAGGGAATTAAGTAAAAATTCAAACCCCTTCCATCTCTTTGATTTTCCTTTCATTATTCATATATTTGAAATATGAAAAAGAAAATTCCCATAGTCATTCTTTCATTTATTTTTGCGATAATTATCTGGAGTTCTGTGAACATTTCGGGTAGTTTTTATACTACACTTCGTTTACCTCTGAAAATTTCGAATGTACGCGATGGTTATGGACTGGCATCCACTTACCCCGAAACACTAACTGTGAAACTCAAAGCGGTGGGATGGAAAATCCTTGGATTGCATCTTGGCCGGAATATCGAGTATGTGGCTTCAGCAGGTCTTGAGGTCGGAAATATTCATATTAAACTGATGAACTCGCTGACTGATAATGACTGGGTAACTTCAGATGTTCAGGTACTTGATGTCTGGCCTTCGGCTATTAACATGAAGATTGATAAGCTCGAAACCCGTATGCTTCCTGTATCGCCTGATGTAACCATTGATTTTAAGGAGGAATTTGGTTTGGCGGTCCCTGTATCAAGTATTCCTGATAGTGTGATGGTCTCCGGAACTCATCGTTTCCTGGATACAATGAAAAACGTTAAAACCGCACTGTTATATTACTCGAAACTGGATCAGTCCTTCTCCACTGAGGTTGAACTTGTAAAAAGCCCGCTGCTTAACATTAAGCCAGGTAAGGTTAATTTGCATTTTGATGTGCAGAAAATCGTCGAGCGGGAAGTAGGGGAAGTTCCAATCAGAATTGTGAATCTCCCGCCGGGAAGAAATATTGTTATTTTGCCTGACAGGATTTCCATTCTCCTGAGAGGCGGAATTAATATTCTGGGGAAATTAAATACCCAGGAGATTTACGCAGAGGTTAACTATCACGATATTGTTGCGGATACGGTGGGCAGCATCAGGACGTATGTCAAAACACCACCAAACATCAAACTGGTTTATAAAGAACCGGACAGGGTTAAATATATAATTAAAGAATTCTGATTATGTTCATTTCTTTTGAGGGTATTGATTTTAGCGGCAAAACGACTCAGGTTAAATTACTTGAACACTACTTTATTGGTAAGGGTAAAAAAGTAAAGTTAATAAGAGAACCGGGGGGTACTCTGATATCAGAAAAAGTAAGATCAATTCTTCTTGATACGGAGAACCATCAAATGTCCATCGAGACCGAGATACTTCTCTTCTCGGCTGCCAGGTCTCAGCTTGTTCGTGAAGTTATCCTCCCCTACATTCAGGATGGAACTGTGGTAATAACTGATCGTTTTTTTGATTCGACCACTGCGTATCAGGGATATGGAAGGGGAGTCTCTTTGGATGCCGTTCAGCAAATAAATAAATTTGCTGTCGGTGAGTGCATTCCTGATATTACCGTCTTTATAGATATCCCGATTGAAGAAATGGAAAAAAGAAAATACGGGAAAAATTCCCGTGCGCTGGATCGAATGGAACTGGCATCCTTAGATTTCTTTCATAAAGTCAGGGAAGGCTTTTTATCACTTTCCAAAACAGAAAACAGGATTAAATTAATAAATGGCATTCTTCCGGTTGAGGAAATTCACGAAATTATTATTGAGGAAATAAAAAAGATTGAAAACAGGCAACAATAAAACGAGGTTAATCTGGGTATTTGTTTTAGTCCCTGCGCTTATGGGGATTTTGGCATTTAATTTAGTAAGGAAAGATATATATTTTGATGTCGCAAAGAATATAGATATATTCACACGGGTCTTTAAGGAAATTGCTTTTAATTATGTGGATGACATCAGTCCTGAAGAATTTCTCAGGGCAGGGATCAGGGGAATGCTGAGTACACTTGACCCTTATACTGTGTTTGTGGACGAAAAAAGAAAGGATGATGTCGACCTGCTTACTACCGGCAAATACGGGGGGGTGGGGATAAGTATTGGCATACGGGATGAGCATGTTACTATTGTGGAATTGCTTAGCGGGTATGCCGCTCAGAAGCAGGGGATAATTATCGGGGATGTTATTCTCAAAGTTGATTCGGTTCTGATTTCCCAAGCGGTGTTTGAGGAAATCTCATCACACGTCAAGGGCAAACCCGGGACTTTTGTTTCCATCACTATACTCCGGAATTCCAGAGATACTTTGATTTTCAATCTGCTGAGGGAAGAGATAATTGTTAAAAATGTTGAGTATGCAGGGTTTTATCCGGAATCAAGTAAAAATGCATACGTCCGTCTTTCGGGTTTCGGCAGAACCAGCGGGGAAGAATTAAAAAAGGCAATAACAGAACTCAGAAAAAAACGTGAAATCGAAACACTTGTGCTTGACCTTAGGGGAAATCCCGGGGGATTGCTCGATGCAGCCGTTGATATTGCAGGCAAATTCCTTGATAAGAATCTGCTGGTTGTATCCACAAAAGGCAGGGACACGACCAACGTAAAACAATATTTCAATACTCAGGAACCCCTGCTTAAAGATATAAAAATTGCACTGCTGGTTGATGGGAGTTCTGCCTCTGCATCTGAGATAGTAGCCGGTGCAGTACAAGATCATGACCGGGGAATTATTCTGGGCACGGCAACTTTTGGAAAAGGACTTGTCCAGACTATTACTCCCCTTTCTTATAACACATCCCTGAAAATAACCACTTCAAAGTACTATACCCCGAGCGGTAGATGTATTCAGAAAATTGATTACTCCGGAAAGAATCCGGTTTTTAAGTCAGTCGAGGAAAACAAGAAAGCAGAGTTTCTGACCGACAATAAGCGAATAGTGTTTAGTTCCGGCGGAATAACTCCCGACTCGATAATGGACTTTACTGAAAAGTCAGAGATCCTTCTTGAACTTTATGCAAAGGGACTTATATTTCAGTTTGCGAATGAGTTCTACGAAAAAAATAACAAAACCGACTTTTCAAAAATTACTGATGAGGTGCTTTTTAACGAGTTCTCCGCATTCCTTCACAAGCAAAATTTCGAGTTGAAGGGGGAAGCCTTTAGGATCATAAGCAATCTTGAGGACGAGATAGCTACTCTGAATGGAAAAAACGCCTTGAAAAAAGAAATTTCTGTTATCAGAGATGAGCTGACTCGCCTCTATTCAGAGGAACTTGGCAAACAGAAATCCGGATTACTGCGGGAAATTAAAAATGAACTTGCAAAAAGATACTTTTCTCCGGATAAGTCCTTCGAAATGGCACTGGGAAATGATATTTTAATTAACAAAGCTTTGGAATTTTTAAGAAATTCCGAGACTTACAACAAATTACTAAAGTCAAATTAGAAATATGAGTAAACTGCTTCATAAAGTTGATCCTGCCTTCGCACGATGTCCATCTTGTAAAAGCATTGGTGCACTGAACAGATCCAGAGCACGCACAATTTGGGAAAAAATTCTTAAAAGTTTAAGGATTTTCAGAATATACAGATGCAGCGAATGCGGCTGGAGGGGTGTGAAGTTTTCATTCGGTACGACAAAGAATTTTTTAAAGAAACTACTTTATTTGGCATTAGGTGTCGTGGTGACGGCATATATAGTCAGTTATTTTTTATCAAGATATTTTAATTAATCATATGAATTCCGCATTACTTGAAAAAGTCAAACATATTGTTGGAGAGAAAAACTATTCCGATAAAATTGAGGACAAGATTTGTTACTCATATGACGGCACCCCATTAATCTCTCAACAGCCTGACGCAATTGTTTTTCCCGAAAATGAAACTCAGATTGCAGAAATTATAAAGCTGTCCAATGAAGAAAAATTTGCTGTTGTACCAAGGGGAGCGGGTACAGGCTTAAGCGGCGGGTCGATTCCGGTTGAAAATTCTATTGTAATGGTGCTAACCAAATGGAATAAAATCCTGGAAATAGACCAGGCAAATTTAACCGCTACAGTACAACCGGGAGTAATCACCGGAAAGCTTCAGAAGGATGTTGAATCCCTCGGACTTTTTTATCCGCCTGATCCCGGAAGCTTGAATGTTTGCACGATAGGCGGGAATGTTGCTGAGAATGCCGGGGGTCTGAGGGGGCTGAAATACGGAGTTACTAAAAATTATGTCCTTGGATTTGAAATGATAACCCCTACAGGGGAATTTCTTAAAATCGGGGGCAAGAACGTAAAAGATGTTGCCGGTTATAATCTGAGGGATATAATTGTTGGCAGTGAGGGAACCCTGGGAATTATCACTAAGGTTCTTTTAAAGTTGCTCCCCAAACCCCAGAAATCAATAACTTTACTTGCTTTTTTTGACAAGATGCTTGATGCCGGTAAATCAATATCCCACATTATTGAAGCCCGATTAACACCGTGTATGATGGAGTTTCTGGATCATACCACAATAAATTGCGTGGAGGATTATACACATATCGGTCTTCCAAGAAACAGCGAAGCGGTTTTATTGATTGAATTAGACGGCAGGGGGGATGAGGTGGATATTGATGCTGCCACAGTGACAAATATTCTTAAAATGAATAATTGTACTTACGTCCGCTCCGCAACTCTCGAAGCAGAAGCATTGGAATTAAAAACAGCCCGGAGAAGTGCTTTTAGCGCCCTGGCAAGAAAAAAGCCAACAACAATTCTTGAAGATGCCACAGTTCCCAGAAGTGAACTGCCTGTGATGATAGAGAAGGTGAGGTATGCTTCAGGCAATTTTAACGTTGAAATTGGTAATTTCGGGCACTTTGGTGATGGTAATCTGCATCCTACCTGTTTAGCCGATGAACGTGATAAGGAGGGTATTCTCAATGCTCACAGAGCGTTTGACTATATTTTCAACGAGGCAATTAAACTTGGTGGAACAATTACGGGTGAGCATGGAACAGGTCTTGCGAAAAAGCATTTCCTTGAACAGCTTGTGGGTAGTCCCGGTATTGAGTTCATGAAAAAGATTAAATGTGTAATGGACCCGAATAATATTCTAAACCCGACTAAAATATTGTCAATCGGTCCCAAATGCGAGGGAAAACTACCATCCTCAAGAGAAGAAATTCCGGAATTTCATAAATGAGAACTTTTCTCGTACTTATGTACTTTGTCTGGACTGTTGCCCATTTATTTTCTCAATCGCTGAATCCGTATATGTCCGTAAAGGTTGATTCCATTCTAAAGAGCTGCGAAATTGATACAAGTAAAATAACCGGAAGATATCTGAGCGGGGATATCAAAGAAAGAAGGGAAGTGCCCCAGCTTCTGGAGAACTCAACCGGATGCTCTGACTATCTTATTTTTTCACCCGACATATTCAATCGGATTCCTGAAATTGAATACACCCTGATGATGATGCGGAGTGAGAAGACATTTGATGATTACTATGGATTTTTATTTGATCACGATATTTTTACAGCGTTATACCGGGTTCACACTGATCGTGTGAAACAAGTAGTGAAGATAGAACACATAAGTATTGATATTAATGTGGATTTCGGGGAGCTTGTTTCGACTTCTTATTATAAGGATGGCAAATTGATTTTATATATTAATAATCATTGTTTCAGGCATAAAGGGGAGCTGCTTCTCAGGAAATACGAATATAAAGGATGGCCTCTGCTCTCAGAAGAAATGATTATTTTATCAGATAATAATTCCACAATATTCCGAAAAGAATTCTAATGTCTCAAGATATAAACATAAAAAAACTTTTAAGTATATTGCCCGGTGATGATGTAATCGTTCAGTGCATGCATTGCGGAATGTGCTTATCCACCTGTCCAACTTATAACGTTGACTTTCTGGAAAGATCTTCACCACGTGGTAGAATCCGGTTGATTAAATCACTTGCAGAAGGTAAACTCGATATAACCCAAACATTCATTGATGAAATGAATTATTGTCTTGACTGTCAGGCATGTGAAACCGCGTGCCCTGCCGGTGTTAAGTATGGTTCCCTGGTAGAAGCCGCAAGAGACATAATCACTAAATCGGGCAAGGACTCTTTTGGAGCCAGATATATTAAGAGATTTGCCCTGCATTATGTGGTCGGGTCAAAGCTGAATATAAAAATAGTCGGGAAACTTTTGTATTTCTATCAGAATTTTGGTATTGAATGGCTGGCAAATAAGTTTTTCGGGCTGTTCAAATCCCTTAAAATTATGGTCGAAATGAATAAGATGACTCCTCGTATTTCAAAGGTGTTCAGTGACTCGCAGATAAAGGAAATTACCGAACCGGTTGGCGAGGCCAGATATAATGTTATTGTTCCTACCGGCTGCATAATGAATGTGGCTTTCGCGGATATAAATCTGGATACCGTTGAAGTGCTGAAAAGAAATAACTGCAGAATAATCTGTCCGCCTGATCAGGGATGTTGTGGTTCTTTAATGGCACATTATGGTGAGTTGGATCTCGCAAAGGATCTTGCGAAAAAGACAATTGACCAATTCTCAAAATACAAGTTTGACTATATAGTATCGAACTCTGCCGGCTGTGCTGCGTACATGAAAGAGTATGCCCATATTTTTGAAGATGATCCTGACTACTCTGAAAGAGCGAAAGTACTGTCTGCTAGAGTTAAGGAAGTAACTGAGTTCATTGACATGGCAGGAATCACAGCCCCGCTAAATTCTGTGAAAGAAACGGTTACATATCATGACGCATGTCATTTGTGCCATACTCAAAAAATAACAAAGGAGCCACGGGCTCTGTTAAATCAGATCCCGGGTTTGGATCTCAAGCCGCTGGATGAGTCAATGTGGTGCTGTGGCAGTGCAGGAATCTATAATGTAGTAAGGTATGAAGACTCGATGAAGTTTCTGAAACGAAAAATGGAAAATATTAAAAATACAGGAGCAGATACTGTGGTTACCGGAAATCCTGGATGTATGGGACAAATCCAGTATGGAGCTGAAAAATTTAATGTCCCCGTAAAAGTGATACACCCCGTCAGTTTATTGCGTAAATCTCTGGAAGAAAATCAATCTAATCATTAGAGATAGCGATCCATTTACCACGGATTGCAAAAATTCGTGTATCCTGCCATGTCTTTATCTTTAACAGGAAACTTTCCCGGGTGACCAAAGAACTCTCAACAGAATACCTGACATTGCCGTCAATTGAACAGTCGAGTTGCTCTATCGAAAAAACTATTTCCGGTTTTGAGTTAAAGGTTTTTGTAAACCTTATTTCCAGTTGGACAAATCTATCCCCCTCTCCATTATTAAGCGTGTAACCCGGAGTTCCTTCATTAAATGAAAAATAGCCCACCTCCATAGTTGACTGGGCAAAAGAGGTTGATGTCCCTATATAAACTATAGCAATCCAAGCAAAAAATAAAAATCTGAGTTTCATCAGTAAACCTTAGAATTGTTTTTGGAAATTTATGACAAATGATTGTTTTTTCAAAATAAATTAATACGCAGTAACTATTTTTCGGTAAGTTCGAGGGAACCATCCCAGGAATCATCAATTTTGGAGGTATCTATTTTTGCGATACGATCAATCAAGAGACTGGTTGGAATATCATCGGGATGAGCTAATGCCAGGTTATTAAGTATCATGGTTGCATTCTCAAAATCACGATTCAGGAATTTCTCAAAGGCTATAGAATAGTTTTCAAACAATTCAAGTTGGTTATTGCCCGAAAAATCTGTTAAGAATCCTGCAACTTCAAATATTTTTACCGGTTTTGTTTTACCCTTGACTACTATAACATCCACGGGTCGTATGAGATAAGTGTTCATTTTTAGCGCATCATAAGTAGACTCGGAAATCAGAATGGAGGTTGAATATTTTTTGTTGACGCTTTCAAGCCGGGCAGCCAGATTCACAGAATCACCTATAACCGTATAATCAAACATTTGACGACTGCCCATATTACCAATGATTACCTTACCCGTATTAATCCCAACTCTTGCTTTTATAGAAGTTCCATAAAGATTTTTCCAGTCATTATTTAATCTTAGAAGTTCCTTTTGCATAGATATAGCAGTGGAAACAGCCAGGTCCGGATGTTTCTCATTAAATACAGGTGCTCCAAATTCTGCTAGTATGGCATCCCCGATATATTTGTCAATAATTCCGGAATTTTCAAAAACGATGTCCGTCATTCGCGTCAGATACTCGTTTAGTAGTTGAACAAGGATTTTTGGTTGAAGAGATTCGGAAATAGTCGTGAAGCCTACAATATCGGAAAAGAGTAAAGAGAGTGTTCTTTCCTCACCACCAAGCTGGAGTAATTGAGGATTATCAACAAGTTTATCCACCACTTTTGCCGGCAAGTATTTTGAGAAAGCATTTTTAATAAATTTTTCTTCTTTTGTACTAATTATCTGAAGGGAAAGAATACTGACAAAACTTAAAATTGAAATTACCAGGAATATGGAGAATATTGGAATAAGCAAGTGAACTTTAATAAATAAGTATGTGGTAATTACAAGTATAAGAAGTGCGGCCACTTCGAAAGTATAGATAAAATTATTTGATTTCAGAAGTAAAGCCAGCGAGAGCAATAATAAAAATACTGCAATAATGTAAAAGATTATCTCAGAGTGTATTTCACGATAGAAGGAGTTTGTTAAAAAAGCATTCATTAAAGCGGAGTGAACGGCAACCAGGGGAACATCATGCTGTAAGGGAGTATGTCCAAGGTCCGCTATACCCGTGGAGATATCACCGACAAAAACAAAATTGCCTTCAAAAATCTCAGTCATTTCATCAAATTCTTCCTCATTTCCGTATCGCTCTACAAAGTTCTGCATCTCAATCCGTTTCAGACTATCCTGCCATCTGTCGGGATAGGGGATGTAGCAGCGTCCTTTATAGTCAATAGGTATAATCACTTCTTTGTCCAGATAGCTGTCCGCAGTTTTAGGAATTATTATTTTATCCCCCCAGAAAATGCGGAGACTTTCTGCAGGGATATTATTATAATTAAGAAAAATTGATAATGTGGCAGTTGGAAGAAATAAGGAATCAACTTTTATCAGCAGCGGGTAATGCCGGTAAACCCCATCATTGTCGGGGACCGATGAAATATGGCCTGAGTTTTCAATCACTTCAGCGAACATTGGATTTTGGCTTTGCCCATAGAGGGAGTAATACGGTTTGCCTTCACCTATTTCCTGGATTTTCATCAAGAAGTTATCTCTGAGCTTATCAAAATAAGGTCCTTCTTCCCACTTAAAAGAATGTGTGGTTTCAGAAAGTTTCATACCAACCGGAAGATAGAAATGGGGAGCATTTTCAAGTGATTTTTGAAACAGGCTGTCGTCGTGAGGATTACTTGGATGGACAAAAATCAGATCAAACATGCATGCCTGGGGGGATAGTTCTGTCAGAATATTGTTAGCATTGGCTAAAAAGCCTCTATCAAGATAGTTTTTCCCAAAATACTCATATGTCTTGTTGGATATATTCAAGTGGACAATGCGAGGACTGATTTGGGGACCATAGCCTTTTTCAAGCGCAAGTGAGTAATACAAGTCAAGGATTTTGTAATCTGTGGTATTCCAGGTTATATTGAAAATAAAAAAGGCAAGCGCTAGGATTGCGCCTGCCGCCAAATTTATAGATAAAAGTGGATAGAGGAGTTTTTTACTTCTTAATTTCAATTTGATATTTTTTGAAAATCATTTTTTTATCAGAAAAAGTCTGAAGGAGTTTATCAAGTTTATCATCTTCAAGACTGCGAACATTCCCAGCAATTGAAATAGGCTGATCCGAATTATCATTTAAATCCGACTTTATGGATTTAATAATTTTATCTTCAACGGCTTTCCATTTTGTGCTACTTACTGAGTTACCTGAAGCAAAAAGATTATCAATTTCTTTTACCGGTTTTTTTGAATTTATGACATACAGAAATGCCTTGGAATTCTGATCATCGAATTCATAGTAATCACTTTTACCGGGAAGTATTAATCTGTCATTTGTTTTCAACTTTGACTGTTTTTTAGAATTAAGGAGTAATGTTTCCGTACCGTCAGAATAAAGGACGTAATTATAAGAATCGTTCAGTGCCTGAATCACAATCTTAAATTTGTCGTTAACTTTTGCGCGATCATTAGATTTGATGCGAGTGTGCTGATCGCCATTTTTCAGCAAGATTCCAAATCTGGCTTTAGTTGACTGACCACTCGTTAATCCGCTTGAGAGAAAAAAAACGGTGATCAAAAATATTATATATTTCATTTTATTGCTCCTATAAATTATCTTTTCAGGATAAAAATAAAGTCTCCTCCCTCGTCGCCGGCGTCCTGTATTTCGCCATATTGGGGGACCTGTTTGCTATTATTAATTACTGCGGTTTTAAGTGAAGTGAACAAGATTTCCGCAGGCAGATATTTTTGATTATTCTCATTTAATCTTTTTACAAGATACTTTAAGAAAGGGGATTCATCCGGCACTTCTGTTAAAGTACCGCTGGTCATTCCTTTTCTGCTGGTCATCTTATATACTTCCGCTACTGATGGGGGGGCATCATCGAGAATGGCTCTTGTTTTAAATATTCCACCGCTGAAACAAGCGTCAGAGATAAGCAGAGTATGTTTTGATTTAATACCACGGATATTATCTCTGAGGTCACCATTTGAGATCCAATTTGCCCGGTTGTCTTTTTCAGCATCACTTGGCAGCCAATAACCCTGACTTATCTCTTTGTCCCAGAAACCATGTCCGGCATAAAAGATCAAGAAATTATCCTCTTCCGAAATCTTTTTTCGCAAATCGCCTAAAGCGGCAAGCAATTCAGCCCTGGAGGGATTCTTTAAGAGAACAACGTTATCCTTGTCAAAAGTATATCGTTTAGTAAGGATATCCTTGAGTTTAGAAGCATCCTTGCTTGGATTACTTAAAGTCGGGATTTTTTTATCTTTATACTGGTCGACACCGATTAAAATTGCGTAAAACTTACTTCCGGCTGCAACCTGGGAGAGATCGGTATTAGAATTATTGAGGGTTATATCTCCAGCAATATCGATTTCCTTTTCATTATAGTTGTTGTTAATATCTATTGCCCGTACAAGTAATTTCCCGTGACCAAGTGATAAATTAACCTGACAACTAAATGTGTTATCGGTATTGAAGTCGAAATCCGTTTCATTGATGCTAAGAGAATTTATTGGAGCAGGACTAATAATTCTTCCGGAGACAGTTATGGTATTAGACGCACCGCTAATCTTTAATCCTCGTGATGATTTAGGTTCAGTAATTTCAATTATTATTTTATCGCTAAGCGTAAGATTGGAACGTTTGAGCGTGCTGAGATTGCCAGCTAACATTGTTGAGCCATTTGAAACTTCAAATACCTTGATAATATTTGGAGAAATAGTTGCTACGAGGAATTTATCGTCCTGTGAAAGAACAGCGTTGGTTAGAGGTCCCTCCTTTAAGCCAGTGGATTTGAGCAGATTATAACTATATGCACTCCATATGTGCATTATTTTATCTTCGCCGCCGGAGAGAAAGAAGCTGTTGTCGTGACTAAACAAGATTTTGTAAACCGGTAAATTATGTTCATTAATATTCTTTATTTGGCGGGTTTCATTCATGCTCCAGATTTTAATCATATTATCGTCATGTGCCGAAATGAGAGTTGAACCATCTGAAGAAAGGATTAAGGAATTAGCTTTTGAATTACTTGTCCCCATCATCTTTCCTATCTCATTTCTCTGAGTGAGGTCATAAAGTTTGATATTATTATCCGTACCGGCACTGATCAAATAATTTCTGTTGACATCCTTGACCATTGCTGTGACAGGAGAGATATGGGTTAAAAACAGGGAGTCAGAGATTCCAGTCGTAAGGTCATATCGTTTAATAGAACCATCATTCATACCAATAAATATTTCATCAGTTCCCGGAGCAATGCAGCCTGGGGAATTATATAATTCAATAGATCGAAGCAGGGTAACGGGGGCAATGGAAATGAAAAGGAGTTTATTATCTTTAGTGATTGCATAAAGAGTTGAGTCCATCAAGACGCCAGAAACAATTCCTGCCGGAGAAATATTCATACTAAAGAGTTCTTTGCCATTTGTTAAACTAAATTGACGAATATAACCATCATCCCCGGTTAATATAAATTCAGTATTTCCAGGAAGGACATGAGCGGAAGTTATTTTCCCGGTGCTTACGTCCATTGAAAAAATCTCACTCAATCCAAAATCATTTTGAGGCAAAAGAGATATGCTTAAGAGAAGGAAGATTACAAAAAATAAACTATTTTTTTTCATAACACACTCGCAATTTATTTACTATTAAATATACACATAATTAATCCAGAGTGATGTGACCGTCATCAATCATGTGATTTTTTACAGGAAAGGAAAAAACAATACTAGTCAGGTCTTCAGCCAGAGTAAATTTCATTCCGAAATGCTTTTCTAAGATGTTCAAACCGGAAACAAAAAAAGAAGAAAAAAGGGATTTATCCGAGTTGTCCATTATAATCAGCTTTTTGGTATTTAAAAGACTTATGATATGCTCGTTCAGTTTAAGCGGAAAATGGAATGAGAATAGCAGGTTTTCCTTAATGACTGAAGAAGAAAATGCAATAGAAAAATGATTCGAATCAACAGTTTCCATTAGCTTAAGAAAACCTACAAAAAAAATTCTCAGCAGATCCTCATCTATCTTAAAAAGAAAGTTCCTTGCATCCTTTATTGCGAAAACCACTCTGTTATCCGGATAGACAGATTTCATATCGTCATGAATGAGTTTCAGAAGAGAGGTATTACTACAAAGGGTAATAGAGAGGGGAGGTTCCTGATTCAGAGAGCCGGAAGCCATAAAAGTTGTAAAGAAATCCTTTGACAGTCTTTCTGATTTGAGCATTTTAATTTATTTTAGAAAAAACCTATAAATTTCGAACAATGAACCAAAATCCAGGAATTAAAATATAAAAAAGGAATTAAAAAAGAAATAAAAAAATTCGAAAAAGAATTTGACAGAAAAGAGAAAAAGTATTATCTTTGTAGGCTAAATTTATGAAATTAACTTTTTAGAGTAGTATTTAATTCTAGTTTGAAAGTCCCGACAATTTCGAGAAAATCAAGAGTTAATTTAGTATTTTATACGGGGTCGTAGTTCAGTTTGGTTAGAACGCCTGCCTGTCACGCAGGAGGTCGCGAGTTCGAGTCTCGTCGGCCCCGCTAGTAAAAAGAAAGCCTTGAAGATTTTCAAGGCTTTTTTCGTTTAGTAAGGCTTAGTGCTAGAATAAGGAACAGGAGGTCGTCCCGAGGATCGGGAAGTCTCGTCGACCCCGCAGAAAATTAAGAGCCTTGAGAGATCAGGTTTTTTTTCGTTTAGTAAGGCTTAGTGCTAGAATAAGGAACAGGAGGTCGTCCCGAGGATCGGGAAGTCTCGTCGGCCCCGCAGAAAATTAAGAGCCTTGAGAGATCAGGGCTTTTTTCGTTAATTGTATAAGGGGTGAGAGGGGAGTAAAAAGATATTCTGATCGAATTTAGTACGTATTCACCACGGCTTTAGTACGTATTCAGTACGTATTCACTACGTATTCATATCGAAGGGAGAGGGGGATGAAGGGGCTGGAATTAGGAAAAAGTTGAAAAATCTGGAGTAAAGGAAAATGTTATTAAAAGAACCGTTTTTTTTTTGCATAATTTGATATTTTCTTTCATAGCAAGTAAGGCTATACCCTAACCGATTTAAGGATATTATATTCAGGTATTTTTTAATTAACTTATTTATTAGTGCTTCAAATCACATGTATCCGGGATAAAATTGGTTTCAAATTTTTTAAACGTGGGAAAATCAATGTTTTTCTAATATTTTTTAATTTCTGAAATAAGAAGCAGGGGTTTGAGAAACTATATTGTTTTTTGTTTTGTTTTTTATTCGTAATTTAAAACCTGTGTTCACATAAATTTTTGAAGGAAAAAATTATGACAAGAAAAACCTTGCTCCTTGTGCCCTTATTAGTTCTCATAATGTCTTTCAGGGCAACACCTCAGATTTCCAATTTTTCGCTAAAGCTTTTTGATAATATTACAACAATTGATTTTGGAAATCTTGCATTTATTAACGGATTAGCTTCGACTCAACAGATTTTTTATGTTGAGATGATACCAGCCGGTGTTCCGGTTCGATTGCAGGGAAAGATTGAGTGGCAAAGAACCATTGATGCCAGGAACCGTGAAATGTTTGTCAACTTTAGAACAAATCAATTTACTTCGCAAAACTTTTACAACACGGATCTGGGCTCTACAGATATACAAATGGACTATTATAACGTTACTCAGTCTATTATTAATGATCTTATGGCGCTAGGCAGACCCAGTGGAATTTTCTGGTTTACACTTGAGATTATAGGACCGAATTCAACTAATGTGATAGCAGGACCTGTGGATGAAAAAATTGTGTTCTTGAATCCTTCACAGTCATTAATGGTGCTGACACCACTGGAGGGGGGTAGCGAAAATGTTGACAATGTTCTGGTTCAATGGACTCCGGTTAACGGGGTTACTGAGTATAAGGTTAAGGCAAATATCAGGAAAGGTCAGGAACAATCACCTGAAGAGGCGCTTAATCAAGGGAATCCAGTGCTGGATAACTATTCAGCGGGTGTTCAAACCTCAGTGCTTCTAAATTCGGCGGTTCTAAACAGGCAATGGAATGCGGGAGATGAGATAGTTCTTCAGGTTTCAGCATACGTAGCAGGACCAGGAGGAGGTCAGACGCTTTATTCTAATATTGTAACTTTTAATATTTCCGGAGAAGAGACGGCAACGTTAAATACGGTTCAGAATAATTTTGTTGTTTTATTGAATTCTCTTGAATCTGATGCACTAGCGGCAGATCTGGCTAAGAAAATTTTAAGCGGTGAGCTTCAGCTTACGGGTCAAATTCTGCTGGATGGTCAACCAATCACGATGGAACAGTTGATGGAACTGCTGAGAAAATTATTGGCGGACAACGGGACTATTATAGGTATAACCCCACCAAATGGAAACTGAGAGGTGTATAATGAAAACAAATAAAATTATTTTTTCTTTAGTTATTTTTATTTCCATGGCTCTGTTTTTTGGGAGTTCTGAAGGAAATAAAACCGCCAGCGTGGCTGTGATATCAAAGATTGTAAAGGATGTTGATATTCAAAAAAATAATAAATGGGGTAAAGCAAAACTTGGTCAGACTTTGGATTCAGGGGATGAGTTAAAAACGGGTAAAAAATCGCTTGTTGTTGTAAGATTTCTGGATAATTCCTTATTAAGAGTGCAAGAAAACAGCAGTCTGAAGATCTATGCAGAGAAAATGAAAAAAGATATGTCAAAGAACACTCATCTTGAAAGTGGGCAACTTGGGTTCAAGGTGACTAAGCAGGAAGATGAGGATTTCAAGTTTACTACTCCCACCATGGTTGCATCAATACGCGGAACGGAGGGAGTTCTTGAAGTTATGAATGACGGAAGCAGTCTTTTGGCAGTAGAAACCGGTCTGGTGGAGATAGAAGCTTCGGTAGGGAATAAGCAAACAGGCAGTATTTCTGGAGGGAATTATGTGCTGGTTACCGAAACCGGGACTATCGAAGTGAAGGAGAATACTCCTGAGATTAAGAAAAGACTGGAGAATAACAAAAAGACAAATACGAGGAGTTTAATCCTCAAGACGAATAAAGGTGATGTTAAGATAGATTTCCGTGATGAATAAAAGTTCATGTTTTTGGACGAAATTAATAATAAAAAAGTAGTTTATGTAATTTAAATTATAATGGATTTTATATGAAATACTTTGCTTTATCATTATTTCTCTTTTTTATTTTATCGTTTTCGATAAACGAATCACTTGCACAGCAAGGTGTAGTAATCTCGGATGTAGTTGCTCCGGATGTAAGGGAGGGGGAACCTGTTCAATTCGAAATCAGGTTTCTGCAAGCATCGAATATTGCAAAAGCTGTAATAGCATACAGAAGTTTCGGGGAAAACGAATATGCAGAGAATGAATTGACGGTGTTAGGAAACAGCGCTACTTTTGTACTAGAAGCTTCCAAGGTTAAGCCCCCATTTGTAGAATTCTTTGTCTATGCAACGTTAAATAACGGAGTAACGGAGTACTATCCATTAGACTACGCGACTTCATTAGCTCCGTTAAAAGTGCTAGTAACAGGGGCAAGTCCAAAGGATCAGGAAATATTGCTGCTGACGCCTGAAGCAAACTCAAAGGTACCATCCGGGGAGTTGTTTGTTTCTGTTTCACTACTTAAAGTACCAGATGAAGTAAACAAGCAGCTGACGAGGATATATCTGGATAATTATGATGTAACAGAGATGGCAGTAATATCAGACGATCTGGTTCTTTTCTCACCGGAGAATTTTGATTACAAACTGAATCCGGGAATGCACAGAGTCAGTGTTGATTTATTTACGGAGGAAAACAAACTGTATCATTCAGTTTCTTATATGTTTGAACTTCTCCCAGCATATTCACCCGAGTATGGTGCAAGTGCGTTTTTATATGGGGTTAATGTAAGGGGAGAATCGAGGAATGAAACGATGAGGGGAGAAAGTCTTTGGTATAACAATCTAGGGATTGATTTCAACGGGAGTTATTCTGATTGGAACGTGGATGCAAGAGTTTACGTGACTTCAGAGGAAAAGAAGTATTTGCAACCTAACAACCGATACAGTCTGACCGTAAGTTCAGATTGGCTTTCATTAGGTGTTGGAGATTTATTTCCGCAGTATCCACAGTTAATCATGAGCGGAAAAAGAGTGAGAGGATTCAGTGGTAATCTGCGAGCCGGATTTTTTGGATTGACTGTTGCGACAGGAGAGATTACCAGATCAGTTGACGGGGCTTATTTAAAAGATGCGACACCCTCAGACTTTGCGAGCAATATAGTAACAGTAGATAACAAAAGGGTGTTTGCAGATCTTGGAACGTATAAGAGAGATCTTTTATCAGTACGACCCTCATTTTTTATCGGGCGATATTTCGAATGGGGTTTTTCATTTCTGCATGGAAAGGATGATGCCGGTTCAATTAAATACGGAGCAAAACCGAAAGAAAATTTATTGCTGGGAACTGATATGAAGTTTGCTTTTGATAATAACAGGATTGTTCTTACGGGGCAGACTGCGGTAAGTATTAATAACAATGATATTTCTTCAGGAACACTTTCTGACGGGATGATTGATACACTTGGCGATAAGTTAGGATTCGACAGTGAAGTTGTTAAAACCATAAAAAATGTGTTTGGAAATTTCATGACGGTAAATCAGTATATTTCGCCGTTCAATCCACAGGAACTTGCATCACTTGCAGCAGAAGCTTCTTTGAGTTTAAATTATTTCAATAATGCTTTCAAATCATCCTATATATACAGAGGGAACGATTTCCAGTCTTTCGGGCAATCATTCATAAGGACAGATGTAGCGGGCTTTAATATATCGGATGTGTTAAGGCTTATGGAGAACAAGATTTTCCTTTCAGTAGCATATGAAAATCTGAGTGATAATTTGCAAAAGACCAGGCTTTCCACGACTACGTTTCAGACTGTAAATACTTCGGTTGCTTATTATCCACGAACTGATTTCCCCAATATAGTTTTTGGATATTCGAATTTCTCAAATGCTAATACAATCCAGAAAAATTCGGCAGACAGTTTGTACGCAATTGATGACGCGACCAACCGAGTGTCACTGCAATTGAGTTATTCTTACGATTTTGAAGTTAAACAAAGGACTGCATTGTCTTTCACATTTACAGACAGAACTGACAATACGATATCCAAGAATGATGCTGAGAATTCCTCGGTAAATTTGAATAACACATCATTCTGGACTCCAAAACTTAACAGCACGGTTGGGATTTCTTTTAATAACAGCAAAACGAAATTCAGTGAATACAGTTATGTTTCGCTAACACTCGGAGCAACTTATCTGATGCTGCAGGACAAGCTACGAATGAATGCAGTGGTAAACCCGATATTCGGAGATTTAAAGAGAACTCAATTTGAAATATCGGGATTATATGAGGTTATCAGAAATCTGAATGTCGGTTTGCAAGGACGTTATTTCATAAATGATCAGATGGATAACGATTCAATTTTCGGACTTTATTTTACGTATAATTTTAATCAACAATAGTTGAAAAAAGAGACATTTATAAAACTCCTGATTGCATCAGGAGTTTCTTTATTAATACTCATTCTTACTCAAAATATATTCTTCCGGATTACTCCTTTTGAAGAATTCGAGTTGAAGCAAATTGACGAGAGATTTAAGAACCGGGGTCCCATTGATATAAAGGATTCTGCAGATGTAATTATAGTTGAGATTACCGAGCAGACTTTCAAGGGAATACCTTCCCCATATAATAGCTGGCCCTTTCCAAGAAATCTATTTGCCAAAGTAGTCCGCAATCTAACGGACGCGGGAGCAAAGGCGATTGGTATTGATATTGTGATGTCTACACCTGATAAATTTGAAGAGAAAAACGATTCAATATTCATCAGTACTATAAAATCAAACGGGAATGTTGTCCTGGGAGGGAAAATTGATTTTACTACGAACCGTTTAACTCCGGGGACATCATTTGAGGTTACTTCCGAGGAAGTTGATTTCGGGAATTTGTTTTATCGTGCAGACAGTTCCATAGGGATTGTTAATGTACTTTCCGATAATGATGGGGTTGTAAGAAGATATTTACCATTCCGGCTGGATCAAAAGGGGAGAAGAATTCCGACATTCAGCTTTGCCCTATTGAATAAGTATTTTAACTTACCGACAGACAATACAGCGAAAATAAATAAATCCACATTTCGACTTGCGGAAATTGAGATTCCAAAGTATGATAACATTTCGATGTTAATTAATTTCTACGGAGGAGATAAATCATTTCCAAGATACAATTTTCTTGATATTATTGATGATTCTGAATTTAAGACCACAGAAGAACTGGATTATGAGGAGGATATAAATACGTGGGATGATCCGGAATTTGGACTTCTTTATTCTAATGCATTCAAAGATAAGATTGTGCTAATTGGCTCCACAATGCCTGAAGACAAGGATATTGTTCCAATTTCTTTTTCGACAGGGGACAGACAGGGAGAGAACCTGATTTATGGAGTTGAGGTTCATGCGCATCAAATTCAGTGTGTAATAAACAGAGATTTCATCACCAGACTATCAAAAATAAACGAAGTACTAGTTGTATTTCTTCTTGTTTTTTTTGTTTTCTTTTTGTCATCCCGGATAAAATCGGTTAAGACCAAACATGGCTATCTTTTTGAAATAATCAATGTTCTAATTATAGTTGCGTTATTTGTAGCGGTTCGTTTTTCCACATTCTATTTTTTTGAAAATCACAAACTTATCTTTACTACTTTAGGGTCTTATTCTGCAATACTTCTGGGATACTTTTCGAGTACAGCATATCATTTCATTGTTGAGAGGAAACAAAAGACCCAAATCAAAGGGATGTTTAGTCAGTATTTAAACAGTGATGTAGTGAACGAACTAATTTCAGATCCCGCTAAATTAAAGCTTGGGGGACAGCAACAACATTTGACAGTCTTGTTTAGTGATATTGCCGGATTTTCATCATTTTCTGAAAAGCAATCACCAGAAAATCTCATTCTCTTTTTAAATTCTTATCTCAGCGAAATGACTGAATCAGTTTTTGTTAATCGTGGTACTCTGGATAAATATCTTGGAGATTCCGTGATGGCATTCTGGGGTGCACCTGTTGCACTTGAGAATCACGCTGAATATGCATGCAAATCCGCACTTGAGATGCAGAAGCGGCTTTTAACTCTTCAGCAAAACTGGGATCTTGCAGATAAGAAATTATTCTTTACGCGAATTGGTATAAATACAGGGGACGTAATTGTAGGCAACATAGGGGGGAAGCAGAGATTTGATTATACGGTGATTGGGGACAATGTAAATCTTGCTTCACGACTTGAAGGAGTAAACAAAGAATACGGCACGAGGATAATAGTAAGCGATTCGACATATTCTTTGGTCAAGGATAAATTTCTTTTCAGGGAAATTGATTCAATTATTGTAAAAGGAAGAGTGACTCCACTAAGTATTTATGAACTTTATTCAGAAAGCAAAGACAATATCAGTGAAAACATCCTGTTGTCCCTAGATAAATTTCAATCGGGGCTTAAGCTTTACAGAGAAATGAACTTCAATGGAGCTATAGAAATATTCAAAGCGGCACTTGAACTAAATCCTGATGACCAGCCTTCATCTGTTTTTCTAAGCAGATCTCAAATGTATGCAGTAAATCCTCCCCCAGCTGACTGGGACGGGGTTTTTGTGATGACGCGCAAATAGACTTTAACGTTATTGTGCGGGACGGAACAAATACACTCAGATAAAGTATAAGAATCAGAAAGTAATAATAATAATCTTTTAGAGAGGTCGCTATGAAAACCCTGGCTTTATCAGTCGTACTTGTATTTATGATAGTACAAATTCCGGTTAATGCTCAAAAATTTTCCCCAAAGAAACTCTCGGTTACTATATACAATGATAACCTGGGTGTTGTAAAAGACCTCAGGGAATATGAACTTCCCAAGGGACAGACAAAAATTGAAATACAGGATGTTGCCCAATTAATTGATCCAACTACAGTTCATATAAATTTCAAAGGAGAAGTAATAGAGCAAAATTATCAATATGACCTGGTCAGTTTAGAGAAAATTCTTTCCAGATATATTGACCGTGAAATCGAATTAATAGGGGAAAAGGATGATTTGATTTCGGGCAAATTATTATCTGCCGGGGGCAACTCGATTGTTCTGCAGAAAAAGAGTGGCGGACTGGAAATGCTAACCAATCTGGAAAAATACAGGATTACAGTTAATTCATTACCAGAAGGACTTATTACGAAACCGACACTAGTTTGTCTAGCAAATTCTGACATAGCCGGTAAACAAGATGTTGAACTTACATATCAAACCAAAGGAATGAACTGGCACACAGAGTATGTTGCGGTACTAGATAAGGATGATAAAAGCATAGATATGAATGCATGGGTAAGTATAGAGAACAATTCCGGTACGTCATACAAAGACGCTTTTTTAAAGCTTATAGCCGGAGATATAAACAGAGTACAAGATGAGATGTACCTAGATGCCGCACCAACAATGGTTGAGGGAATGACTAAAGGAAGACAGTTTGAAGAAAAAGCATTCTTTGAATATCATATTTACACGTTAGAGAGACCTACTACGGTTGCTCAGAACGAAACAAAAGCAATCTCGCTTTTTGAATCGAAAAATATCGGAATAGTAAAAAAATATCTGTATAGAAGCGGTGGATATTCCGGATCATCAGGGAAGGTAGCGGTTGTTATTGAGTTTGAAAATTCAGAGAAAAACAATCTGGGTGTTCCCATGCCGAAGGGAAAAGTCAGAATGTATAAATCCGATGGGCAGGCCCTTGAGTTTGTAGGGGAGGATTTAATAGACCATACTGCAAAGAATGAGAAATTGAAGTTAAAAGTAGGAGATGCTTTTGATATAGTGGTAGAGGAAAACCAAACAGAGTACAAGCAGATTACAGAAAAAGTAAGTGAGTCCACATTCGAAATAAAGATAAGGAACCAGAAGGACGAAGATATTACAGTTGATATTTCCCGATATTTGGGATTGAGGTGGGAAATAAGAGATAACAACTTTGATTTTGAGAAAGTAAATGCCCAAAATATTCTTTTCAAGATACCCGTGAAAGCAGGGAAAGAATCAATTTTGAAATATACAGTCAGATACACTTACTAAAAATCCGTTTTTATTTTTCAAAAAAAAAGAGACATGCTAAAGTATGTCTCTTTTTTTTATGAAGATCTTCCTATAAACGTGAGTCAATTAAAAAAATCCGCACAATTTCAGATATTAATCAGATGATCAGAATGGACAAAAAAGTGGATAAAATTAATATTTTTCTTGATTTTTTAGGGATTTTGTCCCATATTTAAAAATATGAAAAATAGTTTTTGCCTCAGAACGGTCGAAAATAACGAAATCAGCTGTTCAGCATTTGGAAAACCTGATGAATCTGATGATATCGTTATTTTGGTACATGGGTTCAAGGGATTTAAAGACTGGGGATTTTTTCCATATCTTGGAGAGAGAATTGCACAAAGAAGAGGTTTCTCTGCTATTTCTTTAAATTTTTCGCATAATGGAATTGGAAATGATCCACTTACATTTTCAGAACCGGAGAAATTTGCCAAAAACACGATATCGCTTGAGTTATCGGAGTTAAGACAGTTAATAAATTATTGTTCTGAGACTTATAGTACTAATAAGGGGAAACGGATACATCTACTTGGGCACAGCCGGGGAGCTGGAGTAGCCATATTAGCTGCAAATAGAGAAAGAGTAATTACCTCCGCGGTTCTTTGGGCTCCGGTCATGACCTTTATGCGGTGGACAAGGAGACAGACGACAAGCTGGCGAAAAGAGGGGTATATGGAAGTCGTTAATTCCCGTACAGGGCAGGTGATGCAAATGGATATTCCGTTTTTAGAGGATGTTGAGAAAAACAGAGAATCGTTCGATATTCTGAAGGCGGCGAAAGAGTTCAGTCGTCCATTAGCAATAATACATGGTGAGAATGATTTAGCAGTTAAACCGTCGGAGGGATTAGAAATTTTCAAGTCTGCCAATCCGGATATGACAGAAATTCACCTGATAGAAAGAACAGGACATACTTTTGATGTTGTACATCCAATGACGGAGACTAATGAAAAATTAGAAAAAATTATTAAATTAACAGTTGATTTTTTTGAAAAAATAGCGAAAGGCACGAAAAATGACAATTGAGGCAATAAAAAAGAGTACGGTATATAATAAATTAAGTTTAATTATTTCGAACAAATTGTTTCAGGTTTTGATGTTTACTGTTATGACTGCAGTTGCATCAAAAATCGCGATCCCAATAAAACCTGTTCCATTCACGTTGCAAACACTTGTAGTACTCCTTTCCGGAGCATGGCTAGGTAAAAAGGGAGGTTTTTACTCACAAATTACATATCTATTCTTAGGAGCAGCCGGTATTCCGGTTTTTGCATTTATTCCCGATGGTACTTTCGGAATTGCTAGCTTATTCGGGCCAACAGGTGGATATTTGTTAGCTTTCCCGCTTGCTGCATATCTTACAGGAGCAATTCTCGAAAGATCAAAATCTTATTTTGCGATTATCTCAGCTTTTGTACTTGGGGAAGTTTTGATAAACCTAAGCGGTGTGCTTTATCTGAATGCGATATACGTACAAAACATAAATGTTGCATTTACAGTCGGTAGTTTAGTATTTCTTTTCTGGACGGTGATTAAAGTATTTATTGGTACGACAATAGTAACCAAGTTCAGAAAGTAGCAGACCTACTGCACTGAGAAACAAAGATGGAATTAAAAAACTATATTTTCATTGTAATTTTTCTTGGTGCTGTGCTCTATTTTTACAAGAGCATAAAGAGTATTATCTCTTTAATAAAGACGGGTCAAAATGAAAACAGATTTTACAAGATACCGGAAAGAATAAAAAATGTTTGTGTATATGCGCTAGGGCAGAAAAAACTATTTCGAGACGGGATAGCGGGATGGATTCACTTTTTTATTTTCTGGGGTTTTATACTCTTTGGTTTTGCAGTGATTGAATCAATGATACAAGGATTCTACACACCATTTTCTTTAGGTTTTCTTGGGTATTTTTATAGCCTGATAACGCTAACACAGGACATCTTCGGCATGCTAGTAATCATCGCTATTTTAACAGCTCTGTACCGAAGATACGTGTTGAAAATTAAAAGGCTGGTTGTGGATAAGCAAGCCAACAAAGATGCGGCTTTAATTCTTTTACTTATTCTGCTTGTAGTTCTTTCGATGTTTGGCCAGAATATTACTCATATTGCAAAAAATGACTTCATCCTTGCACCATATGAATACAGACCGGTATCTTATTTTCTGGGAAGTCTTTTAATCAGTAATTCAACCCCGGGAACAGGTGTAAGTTATGAAGTTTTCTGGTGGGCACATGTACTGTTAATTTTGGGCTTTCTTAATTATCTCCCATACTCAAAGCACTTGCACATAATCAGCGCAATACCGAACGTGTATTTGGGAAAACTGGGGGGTGAAAAAAATGTACTCAGCAAGATTGATCTTGAGGATGAATCATTGGAGGTTTATGGAGCCGGGGATACTAATCAGTTTAAATGGAAACAGATTCTTGATGGGTTTTCGTGTACTGAATGCGGCAGATGTACAGAAGCTTGTCCAGCTGCAAATTCGGGGAAAATACTTTCACCCAAGAGCATAATGGTTGATATAAGAAAAAGGACATTAGAAAGATCGAAGAGCTCTGCTGATGAAAGTATTATGCAAAAAACACTTGTACATTTTCATGTAGCGGACAAGATGCTGTGGCAATGTACAACGTGTATGGCGTGTGTTGAAGAATGTCCGGTACTGATAGAACACATTGATTCAATTGTGGATATGAGGCGTTACCTAGTATTGAGTGAATCTGAGTTTCCATCAAGCCTAAATTTATTGTTTAAGAATATTGAAACGAATTTCAATCCATGGGCGTTTAACAGTAATGAGAGAGGGAAATGGGCTGAGGGACTAGGTGTTAAAACAATGGCAGAGGACTCAAACTGTGATTTGCTATTTTGGGTAGGATGTGCAGGATCTTATGATGATCGATATATAAAAGTCTCGAAAGCGCTGGTTTTAATCATGCAGAAAGCAAATATTAATTTCCGGATACTAGGTAATGAGGAAAAGTGCAACGGGGACACTGCCAGAAGACTCGGGAATGAGTATCTTGCCCAGCAGATGATGATGGAAAATGTTGAGACACTCAACAAATATAATATTAAGAAAATTGTTACAGCTTGTCCACATTGTTTGAATTCGCTAAAGAATGAGTACAAGCAATTTGGCGGAGAGTTTGAAGTGATGCACCATACTCAACTCATCTCAGAGCTTATTAAAGAAAATAAACTTACTCCGGTAAGCGAAAGCGGACAAAGAAAAGTGACTTATCACGATTCCTGTTATCTTGGCAGATATAATAATATTTACAATGAACCAAGAAGCATTCTTTCAGCAATTCCCGGTACTGAATTAATTGAACTGGACAGAAATAAATCAAGGGGATTTTGCTGTGGTGCAGGAGGGGGACAGATGTTCCTTGAAGACGATGAGGGCGAGAGAATAAACCATAACAGAACAAAGGAAATCATTAAAAAAGATCCATCTCTCGTTGCGACTGCATGTCCGTTTTGCATGACAATGATAAGTGACGGACTGAATGATCTGGGTAAAAAAGAAGAAATAGAAATTCAGGATATAGCAGAAATAATAAATAATAACTTTAATTAACCAAAAGGAGTAATACTATGAGTAAATTAGACGAATTAAAGGGATTCATCAATGGTCTTGAGCACGATTTTGTAAAGTTTTACGAAAAAGGGCAGGGAACAGCCGGGACCCGTTTAAGAAAAAGTCTAAGCGAATTAAGGAAGATGGCTCAGGATATCAGAAATGATATTCAGACTGTTAAACTTCAAAGAAAAGAAGCAAAAAAACAATAATCATTTTTTGTATCTATTTTTTTGAAAATCGAGGCTTTTGTTAAATCCCGGGTATCTACCGGGATTTAATTTAATATTTTTTATTCTTTATATGAAGAAGTACGTTTTAGCGTCCATTTCGCTTTTCACACTAATTATTCTTATAAGTTTTACGGGAGATGAACAGTTCTTTGCTTCACAAAACCTCCCTTCTCCAGAGGATTCGATAATTACAATTAACTTCTCATGTGTGGGGGACCTGATGTGTCATTCTCCACAGTTCCAGTATGCCGCAGTGGCGGAAGATTCCTTTGATTTTGAGCCGGTTTTCAGGGAAGTAAAAAAATATTTTGCTTCTTCCGATGTTGTTTTCGGTAATTTTGAAACAGTGCTGGGAGGAAAAGAAAAACAGTATTCAGGATTTCCATTCTTTAATTCACCTGATGATTATTTAACTTCTTTAAAACATGTTGGTTTCGATTATCTGAATACAGCCAACAATCATTCTTTGGATCAAAAAGAAGCCGGGTTGATAAGGACAATTGATGAAATGATCAACCATGGAATTAATTATTTCGGGACATATACAACACAAATGGACAGAGACAGTATAAGAATATTTCAAAAAGGTGATTTCCGGATCGCCTTTTTAGGGTATTCTTATGGTACGAATGGTTTACCGGTTCCCAAGAACAAAGATTACCTAATCAACCTTATAAAGCCAGAGCTAATCATTAAAGATATTCAATCGGCGAAAAATCTTAATCCGGATTTGATTATCGTGTATTATCATTTCGGCGAGGAATATCAGAAAGAGCCAAATACATATCAAGAGGAAATAGCAAAACTGGCAAAAGACGCAGGGGCTGATATTATTATCGCCAGTCACCCGCATGTACTTCAGCCAATTGAATTATTTACAAAACCAAACAGCAAACTGGATACGGGATTCATAGCATATTCCCTGGGGAATTTTATTAGTAATCAGCAGTGGCGATATTCCGATGCAGGGGTTATTCTGAACTTTACAATGGAAAAAAATAAAAACGACGGAAAAATATCATTGAAAAATCTGAACTGTGTCCCAACGTATGTTTACAAAGGGGCGATTGAAGGAAAGAAAGAGTATCTGATACTCCCCTCGGGTAATTACGCCGATTCAGTTTATACCTTCCTGACGAAAACTATCAGAAGCAAGATGAAGGAAGCTTTTAGTGACTCAAAGGGGATCCTGACGAACAGATCCAACATTCAAATTATTTCGAACTGACTTAACATTGGATAAAAACAGAATTCCGCTCGTTATCATTTTCTCAGTTGTATTTATTGATCTTCTGGGATTTGGGCTGCTCATTCCGATATTACCAACTTTCGCTATGGATGTGCTTCATCTTAATGAGTCTTCTGTGGGAATATTATTAGCGGTATATTCATTACTACAATTTATCTTTAATCCGATTCTCGGTTCAGCGAGTGATATTTTCGGAAGGAAAAACATAATTATCATTACACTCTTGTTAAATGCGATAGGGTATCTTCTGTTTGCATTTACCGATTCATTTTTGCTATTGATAATATCGAGGATTATCTGTGGAATCGGGGGGAGCAGTATAGGAGTTGCACAGGCATACATAGCCGATATTACCACTCCATCAGATCGCTCCAAAGGAATGGGTTTAATTGGGGTCGCATTTGGAATGGGATTTGTTTTTGGTCCACTAATAGGGGGATTTCTTGCTGAAATCAGCTATAGTCTGGTGGGGTATGGGAGTATGGGTTTCTCACTCGTTGCAGCGATCTTTTCATTATTCTATCTTCCTGACTCAATCATCCGAAAGGAGAAAGGGGGGAAATTCCGTTTATTCGATACGGTCAGTTTGAGAGTTGTGATGAGCACACCGGCGATATTTATTGTAATCATGCTCTTTTTTATGATAACCTTTTCAATTGCAAATATCTATGGAACTTTTGCACTGCTCGGAACATATATATATAAATTTTCCCATGCTGAAAACGGGATGGTTTTCGGTGTTTTGGGTTTTGTGGGAGCATTAGTTCAGGGGGGATTAATAGGGAGATTATCCAGGAGATACAGTGATCTGAATCTCATAATATCAGGGGCAGTTTTTATGTTTGTAGGGTTGCTGTTAATACCATATGGTGGAAATATGGCGGGAATTTTAATAATAACAGCGATATTCTCTTTGGGTACCGGGATTCTGCAGCCTGTTCTTATGGCGCTGGTATCCAAGGTTGCTCCGGGAGATAAGCAGGGGTCAATTCTTGGGTTAAATCAGTCGTTTTCGGCTTTTGCTAGAATGCTGGGACCACTTTGGGGGGGATTCAGTTTCCAATATATGGGGTATCAATTCCCATTTCTTACAGGAGCAATCTTCACACTTTTATCTATTCTTGTAAGTGTTCTATTTCTAAAAAAACATGTAAATTTTAATAATAATTAGAAGAGGCAGAGATGTACAAGTCCTTATTTTTGTTGGTTTTATTCCTTGTCAGTTCAACAATAGCGCAGGTGGAATTTAGCAAGTTTTTTCATCCCAAGACTCTGCGCATTGATTATATCCATGCCGGGGATGCAAAATCAGACGAGTATTTTCTGGATGAATTGATCGAGGAACCCGTGTGGGGGGGGAGCATGGTCAAGATGATAGATCCTTTCGATTACGGAAAGTACAAATTTGAAGTATATGATTCGGAGCACGGATCATTGATTTATTCACGCACATACTCTACGCTTTTCAGTGAGTGGCAGACTACTGATGAAGCCAAGAAAACCAGAAAAGCTTTTAATGAGTCGGTTATTTTTCCCTATCCGAAGAACGAGTGCAAAGTGGTTTTCTATTCTCGAGATAAGAAGAATAAACTTCATAAAAAGTTCGAAGTCGAAATCGATCCGAAAAGCTATTTTATCAAGAAAGAGAACAGATTAAAATTTGAGAACTTCAAGGTGCAATATTCCGGACCGTCAGAGAAGAAGGTGGATATCGTGATCATACCCGAGGGATATAATGCAGAGCAAATGGATCTTTTCAAAAAAGATTGTGAAAAATTTACCGGATACTTATTCAACTCATCACCTTACAAGGAAAGAAAAGAGAGTTTCAATGTATGGGGAATTCTGGCAGCAAATCCAGAATCGGGAACGGACATACCGGGAGATAACATCTGGAAGAGCACGCTTTCCAACACCACTTTTTATACTTTTGATGTGGAGAGATACCTGATGACTTCGGACTACAAATCAGTTCGTGACATTGCAGCAAATGCACCTTACGACCAGATATATATACTTGTGAACACTAAAAAGTATGGAGGCGGAGCTATTTACAATTTCTATTCTGTGGCGGTAAATAAAAACTCAAGAGAAGAGTATGTTTTTGTGCATGAATTCGGGCATGGATTTGCATTCCTTGCGGATGAGTATTATGACAGCGAAACAGCGTATCAGGATTTCTACCCGCTTGACATTGAGCCGCTTGAGCCAAACCTGACCACACTGGTAGATTTTGATTCCAAATGGAAAAAAATGGTTGACAAAAATACTCCGGTTCCTACACCAGTTGAAGAAAAGTACTCTAATACAGTAGGGGTTTTTGAAGGAGGCGGGTATGTTGCGAAAGGGGTTTTCAGACCTATGATTGATTGTTCCATGAAGTCAGCCTCTGTGGATAATTATTGTCCTGTTTGTCAAGAGGCAATCATCCGGATGATTGAATTCTATTCTGAATAAAGGACAAAAAATATAAAGAGCAAAAAAAAAGACTGCCAAGGGGCAGTCTTTTTTTACATTTACTTAGCTTACTTCTTATCCTCGTCAACCTCGGTATAAGAAGCGTCCTGAACGTCTTTTTCCTTCTTTTCAGGCTCAGGTGGTGGTTGCTGCCCGGGATTAAAGCCAGCGCCAAAATCCGGCTGATCCTGACCACCAGGAGGTGGACCCTGCTGAGCATAAAGTTTTTGAGCTATATCATTCCATACCTTATTAAGTCCGTCAACCGCAGCCTTAATAGTCTCGGCATTATTTGTAGAGACCGCATCTTCAACTTTTTTAACTTCAGATTCCATTCTTGATCTGGTTTCGGGATCAATTTTGTCCTTGAGTTCTTCCATCTGTTTTTTAGTCTGGAAGATAATGCTATCAGCCTGATTCTTGGCATCAACCAAATCACGTTTTTTCTTATCCTCGGCAGCGTGCTCAGTTGCCTGACGTTTCATTTTTTCAACCTCATCCTTACTAAGACCGCTCGAAGAGGTAATTCTAATGCTTTGTTCCTTGTTAGTTGCCTTGTCCTTAGCTGCAACGTGGAGAATTCCGTTAGCATCGATATCGAAGGAAACTTCAATCTGCGGGAGACCACGAGGTGCCGGTGGAATTCCGTCGAGATGGAATTTACCCAGAGTTCTGTTATCTATAGCCATTGGTCTTTCACCCTGAAGCACGTTGATTTCCACAGATGGCTGATTATCAGCGGCTGTAGAGAAGACCTCGCTTTTCTTTGTCGGGATTGTGGTATTAGCAGGAATCAGTACAGTCATAACACCACCCAAAGTTTCGATTCCAAGCGAAAGGGGAGTTACATCAAGAAGCAGAACGTCCTTGACATCACCGGAAAGCACCGCACCCTGGATAGCAGCACCAACTGCAACAACTTCATCAGGATTTACTCCCTTATGAGGTTCTTTGCCAAAAAGATTTTTAACCAGTTCCTGTACTTTAGGTATTCTGGTAGATCCACCAACCAGGATCACTTCATCAATCTTGGAAGCAGGGATCCCGGCATCCTGAATAGCTTTTTCGCAAGGGATGCGGGTTCTTTCAACCAGGTCATCAATCAACTGTTCGAATTTGGATCTTGAGATAGAAATATTCAAGTGTTTAGGACCATCCTGAGTTGCAGTGATGAAAGGAAGGTTGACGTCGGTTTGCATTGACGAGGATAACTCGATCTTTGCTTTTTCGGAAGCTTCCTTAAGTCTTTGCAGTGCCATAGGGTCTTTTCTAAGATCAATGCCTTCCTGTTTTTTGAACTCATCAGCGAGGAAATCAATCAAACGCTGATCGAAGTCATCTCCACCCAGGTGAGTATCGCCATTAGTTGACTTAACTTCAAAAACACCGTCTCCCAGCTGTAGAATCGAAATATCGAAAGTACCACCACCCAGGTCATACACAGCGATAATCTGTTCTTTATTCTTTTTATCCAAGCCATAAGCCAGAGCAGCGGCAGTAGGCTCGTTAATAATTCTCCTAACCGTTAGTCCGGCAATCTCACCGGCATCCTTTGTAGCCTGACGCTGAGCATCATTGAAGTAAGCGGGAACTGTAATAACAGCTTCCGAAACTTCCTGACCAAGATATTCCTCGGCAGTTTTCTTCATCTTTTGAAGAACCATTGCGCTGATTTCAGGTGGGGAGTAAACCCTGTCTTCAATTTTTACTCTTGCCGAGTTACCATCACCCGGAACAACCTCATAAGGCACTTTGGTTTTTTCATCGGTAATCTCGTTCATATATCTTCCCATGAAACGTTTGATTGAGAAGACAGTATGTTTGGGATTTGTAACTGCCTGACGTTTTGCAGGCTGCCCTACCAGTCTTTCGCCATTTTTCGCAAAAGCAACAACCGATGGGGTAGTTCTTCCTCCCTCAGAATTCGGGATTACCACCGGATCGTTTCCCTCAAGTACTGAAACGCAAGAGTTAGTGGTTCCCAAATCAATTCCTATTATTTTTCCCATATTAAATCCTCCTTAATGGTATTTACATCGCAAAACTATATTCAGAAGGGATGCGATATTTTGTTATTATTTTTTAGAATTTGCTAATTAAACTCTATATTTGTGTGTTAAATAAAATATTCTTAATAATTAACTGTATTTTGTGGTCAAGAATTGTGCCGATAATAAAAACCGCTAATTTGTGAAAAAAAAAGGCATTTGGATCGAATAGAGCGGAAATGGTATGAAAGAAAATGACAATATGTACATGATTTGTGTATTTATGTCAAGAACGGGCCATTAATATGTATAATTTGACATTTAGGAGTTGAAATGGAAGAAAAGCTATTCAGTCTTGAAAAATTTGATTTATTATTAGACACCGAGTGGATTGCAAGAAATTTTATATATCTTGATGAGGTGGATTCGACCAACTCGTTTTTGCTGAAGAGCAAAGACATAAAAATCAATGGCTCAGTGGCTTTAAGCGAGAAGCAAAATGAGGGGAGGGGCAGACTTGACCGAACATGGTTAAGTGCCCGGGGACTGAATCTTACCTTTTCCGTACTTTTTACGAAACTTAAGAAAATTGAAAAGCTGAATTTCCTCAACATGGGATCCTCTTTGGTTGTTGCGCAAACTTTGGAGAACTTGTATGCCCTGAAAACCGAGTTAAAATGGCCAAATGACGTACTGATAAACAAAAAGAAAATCAGCGGGATACTTCTGGAATCTGTTTCATCGGGAAGTAAAATTACACGGGTAGTGCTTGGAATAGGGATTAATGTGAATCAACCGATATTTCATGGGGATTTCCGGATAGAGCCGACTTCCATAAAAATAGAAACTGGTAATTATGGAGATAAGGAACGCGTTCTGGCGGAAGTTCTGAACCGTCTGGAGTTGATGATTGATAAGATTGATGAAAATCCGGATTCCATGCTCGACGACTGGAGAGAAAGGTGCCGTATGATCGGGGACGAAGTGGAAGTAAGACAAAATGACAAATCAAAGTATGGCATATTCGACGATATTGACAAGGACGGGAATTTGCTGCTCAAGGTCAAGGGGAAGATTGAGAAAATTAATTTTGGTGATATCAGTCTGACATAGTAAGATATTATGATTATTTTGCTGGATATTGGTAACAGCCGGGTGAAGATGGCTGAACTTAAGGGGGAGGGAGTTGTTCAGCAGGGGATATTCGATAATCCGGAGGAGCTTTTCGAAGCTATTGACAGGTATAAACCTGAATCAATATGGGTATCATCGGTAGTTCCCGATTACGGTAAGACAATAAAGGAGAGGTGCAGCGGGAAAGCAGGAGTTAATCTTATTTCGCACAGGTCAAATTTCAGTTTCAGGATTGCATACCGCACTCCTGAAACTCTTGGTACTGACAGGTTATGCGGAATGGAGGGGGCGTTGTTCTACGCTGAAAGAAAAGGAATTTCGATTGAGAATAAAAGGGTGGTCACTATTGATTTAGGAACAGCAACGACCATAAATATAATGAATGAGCGGAAGGAGTTTACCGGGGGGACTATATCTCCCGGAGTGTTTACAATGATTGGGTCGCTGACAACCAATACAGCCCAGTTGCCCGGAATTTCGGACAGAGGTTTCATTCTGGAAACGGGATATGATACGGAAACATGTATTGGTTCAGGAGTACTGAATTCCCAGATAGGATTGATCGAGAAAGTGCTGGGGAGTGTGTCTAAGGGTGGAGCGGTAGTGTTTGTAACGGGGGGTAATTATTTGTATTTGCACAGGTTTTTAAGGTTTGAGCATATTCATGTGCCTGATTTGATTCTCCGAGGAGTGGGGGCTCTTTGCCTTAGGACTCTGTGAGTCTGTGGCCGGGTGATTGGTTTATTTGTTGAGTTGTTAAGTTGTCAGTAGTTTGTCATTAATTTTTCTTAACTCATCCCTTCCCTCCCTTTAGAAAAAGGAGGGAAGGAGTGAAGAAAAAACTCAGAAACCGAACATGCGCAGTGATACTTTTCCCATCTCCAGTAATGGTCCGAAATACAAACCAAGAATAATAACAGGAATTGTTAAAACCAGCACCAGTATGGTTTGGGTAACCGGGAATGTGAACTCCCTTTCTACTTTAGGATTATTCAAATAGAGATGCTTTATAATTCTAACATAGTAATAGAGGGAAACTACACTGTTCAACGCTACAATAACCGCTAATGTATAATGAGGCGCATCGAGGATACTGATAAATACATACAACTTGCCGATAAATCCGGCAGTTGGAGGGAGTCCCGTGAGGGAAACAAGCAGAATAGTCATAGCCACACCCATCAGGGGCATCTGATAACCAAGTGCGTCATAATCATCAATCTCTTCGCTCCCTGTTTTATTATGAATAAGCAGAACGATATAAAAGGCGCCGAGGTTTGTTAATCCGTAAACTACAAAATAGACAACAATAGCGAGCAAGCCCTGTTCACTTAGCATTGTAAGCGCCGCCAACATGTATCCTGCATGAGCAATACTTGAATAGGCGAGCATTCTTTTCACATTATTCTGCCATAAAGCTGCGAAATTTCCGACAGTCATAGTCAGTACTGAAATTATTATAAGTAAATAACTCCAGTTAAAAACCTTGGAGAGAATCCAGTAACCATTTTCATCAATGCCGGTGAAAAATATAATCTTTACAAAGCGGATAAGCAGTGCGAATCCTGCTGCTTTGCTTGCAACAGACAGATAAGCAGTAATTGTAGTCGGAGCTCCCTCATATACGTCCGGAGTCCAGAAGTGGAAAGGAACTGCAGAAATTTTATAACCAAATCCTACAAAAATCAAAATAAAAGCCAGGGATAAAAGAAAATCCGGCGACAGAGAATGGACTACTATATGGTTGATCTGATAGAAATTAGTTGTGCCGGTGTAACCAAAGACAAGGGAAATTCCGAAAAGCATTATACCACTGGCAACTGCTCCGTAAATAATGTATTTCAATCCGGCTTCACTGCTTCTCTTTGATTTCTTAATGAATCCCGCAAGCACGTAAGAACTGAAAGAAACCAGCTCTATGGAAATGTATAAAGTAATTAAATCCACCGTGGAGACCATGAAGAACATTCCAAGTATCATACCGGTAATCAGGGTGTAATACTCACCGGCTCTGTTATAACAATTCTTCAGTTCCTCCGATGATACCGAAAACAGGATTATTAGCAAGGAGACGCCAAGAATCAGCAACTTAAAGAAGAAGGCAAAATTATCGATAACGATAAGTCCCTGAGTATTTCCGGATTCAAAAACAAATCCACTTTCCAGACTATACTGTTTAACAGTCAGGAACCCGGCAACGATAATACCGGCGATTGTGAGCCATGGCAGAAATTTTTTATTCTTAGGAAAAGCCAGATCGAAAATAACCACTGCCAGGAGAAGCAGAGCAACAGCAATTTCAGGCCCTATAAGATGAAACGAATTAAAGATTGTATTTATTACCATAAAAAATCCAGTTTAAAAACCTATTGATGTATAGGAAGTCTTTGCAACCGTAAGGAATTTCACCAGCGAATTAACTGATGAATTCATAATATCGAGCATCAGGGAGGGATAAACTCCCAAGAGTATGATAATTATAGTGAGTGGAATAAACATTACATACTCTCTTGCATCCAGGTCAGTTAAAGCATTCCACTTTTCGTTCAGGTTTCCGAGGAATACTCTTTGCAGTGTCCAGAGCATATACCCTGCACCTAACAGAATTCCAAGCGTAGAAATAACCGTAAGAACTCTGGTCACTCCGTTTGAAAAACCGCCAAGGAAAACGAACGCTTCGGAGATAAATCCGCTTAAACCGGGGAGTCCGATAGCTGCGAAGAAAGCCACAGTCACGAAGCCGGTATAAACAGGCATCTGGTTAGCCATACCACCAAAGTCATCTAATCCTCTTGTATGTGTCCTGTCATAAAGAACGCCGACGATAAGGAAGAGCATTGCCGTGATAGTACCGTGATTGAACATCTGCAATACTGCCCCCGCAACTCCGACAGTAGTCAGAGAAGCCATCCCAAGCATCACAAAACCCATGTGGGAGACTGAAGAATAAGCGATCAGTTTCTTAAAGTCCTTCTGAGCCATAGCACAGAGAGCGCCGTAGATAATATTTATCATACCGAAAAGGGCAATCCACCAAACCAGGCTTACTGTCACATCCGGAAATATTGGATAATTGATTCTGAGAATACCGTATGTTCCCATCTTCAGCAACACGCCTGCAAGAATAACTGAAATAGGTGTGGGTGCCTCGACGTGAGCATCGGGAAGCCATGTATGGAAGGGAAACATTGGGATTTTAATTGCGAAACCGACAAAGAGCGCTATGAACGCAAGGAATCTTAAATTCGATGGATTCACTGCGGATAATATTCCGTCCTGCAGATAATTCTTCGGATTCATGAGTTCAAGCATATTGAATGTGAATACCTGTGTACCATCGCCGAGCGGAACCTTGGCACTTAAATAAAGTCCGATAATTGCCAGCAGGATAAACACTGATCCGAGTAAAGTATAGATGAAGAACTTGATAGCCGCATATTCTTTTCTCGGACCGCCCCAGATACCGATAAGGAAGTACATCGGGAGAAGCATCAGTTCCCAGAATACGTAGAAAAGGAAAAAATCAAGCGCAACAAACACACCCATCATACCTGTATCCAGCAAAAGGAAAAGGGCAAAATAGCCTTTGACCGATTTATTGATTGACCAGGAGGAAATAGCCGCGATGAATGAGATCAGGGCAGTAAGCATAACCATAGGCATGCTGAGACCATCAATACCCAGGAAATAGTCTATCTTTACTGTTCCGAGCCAGTCACCCCCCCAGAACTGAATCCAGGTAAATTTTTCTACGAACTGAAAAGATTTAGGATCGTTTATTCCGCCGGCAGCATAATTATAAGCATTCCAGAGAATGCCGGCAAGTACGACCTGCAAGCCGGTGAAAAAGATAGCAATGTACTTTACCTGTTTATCATTTTTCTTTGGGAGAAACAAAATCAGGATTAATCCGATAACCGGTAAAAATGTAATTAATGAAAGATAAGGGAGCTGTTGCATTTTTTAGTTCCTTATTTATACAGTTACGCAAATGTTAAAATTAAAACTATTAAAGAGAAGAGCACAAAAACCAGATATACCTGGACTCTTCCTGTTTGAAATCTTCTTAAGATAAGTCCGAAAATACCGCTGAGAGTAGCGAAAAGATTAACCAGACCATCCACTACATAATTGTCGAATGCACCACTGATGCGGGAGAAAATCCGCGTAACGGAGGCGGACAAATTGACTATGCCGTCAACAATTGTGGAATCGAACCATGCCAGTAATCCAGCAAGCCGCATAGTACCGGCTACAAAAGTGGACTGATACAATTCATCAAAGTACCATTTATTTCTTGAGAAAGTATATAGCGGTGTAATTTTACCTGTTAATTTATCGGCGTTCAATTTCCTGTACTGATAAAAAAGATAAGCAAAAAGAATTCCGATGCCTGCAAGCAGTAGCGAGCCAAACAATACATAGTAGTGTATATGGTGACTCGATTCAACATATTCATGTGTATATAATGATCCAGATGAACCATCTGCCGGAGCGGAAGCCAGGAAAGAGTATCTTGCCGATTCAGGCACAACGCTGTTTGGCACTTTTAACCAGCTTGAGAGTGTCCATCCGTTTTCGGCACTAATGGGATTTGGAGAAAAAATAAAGAAGAAAGAAAAGAGCGCCAGGATAACAAGCGGGACTATCATAAACTTAGGGGATTCGTGTGCGTGATCATATTTATGCTGATTACGCGGAGTTCCGTGGAAAGTTAAAATAAGCAGACGGAACATATAAAAAGCAGTTAGTATAGCAACGGAGAAAGCAGCAACGGGAATCAGCCAGTGTCCGGTAAAGATACTGAAGTTAGCGGTAGCTGCAAGAATACCGTCCTTGCTTAGAAAACCTGAGAAGAAGGGGACACCTGAAATAGCCAGACAGAAGATAAGGAAAGTATAGTAAGTGACCGGCATCTTTTTTCTTAATCCTCCCATCTGGGTAATTTCCTGTTCATGATGCATTCCATGGATTACCGAACCGGAGCCAAGAAAGAGTCCGGCTTTAAAGAACGCATGCGTGACCAGATGGAAAAAACCATAGACCACGGAACCAACTCCGATTGCCATAATCATATAACCAAGCTGGCTTACTGTAGAATATGCCAGTACTCTTTTAATATCTGTTTGAGTGAGGGCAATAGTAGCGGGGATGAAAGCTGAAAGCATTCCCACAACAGCTACAAACAGCAGGGCATCGCCTGTCATAATCGGGAAAATTCTCACAGTCAGGTAAACTCCTGCGGCAACCATAGTGGCGGCATGAATTAATGCGCTAACGGGGGTAGGACCCTCCATGGCATCGGGAAGCCAAACATGCAGAGGAAACTGTGCCGATTTTCCGATGGCACCGCAAAAGAGGAGTATTCCCATCATGGTGAGCCAGAACTCGCTGTTAAAGGGAAGTACACCACTTGCAACCTGTCCGAAAATCTCGTCGAATGTAAAAGTATGGAAGGTGAAAAACACAATCAGAATTCCCGCCAGCATTCCCATATCGCCGATTCTGTTAACCAGGAAAGCTTTCTTGGCTGCATCGGAAGCAGATTTCTTTTCATACCAGAAACCAATCAGCAGATAGGATGATAGTCCTACCAGTTCCCAAAAAATGTACATCATCAGCAGGTTATGCGTAAGCACTATCCCGTTCATTGAGAAAGTAAAGATACCCAGATAAGCAAAGAAGCGGTTGTATCTTTTATCACCTTTCATATATGCAACCGAGTAATAATGAACCAGCGTGCTGATAGCGGCAACAACAAACAGCATTATTACGGAGATATTATCCAGCTTAACGCCTAGATTAAAGGAAAAATCACCAAACACCGGCAGATTCTGAATTTTTATCCAGGTAAACTCTGCTATGAAAACCGCATCCGTGTAGTAAGCAAGCTTAAAGAACGCAAGCAGGGCAGAGATTATCATAACCGCTGAGATAATCAGGATCTCGAACAAGTACATTGACTTAATACGCTTTCCCAGTACCACCGTAAAAAAGAATCCTATAAGTGGAATGAACAGTGCGATTACGGAAAGATTTATCATTAAATTTTCATTCATATCTGGTAACGTTTAATATTAATTTTTCAAATTATTAATTTCATCAACATTAACAGTAGTAAACTGTTTGTATATATTAAGAACAATCGCCAAAGCTATGGCAGCCTCGCATGCAGCCAGGACAATAACAAAGAGGGCTATCACTTCTCCCTGGACTCCGAAGTTTCCGAACTTGCTGAATGCGATAAAGTTAATATTGGAGGCATTGAGAATAAACTCAATTCCCATCAGTACCATTATTGCATTTTTTCTTGTAACAATGGCAAAGATGCCAAGAGAAAACAATATTCCGCTTACAATTAGAAAATGGTTCAAACCTACGCTCATCATCCTAATCCTCCTTCCTTGCGATTGAAGCCGCGCCAATAAGTGCAATTAAAAGGAGTATTCCGAGGAGAATGAATAGAACTGAATAATCCGATAAAAGACTTGCACCGATGGAATATACTGTGGTTGAGTAATCAATGTTTAATGGCATTGTCCGCCAGTTCGCGGTTATCATTCTGGCAATCAGAACACCGGCAAAAATACCTACGCCAATTGCAGTGGGAATCACAAAAAGTGTTTGAGTCTTGATTTCAACACTGGTTATTTTATTTGTGAGCATGACTCCGAATATCATCAAAATCAGGATCCCGCCGACATAAACAATTATCTGGACAATCGCAATAAAATCCGCACCGAGCAGTACATATATTCCCGCTATACCAAAAAAAGTCAAAAGCAGGCTATATACAGCATATATCACATTTTTTGTAGTAACCACAAAAAATGCAGATAATATTGTTATTGCGGCAAATATGTAAAAAAATACGTCGTACATAATTTATTTTTCTTTATTCTGTTTCGCAAAACTTATTTATTAATCTCATTCAACCTATTCAGCTTTAGGGGGCGGAGTTGCTTTAGCAGCCGCCTTTTCAGCCTCGAACCTTGCCAGATTTGCTTTCTTCTCTTCCGATTCTTCATTAGTAAGAGTAGAGAAGTTGTAAATCAGATTACTTCTTCTGATGTCCGCAAACTCGTATATATCCGTCATTTTAATACACTCGGTAGGGCAGGGGAAAACGCAGAGCTGGCAGTAGCAGCATTTTGCAAAATCAATATCGAATTGGGTAACCCAAAGGGCTTTCTTTTTACCCTGCGAAGTTTTTCCAAGATCCTCAGTGGGTAGAGCCTTAACTGTTTCGATTGTAATGCAATCAACCGGGCAGGCTCTGGCACACTGGTCGCAGCCAATGCAATCATCCATATTGACGTAAAGCCGGTTCCTTACTCTTTCGGGAAGAACAACTTTTTCTTCCGGATATTGTATGGTAACGGCAGGTATGAAGAGATGCCTGAAAGTTATCTTCATACCCACAGCAATTGTGTATAGGGCGAGGTATATATTTTTAAAGTATTCCTTCATTCTATAAAACCATTATTAATGCAATTACTACTAAATTAACTAAAGATATCGGAATCAAATACTTCCAGCACATTGTCATAAGCTGATCAACCCTGAGGCGGGGGAGCGTCCATCTTAGCCACATTTGTACAAAAACAAAGAAGATTCCCTTAACGGTAAACCAGAAAAATTGTTCCGCAGGCACAAACCAGCTAAGACCAAGTGTATTTCCGAGATAACCGTAAGGGGACTGATAACCGCCAAAGAAGATGGAAACAACAACTATGGATACTGCAAACATATTGGCATATTCGGCGAGGAAGAACATGGCGAATTTTATGCCCGAATACTCCGTATGGTAGCCGGATACCAGTTCCGATTCAGCTTCCGGGATGTCAAACGGGGTTCTGTTTACCTCTGCCAGCGTACTGATATACATTATCATAAAACCTATAACGGAAAGGGGAAGTAAAGCGAACTTTTTCCATCCCATGTCAGGACCGCCGAAAATCATCCAGTTATAGATGCTGCTTGTCTGGAGTTCGCTAAGAGTAAAGAGATTCATTGTTCCGGCAATAATTATCATACTGATAATAACAATAACCGTGGGGATTTCATAACTTATCATCTGCGCTGCGGATCTCATTGCCCCCAGTAAAGTATATTTATTGTTGGAAGCCCAGCCTGCCATTAGGATTGCTGCCACTACAAAGCTCGAAACTGCCACTATATAAAGAATACCCAGATCAATATTTGAACCAATATATACCGATGTAAACGGAATTGCCGCAAAAGCTGCGTAGGAACCCATAAATACCAGTATCGGGGCAACGTTGTATAAAGGTTTGTCCACTTCAGCCGGAGTGATATCCTCCTTCTGGAGTAGTTTAAGAATATCGGCTATTGTTTGAAAATAACCACGCGGACCAACACGGTTGGGTCCGAGTCTGTCTTGCATAAAAGCAGATACCTTACGCTCGAAGTAAACAGCGAAGAGCGCGAAAGGGACCAGGAATGCAAGTGGAATTGCAATGTTCAGCACGTAAATTATTGTATCTAACATAAATATCAGTTTATTTTATTAAAAGTTTTTTACCTTTTTCGCTCCATTTTTGCAGGAGAGGAAATTTTGAATCACCTGTCAATTTCTCCCAGCACAATGTCTATGCTTCCCAGTATTGCCACAACATCCGCAACGAGATGACCTTTACTTATCTCATCCAGTACTCCCATGTTTACGAATGAGGGGGGACGTACCTTAACCCGGTGGGGTTGCAAACCTCCCTTGCTGACGATAAAGAATCCCAGTTCGCCTTTGGGATTTTCAACTCTTGCATAAATTTCTCCTTCAGGTGGTTTAATCCTTTTCGGAATGGCACTCTTAACATCCCCTTCAGGGATATGGTCAATTGCCTGCTCGATTATCCGCAGACTCTGTTCCATCTCCAGTACTCTCAGATAGTAACGGTCCCAGCAATCCCCAACGGTACCAAAGGTACCTTTCCCAACGGGGATTTCAAAATCAAAACGGTCATATATTGAGTAGGGATCATCTCTTCTTAAATCCCACTTTACTCCGGATGCCCTTAAATTGGGACCGGTAATCCCGAAATTAATAGCCTTGTCAGCAGGCAGGATGCCGATATTTGCCGTCCGGTCAATAAATATTTTATTATAAGTCAATAGATTGTTTAGCTCAACCAGGTTCGGTTTGAAGTATTCAATAAATTCCTTGGTAAGGCGGACAAAGTCGGGGTGGAGGTCATGAGAGAGACCGCCAATCCACATATAATTATATAGTAAACGTGCACCGCAGGTTATTTCGAATAGCGTCAGGATTTTTTCTCTGTCGCGGAATGTATATAAGAAAGGGGTAAATGCGCCGATGTCAAGTCCGTAAGTACCAACAGCCACCAGGTGCGATGCAATTCGCTGCAGCTCCGCCATGATTACCCTGATGTATTCAACTCTCTCCGGTACTTCAATCCCCAGCAGTTTTTCCACCGTAACCACATAACCGAATTCGTTATTCATGGAGGCTAGGTAGTCCATTCTGTCCACGTAGGGTATTATCTGGGGATAAGTAAGCGCTTCGCAGTGCTTCTCGAAACACCTGTGCAGATAACCAAGATGCGGAATAACCTTATTAACCAGTTCTCCCTCAATTTCCAGCTCAAGACGAAGCACGCCGTGGGTTGAAGGATGTTGCGGACCCATGTTCAGGGTCATCATTTCTGTCTTCATGTCAGCTTAATATAATTTTTCAAAAGAAATATAGTAATTAAACAACCTTCATTCCTTTATAGAATTCAGGGTTCTGATAATCTTTTCTGAGCGGATGACTTCCTTCCTCCCAGTCATAAGGCATAAGTATGCGGATAAGATTTGGATGATTCAGGAATTTAATACCAAACATATCATATGCCTCCCGTTCATGCCAGTCGGCACCACGCCAGACTGCCGATACTGATTCCACATTCGGTTCACCCCGGTCAGCCCTTGTTACCAGCACCACCTTATGCCTGATAGAGGTCGATTCAAGGTGATAGTAAACAGAAAATGTTCCCCCTTCATACCTGAAAGACCCATTTTCAGCAGTAACCTTTTTTCCGTTTACATCGTCAACCCCGGAAAGTAGGATTAGGGAATCAAATAAAAAGTTTTCATTTGAATTCAGAAATTGCGCAATCAAATGAATCTTAAGCGGGGAGACGAGGATTGCGGCCGGTTTCTCCGCAGAAGGGATCAACTGAACATCTTCAGGGAAATTTGCCTGAAGTGCTTCAAAAATCTCAGTTATACTTTTCATCATATTCAATTAATAATTATCAAAAAAGATTAATAGTCATCTGTAATTAAGAGTTTGGCTTGGCAACTCTTTCATTTCTTATCTTCTCCTGCAGTTTTAGCAATCCTTCAAGCAGGGCTTCCGGACGCGGCGGGCAACCCGGAACATAAACATCAACGGGGATTACTCTGTCAATTCCCTTGAGCACGTGATAGCCGTGTTCCCAGTAGGGACCACCTGAATTTGCACAACTCCCCATGGAAATAATATATTTAGGATCGGGCATTTGCTCATAAAGCCGTTTTATCCTTAAAGCCATTTTCAGCGTAACCGTACCTGATATAATAATTATATCTGCCTGACGCGGTGAAGGTCTGGGAATAACCCCAAACCGGTCGAAGTCGTAATGGGAGGCTGATGTTGCCATCATTTCAATAGCGCAGCAGGCTAGTCCGAAACTCATCTGCCATAAGCTCGAAAGCCTCGCCCAGTTAAAAAGGTCGTTCACATTTGTGACCACTATATTTTCATCAACAAAATCAGTTTCAAGAAAACTCATATTACTTATAGTTTAATTATTTAAAAAGATTTACTTCGAATCGCTTGTTCTGTCCCACTCCAGATCTCCTTTTCTCCATTCATACGCCATGCCGATGGCAAGGATAATAATGAAAAGAAAGCCGACCATAAAACCGGGAAGTCCGAATTGCTGATAAATTACTGCCCATGGTATCAGCAGCACCACTTCCACATCGAAGATTAAAAAGATGAGAGCAACCACGTAGAATCTTATATTGAATTTAATCCAGGGAGAACCAACCGGATTTTCACCGCATTCATATGTGGTTAATTTTTCCTTTGATGGTCTGTGCGGGCGTACTAATTTCGAAATGAAAATAGTAACCACAACAAACACTGCAGCAAGTATAAAGAATGCAAAAACCTTACCGAATTCCGTTAACAATACATCACCGTTGATTATTTATGATATTCTTTAAGTTTGAAATAAGTATAATGTCAAAATTTAATATACTAATTTAATTAAAATCCCTAAATGTTCCAAAACAAAACAGATAAAAAAGTATGAAAAAAAAGAAAAGAAAAATCCATCACAGCATAAGGGGCAGTACACGGAGTAATCCGACAACGGCAGGGAATGGATTTAGCGAAAAGGTCAAAGGTCCGGGGTCAATTGTCGCAAGGTTTATTGGCTGTTATTTTACCAGCATAAGTTTTTTCACATTCCGGAATTTATCCGTTCGTAATTCGTAAAAATAAACCCCGCTTGCCAGACCGGATCCATTAAAAGTGACTTCGTAACTGCCGGGGGGTTTCTTACCCTCCTCTAGTCTTGCCACTTCATTTCCAAGTATATCATATACCTTCAGCGTAATTTCCCCTTCATACGGAATACGGTATCTTATCACCGTTCCGGGATTAAACGGATTAGGATAATTATCCGAAAGATATAATGATTCATTCTCTTTTGGTCCGGATATATCACCAGCAGAAGAAACAATTCCCCCTGAAGCTATCGAATAGTTTTTATTAATATTCGAAACGGTGAATTTGAGATTATTCAAAGCCGCGGATTGACGGGTTTTATTTCCTGATCCTGCCTTGTATTTTGACGAATCTACTTTGGTTGTTCCCCTGGCATCAACTAACATCAGCGGCATTGGTCCAAATCCAGTCAGACTTTTACTTTCTGATGAGACCGACATATAATCGTTGTTGTCCAGAAAAACTCCCACTCGCTTTCTGTTTAGCATAACTCCCCACAAAAGGGCAGACACCCGGTTTTCATAATAATCGCTGTTATCCCACACCATTGGCTGAAAAATTAAATCGCCGAATAAATTTATCCCCGGATTATTCGTCATCTGTCCCGTGTAAGATGCACTTGAATACGAATCGAGATTATCAATATAAAAACCGCTCAGAATTTTCCCCGGATTCCCGGGGGCATAAAGGGGTGTTTTACTGTTGCGGACTTTGTGAAGGAAAGCCTTGCCAACAATGGTGGAAGTATCTCTTAGCTTTGCCAGCACCCCGAGCGAGTCTCCGGTAATGATGAATGATTTTGCATTCTGAATTATCAATTCATTCCCCGGATTATTCATCCCCTCATCGGTTAGGAGAATCTGAGTATATGAATAATTATTTGTGGTCAGATAACTGGTAACAGGCGAAAGGGAAGTTGAAAAACCGGAGTGCGAAATCAGCACGATATCCTGTGAAGGAACAGAACTTAGAAATCCCGGAAGACTTAAATTTACATTGGTCTGTAGCCATTTATTTCCCGTAATCCATAATCCGGTGGCAGGGAATTCAAACTCCCTTGAAGTGTCCACATCCTTTGCGGATGGTGGATAAAATGCGATTGAATTAGTATTAAAATCAAATTCCCATCCTGCAACAAGCTGATCGCACTTCAGATTTTCAACTGTATAGGCATTGCCGTTTTTTTTCCAGACAGTTTCCTGATCACCGTAAAAGACTGAAACTGCACCTCCCCCCATAACTTTTCCGATTCGGTTTTTATCAATACAGATTGCGGTTCTTCCGTCAATTCCAACCCCTGTGATATCTTTGGAGTTGATGAACCGCGATTTAACCATGAATGGGATCAGTCTGCCGAATCTGCCCCGTTCAATAAAATGGGAATCGAAGAGAACATTGGGGACAAGGTCAAGGAAATTATCCTCTAGTGCAATTTTTGAAATGAATGGATTCATAAGGCACTCGCGTGGGTAAGCAGAGCCGTTCTGAGCTGAGAAATCGAGATCTCCCAGCACTGCAGCTCCGGCACTCGTACCCCCGATAACTCCGCCGTTATTGAATACATGGACTATTGCCTGTTCCGTTTTTGTACCTTTCCAGTAATTAATATAATTCCACTGATCCCCCCCTTTTATAAAAATCGCCCGTGCAGTGATTAGCTCGTCAAAAGTTGACTGCTGATCTGCTAAGGTTCTCGAATTTATACGCATATTCACGGCAGATGATGCACCAAAGGATTTAAAATAATTGGGTATCCAGTTACTCTCCTCGTTTGCGGAAAGAACGATTATTTTTCCGCTGTCGGATTTCTCTACAATCCATCGGTACGGATCATCGCTCCAGCTGTTGTAATTTTCACTTTCGCCTCCGATTGCACAGATATATCCCTGTGCTAAACCGACTCCGTTAGCAAAAAAGCAGCATGCGATTAATATTTCAAGCAAATACTTCATAAATCCGATTCAAAACAGTTTCCGAAAAAGTAAAAAATGCATATATATCAACGAATGCAAAGATACTGAATTTTTATGAAACACATTGCAAAAATAAATCTTAACGCGATTAAATACCGTCGGTGTTTTGCTGTTACACTTCAAATTCGGAATTTTGAGAAATTCTTTCCTGTGCTGGACAGAAGAAGGAAGAGGGGAGTCTAAGAAATTATTCCCGGGTCTGGAACACCCGTATCCGGTTTCCAGGGCGGAAACGGACAGAATAAAATAGGGACTGATCTTTGCACTTTTCGCTATGGTAACAACAAGCGGAAAGTACTTAACAAAAAACTCAACGATTTTCGCTTTCAGCATACGAACCCCGGCACAATAAACACATTTTTATCACCTGAATATTTTATAAACAAATTCACCCATTTACATAAATAATTAATATTTACACTGCTAAAATACACTAAAAATATTAATATATTTTACATAAATATAGTTAGTGAAAAAAAAGTGTCACTAAATTCCAACTTTTGTCACTAACTCCCCCTTGGAACACGAAACAGGTGTGTAAATGACAGTGTGTTATATTTTAAGATTATAAACCATATATTGTAAAACAATCTTATAAAGTTTTTCTCTGTGGTCTCTGTGTTTTTATCTCTGTGGTCTCTGTGTGAAACTGTTCCATTTGCCTATGAACCTCATCAGAAAACAGAAGAGGGAATCCGCCTGCGACGGAGATAAAGAGAAAAGAAGAGGGAGAGCAAGGTAGAGTCAAAGGTGAACAGTGAACAGTAAACAGTCATTCAGCTTGGCCGTCATTAATGGTCATTTCGACTCAGTCGGAGTAGTCATTTATTGTTCTTAACCCTCCCCGTCCCTCCCTTTAGAAATCCAACACAGTCGGAGGAGGGGGAATAAATTTTCCCCCCTTTAATTAAAGGGGGGATTTAAAAGGGGGGTTTTATATTTTATGTTTATCAACCATATATTGTAAAACAATCTTATAAAGTTTTACTCTGTGCTCTCCGTGTGAAACTGATGCTTGTGATATTGAACCTCATCAGAAAACAGAAGACGGGAATCCGCCTGCGGCGGAGATAAAGAGAAAAGAAGACGGAATCCGCCCCAGCGGAGGAGTCATTTGGCTTCGCCGTCATTAATGGTCATTAATAGTCATTTATTGTAAAACAATCTTATAAAGTTTTTCTCTGTGGGCTCTGTGTTTTTATCTCTGTGGTCTCCGTGTGAAACTGATGCTTGTGATATTGAACCTCATCAGAAAACAGAGAACGGAATCCGCCCCACAGGCTGTTGCAATGAGTACTTTCATTCACAGTGATTGTTTTTACTTGGCGTTACTTTGCGAAAAACTTTGCGTACTTAGCGTTTAAGAGCTGATTTTCGCTTAGAATACTCCCTTGTAACTAAGAAATTATAGAAATTTATACCTGAGCAAAATATTCTTACTTCACTGCAACAGCCTGCCCAGCGGAGGAGGACGGAAAAAAGTTGATTTGGCGATTTGTTGAGGTGTTAATCTGCCTGCCCCGTGAAGCGGGGTGAGAATCTGTGGTTAAGAGCTGGCAATCGCCGGAGGTAGAGGTAAAGAGTGAACAGTAAACAGTCATTCAGCTTGGCCGTCAATTATTGCAACTAGCAACAATTAACAATTATTACCCAAGTGTCGGGTTCGCTGACAAAACTTTTGTCAGCACTTTGGCTCCGTTCTGATCCCGTTCTGATCCCGTTTTCAGCCCGTTTTCAACACTTTTTTTTTCGTGCGTGTCCACTTGCGCACTACTTTTTTCCCCATTTTGTCATGCTGACAAAAAAAATACCCCTACTCCATATATATATTATATATTTTTTATTTTTTTATATATTAAGATAAGGGAAAAATACTAAAAAACCCGACACTCGCTCGTAACTCCTTTATTTGTAATAACTTAGTGCTGCCAAAACTGCCCAAAACTTTTGTCAGCATTTTGTCTCTACCCGACACTTACAGAATAGCGTTAATAGTTGCCAACTAACACGGGTTATTGACTTTCTAAACCCCTTCCACCTATTTATCCTTTGTCTCCGGCGATTGATACCTCTTAACCACAGATTCTCACCCCGCTTCACGGGGCAGGCAGATTTACAAATCAACTCTTTTTCCTTTACGTTATACACGTTACGAACGAATTAACATTTCAATGAAAAAACTCTTTCACCGTTTGTCCTTCGGCTTTAATGATCGTGAAGCATAATAATCGTCATTCCACTTATGAATTATTTCGGAGTAAGCTTTGTTTCTTCTTTGTTAAACTAGGAGCTAAAATGGCTGAGATTAAAACTAAGAAAAATGATGCTAATGTTGATAAATTTCTAGGTGAGGTTGAGGATGCAACTAAAAGAAATGATTGCCTCATAATTGCCGGAATGATGGAAAAAGCTACAGGCCAAAAACCAAAAATGTGGGGGAGCAGTATTGTCGGTTTTGGTGAGATGCGTTACAAATATGCAAGTGGAAGGGAGGGAGATTGGCCCGTTATTGCATTTTCACCCAGAAAACAGAATATATCAGTTTATCTTACTTGCGATATTAATCTGTTTAGTAAGGAACTGGACACCCTCGGAAAGTATAAAACCGGTGTGGGATGCCTCTATATTAAAAAACTTGAGGATGTTGACCTTAAGGTGCTGAAGAATATGTTTATTAAAGCAGTAAAAGCTGTAAAATAACCGCGAACTATATCCCGCTTCCCCTGTTGTGTTAAAATTATCCCGCGATGTTTAAAAATATATACGACCCCGGTTATCACGATTGTTTTCTATTTTCTTCCGTCTTCATCCATTCAATCTAATGACAACTTAATGACTATAAATGACAGCGAAGCGTAATGACGGCGCAGCCATCTCAACAAATCACCTGTACCGCTTGCGAGAACAAATTAACCCTTTTTTTCTTTACGTTACAAACGTTACAAACGAATCAACAAATCAACAAATCAACCTTTTTTCCGTCTTCCGTCCTCCGATTTGTCGGATTCCTAACCCCTGACCCTTGTGATGCAAATGGCATGTTTCTTTGTTTGTTCAAAAGTATGTTGTGTATCTTAGTCTAAATAATTATTTTAAGAAGTATTTTATAAAAAATTACGAGATGATAATGAGTTTATTCAGGAACTTTGGATTGATGCTGATTTTGGCTGTATCTTTATCCGGTTTTCTCCGCGGACAGGAACTGGATGCGGAGGTTACTGTGAGTCTTGAGAAACTGCCTGTTCAGAATCAGGAGATACTTGTTGCCTTTAGAGATTTGGTCAGCGATTATCTTAACCAAAACCGGTTTTCCGGAGGGGATTGGAATGCCCCAAGGATTAAATGCTCTTTTAATATCTATTTCCAGAGTGCCAGTGATGAAATGAATTATCAGGCTCAGATATTTATCGGTAGTCAGAGAGATATTTATAAACGGGATAAAAAGTCCCCTATGCTTACTATCCTGGATAATGGCTGGAGTTTTCTGTTTGAAAGAGGGCAGACGCTTGTCTTTAATCCGATGCAGTTTCATTCAATTGCCAGTTTACTTGACTATTACGCATTGATGATAATTGGAATGGATATGGATTCATGGGAGAAACTGGGAGGTACTCCTTTCTTTTCCAGGGCTTTTGATATTGTAAACCTCGCTGTTAACAGCAGGTATAACACTGGCTGGGACAGAAGAGGCGGCTCCTTTAACCGCCGCGATCTCGTCGAGGATCTGCTGGCTGAAAAGTACCGACCAATGCGCGAGGGCCTTTATGATCTTTATTATTTTGGACTGGATGTACAGTTTAAGGATGTTCCCCGCGGCCGGAATAAAATGGTTGATTTTGTTTTTCTGCTCGATAAACTGAGCGGAAAAATTGATGCCAGAAGTGTTTTTGTTAAATCATTTTTTGATGCTAAGCATGGCGAGATTATTGAAAATCTTAAAGAGCATGATAAATGGCAGGATATGCTTAAGGTGCTCAGAACTGTTGATCCGCCGCATCAGGGGAAATACGAAAATTAAGTTATGGTTGTTTTTCTTCAGGGGTGATTAATTTTGAGGTTGTATGAGAGATGTTGTTGCTGTTATTGATACCGGAAATCTGAAGTTTAATTTTTTGAGTATCCGAAATAAGGTTGGGCCTGCCTCCAAGGTAATGGCTGTTGTTAAAGCGGATTCCTATGGTCATAATATAAATTATACTGTCCCGGCACTTTGTTCGCTCCAAAATCCACCCGACTACTTTGGAGTAGCTCTGGCTGACGAGGGGGCGGAGGTGCGGTCTGTTTTGCGTGGACTTGGTTCTGAGTTCCATTATATCCCGGTCCTGGTGTTTGAACCTTTATCCGAATCCAATATTGATACAATTACCGAAAATGATCTCTGCGCAACAGTGTTTGCGCCTGAGCATCTTGAACTGCTTCGCAAATATCCCAAAAATGTGAAAGCGCATGTTAAGTGCGATACGGGAATGGGAAGGTTAGGAATTAACTTTAAAAATGCACCGGATTTTATTAATTTGGTGATGTTGATTAAAAATGTAATTTTGCAGGGGATTTATACCCATTTTGCCACTTCCGATGCCAAAGAGAAGTCTTTTGCCGATTTACAGTTGAAGAGATTCAAGGAAATCGTAAATGCTTTGAAGACAGCGGGGATTGATTACGGATTGGCTCACTGCGCCAACAGCGGAGCAATATTTGATATGCCCGATTCCTATATGGATATGGTCAGACCCGGAATCTCGCTTTATGGTTATAAACCATCTCTCGAAGTCCGGGGAGAACTGCCCCTCAAACCGGTAATGAGTATAAGAGGGAAGGTTGCCTCGGTCCGAAAAGCCCATAAAGGAGAAAGCGTGGGGTATGGACAGCTTTATTTCCCTCAGGAAGGAGAAACGATCTTCTCCGTTGGAATGGGTTATGCAGACGGTTATCTGCGCAGAATGACAAATTTTGGGGAATGTCTTTGGAATGGTAAAAAGTGCAAACTGGTAGGAAGGGTAAGTATGGACAGGATCACTTTTAGCGGTGGAAATGAATCCGTAAAAACGGGGGATGAGGTGATTCTTTTGGGTATGGAAGGGGATTGGAGATTTGATGGTTGGGACTTTGCTAAACTGATGGGTACTATTCCGTACGAGGTTACCTGCGGTATTTCCAAGCGGGTTCCAAGGGTTAAATACTGATCTGCTTTGTGTTAAGCGGACTGTGTCGGAACTGGAGTGAATTAATTCATTAATTTTAACTTGATTTAATATGGATTTAGTAAGGTTGTATATCATTCAGTGTGTAACGCTGACGGCGAATAATCTCCGTTTGAGTTCCCAGAAGATTGAAATTGTGGGCTTGCTCAAGGACGCTATTTCTCATTCTAAGGATCTGCCGGCAACTATTTCCGATATGAAAAAAATAACCGTCCTTTCAAAACTTGCAATTCGAATCAACGAGATCTATTCCTATCTTGTCAGCGATAAACTTGATTTCCTGAGGGTGTCCGAGAAGTTCAGGGAACATTGCCAGCTGATACTCAGAGATCTTAATTATTTGCTCGATACCACCACTGTTACTGAGTTCAAGGAAGTGGTCAGCTCTTTGCTTCATATTAAAAAAAACGTCGTTGAAGAGGAACAGCTTTCTCCGATTGAAGTTGACCTGGCTGCCGGAGAGATCAAGGAAACCGAAGTTTCCACAACCGCAGAAATGACCAATGAAGCAAGACTTCGTCAGAAGGAATTGTTCATACTGGAAGATGATGCGCCTAAAAACGAGCATGACTTTTTCCAGAATTTTGAGGAGACTATCCTGAAACCGGTTAAAGAGCTGGATACATTTCTCGGAAGACTTGCAGATGGCGATGCGGTTGAGGCAGAGTTGGTTTATTATAGTGAAATTATGAAGAATCATGCAAATTTATCCAGGGACTTCGGAGCCACGCTGGTTGGGGATATGCATACCGCATTTCACAAGGGGCTGGAAAGGATAATCGCCGGCGAACTTCCTATGGATAAGGAGTCAGCCGAGAATTTGCGCGCCTGTTTGATAGTAATTGTGGCTTTGATTAAAAACAAAGCGGTGGATATCAAACCTTTCCTGAACAGGGCAGAGGAGTTTGCTAGTGAATTGGGAATTAATTAACCAAAGTTTAATAATCAGTGGAATTAGTTTTATACATATATAATATTATGGCAATCAGATTACGGTAGGAGAGACAATGAAAAAATACGCAGTTATAATGGCCGGGGGTGTTGGTTCAAGATTCTGGCCAAGAAGCAGGGAGAAATCACCTAAACAACTTTTGCAGATCGTTGGCGATTCCAGTATGATTTCCCAGACGGTCGCACGTCTTGAGGAAGTCACCGAAAAGGAAAATATTTTTATCGTTACTAACCGTTTGCAGAGGGAGGAGATCCAGAAACAACTTCCCGGTATTCCACACGATAATATTATTGAGGAACCTTTCGGCAGGAATACTGCTCCCTGTATCGGACTCGCTGCTTTATTCGTAGAGAAAAAAGATAAGGATGGAGTGATGATTGTGCTTCCGGCAGATCATCTTATTCCCGATAAGGAAGTCTTCAGTGAGACCTTGAACCTGGGTGCTGAATATGCCAATGAGGTTAAGGGTCTGGTTACTATTGGTATTCCCCCCACCAGACCGGAAACAGGTTACGGTTATATTCAGATTGACGAAAGGAAGGTTAAGGAAAACCTTTTTAAAGTTTATACTTTTGCGGAAAAACCGAATTTGACCACCGCAGAAAGATTTATTGAAAGCGGGGACTTCCTTTGGAACAGCGGCATGTTCATCTGGCGTGCTGACACTATTCTGACCGAGATGCAGAAACTTATGCCTGAGTTGTATTTCGATTTGATGAACTTGAAACCTCATCTGGGTACGGAAAAATTCTCTTCCGGATTGCAGACAATGTACGGCAAAATCAGGAGCATTTCCATTGATTACGGTATTATGGAAAAATCGAATAAGGTTTATTTGATCAAGGGAAAATTTTCGTGGAGCGATGTGGGCAGCTGGGAAGAAGTTTATCACCTCTCAGACAAGGATGAAAACGGGAATGCCGTAACCGGGGATGTGTACCTGGAAGGTACAAATAATTCATACATTTACAATCCCGGTAAGTTCACTGCATTGCTTGGGGTGCAGGATCTGCTGGTTATCAATACTCCTGACGCCCTGCTTGTCTGTAAAAGGAGCATGAGTCAGGATGTGAAGAAAATAGTCGATCACCTTAAGATAAACAAAAAAATTGAATATCTGTAAAACAATGGTGTGCTTTAATGAAAAACCGTTTGTGCTTGAAAAGGAACATCAGAGGCTTGTCCGGTGAAAAAAGTTGTAACTGAAAGAGAGATAATTGATTTTGCCAGATCAGGAGAAAAAATATTTCCCCTTACTAAAGGAATGTTGATAACTCCCCTTGCCCAGGACAGGATCAAATCACTTGGTATAACCGTTACAACCGGGGAGGAGGCTAAATCCCTCCGGCAGAATAAAAAACCGGATTTCAGTATTATTGCACTCGGATGTGATCACACTGGTTTCAAAGTCAAGCAGATGATTATTAAATACTTGAAAGAGATAGGCTGCACAGTAAACGATACCGGTACTTATAACGAAGAACCGGCGAATTACCCTGAATTTGCTTCGAAGGTAGCAAGGCTTGTCCAGAAAGGGGAGGCCGATGTGGGTATATTAATTGACGCAACCGGCATACCCAGTGCGATTACAGCTAATAAATACAAGGGTATTCGCGCTGCAACCTGCTATAATGAATTTTCTGTCAGAAGCGCCCGGGAACATAACGATGCGAATATTCTTGTTGTCGGCGCGGTTACTTTGGGGGAAGGCACTATAAAAGGTCTTGTTGAACTCTTCTTAAATGTCGAATTCTTAGCTGGAAGACATAAAACCAGATTGGAAATAATTGAAAAAATTGAGTCGGAACAGTTTTGTAATTCATAGTTATTTATTATTTTTCCAAAGTGAATTTTAATTTAAGGGACAGGGATATATTTATGGGGGCTGTTTTTATCTGTATAAGTTAAGATTTTTGTAATTCCATATTCATATCGCTATTTCACATTTTGAGCTAAAAAAAATATTAAATGAGGATTTCTTTTGTTTTTAGCAGATGCTATAGTTAATAAGGTTTTTGAAGTAAAACCCGGTATTCATAAGATTGTAATAAACTTTCCCGGACTGCCTCTCAAATCTGAACCTGGTCAGTTTGTAAATGTAAGAGTATCAGAAACTCACTATCCCCTGCTTCGCCGGCCTTTCAGTATTTGTGATTCTGAGAAGGATACTATCTCACTTCTTTTCAATTTGATGGGAGAAGGGACCAGAATGCTTGCCCATCTTAAGGAAGGTGATAAGATCAACCTGTTGGGACCCCTCGGAAATGGTTTCAGAATCAATAATTCGGTGAAGAAACATATCTTTGTTGCCGGTGGAATGGGTGTTGCCCCTTTTCCTTTCTTAAAAAGGAAACTTGATGGAAAGATAAGTACATTCCTGGGAGGAAGAAGCAGCAAAGAAATAATTGAACTTGGACTACCGAATACAGAAATTGCCACCGATGACGGATCGTTGGGATTCAAGGGGAATGTTATTGAACTGATGGAAAGTCGTCTCTCCCCGGATGATCTGAATGCAGCAGTTATTTATGGATGCGGACCTACAGCGATGTTACGGGCATTGAAGAAATTCAGTATAAAAAATGATGCAGTTTGTCAGGTATCAACAGAATGCGCTATGGCTTGTGGTTTCGGGATATGCCAGGGATGCCCGACAGAGTCTACTGAAGGTGGCTATAAACTGGTTTGCAAGGATGGTCCCGTCTTCGACGTAAGGGAGATTGTCTTATGAATCAGAACATTACGGTCGGCAGGCTTAATTTAAAGAATCCTGTCCTCCTTGCGTCGGGAACTGTTGGTTACGGAAATGAGATTGCAGAGTTTCTTGACCTGAATAAAATAGGAGGTATAGTCACCAAGTCAATAAGTCTCAAACCAAGGGCGGGCAATCCACCCCCGCGAATTGTGGAAACTGCCAGCGGTATGCTGAATGCAATCGGTTTGGCAAATGTAGGTTTGGAAAAATTTATTACTGAAAAACTCCCTTATCTCGAGCAGTACGACACGGCTGTTATTTGCAATATCGCCGCATCCACTGTTGAGGAGTATGTGATTTGTACTGAGCAGCTTGCGCACCAGAAGCGGATTGATGCATTTGAGATTAATGTGAGTTGTCCGAACGTAAAGGAAGGTGGGCTTGTATTCGGAAATAATTTAGAGAAAGTTATTGAAGTAACGGAAAAAGTCAGAAAAGCCACGACTAAACCTCTTTTCATAAAACTTTCCCCTAATGTTCCCAACATTGCCGATTTTGCAAAAGGGGCTGTGGATGCCGGGGCAGATGCTGTTAGTGCGGTGAATACATTTGTTGGGGCTGCGATTGATTTAAGAACAAGAAAACCAAAACTCCACAATGTAACCGGTGGTTTATCCGGACCCGCAATTAAACCCCTTGCGGTTGCTAAGGTTTTGGAAATCAGCAGAAAACACCCCGAGATCGATATTATCGGAATTGGCGGGATAAGCAACTGGAAAGATGCCGTGGAATTCATACTGGCAGGTGCGAAGGCTGTTCAGATTGGCACGGTCAATTTCGTGGAACCGGCGGCAGGTATTGAGATAGCTGACGGAATAAGGGAGTATTTTAAGAATGAGTAAATATCCCCATAATATATTTGACATTAGAAAAATTTTATTTGATTAAATGCAATCTGGTCTAAAGAAAAAATGAGTGATTTTAAGACTATCGAAAAAAAGATATTTGAACTTCATAAACTTGGTGTGAAGTTCGGGCTTGAAAATACCCTTAATTTCCTGAGACAAATCGGGAACCCTCACGAACGGCTTAAATGCTTTCATATTGCCGGTTCTAACGGAAAGGGAAGTACTGCCTCTTTTATTGCCTCCATACTCAGCGAGGAAGGGTATAAGACGGGGCTTTATATGTCCCCACATTTTATCAGGTTTAATGAGCGGATAAAAGTGGACGGAGTGGAAATTCCTGACAGTTATATAATGAATTTCTACAACGAGTTCGAAGAGTATGTTAATAACAACAAACTTACGTTTTTTGAGTTTACAACCGTCCTTGCTTTCAAGTACTTTGCCGATTTCCCGGTTGATTATGCGGTGATTGAAGCCGGACTTGGCGGACGACTCGATTCAACTAATGTAATAAATCCACTTGCAGCAGTTATTACCTCGGTTAGTTTAGAGCATACAAATATTTTGGGAAATACAATAGAAGAAATAACCCGGGAAAAAGCAGCGATTATTAAACCGGGCATTAAGGTGTTTTCCGGATTGATTCCGGAACTTGCCAGAAAAATAATTGAAGAAAAATGCGATGAGCTTAAAGTCGAATATTTCCCGGTAACGGATTTCACCATCAAACGCGAGACCTATCTGGAGTTATATACGGAAGAACTTAATATTGACAGACTGGATTCTCCCTTGAAGGGTTTTTATCAAAAGTATAATGCCGCAACAGCAGCACTTGTCCTAAACAAAACTCTGGATGTCCATAGTCTTACTTCAATACTCAGGGGCTTGAAATATGTAGTTACGAACACATCCTTCCAGGGCAGATATGAGATCTATTCCGAAATCCCTAAGGTGATCATGGACTCTGCTCACAACCCCGAAGGGGTCTTTCATTTTATGAGTGAGTTTAAAAGCGAGTCGAAGCTTTACGCAAAAAAGAGTCTCCTCTTTTCCGCTCTTAGGGATAAGAATATTAAGGAAATGATAAAAAACCTTGCCGGTGTGTTCGATGAGATTTTTGTTACTGAGATTGACTTTGAGAGATCGAGTAAAATGGAAGACCTGGTGACTCTTTTCCGCGAGGACGAAGGCTATAAAGAGACTGAGATAAAAACTGTGAGCGATCATACCGCACTGGTAAATGATTTTTTGAACAATGAAAAAAACAGGAAAAATTGTCTCGTGATTTTAGGAAGCATGTATTTGATTGGAGAGGTTAAAAAACGTTTAATAAAGGATCAGGAAAAAATACACTATGAGGGAGATAAATTAAAGTGAGCGGATAGATTTAACATCAAAACAGCCGGTTCGAAACCCGGTTTTAACTTTGTAAATAATAAATTAATTTTAAAAGAAAATAATAAGGAACAAAAAAATGCCAATGGATATTTCGGAACTCAAATCGAAAAAAATCGTTGAGTTAAATTCAATCGCAAGAGATCTCGGTATTTCTGGATACAGTGATCTCAGAAAACAAGACCTGATTTTTCACATCCTCGAAGCCCAGTCTCAGAAAGATGGACAGACATTCTCCAAAGGAGTGCTTGAGGTACTTCCCGACGGATATGGATTTTTAAGGTCATCAGATTATAACTATCTCCCATCACCGGATGATATTTATGTCTCTCCTTCCCAGATAAAGAAATTTATGCTTAGGACGGGTGACCTTGTCAGTGGTCAGGTCAGACCACCAAAAGATGGCGAAAGGTTCTTTGCACTTCTGAGAGTTGAGGCTGTGAATAATCAGCACCCGGATACTATTAAGGAACGTACCCTGTTTGACAATCTGATACCGGTTTATCCCACCAGGAAACTGCAGCTTGAATCCTCTCCGGGTGAATACGCCATGCGCGTACTGGATTTGTTGTCCCCGATTGGCAAAGGTCAGAGAGGTCTTATTGTCTCCCCCCCAAAGAGCGGAAAAACTATTCTCCTGCAAAAGATTGCAAATTCAATTACCAGAAACCATCCGGAAGTTAAACTTATTATTCTTCTGATTGACGAGCGTCCGGAAGAAGTGACTGATATGGAAAGAAGTGTTAAGGCGGAAGTGATCAGTTCTACCTTCGACGAACCGGCTGACAGACACGTTCAGGTTGCAGACATGGTCATCGAGAAGGCAAAAAGACTCGTCGAGGCAAAAACAGATGTTGTGATTCTGCTTGACTCTATAACCAGATTAGCCAGGGCAAACAATATCGTTATTCCTCACAGCGGTAGAATCCTCTCGGGCGGTGTTGATAGTAATGCTCTTCACAAACCAAAACGTTTCTTTGGTGCCGCAAGGAATACTGAAGACGGTGGAAGCTTGACTATTATTGCTACGGCTCTTATTGACACTGGTTCTAGAATGGATGATGTGATCTTTGAGGAATTCAAAGGTACCGGTAATATGGAGGTTGTCCTCAATAGAGAGTTGAGCGACAGAAGGGTATTCCCCGCTATTGAAGTTAACCGAAGTGGAACCCGTCGTGAAGAATTACTCCTTAAAGATGACGAATTACAGAAAATTTGGATACTAAGAAAGATACTTGCCGAATTAAGTCCTGTTGAATCAATGGAATTCCTCCTCGATAAGATGAAAGGTACCAGGAACAACAAAGACTTTTTAGGTAGTATGAACAGCTAATAACAGAAAGAAAATACCGGATGAGATTACACACAGCAATATTATTTCTACTGATATCGACCAGTATAAAACTTGTGGGACAGACCGATACCGTTAAGTATCAATGGCCCATTAGTCCTTTGGGGGTTCAGAAGCAGGTAACGGGAACTTTTGCCGAATACCGAAGTACGAGCGCCAGCGGGCATTATCATAATGGAACAGATATTCCTGCCTCAGCCGGTACCCCCGTTTATGCCGTTCTCCCTGGAGTAGTTGCCGTTGCGTATGATGACGGGAGCACGGGATACGACAGTTACGTAAGGGTGACCTCCACAATCAATGGGGTTTCCAAAAACCTTACTTATTATCATACCCGCCCTTCTGTCTCTGTTGGGCAGCAGGTGGTAATTGGTCAGCAGATCAGTACTATCGCCATTGACCATGTCCATCTGATAGATTATAATTTAGGTACTAGTCTTACCGATAGGCAAATAAATGCTTTACGGCAAAATGGCGGACTAACTCCTTATGTCGATACATGGAAACCTCGCATCCGATATATCAAATTCCTGCTGGACAACTCTACAACCTTTGTCCCCATGGGAGGACTTGGGAGCAAGATAGATATCATTGTCCATATCGAGGAGGCAAACGGAACTTCATCATCGGCTCAGAATAACGGAGCATACCAGGTCGGCTATAAGATCCTGAATGTTTTAGGTGATTCGGTGGTTTTTAATCCCCCGGATAATGGGAGCAGATACATTTACAATAATAAACCCAAAGACCAGTATGTGAATATTAATTTCTATCAACCGGAATCTAATACTAGTCAGCATGTTTATTCTATAACCAACGGAGGGGGAGCCAACTATGTTGCAAGCACGCAGGTCGTCGCAAACAATTTCTGGGATGTGACTCAGCATCCTTACGGCAACTATAAACTCATGGTATGGACAACCGACTGTAGGGGAAATGCGGATACTCAATATGTTAATATTACCACAACGGATATTGATCTCATCCCGCCTGGTCAGGCAAATCTAAGGTACGTTAAAATGGACTCCACCGGCTACTTTACCATTGGTTGGAGAAAACCGGCAGACCCCGACTTGAAAGGATACCGGCTTTTTTATAGTTCAAACGGCACTGGGTACTCTTTGCGCGAAGATGAGAATATCCTTAAGAAAGATGTACTCGAAAGAACATACAGTTATGGTTCTCAAAATCCACTTTACCTGAAAGTCAGTTCGGTTGATTCTGCCACTATGCCTAATTTAGGAATCCAGTCGGATGTCTATGGTATCAGGATGAAAAATGACGGAAACAGGATTTTGATAGTTGACGGTTTTAACAGATATGGAGGAACCGGAAGCTGGGCAAATCCCTACCATGAATTTATTCTCCGGTACGCAGATGCCTTTAGTTATAGTTTTGATAGTGCGCATAATAGCGAAGTTGAGAATGGCGGGATTAATCTTAGCACTTACAATGCTGTGATTTGGTTTTTGGGTGATGAATCCACTGAGCACGAGACAATTTCGGATGCCGAGAAAGTTAAAATAGCTGATTACTTGGACAATGGTGGAAAGTTGTTTATTTCCGGAAGTGAAATCGCTTACGATCTGGAAGGATCAGGATCCGCTGCATCCGGCGATATTACGTTCTTGAGGAATTATCTCCGGGCAAAATATGTAATGGATAACAGCAACTCGAAAGTCGTTGCGGGAGCTGATGGAACTGTATTTAGTGGTTTGTCAAATATTGTTTACGGATTGACCGGATATGGTTCTCCTTATGTGGAAGACTACCCGGATGCTATCGATACCGTCAACGGTAGTCAGATAATGTTGAAGTATAGCACATTAACAAATGCCGGAATTGCTTATACAGGAGCTTTCGGTAATCCGAACAAAACCGGACAGGTGGTTTATTTCGCTTTTCCTTTTGAAACTGTCGGATATGCAACAGACAGGACAAATTTAATGAGCGCGGTTTTCAATTATTTTGGAATAAGCACGGATGTCGAGAATCATGTTCTAACCCCTGAAGTTGGATATAGTCTTGAACAGAACTATCCTAATCCCTTTAATCCAAGCACCGTAATCAGCTACAGCTTGCCGCAAAAACAACACGTTACAATTAAAGTTTACGATATCATGGGTAAAGAAATCACAAAATTAGTCGATGAAGAAAAGGGTCCTGGAAAATTCCTGGTTGAATTTAATGCGGCTGATCTTGCTAGCGGAGTCTATTTCTATCAACTTACTACCAATGATTTCAGCAGTGTGCGTAAACTGATTTTGATGAAATGAAAAAGCTGCTTGATATAAAAAAACTTGTCTTTAGAAAGCAAGCGATGGTTTTCAAAATGAGGTTTTTTTTAATTCTCATATTTTTGTTTAACATTTTTGGTTTCAGTCAGCATATGCACGATAACCCGGCTATGCCGAGAGGAGTCTTCGTTGAAACCCATATGAGCAGGGAAAAAGAGGGGAAGTTGCTCTATATATCCTTTAGAGTAAGTAATAATACTCTGGTCTTCAGGAAAGCGGGGGAAGGTTTCTCAGGTGAATATTCGGTTAGTGCGGAAGTAAGTGACTCTAGTGGACGTGTATTAGTTAGGGAAAGCATAATAAAAGAGGTTTTTGCAGCCACTTTTGAAGAGAGCAACTCTACAAAGTTCTTCAGCCAGGGGGTAATGAGAATGAGTTTCCCCTTCGAAAAGTCCAGAGCAATAATCAAATTCAATGACCTGAACACAAAAAGGGAATTTATTCTTCCCGTTCAGAATTGGGATTCCGTTAGTGATGAGTTTCTTAAACCTGTGGTTGTTACGGAAAGTCCGGATGGTTTTGAACTTGTTAATTTCGGAGGCAGGATATTGTTTACAAGTAATAAACAAACCATCCTTTTTCCCCTGGACGATACATCAAAATCAATGCTGCAAATTAAAATCAGGGAACGCAAAAATCCTGATGACGATGATACGAAAACATTGATGACCAAGACAGAAGAATTTATAGACGGTTCATTGGTGTTTGAGGAGAATAATGGTAAAATTAAAACAGCTCTGCATGAAGGAAAAAAGCGCTATTTTATTTTAAGGGATTTTACGCAGAAGCTGAATGAAGGCTTCCTCCTTTTTGAAATCGAGACGGGCAGCTTGGTTAAAAGTGCGAAATACTTGCTCCCGGTTTACTGGCACAACAAGCCTTTGTCCGCTAATAACGAAGATATTATAATGCAGTCATTGGCAGCTGTTGAAGAAGCAAATGTTTTGGAAGAGCTGAGCACCGGCAACAAGGAAGAACGGGAAAGAAAACTCAATGACTATTGGGAAAAAATAGACCCCACACCGGGAACCAGATTTAATGAATTGCAGGAAGAATTCTATTTGCGCGTGGACCATGCCATCCGTAATTTCTCTTCCTTAAGTAAGTTCAATGGTCATCTTACCGATAGGGGAAAGATATTTATCAGATACGGCACTCCCTCTGAAGTCATCAGGGGTGTGGATAAGTTTGGCAGGATTACTGAAAGCTGGTTCTATAAGGAAATCTATAAGGAGTTCATTTTTACGGACAGAACAGGAACAAACAATTTTCAATTATTGTAATGAAAGCGGTAATTTCAGTCGGTGACATAAATGGAATCAGTCCCGAAGTTGGGATTAAGGGATTGGAAAAGCTCTTCGGAACTACTGAGGACAATTTCATATTTGTTACCCCTAAAAATATATTTGAGGAAGAATACACAAAGCAGAAATGTAAATTCTCATATACCGTCGTAAATGAACTGCATCGGTTAAACAAAATTGGGAGTGATAAATTCGTAACCCTGGTTGACATGGGAAATGCGGAACAGGAACAAGGGAAACCTACAAAAATTTCCGGGGAGATTGCCTTCAAATCATTCAGGCAGGCATTCGAAATTACAGCTTCCGGAATCGCGGATTTTTTAATCACTCTCCCGCTTGCAAAAAATGCGATGAGCCTGGCGGGAATAAAAGCCAGCGGGCACACAGAGTTATTGGCAGAGTGGTGTGGAAGCAGGGATAATTTTGTAATGATGTTTCTTGGGGAAGGATTTAAGGCCGCTTTGACTACCATTCATATCCCTCTGAAGCAAACTTCGGAACTCCTTTCGGGAGAATTATTAACCAAAAAGATAAAACTTATTTTAGATTCTTTGAGAAGTGATTTCGGCATCGGGGAACCTAAGGTGGGAGTTCTTGGGCTTAATCCTCATGCCGGCGAAGGTGGATTAATCGGAGACGAGGAAAAGAATATAATTATACCCGTATTAAATAAATTTAAGAAGAACACTGAAGGACCTTTTCCGGCTGATGCATATTTTGGAATGAAACTCCACAACAAATTTGATATTACTATTGGGATGTATCACGACCAGGTCTTGATACCATTCAAGCTTACCTGTTTTGATAGTGGGGTTAACTACACTGCCGGATTGCCGGTCGTCAGGACAAGTCCTGATCACGGAACAGCCTTCGACATCGCAGGAAAAGGAATTGCTAAAGCGGATAGTTTTTTAAGCGCTTATTATTACGCAAAGCAGATCCGGTTAAATCGTAATATCGCTGAAAAAAATAAAATGGTCATAAATTGAGGAGCGAAAAGAAATATTCTAAAATTGCTGACATATATCAGCACTTGATGAGGAAAGTTAATTATGATATCTGGGCTGAGTATCTTTATATGATCCTGAAACCACACGTTCCTCCAAACCCGAATGTACTTGAAATCGCCGGCGGAGAAGGTAACATCGCTTTCTACCTGGAAAAAGAATACAACTCTTATCTCCTTACCGACCTCTCCCATGAGATGCTTCAGAGAAGTGAATCAAACTTACAAAAAACAGTATGCGATGTTAGAGCACTCCCTTTTAAGATGCAGTTCGATTTAGTTCTGATGATATTCGATTCAATTAATTACCTTCTGACAAAGAAAGATCTCGAAGCAGCTTTTCGAAACGCTGCGAAAGTACTTAAACCGGGAGGATTATTTGCATTTGATGCCAGTCTTGAAGAAAACAGTCTTAAGCATATTATCCCCGTAACTTGCGAAAGAAAATACGGTAAAATAAAGTATACTCATATAAGCGCATATAATCCCGTAACAAAGGTTCATAAGAACGAGTTCTTAATCCACGACTTGGATGGACGAACATACAGGGAGGTTCACAAGCAAAAAATTTATACTCAGGAAGACTTCTTTTTAGCAATTGAAAAGAGCGGTTTACATGTAATGCATTGTTATGACTGCTTTACTGTAAACAAACCAAGGAAGAATTCCAAGAGGATCCAATTCATTTTAAGAAAGAGCTACAAACATGCTTGAATTCAAGGATGTTGAAGTATCCTTCAACAACCAAAAACTGTTCAACAAAATCTCCTTTGCAATGAATCATGGCGAATTCATTTTCCTTACCGGAAAAAGCGGATGCGGAAAAAGTTCTTTGTTGCAGATGGTCTACATGAATTTAATTCCCCAGGCCGGTGTGATCCGCTTATTGAACTATAATTCCGGAAAGATCACAAAGCGGGAACTCCCCTTACTAAGAAGGAAACTAGGTATTGTATTTCAGGATTTCAGACTGCTAAAGGACAGGAATGTCTATGATAATCTCGCATTTGTTCTGGAAACTACTAATGTAAAATCGAGGGAAATTAAAAGACGTATAAATCATGTCCTTACGGAAGTGGGACTCACACACAGAAGAAAAAGTATGCCCGCTGAATTATCCGGCGGTGAGCAGCAGAGAATAGGAATAGCAAGAGCTATTATCAACGAACCTGTTTTAGTTCTCGCTGATGAACCAACCGGAAATCTTGATCCTGAAACTTCTTTGGAAATTCTGGATATCCTGAAAAAAATCAATCAAAGGGGGACTGCTGTAATTTTTGCAACTCATAATTATGAATTAGTGAAAAGTATTCAAACCAGAACCCTTCGGATTGAGGAAGGGCAAATCGTAAGCCTTGATTTTGGAGGGAAATAAAAATTCACTATTTTACAAAAGATATTTTAAAAATAAAGAGAACTTTCAAATGGAAAAATTATTATTATTAGGAGCAGAAGCAATTGCTCAGGGAGCTATTGATGGGGGTGTTTCGGGAGTGTATGCTTATCCGGGCACTCCTTCAACGGAGATTACCGAATATGTACAATCATCCGGGATTGCAAAGAGTAAAGGGATACACAGCAGATGGAGCACAAATGAAAAAACCGCAGTAGAAGCAGCATTAGGAATGTCATATGCTGGAAAACGTTCAATTGCCTGTATGAAACATGTTGGTTTGAACGTGGCTGCTGATCCGTTTATGAATTCAGCAATCACGGGAGTTAATGGAGGGATGTTAGTTGTTGCCGCGGACGATCCATCCATGCACTCATCTCAGAATGAACAGGACTCCAGATATTACGGGAATTTTGCCCTAATGCCGGTTCTTGAACCTTCAAACCAACAGGAAGCTTACGACATGGCCTATGATGGTTTGGAATTCTCCGAAAAATGCGAACTCCCGGTACTCTTGAGGCTTACTACAAGACTATCCCACTCAAGGGCATCCGTTATGCTGAAAACTCCTAAACCTGAGAATAGTGTTAAATTTCCTAAAGATCCCATACAGTTTGTTCTTTTACCTGCTAATGCAAGGAAAAGATATAAAATCCTTCTTCGTACTAATGCTGAGTTGGAAAATATTAGCGATGAATCAGTTTATAACCGGCTTTTCAATTTGCCTGAGAATGGTAAATCCGAACTGGGTATAATTGCATGTGGAATAGCTTACAACTATTTGATGGAGAATCTGAACGATGAAAAGGTGAAATATCCAATTCTGAAGATTGGTCAGTATCCTTTGCCAAAAAAACTGATTAATGAGTTGTATAATAAGTGTGATAAAATATTGGTCCTGGAAGATGGCTATCCCATTGTTGAAGAAAGTCTTAGGGGCTTGCTTAACCTTGAAAATAAAGTCAAAGGACGATTGGATGGGACAATTCCAAGAGACGGGGAATTAAATCCCGATATTGTGGCCACAGCCCTCGGGAAATCAACGAAAACTTTTTTCGAAATCCCTAAAGTGGTGGTAGCAAGACCTCCCGAACTTTGCAATGGTTGCAGTCACAGGGATATTTATACAGCTTTGAATGTGTTGATTGAAGAGTATGGACATCAGAAAGTATTCAGCGATATTGGGTGTTACACCCTTGGAGCTCTTCCTCCATTCAATTCAATCAATTCGTGTGTTGATATGGGCGCTTCTATCACTATGGCAAAAGGTGCTGCCGATGCAGGTCTTCACCCGGTATTTGCAGTTATTGGAGACTCGACTTTCGCCCATTCCGGAATAACTTCTCTCCTTGATGCGGTGAATGAAAATTCCCCGATTACCGTCATAATCTCTGATAATGCAACGACTGGGATGACCGGGGGTCAGGAATCAGCAGCTACCGGAAAGATAGAAAATATTTGCCAGGGTATTGGTGTTGATCCCGAACATATTAGAATTGTTACTCCGCTGAGAAAGAATCATGATGAGTTAGTCAGCATTCTTAGAGAAGAAGTTAACTATAAAGGGGTTTCGGTAATAATTGCCAGGAGAGAATGTATTCAGACTGCCGCAAGAGCTAAAAAAGCAGAAATCGCAAAAAACAAGGAGTCGAAATGAAATACGATATTATTTTAGCCGGTGTAGGTGGACAGGGTATCCTCTCAATAGCAGCAGCAATTGGCTGGGCGGCTTTGGATTCTAAACTTTTTATAAAGCAATCAGAAGTGCATGGTATGAGTCAGCGTGGTGGCGCTGTCCAGTCGAATCTTAGAATCTCAAGCGAGGAAATCGCTTCGGACCTTATATCTTTTGGGAGTGCTGATTTAATTTTATCTATAGAACCTATGGAATCCCTCCGTTACCTCCCGTTTCTTAGTGACAAGGGATGGTTAGTTTCCAATTCAAAACCATTCGTGAACATCAACAATTACCCCCCTCTGGAAGATATATACAGTGAGATAAAAAAGATAAAAAACCATATCCTGATTGACGCGGAAAAAACAGCAAAAGAAATTGGGAATTACAGAGCTTCAAATATAGTGATGCTTGGAGCTGCTTCTCCATTTATTGATATAACCTATGCAAGTCTGGAAAAAGGAATAAAAACTATATTTGCTAGGAAAGGGGAGGAGGTCGTTAGTCTGAACCTTCGGGCGCTGGAAGCAGGAAGGAAATTCGCCGAAGATACCAGATAACAAAAAGTAATTTAACTGGGTTTGAGAGACTGTTTCAAGGAAAAATAGATATGGGACAATTAAAGACTCCCGAACCCGATATTCTTTTTGGGAGTTTCAAAGAGAAAAAAAACCACGGGAATTTTATTCTGTTTTCGTTGATTTGGTTTTTCTTTTTCGCTTTGACTATGTCAGCTCTTTGTCAGGAAACTCCAAATACATTAATCTCCCACGATACCATTTCGGTGAATATTCATAACAGATACGAATTATCTGCCTTTCACATAATACCAGGAAGCGAGATCGTGCGCGTTAAAGACCGGATACTAGTTCCGGGAGAATTCTTAATTAACTACGAAGAATTATATCTCCGGTTATCAGATACATTATCTTATTCGATCTACGACACGGTTTTTATATCCTATCGATCCCTGAACATCCCGCTAAAAAAACACTATGTAAAACGAGAAATCATCAAAAGATTTGATGTGGAAACACGCGATACGATCACATCATTAAGCAGAGGAAGAGATCTACTTTCAGAACAATCAATATTTGGGGATGACATTGAGAAGAACGGAACAATAATTCGGGGATTCACTATCGGGACAAATAAAGATCTGGCATTACAAAGTGGCTTGAGGTTGCAGTTAAGCGGCAATTTGTCTGAAGAAATCGAAGTGGTTGCCGCATTAACAGATGAATCCACCCCAATTCAACCGGAAGGAAATACGGAATCTCTGGATGAACTCGACAAAGTATTTATTCAAATAAGACACAAGAACGCTATTGGTACTTTTGGAGATTATGAACTCAATCGGAAATTGGGGGAATTCGGAAAATTTAACAAAAAACTTCAGGGACTTTTAGGTGAGTTCCAGTTTGAGAACCATTCAGGCTTTTTCTCTGTTGCAAGTGCAAAAGGGAAATTCAATACTTTGAATTTCAATGGTCAGGATGGAGTACAAGGACCTTATATTCTTTACGGAATTAACAACGAAAAAGAAATAATAGTGATTGCCGGTTCTGAAAAGGTCTTCATTGACGGGGAGGAGATGAAACGGGGGGAACGGAATGACTATACAATTGATTACTCGAATTCTCAGATTACTTTCACCCCCAATAGACTAATAACATCCGCAAGCAGGATAAGTGTGGATTTTGAATATACGGATAAGAAATATATCCGTAATCTTTTCAGCATGGGTGGGGAGTCAAATTTTTTCGGCAACGACCTTAAAATCCAGTACAGCTTTTTAAGGGAAGGGGATGATCAGGATGCCCCGATTGATTTTTCTCTTTCGGAGGAAGATAAAAAAAGATTAGAACAGGCCGGCGATGATATCTCTAAAGGCGCTAAGTCAGGCGTAAGTATGGCAGAGCCTGATTCCTTGGGGAAAATCAAAGGAACATATGAACAAAAAGATACTACAATTAATGGACAAAATACCACTTATTATTTTTTCAATCCGGGATCAGACAGCGCAAAATATATTGTTACATTTTCATATGTGGGTCTTAATAAAGGGAGCTATGATAAAGAGAGCCTGGGACGATATCTTTATGTAGGCGAAAATAACGGCGATTACCTCCCCATAATTTTTCTCCCGTTACCCGAACTTAAGCAGTTCGCAAATTTGGTTATTGAATACAAACCCTTTAAAAACAGCAGCCTCCAGATTGAACTCGCAGGTAGTTCCTGGGATAAAAACCGTTTTTCAACCCGGGACGATAATAATAATCTTGGTTATGCAAGGAATATTCAATTTTCAATTAGTCCTTCCCAGATTAATGTTGCCGGAGTAGAATTAGGGCGTTTTGGTTTATCACTCCGGGAAAGATTCATAGAGGACCGGTTTACTTCCATTGAACGGTTTGGTGATGTTGAGTTTAACAGGGGTTATAATATAAATCTGTCTGATCAGGATGCAAGCGAAAGTTTGAGGGAAATCAATCTTAGCTACCTTCCAATGAGTAATCTTACAATACTTTCAAACTATGGAAATTTAACTAAGGGAGATAAATTTAATTCCAATAAATATCAGACAAGTATTGACTTCAATTCCCCAAAGGCTTATCTGTTGAAATATAATTTCGAATATGTTAAGTCTGATTTTGGGTCTTTGTCAAGTAAATGGTTCAGGCAGAAGGGGAGAGGAGAATACTGGTTATGGAACTTAATGACCGAGATCAACTTCCTTGCGGAGGAAAAAAAAGATCTTTATAATGGTGGTGATTCTTTGATATACGGAAGTCTTAAATACAATGAACTTAATCCCGGTTTACGGTTGGTAAATTTGTTTGGATTTACTGCCGGAGTAAAATATATTTTCCGGGAGGATAATATTGTTGATAACGGCAGGCTGGTAAAAGAGTCGCAGTCAAGCGGTTACGAGTATGATATCGAGTTCGCAGGTATGAGGGAAATTACCTCTACATTTAAACTCACCGTTAGAGATAAAAAATACTCTCAGTTGTTCAAAGAAAGAGGACTGCTGGACAATCAGTCTGTTCTGGTGAGATCACAATCCAAACTGCAGCTTTTTAATAATTCCGTAACAGGAGATATTTTCTATGAGACCGGAACTCAAAAAACTGCAAAATTAGAGAGAATCTTTGTCCCGGTACCTGTGGGAACCGGTAATTATAAGTACTTGGGCGATCTTAACGGAAATGGTATTGCTGAAGAAAATGAGTTCGAACCAACTCTTTTTGATGGTGATTATATTGTAACCACTATCCCGACAGATAAACTTTTCCCGATCATTGAACTCAAGGGAAGTACCAGATGGAAAGTTAATTTAAGGAACTTAAGCGGCAGTTCTTTTTTTGAAAAAGTAGCCTCTGCGTTGAGCACTGAGACATTTTTCAGAATTGAAGAAAACAGCAGCGAACAGGATATAAAAAAAATATATCTTCTCGACTTTGCCTCGTTTAGGAATGAGAAGACAACAATCAGAGGCAACTATCTTTTCCAGCAGGATATCTTTTTATTTGAAAATGACCAGGAACTTTCTTTTAGATTACGATACTCCCAGCAAAAATCAATGAACCAGTTTGCTGGTGGTATAGAAAATGGCTACGGCAGAGAGAGAAGCATCCGAATTAGATTCAGATTGGTTAAGGAATTGAGCAACCAGACAGAAATTATTTTGCTTGATGATGACCTTAATGCGGTGGTGAACTCAAATAGAAACAGAAAAATTGGTTCGACTACCTTACTTTCAGATTTTTCTTACCGTCCATTGAGAAATCTGGAGGTCGGTTTTGTTTTAAAAGCAGGAGAATCCACGGACTCTTTCCCCCTCAAACCAACGTCTGTTACATCGAATGGGCAATTGCTAAGGTTGAATTTATCATTTTCCGCAAGCGGGCGGCTTAGGTTGGAGGTAGAAAGAAACGAACTTGTGGCAAATACTTCGGAAAATTTCCTCCCTTATGAATTAATTGGTGGAAATCAAATTGGAAAAAACTATTTTTGGAGGTTGAATTATGAATATAGATTTACTACAAATCTCCAGACTTCTGCATTTTATGAGGGAAGACAACAAGGTGGTGGTAGAGTTATTCATTCCTTAAAAGCAGAAGCGCGGGCATTTTTCTAAATATTAAACGGATGTAAAAGGAAGAAATGGAAATCGTAAGCAGGTATATTGAATGCCATATTGTCAGAAAAAAAAATACTAAACTGGAGTACCTTCTTTTGAAAAGGGCACAGGACAAAATTTATCCTGGTATATGGCAAATGGTTTCGGGTAAAATTGAAAATGGCGAGAAGGCCACAGACGCTGCTTTAAGGGAGTTGTATGAGGAGACAGGGCTTCAACCTCAGGAATTTTTCTCTTTACCTTTAATCAGTTCCTTTTATACTCCCGCTGATGATAAGGTTAACTTATTACCCGTTTTTTTAGCAATTGTAGAGAATGATAAGAAAGTAGTTATAAGCAATGAGCACAGCGAATATATTTGGGTTGATTGGAAAGCAGCTAGGGAAATGCTCTTCTGGGATGGGCAGAAAAAGGGTGTTGACTTTATTTATGAAAACTTTGAAAAGCACCATAACTCGGAATTTATAAACAAAATCAGAATCACTTTCCCCTAAAAGCAAATTTTAAAATATTAACTTATGCATAAAGTTTTTAATTAAGGATTCTGTTCAATTTGGAAAAACATAGAAAAGGACTTCTCTTAATTTTTTTAGCAGCGCTTCTTTGGAGCACAGGCGGTGTTTTCATAAAACTCATTTCTCTGAATCCATTCCAGCTTTCTTTCTTCAGATCATTGTTTTCCGCTCTTACGATAGGCCTCCTTTTACGTAAGAAAGCAATCATCTTTAATTCAATGACTTTTTTCAATGCAATTCTGTACGCTGCGATATTAATACTTTTCGTTCTGGCTGCCAAGACCACAACAATCGCGAATGCAATTTTTCTACAATACACAGCTCCGATTTTTGTATTTATTTTTGAACCGATCATTTTGAAAACGAAATTTGAGAAGACCAATCTGATCACAATTATTATCGCTGTTATCGGACTTACACTGTTTTTCTCGGGTGATCTCAAACCGGGCGACATTAGCGGCAACATAATTGCAGTTCTGAGTGGAATAGCATTCGCCGCTTTCTTGATTGGAATGAGAAAAAATAAACCTGAGTACCAGTTTGCTACAATATTTTATGGTAACATTTTTATTGGTATTATTTGTTTCTACTCCATAATTTCCCTGGACTTTCTTGACTTTAATGATTTTTTGATGGTTTCTTACTTAGGGATCTTTCAGATAGGTCTTGCATATATTATTTTTAGTATCGGGCTGAAATTAGTAAGTGCTACTGAAGCATCCCTCATAAGTATGATTGAACCGGTTCTTAATCCTGTCTGGACTTACTTCGGATATGGTGAAATCCCTTCGATAAATTCTATAATTGGCGGAATAATATTGATGCTTGGACTGGGTTACAAAACCATATCAGCCGATAGGAAACGCAATATTTCCAATACTGACTCTTCACGTTTCTCAAGCAAAAATTCATAGCCAAAAGCGCTAGTTTTTACCTTTTATGGCAGGTATTTTATCTTTAAATTGCAACATTAAAAATGTATTATTTATTTGATTTTACGGAAAATGAAAGAAAACAGAGAAAAAAATTCAATTACAATAGATGATATCCCCCAGATAATGCCGGTGCTTCCTTTGAGGGATATAGTCATATTTCCATACATGATTTTTCCCGTTTTAGTAGGCAGGGAACAATCAATCAGGGCTGCTAATTATGCTATTGAAAATAGTAAATATATCTTCCTTGCAAGTCAGAAAAGTTCCAATGTTGATGATCCGCAGAAAAAGGATATTTATAAAGATGGAACGATCGCCAAAATTATGCAGATACTCAAACTCCCGAATGGTTTGATGAAAATTCTTGTTGACGGTGTTATTCAGGCTCGTATAGTTGAGTATTCCGATCGAAGGGATTTTTTTGAAGCAAAAGTGGAGATAGTTTTCCCGGAACCGGAGAATGACCATGAAATGAATGCCTTGATTAGGCAAATGAGCCAACTCTTTAAAGACTATGTTAGGGTAAATAAAAATATTCCTCCCGAAGCAGTTGCTTCATTTGAAAATATTGATCAACCGGACAGGAAGCTGTTTTATGCAGCTGCAAATGTTACCCAGTCAATTGAGGCTAAACAAGCTATTTTAGCAAAATCCCGTTTGAAGGACCAGTATTATGAAATTATTAAACTTCTTAACAACGAAATTGATATTCTACGGATCGAGAAAGAGATTGACGCGAAAGTTCAGGAAAATATCTCTAGAACTCAACGGAAGTTTATAATTCAGGAACAAATTAAGATTTTGCAAGATGAGTTGGGCGATGAAGATGATTTTGTGCCCGAGTTTAAGAAACTCAGAATGAAAATTAAGAAAGCGAAAATGCCTCCTTTAGCTTTGCAGAAAGCAAAAGAAGAATTGCAGAAGCTAAGAAAAATTCCCTCTACTTCTCCGGAATATACAGTTATTAGGAACTATCTTGACTGGATACTGGATATACCTTGGAGTAAAAAATCAGAAGACAATCTTGATATTAATCATTGCATGAGAATTCTCGATGAGGACCATTTTGGACTTGAAAAACCCAAAGAGAGAATAATTGAACATATTGCTGTCTTAAATCTTGTGAAGAGCATGAGAGGTCAGATCCTTTGTCTTACTGGACCTCCGGGTGTCGGCAAAACGTCACTTGGAAAATCTATTGCACGGGCTTTGGGCAGAGAGTTTGTCAGGATTAGTCTGGGGGGAATTCGTGATGAAGCAGAAATCAGAGGTCATAGGAAAACTTATATTGGCTCCATGCCGGGAAAAATTATTCAGGCAATGAAGCGAGCTAAAACCATTAATCCGGTAATCCTTTTGGATGAGATCGATAAATTGAGTTCGGATTTTCGTGGGGATCCTTCCTCAGCTATGTTGGAAGTCCTTGATCCCGAGCAAAACCATACGTTTCAGGATCACTACATTGAAGTAGATTATGACCTCAGCCAGGTTATGTTCATCACTACTGCAAATGTACGCTATCTCATTCCTTTACCACTCCAGGACAGAATGGAAATAATTGAAATTCCGGGTTATCTTGAGTACGATAAACTTGAGATTGCAAAACGGCACATTTTACCGAAACAGGTCAAAGCCCATGGTTTGGAAAAAATGAAAGTCCATTTTAAGGATGATTCAATTTTGAAAATTATTAGGGAATATACTAAAGAAGCCGGTGTGAGAAACTTGGAAAGGGAACTTGCTCACATTTGCAGAAAAATTGCTAAAGATATAGTACTTGCCGATAAGAAAAGCAGAAACCGCGGAATTACTGTTGACAGGAAAAGAATCGAAAATTATCTTGGTGTGCCAAGATTTAGGGATCAGAAATTTACTTCGGGTTCAAAAGTCGGAAGCGTTTTTGGTCTTGCTTGGACTAGTGTGGGTGGTGAGATTCTTAAGATTGATGTCTCTGTTATGGAAGGGAACGAAAAGCTACTTCTTACAGGTCAATTGGGTGACGTTATGAAGGAATCTGCTCAGGCTGCACTCTCCTACATCCGTTCAAATTCTGAAAAATTGAAACTCAAAAAAGAATTTTTCAAAAATAAAGAGATTCACATCCACATTCCCGAAGGTTCCATTCCTAAAGATGGACCTTCCGCTGGTATTACAATGACTATCGCAATGATCTCTGCCTTAAGTTCTCTCCCTGCCTCAAGTCAAATAGCCATGACGGGCGAAATTACTCTAAGAGGTGAAGTGCTCCCCATTGGAGGACTTAATGAAAAGTTACTTGCTGCAAAGAGATATGGAATAAAAACCGTTTTGATTCCAAAGGGTAACGAAGTTGACCTTCGGGAAATTCAGGAAAAAGTAAAAAGCGATATCACCATTATACCTGTTGACAGTGTTGAACAGGTAATAAAACTTGTTTTCAAAAATGATAAATAATAATCTTTTTGAATCATTAACAACAAAGGAAGAAAAATATTCTTACCTTTTGGATAATATGTCTCTACTTTTCACGTTTGTTCAAACTAGTAACGAGGATGAGGGGATTGCTGATTTAAAGAGATTATCTCAGCTTGCTAATTTTACTGCAGTAATGAAAGAACTTTTTGATTCTTTTAGCTGGGTAGGTTTTTACGTTGCATCTGGTAACAAACTCTACCTTGGACCATTTCAGGGAAAAACAGCTTGTGAAATTATTGACTTTGGGAAAGGGGTTTGTGGCACAGCAGCCTCTGAAAAAGAAACTATTGTGGTTAAAAATGTACATGAATTTAATGGTCATATTGCATGCGATACCGGTTCCAATTCGGAAATTGTTCTCCCTCTCCTACGAAATAACGAATTATGGGGCCTTTTGGATATTGATAGTTATAACTTGAATAATTTTGACGAGACAGATAAAAATTATCTTGAAAAAATTGTAAATTTATTTTTGGAAATCATAAAATTTAAATAAAGTATGTCATTTGTAGTTACAGCAAGAAAATACAGACCTCAGCAATTCAGTGAAGTTATCGGGCAAGAGCACATTACAGAAACGCTTAAAAATGCTTTAATAACTGGAAGAATTGCTCATGCATATCTGATGACCGGACCCAGAGGAGTGGGGAAAACAACTACTGCAAGAATTCTCGCAAAGGCGTTAAACTGTATGAATTTAAAGGATGGGGAGCCCTGCAATCTCTGCGAGGTCTGTCAGTCAATTCAAAATGGACAACTTATGGACATTATTGAGATGGATGCTGCCTCTAACAGAGGTATTGACGAGATACGATCTCTTCGTGAATCAGTAAAATATTCGCCGACTCAGGGGAAATACAAGGTTTATATTATTGATGAAGTTCATATGCTTACTCGGGAGTCATTTAATGCTTTCCTGAAAACCTTGGAAGAACCACCATCTCACACTGTTTTTATTTTCGCAACTACAGATGTGCATAAAGTTCCTTCAACCATAATTTCTAGATGTCAGAGATATGATTTTAGAAGGATTCCTCTTAGCGATGCGAAAAAATTGCTTAAAGAAATCGCCACGAAAGAGGCGATAAATATTGATGATAAAACTTTAACGATGATTGCCAAAAAATCATTGGGTGGAATGAGGGATGCAGAGAGTTTCTTTGATCAGGCTGTTGCCTTTTGTGGCAATAAAATAGACTACGAGACAACTCGCAGGATTTTTAATATGATAGACGATGCCGTTTATTTTAGAGTGTCGGATGCATTATTGGAAAAGAATTTCCAGGAAGCTTTTGAGTTATCAAAAACCATTTACCTAAATGGGTGGGATTTCCCGGATTTTATTGATGGACTTATAGAACACTTTAGAAATATTACTTCTGTTGTCGTTACGAATGATACTGAATTAATCGAAGCCGCAGATGATTACTTGAAAATTTACAGCATCTATAAAGAAAAATTCTGCGAAAGTGACTTACTAAGGATACTCGCTTATCTCACAAAATTTTCTAATGAATTAAAATATTCCCAAAATCAAAAATTACGTACGGAAGTTGCTCTATTACATATTATTGGTTTAGAGAAAACCGAATCTATTTCAAACCTGATTAATAATCTCTCCGGATCAGGTTCTGAGGAGCTTAATCTCGGAACTAAAAAAGGTGAGGACATTCAAATTCTGTCATCTGGCAAAAGCGCATCTTCAATGATTAATGCAAATACTGCAAAAGCTGATTTACCTGTTAAACCGGTGTTGAAGTCACAAAATGAGGCTAGAATTATTCTTGATCAGTCAGTTTCAAAACCGGGGAGCACAGTAATCACTCCTTCAACTAATCATAATATTTCGATACAATTGTTCAAGGATAACTGGTCAGGGTTCATCTCATCTCTTTCCGGGGATGCCACAACTGTTTTTAGCCATTTGCTTGAAAGTATGAAACCGGTTTCTCTTAACAGTAACTTTGTCCAGGTGGAAATTCCCGATGAGTTAGGAAAAGGTTTGTTTGAAAAAAATAAAAACTTGCTTACTCAAAAATGCTTTGAATACTTTGGACACAAACTCAATTTTAATTGTATCGTCAAAGAAGAACCTAATGATACTTCAATGACCGTAAACCTGTTGGATAAAGAACAAAATAGCGAAACAGTTGATGAAAAAACTGTTAAAGTTAAATCAAAAAAAAATAGTGCCTCCAAGGATGATCCTTTCGTGAAATCAATTATGGATGACCTGGGGGGAGAAGAAATTTACTCTTAGTACTTTTATACATTGAAAAACAAATTAATGAAATTATTCTTCTGGTTAATTGTATTATTGGGAAATGAATTTCTCATTCCGAACAATATTTATATTCCGAAGATTTACCAGATTATTGATTCCTTGGTAATCTTAAGTATGGAATATCAATTGGTTGTATCTTTCCTCAGTACAATAACCGTGACATATCTTGTTATTTCTGCCTTGTATTTTATTTTAATTGCAGTGCTGCCAAATCAAAAAGCAGTGAAATCAGTTCTTTATGCATTAGAAAAATGCAGGTTCAATAACTACTTTACACTTCCTTTTCTTACATTAATTCTGGCTGTTTGGTTCCCGAAAAGTTATTTTGTACAATGGGGCATTTTAATATTTTTTGTTCTTCATGATTTGGTTTTTGAAATAATGAAGAAGTATCCCGGATTCCGCAGAAATAAAATTGAACCCGTATCAATAATTTTAAATAAATCTTCTGAATTAATAACTAAACTTAACAGAGAATTTATTATTGTGAATGGTTTCAATGTAATCAGAAAAAGACATACTCTTTATTTCTCACTATTAATTGTTATTGAGTTTTTCCTGTCGGATTCAAACTCCATTGGGCATCTGCTCAAAATCTCATACGAATACTGGAGTGTCCAATTTCTTACAGCAATTGTAGTTATTATAATACTCCTTATTTGGCTGCTTGATTATCTCTTCAGTATTATTAAAGAAAGAGGGGGAATGAAGTATGAAAATTGAATTTCAGAATATCAGCTACAAAGGCAAATCTAATTCAGGAACTGGAAGAAGTATTCTCCGGAATTTCAATGCGGTTTGGGATCTTCATGATGATAACAAAGTTATTTTTGTAAAATCCGTTGATAAAATGATTACTGAGCTGCTTTTTCGTTTTATCACCGGCCTTGATAAACCGGATTCCGGAAAAATAATTTCTGGCAATCAGGAGGGTATCATAGCTTATATTCCTGAGTCAAGTTCTCTTGTAACATCCATGACTACTTTGGAAAATATTTCTCTCCCCTTAATGATGCGCGAAAGTAGTAAAAATAATATTGAACAACTGAATGATATTTTTGAGTTGACAGGTTTAACCGGTTATGAACAACATATCCCGCACCCGGATAGTCGAGGATATCATTTAAGAGTAGAAATCGCGAGATCAATAGCAGCAGGTGCCAAAAGCGTTTTTATTACAAATTCTTTCCTTCAAATCAAACCTGACTCCATACCACGTTTGCTAAGTATGATAAAAACTATATCAACTGTTAAAGAGGTATATTTTTTCATTGGGATTCCCGGGTTAAATATTTCAGAGGCTTATCCCACCATAGATATTTCAGATTTTAACTGATTAGAACTTAAATATTTTTTAACTATAATACATAACTTTATGGAAGATAAATTAAAAAAACTCAACGAAATCAAGCAAAGTGCTTTATTTGGCGGTGGTGCAGACAAGATCGATGCTCAGCACAAAAAAGGTAAACTTACTGCCAGAGAAAGACTGGATCTGCTTTTAGATGAGGGGAGTTTTGAAGAAATAGACATGTTTGTCAAACATCAAAGTCACAATTATGGATTGCAGAATACTGTTACGTTAGGTGATGGAGTAGTGACAGGATTCGGAAAAATTGAGGGTCGTCCGGTAGCAATTTTTAGTCAGGATTTCACCGTTTTAGGCGGGTCACTTTCTGCTTCAAATGCTAAGAAAATTTGCAAGCTTATGAACATGGCTATGAAAATAGGTATTCCTGTTATTGGATTAAATGATTCGGGGGGGGCAAGAATTCAGGAAGGTGTCGATTCGCTTGGGGGATATGCTGATATTTTTCTTCTTAACACCCTCGCTAGTGGTGTAATTCCTCAAATATCTTTGGTTTTAGGTCCCTGTGCAGGGGGCGCTGTTTACTCACCTGCAATCACCGACTTTATTTTTATGGTTAAAAACACAAGCTACATGTTTGTTACTGGTCCTAATGTTGTCAAGACAGTTACGCATGAGGATGTCTCATTTGATGAACTTGGAGGTGCGGAAACTCACGCTTCCAAGAGTGGAGTTGCTCATTCGATATTCGACAATGAAGTTGAACTTCTTCTTGCTGCAAGAAAACTGATGAGCTTCTTGCCGATGAACTATCTCGACAAACCTGCTACCAGCAACTTTGATCTTGAAACACTGAAGCCTATCATTAAACTTAGAGAAATCGTTCCGAATGATCCCAATAAACCTTACGATATGAGGAATATTATCGAATTGATTATTGACGAAGAATTTTTTGAAATTCATTCGAGTTATGGCGATAACCTGATTGTTGGTTTTGCCAGAATAGGCGGACATGCAGTTGGGATAGTGGCCAATCAACCTTCTGTCCTTGCTGGGGTTCTTGATATTAATGCTTCCGTTAAAGGAGCCAGGTTTGTTCGCTTTTGCGATGCATTTAACATTCCACTGGTGGTTTTGGAAGATGTCCCCGGATTTATGCCGGGAACGGATCAGGAATGGAATGGAATAATTCGTCATGGAGCAAAACTTCTCTTTGCTTTCTGCGAAGCTACCGTACCGAAAATAACGGTAATAATCAGAAAAGCATATGGAGGTGCCTATGATGTCATGAATTCAAAACATGTCAGGGGTGATTTTAATTTGGCTTGGCCTTCGGCTGAAATTGCGGTCATGGGTCCGAAAGGAGCTGTAGAGATTATATTCAAAAAGGAAATCTCTTTGGCTGAAGACCCCGAGAAGAAATTAACTGAAAAATTGAATGAATATGTTGAGAAATTTGCCAATCCCTATATTGCTGCCGAAAAGGGATTTATAGATGATGTTATAGATCCGGCAGTAACAAAAATAAAACTTATTAGCGCCCTTAATTTATTAACTACTAAGGTTGACAAAAATCCCAAGAAAAAACACAGTAATATACCTTTATAGACAAATAGACACAAAAAGCCTCTTGATAGGGGAAATTTTCCACAACAAAATCTCCCCATTTGTATAAAATAAGTATATTTACTCTTTCCTTTGAATATCAGGAAATTCTGTAACTAATTAGCTCTTTATTTTTACCCCTTTCCTGTCTGATCTCTTTACCCCGGAAACTATCTCCGTCTAAATCTCTGTCACAAAAATTAAGAACAAAAGCACAAATTAATCACTGAATTTTTTGAAAATTAATAATACGGAATCGAACTGTTCCATGCTTTAAAATAAGGTACAAATAGGGTATAAATAAGGTACAAATAAGGTATAAATAGGGTTTAAACTTTATCCCCATTAGTCAATTAAAGACCTTAATTTGCGGAACCAATTATCAATACCGGGCAAATAGTTTTTAGATGATAGTGGGACTGCTTTTTGAAGTAAACTCCCCTTAATATTTACAGCGAAAATTTACAAAAAAAGGCTTTGATTTAAAGCACAAAACCTGTTATATTGCAATGTTTGATAATATATATTAGGAGTAAAGATGACGAAAAAGTTGACTCAGCTTTTTACTGTTTCTTTATTAGCTTTGCTTATCTCTTCATGCGGAGTTAATAAAGAAATAGTAAAAGAGGGCGAGGGTAATGAAAATGCGAATCTAAACCGTGGTGAAATCGTTTCTGAATTGCTTGAAGAAGCAAGGCAGCATTATGTTTCTGCTCTCTCAAAACAAGAGATGAACAGTGTGGAAGAAGCTATAAATAGCTATGAATCTGCACTTCGGCTTATTAACAACCTCAGTTACTACCCTGGAATTGAAGAAAATGAAGCCTATCTGGAGCTTTCAAATTCTTTAATTGAAGACTATAAGAAATACATTGACGGACTCCCTGAATTACCGGATAATGTAAGTTTTGCTGCTTTGGAAGAATGGATGGGCGTATCCTTAAAAGATTTGGATATTGCTTCTGACGATTCTCAATCTCCCACAAAGATAATAATTCCTGCTGATATTCCCTTGGAAGTAAATTCAACTGTTGAGCAGTTTATTGAATTCTTTACCGGAAAAGGCAGGAAACAGATGACTGCTTGGCTTGAAAGATCGGGCAAATATTTCCCGCTCATGGACAGGATTTTTTCAGAAGAGCAAGTCCCTAGACAGTTAATATTTTTAAGTATGATAGAAAGCGGCCTGAACCCTACAGCTCGTTCTTGGGCTAGTGCAGTTGGTCTTTGGCAGTTTATCAAAAGCACAGGGCACATGTATGGTCTGAAAACAGAATTCTATTATGATGAAAGGAGAGATCCTGAAAAATCAACTAGAGCTGCTGCCAGGCATCTGAGAGATCTTTACAACTCGCTGGGAGACTGGTATCTTGCACTTGCATCCTATAATGCGGGTGAGGGAAGAATTACCAGAGCAATTAAAAGAGCTGGCTCAAACAATTTCTGGGAGATTTCTAGGTTCCTTCCTAAGGAAACCAGAAACTACGTCCCCCAGTATATCGCTGCTTCTATGATTGCTTTAGATCCTGAAAAATATGGATTTGAAAATATTAAATACCAAAACCCATATTCCTATGAAACCGTCAAAGTCTCTGATGCAGTTGATTTTTCATTCCTGTCACAATGCGCTGGTATATCTCAGGAAGCCCTTCAGGATCTGAATCCGGAGTTAACTCAAAACTGTACGCCAAATAATTTCCCGGGTGGTTATAACCTTAAAATACCTGTGGGAAGCTCCCAAACATTTGCAACAAATTATATTAATCTTCCTGAATCCGCTAAAAGACAATTTGTGTTTCATAGCGTTAAAAGAAGAGAGTCAATTTCCTCTATTGCTTCTATTTATGGAGTGACAAAAGAAGAATTAGCTGATGCTAATAACCTTTCTACGAAAAGTAAGCTGAAAACTGGAATGCGCCTGCGAATTCCTTTTACAAATGTTTCTGCTAAAAGTGATTTTGCATATAATTCCAATATTGAGGAAGCAAATGACAATGGTTCTTACGTTTCACCTTATGAAAACTTAAACAAAAATCCTAATAATCCGGAAACTAATAACTCTGGCACAGAGAACATTGTTTCAAACGAAGAGGAAATTTCCGATTCTGAAAACGAACCAACTGAAAATAAACCTCTCCCGGTTATAAATCCTGTCGGAAAAGTTTCTGTCGGTTATACGGTTAAAAAAGGTGAGTCTCTCCTCTCGATTTCCGATCTGTTTGATGTTCGTGTTAGTGATATTCGTAACTGGAATAACATACCATATACAACTCAGATCAAAGTTGGTCAGAAATTAGTAATGTATGTTCCGGAAGAAAAGAAAGACTATTTTGTAAGTCTCGATAATCAATCCGCTAACGAAAAACTTACTCTGCAAATAGATAAAAATTCGGAAAAAAATATCGTCACAAAAAATATTCGCCATAAAGTTAAAAGAGGTGAAAATTTAGCCGGGATTTCAGCTAAATACGGCGTGACTATTGCTGATCTGAAAAACTGGAACAAACTCTCTTCAAACAAAATTATGAAGGGACAATATTTAACAATCAGAACCTCTTCAACTAATTATACACCACCCGAATATACTAAAAATGAACAAAAAACATTCAGGTATAAGGTTAAGAAAGGTGAGACTTTAGGTGGAATAGCTGAAAAGTTTCATGTTAGCGTCAAAGATTTACAAAGATGGAATAATATCTCCGGAACCAATATCAGAGCAAGTCAGTTACTTAGTATTCATGGAAATGATGTCTCGAATTCGATGGGAGACAATACTACGAAAATGCCCTCTAACTTATCCAATTATGTTGTAAAAAAGGGGGAAACCATTGGCGAGATTGCAGAATTGTTTAAAACCTCCGTTGCTAATGTTAAGAAATGGAATGGACTTAAATCAAACCGTATAATTGCAGGGCAAAAGTTGAAAATCTATTCCAACATATCAACTACTGACATAAAACCAAAGAATAATAAAGAAGTAGTCTCCCAAAAAACAAAAAAGAATGAATATTTAGTAAAAAGGGGTGATTCACTTGATTCAATTTCAAAGAAATTTAAAATTTCTGTTCAGAAACTAAAAACACTGAATAAACTGACAGGTAATAGAATTGATGCCGGTCAGAAATTGGTCGTTAAATAAAATAGTTCTTTTATATTTTGCTATGATGAGCCGTTAAACGTTCATCGTCGGGGTGCCACGCTCGTGGCTGAGAATATACCCTTAGAACCTGATCCAGGTAATTCTGGCGTAGGGAAATTAATTTTTTGCCGTTATTGAAATCCTACGCTTTCAATAACGGTTTTTTTTTGACTGTATAAGATATGAAACAATTCTTAATTCTGGTACTGATTACTTTTTCAGTACTTTTACATGGACAAAAAAATGCTAACTTGTCCATTGTAGTTTTTGCAGATTCAATAAATGCTCCGGTAGCTAATGCTACGGTTATGATCCCGAAATTTAAGATTTTGAGGACTACAGATAAAGAAGGAAAATGCTTCTTGGAAAATCTTCCAATAGGACAGTTGGGCATTTCAATTTCTTTTGTTGGTTTTGCTACAGTTCAAAAGACCATCGAACTTAAGGATGGGAATAATTATTTAGAATTTTTTCTGCAAAGCGAGGTTATTCCAATTGATGAAATTACCGTTACTGCAACTCGGGGTATAGATCGGGAAACTCCTGTTACATTTTCCAATCTATCCGGCAAGGAGATTGGATACATCTCTAACAGCAGTGACATAACATCAGCCCTGACCACTCTTCCATCAGTTTCCTATCACAGCGAAAATGGCAATGGGCTTGGATATACATATATACGCTTAAGAGGCTTTGATCAAAGAAGAATATCAGTGCTGATTAATGGAATCCCTCAAAATGATCCTGAAGAGCATAGTGTCTATTGGATTAACTTTTTCGATTTAGCTGGTTCTCTGCAGGATGCCCAAATTCAAAGAGGAGCCGGTGCTGCTTTTTATGGTCCCCCTTCAATTGGAGGTTCAATAAATCTGGTTACTAAAACCGGTGGCGATAATCCTTCATTAACTCTTGAAACAGGAGTTGGCAGTTTCAATACTAGACGATTTTCTCTCTCTTTAGGATCCGGAATTCTGTTTAATAATTTTAGGCTCTTCTCAAGGTTATCAAGAGTTGCTTCAGATGGTTATCGGGATTGGTCCTGGTCAAAATTCTGGAAGTATTTTCTTTCTGCAACCTATTCTGATCAAAGACAGTCGCTGAATATCAATTTTCATGGTGGTCCACAAAAAGACGGATTGGCTTTTTATGGTATCCCAAAGAGTTACAACTCAGATCCGGTTTTACGAAAGTTCAACTTTGGTATTGTCAATAGAGATAAGGAGTACTTGAATTCAGTACAATTTTCTCTTATACACGATTACTTGCTGTCAGAAAAAATCAATTTGCATAATACATTTTTCTATACTTCCGGTGACGGCTATTTTGATTTTGACGGGAGTTGGGGAACTCATGATTACTTCCGCTTGGATACATCTTTTTCTATTCCCCTGAATACTGTTATTCGGGCTTATGTCAACAATGACCAGTTTGGATGGTTGCCAAGGATGGAACTTTCATACAATAATGGAAAACTGATAACCGGTTTTGAAATCCGGAATCATTCTTCATTACATTGGGGGAGGATTGAATCCGGAGATGGTTTACCACTTACAGGTGAAAAAGCTCAGAATTTTTACGAGTACAGGGGCAAAAAGAGTATTTATTCTGTCTATCTGAATAATCTTATCTCCTTTTATAACCAACTGTTGCTTCTTTCTGATGTTCAGATTATTTATCAGCAATATCGCTTCTTTGGTGAGAAATACAGAAACCATGATTTTACTACCCCTTACTTGTTTGTTAATCCTAAACTTGGTCTCAATTTTAATATTAATGAATTTTCTAACCTCTATTTAAGCGCTGCTCTTACTTATCGTGAGCCGCCACTAAAAAATCTTTACGATGGTGAATCTGCTTCCTGGGGAGTAGATCCTCAATTCAATAAAAATCCTGATGGTACGTATGATTATTCTGATCCTCTCGTTAAACCGGAAAGACTGCTGAATTTTGAACTAGGCCAAAGGATTACCGCTTCGAATTTTAGATTAAATGCAAATTTGTATTGGATGGAATTTCATAACGAAATCGTACCATCTGGTGGATTGGATGTTTATGGGCAACCTCGGGTTGGAAATGCCGAAAGGACTAGACATATTGGATTGGAAATAGAAGGTGTCTTTAGACTCCTGACTGGATTGGATATTCGTGCAAATCTTAATCTTTCCAGGAACAGGTTTATTAATTTTATTGAATACAGCCCTGCTGGCGAATCTTTGGATCGGAAAGGAAACTATATTGCCAATGCGCCGGAGTTAATTATTAATTCTTCTTTAGTATATTCGTACTCGGACTATTTGCTTGCCTTGTATTTTAAGTATAATGGTAAGCATTATACAGATAATTCACAAAATCCGTCGAACACTAATGAGGATGCTGTAACAGTTGACCCTTTTTCGGTTTTTGATTTAAGAGCGGGTTACTCATTCAATGTTTTTGCTCTAAATATAAATATTCTGGGGGAAGTGATCAACATCTTCGATATAAAATACTTGATGACAGGTTTTGGATTAGACAATTTCTTTCCTGCAGCCGGAAGAGCTTATTATTTAACTGTTAAATTAAATTTATAAATGAAAAACAAAATACAAGTATGCTTGATCATTGGGTCAGCAGACATTCCGAAAGCGAAGGATATTAATTTCTTTGTAAAAAGAAAAAATGATCTTGTAATAATTGCTGCTGATGGTGGTTTGAAAAATGCTTCAAAACTGAAACTTATTCCCCACTTTTTAATTGGAGATTTTGATTCGGTTTCTCCTCATCAATTAAAACAATTGCCCTCTGAGACCAAAATAGTAAAATTCAGCGGTCAGGAAGATACAGATATTGAAAAATCCATAAAATATGCTCAGTCTAAAGGGTGCAAAGAATTTTTTATCACCGGTGTTTTAGGCAAACGCATAGAACACACAATCGGAAATATCAGTATTCTTCATAAATACACTAATAAGCATACTAAAATCCGGATTATCGGGAAATACTCTTTACTTGAAGTAATTAATAGTTCTTATAAGTTTCGTACTCATCCCGGAGAAAAAATCTCTTTTTTTTCTTTTAATAAAGAAACTCGGATTATTACAAATGGTCTGAAATATCCGTTAAATGATGAATCACTCTTTTTTGGTGAAAGAGAGAGCATAAGTAACGAAACGACAGGGGAAATGGCAAGCTTGGAAATCAGGAGTGGGGAACTATTATTAATAAGAGATCTAAAAACGATAACTGCAAATGGTTAGTTTTTCAACTTTCGATCTGGTTGTTATTTGTCTTTTCGCCTTAATAACTTTACTTATCGGTTTTCTGAGCACAAGGAAAAGTATGGCAGATAACGAGGATTATCTCCTTGCAGGGCGGAAAGTTGCCTTAATTCCATTTATACTTATTAACGTTTCTACATGGTATGGTGGTATTCTTGGGGTAGGTGAGTTTACTTACCGCTATGGGTTACTTTCATGGTTCACTCAGGGGTTACCATATTATATATTCGCCATACTATTTGCGGTTTTTTTAGTCCCGAAGATTCGGGGAGGAAGTATTTTTACTATTCCGGAAAAAATATATAAGGAATTTGGAACTGCACTAAGTCTTTGGTCTGCTTTACTTGTTTTCATTCTCGTGACACCTGCCCCTTATTTGCTTATGATTGCAAATATTATTGACCTGGTATTCAATACCGGTATTTTTGTGGCCTTAATTATTGGTGCAGTAATCTCAATTGTATATCTGTTCTTTGGGGGATTCAGGGCGAATGTATGGGTCGATTCATTTTTATTTTTTATAATGTTCGGCGGATTTATTTTGACTCTTTTTCTTCTGGTAGATAATTACGGTGGCTTGACCTTCTTAACAAATAACTTGCCTCCATCACATCTTAAACTTACGGGAGATGCCTCTCCCATGTTTATAATTGTTTGGTTTATTATTGCTATATGGACTTTTACTGATCCCGGATTTCATCAAAGGACATCATCTGCATCTTCCATAAAAGTTGCGAAATGGGGGATTATTATTTCAGTCGTTTTCTGGGGTGGATTTGACTTCTTAACCACCAGCATTGGGTTATTTTCGCGTGCATTATTGCCTGATTTGGTAAATCCTGTTCTGTCATATCCCTTGCTGGCTGAAAAAGTTCTGACCGATGGAATTAAAGGTATTTTTTATATAGCCATGTTTGCAACAATCCTGTCAACTCTGAATAGTTTCTTCTTTCTCTCGGCTACAACTATAAGTTTTGATTTTCTTGCGAAATTGTTGAAATCGGGTAATATGGGAAAATTTAACTTGCGGATTATGACCTCAATTGGTCTGGTTCTTTCTGCCGCATTGTCTGTTTTACTTGCCTACTTTGTCCCTTCTGTCATCCAAATATGGTATTCTGTTGGTTCGATTTTCATACCATCGCTCCTGATCATAATAATGACCGCATACTTCCAGCAAATTCGCATTTCAAAACTATGGTTGTTTGGCGAAAGTCTGATATCAGCATTAATTAGTTTAATCTTGTTCCTTGTTGGCTTTCAGGGTGAGCCAATGCTGATCGGACTTGGAACTGTTGCCTTGCTTCATGTAATTGGTCTGATTATTTATCGGCAAAAAAAATATTGCTAACCTACTCAAAATATCTTTTATGAGTAAGTTAGCATTAATACAAAAACAGAATTACAATTAACTCTATTAATAAAATAGTTTTTTAGAAAATTTTTACGTCTTGAGGAATCTCGAACAAATCCCGTTTTATTGGAATATTTGTCTCCAATTTTGTCGCCCGGGATTCGAATTCCATTCCGGCTGTGACCAGAATGAGTTTAAGAGTTATTCCTTCCCAGGTCCAGACTGTGCCTTTCATTTTCCCGCTTTCAAATGAGGTCACTTTGCATTTCTTGTTTAGGACTATTTCGTCTGGAAGCTCAGAGATTTGCCAGTTAGCAAGCATCTCTTTTGAGTATTTCGAGAAGTCGAATGAATTAAGATCCTGTATAGAATTAATTTTTATTTTGTTCCCCGTTTTCTTTATCATATCAATTGAAGAAATAAACCCATCCTTAACGATTTTTCTGGTATGAGTCTTGATTTTCTGTCCCATCACCTCCATTTCGCTTATTTCTTCAGACATTTCCAAATCACCATACTTATCGAAGTATATTTTCCCTGTGATTGGAACATTTAGAATATTGTTTTTAATTTCTGATTCTATATACCCGCTCTTAACACCATATTTATTGGGGATTTTACCACGGGTTGGTTTTTGTTGAACTGAGTCCTGTCTCAGTTCTTCACTTATAAGACTCTCGGGAGTCTTGGGTTTCGGTGGTTTTTTGCATCCTATGAACGGAATAAAAAAAACTGCCATTAAAATAAGTATTAAAATGCTGCGTAACTTAAACATATATATCCTCAAATAAAGTACTGAATTTAACAATAGCAAAATATAGAAACATTAAAATAAATACAAATCATTACTCATCTATCTTTACTTTTTTTTCATATTATAGTAGCCAAGTATAAGACCAAGTACTACTGACCATAAAGCGGCAAGTCCAATACGGAAATCCGGTGGCAGCAAGAAAGTAACTGTGTGCGCTGGTATCCAAAACCAGATTAAAGATAAAAGACCTTTATCAATATTACTCCAGTTACTGACTTTATGAATTAGATTGTCCAACAGTCTGTGAAGCAGCACAAGGAGAATACCAAATTGAGCATTCATCGTTAAGGAAATAAAGAAGGCTCTTGTAAAAGGGGTCGGTTCCGGCAGATAGTTTTGAGCTACAAGACTCTCTACAAAACCCTGATATCCGATAAAAGCATATTTAATCAGAATGCCAAGAAAAGACCATTCAATTAACTTGAAAAACAATTCTGGTTTTGAGTAAGGCAGGTGAATTTTTTTGCTCACTATCCACCTTGCAACTAAATCCCCCAGTGTGCCTAAAATTGCAAATTGGATGATTGCTGAAAAGATTGGATTCTTGGATACAAATTCTACATACCAGTCCATTAGTTACCTTTTTTTGTTTTGTCTGAAAGTCTGCTGGTTTTAAGGAATAAATAAAACTGTTGATTTTTGTAGATAACCTCATTATGGTTAAGTTGTGAATCAATAAAGATAACCGGATTTTTCGCCAGAATAGATTGGTCTAATTCATCTTCTTCTATTAGCAGTGGGAGTGTATTCCAGTCAGTCAGGTCCTCAATCATCAACAGAGATAATTCCCTCGTACCACCGTCCGGTGTGAAGATATTGATAAATCGTCCGTTCGATTTTAATACCCATTCAGTAAATATTGAAAGTTTGTCATACAAAGCATCAAAAAGATATACTTCACTGATTTTTTCTGTCATACCTCCGGAAATAATAATCGAGGATATTATTTTGTATGCTCCGCTATGTCCGGATAGAATAATACTTCCAACCTCTTTAGAACGAATTATCTTGCTTTTTTCAAGATAGCCTAACAGCTCATTCATGAAATTGCAAAAACCTGATGAGTCTTCAAATTTCCCTCCAAATGAATCAGGGCTGTTCCTGGGACCTTCGGGGAATATAAGAATGGCATTTTTATTTGAAGAATAAAATTGTTCAATTATCTGAAAATTTGATAAGGTAGTATCAATATTGTTATACCACCCATGAAAATAGAAAACAAAATCGGTTTTATTTTTTTCATTGAAGTTCTTGGGGATAAAAATTGCCACGCTGCTATCTGAATAATGTACATCTGCAGGATATTTCTGTTTTTTATACGTGTGACCATTAATCCGTTCTGAGTGTGGAAATGGTGCAGTTGAAAAACCAACCTTAATAAGTTGACCATACTTTGAAAAATTATTAATTTGGGAAAAAGTCGTGAGTGAACCGCATAGAAATAATATGCTGGCAAAGGATAATATATTTTTCATTTTAGTCTAATCATTAAATTATTTTGGACATGAGATACTCATCCATATAAGAATTGGCAACTAAAAAGGAGTGTCGTTTAATTCCTTCTGTTTCGAAACCTGTTTTCTTATAGAGATTTATAGCCGGAGAATTATCTGTAACAACCGATAAATCAATTCGATGGATATTGAAATTAACTGCCCATTCAAAAAGAGCCTCAAAAAGTAAAGTTGCCATACCTAAACCTTGATATTTTTTAAGTACTGCTAGATTAATGTGTACAGAATGCTCTGTTCGCTTGTAAGTACCGCCAATAGCCTCGAGATATCCGCACAGAGTGGTATCATAAAATGCGAGAAAAATCATATTGTTTTTTTTGTTCAGTAATTCTGCAATATATGATCTAATTGTAGCAGGTGAATTATTCCGTTCACCTGGTTCATAAGCGCGATAGACTGATTCATTATCAAGGAGGGTTGCTAATTCAAGGTACTCCCGTGCATCATTTTCGGAAATCTGACGAATAACTATATTTTTTCTCATATTGAAAAATACGGGAAAAATTACTACTCACAAAACCATGTAGACAAAGAATGCAAAAAAAAAGGGCGGATAAACCGCCCTTTACTATTGTTTTGAAACTAATTAAAGTCCAAATTTATAAGCAACGCCTACGTTAATACCGGCAACACTTGATTCAAATGACTGATATTTTGCATAGATGTCAAGTGCTGATTTCCCAACCGGGAGCTCATAGCCAGCACCAAAGTTAAATCCGAATTCACTGCCGCTTGCAGTTGATTCGCCACCACCGAAAGTCTGTCCCATGAATGAATAGCTTGGGATTTTTATAGTTACTGAAGCGAAGTTAATACCAACTTCTGCCATGCCGTAGAAAGGCATACCTTTGGAGAAATAATACTTTGCTCCTGCTAAAACCGGTATAACCGAATAAGTCCAACCGATAATATCATCTTTAGGTGAAAAGGTAAGATATCCAACTGCACCTGTAAGGTGTAATCCCTGCTGTAATTTGTATTCAAATTTAGCGTTTCCGCCGAATCCCATACTTACTACATCACCAAAACTACCCATAGGTAGAAAAACGTTACCGCCAACTCCTAATGCCATTTGCTGTGCATTAGCAAAATTAAAAGCGAATAAGAAAGCTGCAAGTACGAACAATTTTTTCATTTTTTTTCCTTTTTTGTTAGTTTGTAATTAATTAGACACACATTTTATTTGCATAATCACTAGAAAAACAACTGCAAATATATTAAAGTTCAATTTCATATAAAAATATTTTACCATTTTGATATTAAAATAACTTGCTGGAGTGATTGAAATCACTCGCTGCTTTGCTCAATATCTCCTTTCCATAGGTATTTTTCAGTTTCAGAAATTAAGATCTTGCTTAGAAACAACAATGAAATGAGGTTGGGAATCGCCATCAAACCATTTGTTATATCGGCAAAAGACCATACAAGGTTAAGCGATAAAACTGAACCAATGAAAATAAATATGACCCAAGTGATCCTATAAGGTTTTACTACTGAACTGCCAAAAAGATATTCAGCTGCTTTTTCTCCATAATATGACCATCCTAAAATTGTTGAAAAAACAAAAGTAAGCAATCCGATAGAAAGAAATACCGGACCGACTACTTCAAAATGGGAGAATGCCTTTTTTGTGAGTGCAGCTCCTGTCAAATCACTTTGCCAGTCATAGGAATTCACAATCACGAGTCCTGTAAAAGCACATACAACTACAGTATCCCAGAAAGTACCTGTGGAAGAAACAAGTGCTTGCCTGACAGGATTTTTTGTTTGTGCCGCAGATGCGACTATTGGGGCCGATCCTAATCCTGACTCGTTTGAAAAAAGTCCTCTTGCTATTCCAAAGCGGATAGCTTCCTTTGCACCTGCGCCAACGAAACCTCCCATTGCAGCATGCCCCGTGAAGGCACTGTTGAAAATCAGGACAATGGAGTCCCACAAGGTTGAGTAGCCTACCGCCAGCAGGATTATACATCCCAAAAGATAAGTTATTGCCATTACCGGGACGAGTGCCTCGCAGACTTTTGCTATTGATTTAATCCCTCCTAGAATAACCAATGCAGTAAACAGGGATAAAATAATTCCGGTTAGCCATGGCGGGATAGAGAAGGATTCTTCTACCATGTGGGATATTGAGTTCGCCTGAACCATATTACCAATTCCAAAAGCCGATATTGCCGTAAATGCTGCAAAAAGGATTGCCAGCCACTTCATATTCATCCCGCGTTCAATAACATACATCGGTCCGCCCGACATGGAGCCATCTTTGTTTACTATCCTGTATTTTACTGACAGGAGCGCTTCGGAATATTTTGTAGCTATGCCGAAAAGCCCGGTAAGCCACATCCACAGTACTGCTCCCGGACCACCTGCAGCGATTGCAGTCGAGACACCTACGATATTTCCGGTCCCTATTGTAGCAGCCAGTGAAGTCGTCAATGCCCCAAACTGACTAATATCACCTTTCCCTTCATGCTTGCGACCGAGGGAAATCTTGATTGCTTTAAAAATATATTTTTGAATGAATTTTAATCGAAAAGTTAAAAACAGGTGTGTTCCAAACAATAAAATAATCAGCACGTATTGCCACATGTAATCAGATATAGTGCTCAGAATAGATTCTATAAATTGCATAGAGTTTTCCGTTAGTTAGTGATGTACTTATTTCGATTTATTGAGGATATCTTTTGCCACATCTTTATGCACCGAGAAACTTAACATTTTTAATTTAACAAAGTCCTCGTGATAAAAATAATATCCTTTATTCGTTCCATTTTGAGCACCTGCGCCGGAATCTTTTATAAGATACCAGTCCTTCCCATCAGCTTCTTTATATCCAACCAGATGTATTCCATGATCATCTGTTGAAGTTTCGTTGGAGAATCGGAATTGTCGGGAATTATCATCAATGTATTCAGAAGGAATATCAAAGGTTGGAACCATTGCCACTTCCTTGAATCCATCAATACCTGGTTCACTCACATCACCCCCAATGCAAACTGAATAACCGGAGCGAATAGCCTTTTTAACCAGGGTCATAAAATCAGTAACAGGTACGTTAAAATAATCTTTATTATGCCACCAGTTATCCGGTACAGGGTACTCTGCATATTGATAAAAAGGAGCTTCCATAAGTGACATAATGTCAATATAATCATCTAAATTAAGAGGGAATACCTTTTCAAAATATGATTTTGGAGTATAAGTAACTCCGTCAACTGTAAAAGTCTCAGGTGGTTCTCCCATGTAATAGTTCAAAATTGACTTAATATTTGTAACCACTTCATTTTCAGACCAGATATTATTCTTTTTGATGAACTCAAGATAATCGGTCATTTCTTTATACATTTTGCTGTGATCAAATACTACCTGCCCGGGTAACAAACCCGAATAAGCAGCGAAAGGGACGATGCCGTATTTTTTATAAATTCTTTTAACCGCATTGGATTGCGAGCCTTCTCCGAAATATGTTCCTCCCCTCGACTGAACAAATCCTCTGGCTTTCTCAACAAACTCCCAATAGGCAGTCCACATTTGGGACAGCTGAATTTCTTTGTTATGAAGTCTGTTAATCTCGGATTCATAAAATGATGTTGTACAGAAAGACCAGCATGTGCCGGTTATTCCCTGGTTAATTGGAGTGTTATGCCATACTGACTTGAACTCATCCTTCGATTTGGGAAGGGAATGTATATCAAAGTCCATTTTCATTTGGAGCTTTGTACTCTTTGGTTTTGCGCTGAATTTTTCAACCTCTGCCTGAATAAAGGTCTGATAATAACCTTTCTGCGGAGTCGTAAAAACTACTTTGTCCTTAACACTGACTTGAGAAAACATAGTGGCAGATAGGAGCATCAGTGCAAAGAGTATACAAATAGATTTCATAATAATATCCTTTCAAAAAGAATAGTGGTAACAAATTATGACTATGTAATTAGATTATTTATAAATATAAAAATACTAAAAAAAAATAAAAAAAATCAGGCATTTTGAATTTTTGACTATTTTTTTTTCTCAAAATGTGTTAAAATTGTTAGTGTGATTTTCGAGAATCTGCAAAAAGACTAGATAACTCAGAGAGGATAACGATGAACGACTTAGAATTCTTAACCCTGCCGGAAGGACGGAAGGTCCAGATAAAAGGGATGACACGTAAAGAACTGAAAACTTATTTTCATACAATAGGGGAGCAGGCTTTCAGGGGTGAGCAGGTTTTCAACTGGCTTTATAATCATATGGTTACAAGCTACGATGAAATGGGGAACATTCCAAAAACCCTTCGAAATAAACTGAATGAACTCACTTCAATTATATCATTGGAACTGGCTGAAAAAAGGGTTAGCGAAGAGTCCGGTACGGTTAAGTTTATATTCAGGACTGAAGATTCGCAATATATCGAGACAGTAATAATACCGGAGGAAGAAAGAGTTACTCTTTGTATCTCAAGTCAGGTTGGATGTCCGTTGGACTGCAAATTCTGTGCAACCGGATTAATGGGATTCAAAAGAAACCTTACAAGCGGAGAGATATTTGACCAGTATCTGCTTGCACAGAAGGAATTTGAAAGACCAATAACAAACATTGTTTATATGGGTATGGGGGAACCACTCCTCAATTTTCGTGAAACCGCAAGATCACTCCTGATTTTCAGTGAGGAAACAACCAAACGTATACCGATAAGCAAAGTTACATTATCCACTTCAGGAATTCCGCTTAAGATTATTAAGCTTGCCGATATTGGAATGAAGAACAAACTGGCTTTTTCACTGCATAGCTGTTTTGATGATGTGAGATCCAAATTAATGCCCATAAATGAAAAATATCCTCTGGAAATTAACCTGGAAGCATTGAATTACTATTTTCAGAAACTCAAATCACGTATAACATTTGAGTATATTATGCTTAAGGATATTAACGACAGAGATGAGGATGTTGAAGCCCTGATTCGCTTAAACAGAAGAATTCCGTCTAAACTGAATATCATTCCGTTCAACTCATTAAAACATATGAATCCCGGTGGAATAAGTTCCGAACTTGAACCTACCAGCTTTTACAGGATTGATCAGATAACAAAACAGCTTAGGGATGAGGGAGTTACGGTAATGATAAGAAATACATTCGGCGAAGATATTCAGGCAGCTTGCGGGCAATTAGCTTCAAAGTATGCCTCCTCGTAAATTAAAGCACGAAGAAATAAAAAGATTTAGTCTCGATGAGATAAGGGGCATAAAAAAAATGCCCCTTTATGTTCTTCTCTCGGATATCCGAAGCAGCTATAATGTCGGATCAATATTTCGCACTTCGGATGCTGCAGGCATTTCAAAACTTTTCCTTTGCGGATATACTCCTTCAGGCGATAAAAAAGAAGTTAAAAAAACTGCGCTTGGCTCGGTGGAAAGTGTTGAATGGGAGAGCGTGGGTGATTCTGTGGAGCTTGTTACAAGGCTTAAAAAAGAAGGATATACAATTTGCGCACTGGAAATTGCTGAAGGAAGCATCACATATAATCAACTTCAAAAAATCAATTTTCCTGTATGCCTGATTATCGGGAATGAGATTTTTGGAGTTAAAGAAGAACTTATGAACCTGTGCGATTTTGCGATAGAAATACCGCAACATGGGATTAAACAATCCATCAATGTTGCGGTTGCTTACGGAATTGCCGCATTCAGTTTTCGTGAATTTTGGGAAAAAAGCTAGTTGCTTTCTAAACTCAATCGGAAAGTATTATTGTCCAACGGTTTTAAAATACCTTCTTTAATAAAGCGGGAAAGGACTTGTTCTGCAATCTGATCCGACTCACTAAATGCCGCTTTAATACCTTTGAATTCAAGATATCTTTTTACCGCGTATTGTAAATCCCGCTTAAAAATATTGGAGTTATTAAACGCAGGATACCGGGCTTTATAGTATTCCCAAAAAACGGTTTTATCATTTACAATACTGTTAACGTGATTTTCTGTTACTGATGGTTTCATAAGTTGTTTATCCCAATAAATCGTTTATTACTTCTATAAATTTATCTGTACAATAATTAATCTCTTCCTCAGTATTAAACCTGCCTATTCCTATTCTCACTGAATGGGATGCTTCCTTATTATTCAGACCAATGGCTTTTAATACGTGACTTGGTTTATGGAGGGAGGAAGAGCAAGCCGAGCCGGTTGAGAAGGCAATATCTTTATTACGATTCTTTAGAACTGCAGAAGGCACTTCATGGAACATAATATTGAGATTATGTGGAATCCGGCTGATCCTGGAACCGTTTATCGAATACTTGATTCCGGCGTCGTTCAGATTATGTAAAAATTTATCCCGTAAAAATGTGATTCTCTCTGTTTCTTCAGGAAAATACTCCCTGCACAAAGTTATTGCCCTGCCCATTCCAACAATACCGGGTACGTTTTCAGTTCCTGCTCTTAAACCCCCTTCCTGACCACCCCCGTCAATCAGAGGAACTAATTTAGCATCAATGGCCGGCTGGTTTAAATATAATCCTCCCACTCCCTTCGGTCCGTAGAACTTATGAGAAGAAAAAGAAAACAAGAGAGGAGACATACACTTACTGACTGCACTGTAAAATTCAATTTTTCCAATCCCCTGAGTGGCATCAAAATGCAGAGGAATTTGACGGGCGCTGCAAATTTTAATAATTTCATTGTAATCCTGAACTGTCCCGATTTCATTATTTACCAGGATAATTGAGACCAGAAGAGTATCCTCAGACAATGAACTTTCAAGTTGTTTTGTGCTTATTAATCCCTCATTGTCAACCGGCAAATTAATAATTTCAAACCCTGCCATTTCAAGTCTTTTCAGGGTTTCAATAGTTGCAGAGTGCTCGATATTTGTGGCTATAATTTTCTTCCTGGCTTTTGAGGAAGGGGAGGATGCAAATCCTTTGAGCGCAAGATTTATTGATTCAGATGCACCTGCTGTAAAAACAATCTGCCGGCAATCAAGATCCCAGGCTTTGGTAATTATGTCCCTGGTCCAACTCACTGCGGAGCGGGCTTCTATCCCAAAGCTGTGGTCTGATGATGGATTACCCATGAATTTTGTGAAATAGGGGAGCATCTTTTCAACCACATTGGGGTCTGTCTGCGTTGTAGCCTGATTGTCCAGGTATATTAGTTTAGAACCATTCATAGATAAAATTAATTATTTGCATTACAAATCTACAAAAAAAGAATGATTATTGCGTATGATTAAACGTCTGCAGAAAAACCGGTCAGCAATTAATTTTATTATTTTTACCGGGAATAAAAAAAGGAGCTTCGCAGCTCCTTTTCTGAATGCATTTAGTTCTTAATTATTTCATCAGCATCATTTTATTTATGTGCAATCCGTTTTCCGTCAGGAGTTTATAGAAATAGACTCCGCTTGAGAGTTCTGATCCGTTAAACTGAACCTCGTAGTAACCGGCTGATTTCATTTCGTTGCTTACCAATGTTGAGACCTTCTCACCCGTAATGTTAAATACCTCAAGCGTAACCCTGGTATCTGCGGGTAATCCGAATTTGATTGTGGTGGTTGGATTAAAGGGATTCGGATAGTTCTGGCTAAGCTCAAAAGCAGATGGGAGAAGGTTCTCAATTTCCACTTCCTTGCTGTAGGAGAAAGTCCCGTCGTTGTCAATTTGTTTTAGGCGATACCGGATTTTATGATTTTGTGACTGTAGGGATGCATGATTCAGATCATCAGTGAACGAATATTCCTTAGGAGAATTGCTGTTTCCGGCACCGGGTACAAAACCAATTTTATCCCATTCAGGATTCTGACTTCCTCCGACCATGTCGGACTCTGTCTTTACACTTCTTTCCACCTCAAATCCGTAATTGTTCACTTCGGTGGATGTTTTCCAACTGATAATCACAGAGGATCCTGAAGCTTTTGCCGTTAAAGAGGAGAGTTCAACAGGAAGGGGAGAGTTATTATCGGCTGCCGTCCATCTTGACATACTTGAGGCACCGCTATATGAAATTGTGTTTGAAGTCGTATTGAGATTTACGGACAGTATAGTCCATGTTGAACCTGCGTCCGATGATTTGAATAATGCCAGGTTACTTTCTGTCCCGGGTACTTCCGCATCAAGATAGTTAAAAACAATATCATATGGTCCTCCGCCTGCTGCTGTAACATCAAAATACCTGCTTACTCCATTTGTCAAATAACTCCCTGACTGGGATACAAGTCCTCTCGTTATTGTTGTACTTCCTAAATTACCTGTTGATTTTATTCCGAATCCCAGACCCGCAACATTTGTGGAAGTGCTGAGTGTTCCGAGTGTCCGGGTGGTTGTAATAGTTCCCGAGGTTCCATAGAGTCTGTAATTTCCCTCAACAAGATAACCTGAAGAACCAAGTGTTATTTGTCTGCCGCTGATATCAAGATCTCTGCCGAGCAGCAAACTACCATTAACCGTATAGTCGGAACTGAGCGTGGGAGACGCTGTTGAGGAAAACAGAAGATTGTTTACAGTCGGAGCGCCGGTAATTTCAGTCTCGTTCCCCAGATTCCATTTGTAAAGACCTATATTGTCTGTGGGAACCGGGGCTGTTCCGCTGCTCCAGTTTTTTGCGGTTGACCATGTTGAACTTTCCGAACCAATCCAGGTATTAAATGCGGTTGAGGCTACCCAGTCAGATGGTTCCATATTATAAATAGTCCCGTTATAACCGGTTCCGGCAATATTATAAAGGGTAGTACCGTCGTACTGGTCAAATCTGTAATATGCAACCAAACCGGTTTCGTTTCCGTTTAACGTGGTCATCATATTTTCGCGAATCTCTGATTCGGTACGTGCGGTGGTCCATACACGTGCCTCATCTATCAGACCGTCAAAGGGCCAGTGATACGAATTATAAAACATTTTCCCGATGTGTAATGGTTGTGTAGCATCAGTAATTTTTCCTGTAATAGCTCCGGAATTCTCAAGCACACCATTTCGATATATACTGATTGTACTGCCGTTATACACAAGCGCAAAATGCTGCCACTCATTTGGGACAAGGGAACAATTAACCTGTTTGCTGGAACCGGTACTAACCACGATATTCCCCTCCACAGTGTTATTTCCGATTCGAAGCAGATAGAATGCAGGGTGTGAAGCACCGTTCCGGATACTCATGAGACCTTCATAATCAGTTTCCCAGGGACCAATCGTTGCAGTACGGGGATATACCCAGCACTCAAAAGTTATCTTGTCCTGATCTGCAATCAGCGCTGAACCATTTGCGATTTCAACATATTCATCAGAATTTGTGTCGTCAACAAAACTCAACGCCTGACGGGAGCCGACAAAGCATCCCGAAACTGCCCAGGTTGAACCATTAATCGTTCCCGGATTCGTCCCGCTTGTTTGATTATCTGCGAGATCAGTTCCGGAACCATTACTCATCTTATAATACGCAGCCAGATTTGTTTCATTCCCGGTAAGTTCCTTATACATATTTGCTTTTATTTCTTCCTCAGTACGGAAGGTATTCCAGATACGCACTTCATCAATTTTTCCGTACCAGTCATTAGCCCAATCATTATGACGTCCTATCTTCAGAGGCTCGTCGTTTCCGTTATTCGGACCTATTACATCACCACCAGCGAACGATTTTTCGGTTCCATTAACAAAAACTTTTCTGTAAGCCCCAGATCCTGCTTTATAAACACAGGCTATATGATACCATTTGTTTGTTGTAATCACTCCTGATGAGGTGTATAAATTGTCAAAATACAGGCTGCCATTCGGGTTTACTCTGATAAAATAACTCGCATCCGAGTTGTTGTACTTGCTTAAAACAGCTCTTCCAGTATTACTTGCAGTTAAAACATCCGCGTAAATCCATGCTTCGATAGTATAAGACTGGCTTGATGTAAAATCAATACTTGCATTATCTGCAATAGAGACGTAATCGTCCGTTCCGTCAAATTTCAATGCATATCCGCCGATCTGAGCTATGATTGGACCGGATAACAGCAGGATTAAAACAATCAGTAAATATTTTCTCATACGATGTTTCCTTATTTTGGTGAATGTCAATTAATTCATTTCATATATGTATTATAATATCACGGGGTAAACTCCGTAAATGTAACAATGCTCATTTAATTATATTCAGTTTTTTGGTGGATATGAATTCTCCGGCTGTTAATCTGTAGAAATAAATTCCGCTTGAGAGTTTTGATGCGTTAAACAATACGTCGTAATATCCGGCTGATTTTATTTCATTGTTTAGCAGCGTTGCAACCTTTTCGCCAATAATATTGAACACTTCAAGAGTTACCCTGGTGTCGGCAGGGAGACCGAATCTGATTGTGGTGCCTGGATTAAATGGATTCGGATAGTTCTGGCTAAGCTCAAAAGCAGATGGGAGAAGGTTCTCAATTTCCACTTCCTTGCTGAATGAGGAAGTTCCGTCGCTGTCAATCTGTTTTAGGCGATACCGGATTTTATGATTTTGTGACTGTAAGGATGCATCATTCAGATCATCAGTGAACGAATATTCCTTAGGAGAATTACTATTTCCGGCACCGGGTACAAAACCAATTTTATCCCATTCAGGATTCTCTGTCTTCAGACTTCTTTCCACCTCAAATCCGTAATTGTTTACTTCGGTGGATGTTTTCCAACTGATAATCACAGAGGATCCTGAAGCTTTTGCCGTTAAAGATGAGAGTTCAACAGGGAGGGGAGAGGAATTATCTGCAGTTGTCCATCTGGACATACTCGTAACATTTGTCAATGAAAAAGTATTATCAGAAGCATTAAAAGCAGCCGATTCCTGTTTTATCCAGGTTGTGCCACCATCGGAAGATTTGTATAACCTCAAGTCGTTCTCAGAACCGCCATTTAACTCATCCTGATGATATTTGTATAAAATATCCACATTAAAAGTCCCAGAAGCAGTCACATCATAATATCTTCTGGTGTTGTAGAAAAGTCCACCGGAAAGGTGTTCAGAATGCCCGCGGGTAATAACAGTATTCCCACTAAAACCCCCGCTGTTTATTTTCAGGCTAAGTCCTAATCCAGCAATATTAGTAAGCGAAGTCAGTCCTGAAAGAGGCCTTGAGGTTGTAATAGTTCCGGCAGACCCGTATAAACGATAGTTGCCTTCGCTTAAATAACCTGAAGTTCCAAGAGTAATCTCTTTACCATTGAGATTAATATTTTTGCCGAGTATTAAAAATCCGTTCACTGTGAAACCGGAACTAAGTACAGGAGTCGCTAAGGAGGAGAAGAGCAAATGATTTACAGTCGGAGCGCCGGTAATATCAGTCTCGTTCCCCAGATTCCATTTGTAAAGACCTATATTGTCTGTGGAAACCGGGGCAGTTCCACTGCTCCAGTTTGTAGCGGTTGACCATGTGGAGTTTTCGGAGCCAATCCATGTGTTAAATGCAGTGGAGGCAACCCAGTCCGTGGCTGCGTCCATATTAGTTAGAGTGCCGTTCTTTCCATTATTTGTGCAATCATATAAAGTTGTTCCATCATAATGGTCAAATCGATAATAAGCAATAAGTCCGGTTTCATTTCCGACCAGATTAACCATCATATTTTCGCGCAACTGGTCTTCTGTACGGACGCTATTCCAGATTCTTATCTCATCAATCTGACCTAAAAATTCGTATCTTCCTGAATGATAAGAATTATTTTGAAACACATTTGCAATAGTCATCCTGTTTACCGAAGGAGAGACAGAAATAGTACCGCTTGCATCAAGTTTTCCATTGATATACAATTTTAAATTGTTTCCATCTTTAGTCACTGCCACATGATTCCATTTTCCATCGTTTACCTTCGAATTACTAGAGACATAATACCATCCGCTCACATCCATTCCAAACTCGATATTTCCTGTACTCATACGAAACTCAACTACATTTTGATCTGTATTGTTCCCCCAATTAACGATTTCTTCTTCCGTACGAGTACTGGTAGATTTTATCCAGGCTTCTATTGTCAGAGCAGTATTATTATATGCAGGTGAGTATGCCTCGGAGAAAGCAACATAATCATCAGTTCCGTCAAAATCGAGCGCCTGGCGGGAACCTGCAAAGCTGCCTGAAGCTAACCAGGTAGGACCATTTGTTAAGGTGCCTGAGACATTGTTGCCGCTATTGTCTGTCAAAGTTGTTCCGGAACCATTACTCATTTTATAGTAGACCTTCAAGTTTGAGTGCGTGCTGATTTCCTTATACATATTTGCCTTAATTTCATCTGCTGTAAGTACCACATCCCATATGCGGACTTCATCAATCATTCCACCAAAATAACGTCCACTGCTAGGATCTGAATGAGATCCAAGAGTTAAATTCTCACTTATATTATCTGGATTTCCGGATGGATTAGTGTTTGTATTCATCAACACTCCATTTTTGTATGCTCTTAGATTCTCACCATCATAAGTGGCAGCAAGGTGATACCATACATTGCCTGTCAGAGGTCCAAAACTGGCATTATGCCATGTACCTCCAACATTAATTGCTGCTGCGCCCCTGAAATCGGGTGATGGATGATTCCAGTTTATTTGATAATTGTGATTTCGATGCACCACACCTGTACCATCTGTGCTATATGAAGGGGCTGAATTTCCCTTTACCCAGCATTCAATGGTAAATATATTTATCTGAGTGTTGTAGTTTGTGGACACATAATCGTCTGTTCCATCAAATTTCAGGGCATATCCGCCGATCTGTGGATACAGGGTTATTGTTGAAAATAATAAAAAGAGAGTGGTAATTAAATTTTTCATACATCAGCTCCTTAAAATAAAATTATGTAATTATTTTGTAAACTTTTTTACTTAAGCTTTACAGGAATTTATTTGTTACTGAGTAATTATATAAAGGGAGCTTGTAAACGCTCATTTCCGTTGTAAATCCTAAGGAGAGAAGTGTGGAGATTTGATGGGCAGAGTGGTGGTTAACCATTCCTGCATTATTTGATGTATATCCACCTGTTAAAAAACCGAAGTGGCGGCATATTTTAGAAACGAAAAAAGACAAAACGAATTTTTTCATACTGCACTTCCTTATTTTGATTGTTGGAAGTAAATAAGTTATTAATGATGTTTAAATTTCTAAAAAAAAATATTTCTATGCAAGAAAAAAATAGTATTTTACTATTTTTTTTTACTTGGAGAACAGTGGGAAGGACTATCTGGAATTTGTTGTTTCAGTAGTTATATCTATTTTCTAACTAATGCCAGGGTAACTCCAATTACTGATGATTTAAGTGCTTTGTATTCCTTTGCCTGGTTTTCCAGGTATTTTGAGAAGAGGGGGGCTTTTTCGGGGTATTGATTGCTCAGTTCAGCGCAGCGGGATTTGAGTTTTTCAAATTCTGTGTCGTAAGCAGTGATATTCTTTTCATCCTCCCGGGCAATAATTTCTTCTATTACTTTCAAACCGGCAGATTTAAAATATCCGAACAGCTTTTCCCTGGCAAGTACCTGTGGAAAGGCGGGATCAGGATCTACTCCGGTATATGCCTCGTCCAGGATTATCATGCCTTGTTCGTTCAGGTGCGTTATTAATTGCTCTAATGTCGTGTAATAATCACCGAATACGGGTCCAACCGCACCAAGAATAATAATATCCTGAGCAGGCAGAGTCTGAAGGACTTCCCTTAAATCACCAACCCGGAATTTGCACAAAGCAGACACGTTATACTCTTTAGCCTTTTCAATTGCCGTCTCTATGAATTCGGGGACTCCGTCAACTCCAAAGCAGTTATAATTCAGTTCCCGGGCTATTTTTACGGATACGGGTCCCTTACCGCAACCAAGGTCGGCCACTTTCAGATCAGTTTTACCGGGGAAATGTTTTTTAATGATGCGAATGATAGTATCGGGATCAGAGCCCATTTCCCAAAAGTCACTCAGGATGTAAGAAAGGAAAGGGAAAAGCTCCTCATCAAATACGCCCATTGCCTCAGATATGGATTCTTTTAATGTTTTCATAACCGAAAATAATTTTATGCTGCAAATATATGAATAAGAAACGGTAATTACCAGGATAGACTGAGTGATGATGAGAAAGAGAAACACTTAACAGTAGTGTGAATATAGAGAATTACTTTTATACAAAAGCGTATTCCTGATGAAAATCAGCTCCCAAATGCGGAGTAATCAGATAACTGACGGACGGTGTTACACATAATATAAAGCAATGTCAGAAGTAAATTACTTAAAGCAACTGCCTGTACAGGGGAGCAGCGATACATATAAAACCGCTCCTCTTTCCCGGAGGGGAATCTATTTCATCAAGGTAAGTTTTTTTACTGCTATATTGCTGCCTGCTTTAATGCGGCAGAAATATATTCCACTTGGGAGGTCGTAGGCATTGAAGTATGTTTCGTGAATTCCCGCCGGAGTTATTTCGCCATTTATCAGTGTTGCTACTTTTTCACCGGTAATGTTAAAGATCTCAAGAGTAACACGGGTTTCTTCCGGAAGACTAAAATTTATTGTGGTGCCCGGGTTAAAGGGATTCGGGTAGTTCTGCACAAGATTGAAAGTCGCAGGGGGGTTATTCTCAATTTCCACTTCCTTACTGTACGAGAAAGTACCGTCGTTGTCAATCTGCTTCAGGCGATACCGGATTCTAAGATCGTTCGGATGCTCGAAAACGTCACTGAACGAATATTCCTTTACCGAGTTGCTGTTTCCCGAACCGGACATAAATCCAATCTTCTCCCAGTTGGCAGACTGCATATCAATGACGACTGCCCGCTCAATTTCAAATCCATAGTTGTTCACTTCTGACTCAGTTTGCCAGGTCAGTTTAACTTCTTTTGCGGAAGAAAATGCCTGGAAGCCGGTTAATTCAACAGGCAAAACCAAATCACCGGTAATTTCGAATAGAAATGACATAATACCTAAATCATAATAACCCCACGATGCTTCAGAATCAAAACTTCCAGCAAATGACTGTACATTCGGAATATGTCCATAACCATTGTAAGAACTAGATGAAGTCAAGGCAAACGAAGGTTGATTTGAGTTGCTTTTTATCACCAGCCAGTATTTTGTATTTGCAGCTAAATTTGTATTCCCCATTGCATAATAAGTCGCAAACTGAGTGCCTGCATTATAACTAACGAAATTTGCCTGAAAAAGCTGGGTGCCAATTCCACCAGACATATTGGAACTATATACTGCCGGTAAAATATTTTGATGGTTTGTTTCTATTTTAATCACTATTCTCTCGACTTCAAATGAATTGCCATCGGTTAGAAACGCCTGGGCGTATCTCTCGGAGGTAGTGTATAAATACTCAGAACCTGTTTGAGGTTCATATAGGTTTCTGATAATTGTTAACTGAGCCATTGATAAACAATGCAGTAGGATAAAAGCAAATAGAAAGTAGATTTTAATCATAATTTCCTCATAGGTTTCACACTAAAAATATCATACGGAAACAATTGCTGGAAGTAGTGATCAATCATAACAGAATTCACCGGTGAAAAAATTGCCCTCTTATCACCGATGGATTTTTATAAAACTAACTGACTTTCAACCCGGAAAGCTTATCACACTGTTCCGGAAAATTGTTACTTATTAAACATTTTGAACTTTTCATAAGTTCCACTTGATTTTAGATATATGCAACTTATTCGGAAACAAATCATCATATCAGAAAATACAAGGAGATATAATGTACAATAATTCAAAAGTAATCGAAGCAAATTTTGAGGATGCGCAGAGCAAAGTAACCGAAGCATTGTCAGCACAGGGTTTTGGCGTGCTGACGGAGATTGACGTTCAGGCGACCTTAAAGAAAAAACTTGATGTGGATTTCAGAAAGTACAAAATACTTGGTGCTTGCAATCCCCCCTTTGCATATAAAGCCCTCTCGATGGAAGAAAATATAGGCGTGCTGATGCCCTGCAACGTGGTTATTCAGGAAATTGAAGCAGGCAAGGTAAGAGTTTCCGCAGTTAATCCGCTGGAAGCGATGAAAGCAGCCGGGAACGAGAATCTTGCTTCCATAGCAGGAGAGGTAAGCGAAAAGCTGCTTAAAGCACTGGAAAGTTTATAAACTCCGGGATTATTTGCTAATAGAAAAAGAGTGACGAGATTACAAGTCCCACCAGGGCAATACCCCAGGTATAGACAATCGTGTTCCAGAGTATTTTCTGGACGTCAATCTGTACTTCGTTAGCGAGCCAAACGTTCTGGGTGTTGGTCGGATCGCTGATTCCCTGAATCTGACCAACCGCCATAAGCAGTCCCATTATAGCCCCCGGATTCATTCCGCTTGCCAGGAAAATAGCCGCAATTCCGTAACCCATACCCCAGACATTCAGCGGACCTCTGTATAGCGCCAGTGGCGCGCATGCAGTAAAGAGAAGGATGTACACAAATCCGTTGGAAGGTACGATCTCTGCAAGTACCGGCTTTAACAGCAGTAGTACGGGCCAGCCGGCTGAATAAGCGGTGCTGCTTAAATTCGAGGGACCCATCACGGCATTCAGGAGCATTCCAATTCCCAGCATCAGGGCAACCGCCGGCATAACCACTCCCCCCCCTTCTAGTATTGAACGGGTAAATATATTCAGACTGCCTTTTCTGTATGTGGAAAGGAATCCGTATATCAGTCCGCAGATAAATGCCGCTATGAAATTCATATCAAAAAGAAGAATCAAAAAGAGGGGAACCACCGGAGTGAAAAACGAAATCCAGTTCCTTTTCCCTTCATCTCTTTTTGCAAAAAGTCTTAATACCGAGAGTGCGAAAAGCAATAATATACCCGCACCAATGGCATACTTCATGTAAAGTCCTACTCCCTTAATCAGAAGTCCAAACTGCCATTTCTTATAAGGAGATAATCCTGAATAAGCAAAATAGAGCATACCGATAATTACGAGGAAAATCAGAGAATAAAGAACAATCTTTCCGAATCTGATATCGTGTCCGTCCCGGTAAAGCTGAATGGTTATATAGAGTATGGCGGTTACGAAAGTCAGCAGGAACATTACCATTGCAAAGGGGCGTACGGTATCAATCGGGAGGGATAAAACGGTTGTATAGAGTGCCCAGTTACCCACGTTTAAAATCCCGCCTATGCTGATTCCGAAGAGGAAAACCCCCACAATTGTAACCGGACCCACCCCAACGGAAGCGAGGATAGGGAGTACGATTGTCGAAACCATTATGATCGCCCCAAGTCCCCCAAGTGTAGTGAAAAGGAGGATAATCAGGATCAGCATAATCAGGGTGATGATAAACGGTTTATCCCCCGAAAGTTCAGCACCAATTTTTATAAATCCCTCCGCTATACCGGTTTTCTGGAGGAGTATGCTGAGCATGCTTCCGAAAATAGCTATTGTGTAAGCCTCCGCAAGACGAAGGGTCCCCTGACCAAGCACGAGCTGAAGAGTATCCGCAACCGAAACTCCGGAGATAATGGGGATCAGAAATGCCATTATGGGTAAGGCAAGTAGTGCGGGAATTTTCCTGAGGAACATTGCGACCGCAAGTGCTACGAAGACGAGCAGTAATAAAGAGAGTTGTACTATTTCCATATCCCAAAAATAATGAGAATTTGGGAAACCACAAAAAGGGATGATTAAGTGAACAGTGAGAGAGAATAAACCGGTGGGGAAGGAGGTGAACTGGTTTCTGTTAATTTATATGCTAAAAAGTGTTATCTTTACACCTCAGATTTTTAACCTAAGGAACTCAAATGTCATTCGCAAGAAAAATTCTCGATTTTTTTAAAAGAAAAGAAAAAGTCACAATCGGCGGTGGTACTAAAGCGATCGAAAAACAGATTTCACAGGGAAAAATGACCGCCCGGGACAGAATTAAAGCAATCGTGGATCCCGATTCATTCCATGAGTACGACCTGTTTGTTGAGCATGCCGGAAAGGATTTCGGTATGGATAAAAAACAACTTCCCGGAGACGGGGTTATAACCGGAACTGGGACCATCAACAATCACCCCATTGCAATTTATGCGCAGGATTTTACCGTGGCAGGAGGGTCTCTTGGACTTGCCCATGCCAGGAAGATCACTAAAATAATGGATCATGCAATCAAACTTGGCATTCCGCTTATTGGCATCAACGACTCGGGGGGCGCGCGTATCCAGGAAGGGGTTAATTCACTTGCCGGGTACGGAGAAATTTTCTATCGTAACACAATTGCCAGCGGGGTTATTCCCCAGATATCAGTTATTCTGGGTCCCTGTGCCGGAGGTGCTGTTTATTCACCGGCACTTACCGACTTTGTTTTTGTTGTTGATAAGATATCCAAAATGTTCATTACCGGTCCCGAGGTTATAAAGACGGTGCTCGGCGAGGAGATCTCGATGGAGGATTTAGGAGGTGCGCGCGTGCAGACGGAAATTTCGGGGAATGCACATTTCTTTGCCAATAGTGAAATGGAGTGTTTTGAACAGATAAAGAAACTGATGACATACATTCCCTGGAACAATTCCAAGAAAGCCGAACCATTCCCACCAAAGCCGCCTAAAAAAGGAATAAATATTGATAACATCATACCTGCCGAGGCAAACAAGCCGTACGACGTAAGGGAGGTAATAAGAGCCGGGGCAGATGATTCAGAGTTTTTCGAAATTCAGGAATTCTTTGCGCCTAATATAGTAATCGGTTTCTGCAGAATGAAAGGGGAGACTGTGGGTGTGGTTGCTAACCAGCCGTTAGTGCTTGCCGGTGTGCTGGATGTGGACTCATCCGATAAAGCCGCCAGGTTTATCCGATTCTGCGATTCTTTCAATATCCCTATTATCACGCTTGTGGATTTACCGGGATACCTTCCCGGAGTGGATCAGGAACATGCGGGGGTTATTCGCCACGGTGCAAAGGTACTATATGCCTACAGCGAGGCAACTGTGCCGAAAATAACGGTGATTCTCCGCAAGGCATATGGAGGTGGATATATTGCAATGTGTTCCAGGCATCTTGGTGCAGACTTTGTATTTGCTTGGCCTACCGCCGAGATTGCAGTTATGGGACCGGAAGGGGCAGCGAACATAATATTCAAATCGGAAATATCCGCCAGCCCGAATCCTGAACAGACCAGACGCGAAAAAGTCCACGAGTACACCGAGAAATTTGCGAATCCCTACGTTGCGGCTGCCAACGGACATATTGATGCCGTAATTAATCCACTGGAGACGCGGGAGTATCTTATCCACTCTCTGAATATTTCCAAATCCAAAAGGGAAATCCGTCAGCCTAAGAAGCACGGTATCCCCCCATTTTAGAGGAGGAAAGTATGGAAAAGCAAGAAATGTCCAAATTGATTCTGGACGATATGGCTTATGAGACCAGACTGACTACAAAGTTCCTGAAGCGCAGGGAGTACACCAAACCGGATCCTAAAAAGATCACGGCTTTTATTCCCGGAATTATTCAGAATATCCGCGTCAGGAAGGGGGAGAAGGTTGAAAAAGGAACAGAGATGATGACACTCGAAGCGATGAAAATGAAGAACATCATAATTGCGCATGAGGATGGCAGGATAAAGGAAATTTATGTAAATGAGGGGGAAATGGTTACTAAGAATAAACTGCTTTTGGAGTTGGAATAAAGAAAAGAGGCATACCTTGCATGCCTCTTGAAAACTTAAATTCCTGTAAACCGGTTTCTTTTCTGCGCGTCAGTAAATCAGCTTCAGAACCCTGTCGAGCCGGATCGATGCGAGCAGTTTGAAAAGCTGTGTGAATGGAATATCCCTGTCCCACGAGAAGAGCACTATAAATGCCTGCCCCACAACCATATCCCTTGGCACAAGTCCCCAGTAGCGGCTGTCGGCACTGTCATCGCGGTTATCCCCCATCATAAAATAATAATCCTTTTTGAAAGTATAGGAAGACACAGGTTTTCCCTCAATAGTGATCGTTCCGTTGGTAACGCCAACCACACGCTTTCCGTGCTCGCGGTCAATAATAGTGCGCCACCATTCAACATTATCAGGGGTAAGGTCAATTTTAAGTCCTTTTTTCGGAATCTTCAAAGGTCCGTAGTTATCCTCGTTCCAGGGGGCACCATTCGGGAATATCCTGGGATTAACCTGTCCCTTAGGTACCGGGAAAGGGGAGAGGTATTGTATGTTGGGCGGAATGGGAAATTCTTTATTATTTACAAACACCACCTTGTCCCTTATCTCCACAACATCCCCCGGCATGCCTATCAGGCGCTTGACGTAGTTGAGGTTAAGTGTTTTGGAGACCATGTCATCACGGTCACCCGGGTACTCAAAAACCACCACATCATTAGGTTCAGGTTCTCTTATTGAGGGGAGGGTAAAGTAAGGAATCTCAATCTCCGTGAAAGGGATATACTTTCCCGAGGAGGAGCCGTAAATAAATTTGTTCACCAGCACAAAATCGCCAACGAGAATTGTCCGCTCCATTGAACCGGTAGGGATCCGCGTGTTCTGAATGATGAACGTAATTATCAGCAAGGCGGCAATGCCTGCAAAAAAGAGGGACTTGACAAACTCAATTGCTTTTTCCCTTGGGGTTTTTACAATTTTCAATTCCTCTTCGGTCTTAATACCAACGAATCTTCTTAATCTATCCTTAAACGACAAAATCAACTCCTGAATAATTAATAAACCAATTTACTACAAAAAACAATTAATTTCCAACCGCGGATTTACCCAGTTTACCGCTTAAAATAATATTCACCAATTTCGGATTAGCCTTGCCCCGGCTCTCCTTCATAATCTGTCCGATAAAAAAGCCGAAAACTTTCTCCTTGCCGGCTCTGAACTCCTCTGCCTGGGCGGGGTGCCTGGCAATAACTTCATCAATCATTTTTTCCAGTCCGGCAGAATCGGAAATCTGTCTCAGATTTTTCCGCTCAATAAGATCGGCTGCTTTTTCCCCTGAATCGGCAATCTCGTCAAAAACCATTTTGGCAATCTTGTTGCTTATCTCCCCGCTGTTTATCATATTTATCAGCGAGGCAATTTCTTCAGGGGGAACGGGGAACTGATTCACGGTTATTTTTCTTTCATTAAGCAGGCGCAGAACGTCGGTCATAATCCAGTTGGCTGAGGACTTGAAGTCGGAAGTTATAGAAGCAACCGCCTCATAAAAATCAGCCAGCTCGCGGGACTGGGTAATCACCCCCGCATCGTATGGGGAAAGGGAATGGTCTTTAACATAGCGATCGAAACGTGCCCTCGGCATTTCCGGCATAATCATTTTAAGCTGCTCTGTCCACTCACCGGAAATTGAGAACTCCACCAGATCGGGATCGGGGAAGTATCGGTAATCGTTCGATTCCTCTTTACTTCTCATAATGCGTGCAGAACCCGAATCCGGATCCCACAAAAGCGTTTCCTGCGTAACCTTTCCGCCATCCAGGATCAGTTCCGTTTGTCTTTCAATTTCATAATTTATAGCCTTCTCGGTATTCCTGAAAGAGTTCATATTTTTAATTTCAGTTTTCACCCCTAAAATACCGGAGCCCGCGGGCATTACGGAAACATTGGCATCGCACCTTAGGGAGCCTTCCTCCATATTCCCGTCGCAGATATCAAGATACCTGACAATAGTGCGCAGGGAGGAAAGAAATTCCACTGCCTCGGCAGCGGAGCAAATTACCGGTTCTGTAACAATCTCAAGCAGCGGTACTCCGCTTCGGTTAAGATCAATCGCAGTCGTTCCGTCGTGAAGGTGAATGGACTTCCCCGCATCCTCTTCAACATGAATCCGGTTAAGGGCTATTTTTTTATCTCCCGCAAATATGTATCCACCAAGACACACAGGTTTTTCAAGCTGGGAAATCTGGTAACCCTTCGGGAGGTCCGGATAGAAATAATTTTTCCTTTCGAAAAGAGATTTTCCGGAAATAGTAGAATTGCATGCAATGCCAAGCAGGATTGCAAAATCAATCGCCTTTTTGTTAAGAACGGGGAGTGCCCCGGGATGCCCCAGACAAACGGGGCAGACGTTGCTGTTCGGCTCATCTCCGAATTTAGCGGAACAGCCACAAAATAACTTCGTGGCTGTTTTTAATTGTACATGAATTTCCAGTCCGATAACCGGAACTAAAGCGGGGGACATATCCATTACCGGGCTATCAGAACTTTATACTCCCAGCCTTTAAGCACCAGCTTGTTTTTCTTTTTAATCGTAAGCTTCTCACCGGTAAAATAATCGGTGTAAGTACCGAAGGCTTCCCTGGTTGTAAGGGAAATATCGGCAGTTTCTGAAGTAAGATTGGCAATTACCAGTATCTTCTGATTATCGCGGGAGCGGATAAAAGATGCAACCTGGTCCCGTTTTTTAGTAATCATCTTGACGGAAAGGAAATCCCCCCCCTGCATTCCGTTATGAAGCGGGGAGTACTCCTTTTTCAGAGTTGTCAGACTCTTGTAAAACGGAGTGAATTCAGACTCCTTCCATTTAATCGGGTCCTTTTCAAAAAAGTCAAGCCTGTCCATATTTCCTGCTTCCTGACCGGAGTAGATAAGCAGCATGCCTGGCAGGGTTGTGCACAGGACGGCGAGCGGTTTTGCACCATCGCCGAACTTTTCAAACTCAGTACCGTTCCACGAATTCTCATCATGATTAGTGGTAAAGCGCATCCGGAAAGCATTCTTCGGATAGTCTTTTAATTCCTTTTCGATAAGATTTGTAATGGCTATACTGTTCGCTTTTCCTTTTATCACCTCAACCATAAGATGGTGCAGATTCCAGGAATAGGTCATATCGAAAGCATCGGTATGAAGAGCAGGATCCTCCCACTCAGCAAGCATAAACACCGGTTTAATAGCCTCAAGCTTAGGACGGAGCTGATTCCAGTAGGGTGTAGGAACCATGCCTGCAACATCGCAGCGATAGCCGTCAATATCAAAATCGCGAACCCAGTACTCAAGCGCCCTGTTCATTTCCTGCCAAAGCCCTTTATTATTGTAATCAAGGGCAATAACATCACTCCAGTCGGGAACAGGGGGAACAAAATTGCCAAGTGAATCCCGTTTGTAGAAATCGGGATTGGAAACTGTCCATCCGTTATCCCAGGAAGTATGATTGGCAACCCAGTCAATAATAACATACATACCGAGTTTATGGATTTCTGATACAAGCTGCCTGAAATCGTCCTTCGTCCCCAGATCCGGGTCAACATCAAAGTAATCCTTAACCGAGTAGTAAGAACCGAGCGTTCCCTTTCTGTTCAGTTCACCGATAGGGTGTATTGGCATGAACCAGAGTATTCCAACGCCAAGCTCTTTAAGACGGGGGAGATGCTGCATGAACTCCTTAATAGTTCCGCTTTCAGTAAACTGCCTTAAATTGACTTCGTAAATCACCTTGTCGAAGCTCCATTTGGGAGCATTGATATTCGATGCAGGCTGACCAAAAAGTCTGCCGAAGAAAGAGAATAAAATCAGTGACAAAAAAAATAGCCTTTTCAAATATACCTCCGCATATATCAGAGTTATTTTACAATACCCAACAATTCAACCGAGAAAATAAGCATAGCGCCCGGGGGAATAACACCCTGACTTCCCTGATCGCCGTATGCGAGATCGGAAGGAATGTAAATTTCCCATTTATCTCCGACCTTCATAAGCTGCAGAGCCTCAGTCCAGCCTTTAATAACGCCGTTAAGGGGGAATTCAGCCGGTTCACCTCTTTTAACGGAGCTGTCGAATATTGTACCATCCAGCAATCTTCCCTCGTAATGAACGCGGACTTTATCAGTTGCCTTTGGTGAAGGACCGTTACCTGAAGAAATCACTTTGTACTGCAAGCCAGATGCGGTAGCAACCACGCCAGCGGTGGTTTTATTCTTTGCAAGGAATTCAGCACCTGCTTTTTTATTAGGAGCCGCCTGTTCCTCAAGTTTCTTCATCTGTTTAGCAGCCATATCCTGCTGAAGCTGAGCAAACACAGCCTGCATTTCCTCCTCCGTAAGTACGAAATTGGAATCCTTTTCCATAGCGTCTTTTATACCCTGCATAAATAATTCCAGGTCAAGATTCAGACCATCTGTTTTAATATTTTTACCGATATTGATTCCGATGCTATAACTAACCTTTTGATCCTGTGTTTTCAAATCGTCTTTAGTAACCGTCTGGCAAGAGACGAGACCAAAGCTAAGAGCTGCGAATAAAACAATAAATCTCACAATTACTCCAATAAATAATTAAAAAAAATTAACCAGATAAAATAATGAAAAGGGAGGAAGAAAAAAAGGAAGAAATAGGATAAAAGGGGAGACGGAAAAAAGGTTTAGTTGTTGCTTTGTCGATTTGTTAAGAAGTCATTTATTGTTTTAACCCCTCCCCCTCTTGAGAGGGGAAAATCCCTTCACTGCATACCATTCACTATTCACTGTTTACTGTTCACCGTTCCCCCGCCGGAAGAGTAAAACAAAAAACCGATCCCTCTCCCTCTTTACTCTCCACCCAAATAGTCCCACCGTTTTTCTCAACAAACTCCTTGCATAATAATAGTCCTAATCCGCTGGTAGGTTCCATTTCAGTTCCTCTGGTCCCAATTTTTTCTCCCAGCTTAAAAAGTTTCTTTGCATACTCCCCGCTCATCCCCACACCATTATCCTTCACTGCAATTTCCACCATTTCACCGGTACGGGTTGCGGAAACTGATACTTTCCCCCCCCGCTTAGTATATTTCAGTGCATTCGATAAGAGGTTTCTCAGGACCGTATCAGTCATATGCTTATCCGTATAAATATCCGGACAGTCATCGTAAGTACTTTTCACCTCAATTTTCTTTTGCTCTGCCTTGAGAGATAGGAAAGAAATGCTATCCCGGATTAATTTTCCGGAGTCAAGAATTTCAGGATTGGTAGTGAGTACGCCCCGTTTCATATTTGCCCATTCAAGCAGATTTTCAAGAAGTTCATACACGTTCTTCCCTGAATTATGGATTTCCGTAACGAACTCAACAATCTCGTCCATAGACAAATTTTCTTTATCATGAATAATAACTTCCATCAGACCAAGGATGGCATGGAAAGGACTGCGGAGATCATGTGCTATAATTGAAAAGAACTTATCCTTTTCAGCATTTGCAAGAAAAAGTTCTTCATTTTTCTGTTTGATAAGTGCCTCAGCTGCTTTTCTGGCAGATACATCAATTATAATAGGCTGGATAAACTCCCTGCCTTCTCTCGTAAAAGAGGAGCAGTAAAGATCCACGTCGCGTATTGAGCCGTCAGCCCTTTTTTGTTTAACCTCAAAATGACTTCCCTCATGGCAAAGTACCTTTTTCACCCGTTCTTTGATTTCCTCGGCAGGCATCAGATTAATATCGCCGATATTCATTTTTACCAGTTCCTCTTTGGTCCAGCCATAGAACTTCTCGGCAGCTTTATTTGCATCCACAATCAATCCGGTCATCGGATCAACAATTAACTGAACAGCCTCATGATCTTCGAACAGCATTCGGTAATACCTTTCCCGTTCGGCAAGTTCTTTTTCAGTTTTCTTTAATGTGGTAACATCTCGTGAGATACTCATAACAGTGGAGACATTCCCCTCGGAATCAAATTCCGGAATCAGACTCCAGTCAAACCAGAACTCACCGTTGTTAACCGGGGCAATTTCCCTGAATGATTTACCGGTGGAGAAAACCTCGTCAATTCTTTTATGCCAGTATTCATATTCCTCTTTTAAAAATCCAAGCTCCGCATTTGTTTTACTCAGAAAATCTGAGGCGTTGATCTTAAAGTAATTTACTGCAGCGGAATTAACATAGAGGTGTTTATGCTCCTTGCCAAAACGCATAATTATATCATCTGCATTTTCGGCAAGCGTCCGGAATTTTCTTTCACTTTCAGCAAGTGCTTTTTCAGCAACTTTGCGGTCGGTAATATCATCAAAAAGGTATGCGAATTTGCCCGGTTCAGGGGAGAAAGTGAGTTGTCTGAAGTATCTTTCAAGGTCATATGAGTAGAGTTCCTTATTCTCAATTCCCCCTCCAAAAGCTATTTTTACGCTTGAATCGAGTTCAAGGGGACCCGTCTGCGGAAACAACTCCATCATTGTTTTTTCTAAAATATCATCTATCCTCATTCCGGTCTGCTTTTGAAAAGCGAGGTTGGCATTCAGCAGGAGGGCATCCACCACTTTTCCGGAATCATCCTTAATAGCCTCATAGAGGGCAAACCCCTCTGCCATATTATCGAAGAGATTTCTGTATCTCGATTCGCTGGCTTTAAGTTTTTCTTCGGCTTGTTTCCGTGAGGTAGTGTCATCCATATACAGATTGACATAGTCTTTTTTCTCACTTATTATCAGAATACCTGCGAAGATGTTAATTGGTTTTATAAAACTTTCGAGTCTTTTTTCATCACCTTTGAGGGCAACTGTAAGCAATGCATCTATAATCTCGGGATTGGATTCGTTCAAACCCGGTATTACTTCGCATAATTTTTGCCCGGCAATATCTTTCTTACCGGTCATTTTTTCAAAAGAAGAGTTTGCGCTAAGTATTAGGAAATCGTGTGGTTGGTTATCCTTGTAAATAAGCTTCAGATAAACGCCACCTACGGTAATTTTTTCCATGAACGACAGCCTGGAACTGTCTATTTCATCAGACGAGTTTTGTTCCATCATATTTTCTCCCGTTAGATTTGATTATTGGTATAAAAATCCGGAAACCGAACACCGGAGTATATACATTGTCAGAATTATTAAAAATCGTGACTTTCGGTATGCGAAATTAAAACATAATTGACATGATTCCAAACAGTTTTTTACCCGCGATTTTGATCGGGATACGAAATTGATACTTTTGATATTGAACCTCATCAGAAAACATAACCAATCATTATAGCATTTACTTTTTTCTTACAAGGGACTCAGGCAAATGCCTGCTCTTAAACGCTAAGTACCGCAAAGTTTTCCGCATAGTCACGCAGAGAAAAAGAATTCCTTACTGCCTTCTGTCTTTTAACCTTTTAATCTTTTTTTCTCCATGAAAAACAACACAGAGGCGGATTATCTTTTTTCCGTCTTCATCCATCCATTCAACTTAATGACTATAAATGACCATTAATGACGGCGCAGGTAAACTTCTCCCTGCTCTGTCGGAATGACCAACAGATGAGTACGTCAATTGAGCTGATGCAGTTTCTTCATGAATACGGATGGGGTGAGTCCGGTGTAATCCTTGAATGCGGAAATAAATGTTGTTCTGTTGGAAAAGCCTACGGCTTTGTATATAGTATCAATTTTATCAATATCTCCCACATCTTCATTATGTTTCATAATTTCAATTGCTTTAGTTATTCTGAGATTATTGATATATGTATTGAACGGCACTCCATAATGTGTGTGGATTAACTTTGACAGGAAAGTTCTGTTCGTCCCGAGGTCATGTGCTAAATTATCGAGTGTTAAATAGGTCTTTTTGTAAACTTCTTTTTCATTCATCTCTGATTCAAGTTTATGTAAAAAGCTATTCATTTTAGCTTTATTCCCATTGTTTTGATGCCCGTTCAACACAACTGCAGGTTCGGGGGACTCACTTTCTTTATCCGGTGCAGAAGCGGAATTAAATCCATCTCGTTCATCTTTACCGTCATCCTGCTTTTTGCCGAGTTCGGTTACTTCCAGATTTTTAAACACGAGATTTCTATATGCTTCGCTCATATTGAAATAAAAGAATAATAAAATCGTCACAAATAAAAAAATGGCAATAATTGCACCAAATAACAGAAGCTGTCTGTTTTGATAGAAATCCACTTCAGCCTCTGATTTTTTCAGTTTATCATTCATCAGCAGGTAAATTGCCGCCTTTATGTTTCGCCTCGAAGCTAGTGAATCCACGAACCGGTCGTATAACTTGTAATTTTCCAGTGCCTTAGGAATATCCCCGGATTTTTCATATGATACCGACAGGTACTTAAAAACCTGAGCATAAGAATCTGAATAATTGTAATTTGCATCAGTTAATTTCGACTTTTCCAACAATTGAATGGAAAGGGGATAGTCTTCTTCCAGGTATTTTAACCTGCCGCACAGCAAATAGTAGCTTCTCCAGTATTTGGGCCAGTTAAGTTTCGAATTCAGAAGGAATACCTTCTCTAAAAATATCTTTGCACTATCTAAATTATTCAGATCAATTGCATTTTCGGCAAGGTTTAAGTAGGAGTAAGTAATCCTTACGGAATCCGCCGCAGAGAAACTTTTGCCCTTCCCGGGGAGGTAAGTAACTGCGGTGGTAAAATGATTTTTGGCTTTGTAATAATTGCCTCTTTTCCTTTCAATCAAACCGAAATTATTCCGGATTACAAATTTCCTCCAATTAGACCAGTCGAAGGGGTTTCCTTTTAATTGCAGGACTTCCTTATAGTATGCCTCTGCTTCATTCAATAAATTTGCCGCATAAAACAAGTCACCGATTTTGTGTAAAACCGTTACCAGCGGATAACTATCCCCCAGTTCATAAAACAGATCTTTCGCCAGTATCACACATATCATTGTGGAATCGAAAATATTCCTTTCCTGACAAATTTCACTTAGTATTACGAGGGTATATGCAATCAGATTCTTTTTATTGTATTCTTTTGCGAGGTTGTAAGCTTGATAAATTCTCTCTGTTCTTTCATGAATTGAACCGAAACGGGCGGAAAAAGCGGAGGTCTTTATATAGCAATAAGGATCATTAAAGCGGGCGGTTATGGCAAGCAGTTTTTTCGTAAGTTTATTTCCACTGGCAGTGTCCAGTTCACCGATATAATTCATCAGACTGTCAAGCTGCACTTCTCTTCCGGAATTCCCGGATTCCTTCAGAGCATTGAATCGCCTGTCAATTTCAGTTTGCGCCTGACAATACATAACAGCGAAACTAATTATCAGTAAATATAACGAAATTCTCATAATGATTTGAATTACACAACCCGCACAATGGACAGATCAGTTAACTTACGTTCGTCCTGAACCAATGAAAACGAAAGGAAATCTAATAAAATCTGTTAAAAATTGTCAAATTGTGAAATCTTAACAAACAATATATATTTTTGAACATAATCGTGACGAAATTCAACAAATAATATTTTAATTTCCGCATTATTTTTTTGTGTTTTGGATAATTTTTGATTTCTTCAGACATTTTCAACGAATAGCGGTTATGAATAGTTCAGATTACATTTTTCACAGAGAAAAACCCGTTTTTCTTCCTTTCTTTAAGTTTTTTTATTGCTTGTTTAAAAATATACCCTCATATCTTTTATTCAGGCAGTACCTTTCCAATCCAGATCAAAGGGGCTCTCCCTCTCGGGAAAAAGAGGCGCTTGCCTCCGGCTGCGGACCTAAATATTTACCGGTAATGAATTTGTAACAATTATTTATCAACAAATTGCAGGTTAAATAAATTAATAATTAAATTTTCTTTATATTTTTTCAGGAGTTAACTATGAAAACTTTGCTTACTGTACTGTTATTTATTATTCTTTACTCGGAAATTTCTATTGCACAATCAACTACCCCGAATGCTTATTTTCCGGTTACGAATCAACCTGTCCAAGGGATATTAGTTGACGGTACCAAAACTTATCTTTGGGGCGATTTCAGATATGTCGGTCCAAACACCGGGAATGGCGCCCTGCTTACAACAACCAATGTATTACCAAACTTAGCTTTTTCGAAAGTTGATGGTGCAATTTATGCTGTTGTCCCTGATGGAAGTGATGGCTGGTATATTGGAGGGAGTTTTACGAAGGTTGGAAGCGCGACCCGCAACCGCCTTGCCAGAATCAATTCTGACGGTTCTTTGAATGCTTGGGACCCTAATGTCAGCGGTCCGGTTTATGCCATAGCAATTAGCGGAAGCGACATTTATGTAGGCGGAGATTTTACAACAATTAACGGTGCTACAACAAGAAACAGATTAGCTAAACTAAACAGTACTGACGGTACAGCCGACGGGACATGGAATCCAAATGCCTCAACCACGGTTTATGCTATCGCAATCAGCGGAAGCGATATTTATGTAGGCGGAGCTTTTACAAAAATTAACGGCACTACAACAAGAAATTATTTAGCTAAACTAAATAGTACTGACGGTACAGCAAACGGGACATGGAATCCAAATGCCCAAAGCGTGGTTTATGCTATCGCAATCAGCGGAAGCGATATTTATGTTGGAGGGCTGTTTACCACTGTTGGCGGAAAGTCAAGAAACAGATTAGCAAAACTCGATAATACTAACGGTACAGCCGACGGGACATGGAATCCTAATGCCCAAAGCACGGTTTATGCTATCGCAATTAGCGAAAGCGATATTTATGTTGGAGGGCAGTTTACCACTGTTGGCGGACAGTCAAGAAACAGATTAGCAAAACTCAATAATACTAACGGTACTGCCGATGGGACATGGAATCCTAATGCCAGTTCCACTTGCAGTACACTTGTAATAGTTGGAAGTGATATTTATGTTGGAGGGCAGTTTACTACTGTTGGCGGACAGGCAAGAAATTATATAGCAAAACTGAATAACACCAGCGGAGATGCAGATGGAGCATGGAATCCGACTGCCGCCTCGATAGTATATAAAATAGCAGTTAACGGCAGCGATTTGTATGTCGGGGGAAATTTTTCTTCTATCGGTGGTAAACTAAGATACAGATTAGCAAGAGTTAATAATACCGATGGTAGTATAGATGATTGGAATCCGAATGCGAATAATTCCGTTTTAGAATTGGTTAAAGACGGCAGCGATATTTATGTAGCCGGAGATTTTACGACAATCGGAGGTTCAACAAGAAATTATTACGCAAAGTTAAACAGTACTGACGGAAGCGTTAATGCAACTTGGGATGCTAATGTTACTCCGACAGGCACTCCCGGAAAAAGCATAATAGTTGACGGAAGCAGTGTTTACGTTAGCGGAGATTTCACTGATATTGGCGGGCAGTCTGCAATAAAATATCTGGCAAAACTGAATAATACTACAGGAGCTTTAGATTTATCATTCAATGCGAATCCAAGTGGCTCGTGCACTGATATGATAATCGATGGAGATTACATGTTTGTTGGCGGTTCTTTCAGTTCAATTGGCGGACAAACGAGATATACATTTGCAAGAATAAATAAAAGTACCGGAGCCTGTGATTTAAACTGGAATGCAAATGTGAATTCAGGTAGTTGGCAGGCAAAAGAGGGATTGTGTTTAACTGATGATTACTTATATCTTGGCGGGAGTATTAATACTGTAGGTGGATTAACCAGGAATTATATTGCACGGGTTTCTAGAACAGACGGAAGTGTGGATCCTGTGTGGAATCCGAATCCAGATAACTACGTATTCCCGATTCTTGTAAGCGGTAGCAGCATTTATGTTGGAGGGCTGTTTACCAATATTGGCGGACAGGCAAGAAATTGTATTGCCAAACTGGATAATGTAACCGGAAGTGCGGATGCATCATGGAATGTGAGTCTAAACAGTTTCTGTAATACATTAACAAAAAGTGGTAATGATCTATACATCGGAGGAAGTTTTACAAAAATGGATAATAATGTCCAGCCGTATATAGCACTTTTTTCAGACGGATTATTACCGGTAGAGTTGGTGCATTTCAGTTTAACCCGGCAAAATAATTGTGTTGAACTGAACTGGACAACTATAACGGAAGTGAATAATTATGGTTTTGAAATAGAGCGAACCCCCCTTATTCCCCCTTTTGGTAAAGGGGGGAGACCGGAGGAAGGGGGTTGGGAGAAGATTGGCTTTGTTGCCGGAAGCGGAAATTCAAATTCTAAAAAGGAATATTCATTTACTGACGATTTGCATCATACATCCATACAGTCATACAATCATACATTCCGATACAGATTGAAACAAATTGACAACGATGGTACATTCAGTTATAGTAATATTATTGAAGCAGAGGTAGCTGATATTCCGGCAGAATTTATGCTTTATCAAAACTATCCTAATCCGTTCAATCCCTCTACAGTAATCAGTTATAAGTTACCGGTGAATACATTTGTAACGCTAAAGGTATTTGACATAATCGGGAACGAAGTGGCAACCCTTGTAAATCAGGAAAAACCCGCAGGAAGTTATGAAGTAACATTTGATGCATCTAACTTAACCAGCGGAGTTTATTTCTATGAATTGCGCACAGATAATTTCAGAAGCGTTAGAAAGCTGATGCTGATCAAATAGGTCAATGGTAATTTGCAGCGGTCAGTCTTTTGTTATTGTCGATGTTTCGGCGAGTGTTTGTACGGGCTCAAATCCGATCTGTGGAATTGAGCCCCTACTATTTCGAATTTTCAATTATCAATTATTGACACACCTCCTCCGCAACAGCGGAATTCCATTGTTCTTCCGGTCTTCGGTGTTTTCAACATCTAACCTCGCCTTATTGCAAACTTTATTTTCACATCGTAAATCTAATTTATTAACTATTTTGAGTTTGCTTTATGGCTATTATTTGTCAAAATCCTAATAGGAAAATCTCGGGGCGACTCGGTCCTATCTATGCACGAATTGTTAAAGGTCCTAACATCTTTCCAATTATGACCATCCCCACAGGTCAGCTCTATGATGCTTTCACTTATAAGTACCCGAGATTCAAAGTTGCTGTTAAGTTTTGTTCCGCGCTCTCTCTCTATCCAAGTCTGAAAGCTTTGAATGAATCGCTACGCGGATGCTTCTTGTCCGGCTACCACGCCCTCCTCTCGAAAAATATCAATTTCGTGGGTCTCACTGCCCCCACCGAATACAACTCTATTGCTGTTTCCGGGTTCTGGTTTTCGGTGAGTAACATTAAGGTGACGGAGACTGCCGTAACAGCTACTATCCCCGCACTCGATACTCAGACGGAGGTTCCGACCGGGGCGAGTCAGGTGAGGTTCATCGGTGCTGTTGTCTATTCAGACCCGGTAGAGGCTGAGAAGGATCCACCTTTCCAGGTTACCGGTGTTGAGAAGGCAGTTGCTTCATTCAACTTTGCGGCTTCTTACAGTTTTTCTAAGAATCTGAGTCCGTACCAGTTGAATCTGGGGACCAGGTATCAGAGGAAGACGGTATATTTGCTTTCGGTAATTGAATCCGAAACAGGATTGGTGCTTCAGAATTCACAGTCTGCATCTGCGGTAATCTAAAAATCAATTCCCCTCCGCCGAGCAGGCTGTTGCAATGAAAAATATGACTCACATTACTTGTCCTTCTTTGCGATCCGCCGCAGTAGGATTGCGTTTAAGAGCTAATTTTCGCCTGGACTACTTCATTGCAGTTAAGAAATTCATTATGTTTACGCTGTTGTTAAGCGCTTTTCTCTCTACAACAACCTGCGGGGCGGAATTCCCATATTCCATCTTTCCATCATTCCACCGTTCCTTTGCTCTGACGGTGGATTCATGGTTTTCCGGGATACGAAAATCTCTTTGCTATTTGGAAAATGTTGATTATGTTTGTTTCGTTATTTTCACTATTTAAACTTATATGGTGCGATATGAAAACTGTTGTTGCTTTTCTTGTTCTCTGTATATCTCTTCTCACTTCTTCAAATCTTTATTCCCAGGGATTCTGGAAACAATGTAACGGCCCTAATCAGGGGAGCGTCCACGCTATTGCGTTTAATTCGCATGGCGAATGCTTTATTGCCACATCTCCCGGGGGAGTGTATATGACACCCGATGAAGGTCTGAACTGGCATCAGACGGCTATCGAATACTTTCCGACGTATGCAATTATAGTTGCGCCAAACCAGAATATAATTGCCGGGGGGACTGCGAATTTCGTCTCTACCGATAACGGATATACATGGAATCCTCCTCAGTTTATTAATTCAGGGGGATCGGTGTTTCAGTTTTATTGTTTTGGCGGGAGTCCGTCGGGAGTAATATATGGCGGAGTGCAGGGAGGGGTATTCAAATCCACAGACAATGGTCTTACATTTGACACAACGCATCAGATATTTATGGAGGCGGTGAACGACATCTGCGTAAATTCAGCCGGCGATATTTTTGTTGCCACCGGGGGAGCAGGAATATTCCGTTCAACTAACGGCGGTGACGTATGGGAGAGCAAGAATACAGGGATTGGAACCGGTCTTATTACAAACGTTACAGTAAACAGGTCAACCGGTGACCTCTACGCCAAAACCTATTCGGACGAAGCAAAAGTTTACCGCTCAACAAACAACGGAGAGAGCTGGCAGAAGTTTGAACTTGATAATGAAGTGGTTACGGCGGTGGGTTATAACAGTCAGGGGCATGTTTTTGCATCGGTGAATTCAAAAGTTTTCAGGTCCATAGATAACGGGGACACTTGGCAAATGATTTCTGAAAATACAGTTTATTCTTACAGCAAAGTTATTGTGCAGGCCCCGTCGGGGAATATGTTTATTGGCGGGGAGATGGGGATATATAAATCAACAGATAACGGAACTAGCTGGAACATAAAACATGTTTACTACAGGAGTTTTATGACCGATATCAAGCTTGCTCCGTCGGGCCGACTTTTTGTTTGTTCGGATGAGGCGGGTATTTTCAGATCAGACAATAACAGAGGGACCTGGATTTTTAATTAATAACTATTATTTCGATTATGAAGACGTTTTCTGCTTTACTCAACCGTTTTCATTAAAAATCACTGCCGACAATGTCCTCCTGTTGAACTTAATTCATTTACATCTTCTGTTCTGAATAATAAGGGTCTGCTTAACTGGCAAACTGCTGCAGAAGTGAATAATTATGGCTTTGAGGTGGAAAGAACCCCCATTAATTTCTCTTTTGATAAAGGTGTGATACGGAGGGCATTCCGGGTTTTGTGCGGTTTTTTCACGGATCTGAGTGTAGTAGGGTGTAGTAGCGTAGTAGGGTAGTAGCCCGAAATATATATAAATATATTATTATTATTATTATTAATATATATTTATGTTACTACACCGACTACATTACTACAAATGGCGATTTTGGCTCTTTTTTCAATGTTTTTGTAGTAGGGCACTCCCCACGCTTACCTACTACAGTTACTACATCCGCTTTGAGGCGAGGTACCGATAAGGTGGTGGCGGAGAGGGGCTGTTTTACGGTGTCTGATCGAGGGAGGATCGAAGGAGGAGGGAGGAAGAAAGAGGCGGGATTTAGAGACGGAGCGGCAGAGGGAGGCAGAGAACTGAAAGAAAAGGGGTGAGGAATTAGGGGTAATTCCGGGGGATTTCAGGGGTGTTTGCGGGGTAATTTTCCTTAATTAGGGGTGTTTTCCCCCTCTTGAGAGGGGGAATTTGTGTTGTCCTGAATACTGTTTACAGATTACTTGAACCTAACCCATGGAGGGCGTAACCCGGAATGGGTTAGCTTCTCTTATTAATTTCGTTCCCTTATCATAAATCTGTGGTAATCCGTGGTTATGTTTTTCACCACAGATTCTCACCCCGCTTCACGGGGCAGACAGATTACACACAGATTCCCACAGATTAACAACTCGCCTGTCCCGCTTGCGGGAAAACATCGACAAATAATCCTTTCATTCATTTTTGTAAGAATTATTGGTTTGGATAGGTTTTTAAAATAGGATATTTTTGTAAGTTAGTTATTTAATTATTGTTGAGTGAAATATGTACTACCAGCGTCTTCATCAGACTCTTGAGAGAATTACTTCCAAGCGCTTTGGCTCCGAAGCTGAATTGCTTGCTTCGGTTATTAATGAATTGGTAAACCTCCGCTCCGCCCAGATTATTGGCGGTCGCATCTGGAAGCTTAATTCCAAACGGAGAGGTTACGAGATTACTTATCAAACGGGCGATATCGACACTATTCCGGGTAATTATATCATTTATACCCGTCAGTACCCCGTGATGGATCTCTTCCTGAGGGAAAGAACTATCCTTTCGGATGAAACAGATAAAACCCTGCGCAGCAGCGGGGTGTTTAAGTATTCAGCCTCAGGAGTCGGCGACAGGATTAAAATTGATAATAAACTTTATTACGAGTACATTATCGCTTTTAACAGTCCCGCTCTTTCCATTGAGTTTAAATACGAACTGAATATCATCGCTACCGTGCTGACCAGCAAGATAAAACAGTGGCGCGCTTCCTCAAGTCAGCGTGACCTCTTCGATAAGATTGATAAGGCGCGTCAGCTCCAGAGAAGCATCCTTCCGGAACATGAGTATTTCTTTCATGATTATGAAATTTACGGACTTACCGTCCCTTCCGAATATGTGGGGGGGGACTTTTTTGATTATCTGGAAATTGGCGGGGAGGGGGACCGCGTTGGAATTACGCTTGGTGACGCCGCCAGTAAAGGGGTTGCCGCCGCAGCGGAAGCCATGTACATCTCCGGCGCTCTCAGAATGGCTATGAATTTTGAAATCAAGATTACTCCCCTGATGAGGAAACTGAATAAACTCGTAAATAAGATTTTCAAGGACGATAAGTTCAGTTCACTCTTTTATTGCGAGTTGTCAAATGATTCTTCCGGACTCTGCCTTTTTGCCAATGCCGGGCATAATCCTCCTCTGTTCCTTAAACGGAAAAGTAATGAACTCAGGCTCCTTAATCCTACCGGTCCTGTCCTTGGCGTCGCTCCTAAAGCCCATTACGCTACGGAAAGTGTTATTTTTGAGAAGGGGGATGTCCTGCTTATTTATTCCGACGGTTTGTGCGATTCTACTAATGAAAAAGAGGAGGACTTTGGAGAGGAACGGGTGCGGGAACTTTTCTTTAAATTACGAAAGCTTCCCCCAAAGGATATGGCACTCAGACTGATGGAAAAGGTTATTAAGTTCAATGCTAAAGGAACTTATTCGGACGATAAGACCATTGTGGTTATAAAGAAAAATTAAATGCGAGGAAGTTATGTTGTTATCTGTTAATCCTGCTTTCTCCTCGGTTATCGAGGAGTACGATGAGTACAGCGATGAAAAGGTTAATGCAATAATTGACAAGGCGGACTCTGCATTCCTTGCCTGGAGTGAAGCTCCTTTTACCGAACGGAGCAGGCTTATGAAAAACGCTTCGGATGTTCTTTGGAAAAGAAGAGAATTTCTGGCTGAACTGATGACGCTCGAAATGGGCAAACCAATTATTCAGTCCCGCGCTGAGATTGACAAATGTGCCTGGGTATGCACTTATTACGCTGCTAACGCTGATGAGTTCCTGAAGGATGAATTGGTTGAGACTGATGCGAAAAAAAGTTTTATTACCTGCAGACCCCTGGGGGTGATACTCGCTGTTATGCCCTGGAATTTTCCGTTCTGGCAGGTTTTCCGGTTTGCAGCCCCCGGCTTGATGGCAGGTAATACCGGTCTGCTTAAACATTCTTCCAACGTCTCAGGTTGTGCTTTGGCTATAGAAAACGTATTCAGGGATGCAGGTTTTCCAGACGGGGTTTTCTCCACTTTGCTTGTCAGCTCTAAAAGGGTTGAGAATATTATTAAGGATCCGAGAATCAAAGGGGTTACTCTTACGGGAAGTACTCCTGCGGGGATAAGTGTGGCTACCGCTTCGGTGAGTGTGCTTAAAAAAGTAGTACTCGAACTTGGGGGGAGTGACCCATATCTGATTCTTGACGACGCGGATCTTGAATCGGCAGCAGATACCTGTGCCACGGCACGGCTTCTTAACGGGGGGCAGAGTTGCATTGCTGCCAAGCGTTTTATTGTTACGGAAAAGGTTTACGACGAATTTCTTAAACTCTTTGTGAAAAAAATGAATTCAAAGAAAATGGGAGATCCCCTTGATCCTTCAAACGATATTGGTCCGCAGGCGCGGGAGGATCTGCGCGATGAACTCCATTCCCAGGTGCGCAGGAGTGTTGAGCTTGGCGCTGAAGTGCTGCTGGGCGGGGTGATTCCCGATATTAAAGGCGCTTATTATCCGCCTACTATACTGGTGAATGTTAAGAAAGGCATGCCCGCTTATCACGAGGAGTTGTTCGGTCCGGTTGCCTCAGTGATTAAAGTCAGGAACGAGGATGAAGCCATTTTCGTTGCAAATGATACCAGTTTTGGCCTGGGTGCGGCTGTGTTTACGCAGGATATAAAAAAGGGGGAGGAAATTGCCAAGTATAAACTTGATGCAGGCAGCTGTTTTGTGAATTCATTCGTCAAGTCCGACCCCCGCCTTCCGTTCGGCGGTATCAAGGAAAGCGGTTTCGGCAGGGAACTTTCACTCTACGGTATTAAAGAATTTGTTAATATTAAAACAGTCTATATAAAATAATGAACGACTCCCTGCAAACTGTAACAAAAGAATTCCTGACCTACGGTTTCGAAAGTTCGCTCCCTGAACTGGGGCTGCTTGCGCAAAGGTTGGGAATTGCACTGCTGATTGGCTTGCTGATTGGCATGGAAAGGGAGTTCTCCAGAGGCAAGGATCAGAATAGCTTTGCCGGGGCGAGGACTTTCCCTATAATAGCCCTCTTTGGTTACGTGGCTGCAATGCTCTCCTCGATTATATCATTATGGATGTACCCGGTGTTTTTCTTTACTTTTATAATGATTGTCTCGATATCCTACTTTGTAACCGCCAGGGAGGGGCAGCTGGGTATTACCACCGAGCTTGCCGCAATTCTCGTATTCATTCTCAGCGGAATGATTTTCTGGAATATTATCCTCCTTTCCGCAATCATTGCAATTATTGTGGCGGCACTTCTTTCCCTCAAAACGCAGGTGCATACTTTCGTTGAGAAAATCAATGAGGAGGATATATTTGCCTTCCTTAAACTTTCTTTGGTAACCATCATTATCCTCCCTCTGCTTCCCGATAAAACCTTTGGACCGCATAATATTCTTAATCCCAGGATTATCTGGTATATGGTTATATTCATTGCGGGGATCAGTTTCCTTGGTTACCTGCTTACCAAGTTCATCGGCTATCAGAAGGGGATTAAATACACAGGTATCTTCGGCGGATTCGTTTCCAGTACTGCACTTACTTTCGCTTATTCCAAAAAAAGCAACGCGAATGTGGGGGTGGTTAAAAATTATGCGGCGGGTATTATCCTTGCATGTACAATTGTCTATCCTAAAGTGTTTTTGGAAATATACGTGGTTAACGCTTCCCTGGCTATGACCATGCTAATCCCCCTTGTAATCCTTACCGCGGTGGGGGTGCTGCACAGTGTGATACTCTGGAGACAGACCAAGACCGCCGCACTAAACGGTGAAACGGTTGTTAAGAATCCTTTTGAACTTAAAAGCGCCCTCTTTTTCGGATTGATTTTCGGAGCAATACTTTTTGTATCAAAACTTTCGCAGATCTATTTCGGGGAGAAGGGTGTTCTGCTGGTCAGCTTTATTTCCGGTCTACCGAATATTGACGCAATTGTTCTTTCAGTCAGTCAGCTCGCCGGAAAGAGTTTTAACGAGATTACCGCGGCCAAGGGAATATTGCTTGCCCTGCTGGCAAATTCGCTCCTTAAATTTGCACTCTCCGCAATTACCGGACACAGGGAACTAAGAAGGAATGTGACACTCGGTTTTACATCGTTCATCGTAGTTAATTTATTACTCATTTTATATTTCTATATTATCGGGTAGTTGCCGGCAAAATGAAAAAAAGTTTCTTAATTTATCTTATCTCGCTTATAATTGCTTTCCTTGGGGATGTTTCCATGCGTTCACTTGCCTGCAACAGCGCAAACGGAAATTTGTTGGATAATATGCAGAATGATGAGGAGGAGTATATCCATCCGGAACAGAAAAAACTGGATATCCTCCATTACGATCTTGATATTCTTGCTGATCACCGGAACAAGATAATTTACGGCACTGCCGTGCTAACTGCAACGGGACAGGCGGATTCGATTGTCCTCAACTTCTTTGATAATATGGATATCCTCCGGGTGGCTCTGAATGGAGCGGAAACATTATTCTCGGAATACGGCAATAAAATTTATATCCAGGAAAAAATTAAAACGGAGGATACGGTGACGGTCTCCGTTACATACAGGGGAACTCCGGTTATGGAGGGACATACGTCCTTTATCTTTGGAGAGATCAACACAAACCCTCTTATGTACACAATTAATGAACCGATGAGCGCAAGCAGGTGGTTCCCCTCAAACGATTTACCGACCGATAAGGCTCTGCTCGATATTAAAATCACCGCCGATTCCGGGCTTGTTTCGGTTTCCAACGGTAAACTGATTGGCGTTTATCCCAAAGGATCAAAAAAAACTTATCACTGGCAAACAAAATATCCAATTTCCACTTATCTTATTTCTGTGAATATTTCCGACTACGCCCATTTTACGGATACCTATACGGGTCTCCGGAATGAAAAGATGGAATTACACTACTTTCCTGTGAAAGAACATCAGAAAGAAGCAATGATTGACTGGGAAGACCATCCCGCTATGATCAGGGTCTTTGCGGAGTTGTTCGGCGAATATCCTTTTATTGATGAAAAGTACGGCGTTACCGAATTCCTCTGGATGAACGGGGCACTGGAACATCAGACAATCACCTCCATCGGGTATAAACTGGTAACCGGACGCAAGTACTTTAACGATATCCTTGTGCATGAGCTCGCTCATCAATGGTGGGGAAATGCAGTGGGTCCCGCCTCCTGGAAAGATATCTGGCTGAACGAGGGGTTTGCAACTTATTCCGAAGCCCTCTATGATGAAGCTCTATACGGAAAAGGAGCGCTGTCTGCCAATATGAACAGGATATACTCAATTCACTTTGCCGGTACGCTATATGACCCGCCTGAGCTTTTCGGCAGAATGGTTTACGACAAAGGGGCTTGGGTGCTGCATATGTTAAGAAACGAGATCGGGGATCTTTACTTCTTCCGCCTCCTGAGGGAGTACTATCAAAAGTACAAATACAAAAACGCATCTACATTTGACTTTGTTGCCCTGGCTAAGGAGGTTTCGGAGATGGATCTGGACTGGTTCTTTGATCAGTGGGTTTTTAAGGGGGATAATATCCCGGTGATTGAGTGGTCCAAATCATTGAAAAAAGAGAATAATAGAGTATATTTGCAAATTAAACTTAGTCAGATTCAGGATAAGTTTCCGGTTTACCGGATACCTGTGGACATTGTGATAAATTATGAGAAAAGAAGAAGCGAAAGAGTGTTTGTTCTGATGGATGAAAGGGAAAAATCCATTACCGTTGAACTCAAAGATGAGTTGCAGACAATTTCATTTGATCCCGATACCAGAGTCCTTGCCTCATTTAATGAAAAGGAGTCTGAATGAACGGGGACAAGCGCTACTTTTTTATTTCGGATATCCATCTGGGTCTGGATACTCCCGAAAAGGAGAAAGCAAAAGAGGACAAACTACTCGAATTCCTTGAGTTTGCTTCCGGAAATTGTGATGAACTCTTTATTATGGGAGACTTGTTTGACTACTGGTTTGAATACCGGCGGGTTTATCAAAAAGGGTATTTCCGCACACTTACGGCTATCCACACACTGGTCCAAAAGGGAATTACGGTTCACTATTTTATAGGAAATCACGATTTCCTGCATCGCGACTTTTTTACCCGGGATCTTGGTGTGAAACTTTACCCTGAGGAAGTGAGTCTTACGTTAAATGGCAGAAAATTCTATCTTGGGCACGGCGACGGATTGGTTAAGAATGATTACGGTTATCTGATTGTGAAAAAAGTGCTAAGGAACCGGGTCGCTCAATTCCTTTTTTCCCTGATTCACCCCGACCTTGGGATCAGGATTGCCAGCGGAACAAGTAAAAAAAGCAGGAAATATACATCCGGAAAGGATTACGGCGAACTTGACGGGCTTACCCAGAAAGCCGAGGAGATGATTGACAGCGGATTTGACTTTGTGATTTTCGGGCATCTGCACCGGAGGAAGTTTATTAAATACAAACATGGTACCTATATTAATCTTGGAACGTGGCTCAGGCAGCCTTGCTACGGACGTTTTGAGAACGGAGTTTTTGAAATAGTAGATTTGACTTGACGGAAATTTATGAGTAATAATGATTTAAATGAGATGAATAACAAACCCCGTAAGAAAGTTTCCAAACAACGGAAATGGTGGTATTTTGGAGGCGTGGCATTTCTCCTTCTTGCCGCTTTCATGACTTATGTCGTGCTTGGCTTGCCCTCCCTGGAAGAACTGGAAAACCCCAAGCCTGCTCTGGCAAGCAAGGTATATTCCGTTGACGGCGAACTGATCGGGCAGTTCTTTATTGAGAATCGTATAGAAACAAGCATTGACAGCGTTCCGAAATTACTGCTGGATGCGCTGATAGCTACCGAGGACAGGAAATTCTATGACCACTGGGGGGTGGATGTTGACCGCTTTATTAAAGCAATTATTAAGAATATCCTTACTTTCAGACGCGAGGGAGCAAGCACAATCACACAGCAGCTTGCAAAGAATATGTACAACCTCAAGATAAAAGGGGAGAACAGTTTTGATACTTTTGTACGGAAAATCAGGGAGTGGATAACTTCCATTCAGATAGAAAAGAACTTCACGAAGAAAGAGATTCTGGAACTCTACCTCAACGTTTCCTACTTTGGCAAGGGAGCATTCGGAGTGGAATCCGCCGCAAATATCTACTTTGACAAAAAGGCAAAGGAACTTAGCGTTACTGAATCTGCCCTGCTGGTGGCATTGTTAAAATCTTCCGTAAACTATGATCCCGAATTCCGTTACGACAACGCTCTTCGCCGGCGTAATATTGTACTGATGAATCTGGTTAACACGGAGCAGTTGAGCCTTACCGATTTTGAGAAGTACAAGAAAGAACCAATAGTACTCGCCAGGGGAGAAAAAGTGAAATCGAACAACGAAGCAGCCCATTTTCTCGAATACGTGCGCCAGCAAATGATTTCTATGGCGGACCGCTACGGTTATGATCTTTACCGTGATGGTCTGACGATCTTCACTACCCTGGATATGAGGATGCAGAGGATTGCCAACAGAGTTGCTGCGGAGCATCTAAAAGAATATCAGGATATTTTCAATAAAAACTGGAGCTGGGACAAGAATAAGTCCGCTTTGAACGCTCTGTTGGAAAAAGCAATAAGGAATAATCCTGAATATAGGGGAGCAGACGAAAAACCTGAAAAAACAATGATTTACAACCGTTTAAAGAATGACCGGAAGTTCATAGATTCCGTAAAAAATGCCGAAGCTACTGTACAGACAGGATTCATTGTTTCGGATGTTAAAACCGGGCAGATCAGGGCAATGGTCGGTGCAAACAACCAGACTTTTATGTATGGGTTAAATCATGTAACTCAAATAAGACGCCAACCCGGATCTTCTTTCAAACCAATAGTTTACACGGTTGCAGTTGATAACGGGTATTACCCTGCATATTCTCTTCTGAACCAGAAATTCAATTATAATGGCTGGTCACCTAATAACAGCGATTTCTCAGAAGGTGGGTACATGACATTGCGTCGGGGTCTTGCCCTCTCTGTTAATATTATTGCTGCAAAACTGACTGTAAGCGACATGGCTCCACCATCGCAGGTGGCAAAATTTGCTAAAAGAATGGGGATAAACTCCACTATTCCAAGTTTCCCCTCTATTGCGCTTGGCACGGCAGAGGTTTCTCCGATGGAGCTTAATAGTGCTTATCAAACGATAGCCAATAACGGTATATATATAAGCCCGATAAGTATCCTTAGAATCGAAGACCGCAACGGGATGTTGATAGATGAATTTAAACCGGAATACAGGGAAGCGATCAGTCCGCAAACAGCAAGTATTATCAGTAATATGATGCAGGACGTTCTTCAATATGGTACGGGAGCACGATCACGTGAGTTTTTCCACCGTCCGGCTGCAGGAAAAACAGGAACTACTCAGGATTTTGGCGATGCCTGGTTTGTTGGATTCACTCCTCAGCTTGTGGGAACCGTCTGGACAGGCTTCGATGATGGCAGGGTGAAATTCAATGGTTGGTATGGTCAGGGAGCACGTGCCTCTATGCCCATCTGGGCTAAATTTATGGAAGCCACTTATAAGCAGTTAAATATCCCGCTGGAATATTTCAAACTCGCTGAGGATGTCGAGTCTGTACAGTTCTGCAAACATTCGGTGGATATGGGGGACTCAAAACTCGCTACTCCCCAGTGTTCGGAAAGAATTTCCGACCTTATCAATGTAAATAAGAAACCCGGATACTGCACTTTCCACGGTGGTGGCGGACATGGTGAGGAAAAACGGGGAAGTGAGTGGTAATTTTTTATTCCCGGCAAATTGAAATTACCATTTGCCGGGAATTGGTTAATTCCTTAAAAAGTGTTATTTTTGTTAATGAAATTTGCCCGGATGGCGGAATTGGTAGACGCGCTAGGTTCAGGGTCTAGTGAAGATGACTTCGTAGGGGTTCGAGTCCCCTTTCGGGCACAAAATTCATTCAACTCAAATTCATATAAATCTGAAAAACGCTGACTTATATAAAGAAGCCTTTAACCTTTCGAAATCTCATTACGAAAATTTCCCCGTTGCCTCTTTCCTTATTCCAAAAGAACTCAGAAAGCATATTGCTGTTATTTACTGGTTTGCTAGGGCTGCGGACGATATCGCCGATGAGGGCTCCACAAATAATCCGTCGGATGAAAAGAGAAGACTCGAGGAACTGGACCGTTTTGAAGTATCCTTCCGAAAAGCGCTTGACGGCAGGGGTGAATCTGTTCAGTTTACCGCACTTGCGCATACAATTAAAGAACGCAAGCTTACTCCCCAACTTTTTCTTGATCTGCTGAGTGCTTTTAAGCAGGATGTGGTAAAAAAGAGATACTCCACGCATGATGAGGTGCTCGATTATTGCCGAAGATCTGCAAACCCTGTTGGCAGACTCCTGCTTGAACTTGTAGGTGTGCGGCATAGTATCCCGCTTCTTTACTCCGATAAAATATGCACGGCGCTGCAGTTAACTAACTTTCTTCAGGACGTTAAAATTGACTTCGGGAAGGGGAGAATATATTTCCCTCTCGACGAACTGGAAAGAAATTCAGTCAGCGTAAACGATTTCCTCTCCGGCGAAACACCGGAATCCCTTAAGAAAGTGGTAAGAGAAAACATTGAACTGGTGAGAAATATGTTCCTCGAGGGAAGAAACCTGATTCCGTATCTGTCCGGGCGTTTTAAGTTCGAGATAAAATGGACTGTTGCAGGGGGAGAGAGAATACTTTCAAAAATTGAAAAAAGCGGTTTTAATGTCTTGACAAATAGACTAAAACTTGATAAATTGGATTTTATAATTATTTTTTTTAAGTCATTACTTAGTGTCTGAAGCAAAAAACATATCGAAGAACAGTAAAAGTAGTTTCTACTATGCGTTCAATTTACTCCCCGCAGCCAAGAGGGATGCAATGAATACCGTCTATGCTTTCTGCAGGAAGACAGACGATATTGTTGACGAGGACGTTATGTCCCAGGAGATGAAATCCCAGACGCTCACTAAATGGCGAAGCGAGTTCGAAAATGCCCTGAAAGGGGACTCAGAATACTCCCTCCTGAATACTCTTGGAACTACTATAGCCCAATTCAATATCCCCCTGGATCCATTCTTCAATCTCATAAAGGGAATGGAGATGGATCTGAACTACAACAGATATGAGAATTTTGAAGACTTGCGCCTCTATTGTTTTCGGGTGGCTTCTACTGTCGGACTGATGTGCATCGAGATTTTCGGGTACAAGCATAAATCCGCAAAGGATTTTGCCGAGAATCTCGGAATAGCTTTGCAGCTGACAAATATCCTGCGTGACATTAAAAAGGATGCACTTAAAAACCGTATATACTTACCCCGGGAAGATCTGCGCAGGTTCAATTATTCCGAAGAGGAACTTCTGACAAGCGTTTATAACAATAATTTCGTCAGTCTTATGAGATTTGAGGTCGAAAGGGCTAACATCTACTTCGACAAAGCAACACGGCTGTTGCATATGGACGACAAGGTATCTATGTTTGCTGCCAGGGCAATGCAGCATATTTATCACAGGCTTCTGGACAGGATTGTTGAGAATAACTACGACATCTTCTCGAATCACGTAAAAGTAAGCAAATTCGAAAAAGTTGGTATCGCACTCGGGGTCTGGGTGAAATACAACTTAGTCTATCAATGAAAAGGATTTTAGTCGCAGGGGGAGGTATTGCGGGATTATCCGCCGCAGTTTTCCTGTCGCAAAAAAATAACAGCGTAGAGATATTTGAAGCATCCTCCATGCCCGGCGGTAGAGCCCGTTCTTTTTATGACAATCATTTCGGCAGGGAGATAGATAACGGTCAGCACCTCCTGATGGGTTGTTACCGCGAAACTCTCCGCTTCTTTCAAATGATTGGTGCAAACGAAGGGTATTACAAACAGGAACAAATGTCCATACCGTTTGTTTCTGAAAGGGGCTATATACAGCATCTGAAATCACGCACAAGTCTCTATCCTCTGAATCTTCTTCATGCAATCCTTGATTTTGGTCAGTTGACTTTAACAGAGCGGTTTAGAGTTGGCAAACTGATTGCTTCCCTTTGGTTTCTTGATTTGAGTAAGAAAAAAGATATTCCGGTACTGAAGTGGCTTAGAAACAATAATTCCGGAGAAAATGAACTGGAAACACTTTGGAAACCGCTGGTCGTGAGCACGATGAATACTCCGATTGAATCCGCCTCCTTCGTGATATTTGCTAATGTGCTGAAGGAAATTTTCCTGAAAGGAAGCGAAGGAAGCAAACCCGTAATAACAAGAAAAGGACTTAGCAGTTTATACGTCACTTCTGCAATTCAGTATCTGAAGGAAAGATCGGGTAAAATAAACTTTTCCGAAGCGGTGAAAGGGGTTGTATTTCAAGGAGATAAGATAACCTTAATCAAAACCACTAAAAGGGAATTAACCCCCTTTGATGAAGTGGTTTTCGCCATTCCCCCCCATGCGTTGAAACGAATTGAAGGGATTCCGGAAAGATTGCCCGGGGGATCTTTGGATTTCAACTACTCAACAATTATTACCGTCTTTCTGAAAATAACGAACAATCCCCTGAAGGAGGAGTTATATTCCCTTGTAAAATCCGGCATTCACTGGGTGTTTAATCACGGAGATATGCTTTCCGCGGTTATAAGCTGTGCTGATGACTGGGCTTCATTAGACTCCGGGAAAATAATTCGAAGAACAAAAAATGAAATCTCGAAATATCTTGGTGTGAAAGAAGAAGAATTCACAAATGCAAAAGTGATAAAAGAAAAGCGTGCTACCATACTTTCCGGTGTTGAGAGAGGACCTAAAATATCCCTGTTAAATATAGCAGAGAATGCGTATATAATAGGGGACTGGACTATTCCCAATCTCCCTGCCACAATTGAAACAGGCGTTTTATCCGCAAGAAGACTTTCCAATATACTTCTCTGATTACTACTTAAAAAGCACAATTCTTTTCCTAAAGGAAATTATGAAATTAACATTGGGTGACAACCATTTCCGAATATTGTTGACTATTATGAAAAAAAATACTATCTTGTTTTTTAAATATTCGTATTGCGGATAAATTAAATAAAATCAAAAAACAAAAAACAAATGAAAGGCACTATTATGAGGAAAGCAATCTATATCTTTCTGCTTCTCATACTAACTGTAAGCCTGGTAAATGCTCAGCAGAGGAATGCAGTTTCTTCCGACCGGCAATTCGATAGAAGTGTTGGAACGGAAAGCAATGACACACTGCATTACATGGTTCCCCCGGGAGTAATTTACACGGCTACAATAAGCGGTCAGCCGGCAGGCTACGTAAATGGTACGAACGATTATTTTGATACCGGTAAGTATCAGAGATTTGACTTCGCTATGAATAATCCTATGGCACATTCGCTTATTCTCTTTTTTGGAGCTAAGCAGGTCGTCGGTTCATCCGATACTGTATTTATTGTAATAAGGCAGGTTGCAATTAACGGCGCCCCCGGCGATTTGATTGTATCAATTCCAAAACTTGTAAGTGAAATTGATACAACCGGACCAACTGTTGTCAGTCTTGCAAAAGAATCAATCGGCGACATCGAACTTGACGGAATGTCAGTGTTTGTTGGTATTGAGTGGTCACTCACTGTTGATGATAAATTTGCATTGATTTCAAACCAGTCACCAAACGGTGCATCCCCGTCACGCGTTTGGGAAAGATGGAACGATGGAACATTCTGGCAGTATGGATCTCCAAGCAGCTGGGCACTTCAGATTGATTTATGGATCGGGGTGGTATATGCAAATATGCTCACAGGTGATTATTACATACCTCAGGGAACACACCCAAAAGGTTTTGCATCCTTCGATGAGGCAATGGAGACTCTCAATTCCACAGGTGCAGTTGGAATCACAAACTTTCTGCTTGATGCGGACACCCTGAGGGGCGCAGCATTTGAATTTAATACGCCTCTTTGGCAAGATGCTTTTGTTACCATCAAACCGGCTCCTGGCAGGAATGTTACTTTACTTCTGACTTCAAATCCATCAGTAGGTAATGGTCCATATTTGATTGGATTCAAGACAGGAAATATTGTATTTGACGGAAGCAATAACGGTACAGATTCAAGAAATCTGGTTATCAGCACCGAACAAGTAACTCCGGTGGTTGATGTTCCATTCACACTTAACCATGCTGATGCGGACAGCGTTACGCTGAAAAACCTTGTTATTAAAAACTATATAACGGGACAAACCAATTTTAGGTATGGTGCGGTTATCAACGATCTTGGCGGAGTTACCGGATTCAGAGTGGAAAACTGCCAGATAGGCACACCGGAAAGACCGGTAAGACGCGATGCACTTGCTCCTTGGGGAGGCGCATCTGTTGCAAATTCCTTTAGTATACTGAACAACGAGATGTACTGCGGTACAAGAGGCGTTGCCACGATTTATCTTACAAACAGCGAAATCATCGGCAACACTATTCATGTCCTTCCTACATCTGCCGGTGCTACGGATACATACAATCACGGAATTTATATTACCGGTCACGTTGGTAACCTGAATATCGAAGGTAACGTGATAAACTGTCTCGAGAAAACCCTTAATGCATCTGCCTATTTGATAGGAATTGCATTCGCAGGAAACGGTGCGGAACCTACGGATATTATCAGCGTTGTGAACAACATGATAAATATTGGCGCTGCAGACGAGACCAGATATACATACGGAATCGGATTCCGCTCAGCCCAGAACATGGGAAATATCAAGGCTTACTATAATACGATTGTTGTAAATAACAACGCTTCCACGCTTGTAAGTCATGCAATCGGATATCATACAAATGGCACCGGTCCGGTTAATGTTGATCTCAAGAATAATATTATTATCAACAAACACACCGGAAATACGGGATCATCCGCAATAGCTCTTGTTCCCGCTACCACTGTTTTGACTTCGAACTATAACGTACTTAAATCAGAGCAGAACCTTGTAAACTATCAGGGAACCAGCTATGCTGATTTACCAGCCTGGCAGGTAACAACTCAGGATGCGAACTCTGTTAGCAAACCGGTTTTCTTTGTCAGCGGTACAGACCTACATCTGGTAGGTTCTTCCTCCGGAGATATTGATCTAGCGGGTACACCGATTGCTGGAATCACAACCGATATAGACGGTGATTTGAGAGATGCTGTTCAGCCATACAAAGGTGCTGACGAAAGCACTCCATTTGTAACTCCGGTATTTTATGCTGATAACTTTGATTTACCGGATGGTACATTATTATCCAATTCCGGATGGACTGCACACAGCGGTGCTGGTACAAATTCTATTGCAGTTAATCCACCGGCGCTTGGATTCCCCGGATATCTTGGCGGCGGGGAAGGAAATTCAGTTGGCTTGATCGGACCTTCGGGTGAGGATGTTCACAGGAACTTCGCTGAACAAACTACCGGCAGCTTCTACACATCCTTCCTGGTAAATGTGACTGCCGCTACTGAAGCAGGCGATTATTTCGTTCACTTAGGACCAACCACAATAAGCACAACCTTCCGTGGTAGAGTTTATGTGAAGAGAAATGCAGAAAACCTGCTTGCATTTGGTGTTAGCAAGGGTGGAAATGACATAGTTTACACGCCATTCAACTATACCATGAACACAACTACGCTTGTAGTACTTAAATATCAGTTCGTTGCCGGAGAAAGTACTGACATAGTTAAATTATGGGTAAACCCGGTTGGCGGAACCGAACCTGCCGCACTTTTAGAGCAGACGGATGCAACAACCGATCCGGTTAATCTTGGAAGCGTTGCTTTCAGGCAAGGTGGTGCATCAACTGCTGCAACCCTGCGACTTGATGGACTTAGAATCGGTTCAGACTGGTTGTTAGTTGTCGGAAATCCGGAATTAGTTCCTGTTGAACTTAGTCTCTTTGAAGCTTCTGTAACGGGCAGCAGCGTTAGCCTTAACTGGGTAACTGCAACCGAGACAAATAACAGTGGTTTTGAAGTTGAGAGAAATATCAACGGATCATGGGCTAAAATCGGATTTATTTCCGGCAAGGGAACAACTTCTGAGATTAGCAGCTATCAGTTCACAGATAATTTAACGGGCTTGACCTTAAAGGGTGAATTGAGCTACAGACTGAAGCAAGTTGACTTTGACGGAACTTTTGCATACTCCCAGGAAGTCAAGGTTGAGTTTAGCAGTATCGTAAGTGATTTTGCTCTTGAGCAGAATTACCCGAATCCGTTCAACCCGGTTACAAAGATCACTTATCAGATACCGGTTGACGCAAGAGTTGAATTATCCGTTTACTCGATATCGGGTGAACTGGTTACAAATCTTGTAAATGAATTCCAGCAGACAGGAAAGTACACCGTATCATTTGACGGCAGTAATCTTGCCAGCGGCGTTTATTTCTACAAACTGAATGCAGGCGATTTTGTACAGATCAAAAAACTTGTTTTAATGAAGTAACAGAATTTAAGTTCTGAAAATAAGGGAATCTCCACAATGTGGATGATTCCCTTTTTTTATTAAAAACTGTTCCATCTCACTTTGAAATATGGAAAACTCAGAAGCCGGGGGAGCGCTCAATCCATGAACCAAATTCCCTCCGCTTTTTAAACAAAAAAAATATAAAAATCAGAAAGGAAATTTGAACTAAATTAATCCGGAATTGTTTAAATTTGAAATACAAATAAATATAATAAAAAAATAGGAGTAAGAATGTCTTTAAAAATTGGAGATTTAGCACCGGATTTTTCATTGTTTAATACCAATGTTGAAAAAGTAACTTTGTCCTCATTGAGGGGAAAAAATGTTGTATTGATGTTTTTCCCTCTCGCCGACACTGCTGTATGCACAAAAGAGATGTGCACTATGAGGGATGACTACTCAAGGTATCTGGATTTGAATGCTGAAATCATAGGACTAAGCGTGGACAGTCCCTTCGCATTAAAAATGTGGAAAGATAAACACAATCTGAACTTTACCCTCGTAAGTGATTTTAATAAAGAAGTTATTAAGGCGTATGGTGCAATGTACGACGTATTTGTACCCGGTAAGTTTGACTATGCAGGCGTGGCAAAGCGATCTGCATTTGTTATTGACAAAGAGGGAAAATTAAAGTACATCGAGATTTTAGAAAACGCAGGCGAAGAACCTAACTATGAGAATATTAAAGCAGCTCTTCAAGCCTAAAAGCAAAAACTCTATGATCCGGAATTTAAATCCTTATGAAGTTAAGGAGATTCTTGATTCAGGTGAGAAAGTAAGACTTATTGATGTTCGTGAAGAATGGGAAAATAATCTGGCTCGCATTGAAGGATGCGAGCTTTTTCCGTTAAGCAAATTTAATAATGAATACGATAAACTGGGGAAGGATGAAACACTTATCGTTTATTGCCATCATGGAAACAGGAGTATGACGGTTTGTAACTTTCTCTTGAAACAAGGATACTCTAATTTAGTAAACCTAAGAGGGGGAATAGCTCTTTGGGCTTTGACAGTTGATCCGAAGATCAAACAGTATTAAATATAATAGGAGTGAATAAATGATAGAAGTTGGCAAAAAAGCACCTGCAGTAAAATTGGAAGACCAGAACGGAAATGAAATAAATCTTGCTGATTATAAAGGAAAGAAAGTTGTCCTCTATTTTTATCCGAAAGACAATACCAGCGGATGTACAAAAGAGGCTTGTAATTTCAGGGATAGTTTCCCGAAGTTCAAGGGTATTAAGGCAGTAATTTTTGGAGTAAGTCCGGACTCGGTTGCAAGCCATAAAAAATTTGCCGAAAAGTATGACCTGCCATTCAGTTTGCTCGCAGATCCGGAAAAAAAAGTGCTTGAGGCATTTGGAGTCTGGAAAGAAAAAAGCATGTACGGAAAAAAATATATGGGCGTTGAGAGGACTACAGTTATTATTAACGAAGAAGGAAAAATTTCAAAAATATTCCCCAAGGTAAAAGTGGAAGGTCATACGGAAGAAGTTTTATCCGCTTTAGGAGAATAAATGATCTATATAACTCGGCGTGAAGTGTTTAGTGCCAGTCACAGGCTGTATAATCCCGGTCTGAGCGAGGCTGAGAATTGCGAAATCTACGACAAGTGCAGTAATCCGAACGGGCATGGGCATAATTATGTTCTGGAGGTTATGGTTGCCGGAGAAATTGATCCTAAAACCGGATATCTTTTAGACCTTAAGAAACTTAAAAGGATTATAAAAGAAAACGTAACCGATAAACTGGACCATAAAAACCTGAATCTGGATGTGGATTTTATGGAGGGGATCATTCCGACCTCGGAAAATATATGCATAGCTATATGGAATCAATTGGAGGGGAAAATACCGGCGGGGAAACTCTATTCCGTAAAATTATACGAAACGGAAAATAATTATATAGAATATAAAGGCGAGAAGTATGGAGAGTGAGAAAATTAAAGAATTTGTAAAGGGGATTTTAGAGGAAATCGGAGAGGATCCCGGCAGAGAGGGATTGTTGAGTACTCCTAAACGGGTTGCAAGGGCTTACGAATATCTTACCAGGGGCTATAAAATGGATATTGAACAGGTATTGAACAAGGCTATTTTTACGGAAGAATATGATGAAATGGTTGTGGTGAAAAACATTGATTTTTATTCAATGTGTGAACATCACATGCTTCCATTTTACGGGAAAGTACACGTCGCTTATATCCCTAACGGTAAAATTGTAGGATTGAGCAAAATTCCAAGAATTGTTGAAGTTTTTGCGCGAAGACTTCAAGTACAGGAAAGGATGACCCAGGAGATAGCCAACACTATAAATAACTATTTACATCCGCAGGGAGTTGGGGTAGTAGCTGAGGGATTCCACATGTGCATGGCAATGCGGGGAGTGGAGAAGCAGAATGCATCCGCTACTACCAGCTCAATGCTCGGGTGCTTTCAGGACGATCCTAAAACCAGGATGGAGTTCCTAAACCTAATTAAATCCTAGCGAAAAAGAAAATATGAACCAAAAGAAAATTGTTTGGATAACCGGTGCAAGCAGCGGGATAGGAAGAGCATGCGCAGTGGAATTTGTGAAAAACGGATTTAATGTCTGGGCAACTGCACGGAGGAGTGAAGAACTTGAAAAACTCAGGTCGGAATTAGAATCCCAGGGACTAAGATTGAATACCGCAAAATTGGATATACGGAATCCGGAAGATGTGAAATCAGTTGTTGAAAATATTGTTCAAAAAGATAAGCGAATTGACTGTCTGATCAATGCAGCGGGAATTTCATCGTTTAAAACTGCAATGAGCGACAGTTTAGAGACCATCACGAATATAATCGACACAAATCTTTATGGTGCAATTTATGCAATGAAAAGTGTTCTGGGCTCTATGAGGGAGCAGGGGGGCGGAACAATTATCAACATCCTTTCGATAGTAAACAGGAAAATCTTTACGAACAGTAGTGCCTATGCAGCTTCCAAGATGGGCTTACAGGGTTACACGGAATCCCTGAGGGAAGAAGTAAGAAAGGATAAAATAAGAATTGTGAATATATATCCCGGAGCTACTGTTACGGACATATGGGCCACCAGTGTTCGGGAAAAATTTCACGATAGAATGATGAAAACCGAAGAAGTTGCTAAAGCAATCTTATGGAGTTACAAGGATGAGGGGCAAATGGTTGTTGAGGATATTGTGCTAAGACCTGAGCTGGGAGATTTATCATAAAAAAAAGACAGATCCGGGAGGTCCGGAATCTGTCTTTATAAAATACCGGTAAATATTACCAGCAGAGGTTGCGCATATTTCTTAAACGGTTTGGTCTGTTCATATTATTATTGAAACGTCGGTTTCCTATATCTTTCTTGTTTCTGAAGAATTGACCTCCTTTGTTCCATTCGGCTTTCTGATTGTCATCAAGCAGATCGTAAACAGCCATTCTGAAGTCGAAGTTTCTCAATCGGATTTTTTTCTGGTTATCTACAATTTTTTCCTCTATGGATCTTAGAGCTGATTTATCCAAAGACTTGCTTCCGTAAAGTTCTTTCTTCTTAAGGATCAGTTTATCCTGCTCAGCGCGAAGGTCAATAATATCCTTATCTGCAGCATTTCTGAGAGAAAGAACCGACTCCGTCTGTGAATCGGTAAGATTCAGGCGTTGTTGCATATAATAGCAATCGCCCCTTTGAGCATAGATTGGAGTAGAGACCAGTAACATTGTTAAAACGAGTATGATTGATTTTAATGAACGCATGATATTGCCTTTCGTGTTAATTAATAAAAATTTGTTAAATCTGACTTTTAGACAGCCATTTTTGAGATAGGGTTTAAAGTTATTACATTTGTAGAGAAAAAAAAGAATTAAACCTTAAAGACGAATGGATTGTCTAAAGATTGATGACAAAAGCATATAATGGCAGAACAAGAAAGTGATTTCCAGTTAATTAGGAACTATAAAGAAGGAGACGAGAGTTCATTGAATCTGCTTCTTAGAAAGTACCAGCAAAAGATCTACTGGCATGCACGAAAGATGGCAGGGAATCATATGGATGCTGATGAAATAGTTCAGGAAGTTATGCTTACGCTCTTAAAGAGTATTGGAGACTTCAAATTTCAATCTTCATTTTCTACTTGGTTATACAGAATAATAACCACAAGAACACTAAACTATTTAAAAAGAAGAAGAGTAAGGGAGATTTTTTCAGGTTCTAACGGGAGTGAAGAGGAGAATGAAAAAGTGAGTTTGAAAACCCGCAGAACATCAATACTTGAGGAATTGGAGAACAAAGAAAAACTTGATTTTCTGGACAGAGTTTTGAAAGAGATACCGGCGAAACAAAGAGAGATATTCATAATGAGGCATTTTGACGAAATGACCTATGAAGAGATTGCTGATATAACCGGTAAAAGCGTTGGAGGTTTGAAAGCCAACTATTATCATGCATTTGCAAAAGTTAACGAAATTATGAGTAAAAAATATGAAAAAGAATGACTTAAGAATTATCAAATACCTGGACGGAATGATGACTCCGGCAGAAAAAGAGGTTTTTGAGAGCGAACTCTGGCAAAGAAAAGAACTTTTCAAAGAATACGAGGAAATCAAGAGTCGATTTGTACTTTTGAAGAATCAACCTGAAGGAGAACCCGTCCCGGGATATTTCAGTGAACTTATACCGGTTGTGAGGGAAAAGGTTCAAAAGGAAAAAGGACGTGCCGGCATGATAAATGGAATTTGGAAAGGGACGCAGGATTTTATCCTCTCATTCAAAGGAGCAGCATCAGTAGCCGTTGTCGCGGTCTTAATGTTGTATGTATTTGCATTCAGAGGAGGAAATAATATTAATGAAACATTTGATTTTCCGGAAAATGAGATTGGGTACAGTCTTTATAATGACTCGGAAATTGAAATGATAAATGATGAGGATTTACTTAACAGCGTATATAGCGAACTGATCAAGGGTTTAGGGATAGGGGAAGAGGAAGTAGCCTCGGTATATTCATCATCGGATTTGTACGGATATGATTTGGGGGATGTGAGTGAAGAAGAACTTGATTTAGCTTTACGGGAACTGGGTAAATGAAGATTTATAATATGAAAGATAAAAAAATGAGAACCGGAATAATAATTATCCTGTTGTTTTTTATATGGGTCGGATCGATAAATCCACAGGGAAGGCGGAATGCATATAGAAAGATTGACCAGCTTGAGATGGTTAAGTTAATGGACTTGTTGGAACTGGATTCGGAAACCTCAGCAAAATTCTTAGCAAAACGGCAGGCATATGTAGAGAAAAGAAGAGAGTCACTGATCAGGTTAGACAGTCTGGAAAAATTCATAGAAGCCAAGGTGAAGGAAAAGGAGGAGGGGAGCAATGAAGTTAAAAAAGCGGTTACAGAATACCTTGAGCTTGAAAAAAAGATAGTAAATTTAAAGTATGAACATATAAATTCTGTAAAAGGTTTTTTAACGAACGAGCAGATGGCAAGGTATGTGACTTATGAGAAGCGTTTCAGGAGGGAATTGATGGAAATCATCAGGGAAAACAGGCGTAATAAATTTAACAGATAACAGAGCAATACTAGGGAAAAAAGTCCCCTAGAAGGCTTTTTACTGATTATTCTGTAATGTCACAAAGAAGTCCAAAGCAGATTGCATAGTAAACAGGTTTGAATGAAGGTCAGGGAAAAGGGTGGTAGATTAGGATTTTTGTCTCTGTTAATATATATAAAATATTGTTATGCAATAGTGAGGAAATAAAACGGGTTTTTTCAGGGGTGTCTGCTAATATTAACTTGTTGCCCGGTAAACCGGGTTCAGTTGCATCAAGTATTGTGATCTGATCTTCCGACGTAAGGGTTATGGTTCTTCCGTAACCGTTTATCGAGGTGACGGAGAATTCGTATTGCACAAATGCCTGTGGGTTTCCAAATGTGTCGTAAATCAGGAGTTCTTTTTGTCCGTTCAGTATGAATACAGATTTGTTCCCATCAACGTGTAAATCCAACGGTTCGGATATAGAGAGTTCGCCAGCATCTATCCCCCCAAATGAGTTTATGTAACTTCCGTTTATATCATATTTATGAATATTCCGGTTGTCACTGTCGAGTATGAACATATCTCCCTGATTGGAAATCCCCACAGCAACGGGATATGCAAAAACCGGGGTGTTATAGGAAACGGAGTTGGATTTAAACAGGGTTATCAGGTTAAGGTCTTTATCGAATATTTGTATTCTGTGGTTATTTTTATCGGCTACGTAGATGTTCAGGGGACCGGTGCAGATGTCGGAGGGAGAGTCGAATTGGGCATTTCCCCACCCAAATCCACCGATATCTTTAAGTTTGTTTCCCTGCAAATCATATTTCACTATTTCGTTCGTAGCGGCATCGGTTACGTATATAAAACCAAGGCTGCTGATCGTAAAGGAGGATGCTTGGCGGAATTCACCAATTTCTCCAGCATAATGATACTGCTGCGAATGAAGGGTTAGTGTAATTACGAAAAAGAGTACTACTGTTTTCAAAGACATTCTTCCGACAGAATTATTTAATTTTATTAGTTAAAGATAAGAAAAACAAATGAATAATGAGTTATTCCGGTTTTTATGTTAGACTAAAAATAGATATATTTGGTTCAAATTATTTGGATTTTATGAGTACTATAAACTGTTTATTTGTAGGAGATATTGTAGGCAAACCGGGATTGAATTTTGTGGAAACATGGCTTCCCGGGCTTATCAGCAAATATAAAGCTGATCTGGTAATTGCTAATGGAGAGAATGTTTCAGACGGGAAGGGTATAACTAAAAAGGAGGGGGATATTCTGTTTGGTCTGGGTGTTCACGTGATTACCGGGGGGAATCATACGTGGGATAAATTCCAGTCTCAGGACTATATAAAAACTGATGAACGGGTATTAAGACCGCTTAACTATCCCAGAGGAGCACACGGAAACGGATATTATATTGTCGGAACTGCGAAGGGAAATGTTGCGGTTATCAATTTGCAGGGAAGGGCATATATGCAGCCTATTGATTGTCCGTTCAGATCGGCGGAGTGGGTCCTTTCAAAAATCGGGAAAGATGTCAAGGGTGTGATTGTGGATTTCCATGCGGAAGCTACAGCGGAGAAGATCGCATTAGCTTGGTTCCTTGACGGGACTGTGAGTGCAATTGTGGGAACCCATACGCACGTTCAGACAGCAGACGATAGGATACTGCCTAAAGGGACGGGATACATAACTGATGTCGGAATGACAGGTCCTTTCGAATCGGTTATTGGTATGAAAATACAGCCAGCGGTAAACAGGTTTTTATATCAGACTCCCCAGAAGTATGAAACCGCAGAAAAGGATGTGCATCTTTCGGGGGTATTTATTAAAATCGATTCACAAACGGGAAAATGTGAAAAAATTGATAGAATCCTGTTCCCTGAATTTATTTCTGAAAATATACCGGAGACAGAAGGATGATTATAATTGACGGAAAAAAAGTAGCAGAAGAGATACGCGAAGAAATTAAAAAAGAGATTGTTGTTCTAAAGGAAAAGCATGGTAGAGTACCAGGGCTGGTTACGATAGTTGCGGGGAATGAATCATCCTCCCATATTTACGTAAGAAGCAAAATTAAGGCCTGCGAAGAACTGGGAATCTACTCGGAAGCAAGATTTCTGGATGAGAATACTCCTGAAGATGAGTTGCTTAGGATTGTGGATTCTTACAACGAGGATCTGAGGTTCAATGGTATTCTGGTGCAGCTTCCCCTCCCTAAATCAATCAGGGAGGAAAAAGTTATAAATCTGATAAAACCGGAAAAGGATGTGGACGGTTTTCACCCGGTATCTGTGGGCAGACTGGTAGCAGGAAGCGATACATTTTTTCCATGCACTCCGGCCGGAATTCAGGAGTTGATTAAGAGATATGGTATTGAGACAGAGGGGAAACACCTGGTTGTGGTGGGGAGAAGCAACATAGTGGGTAAGCCAATTGCTAACATCATGTTGCAAAAGAAAAAATTTGCGAACTGTATTGTTACCGTTTGTCATTCAGCGGCAAAGGATTTAAAGGAATACACAAGAAGTGCGGACATTCTGATTGCAGCTATAGGTGTACCGGGCTTTATTACCGGGAATATGGTAAAGGATGGGGTGGCAATTATTGATGTGGGGATAAACAGGGTTCCTGACACCTCTGCAAAGAAGGGGTATAGGGTAGTTGGGGATGTGGACCAGGCAAGCACTGCTCCAAAGGCCGCTTATTTCACACCGGTTCCGGGGGGAGTAGGACCAATGACAATAGCCATGCTGATGAAAAACACTTTGAAATCGTTTCTTTTATCCATAAACAATTAGAATTCGGGAAGAGTATGAAGAACGTAAATATTGATAAAGTTATATCGCAAGTATTTTTAGAAAAATCGCTTCTTGATTTTTACAAGACCGAAGAAACCTGCAAAGGGTGGGAAACCAACGTCGTTCATCAACCTGAAGCGGTAAAGAATATTGTGAAAGTCGGGGCGGACAGGATAAGCGCAGGGTTGGGTGTGGGGGAAAATATAAGCGATTTAGGTCTGGCAAGAATGATTGACCACACAATATTAAAAGCGGACGCTACTGTCGATGAGATAAAAAATCTTTGTGAAGAGGCCAGAAGATATCATTTTGTATCGGTGTGCGTAAATCCTGGATTTGTGCCGCTGTGTGCGGATTTATTAAGGGGAACAGATGTGAAAGTTTGTACTGTAATCGGATTCCCCTTAGGAGCTACATCAACCGAATCGAAAAGATTTGAGGCAGAGGATGCGATAAGCAAGGGAGCAAGGGAGATTGATATGGTGATCAACATCGGAAGGCTGAAATCAAAAGATAATGAGTACGTGGCGAATGATGTGCGTCAAGTAGTTTTAGCCGCGAAAAGAGAGGGAGTGGTTTCGAAGGTAATTCTGGAAACTGCATTACTTACCGACAAGGAAAAAATAATTGCCTGTCTTATATGTAAAGAGGCGGGGGCGGATTTTGTTAAGACATCAACCGGTTTCTCCAAGGGAGGGGCAACTGTGGGAGATGTAGCACTTATGAGATTCGTTGTGGGAAGTTCAGTAGGTGTGAAGGCCTCCGGAGGAATTAAAACAAAGGAAGATGCACAGGCAATGATTGCTAGTGGTGCGGACAGGATTGGGGCTAGTGCTAGTGTGAAAATAATTTCTTAAGAGGTACAAATGGATAGTAGTTACAACAGTAACCAGCAATTCGATTATCTTAATATGGGCAATAAATCCTTTGAATCGAGCAATCCGATTCAACTGATATTAGTAAAAATGGTTAGAGACATGAAGTTTATCGGGATTATTACGATAATATCCGGAGTACTTAATTGCTTGACTGTGTTAGGATTGCCGGTAGGGATACCGATGATCTTTATGGGAACTAGATTAAGAGAGTCTGCTGATTTTTTCATGCATTATGGAATGACAAATGATCAAGATTTTCTGCTCAGAGCTTTCGAGAAGCAGTACCGGTATTTCAACATACAGAAGATACTATTTATCATATCTATAATATTTTTCATTATAATCATGATAGTCTACGTGGTTTTGATTCTTGCATTCATATCTTACAATCCGGAGATCTTTAGCACATAACTATGGTACTGGAATTGATAATACATTCAGGCGATGACGGCTACAGTGCGGAAATTCCATCCGTAAAAGGATGTGAATCCTGGGCACACGAAGAAGCGAAGGCAATTGAAAACGTACTTGAACTACTGCGGTTTTATCTGAAATTAACTCCACGACACATTGTTGAAGTTGATTACAGCAGAAAAATCAAGAATAAAAAAGTGTTAAAGGTACTTATCAGAGCTAATGAGCAGTGAGAAAAAGGTCAGAACCCAGAAGAGAATAATAAAAATAGAGTCTGTAATCAGCAAAAGGCAGACTTCCCTCCGTTTGATCCTGGAAAACATTCACGATCCACACAACGTAAGCGCCATCATGAGAACATGCGATGCCGTGGGGGTGGACACTGTATCTCTTTTATACTATATTGAAAAGTTTCCTAAAATTGGTAAAAAGTCCTCCTCATCCGCATGGAAGTGGGTGAACAGGGAGAAGTTCACATCAGTCGATAACTGCTTCGAAGTGTTAAAAAGGGAGGGATTCAGGATCTATTCCTCATGGATTGGTGAGGGGGCGGTGGATTTTTATGACCTGGACCTGACAGGGAAAGTGGCTCTGGTTGTAGGGAACGAGCACCGGGGGATTTCAGAAGAGGTAGTTAAAAAGTCAGATAAGCTGTTTTATATCCCGATGGTTGGGATGGTACAGAGCCTGAATGTATCCGTGGCGACAGCAATAATTCTGTACGAAGCCATGCGCCAGCGACTGGGCAAAGGGATGTACGATACTTCCATGATTACGAAGGAAGAGTTGGATGAACGGATTGCCACCTGGCTAAAAAAGTAAGTTTTAAAGAGCGGTTATAAAACCTGAAAGAACAAAATACTGGACGAAGTAATTCGAATGAAAAAAATAATATTGTGAATGTTTTCAACAAGATAAAAAGCGTAAAAGGAAGACTAGAATTTGAGGGGGACAAGTCCATCTCCCACCGCGCGGTAATTCTCTCATCTTTGGCTGGGGGAAAATCCTTTATCAGGAATCTTTCCATTGGGGAGGATGTAAAGAGCACAATAGGGTGCTTTGAAGAGCTGGGGGTAATATTCAAGAAAGTATCAGGGGGGCTTTCCGTGGAAGGGAGAGGATTTAAGGGATTGAGAAAACCCGAGAGGACTCTCAACTGTGGAAATTCAGGGACAACAGCGAGACTGATTTCAGGGATTTTAGCGTGTCAGAGTTTTGAATCTGAAATAAGCGGGGATGACTCCTTGAGTAGGAGACCGATGAAGCGGATAATTGATCCATTGAGATATGCGGGAGCACTAATGGATGCCAGGGAGGATAATTTCCTCCCTATCAGGTTTAGAATATCAAGGAACATTATGCCGCGGGACTACACGATGACTGTCGCCAGCGCCCAGGTGAAGTCGGCTTTAATTTTTACAGGGCTTCATCCAGAGGGGGTATCCACTATAAGGGAGTCCGGGATAACAAGAAATCACACTGAGCTGATGCTCCGTTTACCGGCAGTTCACGAGGGGGATTTGAAAATTATAAAAGTATCGAAAGACTGCTATCCTTTAGCCGAGGACTATTTTATTCCGGGGGACATTTCCACCGCCTCATTTTTCATTGTCCTTACTCTTCTGGCAAGGGATTCGGAGCTAATCATCAAAAACGTTTCCCTTAACTCCACCAGGACGGGATATCTGAGCATTCTGAAAGAAATGGGGGGAGATATCCGGATATTGGAGATAAAGAATTTAAGCGGGGAGGCATTCGGCGATTTACATATTAGAAGCAGTTCGCTGCATAATGTGAAAATCGGGAAAGATTTGATTCCGCAAATAATCGACGAGATCCCGATACTTGCGGTTGCAGGGGCATTTGCTGAGGGGGAATTTAGAATTGATGGGGGAAAAGAGTTGCGGGTAAAGGAAACTGACCGAATAAGCGCGATATGCAACAACCTTAAGCAGGTGGGCGTTCGTATAGATGAGACTGAGGAGGGATTTTGTATTTCCGGGAGAGTTACTAAGAAAAGCGGGATATTCGAAAGTTACGGTGATCACAGGATTGCAATGGCTACGACTATTTTAAGTTTATTGTTGGAAAATGGCGGAAAAATTAATAATTTTGAAAGTATTAAAATTTCGAATCCGAATTTTATAAAACAACTTACAAAGGTTTGCAGGTAGAATATGGCAGAGGTAACTTTAAAAAACATCCAGAAAGTTTATGATGGGAGCAACTTTGCAGTAAAGGACTGTAACATCGAAATTAAAGATAAGGAATTTGTGGTTCTGGTTGGTCCTAGCGGATGTGGTAAAACAACTACTTTGAGAATGATTGCCGGTCTGGAAGAAATTACCTCGGGTGAGTTGACTATCGACGGGAGAGTGGTAAACAACGTCTCGCCAAAGGATAGGGATATTGCTATGGTATTCCAAAACTATGCACTGTATCCCCACATGACTGTATACGAAAACATGGCTTTCGGATTAAAACTTAGAAAATTTCCAAAAGAAGAAATAAAAAAACGGGTTGAAGAAGCCGCCAAAATACTTGGTCTGGAGGAATATCTGAACAGGAAGCCGAAAGCACTTTCAGGAGGGCAAAGGCAGAGAGTCGCAGTGGGACGGGCGATAGTGAGAAAACCTAAAGTATTTTTATTTGATGAGCCGCTAAGCAATCTGGATGCCAAGTTAAGAGTACAAATGAGGACAGAAATCTCCAGACTGCATCAGCGGCTGGGAGCTACTATGGTATACGTAACACATGACCAGACCGAGGCAATGACTATGGGGGACAAGATTGTGGTCATGAAGGACGGAGTTGTTAACCAGATTGACACACCCCTGAATCTGTACAATTATCCGGTGAATAAATTTGTGGCAGGATTTATTGGGAGTCCGGCAATGAATTTCATGAGCGGAACAATCACCGGCGGACAGAAAATTGCGTTCGTGAGCAGCGGTAAATCAGTAACTATTCCGTTTCCTGAGAACAGTACATTAAAAGCACATACAGGGAAGGTGGTATCTCTGGGAATTCGTCCGGAGGATATATATGACGAAAGCACGAAGCCCGACTCGGAAAACCTGGTTAAAATACACACGAGGTTGGAAGTTGTGGAACCTATGGGGAATGAAATATTTCTTTATTTTGTTTTAGAAGGAGAGCAGCACACAGCGCGGGTAGGAGCGAGAGAATCTGTAACGGCGGGCTCAGATATTAATCTCTACTTCGACACTGAGAAACTGCATTTCTTTGATAATGAGACGGGTAAAAGAATAGAGATATAAAACCGTGATAAGAATAATATTCATAATGATTGTTTTGTTTTGCGCAAATATTGCGGGGCAGAATTTATCCGCTGAATGGGTTCCGGTAGATACAAAGGAGAACAGCAAGGTCTTTTTTAACAAGCAAACAATCAAAGTCTTTGGGAACAAGATTGCGGTATATGTACTAGAGGTATTTAACAAGCCGGTGTTGAATGAAAGTACCCAGTTAAACACGGCAAGTATAAAAACATATTATTTCTTTTATGTACCGAAAAAGAAATTCACGATAATTGGTTCGATATTCTACGATGTTAACGGTTCGATGACCGGGGAAACTAGAAATCCGGCACCGACCTCGTTAGATGAGCAATTTCCGTACGATACGGAGAACGATGCCGATGTGAAAGCGATTTACACGGGGATAATTAATTACCTCGATGAAAACAATATATCATACGAAGGAAAGGAAACCAACGCCGATAAGTGGAGGCCATCTGTTACGGAGGTAACCAATGACGTATCACAGGTTGTGAAAAACGAACCGAAAGAAGAGCCCAAAAATAAAGAGAAGGAAAAGCCTAAAAGCAATTCATCCGGCGCAGGATATGACGAAAAGAACGAAAGAGTTGCCAGAGGAACTATATTCACAGACGGGGAGACATTTATAATACAGGTTTCCTCCTGGCAGGACAGGAACAAAGCTAATTCGGAGGCTCAGAAGATGACCAGGAGCGGGCACAATGCGTTTGTAACTGAGGCATATGTGCCGCAAAAGGGGGGTATATGGTACAGGGTTAGAGTTGGATATTTCACAAGTTTGAATGATGCTGAAAAGTATCAGAGAAGCAATAATCTCAGATAGTTTAAGAATGTAGTTTTAAAATGAAAGGACCGAAAATGAGCAAGAATCAAATTATGAACTATAAATCATTTTTGCTGATTGCAATCGCCATTGTATTCGCACTGATTTTGACATTGATTCCCGAAGGGACGACCGTGTTTGGTTATCAGTTAAAGAAAGTGGACTTCTTCTCGGATATAAAGAAGATGGAAACGGTTGGCGAAAGCATTGAGAAGAAGTTGATTTTTGATGAGGAGTATGTAAAATATGCCTCGTTTGATATCACAAAATATTCAGAAAGCATAAACAATGTACTGGTTTATGAATATAACAAAGTTGCGAACTTGAATGCCCCGATGCAGAGCGTTGGACTCTCGGGAAATTTATCCAATCTAAGTTACTTTATTCAAGCTATAAAAAATGCCGGAAGCAGCAAAGTACGAATAGCGCACTTCGGAGACTCGGCTATTGAAGGGGATCTGGTTACAGCAACAATCAGGAATAACCTGCAGAAGAATTACAACGGTTCAGGAGTGGGTTTTGTATCAATAACCTCACAGGATATCAGTTTCCGCACAACAATGAAGCAGTCATTCAGTAGTGATTGGAAAAGTGGTTCCATTATGACCGGTAATCCGAACAAGTGGAAACTCGGAATGAATGGAGCTGTTGCATCTCCACAGGCAAACAGCTGGGTAATGTATGAGACGACCCCATTCTATAAAAAGACTTTTACAAACGTAAGGCTTATTTACACCGAGGCAAAGGGCTCAATAAAGTACTCTGTAAACAAAGGTGCTGAGCAGACGGCTAGTTTAGTTGCTGGTAGTGACGTTAAGGAACTTTTAATAACCGTTCCATCCAGCACAAAAAACATAAAGCTGACAATCCCGACAGCCGACCAAGGAAAGTTTTTCGGGGTGAGCTTTGAGTCAGATAACGGAGTTTATGTTGACAACTATCCATTGCGCGGGAACAGCGGCGTCTCAATAAAGGATATTCCTAAGGACATCCTTACGGGATTCAACAAGTTATTCAATTATAAACTTATTATTCTGAATTTCGGACTGAACATGACGACGTCCGGGACGTCTGACTTCTCTTGGTACGAAAGAGAGATGGTAAAGGTAATCGAACACCTTAAAGCAGCCTTTCCTCAGACGAGCATAATTATAATGGGCGTGGGAGACAGAAGCACAAAACAAGGAACTCAATTTGTAACCGATCCCGGAATTCCAAAATTAATCAAAGCACAGAAAAATGTTGCCAACACAACGGGAGTTGTGTTCTGGGATTTATTCGAGGCAATGGGAGGACAGAACTCAATGCCCAAGTGGGTAAGTTCTAATCCACCGCTTGCAATGAAAGACTACACGCACACGACTCTGCAGGGAGCAGAAAAAATTGCCAACATGTTATCAGAGGCGTTAACTGCACAAATTAAAAAATAGAGTAATTTTATGAATAAGAAATTTTCTGATTATAAGAATATCTGGGAGAGGTTTGAAGAGAACATCCTCACTATCCCTGATAAAGCAGCGATCACTCATTGGGTTGCGGGAGAAAGACCCGTACATTTGTCATTCAGCGAACTATTCAGAAGGGCTAACTTATTCAGCAAATATCTGAAAAGCATAGGGATTAAGCAGGGGAATGTCTGTGCGCTGATAATACGCCACAACATTAATTTCTTTCCGCTTTATTACGGAGTAATGGGGATTGGCGCAATACCGGCAGTACTGGCGTACCCCAATCCGAGGCTGCATCCCGACAAGTTCCGTCAGGGGATAGAAGGAATGAGCCAGAGAAGTGGTCTTGATTACATCCTGACGGAAAAAGATCTTGAAGAGATTATAAAACCGCTTGTGATCAGAGAAGGGACCACAATAAAAGGACTTTTTTACCCGTTTGAAGAGAATGTCCTTTCCGGAACAATAACTGAGGAAGAATTCAACGAGTTTAAGGAATTTAGGCAATCCTTAAATCCATCTGACCCGCTGCTTCTGCAGCACTCCTCAGGAACAACCGGGTTGCAGAAACCAGTACTCCTTTCCCACAAGGCAGTTTTGCTGCATGTTGAAAACATGGCAGAATCCCTGAAGATGACTAGTAATGACAAGATAGTTAGCTGGCTTCCCCTCTATCATGATATGGGTTTAATTGCGGCATTCCATTTACCGATAGTCTTTGGAATAACCACTGTGCAGATTGATCCGTTTGAATGGGTACTAGTGCCAGTGATCCTTTTGGAGGCGATCACATCAGAAAAAGGAACGATAACATGGCAGCCGAATTTTGCGTACAATTTAATGGCTGACAAAATAAGGGATGAGGATCTTTTTGATGTTAACCTGAAGTCGTTGCGTTTATCAATTTCCTGCAGCGAGCCGGTAAGGTTTGAAAGCAACCAGAAGTTCATTGAAAAATTCGCGCATTACGGATTGCAGAAAAATGTACTGAGTGCAAGCTATGCGATGGCTGAGACAACTTTCGGGGTAACTCAAGTGCCTCCTGGAGAAGAGATCAGGGCCTTAAGTGTAGTTCGCGATAGTTTTGCGAAGGGGATAATCAGGATAGCAGAAAACGACGAACCTTACAGAATTTGCAGCAGTTCCGGGAAACTGATACCCGGTTGTGAGGTAAAAATAGTTGATGAAAACAGAGAGCAGCTTCAGGACGGGGTTCTCGGAGAAGTTGCTATCAAGTCGGTATCAATGTTCGACGGCTACAGAAATTACCCGGAAAAAACTGCAGAAGTATTATCGGGTGACTGGTATTACAGTGGTGACATTGGCTTTAAGTGGGAAGAGGATTTCTTTATCGTCGGACGAAAGAAGGACCTGATAATTGTAGCGGGTGTGAACGTTTATCCCGAAGATGTTGAGGATGCAGTAGGTAAAGTAGATGGAGTTGTACCAGGAAGAGTTATTTCTTTCGGACAGTATGCAGAAGAGCTGGGGACGGAAGTGATAAGCGTAATTGCGGAAACAAAACTGGCAGCGGAAGAGGAAAGAAAGAGTTTGAAAAAGAACATCGTTGCGGCAGGTATGGCTATTGACGTTATGATATACAATGTTTATCTCGTGCCTCCCAGATGGCTGATAAAGAGTTCAGCAGGCAAACCTTCAAGGAAAGCCAGTTCGGAAAGAATTCAGGATATTGAAGAACAAAAGAAATGGATTGTAAAATGATATCAGACAGATTAAAAAACGTAATTCTTAAGGAATTAAAACTTGACGAGTATGACATTCAGGACGAAACATTGGCAAACCAGGTTCCGGGATGGGACTCGCTGAATCATATTAACGTAATTCTTGCGATTGAAAAAGATTATGGAGTAAGGTTCAAGGGGTATGAAGTCCTGAAATGCAAGAATATCGGAGATTTGCAGAAACTTGTTGACAGCAAAGTAAGCTAATTATGTTAAACTCAATTGATTTTACTGCACTAAAAAGTTTATTTGAGTTCATTGAGTATGACCCGCTTATATTCGGAACAAGTTTGTTTCTGTTTCTTTTTGCAGGTTTTTTGCTTGTCCATGCAGTTCTGAAAGTAAATTACAAACTCCAATTATACTGGTTGCTGCTATTTTCTCTTTTCTTTTACTACAAAACCTCTGGGATTTTTGTAATTCTGCTGATAAGCACAGCGCTAATAAATTACTTATTCGGTATCTGGATTCAGAAGAGCGGGGAGGGGACTTTAAGAAAAATTGTTCTGTCCCTAGCGTTGTTGGTAAATCTTGGAATACTTGCATATTTCAAATATGCAAACTTTTTTATTACCACTGTGAATGATCTAGGTGGTACGGAGTGGAGTGTGCTGGATATCATTATTCCGCTGGGTATCTCTTTTTACACATTTAAGTCCCTGACATATATTTTTGATATCTATTATGAAATGATGGAACCGGAGTACAGCTTTTTTGAGTTCCTGCTTTTTGTAACATTCTTCCCGAATACTATCTCCGGACCAATTGACAGGGCGAGAATATTTCTTCCGCAAGTAAGGGAGTCGAACCCAATAACAAACGAAGTTTTGGGGAAGGCGGTACTTTTAATATCTCTCGGATTAATAAAAAAATATGCGATTGCGGATTACATAAGCTTGAATTTTGTTGACAGAGTGTTTGAATCCTCAGCGAGATTTACCGGAGTTGAAAATCTTTTAGCTATATATGGATATACACTTCAGATATTCTGTGATTTCTCGGGTTACACGGACATGGCAATCGGGATAAGTATGCTTTTTGGATTTAGGTTGATGGATAACTTTAATTATCCTTTCAAGGCAAAAAGTGTTGCAGATTTTTGGCGGCGGTGGCACATATCTCTCTCTACCTGGTTGCAGGACTACTTATTCAAACCGATGCAGATGAGTTTCCGTCACATGAAGATAGTCGGAAATGCACTTGCGATAATGTTAACATTTGTTCTTTGCGGGTTGTGGCATGGATCAACCTGGGGATTTGTTTTCTGGGGGTTCCTTCACGGATTCTTTATGTCGTTTTCCCTTTTGACGAAGAAATACAGGGAGAAATTAATTGCTTTGGTGGGATTAAAAAATACACGATTTTTAGGATTCATACAGATATTTATAACATTTCATTTAATAGCCATAGCATTCGTATTTTTCCATCCGCCTGTTTATCCTATAACCTCTTCAATTGATCAGGCGATGATCATGTTCACCCAGATAACCGAGTATTTCCATCCGGGAGTTTTTGTACAGTTTATTGAAGGATATCAGGGGGTGTATATAATGATGGTAATCGGTTTTATTTTCAACTTTCTACCGTCCAGTTTAGAGAAATACACTGAAAAATATATCATTAAGAGTCCTTTGGTGGTCAAAGGCCTGATTCTCGCGATAGTGATCTATTTAGTAGCCCAGGTTAAGTCTGCGGACCTTCAGCCATTTATTTATTTTCAATTTTAAGGAGAAAATATGAGTGTAGTTCTGAAAACAGAATTGAGCAATCTCAGCTTCCTAAAACGGGGAAAAGTGAGAGATTTGTATCAGGTCGGGGATGATTTACTTCTGATTTCAACGGACAGACTTTCGGCTTTTGACGTTATTATGAATCAGGGGATTCCATACAAGGGTGTTGTACTAACGCAGATCTCAAATTTCTGGTTTGAGTTTACAAAGGATATTATAAAAAATCATACTATCACAACCGATGTAAACAATTATCCTCCGGAATGCAAGGATTATTCCAAAATAATTGAAGGTAGATCTGTACTGGTAAAGAAGACTAAAGTAATTCCGATAGAATGTATTGTTAGAGGATATATAACCGGTTCTGGACTTAAGGATTATCAAAGGACAGGTGAAATATGCGGAGTTAAACTTCCTCCAGGATTAGTTGAAAGCGAGAAATTGCCAACACCAATATTCACACCATCCACAAAAGCGGAAGTGGGGGATCACGATGAAAATATAAGTATTGAAAAAGCGAAGGAAATTGCAGGTGCGGAAATTGTGGATAAATTAGAATACTACACCCTCGAAATATTTAAGAAGTGTTCCGAGTTTGCACTGACTAAGGGAATTATTATTGCTGACACGAAGATGGAATTCGGAATGGATGAGAATGGTGAAATAATACTTATTGACGAACTCCTTACACCTGATTCTTCAAGATTCTGGCCTCTTTCCAATTATAAAAAAGGGTTCGTACAGGAAAGTTTTGATAAGCAATACGTGAGGGATTATCTCGTATCAGTTAAATTTAATAAAATGCCACCTCCGCCGGATTTACCGGAAGAGATAATCGGTAAAACCTCTCTGAAATATATTGAGGCATTAAAACGTTTAACCGGTCAAGAGTTACAAATTGAGACTTAAGAGGATAAGTGTTGTTTCTGATTCGTCAGTTCTTTTCGAATGGGAAAATTCCGAATCATTCGATATAAGTAATACTGACCTGCGGAAGTTCTGTCCCTGTGCGGAGTGTGAAGAAGAACGAGGGAAGCAATCCTCAACATACATCTCGCTTTATACAAAAGATCAGTTAAGCATAAAAAATATCAGGGCTATTGGTAATTACGGTATATCGATAGAGTGGGGGGATTCCCACTCAACCGGGATATATCAGTATGAATATCTCTATCAGTTAGGAAAGAAAAAGTAAGCTAGGAATGGTACTCCCAAACCAACTAACTGTTTTAAGAATTATTCTAACCCCTGTATTCATATTTTTCTTTCTCGGAGATTCAGAGTTCTCCAGGCACCTCTCCATTATCATCTTTTTAACTGCGGCGATTACTGACTGGTACGACGGGTGGCTTGCTCGTAAGTTTAATTACATAACTAACTGGGGTAAATTCATGGACCCGCTAGCGGATAAAATACTTACTGCCGGGGCATTTTTAAGTTTGGTAAGTGTTGGGTTGATTGAACTCTGGATGGTATTGATTATAGTGGTAAGGGATTTTGCAATTACTATACTGCGGGGACTTGCGGATAAAAGGGGTTTGAACTTTACGACAAGCCGTTATGCAAAGTGGAAAACTTTTATACAGATGATAGTACTCTACTATCTTCTGTTTGCATACGTTTTGTACCATACAGAATACTTCCAAATAAATTACAAAGAAATATTACTATTGCTCTTAAACGAATATCTTGTATATTATATGATGTTTTTTATAACATTAATTACCCTGCACTCAGGGGTAATGTATTTTTTACGAAATAAAAAATTAATACAGAAATTAATCAAAAATGAAAATTAGTCGAGTAACCAAAATAGCTGGTTCTTTTCTCTACACCGGATACATTCCGATTGCCTCAGGAACATTTGGTAGTTTTCTGGCTCTTCTCATTTATTTAATCCCCGGCTTTGAGAACATATACTTCCATTTAGGAATGATTGTGTTGTTTTCCATATATGGAATATATGTGGGAAATATTTTTGAAGCTAAATATGGTAAAGATCCTGCTGAATGTACAATTGATGAGGCGGTAGGTACTTGGATTTCACTACTCTTCCTTCCAAAGAACCTTATCCTGATAAGTATCACATTTTTTCTCTGGAGATTATTTGATATTATAAAACCTTTTCCGGCTAACAGAGCTGAGAAACTCTCGGGAGGATCAGGAATAATGCTTGACGATATTATTGCGGCGATTTATGTCTGCTTAATTATGAACATAGCGAATATTTATTTTTTAAAATTAAATTAATATGATGAAAGCTCACATAATTTCAATAGGGGACGAATTGCTGATTGGACAGACTGTTAATACGAACGCATCGTTTATCGGACTTATACTATCTGATCTTGGAATTATAGTATCAAAACAGTCATCCATACCAGATACTGAGGAAGATATTATTTCCGAACTACACTTAACTCTTGCAAAAAACGATATAGTTATAACCACCGGCGGACTTGGACCGACTCACGATGACGTAACACGAAGTGCAATAATTAGATTTTTTAAGACCGAGTTGACATTAAGCAATGAAGTGCTCGAAAGAATTAGAGAAAGATTTAGAATGTTGAATCGAAGCATGTCAAAAGTTAATGAATCACAGGCCCTAATTCCTAAAAATGCCACCATAATACCGAACAATGCGGGCACTGCTCCGGGTTACTGGATAGAGGACGGAGAAAAGATCGTAATTGCTCTACCGGGTGTCCCTTTTGAAATGGAAAACATGGTGCAGGATTATGTCGCTCCCAAATTGGTGGAGATTTTACACGAAGAAAAAATAATTAAAAGAACAACCCTTATGACAACAGGGATAGCAGAGTCAACTTTATTCGAAAGACTTGGAGATATGGAGGCACTTTTAGGAGATGCCAAACTTGCATTTTTGCCCGATCCATACGGAGTGAAGTTGAGAATAACCGTGATTGGAGATACTGTCGACGAGGTTAATAACAAATTACTTGAGATCGAACAAAAAATAAGAGGAGTTGCTGGCAGGCACATTTATGGGAAAGATAACGAACAACTTCCTGAAGTCGTTGGTCGATTGCTCAAAGAAAGGGGATTGTCTCTTTCTGTTGCAGAAAGTTGTACGGGAGGATTTATCAGTCATTTGATAACAAATTATGCAGGATGCAGTAATTTTTTTGAAAGGGGTCTTGTAACATATAGTAATGCAGCAAAGGTCGAATTGCTAAAAGTTGATGAAGATAAACTTTCAAAAAATGGAGCGGTTAGTTTGGAGGTTGCAAGACAAATGGCAGAGGGTATTAAAGCCATTAGTGGTACTGATATCGGTCTATCCGTAACAGGTATAATGGGACCTGGAGGAGGTTCTGAAGAAAAGCCGGTTGGAACAGTATTTATTGGACTGTGTGACAACAATGTTTGCACGGCACAAAGATTTAAATTTGCAAATGACAGGGTAATAAATAAAAAAAGAACTGCACAAGCAGCTCTGGATTTTCTGCGACGTCATATACTTGGAATCAGTTACGATGCATAGACTCTTTATCAGTCTGGACATTCCGCCAGAAATAAAGACGTATATTTCCGAACTCTTATGCGAATTCAAGCGAACTACTAAGCATAATATTGTTAATTTACGTTGGGAAGCACCTGAAAAATATCACATAACATTAAAGTTTATTGGTAATCTTTCAGGGGACAACTTAAAACTTCTAATACGAAAAATGTTCTTTATAGAGAATAGAAATTCATTCCAAGGGTATCTCGATATTTTTAGTGCATTCCCAAATGAAAAAAATCCCAGAATCATTATTTCAAAAGTTGAGATTCAACCGAAAATATATGATCTTATAGTCGAGATAAATGAGCAATTGAATGAAATGGGTCATCGTACAGAAGCAATGCTCTTCAAACCTCATATTACATTGTTAAGACTGAAAGAAAACTATGACACCTCGTTTATCAACGAGTTATTGAAGTTAGAATTTAAAAAAGTTGAAATGAAACTGGATCAGGTAACAATTTATGATAGTAAACTTAAACCAAGCGGTTCCGAATACCATAAAATTCAAAGTTATAAATTAATATAAAAGGAGTTATCATGTTAGGAGATAAAGAAGCCAGAATGAAAATCCTCGAGGAAACAATAGCTGGAATCGAGAAGAACTATGGTAAGGGTGCAATTATGAAATTAGGTGATGGTGTTGTTAATAAAGTTGAAGCAATTCCAACAGGAGCCTTAAGCCTCGACTGGGCTTTGGGAATTGGAGGAATTCCCCGTGGACGCATAATAGAAATTTATGGTCCTGAATCTAGCGGTAAAACAACTGTCTGTTTACATATAATTGCGGAAGCACAAAAAACAGGAGGTTTAGCCGCATTTATAGATGCAGAACATGCCTTAGATATGCAATATGCAAAAAGATTAGGTGTGGATATTCAAAATTTACTCCTTTCTCAACCCGATTTTGGAGAGCAGGCTTTAGAAATTGTAGACACACTTGTAAGAAGCAATGCTTTGGATGTCATAGTTATTGATTCAGTGGCTGCCTTAGTACCTAAATCGGAAATTGAAGGAGATATGGGTGACTCACATATGGCTGTTCAAGCACGATTGATGAGTCAAGCTCTCAGAAAATTAACTGCTGCAATAGCCAGATCAAAAACTTCCGTAATATTTACTAATCAATTAAGAAGTAAGATCGGAATAATGTTTGGTAATCCGGAGACAACAACGGGAGGTAATGCTTTAAAATTCTATGCATCAGTAAGACTGGATATCCGCAGAATTGCAGCTATCAAAGAAGGAAATGATGTAGTTGGTAATCGGACCAGAGTTAAGGTTGTTAAAAGCAAAGTTGCTCCACCATTCAAAGAAGTTGAATTTGATATTCTATATAATGAAGGGATTAATAAAATTGGGGATTTGATTGATCTTGGGGTTAACATAGGCCTTATAAAGAAAAGCGGAAGTTGGTTCACATATAATGATGACCGTTTTCAAGGTCGTGAACAAATGAAAAATAAACTTGTTGAAATGCCCGAGATTTTAACCAAACTAAACGAAGATTTAACAAGTAAATTAGGTTTGGGAAATAAGATAAATGATTCTGCATTTAATGAAACACAAACACCATCAAAGGAAAAGAAATCTAAGTCATAGAACATCATTTGTTTATCGGGGATCTAAAATGAGGTCCCCTGTTAAAAATGATAATCAATGGTAATCGAAAAAATACAAAAAAAAGATCAGGACTCCGTAACTGTATTTATATCCTCAGGTGAGAAATATACCGTAAATATTAATACATTGATCACTTACTCCTTGCAAAAGGGAATGGAAGTTAATGAGGAATTAACTGAAAATTTAAAGAATGAAGAGGAAAGGCAGAAAATTATAATTTCTGCTTTAAGATATCTTGCACATAGAGCCCACTCATCTTTTGAGATCCAACTGAAACTCGAAAGAAAAAAATTTAAAAAACATATAATAAAGGAGGTGATATTAGAACTTACCAGAAAAAGTTACCTCAACGATGCAGAATTTGCACAAAAGTATATTCATGAAATGATTTTGAAAAAAAAATGGGGAATTAAGAAAATGAAGAGTATGTTGTTTCAAAAGGGGATAAGATCTGAAATGGTTGATATAATTCTTGCTGAAAGTGAATTGATCCAGTTAAAAACTGAAAATATAAGAATTCTTTGCCAAAAGAAATATGATTCATTAAAAACAACTCAAAATGATTTAAAAGTGATAAAACATAAAATTTTTAATTATTTGATTTCACGAGGATTTGATTATATCGATATTAAGGAGACTTTGGATGAGATAATACCAGATCAGACACTTACCTTCGAGGAATAAAAAATGGTGCTTTCGGATGCATTATTTAATCAGATCGTAAAACAGACAATAGGTATACTTGAAAAAAGAGACATTGATAAAATAATTAAGATAATTAATCATGAGTTATCTCAAAATGTCTCTAGCAAGGAAACTGAAACTAATGTTATGAGACTTTTTAATTCTATTTTTTCTCTTTCTCAATTCCTAAAAGACGCTTTAGTTTACTCTCATTTTCTACCTTCAATTATAAGAATTGTTGCAAATAGTAATTATTTAACGGATATTCTTGTTAGGGATTCAAGTTTAATTTATTGGTTGTTGCTTTCGAGACCTCAATATGAAAAAGTTGATGAAATGTATTTAGAAAAAGAAATTCACTCTAGGTGCCGAAATTTAAAGAATTATCCTTCCAAACTAAGAGTCCTGAAGGGTATTAAAAGGAGAGAGATACTGGGAATTGCTTACCGAGATATTTGTGGTTTTGATAATTTAAAGGAAACAACCATTCAATTATCCATTCTAACTAAAGTAATTTTAAATCAATTATTTATTGACTGCATCAAACAAAAATTAGAAGAATATTGTATAAAAAAATTGTCAACTTATTATTTTTTAATCGCTTTAGGAAAGCTTGGCGGAGATGAGATAAATTACAGTTCAGATGCCGATATGATGCTGGTATATGAAAAAGACGAAGAATTAAAAAAAGGTTTAACCAGTCAGGAATTTTTTTCTTCAGTAATCCAGACATTCATTCGAACTTCGACAGAAAACAATGAAGATGGATTTCTATACAGAATAGATTTCAGACTTAGACCATATGGAAAGGATTCTTCGCTTTGCAGATCACTATCGAATACATTTGATTATTATGAAACAGAATCCGCATTATGGGAACGACAAATGCTCATCAAGTCTTCTTATTTATGTGGAAATAAAAATTTATATAGAGAGTTTAGTGAATTTACTTCTAAATTAATTTACCAACTTCCTGTATTATCATCTCCTCATGATTATGTTGCCAAAATGAGAGCTGAAAAAGTTGGAAAACTAAGAGACAGCAGAGATATTAAGGAATCAAGGGGTGGTATAAGAGATATTGAATTTCCTGTTCAGCTTTTACAACTTCTCAACGGGAAACGAAATCCCAAGATAAAAACAGGGAATACAATCAGTGCTTTAAAGTTATTGAATGAAAAGGATATTATTACTGATGATGAGCATTATAGTATGCTAAGCGCCTACATCCTGTTTAGAAAAATTGAACATTATCTGCAACTAATGAATAACAATCAAACTCATCGAATACCTGAAACAGGAGAGATAATAGAGAAAATCTCAATTTATCTTGAATATGCTTCAGTTGCGGATTTTTCTGCTGTTATCTGTGAACACAAAAAGAGAGTAACTGAGTTTGCAAGATCAGTTTTAATGGAAACTGAGAAATTTGATGATAATGTGATTGATGTGAACTTCTCAAAAATGTGGGAAAAAGAAAAAAAGTTTTTAAAATCAGGAAAAGGAATTCTAGGAAGTAAATTTTCAGATCTTAAAACAGAAGAAATATTCTTAAAAATTGAAGGCTATTTGGATGAATTTCTAAAACAAGCTATTGATCCTGAAAGAACCATTAATAATTTTGTTAAGATAATCAGAAAATCAAATTTTCCCTCTATTTGGTATGACTTGTTTTGTGACCTTAAAATTTTCAATTATTTTCTTACAATCTGCGAAAGATCACAAAAAGCTGCGGACATTCTCGCTGAAGATAGGAGTATAAGAGATGCCTTTCTTAATGGAATATTCTTCAAAACAATTTCTGAAAAAACTTTTCAATTTTTTGAACCCAAATGGATGCTTTTTGATTTGATGACAAAATTTGCTAATAAAATTATTAATAGTGAAAAAGTGGGTGTCATCCTTAGTCACTATCTAAGTAAAAAAATAACAGACGCAATTAATAATTCGTTAGATGAAGCTGAAAATCGACTGTATAAAAGATATCTTTTATTTTTAAGTATGGGGAGTTTTTCGACAGGAGAAATGTCCTTCAACTCAGATATTGACATAATTATCCTATACTCAAAAGAACAGGTTGCACATCGATTAGAAGAGAGAATGTTCAAATTATTAAGTGACCTTCAGAAATTGCTTTTTCCAGTAAAAGTTGATTGTAGACTAAGGCCTGAAGGACAGAGTGGTAATCTGGTCTGGAGTATCCGTTCTTTTTCCGAATATTTAAAGAATAGATCAAGAATATGGGAATTCCAGAGCTACACAAGGATGAATTTGCTGAGTGGAAGCAAACAAAAATACTCAATAATCAGAGATGAGATAATTAATTCGATTAAAAACCAAAGTCATGAAAAAATAAAGTCGGGAGTTAAGGACATCAGGATGAAGAATATTGATTCCACATTATCCTTCAATATAAAAAGTGATTCTGGAGGAATACGAGAGAGTGAAATAATAGTACAATATATTTTGTTAACTAATCCGGATTTATTAAAGGAATTTCATGGTAAAAATACTAAAGAAATCTTAGAGAAGATAGGTGACAAGTTCTTAAATTTTCAAGATGATGCGGAAATCCTTTTAAGAAATCGAAAGTTTTTAATAGATTTGCAACTTACATTTCAAAATTATATCGGATCAAGTGGCAGTTTGCTTCCTACTGATGATGAGAGAATGAAAGCGTTAGCTAGGATATGTGGTTTATCAGATGAAACATTACTGCAAAACAAAATTAAAAATATTAGAAAGGAAAATTGTACGATCTTTCGTAAAACAGTTGAGATAAAAAATTGGATGAAAAATTAAGAAATATTTTAATTATAATTATTACTGGGCTGATTTTAAGCATTTATCTTTACACGATTGCTCCATCAGTCATTCAAATAGACTCCGGAGAACTTGCAACTGTTCAATGTTTACCTGGAATAGCTCATCCCTCCGGATATCCACTTTTTACATTGCTGGGGTACTTATTCTCTTTACTCCCTTTCCCTACAACTAAAATATTTCAGTTAAATCTCCTTTCAATGGGATACACACTGATTGCCCTTATTATATTTTACAGAATTTGCCTGCTCATTCTGGACAATTTGTTCTTCTTTAGTTTAATAAATTCACTCAAAATCAGTAAGAAAAAAAACAAATCTAAGTCAAAAAATAAAAACAAATCTATAGAATTCCGTAATATTGAGGAATTGCCTGGAAAGGAGATCCAAGAGGTTGATAAACTTATCTCTGCAGCATTAGCAACCCTGATTTTGGCTTTTAGCTCAACGTTTTGGTTCCAAAGTGTTGCAGTAGAGGTCTATTCCCTTCATTTATTACTTATTTCTCTAATAATATATTTATTATTAAAGGCATATACGGGAAATCAAAATGGTGTTAAATCCTGGATAGTATTTTCAGTAGCACTGGGATTAGGTTTTACCAATCATTTAACAACTATCCTTATTATTCCTGCATCAGCATATTTATTTTTTAACCGTAGAAAATTCAATAAATTATCATTAACAATTATTGCAAAAATGTTTGCAGTCTTTTTATGTGTTTTTGTAGCAATATATTCAATTCTCCCAATTATTGCGAGTTTGAATCCTGCTCTAAATTGGGGAAATCCAATTGATCTTGAAAGGATATTAAGACATATTTCCGGCAAACAATATCAAGTATGGATTTTTTCTTCAATTGATTCTGCGAAAAAGCAGTTTATTTATTTTCTTAATAATTTGCCCAAAGAGTTTTTCCTGTCTTTGATCATTATATTACCAGGAGTAATAATATCTTTCTTAAAATATAGGAAACTTTTTTATTTTATATTTTTACTTTTCTCTACAACAATAATTTATTCAATAAATTATGATATTGTGGATATAGATTCATATTTTCTCCTCGCTTATATAGCTTTATGTATTTGGAGTGTTATGGGGTTGCATTTTATAATTTCCCGAGTATCTATTAGTGTACAAAGCAGATATATAATTACAGCTATTTTGGTAATGCTGATTTCAATACAAGCATATACAAATTATAAGAATAATAATCAGAATGGTAATTTCGTATTTGAAGATTATTCAAAATCTGCATTAGCATCTGTAGAGGAAGGGGCAGTAATATTTTCTTATCAATGGGACTATCTGATTTCACCGGCGTATTATTTCCAATTTGTTGAACATTTTCGAAAAGATGTTGCAGTTATAGATAAGGAACTTTTACGAAGAAGTTGGTATTATAACCAGTTGGAAAGAAATTATCCCGATGTTACAAAAGGCGTATATGAAGTTAAGAATCAATTTTTGGAAGCAGTACAACCTTTCGAAAGGGATGAAAAGTATAATTCGGAAACATTGGAAATTTTATACCGACAAATCATGACAAAACTTGTAGCAACAAATTATCCGCAAAAGAATTACTATATAGGTCCTGAGCTGGTTTTAAATGAATTAGCAAAAGGTGAATTTAGTCTTCCGAAAGGGCTTAAAATTGTACCCCATTTATTCTTTTTCAAGATTGCAGATACTGATGATTATCAACCCGCCGGGGATTTTTACTATACTTTCAGAAAAAGTAGTATTATTAATAAATATACATCTTTCATTCGAGACGCAGTTCCAAATATGCTTTTGCGAAGAATCTATTACGAACTGCAGCATGAAAAATATGACAGAGCTCTTCATTACATAAAAGCTATAAAAACAAATTTCCCAGAGTACAGAATACCATCTGATTTATTAAATTTGGAAAGTGAAAACAAAATACCATGATTTACGAAATTCTTCTCAATACAATATTAGCGATAATTTCTGCAATGTTAGGGGCAAGTATTTTATTTGTAATCAAAATAAATCATAACAAACTTTGCGCCTTAATATCAATTTCAGCAGGTGCATTACTCGGTGCAGGACTACTTGTAATCATTCCTGAGACATTGAAACATCTATCACTTTTTTCAGTCCTTATTTCAACCGGGACTGGATATCTACTGTTTTGGTTAATAAGTAAGTATTATTTTCACATATGCCCGGCTTGTTCTGCCAGTCATTTTGATAGTTACACAACTCAAAAATTTAATGATGTTGTGAAAATGCTTTTTACTGCTTTGGCTATTCATTCTTTTTTTGATGGTTTAGCGATAACAACTGAACATGGACATATTCATCATGCTGGAGAGGGGGGGCACGCAGTACTTACAGCAATAATGGTGCACAAATTCCCGGAAGGCCTGGCATTAGCTTCTTTAATGCTTGGAGCAAATTATCCAAAAATTAAGGTTATGTTATTTGTTTTCTTGGTTGAACTAACCACATTGTTAGGTGGGATCGCCGGATACTTCTTACTGTCTACAGGTAATCTCGGTGACTGGGTTAGCTTAATAGAAGCACATATCGCTGGGGGTTTTATCTTTCTGGCATTTCATGCATTGATTGGAGAAACATTTAAGCATCATATGGGAAAGGTAGTGGTATACTTTTTATTGGGAGTTTTGGTCATTTCCTTCACAAGATTCTTATTCTAAAAAACCAATATTAAACTCGATTTAAGGGGATAGGAGCACAAATTATAGGAATTACTATTAATTTGTGATTATTTCAGGTATTTATTTTATCTTTTTCTCTGATATTACTAATTAATATAAACATTCTCATAATTGAAAAATCCATTAATGAGAAACCAACCTTGTATTTTTCTCAAAAAACCGTGATTTTACTCGATTTTTGAATTATAAAGTGAAAAATTGCCGATACAGGACTCCATAAATAGAAGGGCACAATTTTTGCCAATTCAGACATATACCGAATTCTACCACATATATTCGGACAACTTTGAAAAATAATTAATAAACAACTCATTTTAACCTATTTGGAGGATATCTCATGGCGTTAATTGCAGTAATTGATGATGATCTCGATATTATTGATGCCAGTAGTTTAGTACTTAAAACACATGGCTTCGATGTAGTAACAGCAACAAATCCTGATGACGGATACAGAATAATCAAAGAACATAAACCCGATTTAATCATCTTGGATGTTATCATGAACGAACCGGATGACGGTTTCTTCCTAGCTCAGAAACTCCGTAAAGAAGGTATCAGTATTCCAATAATTATGTACACTTCAGTTTCCAAAGCTCTTGGAGTGCAATATGATAAAGGTGAAATGGTTCCAGTTGATGAATTTGTTGAAAAACCAATATCACCGGAACAGTTGCTCAAGAAAATCAATGACCTGTTAGAAGCGAAAGGGAAGGAGAAAAAGTGAAATGTTAATACTTGAAAAGAACATGTTGACTGAAGAGATTGAAAAATTGGCCGAGCAATATGGGAATTCGAGAGCTTCGTTAATGCCGATACTTCAGGCAATCCAAATCAAATATAACCATATTTCAGACCATGCACAGCAGGAAATAGCTAGGGTACTTGATATTCATCCTGTGGAAGTTTATGGTGTTATTTCTTTTTATGCTTTTCTGCATGCAGAACCAAGAGGAAGAAATATAGTCCGTTTGTGTAAAACTATTTGTTGCGAACACGCTGGTAAAGATTTGGTTGAAAAAGCAATTGAGAGAGAAATTGGAGTCAAATTCGGTGAAACTACTAAAGATGAAAAATTCACTCTGGAATTCACAAGTTGTCTTGGTATGTGCGATCAGGGTCCTGCAATGATGATAAATAACGAAATTTATACAAAGCTTGATCCCGAAAAAGCTTGTGAAATATTAAGTACAATTAAATAAGAAGGAGCCGGAATGTTAACAGTTGAAAACAGACCCAAAAGAGATGGAATTATATTATTCTCGGATTACAAAGCCGGTTCAGGAATCCGACGATCAGTTGAAATGGGACGTGAAAATGTACTATTTGAACTAAGAGAATCAAAACTTAAAGGAAGAGGAGGAGCAGGTTTTTCTACGGCTACAAAATGGATGTTAACCGCTGCTGCCTCTGGAGAAATAAAATACATTGTTTGTAATGCAGATGAGGGAGAACCTGGCACATTTAAAGATAAAGTTCTGCTTACAGAATACCCTGACTTGGTTTTTGATGGAATGGTAGTAGCCGGTTTCACAATCGGTGCCAAAAAAGGACTTGTTTATCTTAGAGGTGAATATGTTTATATGCTTAAGTCTCTCGAAAGATATCTGGACAGAATGCGTACTTATAATTTGCTCGGAAAGAATATTCTCGGAAAAGAGGGATTTGATTTTGACATTGAGATAAGACTTGGAGCTGGAGCTTATGTATGTGGAGAGGAAACGGCATTAATAGAATCTTTAGAAGGTCATAGAGGAGAACCCAGGAACAGACCTCCATATCCCGTTAACACAGGTTATATGGGTTGTCCTACAGTGGTGAATAATGTAGAAACTCTGGCTTCCGTACCTAATATCCTTATTAAAGGAGGTGCCTGGTTTGCAAAACACGGCACGGACAAATCAACTGGTAGCAAATTATTCTCAATTTCGGGGGATTGCAAAAAACCAGGTGTTTATGAACTGCCCTGGGGTATTACGATTGACGAAGTATTAAAAATAGTTGAGGCTGAAAACACTAAAGCTGTTCAGGTTGGGGGTGCAAGCGGATCCTGTATCCCTAAAAAATGCTTTGACAGAAAATTAGCTTATGAAGATGCTGCCACAGGAGGATCAATCATGATTTTTAATGAAGGCAGAAATATGCTGAATGTTCTAAAAAACTTTATGGAATTTTTTGTTGAAGAATCTTGCGGTCAGTGTACGCCTTGCAGAGTAGGAAATGTTAAATTACTTGAAGGTATTGAGATGATTGAAAATAATGAATATACATTCAGATATATCAATCAACTTAAAGACTTGTGTAAAACCATGCAATTGGCATCAAAATGTGGGTTAGGACAATCAAGCCCAAATTCATTTTTATCAATTTTAGAAAATTTTAAGGAAGAAATATTCTTCAAAAACGGGAACGGAGTATACCATGGATAAGAAAGATAAACTTAGAGCCCCAGTTAGTCAACAACCTTTGAAAGTTGAAAAGCCTGCTGATACTAATACTATCGGAGGAACAATCAGTGTTCAGCTAAATGAAAAAAAGGTAGTCGTACCTTTTGGAACTACTATCCTGGATGCTTGTAAAGAGAATCAAATCTATATACCAACTCTGTGCCATCATTCTGATCTGTGTATTGCTGGTAATTGCAGAGTGTGTCTGGTTGAAGTTGAAGGGATGAGAACACTTCAAACTGCTTGTAGTTTTCCTATTACATCGAATATAAAAATACGTACTTCAACTGAAAACGTCAGAAAAGCACGCAGGCATGTTATTGATTTACTTTTAAGTGAACATTATGGAGACTGTTATGCATGTGTCCGAAATAATAACTGTGAACTTCAATCCCTTGCAAAAGAATACGGTGTAGATTCCTTTACATTTGGTCATATTAAAGAACCGAAATATGAAATCGATAATTCTTCACCTTCGGTGATCCGGGATATGAACAAATGCGTTAATTGCAGAAGATGCGTAAGAACATGTATCGATCTCCAGGAGGTAGGAGTACTTGAAGCAGTCGGAAGAGGGAATGAAACAAAAATCACTACTTTTATGGATAAACCTCTTGCAGATGTTATTTGTATTAATTGTGGCCAGTGTATCAACAGATGTCCGACTGGAGCTCTGCATGCTAATGATCCATCAGACGATATCTGGAGGGCCATAGATGATCCAACGAAGCATGTTGTTATCCAGACAGCTCCTTCACCAAGAGCAGCAATCGCTGAGGAATTTGGATTCCCGGCTGGGACATCAATGACTCAAGAACTTAATACCGCGTTAAGAAGGATTGGCTTTGACAAAGTCTTTGATACTAACTTTTCAGCAGATTTAACAATTATGGAAGAAGGGACAGAACTTCTGCACAGACTTAAATCCAAAATTGTCGAAAAAGATGATAGTGTCAAGTTACCTCAATTTACATCTTGCTCTCCGGGATGGGTTAAATATATAGAGCACTTCTATCCTGATTATCTTGATCATCTATCTACAGCTAAATCGCCTCAACAAATGTTCGGTGCTGTTCTGAAAACTTTTTATGCGCAAGAATACTGGATAGATCCAAAAGACATTGTAACTGTTGCAGTGATGCCATGTTCCGCTAAAAAATTCGAGTGTAATAGACCGGAAATGAACTCATCTGGATTTAAGGATGTGGATTATGGTCTAACTACAAGAGAATTGGCAAAAATGATTCGGGAAGCAGGTATTCATCTTCCTGAAATGCCAAAGAGCGGATTCGACGATCCATTCGGAGAAGCATCCGGCGCAGGTCTTATTTTTGGAGCAACCGGTGGAGTGATGGAGGCTGCTTTAAGAACCGCATATGAACTGATAACAGGCAGAGAAGTACCTTTCAAGGATCTGAAAATAGAACCTTGTAGGGGTTTTGAAGGAGTTAAAAAAGCTTCGGTCCTGCTTGAGGGCTGCAAACCTGATTATAGTTTTCTTGAAGGTGTGGAATTGAAATTCATGGTGGCTCACGGAACTGCAAATGCAATGACTGTAATGGAAATGTTAAAAAGGGGCGAAATTGATGATGTTCACTTCATTGAGATAATGGGATGTCCTGGTGGATGTATCGGAGGTGGAGGTCAACCTATTCCAACTTCACAAGAAATCAGAACTAAACGGGCAGAGGCAATTTATAAAGAAGAAGAAGGATTACCAATTCGAAAATCTCATGATAATCCACATATTACTTATATCTATGAGAAATTCTTTAAAGAAGGACCTTGCAGTGAATTATCCCATAAGCTTCTACATACTCATTACACCAAGCGTGGGAAATACATAGTATAATAAATCTTATTAATCCCTCTCAATAAAGAGAGGGATTTTTTTTCGTACTAATGCACAATTTTCAATTTACTATAAGATGAGAAAAGATGATACGTCTTGTACCTGAATGGGCACGCCATTACGAAGAGTTCTGGGCCGCAATTCGAAAGCGAAATATCTGGTTTATTAAACTCAGATATGCGGCAATATTAGCTCTTTTAGTATTTATAGTAATTTCTGAATACATCCTGGATTTCAGCTTAACTTATTTCCAGGTGTATTCACTTTTGATAATTGCCACCGCAATATTGGTATATAATGTTATACTTCATCTTGTAAAGGATCGAATCAAGGAGATCCCCGGGAAATTTAATGTGCTGCATTTCTCACTTCTTCAGATCTTGCTTGATTTGTTGTCTTTAGCCTTAATAGTCTATCTGACCGGAGGTGCTGTATCACCTTTATACTACTTGTTTATTTTTCATATGATAATTGGTAGTTTGATTCTTCCGGGTAAAGTAGTTTATACACTTGCAGTGTCTATTATATTTTATTTTTTAATATTTTCTCTTCTTGAATTCTATAAATATATTCCTCATCAATATCTCAGTGGTTACATTGGTACCTCAATATATGATAATTTCAAATATATTCTCATAAGTAATTTTATCTTTAGTTTTGTAATTCTAACAAGCGTTTATTTCGCAAACGGTATTGCCAGGCAATTATATAAACTTGAACAGGATCTTGTTGAATCATTTGACAAACTGCATAAAGCAGAAATTGAAAAGCAAAAATATATAATGGCTGTCGTTCACGAGATTAAAAGCCCGCTTACAGTTGTAATAACCTACCTGGATATAATTTTAAGTAAAATGCTGGGTCCTTTACCCGAACAAATTGAAGAGCGAATTGACAGAGCAATAATTAGAGTCAGAGAAGCAGTTGGATTAATTAATAATGTTCTCAGAATATCAAAACTCCGACTTCTTGATGAAATTGTCTATGAGGAGTATGAAATTGGACAACTAGTAGAAAATGTACTTAGTGCAAGGAAATCCAATCTGGAATCGAAGCGAATTAGTACTGAAACAATTGATCAAAGAAAAGATAAAATTACTCTTTTAGGGGATAAGTTCTTAATTGAGATGGTTATATCGAATTTGTTAAGCAATGCTATAAAGTATACAAGCCACGATGGAAATATTAAAATAGCACTTTGGATTGAATCAGGGTATACAAAACTTAGTATTAGCGACGATGGAATTGGTATTCCCAAATCTGATCTTGAAAAAATGTTTGGCGATTTCTTTCGGGCGTCCAATGCTAAAAGAGATGGTTTCGAAGGAACCGGCCTTGGTTTATCAATAGTTAAGCAAGTAGTTGAAAAACATCACGGAACCATAGTAATTGATAGTCCTTCCGATATTGGTAAAGAGGGGAAACCGGGGACTCTGGCCACTATTTCCTTACCTTTAAAACAAGAATCCACGGACTCTAAACTCAAAAAACATGTTGAGTAGACACCTATAAATATTTAACTGAATCAATTTTAAAGGCTTTTTTTATTAATTGAATTTATATATATTTGATCTGGATGTATCCTCGAATTTCATGAATCCATAGCTATAGTTTTGACGAATTTTCCGGAGGTCTTATGAAGTCTATAATTTCTATTATTCTTCTTTTCCTTTTCGCTCAAACTTCTAATTTTGCACAAATTGTTGTTAATGGGGATTTTGAGTATGGGAATTCTGGGTGGACTATTTATAGTAAGAGTGGTCAGGGTTTAATTGGAACCGCATCATTTTTTGCATCATCAGCAATTACACCTCCTGTTTATCCAAAAAGTGGCGAATATATGGCAAGATTAGGAGGCTTTGGGTATGATGAAAGTGAAATCTCTCAAAATATTATTCTCCCAAACACTAATCCCCTATACTTGTCAATTTTTTATCAAAGCAGATCTTTTACTGGAGCTGAGTGCTCGGGATTATATCATGGGGGTGAAGTAAAAATAGTTATAGCCGGACAAATGATGTATAATGGCTATCTATGTTACTACAATGATGTGCATCAGTGGACTAACGTTTATTTCGATGTAAGTGCAGCTGCCGGACAAACTATCCAGGTAATACTCAGGGTGGATGCTGCTAATTCAATGTGGTCATATCTTTATCTTGATGATTTGGAGATTAGAACACTTCTGCCTGTTGATGATGAAAAAAGAAAAGATCATTTTCAAAACGAATTATTACAAAACGTTCCTAATCCATTTAATCCTACCACTTCAATTCAATTTTCTTTATCTGAAAGTGATCGGGTTTCGATTAAAATTTATGATATTCTTGGCAATCTAATCTCTGAAATAATTAATGAATATCGAAATGCAGGAAATCACAAAGTAGATTTCAATGCGATTAATTTACCCGGGGGAATTTACTTTTGTAACCTTTCAACTAAGAAAATATCATTAACCAGGAAAATGTGTTTAATCAAATAATAAATATCCGAGGTTTTTATGCGAGGATTGATTCCAATTATTTTTATCGTTTGGTTTTTTATGAGTTGCAATCATATTCAATATAAAATTGAGAAGATGGATAATGCTCTTATTCAGGAGATAAATTCTCTTGATAAAGATAAATCAGATAAGCTAATATCGATTATTGGAAAGACTATTTTAGAAATTAATGACAATATTAAGGAAGAAATTGCATCATCTGGTGTTGTAATAGAAACAGTCGCTGGCAATATTTTTACCGCTACGGGAGATAGGTGTGGAATATCTAAACTTTCGAGGCAGGATTTTATTGAGAAACTTGAATTATCAGTTGTTAGACCGCTTATAATTAAATAATTCCGGATATCCGGTATGTAAAATATTTACTGAGGTATAAAATGAAAAAAATTATTCTGCTTATATTACTTATTATTTTAGTTAGTAATTCAATATTTTCGCAGACTCACTATTTGGGAAAATCAATTTCAAAATTATCTGATAATCTTGGTAATATAATTGTTCCGAATACTTTTATTGCAGAAGGATGGGAAAACAAAGTATCTCCAACACTTAAAATGACTTTCAATAAATTTTCTGAAAGCGTTGGCAAGGAAGATTTTAATGCGGATAATTTCATAAGTAGTAATAAGTTCGTTTCACTTAATAAAACTCTGAATGGAAATATCTTTTCCCCGGTTTTAATTCTTACTTCTGATGTTCAAGTAGTCAAGGATTATATTTCATCTATGGGTGGTGTTGTTTACTCGATAATTTACGATATTCTAACAGCCGATATACCACTGGAGAAAATAAAAGAAATCGCTTTGCTAGATGCTATAATCAGTATAGACGGTAGTAATTATAGATATAGCTCAATGGATATTAGCCGGACAGATATAAAAGCGGATCAAGTACATAATGGTATAGGACTTCCAAGAGGCTTTAAAGGGAATAATGTCATAGTGGGAGTTCTTGATAGTGGAATTGACTGGAAGCATAATGATTTTAAGAACACAACAAGCGGAAGTCGTATTCAATACCTTTGGGATATGTCAGGTTCTAGTAATCCCCCCTCCGGGTACACTTATGGCAGAGAATATACTAAATCCCAAATTGACGCAAACCAATGCTATGAGACAGATGCTGATGATGGAGGAGGGCATGGAACTCACGTTACTGGGACAGCAACCGGCAACGGAAATGCTATTGGAAATTATATTGGGATAGCTCCGGAAAGTCAGATTATCTTTGTTAAAGGATTTCGATCCGGTCCGGGATTTGCTGACGCAGATGTAGTAAATGGGTGTAATTATATATTCACGAAAGCTGCATCACTAAATAAACCTTGCGTGATTAATCTAAGCTTGGGAGGTCATTATGGTTCACATGATGGCACCAGTCTTTATGAAAAGGCATTAAGCAATCTTACAGGCAATGGAAAAATCATTGTTGCCGCAGCTGGTAATGAAGGGGCTTCGATGAACCATCTTAGTTATACAACGGGAGGTACAGGAGTCTCTACAGCCAGACAGAGTTTCTGGATGATAAACGAAAATTCCACCATTTCCGCTGTAGATATGTGGTATAATTCGCCTGGTCAGATCTATGTCGGATTAGCTGCTTATGATGCTCAATTTAATCTTATTGGTAATACGAATGCGATTGCTCCCGGCCAGAAAATTGAGGATGCACCATTTATAGTGGAAGGTACTAATTATGGATACGTTACTATTGATGCCTCAGTTACATCCGACCCAAACAACGGATCGAGAAGAGTGGTTTTTGCTATAGATAGCCATAATGGAGCAGTTGGAATTAGAAATTGCTATTGGACTATTTACACCTATGGTTCAGGCACATTTGATGCCTGGTGTTTTACAGGGGGGAATTTTACTACGGATAATAATCCTTCTATTGGACTTTACCCGGGTGATAATATTAAGTCAATAGGTATTCCAAGCACAGCTTTAAAACTTTTATCCATAGGCGCTTATGTTACAAAAACACAATGGACTGATATTGATGGACAAACATGGGGGCAGGGAGGTAATCCCGTTCTTCAGTCCAGGGCTACTTTCAGCAGTATGGGCCCAACTAGGGATGGAAGGATAAAACCTGATCTCTCCGCTCCGGGAGAAGTTATCGTCTCCTCTCTATCAAGTTTTCTTACTATAGGTGGAAATGGTACTCCACGAGCTCATATTGTGCTGGGTGGTAAGCACCAGAAGATGCAGGGTACTAGCATGGCATCTCCTCATGTCACTGGTGTTATTGCCCTTATGCTTGAACGTAATAGGGGACTTGACTATCAAAGTGCTTATAATATATTAACCGCTAATACAAAAAAGGATTCGTACACCGGACAAACTCAGAACAATAACTTTGGTTTTGGAAAACTGGATGCACTCAAAACCCTTCAGAACACTCCGGTTGGTACCGGAACAGGTGATGAGCAAGAGTTGGTCACTGATTACAGTATTATGCAAAATTTTCCCAATCCCTTTAATCCGGAAACAGTGATAAGTTACAGTTTGCCGAAGACAAGCAAAGTTACACTTAAAGTATTTGATCTTTTAGGGAATGAAATAATTACATCGGTTGACCGCGAAGAGATCCCTGGTTCATACAGCGTCAAAATTAACGGAGACAAACTTGCTAGTGGAGTATATTTCTACAGAATTACTGCCGGAGATTTTATTGCTACTAAAAAGATGATTCTTATGAAATAATTAATTGTTTAATTCAACATATCGGATGGGTTTAATTAAATGAGTCGGTTGTCTGACCGGCTCATTCTTTTTGGAAAGAAAAGATAATTTATATTCATACTTTCTTCATTCAACTGAACATTTCAATAAGTTTGTCTGTAAAAACCACCCGTTCTGTATCTCTTCACAAAAAATATAATGAGAATAATTGCTGAATAATTCAACATCTGGATATTCCTGGTATGAGAATGATACCAAGATTTTTACCCCGTTTTCTGAGATCATACCTTCCCTCCTCCTTCGATCTAACTTCGATCATGTATGCCTGAAAGTGTAATATTTTTTACCCTAAAACTTGTTTTCGAAAACTGTAAATTATTTCAACATTCTCTGGGTTTTGATATAGGTTTTTACCCACTCGTTACTTGAACTTGAAACCCTTCACCGGGTTCTCAACTCTGCTCACTTATCCTTAATAATTTCTTAACATTCTTAATGGAAAAATGGATAGATTTTCCTTTCCAATTTTCTCTATGTGTGTTATCTTACTATGTTAATTATGATTAATTATATAGAATTTTTAATGAAAAATATAATTCGTTTATTTCTTGTTTTTGTTTTCTTTTCGTCATCTGCCTTGCCTCAGGATATTCTTATCCATAAGCAAATGGATGACGCGAAAAAAATTACTTCCATCGGGAATATTGGGCTCACTATCACTAACTTCGGTACTTATGGCAACGGTTTTGTAAAATGGCCTCAGGAACCGAGTTGCGAGTATCCGCTGGGTTCGGGAATTGAACATATCTTTGATGGTGGACTATGGATTGGAGCATTTATTTCGGATAATGCCACAGGGCTTAATAAAGTGGGACCCTTTGTCACCACAGGTGCTGTGGATGCTGCCTCGGTTTCCACAAGAGGTGGAGGCTTTGAATTTACAAATCCGGTTGGGAGTTTTATAACTGAGCGATCTGCTCTGCTCACTTCAAAATTCTTCTCACCTGAAGCTGTTAGTCATCAGGATTTTAAGATGACTTTTAATGATACCAGTACTATACTCATTGGGGGCGAACCTATACCCGATCACAGCCCACTTGGAGTAAAAGTAGATTTAGAGACATATGCGTGGAATTATAGTTACGCAAATAATTTCATAATTTTTAATTATACGATTCGAAATGTTGGAAACAAGTATCTTGATAGTATTTATATAGGTTTATGGACAGATGCTGTTGTAAGAAATACGAATATTACTAGTCCAAGATCCGGCGGAACCTTCTTTTCCTACGGAGGTGATGGATATAGCGATTCTATGAAAATCGCTTACGAGTTCGATGCAGGGGGTGATGTTGGATTTACAGATAGTTATATTGGTTTGCAATTTCTTGGGTCCTCGATACCTGCTGATAGTGTTAATTTTAATTGTTGGCAGTTCAGAAATACCAGTGATGTGAATTTATTTGCCCCAATGACTGACGTAGAAAGATACAGAAAAATGCAGGGCTATTTTGGAGGAGATAACAGATATCCATATAATATTTCTCCTGCATCACTCAAAGGTCCTTCAAACCGGTCAATATTAATAACCTCCGGATCATATTCACAATTAAAACCAGGTGATTCTTTAAATATTGTTTTTGCATTAATAACTGCCAAAAAATTCGGTACTGAACCCGCATCTATTGATAATAATGAGCAAAAATATAATCTGTATACTAGCGGTGAATGGGCACTTAGAGCTTATTTTGGAGAGGATCGTAACAGAAATAACACTCTTGATCCTGGCGAAGATCTCGACAATAATGGTTTCATTACAAGATATATACTTCCAAAACCACCGGATGATCCTATTGTAAAGGTTATTCCTGAAAACAAAAAAGTAACTATTTTTTGGAATAAAAGTGCTGAATCTACCATTGATCCCATTCTTGGGACAAAAGATTTTGAAGGCTACAGATTGTATAGAACTAATGCAGGATTTGATTTAACTCAGATTCAGGACATTGAAGGTGCTCTGGTTGAAATGGCGGAATTTGACAGTAGTGGAAATAATTTGGGTTTTAACACCGGATTTAGTTTCGTTGAATTATCATCTCCTGTTAAATTTGATGGCGATACGACTAATTATTATTACAAATTTGAAGTTGAGAACTTATTAAATGGCTGGCAGTACATTTTTTCTGTTACCGCTTTTGATAAAGGAGCTCCCGAAATAAAACTTGAATCTCTTGAGTCTTCAATTCTGGCAAATTCCAAAAAAGTCATTCCCGGGGTTCTTCCGTCACAATCTGATGATGTTAAACCCGGTGTATATCCAAATCCATATTATGGTAATGCAGTGTGGGATGGTAACTCTGAAAGATTGCGAAAAATTTATTTTTATAATATACCTGAAGAATGTGAGATCACCATTTTTACTTTGGCAGGTGATATTGTTAAGAAAATATACCACGATAAAAATAGTAATGGAAGCGATTTGAGATGGTTCCAAACCTATTCTAAGGATGGCTCACAACAAATGACGGGAGGGGAGCATGCCTGGGATTTAATTACAGATAAGGATCAGGCTATAGCTACTGGTCTTTATCTCTTTTCAGTAAAAAATACTAAAACCGGTCATATAAATACCGGCAAATTTTTAATAGTTAAATGAAAGGAAAAGTTACTATGAAATTAAGAGCAATCTTAATTGTTTTTATTCTGTTGACTCTTGTGCAGGTTTCGAATGCACAGAATTATCCTCATGTCTCCATAAGGGATATCCAGTTCGTCCCGCAAGATTCACTGATTGCTGGTAAAGATGGATCTCCTTACATCGGAGATACTATCCAGGTCACAGGAATTGTTATAGTCAGTTCAATTGTGGATCCCACATTTGATAGAAGACCAATAATGTGGGCAGGAGCCAGATGGCAGACCTATCTTCAGGATACTTCCGGAACAGAGTTTATAGGATTAAATATTATTCAAAATGATACATCGGGTGTCAACCAGAATTCGCTTATGGATCTGATTGATACAGCACAAATTGTAACAATTGTGGGTGTTGTTGAAGAATATGGTGGAAAGCAAACTCAACTGAATGTCCGGGCAATTTATCCTGTTCAGTTTTCAGGGCAATTACCGGAAAGACCTGCCCCAAAAGAAATTACAATTGCAGAAATGAACACCGGTGCCGCACCTAATCCCACAAATATTATGAGTTCAGGTGAAAAGTATGAAGGGCAGTATGTTATTCTGAGAAACGTAATCTCCTCTAACAGAAATACTTCGACAGGAACTTTCTATATTAATGACGGACTTGGAAATTCGATGTATGTTCACGATCAGTCAGGTTATTTTACAAAAAGAACTCATAAATTACGTGACTTTGAACCACCTCTAGATGGATCAACAATTGCATATATCCGAGGTGTAGTTGGTCACAATTATAATCCAAATCATTATACTATTCGTCCAATTTATCCGGATGATATGTTTATTACAGATTCTCCGCCAGCTATTTCTAATATTAAAAGAAATACTTCTCTGATTGCTCCAAACCAAGCTGTTACGATTTCTGCTAATGTTATAGAATATAATCAAGGTGATTCTGTTGTTTATGCAAAAGTAATGTATCGCGTTAACGGAGGACCTCTCACAGAAATTAATATGAATAAAGGTGAGAACAATCTCTATTCAGGAACAATTCCGGGCGTTAGTTTAGACAGTGCACTAGTCGACTTCTATATTAAATCTCAGGACGCAACCGGTTTAGTTTCTTATAATCCGATAGATACCGCAAGAGGGAAATATTTCTATCTTGTGCTTAACAGACCTTTAAGAGTTCAGGATGTTCAGTACAGCCCGTTTGGAAGCGGATACAGCGCTTATAACAATTACCGCGTTACTGTCTCTGGTACTGTTACTGCTGATACATCGGACCTCCAGGGAGATGGAAACCAGGTTGGCAGACGAGTATACATTCAGAATGGCACCGGTCCATGGAGTGGCATCTGGGTTTTCGGTGTTAATGCTGATGCCTTAAAACGAGGAGATAACGTTACAATCACTAACGGTCTCGTTACAGAGAATAACAACAACACTCGGATTGACAGTATTCAGCAAATTATTGAAAATTCAGTTAATAATCCTCTTCCTCCAGCTGAATTAATTTTAACAAGTACAATAGCAACCAGTTCCATTGTCCCGGCTGGTTCTGTCCAGGCTGAGCAATGGGAAGGTGTTTTGGTGAAATACGAAGGTGTTGTCGTATCTAATGAAAATGCAGACGGAAACCCGGGTCCAAATGGTGGCGGTAACTCCAATTTCGGTGAAATTGTTGTTAAAGACGCTTCTAATGTTGATACCAGGGTTGAACTCCAGGAAGGTAACCATGTTTATCATAATCAGTGGATTGCCGGATTAGACACTGTTACAGGTAATATCAGAGTTAAAGCAACTGATACCTTTACTCAGATGCACGGTGTTTTGTTTTACTCATTTGGTAACTATAAATTAGTCCCGAGAAAGAACGATGACTTTGTTGGTTATGTGGCTGATGCAAACGAACAGGATGTCCCTGAAATTACCTCTTATAATCTTGACCAGAATTATCCTAATCCGTTTAACCCGACTACAACAATTAGTTACTCGATTCCTAAGGCAGGATTTGTTGAAATTAAAGTGTTTAACATACTTGGTCAGGAAGTGAAATCATTAGTTAATCTGGAACAAACTCCAGGAAATTATAAAGTGATCTTTGACGGAAGAGATATGACTTCCGGTGTTTATCTCTATCAAATAAGCATAGGGAACTTTGTTCAAACAAAGAAAATGATCTTAATGAAGTAAATAATTGCGTTTTACCGTTCCTCTATCCGGGGAACGGTAAAATATTCTATACGGATTTAATCCATCCGTTAGCTTAGTTAGAAATAATGTAAAAAATATTTATGAAAAAGTTTCTTTTTTTAGTTGTGGTTTTTTTAACCGGAATGTTTATAAGTTCATGTTATGATGAACTTGTTGACACTCCAATACCTAACAAACCACCCAAATCTTATATCTCATTATTCCCTGATTCAGTTATTAGTCAGCAGCAAAGCAGATTAAGAGTCCATTGGTGGGGAGATGACCCTGATGGTCTTGTCATTGGTTATTTCATATCCTCCGATAATATAAACTGGCTTTTTACATCCAGTAACGATTCTACAATATCTTTTCCTATAACCGGATCCGATACCACTATTTACTTCAGAGTCGCGGCTGTTGATAATCATGGTAATTTTAGGTATGATAATTCTGTTATTAGAAACGGAATTAGTTTTGGTTCGGAACCATTTGTGGATTTAGATAGCAATGGTGTATTTACAGAAGGTGAACCATTTATTGACATTGGAGAAGTTGATCCTAATCCGGCTGTTATTCAATTACCTTTAAAAAATTCACCCCCGATTCTGAAGTTCCTTACGGATAAAAACGGCTTAACAATATCAGTTCCGGAAACAACTTTCACTGTAGCCTCATTTGGATGGACAGCTGAGGATATTGATGGTAATGAATCGATTAAAGCAATTTATGTAGGACTTAATGATTCTATAAATCTTATTGAAATTCCCAGTAGCACCAGATTTATAACTATAAAAGCTGTGCCTCCGTTTTCGGGTGAAGTTGTAAGTTGTGACTTATTCTTGGGAACGTCTGTTACAACTCCCTATCAAACTAAATTACCGGGCTTAAAACTGAATGATGAGAATAAAATTTACATTTCTGCAAAAGACATAGCCGGTGCTTCAAGTGAGTTCCTTAAAATGCCATCCACTGGGTTAAAATGGTTTGTAAAGAAACCCAAAGGAGAAATTCTCATAATTGATGATTATGCAACCCTGGATAATGCCGCGGATTTTTACAATGCAGTATTTGATAGCTTGAATCTTTCCAATAAAGTTGACATACTGGATATTAAACTTGGCAGAACTACAACCACATACGGAAGTTTACTGCCAAAATTTATCTCCCCTATGTTTACTGAAACCCTTAAATTATTTAAGTATATCTTCTGGTATAGTGAGAATGATCCAACTTTAGAACCGGCCCAAATTTGTATACCTACATATGTACAAAATGGTGGCAAGATTCTGTTCTCAATGGTCTTTCCACAGCTTTTTGACTCTCGCGGACTAAGTGATTTTTTACCGGTGGATAGTTTGAGTCCAGCTCCTATTAATTTACTATTCCCGAATACTCAAGTCAATCCATCATCTTTCGCTATTTCAAATGGTTATCCTCAACTTGCAAGAGACGGAAGTTCAACACCGGTTGCCAGAATCAGAACTTACTATCCAAATGTTTTAACAGCAGATATTTTATATACCCTTGGATTAACAGGTAATCCTGTTATTGGTTTTAAATCAAAGGACTCAAGAATTGTATTTATGGGATTACCTTTGCATCGTACTAATGGGTCCCCTTTTAAAATAAAAGATTTCTTCCATAAAGTGTTTTTTGAAGAATTTGGAGTTTCTAAATGAAAGTAATGATCCGAATACTTTTTCTATATTTATTTATTTCCATTGTGATACACGCTCAGGAGAAAGGAAATTTAGCGGGAAAAGTTACCGATGCCGGTAACGGTGATGATCTTCTAGGTGTCAATCTTGTTCTCCAGGGGACTTATTATGGAGCAGCAACCGACCTCAATGGTAATTACCGTGTTCAAAATATTAATCCTGGAACGTATACAATTCAGGTTTCTCTGATTGGTTATAAGACCATGCAGTTTACCGGAATTAAGATTGAAAGTGGGAAAACAACCACATTAAATATAAAGTTAGAAGAAACTGTTTTAACTCTGGGACAGGATGTTGTGGTTGTCGGTGAAAAACCACTTATGGATGTTGAAGAAACTCAAAGTAAGAAAACTCTGTCCAGAGAGGATATAGAGCTCTCAAGTGTAGAGGGTATTAAAGATCTTGTCACTCAGCAAGCAGGAGTTGTTCAATCAGATAATGCCATACATATACGGGGAGGAAGGTCGTATGAAAATGCTTTCTTACTAGATGGAGTTTCTGTACAAGATCCCTTAGCTGGAACAGGTTTTGGGCTTCAATTAAGCTCCAATGCAATTGAAGAAGTTGAAGTTATTACCGGGGGATTTAATGCAGAGTTTGGGCAAGCAACCTCAGGAATAGTGAATGTGAAAACAAGAGAGGGAGGGGATAAGTATAACGGATATCTTTCATATAAAAGAGATAATTTTGGTTCAAGGTCTTCAAATAATGTTTTTAACATTGACATTATTGAAGCTAATTTAAGCGGTCCCGAGCCTATTACCAGCTTCTTACTTCCGGCGTTAGGATTGAAAATTCCGGGAGAATTAACATTTTTCACAAACTTCTATGGCGGAATGAGCGACGGAATTACTCAAGGTTATTATAAGAGCACTGCCAGCAAACTCTATTCCTCCACTTTCTTTGGTTCAAGGTTCACACCAAGAGCAGAAAACAGCTGGTATTGGATAGGAAAAATGAACTACAAACCCGATCCCAAAATTCGATTGTCTTATTCGTTTAATCAATCGGTAAGTATTAATCAAAACTCTCAGTCACTGCAATCCAATCTCGAATATGTTGAGCCTAGTCCAGGTTATCAATATGAATTTCAAAATATTCTGGATAATGCAAATGTCTTTACTCATAATAATAAATATAACACAATTACACTAACTCACACTCTGTCTAACTCGACATTTTATGAACTTAAAGCAAGTCACTTTTTTACTAATTTAAGAGCGGATGCGAATGGGAAGTATTATAATCAATATGTTGAACCTAAAGATATTACTAACTTCCCAATTGAGTATTATAACCTTGTCAGAGATACAGTAGGAGTTATACCGGGTGACGGTTTTTGGGATGTAGGGAATCCTTTCACATGGCGTGATCACTATTTAGAAGAATTTTCCATAAAAGGCGATTTAACAAGTTTCTTTGACGAAAAAAACAAATTCAAAGCCGGATTTAACGTTCAGTTGCAAGAAATGCAAGTAATTGAAATTTACAAGCCTTGGATTGGTACTCTCGGATTAAATAATGATATATATAAGGTTCATCCGGCTATTGGTTCTCTGTATGCTCAGGATAATGTTAATTTTAGTGGAATGATCCTGAATTTCGGACTTAGAATGGATTTTTGGTTCCCGGGAAAATATGTTGATGATGCAGTAGAGAATCCTGATGTTGTAACCATTCCGGATGAAACAAGGGAAAACTATAAAAATAACAGTATTACATGGTTTGGAAACAGACGCTTTAAAGCAAGACTTAGTCCAAGAATTGGTATTTCACACCCGGTATCAGATTTTCAAACACTCTTTTTCTCTTATGGTCACTTCAGCAAGTGGCCAAGACCCCAATTTATTTACGCAAAACTAAATCCATACAGTGCTCAGTCGTCATTCCAGAAATTTGGAAATCCCAACCTAAATCCTGAAACAACAGTAGCTTACGAGATTGGAATTAAAACTCAGTTCACTCAAAATGATGTATTAACCGTTACTGCGTACTATAAAGATATTTTTGATTATGTCTCTACCAGAACTGCACTGATTTCTTCTGCTCGATTTGCCACACAACGTTTCATCACATACGTAAACAGCGATTATGCAAGTTCCAGAGGTGTGGAGATTGAGTTTAGAAAAAGAATTGGGAGATGGTTTAATGGAAACGCTTCTTTCTCTTACTCCATTGTAACCGGAAAATCTTCTTCTGCAGATGAAGGTGTTTTGGTTCTCCAGGGTGACCTTGATGAATCGATTAAAGAGGAGTACCTTCCCTGGGACAGACCATTTACAGTTTCTGCCACGGCTAATTTTTACGTAAATAAAGATGAACCTTTGTTTGGATTTCTACCCGGTATTCTCGATGATTATAATGTGTACCTCAGAGGATTCTTCCAGTCTGGCAAAAGATATACACCCTCTTTATTTAATGGAAGATATGATACTGATGGAAGACCAATTTATGAAACTGACAGAAAAAACAGGTATAGCGAAACAGGAGATAACTGGTTCTGGATCGACTTGAATTTTGAAAAGTATATTTACTGGGGTGATTTGAGATTTTCTGTATTTGCTGAGATTACAAATCTATTTGATATAAAAAACTCAGCAATAATTAACCCAGTCACTGGTAAAGCATATGAATTGGGTGATCCTACTCCATCAAGCTGGAATGATCCATTATATCCGGATGTGCAGGCTCCTTTAAATCCGTATCCGTATAACCCAGCGCGTTATCTCACACGAAGAAATATAAAATTTGGAATTAGCTTAAGATTTTAACTATGAGAAGAATTATTAATTCAATATTAATTGTATTTACTACACTGCTGATTATTAATAATCAGACTTATGCTCAACTTTTCCCAACACTTGGTGGTCAACGTGTGGGAATCTCAACAGCACAATTTCTTAAAATTGGAGTTGGAAGCAGAGCTTCTGCAATGGGAGATGCTTTTGTTGCCATTTCGGATGATGCATCAGCATTATATTGGAATCCAGCAGGTCTCGTTCAGTTTGCAGATAACCAGGTGATTTTTTCTCACAATACATGGGTAGTAGATATTAACCATGATTTTCTGGGACTTGTTTATCATCTTTCTCCAATGGACGCAGTGGGGGTTTCGGTAACCTCACTAAGCATGCAGAAGATGCCCGTAACCACTGAATTTGCTCCAACCGGAACCGGGGAGTACTTTTCTTTCGGTGATTTAGCTTTCTCTCTGACTTATTCAAGAGCAATGACGGATAAATTTAGTTTTGGCGGAACTGTCAGATATATGGAAGAAACTCTGGATAAATTAAAAATGAGGGGCGTAATGATCGATTTAGGGACTTATTACTGGACCGGGTTAGGCACTTCTCGTTTTGCAGTTGTTGTAACCAATTTTGGCAACCAGATGGCACCTGATGGTGATATAATTCTTTTTGGAAACAGAAAAAAGTCAGATTGGCAGTCTTTTTCGCCTCCAACAATGTTCCGTTTTGGATTTGCATTTGAACCCGTTTATACTGATAAGCATAAATTAACAACATCCATACAACTTAACCACCCAAACGATAATAGCGAGAACGTTTCGTTTGGTGCTGAGTATAAGTATGATGAACCCTTGTTGTATAGTCAACTATTTCTCAGAGGGGGTTATAAGTATAATGCAGACGAACAGGATTTTAGCCTTGGTGCAGGTCTGGCTCTCTCACTTCCTTTTGGGAATATTAAAATTGATTACGGATATGCAAACTTTTCAACACTCGGATCTGCCCATAGATTTACAGTAATATTAGGAGCGGTGTTATGAAATTCATTAGACTATTAATTCTCCTTTCAATTGTTTATTTTTCAGGATGCTCGGAGAAATTCGATATTAATGAATTCTCTGATAAATCAGGTTCAGGGAATATCAAAGGAGACACAGTATATATTCCACTTAGTCCAAACTGGACGGGTTTTAGTAATCCTCAAGATATTTATATCGGTAATGAACCTTTTATTTATGTATGTGATACTGACAACAACAGAATTGTAATGATGAATCTTGCCGGGCAAGTTTTAGGTACTCGCTATCTCGAGAAACCACTTGCTTTAGCACAGGATTATGCATTGAATTTAATTGTTGCTGCTCACGATACTTCCACGTTTGTTGATGGCAAACCAATAGCAGCATTATTTAAGATTGATATGGTGGCAGGCGGACACAATATCCAAACCGCTCCATTAATAAGGATTTTCTATAAAACATCATATGATCTTAGTTTTAAAGGAAAATATACTGGAATTAGTGTGTTTTATGATAATTCCTACTATGTAAGTCGTACCGGTCCAAATAATACTTCACTTACTGATAAGGATAATTCTGTTTTAATATTTAATGTAAAAAAATATCCTGATGGAACAAAAAAAGATACCTTGATAGGACAGATACCAAATTTGGAAGCTGAGGGGACGGGACTTTTAACAGCTAATCAAATTAGTTCGATGACTTCTTTTAAGCGAAAAAATATTGATTTTATTATGACTCTTTCAGGCAATACAAGTTTTAAAACACAATGGCTATATTATAATTACAGTGGCGAAACTCCCGGGTACGAAAACAGATTATTCCCATCTGAAAAGGGAATGATGAAAATCAATAAATTCGTCCAACCCGAAGGAGTAACGGTAGATAATTCCGGTAATATATTTATTGCTGATGCTGGGAAAGATAGTGTCTACAAATTTAATGCATTTGGTGATGAAATGCAATCCTTTGGGGGTGCTTCTGTATTTAATAAACCCTCAGGAGTTGCTTTTTTTGATAAAGTCCTGTACGTAGCTGATGCAGGCAATAACAGGATTCTAAGATTTGTATTATCAACGGACATTCAATGACAAAATTATTTTTAATATTTACTTTATTTTTCACGGTTTATCTGAATGGACAGACTGTTCTTCCAATAATCGATTTAAGGCAAAATGATGCGAATGGCGTCCCAGTCGGTAATGGACAGTTATTCACCGTGTCGGGCGTAGTGACGGCCGGAAATAATTTTGGAGCAAGTGGTCCAGGAGCTATTCAGGATCATACTGCAGGCATTTCAGTTTATGGAAGTGCATTTGTTAATCAAGTTCAAATAGGAGACTCTGTTACAATAACTGCACAACTTGTTCATTTTAATGGACTTACGCAGCTTGATTTTACTAAACCCGGAGCATCTCTGGTTAAACATAAAAGCGGTGTTGAAATTGATCCGGTTATTGTAACAATTGCTCAGATAACTGCTCAAACCTGGAATGGTATTGAGGAAATTGAAAGTGAACTGATCAGAATAAACAACGTTTCAATAAATGGTACAGGGAATTTTACAGGTGGCACTTCCGGATTTAATTATACTATTTCAGATCCTACCGGAACCCTGGCTATGAGAATTGATGAGAGTGTGAATCTGGTAGGTACTCCTATTCCATCCGGGGCAGTGGATTTGATCGGAATTTTATCTCAGTATAAATATGCCGCGCCCTATAATTCCGGATATCAAGTTATGCCAAGATTTATTAATGATATAATTGATGACGGTTCTCCTGTAGTGTTAAATCCTCTCGTTGTTTCAAATATTGATTCTGTCTCATTTACGGTTTTCTTCTCGACTATCAGAAATGGAAACAGTCAGGTTAAATATGGCTTGACTCCATCACTGGAACTTGATTCGGTAATAATTGATGATGACACGACTTTCCATCGTGTGCCAGTAACCGGACTTCAACCTTTCACTACTTACTTCGTAAAAGCGTTTTCAAGAAATTCAGTAGGGGAGAGTTCAAGCTCAGTTCAGTCAGTTTTAACGACCGCCTCAAACCCCACAAGCGGAGCAATTAACGTTTACTTTAACTTTGCGGTAGATACAACAGTGGCAATAACTGGCAATAATGCCAGTGGTTTTGTTCATTTCCCGACCAAGTTAATTGAACGGATTAATGCTGCAACTTACTCAATTGATCTTGCTCTATATAGTTTTTTTGGATTGAGTGATGTTGCCAACGCATTAATAACAGCGAAGAACAGAGGTGTTAAAATTAGATTTGTTTATGATAGCAGAACAAACCAGAATAATGCGGCGATGCTGATTAATGCGGGAATTCCATATATTAAGAGACCTACTTCTCCAAGTGGAATAATGCACAACAAATTTTTCATTTTTGATGCACGCGACACCAACCCAAATAACGACTGGGTGTGGACAGGGTCATGGAATGTTACTTCTTCAGAGGTAAACTGGAAAAATAATGTTATTGAGATAAATGATCCGGCGGTTGCTTTGGCTTATACAAATGAATTTCAAGAGATGTGGGGAAGTAATAGTGATACCCCAAATCCTTCAAATGCCAAATTTGGTCCTCAGAAAACCGATAATACACAGCATGAATTTACTGTTGGTGGAAGAAATGTCAAGATCTTTTTCTCTCCATCTGATAACACTACTTCGAAAATAATTGATGTTATAAACACAGCAAATAATAATATCTATTTTGCCACATATTCCTTTACAAGAAGCGACATTCGTACGGCAATGTATAACCGATACCAACTCGGCGCATCTGATATCAGAGGCATTATCGACCAGGCAAATGGCACAGGATCTCAATATTCTCAGCTTCAAGGATTTGCTCAGATGTTTACTACTGTTTCCACAGGTACAGTACACCACAAATATGGAATGGTGGATGTTACTAACCCTCTAAGTCAACCGACGGTAATAACGGGTTCACACAACTGGTCTGGGAATGCTGAGACGGATAATGATGAAAATACGGTTATTATTTCTGATATCTATATTGCAAATAAGTATATGCAGGAATTCAAATCAAGATATAACGAAGATGGAGGCACAAGTTCTTTTATAATTCCTGTACTTGGTGTTGAAGACGAATTAGTTGATATATCAAATTACTCACTTAATCAGAACTATCCAAATCCCTTTAATCCATCAACAGTTATTAGTTATGATCTGAAGTCATCAGGCTATGTCACTCTTAAGGTTTATGACATTCTTGGAAATGAGATAAGTACTCTTATAAATAAAGAACAAGCACCGGGAAGGTATTCAGTTCCTTTTATAGCTTCAGGATTATCCAGTGGAGTTTATTTCTACACTTTGAATACAACGAATTATTCTGAAACAAAGAAAATGATTCTAACTAAGTAATTTATACCCCTCTGGAATAACAGAGGGGAACCATTTCTATCTCAACATGTCAATTAAAGAGTCCAGGGAATAAGCTGCTGCAATTACTGCATTACCACAAATAGTGATTTCAAAGAAATTTGAAAAGAAATGTGTAGCAGGGATATAATCTAAAGGGCGACGTTACTTACTGCCCTTATTTCATTATTTATTTTCTCCCTTATACCTCCTTCGGTTCTCCTTTGACTGACTACCTGAATATTCTGACTTCACGAAAATCCAAGATTCATGTTAAAATCAGAAAGGCATCCATTCTCCTAATGAAAAATCCGGAAATCCATCACCGACCTTAAAATCATGTGCAGATAAGACCTGCATGTATAGAATATTGAATGGGTTAATAAATCTTAAAAGCTCAGTATGTATATATCGTAAATATTATATCTTATTATTAAATAATATAAAATATACAAATAAATAGATGGTTTTGATTTCAGCGGAAAACACTCCCGGAAGGTAACCGAAAGGGAAGCTGAAGGGAAGACTTTCCCAAAATTCAAATTTTTATCAGTTCTTTGAAATGCTACTAAGCGTAATTAATAATAAAAAAAGAGCAGGATTTCTCCTGCTCTTTAGTATATTATTTAAGTACTTTGCCTACTTAATTAACTGCATCTTCTTTACAGAGGTAAAGTCAGATGTTGAGAGTCTGTAGAAATAAGTACCTGTTGAAAGGTTAGTTGCATTGAAGTTAACAATGTGATTACCTGCAGACATCATTTCATTGTTTACAAGTGTTGCAACTTCATTTCCCAATACGTCATACACTCTTAGATCAACAGTAGTTTCAACCGGCAGTCCGAATCGGATTGAAGTTGTAGGATTGAACGGATTAGGATAGTTCTGATCAAGAGAATATGTGAACGGAGCAGTAACATCAACCTCAATTGGTTTTGAGTAGGTAAAAGCGCCGTTATAATCAATCTGTTTCAGTCTGTAAGTATAGAGCTCATTGCTAACCTGCTGGTCAGTGTAAGAGTAGTTCTGAGCTTGAGCAGTAGAACCCATACCGTTAATATAGGCAATAGTAAGATAATTCGAATTAGCAGTTTTACGCTGAATTTCAAATCCTCTATTATTGGTTTCTGTTGCGGTTGACCAGTTCAATACAACGTTTCCGCTAACTACTTTCCCTTCGAATGAAGTGAGTTCTACCGGGACATTAGGTGTAATGTCAACATAGAACATTGGGGTTATCTGCCAGCCATCATTATAAACTGTGGCTGATGTTGTGAACTGTGTAGCAACACCCTTTACTCTGATTGGCCATACCGGTTCAGGTTGACCATCAATATCGGTATCTCTGTCAATTCTTAGAATCAGTTTATTAACTCCATCCCAAACTCCAAAATTAGCATCACTGTTGAGGGCAGGCCATGCAACTGTTACACTAGGATCAGCAAAGAGCATGTTGATTTCAAGAAGTCTTGACTGATAATTATAGCCATTAGCAACATAATTTGGAATAGTAGTAGCAATAGGAGTAAGAGCATTGCCTGATGTAGTCTTCAATACATCGCCCATAGTAGTCAACTCAAGTTGTACGGTTCCTCTGTACTGAGTAATCTTTCCAGTAGCAATCAACTCATCTCCGACATTATAAACAATTCCGCCACCGGTTTCCGAACCTTTAGTAATGACTATACCGCCGGTTTCATCCTGGAGAGTGTATTGGAATCTGTTTGCAGACGCTGTAAGATTAACACCGTTAACGATTGCTTTAACAGTAGCGAACTGATTCAATCTATCAGGTTGAAAATCCATATTGGCATCAACTCGGACAGCAGCGATTGACTCGATAAGATATCTCTTCAATGTGACAATTGGTATAGGACTGCCATAGCCGCTTGAGTACATAATTTCCTGGCCATTAACACCATCAATATTTGCAAGGCCAATCATATCAAAACGACCATCTGCCGGGACAATCAGTTTATCAAGCAACTGAGTTGAGTATGAAACCGGGAGAAGAATATCTCCGCCAAGATAACTTAATCTTACAATTGCAGCATTCGGGCTTGCGCCTCTTGTTCCAAAAACAAAGTCAAGCTTTCCGTCAGCATCGATATCGCCAACCTCACCTCCGAACATACGTCCGCCTGTTCCAACAAGCGATGCAAAATCACCTATTTCGGTATATATCAGTGTGTCAGGATTTTCCCTGAGCAACCAGACTTTTTGATTTGAACTTGAACCTCCGCCGGCTATAACTATTTCTTTTGTACCGTTGTTATCGATATCGGCAACACACGACGTTTTCCAGGAACCCTGGGGAAGTAGAGCTTGAGCGGGACTAATCACAAAATCAGTTCCGTTCCATTTAACTTTCACAACTGATCCATTAGTTGAGAACAAATATATGCTTGTTCCGAGAATAGCAACATCATAATAAGTCCCTGAGAAAACTGTTGAACCAAGACCTGTTTTTTTCAAGGTCCAGACTTCAGATCCGTCACCATTATCAGGAATTGAGCTAACTGAGACAATTCCGAATCTGTAATTTGCAGCTCCTCTGTCGCAAAATACTAATTCTTTAGCAGCGTCACCGTCAACATTTGCCAGATGCCACCTGAAAGGCCTGATTTCAAGTCCCGGGGTATCAGTAATAGTAAATTTTGCGTTAGGTCTGAAGTTATTTGTACTGGGAATAGCAATTCCCATGACATCACTGCCATCACCTTTTGACTCAAATACAATTATTCTGGCAGGGTTTGGGTTTGCTCCGGATAACAAGTTATTCACGGGTCCCCATATAACTTCTTTTTTGCCGTCATTATCCCAATCGTCAACGATTAGGGCGGGCCATGTGTTTTGTGCAGGTATATCTAGAGTAGCTGCCCAAACTGAATCCCAGCTTGAACCATTCCATTCAAATTTATAAATTCTTGGAATAAGTTCATCCGGTGTGTCATTAACGTTTTCGTTAACAACAAACATATCGATTTTCCCATCGCCATCAACATCAACGTTGGTAACCATATTTCCCCATCCACCCGGTTCAACAGCGGGAGGATTAAGGATGTGCTTTCTGACAAACAATTCAGTCTGTGCAGAAAGTATTGTGGATAGAAGAATTATAGAGAGAACAAGAGAAAGTTTTTGCATTTTAACCTCCGATTTATTTAAGTAATGACATTTTTTTAGTCAATTGTTTATTTCCAGCTTGAAGTGTATAAATGTACAAACCTGAAGCCATTTTTGATGCATCAAATGAGAATTTGTATGTTCCTTTTTCAAGAATAGCACCATTAATTAATTCAGCTACAAGTTGTCCGTTTACATCGTAAATGTTCAGATTAACAACATTGTTTTCTGCTAAAGAAAATTCGATTGTAGTTGTTGGGTTGAAGGGATTTGGATAATTTTGAGCCAATGTAAATTCAGTTGGAGTCAATCCCTCCGTTTTTTCTAATCCGAGAATAGTTACAGGTATTGTTGGGATTACCCCGTCAAAGTACCATTTGTCAACTGTCCATCCATAATAGGATACTGTATACACATTAAAGTTTTCATCATAATCAGAATTGTACAATGCGTTATAAGCTGAGACGCTATCATTAGGAGTTGTATAACTACCCGTTTGTGCGAAGCTCCAACCTGCAGCATCTAGTGTGTTCATAATATCGCCTGTATTAGGATTAACCATATAAACACGCGAATATTCATAAGCTACTCCTAAACGGAATAACTGAGCACAAGAGACCATCAAAATGTTCTTGTCCTGCATATATTTTAGGCCAATCGGACCGGGGAATATTGTATCAACACCATTAGAAGCCATTGGCTGATCAGTTAATGTAAAATTAAATCCGTTATACAATGTATATCCGGTTGTGGGACTGCCGGTAAAGCAATAAACTTTATCAGCATCATAATTCGAGGCATAAACTATTGTTCCTTCAGCGTTGGTTGTAACTCCGGTAATTCTACCTGGATCAGGAATATTAATTGTTGCCAGAGGAGTGGAGAGGTGCGGTTGATCCAACCAGGCTGTTTCTTCAGCAATGCTCTTGAAAACAAGAATTTTTCCGGGATTACTGCCAATTCCGCACTGACCAACATATACCCTTCCATTATTGTCCACGTCAATTCCCCAGAGAGAATCCGCTTGCGTAACCAGGCGATAATCAGTGGAAATTACCGAATCAGCAGACATTCTGAAGACAAGAATATTTCTCTCAACGTCATTGTTTGCTACGTAAACCAGCGAATCCTTTGTTACTGCAATATCATAAGCTTCTACCATTTCAATGTTCTCAAATCCGCTAGCCCAAGGTTGACGTATATCTGCAGCTACCGGGGGATTTGTTCCGTAACCGTATACACCCATCCTGCCCGTAAGAGTTGATGCATTAGTATAACCAACCAAATAGCATGTTAAAGTTGTAGCGGTTTTTCTTGAAACGAGAGCGACAAATGTATTGGGTTTGATAACTCCTACAGATGCGGTTGGATAACCGGTGCCATTTGGACGGTCATCCTGGGTGGCGTAAATACAATGCCAGCTGCCTGTGAAATTTTGTGCATATGTATTCGAAGAAAGAATCAGAAGAGATGAAAATAGAAGCAGAAAACCTAAAAACAAACGCATAACTTACTCCTTAAATATTGTTAACGAAATAAATAAAATCTCAGTAAGAACATTAATAATTTTCTTTATAAATATCAAGTAATTTCGACAAAAAAATGATTTTTTTTTCAATACCTCAAGATTTAAATTCTCCCATAATTTTTATATATTTGGATCATGAAATTTAGTAAAAAAAGTATTATCCGAAAAACCATATTTACGGCAATATTTGTCTTCCTTTTTGTAATTCTTCTAAATTATGTATTGATGCCATGGTATGTTTATTCAGCGGAAGTGACCGTTCCCAAAGTAACAGGTAAAAATCTGGAGGATGCCATAAGTATTCTTGAGGACGCTGACCTTAATCCGATAGTCGGTGATACTTCTTTTGATGCCAAAACACCAAAAGGATATATTTTGATCCAAAGTCCCAAAAGTGGAGAAGTAGTCAAAGAGGGGAGGAGAATTTACTTGTTTGTAAGTGGTGGAAAGCCTGTTGTGGCTGTTCCCAAACTTGTGGGAAAAACCGTTACAAATAGCAGATTTTCTCTGGAAAGATTAGGACTAAAGCTCGGAAATATATTTGAAACTCCATCTAATAGTCCGAAAAATACAGTTTTGGAGCAACAATTTTCAGAAGGAACAAAAATTGACAGAGGGTCATCTGTAAATGTAACTGTAAGTTCCGGAAGTGAAACCGGTACCATACCGGTACCTGATTTAATCGGTAAATCACTTACAGACGTGGAGGCAATTGTTACTGAGCTCAATCTAAAAATTGGAAAAATCAATTATCAACCCTCTTTTGCCATTCTACCGAACACAATTATCGATCAATATCCTAGCAAAGGGGTTCTCCTTAATCCTTCAGATTTCATTGACCTTTTTGTGACTAAAAACGTTGAAATTAAAGACGAAATAAGCGAGGAACCAAAATGAAATTGATTGCTCCATCAATTCTGTCGGCTAATTTTCTGAATCTGGAAAATGAATTAAAACAAATAGAAAAAGGGGGGGGCGATTTGATTCATTGTGACATAATGGATGGTCATTTTGTGCCAAATTTAACATTTGGTCCGGTAGTTCTTAAAAAAATTGGTGAAATCTCTAATCTTCCGCTAGATATTCATCTCATGGTAAGAGAACCGGAAAAATTCATTCCTATGTTCTTTCCACTTAAGCCAAAATATCTGACAGTTCATCTTGAGGCAGTGACCCATCTGCACAGATTAATTGTTTCTATAAAAGAACAGGGAATCCAAGCCGGTGTATCAATAAATCCGGCGACTCCGGTTGGGCATCTCTCGGAGATTTTAGAATTTGTAGATCTGGTGCTTGTAATGACGGTAAATCCCGGATTTGGTGGACAAACGTTTATTGACTCTTCTCTGAGAAAAATTAAAGAACTAAATAGATTAAAAAATGATAAAAAATACGCCTTCGTTATCGAAGTAGATGGCGGGGTTACTAAAAACAATATCAGCATGATCAGTGAAGCCGGATGCGACATTTTTGTTGCCGGGGCAGCAATATTTGGTACTGATATAATTCAGGAAACAAAACTTCTCAAAACTCTGGTGAATAAACAGTGAAAACAGCAGTAATTCAAGGAAAAATAGTTACACCTTTTAGAACTTTAGAAAATTCAGTTATACTTATTGAGGATGGTATTATAAGTCAGTTGGGTCGTATCCCGGATGTAGAAATACCTGATGGAACCGAGATTATTGACTGCAGTGGGTTTATCATAACACCTGGATTTGTGGATCTTCTTTGTCATGGTGGCGGAGGAGCAAGTTTTGCTGATGAATCCACAGATTCTATTAAAATTGCGAGCGAGTATTTTCTTAAACACGGGTCAACCACTCTGCTTGCCTCACTTCATGCAAAACCCCATAGGTTACTATTAAACGATCTTAAACGGGTCTCTGACTATATTTTGGAACATCCTGAATCAAACTTGTACGGAATTCATATGGAAGGACCCTTTCTTAATAAAGAATTTAAAGGTGCGATGAATGAAGACTACCTATGGATTCCATCTAAGAAATTATGGGATGATCTTTGGGAAGCTTCTCAAGGGACTATAAAATTAATGACAATTGCTCCTGAATTACCGGGGGCTTTAGATGTTATAAGGGAAGCTGCAAAAAAGGGCGTTGTTGTATCAATTGGACACTCAATGGCTAATTATGCTGAGATTGAAGCGGCTATTGATAATGGAGCAGCGCACGTGACACATATCTTTAATGCTATGAAGCCACTTCATCACAGAAATCCGGGAGTGTTACTAAGCTCTCTGCTCCGCAATGAATTGAAAATCGAGCTTATTGCAGATACTTTTCATGTACATAATGCTGTAATGGAATTGCTTCTTAAATTAAAGGGCAGTGATGGGATAATATTGATAACAGATTCTATTAAAGCAGGTGGCATGCATGAAGGAGAGTATGATTTTGCTGATCAGAAGGTTATAATGAAGGATAAAAAAGCGTTTTTACCGGATGGAACGCTTGCTGGTAGTACGCTTACTTTAAATACTGCAATCAGAAATATTACAAGACTTGGAAATGCTAAGATAAATGATGCCGTCAGAATGGCTTCACTGAATGGAGCTAAAGTATTGGGTATTTCAAGACAAAAAGGGGTTATTGCTGTTGGTAAAGATGCTGATATCGTAGTAATGGATTCTGAATTTAATGTTGTTATGACATTGTTAAAAGGTAATAAGGTTTGATGTTAATTTGAATATTTCCACTAATAATTTAACGAAATTCCAAATTAAGGATAGAGAATTTATTTTTAATCACCCAGTATTGATGGGAATTCTCAATGTTACTCCGGATTCCTTTTCTGATGGGGGAAAATATTTTAATACAGAAGAGGCGGTTAAGTCCGCATTATTAATGATTGATCAGGGAGTGGATATAATTGATATTGGAGGCGAATCTTCACGCCCGGGCTCGGATCCGGTTTCCGTGGATGAGGAACTTGCCAGGGTAGTTCCAGTTATTGAAAAATTGTTGTATCTGAGACCGGATGCAATTTTATCAGTTGACACTTATAAAAGTAGAGTGGCAAAAGAAGTTTTGGATATGGGGGTTGATATAATTAATGACATTTCAGGTGGCAGATTGGATCCTGAGATCATTCTTACAGCTGCAAAATATGATGCAACTTTTGTTATAATGCATTCCAAGTCTGTTCCAAAGGATATGCAGCAGTTCACGGATTACAATGACGTTATTGCTGAGATAAAGGATTTCTTTATCGAACGAATTGAAACTTCTCGTCAGTCAGGGATTAAAAATATTTTTCTGGATCCGGGTATCGGATTTGCAAAATCTGTTGAGCATAATTATAGAATAATAAATAAATTACACGAGTTTTCGTCATTAGGTTTTCCTCTTCTTGTGGGTTTAAGTAGAAAATCTTTTATTGGGCAAACCATTGAACCTGATATAGAAAAAAGAGATTTTCCTTCCGCAATTCTGGAAACCATTGCAATACTTAATGGAGCAAAAATAATAAGAACTCATAACATCGCTAATTTTTTGACGGTGAAAAAAATATTTTCAAATTTATAAATATAAATGTTTGAATTATTTAAAATAGGTTTTCTCTCAGTAAATATACTTGATATAGTTGATATAGCAATTGTGGCTTATATCATTTATAAGTTGTATATGCTTCTAAAAGGAACTATTGCCTCACAAATATTTCTTGGTCTGGTTATTGTCATATTTTTATCATTTTCAGCACAGGCAATAAATCTTAAAGCAGTGAGTTATTTACTGAAATTTGTAACTGATATTTGGATAATAGCATTCATTATATTATTTCAGCCGGAAATTAGAAGACTTCTTGTAATTCTTGGAAGGAGTCCGCTTTTTAGATTCAGTCTTAAACAAGATACTGAATCTGCAATGATAATAACTGATGCAGTTTTTGAAATGGCACAGTTGCAGCATGGCGCACTCATAATTATTATTAAGTCGTCCGGTATTAAGGGTATAACTGAATCCGGAGAACAACTTAATGCCAAACTTAGTAAAAATTTATTAAAATCAATTTTCTATCCCCGCTCTCCCTTGCACGATGGTGCTACGGTAATAAAAAATGATGTAATAGAAGCAGTTCGTTGTACAATGCCTTTGTCATTGACAACTACTCTTAATGGAATACCACTGGGGATGAGGCACAGAGCTGGGTTGGGTATTTCTGAACAAGCAGATGTTATTGCCGTAATTGTTTCTGAAGAAACAGGAAGTATTTCTATAGCCGAAAATGGGAAACTTACCAGGGGTCTTTCAAAAGAATCTTTGAAAAACAAATTAACTAAACTTCAGGGTTCTGATTTACAAGGTTCTCATACAAACATTTTCAAATCGATATTCAGAAAGTCAAATTAACTCCTTTTTTTTTATCTTTGTAATTATTTATATTAAATATTAAATTAATTTAATTATAAAACTCATCCGTGAAAGGACAGTTATGAAACTTAAATATTTTTCACATTCCGCATTCCAGATTACTGCTGAAAATGGGCTTAGGATTCTTATTGATCCCTTTTTTGACGGAAACCCTACTTCTCCAGTTTCTTCAAATGATGTGGAAACTGATTACATTATTCTTACGCATGCACACGGTGATCACCTTGGTGATGCCATAAAAATTGCTCAAAGATGCAATCCTACATTTATTTGCGTTAATGAACTATCAAATTACATGGCTGATAAGGGCTACAAAGCTCACAATATGCATATTGGTGGAAGTTACAGTTTCCCTTTTGGCAGAGTTAAATTTACTATTGCTCATCATGGTTCAATAACCCCAGATAACTTTTATGGTGGTCCCGCAGCTGGAGTGCTTGTTATGCTGGAAGGAAAAACGATCTATCATACAGGTGATACTGGTTTGTTTTATGATATGAAATTAATTGGCGAAATAAATCCCGTTGATTATTTGCTATTACCAATTGGTGATAACTTTACAATGGGAATTGATGATGCAGTAAATGCAGTTGAACTTGTTAATCCAAAAGAAGCAGCTATTCCAATGCATTATAATACGTTTCCGCTTATAAACGCCGATCCGCAGGTGTTCAAAGATAAACTCACAAATATCGGTAAATCCGGTATTATTATGGCTTTTGGAGACGAAATTAATCTATAACTCTATTTATATTCGAGCTGAAAACTGACTGATGGGAAAAATAATTACAATTGCAAATCAAAAAGGCGGGGTTGGGAAAACAACCACCTCTATTAATCTTTCCGCTTCTTTAGCAACCGCCGAAAAAAAAGTTTTACTTATTGATATAGATCCACAAGGGAATTCATCATCAGGATTAGGTGTCTCAGATTATAAATCAACGATTTATGAGGTCCTTATTGGAGAGGTCGGACCTGTTGAAGCTACAATGCCGACTCTGGTTCCTAACTTGTATTTAATTCCGTCAGATATTAACCTGGTTGGTGCTGAGATAGAAATGGTGGAATTTAAGGAAAGAGAACAGTACTTAAAAAAAAGAATTATTGATTTAAAAGAAAGTTATGATTATATTTTTATTGATTGTCCTCCTTCACTTGGCTTTCTTACTCTTAACTCTTTGACAGCGTCAGATTCTGTCCTTATACCCGTCCAATGTGAGTACTTTGCACTTGAAGGACTTGGTCAACTGCTGAACACCATTAATTTGGTAAAGCAGTACTATAATACTTCTCTTCAAATAGAAGGTGTGCTGCTAACCATGTACGATGTTCGTTTACGTCTTTCTCAGCAAGTTGCTGAAGAAATTAGAAGATATTTTGGAGAAAAAGTGTTCAATACAATTATTTATCGTAATGTTAAATTATCAGAAGCTCCTGGCTATGGTAAACCGGTTCTGCTTTATGATGCTCTTTCTACCGGCGCTAAAAATTATATCTCACTTGCAGCTGAAATGTTGGGAGTTCTATCCGGTAAAGACGAATAAAAAATAAAATTATTCTATTATGACAAAAAGCAAAATTGTTTTAGGAAGAGGCTTGGATGCCTTAATAAGACCTAAGGAAAATCTTGAGAATAAAGATTCATCTCTTGAGTCAAATCCCCAAAAGGAATCTATCTCACATGATACAAAATTTATAATGATTAATATTGAAGATATTGAGCATAATCCATTTCAACCGAGAACTATCTTTGAACCTGAAAAGATGGATGAACTCAAAAAATCAATTTTAATGAATGGACTGATTCAACCGGTTACTGTACGTTTACATGATGGAAAATACCAATTGGTTTCAGGGGAGAGAAGACTCCGTGCATGCCGTGATATTGGTTATAGAGAAATCCCTGCTTATATAATTAAGGTTCTTTCCGATGAGGCAATGCTTGCCATTGCTCTGATTGAAAATATCCAGAGAGAGCGATTAAATGCGATAGAAATTGCTCATGCATACAAAAGATTAATGGATGAATGTAAACTTAGCTACGATTCTATTGCTGAAAAAGTGGGTAAGGACAGGACAACTGTTGTTAATAGCATTCGACTTCTTAAATTACCTCTTGAAGTACAGGATGCCATCGTTAAAGAAGAAATTTCAATGGGTCATGCGCGAGCTCTGATTAATCTTAATAATCCTATGCTCCTCAAGGAACTGGTCAATAAAATTAAGTCTGAACATTTATCCGTTCGGAAAATTGAACAACTGGTTAAGAAATACATTCAAATGGATCAAAATAATCATTCCATAAGACCAGTTTTATTAGAAAGACCTCAAAAGGATGTCGGAATTTCTTCTGTAGAGGATAATTTACGAAAGATATTTGCTACAAAGATTATATGCAGGCATAATAGTAATGGTTCCGGATACATCCAAATTGAGTTTTACTCTAATGATGAATTAGAAAGATTGTTAGAACTTTTGCAGTCAATTGAAACATAATATATACATAATTTCTCTTTTTCTTCTTTTTACTTCCATATCTCTTTCACAAGAAGTCATTTCGGATTCGGTTAAACTCAATAATTCTGATTTCCCTGAAGTTTCTGTTGAATCCAATGATAGTTTATTTATAATGACAAAATCTCCATGGGGCGCCATGCTTAGGAGTGCTGCTATCCCTGGTTGGGGACAGTTTTATAATGAATCCTATTGGAAAATTCCGGTTATTTGGGGAGTAATGGGTTGGTTTATTTATAACTGGATTGATAATAATAATAACTATCAGGATTATCGGGATCTCTATATTAATGATCCAAGCAATAGTAACAAACGACTTCGTGAGTTCTACCGGGATAACAGAGATTTATTTGCAATTTATTTAGGATTAACCTATGTAGCTAACCTTGTAGATGCTTATGTGGATGCGCATATGTTTGATTTCGATGTATCCGAAGATCCTGTTAGAAATTCTACTCAATTAAATATTAAATATTTCTTTGGGAGGAGATAATGATTGGTAGATTTATAATCTGTAAAAAGTGTAAGGCTCAAAATCAACTATCTTCGCTTAATTGTTTGAACTGTTCTCAAATCTTGAGGGATAGAGTAGTAAATCTTGATTTCTTAAAAATAGTTTCCTTACTTATTGAAAATCCGGTTAAAGGTTTTAATTACATTATTTTATCAGAAAATAAAAATTTTATAACTCTCTTCCTCTTCTTTTTTATCTTTAAAACATCTCTGCTAAATTATTCAATTTCTCCTTATTTGGGTTTGTATATAAGATATTTCCCACTGACTCTATTCTATACAGTTATAATCACAATACTATTAATTGTTTTTATAATTATCTTAACAAAGTTTCTGTTACGTCTGATTTTGGTAAAACTTCGAATTAAGGATTATTTTGCATTAATTATTTACCCGCTTTTCCCATTTATCTTTTCACTTGTTTTATTATCGCTTCTTGAGTTGGCTGTCTTTGGAAACTATTTGTTTGAAATATCTCCAACGCCATTTGAAATCAAACCAGCACTTGCTTATATTTTTGTTATTTTTGAAATTTTATTATTACTCTGGAGTTTAGTACTATACGTAATAGCTTTTCAGAGAATAATACAAAGTAAACTACTCTCAGCTGTTATTGGTGTAATTGTTTTTTTTATAATAGTTGTATTACCCCATTTGGTACTTTTTAATATAGTTAGATGAAGTAAATAGGTGTGTTATGCAGATTAAAACTGATGTATTAATTATTGGAAGTGGGATAGCGGGACTTTTTGCCGCTATTAATTGCTCAGAATTTGCCGATGTCCTTCTTGTAACAAAAAAGGAAAAAACAGATTCAAACACCAATTATGCACAGGGAGGTATTGCTTCCGTCTTTGATCAGGCAGATTCCTTTGATAAGCATTTCCATGACACAAATATTGCTGGTGCAGGTCTCTGTAATAAGAACATGGTAGAAATCATGGTTAAAGAGGGACCAGCAAGAATTCTGGAACTGATTGAAATAGGCACTCAATTTACTAAGATAAATGGACATCTCGATCTTGCTAAAGAAGGAGGTCATTCCCATGCTCGTATTGTACACGCAAAAGACCTCACCGGCAAAGAAGTTGAACGCGCTCTAATTGAAAAAGTGAACTCAATACCTAATATCAGACTTATCGAAAACACTTTAGCAGTTAATTTAATTACTGAGCATAATATCGTCAACCTAAAACATCTTCCAATAAACAGTCGTCACTGTTTTGGAGCATATATCCTTGAAGTAAATAATAATCAGGTCATAACTGTTGTTTCTAAAGTTACGATTCTGGCAACTGGGGGACTTGGTCAAGTTTACCAACATACTACAAATCCATCAATTGCAACCGGAGATGGTTACGCAATGGCGTACAGAGCAGGAGCCAAAGTCGGTAATATGGAATTCATACAATTCCATCCGACTTCATTATATGAAAATTCCAAAAAAAACGCAAATACGCATGCTTTTTTAATTACCGAAGCTGTTAGAGGTTTTGGAGGGATATTAAGAACAAAAGATGGCAATGCGTTTATGAAATCGTATGACCCACGTTTGGAACTTGCTCCAAGGGATATTGTGGCGAGAGCTATTGACACTGAACTTAAAAAACATGGAGATGATTTTGTATATCTTGATATTACCCACAAAAATTCGAATGAAATTATCGATCACTTCCCAAATATTTACGCTCATTGTTTAAGCGTTGGAATTGATATTACTAAAGATTTTATCCCCGTTGTTCCGGCAGCTCACTATGCATGCGGAGGTATTTTAGTCGATGAATATGCCAGGTCTTCTTTGAAGGGTTTGTATGCAACTGGAGAAGTTTCCATGACCGGAGTGCACGGAGCAAACCGGCTCGCAAGCAACTCACTTCTTGAAGCTCTTGTTTTTTCTTATAGAGCATCTCTTGATATTAAAAAATCCCTGAATTCGTTTGTTCAGTCAAGTAATCATATTCCACCTTGGGATGACACTGGAACGCTCTCTGCTGATGAAAAAGTCTCTATCGTCCATGGCAAAAAAGAACTTAAACAATTGATGTGGGACTATGTTGGTATTGTCCGTTCTGACCTCAGACTGGAATCGGCCGCACGAAGAATAAAAAATCTTTTTACCGAAGTAGAAGACTATTATATGAAAACAAAAGTATTTTCGGATCTTATTGAACTCAGAAATCTTGTTACTTGTGCACATTTAATTGTTAAATCAGCTCAGATAAGAAAAGAAAGTAGGGGACTTCATTATACACTTGATTACCCGGACAAATTCCCTGAAAATATTGCTGAGAATACCATCGTTCAGAATACTTACCAAACTTCCTGAATTTGTAGTTAGAACATTTTAAGTAATTTTATTATTTTTGTAAGTAAACAAATAATTATTTATGACAAAATTATCTAAAACAGCTAAAATATTTCTTTTTTTGCTCGCAAGTTCGACAGTTTTTTGGCTTGGTAATTCAATATCAAGAATGTTCTTTACTTATAATATTTTTCAAAGTCCCGATCTTGTCTTAAAGCCATTTCTTTCAGAAAATACTTTAAAACTGATATTTGTAATACATCAGCCTATGGTTTCTATTTCTATTTTTGCATACTTTGCAATGATTACATTTTTAATACTTTTTATAATAACATCTCACTTAAAGTTGCGGGAAAATGGATGGCTATTTATTTCTCTAATTTTAGTATTTATTACTGCGCCATTTGAGATATTTTTAATAGTTAAAGATTTTGATCTCCTAATGACTCTTTTCTATACTGATTATGACTTGAACCACGTTATGAAAATTATCCTCCAGAGATACTCTGTTATGGGTAGTTTCATTATTTTAGAAGTTCTTGCCTATTTCGCTGTTATATTTCTTTTTATTCTCCAACCTCTCACCAAGAAATTTTCAAATGAAACTTAAGGAAAAAGAGTTCGAAGAGATATTGGAGGAGTTAAAATCCCTCGTTAATCAACTTGGAGCTACTCTACGGATTGAAAATGGCGATTTTAAGGGGGGGTATTGTTTAATGAAAGAAAAAAAAATTATAGTAATTAATAAATTGACAAATTCTCAGAGAAGAGCGATAATTCTTTCTACAGCTCTGAAAGAACTCGGAATAGATAACATCTATGTCCAACCAAAACTTAGAGAGATTATCGATAATTTGGTCGAGGAATAATGAAAATTTTAATTATTAATGGTCCAAATCTTGATATTCTCGGCGAACGAAACCCTCAACATTACGGAGACATGTCATTACTAGACATACAGAATGAAATTTTATCCCAATTTCCTGATGATCAGTTCGTTTTCTTTCAGTCCAGCATTGAAGGGGAGTTGGTTAATAAAATTAACAGTATTAATGGTTTGTACGATGCATTAATCATTAATCCGGGAGCATATTCTCACTACTCTGTTGCCATTCACGATGCATTAGAAAACTGTAAAGTGAAAAAAGTTGAGGTCCATTTGTCTAATCTGGCAAAGAGAGAAGATTTTAGACAAAACCTATTAACTGCACGCTCTTGTGATGCTTATATCTCTGGATTTAAAGAAAATGCTTACATAATTGCTGTTTTTGCTTTAAAAAAATACACTTAATTACTATTTTTTAATTGTTTTTTCAAAGTAAATTTTTTAATTTTGCATATTAATTAATTACTTATGAAAGACTTTAACCTAAAAAAGCTCTATTATTCCATTAGTGAAGTGAGCAGAATCACGGATGTGGAGCAATATATTCTTCGTTACTGGGAAACTGAGTTCTCAATCTTGCAACCCCAGAAGAACAGGTCAGGGAATAGGGTATACACCAATAAAGATATTAAACTTATTTTGTTTATTAAATCTTTATTACGAGAAAAAAAGTTTACGGTTGAAGGAGCCAAAGAGATTATTGCTAATTATTCCTCACATAAAGAATTATTTCTGCAGATTGAAAATTTATCCGCTGAAGCGATTTCGAACAAAGTGAAAAACATGGATTTATTTGGTAATCCAAATGAGCTTGATCTTAAGGAGGAACTATTAAATCTCAAACAAGATCTTCTTAATTTATTGAAGTTATTATAATCGGAACGTGGCGCAGCCCGGCTAGCGCACTTGAATGGGGTTCAAGGGGTCGCGGGTTCAAATCCCGCCGTTCCGACAACTTTTTATGTATTTAGGCTATCAATTCCTTTACTAATCCACCAAATTTGCTATCAAGTTTAAATCCAAATTTATAAAAATACTCGGGTCTAAAATATCCGGTTGTCAAGTATTTATAATTCTGACTGATTTTCCTTGAAAACAGATCTTTCATTAGCAAATCACTTATCCCTTTTCCTCTGAATTTTCTATTTATTACGATTTTCTCCATTCTGATAGTTTCAGCATCTTCAACAAAGTAAAACAGTCCTCCGATTATAAACCCCTGTTCCGATGTCACGATTAAAAAATGATGATAAGGCTTAAAGGTTACTTGCAGATTCGCATCTATAAATAGTTGATACAATCTGTTTATTTCTCTTGGATTTATAGGTTTTCTGATATATAAGTTGTTTCCCTCAGTATCTTCATACTGTACGACAAGATTTGTTTCTGTACCAGCTTCTGATGATGATTTAACTAACACGGCAGAAGCTTCAGGTTTTACAAACGGGTAAGTCAATCTGGTTAAGAAATATTCTTCTTTCTCTGAAAGCTCAACGTGCATTTTAATATGGATTAGTAAATCAAGTATATTCTCAATACTTTCTTGCTTTATCCTTATTTTATTAATTAGATTTATTATCTCTTTTTTAAGCTCAGCCTTTGAATCTTCGAATACTGTTTGTAAATAAAACCGTATTCTTAACTCTGGATAATCATTTTCGAAATTGTTTAATTGATATGTCTCATAAATGTCATTAATGGTGTATGCTAGAGCAATATTCGATGCTCCCTTATTGTTTGCATACCATCTTAAAAATCTGTTGATCGCAAAATAAACCTGTTTAGGCATAAACCCAACACTCTCAACCTCATTAATGAATGACTTAAGTAATCTTATTCGTGTATCATTTATCGGAAGTTGTTTCACCTCAGATTTTAAGTACTCACCGAGCATCTTAATTCCCAACTCCTCACCAAATGCATTAAGAATTCCAGAAAAAATGAAGTTATAATACTTCTCAGTTTTCAGGGTTGGAAAAATTTCGAATGTTGGATGAATAAATTGGTTTTCAAATGATTCCATAGAATCTTTAATTGATATGAACTTTTCACGATTTGCAAAACTTACTAATCTTGTTCCTAAATGATAGTCATGCTCAGGTACGTAAAAAGACTCTAGGTCAGGATTTGCAATTTTGTACTTATAATTTGTTAATCTTATAAAATTAAAAAATGTTGCCGAACAATTCCAGATATAAAAATACCACAACAATAATTCTTTATCAGTAGCAGCTTGATTATTAATTTTCTTAAATGATTTTCCAAGTTGTCTTTTAACAGTATCTGAAGGAATGTATTTAGTTGTCCACATGTCATGTTCTTCCCAAATCCCGCAAAAATCCTCAACTAATTCAGATAGAAAATATCTTGAACCCGCTAATATCATCCAGTTGATTTCTTCCAATACCAATTCACGTATATTTGGATTGTAAACGGTAATTAAAAGTGAATACGCACCTTGAAATCTTGTCTGTATACTCAATTTAAAGATCGCTCGGTTACTTTCGGTTCTATACACAGAAATAAAAATTCCGGAAGTGACAATATTATTTAAAGATATTTGCACACCATTTGAAAAAAGGAAAACAGCTTCTCGAACAATATTTAATTCTTTCAATGCATTACTAATTTTCTCTCGATATTCCAAATTTACACTTTCATCAAATACTATCACATCAGACCATTTGTATTCTTTTCCAGTATCCGGATCTACGGCAAGCTTGGGATTCTCTCCCAGCCATTTTCTGAATCCAATTCTCATTTGTTTTCTGTTTTGTGCGGCAATAAGTGAGAAGTCCTTATTAACAAAAAGAGTTTCATATTTCGAGAAAACCTGCCTTATGTGAACATACTTGGTTGGATGACTTACTCCATAATTACAAAGTAAAGTAAATAAATGCGGAATTGCAGATTTTTTTATATTACCATCAACCGCAAAAGTTTTAATTAAATTATCTAGAACTTCCTCGATAATTCCTATTTCATTTTCTGACCCATGTTCAATAAAAGTATTAATTAATCCCTGATCAAACAGATTAAATAATTTATCAAGATATTTGTTAAGTAATTCCTTAAACTCTTTTTCTTTTACATAAATAATGACCAGGCCGAATAATTCTCTTAATGTAGTTTGATTACTTATTTCTTTTATTCGGCCTAATAATTCTTTGACGATTTTAAAATAGTAAATATTATCAGTCTCAATAAATTGCTTTAAGAACTTTATACCAAGGAGATTAAATAGTCCATCCCTGGCATATAGAAAAGTAATGGCCGTATGCAGTTGTATCAAGGAACTTTTACTACGATCCAATAAAATCGTTTTCCCATTTTCATAATTTACACTTACCTCTACTTTATCAGTATCATAAAAATAAGCATTCCCTTTTTGCCTGTCCGCTCTTACCCATTCAGCTAATTGCTCTCCACAAAATTCATATATGCTTTGATTTCCTATCCATAACAATGGATTGGTGATAATATCTTCAAGATTTATCCTGTTGTAAGTTGTCTTATAATAAAAATCACCAGCTTTGACGACATCTGAAAAGTGCGGATGAAGCTCGATTAATAGTTCTTTCCCTAGTTTTGGAACAATAATACTATTTTCCAATTTAATTATATCTTGTTGCAAAAGCCCTTTTTCCTTTAAGAACCAATTTGGTATGTTTACTTCTATATCCCCAAAAATAAGAGTTCGGTAATTTTTAACATACATCTCACTTATTATGTTAATAAAATTTCTCTCAATAACCCATCGCTTTAGTGTATTTTTTGGAGTGATTTCTTCTTTTTCAATTGAAAAGGGGCGTTCAATTAATCTGTAATCAATTATTCTTTCATGTTTCGGTAAAAATTTATTAACGGATACAATTAAACTGGAAAAAAGATCATGCTTTTGATTTTCATCATAATTTGCAAGTTGTGAATCTTCATTCGCATATATTAATAAGGTATTATATGGTCTGTGATCACCAACAAGAAACACTTGTTTAATATACTCACTCTCCAGAAATAAATTTTCTATCTTTTGTGGTGCAACTGTTTCTCCTCTGGAGTTTTTATAAATATCTTTTTTCCTATCAATTATATAATGAAATCCCTCTTCGTCAATTTTCATAATATCACCAGTTGGGAACCAATTATCACCAATGAAAGGTTGTGTTAAAACACCATAATACCCTGCTGTTACATACTGTCCCCTTATCAAGAGTTCTCCTTCGTTTCCTAACTTTGTTTCGATACCCGGAAGGGGAATACCTATACTATCATTTTTATATTTATTCGGTGGAGTCATCGTAATTCCCCCTGTAGCTTCAGTCATCCCAAAACCGCTTAAAAGGTTAATATCATAATTTTGAAAAAACTTAAATACGTCAGATGATAAATATCCTGCTGCTGAAAGTCCCCACTTTAAATTGCCACCTGTAATCTCCTTGATTTTGATTTGTATTTCATTTTTATTTGCAGTTTCCACATCAACTCTGTCACAAATGTAATCATACAATTGTACCCATTTTTTTGGAATGCTTATAAAAATACTGGGCTTTTCTGTTTGCATGAGTTTTATAAGCGTATCAATACTGGAATTATCTGCAAAAATATACTCCGCTCCCCAGAATATTGCTCCCATCATTTCGAAATATCTTCCGAAAGTATGAAAAAGTGGAAGATAAGACAGAAATAAATCATTCCTTCCTATCAGAGGAAGTGCCAGAGCCCTTGCAAATCTCTTTGAAATAATATTCATATTACTAAACATTATTCCTTTCGGTTCTCCGGTTGTCCCTGAGGTATACATTATCGTCGCTAAATCAAAAATGTTCAAAGGATTAATTGATTCGATTGAATTTTGTTTAGGATAATCTTCCTTTATTTCATCGTTTAACAATGGTATTTTTGATTCAGGAATCCCGTTACTAAGGGCAATTACTCTAATGTTCTCATTGTTAACGTATTGTGAGTCCTTGATTTTAGCATATAATTCTTTGGAGGATATAAAGAGCAATTTAGGCTTTGACTGATTTAGTATGAAATTAATATGTTCTTCAGTAATATTCGGTGGTATAATGACATTTACCACTCCGCTATAAAGTGCGCCAAGATCAACAAGTGCCATCTCTAAACAATTTTCACTCAGTATGGCTATCTTAAAATCATTCTCATAATTTTGTTTAACCCTGTAGTTAGCCAGATAAATAGCAATGCTTTTAACTCGTTCTCTGACTTCCTTAAAAGTGATTCTTTCTCTTGAATTCAAACTTTTGATATTGAAAAGGTATGATCCCCCTGATTTGTCTCCTCTGTAATCTATCAACTCTTTTACCCTGAACTCACTTTTCTCTAATAATCCAAAAATTAGCTTTTCCCAATCCTTATCTTTTCCAATCTCCTGAAATAAACCAGAATCCAATAAAGTCATTAAATAATTTATAATCTTCTCTTTGGTTTCTTTTGCCGGGTTATTATAAAGAATTAAACCCTCCTGGTACCTCTCATTCAGAGCTCTTCCCATCTATGGAATTCCTTTGAAAATAAATTCATGAAAAAAGGGTAAAGCCTTCAAATTAAAGGCTTTACCCTCAAAATTAAAACTATTTCCTACTTTTTGAATGCTATCTCCTCTAGCATTTCTGTAGTTAAAGATTTTGGTCTTTCAAGAGCATATCCTAGCGCCCTTGCCCAAATAATATTACTTGCCACGCCAAGTGCTCTACCTACTCCAAACATAACAGTATAGAAGTCATATTCCTTTATTCCATAGTGCCACAATATCACTCCACTTTGAGCATCAACATTAGGCCATGGATTTTTTGCCTTCCCTTGCTCTAATAACACCCCCGGTACAATTCTGTATAATTGGTCAACAAACTTAAATAATTCATCGTCTTTCATATATTTTAAGCAAAACTCCCTTTGCGCTGTATATCGTGGATCCGTTTTACGCAACACTGCATGCCCATACCCTGGTATAACTTGTCCACTTTTTAGAGTTTCCCATACATATTGTCTCATTTCTTCGTCAGTTGGCGTTTTATTACCAATATGCTTCCTTACATTTTGTATCCAATTTAACACTTCTTGATTTGCCAATCCATGCAGAGGTCCACTTAATCCGTTAAGCATACTGCTCATAGCATAGTAAATGTCCGACAGTGCCGAAGAAACTAAATGCCCGATGTGTGCCGAGACATTACCACTCTCATGGTCACTATGTAAAATAAAGTAAAGTCTTGATACATCGTCAAATGGCTCATCAACACCCATCATATGAGCAAAATTCCCTCCCCAGTCAAGATTTGGATCCGGATTGATAATTGTATCAGCTCGGTACTTCATTCTGAATATATATGCGGCAATCTGAGGTATCTTGGCTAACAAATTTAAGGCATCTTCGTATGTCGGATTCCAGTATTCATTCTTATGAATTCCGTTATGATATTCCTTCGCAAATAAACTCTCTCTCTGCATAGCTAAAACAGCAGCACTGAAAAGAGTCATAGGATGAATATCTCTCGGCATTCCTCTCAATAAATCAAAGATATACTGAGGTACTCTGCTCCTTTTCTTAAATTCCGAAATTACATCATCTACATCTTCTTGAGAGGGGATTTCTCCCGTTAGGAGCAAGTAAAAAAGTCCCTCTACATAAGGCATCTCTTTCCCTGCAGGTTTAGGGAGTTTTTCGATTACTTCGGGAATTGTGAAACCTCTAAACCGGATTCCTTCCTGAGGATCAAGATAGGATATATCTGTTACCAGGCTTTTTATATCTCGCATTCCTCCTATAACCTGTGATATTGTTACTTCATCCACTTTCACATCGCCATATTCTTTTAAAAGTCTTTGGGTTCTTGGGCGCCATCCAACGATTTTTTCATGCAATTTCGCTTTAAGTTTACTCATAAAATGCCTTTCAGTTTGAATTATTGATTATTAATTTGCCTTCTTTATGTAAGATGTGAATGAATTTATTATGTCGCAAGTTAGTAAAAAAAAATAATAAAATAAAAATAATTTTGCCTTCAATACCCCAATAATCGGACAAAAAAAAGTAGTATTTTAGGTCATTCTGGAGTGACCTAAAACTCGTTCCTCCTTCGATCCAAACTCGATCACCATAGCCTTTTCATATTTTAGGAATTACCACTAAAAATACGACTACTTCTTGATAGAATACACGCTTTTTTTTATGGGTACAGCCTGGTTATTATCCATTTATTTTCACACTTTTTATATCTAATTCGGTCATGAATTCTGTTTATTCCTCCTTGCCAAAACTCAAATTCTGATGGGAAAATCTTATAGCCTCCCCAGTTTTTGGGGTAAGGAATTTCCTTACCTATGAACTTTTTCTTTGTGGCTCTGAACAAGTCTAATAACTTCTGATAAGATTCTAATTCTTCACTTTGTCTGCTTACAAACGATGAAAGCTGACTTAATCTCGGTCGGCTTCTGAAATAATCCTCCGATTTTTTTAAAGGGATTTTCTTTACAATTCCGGTTATTCTAACCTGTCGTTCAAGTTCCTTCCACCAAAAAAGAGCTGAAACTCTGTTGTTTTGTTCAATTTCTTTTCCCTTTCTGCTTAAATAGTTCGAAAAAAAAACAATTCCTTTATTATCAAAATCCTTCATCAGCACAACTCTGCTTGACGGTTGCTTTTCATGACTAGTTGAAACTATCATCCCCGTCGGTTCGATTATTTCTGCTTCCAGAGCTTCCTTGAACCATAATTCGAACAAGATAAATGGATTTCCTGGCAAAGTAACCTCTGTTAACCGGGAATAAGCGTAATCTTTCCTTATATCTGCAATCAGATTAATTTCTTTTATCTTCATTTATTCTCCTTGCATATGAACTAAGAAATCATTAAAATAGTTTAAGTAATAACTTTAATATAAATACATTTATTATGAAAAAGAAATTGTCAGAAAAAGATAAAAAAGAACTCGAACTTTTTGGAGCTAATGCATGGTATGTAGAATCACTAATTGAAACCATGAGAGAAAATCCGGATTCGCTGCCCGAAAACTGGAAAACTTTTTTCAAATTAGCAATATCTGGGTCAAATGATTTAAATTTGTCCCCTGTATCTGAGAAATCATTAAAATACCCTCAGCCCAAAAACAACGACATGCCGACTCCTATATCAGGTGGTTTTGCTCGGATCGTTGAAAATATGGAAAGTAGTCTTTCTCTTCCCATTGCTCAATCCCAGCGAATTGTACCAATGAAGTTACTGGAAGAAAACAAAATTCTTATTAATAAACATCTTGCGCGAACATCTGACATCAAAGTTTCTTTTACGCATATAATCGCTTATGCGGTAGTACAAGCATTAAAGAAACATATTAATATGAATTCTTTCTTTACTTATGTCGAAAATAAACCCATGCTAGTTAAAAGAAACTATATAAATCTTGGTTTAGCCATTGACATACAAAAAAAAGATGGAAGTAGATCCCTGATAGTTCCAAACATAAAAAACTCGGAATTGCTCACTTTTTCAGAATTTATCAAAAAATATGATGATCTCGTAAGGCGGGGGAGAAGTGGCCAGATTGATGTTACTGAGTTTTTAGATACTACTGTTTCACTTACTAATCCTGGAACTATTGGCACTGTTAGCTCAATCCCCAGATTAATGTTGGGGCAGGGGAGTATCATCTCAACCGGAGCTATTCAATATCCACCGGAATTCACAGGTATGTCATTTAAGACCATCTCAGATCTTGGAATTAGTAAAACTGTCTCTGTTACGAGTACATATGATCATAGAATAATACAGGGTGCTGAGTCAGGTAATTTTCTTAAAAAAATAAACGAACTTCTTTTAGGTGATGACAATTTCTATGAAAATATCTTATCAGATCTAAAAATTCCTTCAATTCCCGTCAAATGGCAAAAAGATTTCAAGTCTAGTAATCTCCAAAATTTTCCGGACTCATCAATTCTTGATAAACAGGCTAAAGTTCTGCAACTAATAAATATGTATCGCGTTAGAGGACATTTAATTGCAGATCTCGATCCGCTGGGTGCAAACTCTGTTTTCCACCCGGAACTTGATCCTTCGTTTTACAATCTGACTCTTTGGGATTATGATAGAGAGTTTATAACTGGTAATTTTTCTGGTATAGAAAAGGCTACTCTGAGAGAAATACTGGATATGCTCCAGAAAACGTATTGCAATAAAATTGGAGTAGAGTACATGCATATTCAAAATCCCGAAGAAAAACTCTGGCTTCAACAAAAAATGGAACCTATAGGTAATAGTGTACAGTACAACGTAGGTATAAAATTAAACATATTAACTAAACTTATTGAAGCTGAAGGGTTTGAGCACTATATTCATACAAATTTTCTAGGACATAAAAGATTTTCCCTTGAAGGATCAGAAACGTTGATTTCTATTCTTGATTATTTATTCAATGTGGGAGCACACACAGAAACTGATGAATTTGTTCTTGGAATGGCTCATAGAGGACGTCTAAATGTTTTAGTAAACCTTATGGGAAAGTCTTATGAATCCATTTTTTCTGAATTTGAAGATAATTATGATCCCGATTCCAGGCAAGGTTCCGGTGATGTTAAGTATCACTTGGGAGCAACAGGATCATTCAAAGCAAATAATGGTAGATTAATTAAAGTGTCTCTTGCTCCCAATCCAAGCCATCTTGAATGGGTAAACCCGGTCGTCGAAGGTATTGTCCGTGCTAAACAAACCAGAAAAAACGATACGGATAAAAGTAAAACAATTCCGGTCTTGATACATGGAGATTCAGCATTTGCTGGTCAGGGAGTTGTGGCTGAAACACTTAATCTTTCACAATTAAAAGGTTACCGGACAGGGGGTACTATACATATTATCGTAAATAATCAGATTGGATTTACCACCAGACCGGAAGATTCTAGATCGTCAACTTATGCAACAGATGTTGCAAAAATGATTCAGGCACCTATAATTCACGTAAATGGTGATGACCCTGAAGCTGCATTATGGGCTACTGAACTAACAATTATGTATCGGCAAAGATTCAATAAAGATGTTGTGATTGATCTTTTTGGTTATAGACGTCATGGACACAACGAAGGAGATGAACCAGGCTTTACTCAACCTTTGCTTTACAGTAAAATAAAAAACCATCCTTCTGTACTTGAACTGTATTCAAATAAACTTATTAAAGAAAAAATTCTCTCTGAGCCCGAGATCTTACAGCTTAGAAAAAAATATGATGCTAAATTAACAAAAGCTCTTGAGAGAGTAAAAGCGAAGAGACAGGAATTCAAGCCTGATACACCTCTGGCTGTTCGAAAAAACCAAATCGTTTGCATTCACAATGATGAATATGGCGTTATTGATAATAACATTCTGAATGATATCGTAAGTAGATCAACTTCAGTTCCTGAAAAATTCGCATTAAATCCAAAACTTGAAAAATTCCTTGAGAAACGAAGAGAATTTCTTAATGAAAATTCTTTTGCTGATTGGGCATTTGCAGAGTATCTGGCTTTTGCCACATTACTAAAAGAAAATATTCATGTTAGATTAAGTGGTCAGGACAGTGTTAGGGGAACTTTTAGTCAACGCCATCTTGGATTGACTGATATCAATTCAGGTGAAATTTACGTTCCTTTGAATCACATGTATCCAAAACAAGCCCAAATCGAAGCTTTGGATAGCTCTTTATCAGAAGCAGCAGTTCTGGGGTTTGAGTATGGCTATAGCACTGCGGATCCACTTACACTCGTAATTTGGGAGGCACAGTTTGGTGATTTTGTTAACGGAGCACAGGTAATTATCGATAATTTTATTGTTTCAAGCAAGGAAAAGTGGGATGTTTCAAGTAATCTGGTTCTGCTTCTTCCTCATGGTTTCGAGGGGCAGGGTCCGGAGCACTCCAGTGCAAGGCTTGAAAGATTTCTTATTCTTTGTGCGCAAGAAAATATTGAAGTTTGCTATCCTACATTGCCTTCACAATACTTTCATTTATTAAGAAGGCAAGTATCAAAATCGACACTTAGACCATTAGTTATTATGACTCCAAAGAGTATGCTTCGGCTTCCGGAAGCTAAATCTCATAAATCTGAATTCATTAACAGTAAATTCAGAGAAATTATTGATGATCACCATATTTCAAACTCAAAGGATATTAATCGTATAATCCTTACATCTGGAAAAGTCAGTTATGATCTCTTTGCATTTAGAAAAATAAACAACATTTCCGATACCGCAATATTAAGGATTGAACAATTCTATCCAATAAATGTTGATTATCTGAAAGAAATTATATCTAAATATTCGAATGCGAAGGAGATAGTTTGGGTTCAAGAGGAACCACAAAACATGGGGGCATGGAATTTCATTAAGGATTTTATATCGCAAAGCAAAAAAAACAATCAAACTGTTAAATATGCAGGTAGATCTGCTAGTGCTAGTCCGGCAGTAGGATCATATAAAAAATCTGTACATCAGCAGGAAATGTTAATTACTGACGCTTTTGCAAAAAAGTGAAATAATAAGTATCGGATAATGGGTATTATGTAAACATATGAACACAATACCTTATACTCCCTTTGATAGTATTAATATCACAATTACTACAATGATTAATAGAATCAGGTTCTTGTAAATTGTGTTTCTTGGTTTTATCCTATTTCTTTCAAAACCAATCCGGATTTTTCTTTTCCTCTTTTCTTCTTCATCCTTTAAAGGATCGTAAAACCTGGGAGTAAATTCAAAATTCCTGTGTTTAGGTTTTTTCATGAACATTTTATCCACTCTCTATACTTTTATTTTTAATGCGTTTTTTAACACTCTTATCTCAACTTTAATCCCATTCATACTTATCACTTCTCCATCAGTATGAATATAATTCCCTGGATCTAATTGTATTGAACAACTTTCAAACTTAGAATAATTTACTATTTTCATCTTGGTGTGTTTACCAAATATTGCAATCGGAAGATAAAACAATATTTTTAATCTGTTTAAGTAATTAATTATGCTCAAATCCAATTTCCCATCATCAACTTGTGCAAATGGCAGCAATTTAAACCCTCCACCAGAAGTTTTACCATTTCCTATTGATACCATCATTGAATTAAACCTGATTGATTGTCCGTCAATATGACCACTAAGTCTTGAGTTTGAATAATTTCTTAATGCACTAAAGGCAGAAGATAAATATAACAGAAGTCCTTTTAATTTGGTGTTTTTATTGCTAAAGTGAGCTGCTAATGCATCAAATCCTATACCACAGCTACTGCAGAATATCTGTTTGACACTTCTGTTTTCATCGTCGGTTAATACAATCTCTCCCAAATCTATGATCCGGTATTCATCATCCTGGATTCTCTTAATTAACTCTTCAATATTGTTATTAATATTTAGTTCTCTCGATAAATCGTTTCCTGACCCAATTGGGAATATATCTATAATTGGTGAAGAATAAGGCCCTAATCCATTAACTATTTCATTTATGGTACCATCTCCTCCACATATAATTAGCTTGACCAAATCCCCTTTCAATGATTCTGCTATTTTTCTCCCCTCTCCTTTTGATTCTGTAAAATGAATAAAAGCATCAGGATATTCCGTGTTTAATCGATCTATTAATAAAGATATCTTTCGGATACTCTGATTCTTACCGGCTATTGGATTAATTATAAAATGTATATCCATAAATATTTATATTATAATAAGTTATATCTTAATATTAACATAATACATTAACATATGTAACTGGATCAAAATTCTGCAAATCTGTTATTCCTTCCCCTACGCCTATATATCGAACAGGAATTTTAAGTTTTTTAATAATCTGAAATACAACGCCACCCTTTGCTGTTCCATCAAGTTTTGTTATTATTAATCCGGTAATTTTAGTAGTCTTCATAAATTCTTGTGCTTGTATCAACGCATTTTGTCCTGTTGCTCCGTCAAGTACAAGAAAAATTTCATCGGGAGCATGAGGAATCAACTTTGAAATAACTCTTTTAATTTTACTCAGTTCTTCCATCAAATTTGATTTATTATGCAGTCTTCCTGCGGTATCAATTATGGCAATATCATGCTTCTGGCTTATTGCCTTTGAAACTGTTTCATAAGCAACTGCGGAAGGATCACTTCCCTTTTCTTTCGAAACAATTTCTACATTGGCTCTATCTGCCCAAATAGTCAATTGTTCATTTGCTGCAGCTCTGAATGTGTCAGCTGCTCCAATAATTACCGATAATCCGCTTTGTCTGAAATTATAAGCTAGTTTTCCAACTGTTGTGGTTTTCCCGACTCCATTTACCCCAACAATCAATATTACAAATGGTTTATTGGATTCTATATCTGGTGTATAGTCGAAACTTTCTAAATTATTCACACTGAGATTACTTACTAGTGCTTTCTTAAGAATTTCTATCATCCTTTCTGTCGATCTATCCTCCTCCTTTTTCATTCGTGTTTTTAGATCTTCAATAACTAATTCTGTCATCTCTACTCCCAAATCGGCAGAAATTAAAACTTCTTCTATTCTGTCTATGAATGTTTCATCTATTATTGCCTTCCCTGAGAAAGTTTCAGATATTTTATTGACTATTTTTTCTCGGGTTTTGTTAAGTCCCGTTTTTAATTTGTCGATGTTAATATTCTTAAATAATTTCATGTTTTCCTTTTAAGATTTCTATCGCTCTTATTCCATAAGCAACTAATGATATTACTATCATTCCCATCGTAATTAGATATACAGTTTGAAAGTATAGGTTTTCTTGACTAACTTTGAGGGTTATCAGTACCAATACCAGAGCTATAAAAGTTACTGTCACTTTACCTAACATGTTCGATGGGATAACTTTCTTAACTTTTGCCGACACATATATACCCCCTAGAAATATCAGAATATCTCTGCCAATTATCATGTAAAAGAAAAGCGGTGATATGAAACCGATTAAATATAGCTTGAACGTAATTGACGCTACACATATTTTATCTGCCAATGGATCCAGTATTTTTCCCATCTCACTGATTTGGTTAAACTTTCGGGCGAAATATCCATCCAGAAAATCAGAAATAATTGCTAATAATACAATTAGCATTAAAAACAATGGACTGTCCCCTTCTTTTATGCCATCTAATAAAAACCAGAAAGGAATGGCTAAAAAAAGCCTGATTAAACTTAATATATTTGAAATTGTATAAAATGAATTTTTCATTTAACTACTGCAATTTTACCTATTCTGCTTTCAATTTCATTATTTTTCTCATCTCGCATTACCATCCTATAGATATATATCCCGGAATCTATTTCTTCACCTGTTTCATCCCTGAGATTCCATGTATAACCACCATTTCCGTCTTTTTCACTCAGGTCAATTACTTTATTACCGGTTAATGACCAAATTGAGATTTCAACAAATCGTGGTAAATTTGCGAAAGTTAGCCCGTTTCCTCCGGAGATTCTTGCTGGACTTGGATAAAAATATACATCCGTTAGATTGGAAGCAGTTCCGATCAATACTAGTACACTTCCGGAATTCTCCCTTATTTTATGTGAACCGCTCGCAACACTCGAAAATATATTCTTTAATTTTAATCGGTATTCAATACCTACGGATCCAACTGGCTTTCCCTCTGATAAATCAAGAAGAATCTTAGCTGGATTATCCGATGTTGTTTTAATACTACTGATTGTATTTATGGGAGTGAATTCATAATTGCCTACATTTTCAACTGATGTGACATCCACCGGTTTATTAAAAATAATTTCTATTAATTTGGGATTAACAATCTTAAAAGATTCAACAAAAAACTCTTCTGAAGAGGTTACTGCTGAATAATCAAAATAAAGTGAATCCTTTTTTACCGGTGAATTATATGCGTCAAATAACTCCCTTATGTAAAATACATATTTTCCGTTTGAAGGAGTTTCTTTAAAAGTAATTAAATAAGAGAACTGATTATTCGGAGTTATTGAATTGATTTCAACATACATATTTGTAATTCTATTCTTAATCAAAAAACACTCAAGATTTAATATAGTAGTATTTATTGGAGCATCGAAATATGCAATCAGGGAATTATTATCATTCACATAAATCTGCTTCAGTTTTGCTGGTGTGTGATGAAACACAGTAGCAGTATTACTTAAATCGGAGTATCTGACTTCATTCAATATATTGTACGATTGTACCTGGTAGTAATAAGTAGTATTTAATGAAACACCATTATCAACATAATACATATTTTCGACACTATCAATCTTTTCATAATTGAGTGAATCAATTCCTCTGTATATAATAAAAGAATTCTGATTACCTACCCATTCAAGTCTTACGCTTAAAGAATCAATGCTGAATCCCGCAACATTATTAGGAGCTTGCGGTTTATCCAGTGCAGTAAATTCATAAAACCAGACTCCATCAGTTTTAGGAAGTGCAATTTCCTTAACTCCGTTTTTATTAAGATCAGTAACTAATATACCGTCCGAATTCACTCCTTCATCGTAGAAAACTAACTGCTGTTTATTCCCTTTCATTTTCAAAATATACGAATATGGGAACATAAAAAGAATCAATTCATCTTTGTTATCATTGTCAATATCTGCAAATTTAATCCCGTTATCCGCTTGTTGAAAAGCACCTTGAAATTCGGATGCTGGATCAATAAAAGCCCTTGTTGTTAAATCAAAATTTGAATCAAATACAACAAGCAAATGATAACTGGCTATGTCTATCTCTGGGATTGAGTGAAGTAGCACTGCAATTTCTTTTTTACCGTCTCCGGTAAAATCTCCTGCTGTAATATATGCTGACGAAGAATAGAATCCGGTATTCAGTTCAATATAAGGAGTGAATTGATTATTAGGAAGAATCTTAAAACTAAAAACATCTCCGTCCGTATCCACTAACCATAGTTCATTTATTCCATCACTGTCAATATCGGTTACAATCCCATTCGGTGAATCAAAATAATTCCCACCAAAACCTTTTTTTGTGAAATTCTTTAACACTGCTGTTTGTGTTAAACTCAAATCATTATTCGCTCTGTATATTGTAAGCGTAGTGTCACTTGATACCGTCACAATTTCAGTTTTTCCATCCTTATCAATGTCCTTAGCCATTACAGGCCAGAACATTGAGTCTTCTTTCTTGAATTTTTGACTTAGTTTTGATGAGTTTATTGCGTCCTGTTCAAGTAAATAACCATAATAAAACCAATAACTTAGTAAATCTTTCTTTCCGTTATTATTAAAATCACCATAATCTTTCGGAATTTTCTCGCTTAGCGTATCAAGCAAAATGAATGAATTATTTTGATATTTATAATGCTTTGTAACTTTGCTGTTTGTGTTCTCCCTGATCAGGATCTCATCGTTGAATTCTGAAGTAAAATTAACCGGTTGATCAAAAATAATTCCCGGAGGAAGAGAAAATGGCATTTTTGTTTTGGGTATCTGGTAAAATGTTTCCTCAGTAGCAATTACAAAATTAGCACCCGAAGAGTCTCTTAAAATTGTTTTAAAACCTGCTAAATTTTCAGCCTCGAAATAAACCACATAACTGGTATTAGCCTTTGCATAAAATTTCGGAATGAAGCCGTAGTGGAGCTTTTTTACAAATTGATTGTTTGTTGTAAATCCATCAAGTGTTACATATCTGAAATCTGGCTCCCATGTGGTTTTATAATACATTCTCACTATAGAATTAGTACTTGTATATACAGCAGCTAAAATGTTCGGTTTTTCACCGTAATAAGCCGGAACCAGAGAAATAAGCTCAACTGTGGGACTCGTCCGGATAATATGAAAACAAATCCGTTCCTCAAGAGTGCGACCATTTACTTGCGTTACCACTATCCTGAGAGTATAAACTGTATCTTTTACATAGGAGTAGTAATCCTTTATACTTAGATTAAATATTTTGGAATTTGATACTTGATATTTAGCGTTGAATATTAAATTTTTCCATGACTTTGGGTTTAGTCCCTCCCCTATCTCGAGATCATATTTCTCAAAATATGGCGACAGAACTGAAGCTATTATTGAAATCGTATCCTGATTTGTTGCGAAATCCATTGTAGGATAATGAAACTTTACTACTGATGGGGCTAGCACTGTTAGAGCTCTGTTTAAATTAAGCCTTCCCGCTCCGCTTCTTAAATCCCAGCCCGCCTCACCTAAATCATCCGAAGTCGATTTCAATATTTGCCTTACCTCCTCATTAGTGAAATCCCCTAAAGATAACACTAATGATGCAGCCGCACTAATAAAAGGTGCTGCTGCTGAGGTTCCGTTAAAATTAGAATATTTCCCGTTTCGTATTGTAGTCATTATTCCCGTACCAGGCGCAACCATATCTAATGTGCTTCCCCAATTGGAGGTCGATGCTACATAATCCTCAACCGTTGAATTCCCAATAGATATAACTTCTGAATAACCAGAAGGATAATGGGGATTTGATGAATTGGAGTTGCCTGAACTTCCTACAAGCACAACATTTTGGCTGTGTGCATACCTTATCACATCTCTTAGCACATACGAAAAAGAATAATCGCCAAAACTCATGTTGATCACTTTTACCCCCATCTGAACAGCATACAATATCGCTGCAGCCACATCATCTTCCTCACCATATCCCGCTGGATCAAATGCCCTGAGATTCAATATTTTAATATTTGGTGCAACTCCTGCAATACCCATTCCGTTATTAGTCTGAGCTCCTATAATTCCACTAACTGCAGTTCCGTGACTGTAAATGTTTTCATCCAGCGGAATATTATCCCACTTCAAATAATCTCCCCCTGTCGGATCAAATGGAAAACCAACTCTGTCTGTAAAGTCCCATCCCATATAGTCATCAACAAATCCGTTATTGTCATCATCAATCCCATTAAACCTTTTATCGTTTCCTGAATTGTCAACACCGCTTTCTCCTGGATTGTAAAAAAGTTTATCCACTAAATCGGGGTGCAGAAAATCGACCCCGGTATCCACAACCCCCACAATAACAGAATCGCTTCCTTGTGTCTTATTCCAGGCCGTGAATGCATCAATTTTTGTAAGCGCCCACTGCTGCGATATCAGACTGTCATTTGGAATATTATTAATTTGAAAAACAGAATTCCGTTGTATGTATTCAATATCCGGATTTTGCTTAATGATTAGATCAAAATCAATTTCTTTAATATCATTTATAAATTCAATTTTTACTATTCTGTTAATTGAAGGGATATGTTCAGAAACTCCCTTCGCCAGATACTCGAAACTTTTTATATTATTCTCTTCAATATTAATATTACTGTAATCCTTAAATGGTCTTGAATCCCGGATCCTGTTTCCAATCTCGCTCTGAGTAACTGTTTCCCTATATTTTAACAGATAAACTGACTGTGGATACAATGATATTGTAACATAAATCGAAAGGAGAATAATCAGCCTAAAATTCATAGATATCCTTTGTAAAATTAGTGTCTATTGTTGTTGGGTAAACACCGGAAAAACATGTAGTGCAATAGTTATCTGCGATATCATCTTCAAGAATAGTGATCAGTTCCGGTATTGTAAGATACTCTAATGAGTCAACTCCCACATATTTCCTGATCGCTTCAATATCTCCATTTAATCTGTGCGCAATTAATTCTTCCCTGGATGGAAAATCCATACCATAATAACATGGATAAAGTATCGGAGGTGAGGAAATTCTGAGATGAATTGATTTTGGTTTAGCTTCTCTTATAAGATTGATCAATTGAAAAGAAGTTGTACCTCTGACTATCGAATCGTCCACTACCACCACAGTTCTGTTTTCTAATACACCTTTTACCGTATTGAATTTTATTCTTACACCAATTTCCCTCGACTGCTGGCCGGGTGAAATAAATGTCCTTCCAATATAATGACTTCGTATTAATCCTAATTCATACTTCGCTTCAATCCCCATCTTTACTAGCTCATTTTTATAACCGAGTGCTGTTGTGTTTGAACTGTCGGGCACGCTTATCACTGTTACCTTCCCCCCGTCCGGTTCAATTACCGGATGCTTCCTCGCCAGTACTTTACCTAACCTTCTCCTCATCTTGTCCACATTATGACCAAATATTTTACTGTCAGGTCGCGTAAAATAAATATACTCAAAAATACATTGTCGTAGTTTTGGTTTGGGTTTACTATACTCTATCGAGATTATTTCATCTGATGACTTAGCACCATCTGGAATAATTACTAATTCTCCCGGATTTACATCCCTTATATACTCTGCATAGTTTATGTCAAGTGCACATGATTCAGATGTTATAATATAAGATCCGTTTTTCTTTCCTATACATAATGGTCGGAATCCAAATGGATCTCTGGCTCCGGCTAACATTGTGTCAGTTAATATAACCACCGAAAAAGCACCATCAATTTGAGACAACGCATCTATTATCTGTTTTTGTTGTTCATCAAATTCGCTCTTTGCTATTAGATGTAAAATGACCTCAGTATCACTTGTTGTTTGAAAAATAGCCCCTTCCTTACTCATTCTTTCTCTCAATACCGAGGCATTTGATAAATTCCCATTGTGCGCCACCGCTAAATGACCCATATGATAATTCACTAAGAAAGGCTGTATATTCTTTCTGCTCCCCTCACCGCTCGTCGAGTATCTGTTGTGTCCAATACACGCATTCCCGTTCAACACCTTGCCCCATTCATCAAAGTCGCTGAAAACTTCCGAGACAAGCCCCTCCCCTTTAATAATGCTGAAAATCATTTTACCATTAGCATCTTCTTTTCTTGAAACTATACCCGTGGCTTCCTGTCCTCTATGCTGCAATGCATGTAGAGCATAATAAGTTATCAGAGGAGCCTCAAATGAATTGGTTACGCCAACAATTCCACACATATCTTGATAAAAAATTTTTAGAAAAACATTTATTTAAATAATAAATGTAAAGATAATAATGGTAAAGTAAAAGAGGGAAATATGAATCTGAAAGGGTAAAAAAAATCCCGAATTTAATCGGGATTAATCGAGGCGCCGGTCGGATTCGAACCGACGAATAAAGGTTTTGCAGACCTTCCCCTTAGACCGCTTGGGTACAGCGCCATATAAAAAAACAAATCCACTCAATTTGAATGGATCTGCTAGAGCGGGAAACGGGACTCGAACCCGCGACATCAACCTTGGCAAGGTTGCGCTCTACCAACTGAGCTATTCCCGCATAAAACATTGCTTATAATGAAGTATTTACCTTCATACTATTGCAAAAATATTAAAATTAAGAGTTGAAATATAATAGTTTGCTTCAAATTGTGCAAATAAAAAAATGCGGGATAAAATTCATTTTTCCCTTGTATCGTCCAAAGTATAATCACTACAAGTAAAAGAAATAAAACGATTAAATCGTATTTATTAAATTTTGCTGTCTGCTCTACTTCAGTTTTCATAAGATTTAATTGGTTTTTTATTTAGAGACCTTATTTATTCGATTATGAAATTTAAATAAATAAAAGGTACCAAAAAATGGGCGAATCGCCCATTTTTTCACTTTTCTACTCATTTCCTCCCCTTCTTCCTTCGATATGAATACGTAGTGAATACGTAGTGAATACGTACTAAAGCCGTGGTGAATACGTACTTACATCGATCTAAACTCACTTAACCTATGCTTTCTGTACAAATTATTCTTTTTAGAAATATGCTCTCTCTGAACCAAGATTTGAACACTGAAACCGTCCTAAGCTGAAAAAATCCTTATGATCCGGACTCCTCGTTAACTAATTCACATTATAAATAAGAAGTTTCTCAGAAAGATTAAATAGCTTATCCGATCAATGAAGAACTAGTTTTTAGTAGTTTGAAGTTAATTCAATAAAATATAATATATCATTTTCTTTTTTTACTTATTGCACAAATAAAAATGAAGCAGTCACAGGAAAATGATCACTGAATCCCCCTAAGTAATTAGAACCACCATAAGTAGGAAATGGAGTCCCTTTATATTTTCCACTATAAGTCTGCAACCATCCGGGATTAAATATTTCAAAACTTTCTTCAATATACTTAAACTTTCCTCTTATCATATTTGTCGATACAATAATCTGATCTAACATATTCCATTGATCTTGGTATTTATAGGTTCCCTTTCCCTGTTGATCTAGTTTAGTGGCAAGGTTAAATAATTGAGGATCATCATAAATATCCGTCTCTTCTTCCTCTCCAAAAAATGAAAGTGCATTTAAGTATTCTGTAATTGAGATATTGTCAGGTTCATCGTTAAAATCTCCCATAATTATTACGTTTGCTTCTTTGTTTTCCGAAAAAAGTTTATTGACATTCTTTCGCAATACCTTTGCGGCTTCAATACGGTACAACTCCGTTTTATTATCTCCCCCTCTTCTTGAAGGCCAATGATTTACAAAAACATTTATAACCTCACTTGAAACAGAACGCTGAAGTTTCACATGTAAAATCATTCGTGTAGGGTACAAATCAGCAACAGGTGGTACTGTATCCCCTGACACAGATATCAATATCAACTTTTCAGGTTTATAAATCAATCCAACATCAATGCCCCTGCCATCAGGCGATTCCTTATATGCTAATCGATACCTGTCCTTTCCGAAATATTCATCAACCCAACGTTGCGCTACAGCTTCATTTTCACTTTCACAAAATCCAAGAATATCGGGATCCTTTCCATTATTCATTTCACTAACCACCCTGGTAAGATTTGCCATTTTCTTTACAAGTCGCTCCTCTGTCCATTCCTTTTTCCCTCCGGGAATATATTCTTCATCAATTTTTTCCGGATCATCGAAATTATCGAATAAATTTTCCAGATTATAAAAAGCCACGAATAAAGTATCTCCGCCTTTGAACGTTGTACAAGCTGGGATATTGATTACACATATTATAAAAAATAGCAACAACACTTTTACTTTCATTTTAATTTCCTTTATTATAATTTTTTTTCCATGCATAATGTATGGTCAGAAATAGCGAGCCACAAAGAACCAGCATAAGTGCTCTTGCACCCCAGATATAAGGAACGTTTTCCGGTAAAACATTTTTCATTAAAAGCGTGGGAAGTGCATTATCCACGAACCACCATATCATAATTATCAATAGAATAACTGGTGTTATAAATTTCATTATATAATAAAATATCCTTGGTATTTTGATGTCTCCCCCTTCATTCATTTCCTCCCAGGCTAGATTGCTGTCGAAAATCCACATGAAGAGAATTGTCTCTAATAAAGCAAAAACAACTAAACCAAATGTTCCTGCCCAGTAATCAAGTTCATCAAGAAAACCATACTTTAAATAAAATATTACGAATTGTACTGAGATAAAAACTACCGAAGCTAGAATTGCTACAGCTTTTTTTCTGTCGAATTTAAGCTCATCTTCAAGAAAAGCGATTACAGGCTGTCCCATGGCAACAGAACTTGTTATTCCCGCAAAAAATAGTAGTAAGAACCATATAAAACCAAAAAAATGACCAAATGGGATTTGCTCAAAAATAAGTGGCATGGAAACAAAACCTAAGTCAAATGCTCCTCCCATGGCAATTTGAGTGGTCATTGTAATCCCGAAAAATGCAACTGCTGCTGGAATTGCAATTGACCCACCCAATACAACTTCCGCAAATTCATTTGTTGATGCCGTTGTTAAACCTGAAAGAGCAATATCATCTTTTGGTTTCAGATAGCTGGCATAGGCCTGGATTGTCCCCATCCCAACAGAGAGAGTAAAGAAAATCTGACCGGCAGCAGCCAGCCACACAGAGGGTTTTGCAAGCTCTGCGAAATTTGGATTCCACAAATATGCGAAGCCCGATGCAATGTTTCGGTCAGGAAAATTAGGATCTGGTGTTCCTAATGTAATTACCCTTATTGCTAGAATAATAGCAAAGAAGAAAAGCAAAGGCATCGCTATTTTCGCTAATTTCTCTATCCCTTTGCTTATTCCTCGATATAGAACCCAAAAATTAATAACAAAAGTAACTAAGAAAAAAATGTATGATATTCCAATACCCGAGAATAAATCAGTTACTTCCCTCCCTTGATAACTATATAGATAGCTTTTCATACTCTCAAATGAAGTCTGATCAAAATAATGCTGAGTTAGTGAAAGAAAACTGAAACCCAGCGTCCATGATTCAATCAAAGTATAATAGATCATTATAACAATTGATATTAGTAGACCAATACTGCCAAAATATTTCGCCGCTTTATGTTTGCATATTACGTCAAACATTCCGGGTGCACTTCCATGTCCATATTTGCCTCCATGTCTTCCTATTCCCCACTCCATCCACATCAATGGAATACCAAGTAGTAAAAAGAAAAGAAAATATGGAATCATAAATGCCCCTCCACCATTCTGAGCAGCTTGCACTGGAAATCGTAAAAAATTTCCTAATCCTACTGCATTACCCGCAACAGCCAGTATTAAACCTAGTTTACTCCCCCATTGCTCTCTTTGTCTATCTGTACTCATCTGCTCTCCATGTATAAATTACAAAATCAATTCTTCTTTTTCAGCAGTAGCAATAACTGTTGTTGCTAATGCATCCCCCGTAACATTTGTTATTGTCCTGCACATATCCAGTATCCTGTCTACTCCTAAAATTAGTGCAATTCCCTCCTGTGGTATCCCAACTGACTTCAGGATTATTATCAACATGATGATGCCAACCCCGGGTACTGGAGCAGTCCCAATAGAGGCAAGTACAGCTGTAAAAACTATTGTTACTTGTTGCATTATATTCAAATCCATACCAAACACTTGAGCAATAAACACTGCTGCAACTCCTTGATATAGCGCCGTTCCATCCATATTGATCGTTGCTCCAAGAGGAAGCACAAAACTTGTTATAGATTTTGAAACACCAAGGTTATCTTGGCAGCATTCCATTGTTACAGGAAGCGTTGCAGCACTCGAACTCGTGCTGAAACCTATCGTCATAGCCCTTCTTAGTCCCTTATAAAAAGTTCTGATTCTTATCTTAGTAAAGATTTTTAGCAGAATAGCATACGTTACAAATGTATGGATAAATAGTCCCAAAAGAACCGCTAAAGAATACCAAAGCAAAGTAGCTAATATTTCAAAACCAAATTCGCTTACAGTTGAAGCTATAAGTGCAAAAACACCGTATGGTGCAATCTTCATAATAACCTCCACCATGCGGATCATTGTTTCACTCAAGCCGTCAAAAAAACTTATCACAGGTTCCGCTTTATCTCTTCTTATCATCGTCAGTACTAACCCAACCATTACAGCAAAAAAAACTATTTGAAGCATATTGCTCCCTGCCATTGCCTCTATTGGATTCTTAGGTATTATGTTAACTATCTCTCTAGTAATCTCGAAATCAAATTGTGTTTCAATTTTTTGCTTATAATCTTCTTGGTATACAGACATAAGGTTATCCCGTGTCTGAGTTGGCATCTGCTCACCTGGTTGTATTAAATTTGCTATCACAAGCCCTGTAGTAATTGCGAAAATTGTCGTTCCCATGTAAAAGCCAATCGTTCTTCCTCCTATTCTGGCAAATTTCTTAACATCCCCCAAACTTGCGGCTCCCACTATTAGTGAGGCTAATACAAGCGGTATGGCAATCATATTTAGAAGACGAATAAAAATATCGCCAATCCATTTAATCCAGGTTGCTATTGTAGTTTCCCGTGTAAGATTTGTAACATTATTTATAGAAATCTCTTTCGTGTTTTTTTTACTGTCGCAGTTATAGAAATCGGTAATAACTACAGAAAATAGCTTCTCTTCTTTCTGATAATTCCTGCTTAAGTTGATAATCTGAGTCTGAGAATCCGATGTAAATGTTACCGAATCACTTCCTGAAATTATTCTGAATTTATCCCAGTTCTTCACTGTTATGGAGTTATATCCGGAATCATTCTTATAATTAATTTTTAATTTATTCTGAGATACATTGAAAATAGCTCCGAATATTGCACCCAAAATAAGTGCAAGAACTATCTGAGTCTGGAGGGAAGGATATTTGAACTTCATCTGTTTCTTATTATGTGAGGACTTTATGTTAATATTAATTGGTTTTATTTGCTCATTTTTATACTTTTGCAAAACTAATTTAATGAATTAATGCAAAATAATAAAGAAAATATCAATACTGAACAAAAGAATTCGAAAGAACTTGTCAGGGGACTTAGTCTCACAGCAGGTATTATGATTGTAGCAGGTTCTATGATTGGTTCCGGAATATTCAGAAAACCTGCAACAATGGCGGGTCAGCTCCTCTCCCCCGAACTTCTCATTATTGTTTGGATTGTTGCTGGATTGTTTACTTTTCTTGGAGCACTTGCTAATGCTGAAGTTGCAAGTATGTATGATAAAACAGGAGGACAATATCTCTATTTTCGGGATATGTATGGTGATTTTACAGCTTATGCATTTGGTTGGGCAACCATTGCAGTCGTACTCTCCGGTAGTCAGGCCGCTATTGCCTATGTGTTCGCTGAATATGTAGGTTACTTCTTTGCTTTTCCCGAAACCCCTCAATCATTGGCTTCAATCACACTATATCTCCCTCTCGTGGGGTACATTCATCCCTTCTTTGATTTATCAACAAAACTAGTGGCCATTTCTTGTATTCTATTTATTACTTTCATAAACTATATAGGGGTTATTTTCGGTGGTGGTGTTCAAACAGTCATAACATTCATAAAAATAGCTACAATAATTGTACTTGCCTTTCTTCTGATTCTTCTGGGTAATGGAAGCATCTCAAACATATACAATAATTTTGAACTCAGCCCTGATTTTACAGGCAATTATATTGCACTATTTGGTCTTGCCCTTGCTGGAGCTTTTTGGGCTTATGACGGATGGAATAACGTGACTTATGTTTCCGGCGAAATGAAAAACCCTAAACGAAACGTTCCACTATCTCTTCTTTGGGGCACATTGATTGTAGTAGGTTTGTACGTCTTTATCAATATTGCTTATCTCTACCTAATTCCTGTTGACGCTATGAAAAACTCTCCACTTGTTGCTGCAACGGCAATGGAGTTAATATTCGGAAAATCTGGTGGAGCAATCGTTTCGTTGGCGGTAATTATTTCTACATTCGGAGCATTAAATGGAAGTATTCTGGGGGCTGCGAGAGTACAATATGCTATGGCTAAAACCGGCTTGTTCTTTCCTTTCCTTGGAAAAGTACACGGAAAGTATCGTACACCCCACACATCAATCGTAATGACAGGTGTTTGGTCTGCCATTTTAGTAATGTCTGGGACCTTCGACACTATATCGGATTATGTGGTTTTTGCTGCTTGGCTTTTTTATATGCTTGGTGCGCTTGGTGTTATAATATTACGTAAAAAATATCCGCATAGAGAAAGACATTATAAAGTTTGGGGTTACCCCTTTACTCCTATTATTTTTGTTATTTTCAGCCTGCTATTTTTACTTAATACTATTATCTCGGATACACAAAACGCTAAAATGGGATTATTCCTTATATTGATTGGACTCCCTATTTATTTCTACAGAAAGTACGTAGATAGAAGAATTTAGTAAAGATTTTTAATTTGCCTTATTTGATGAAATTTCTTAAATTGATATGTTATTTTATTTTGTAATTAAGCATTTGAATTAAATAATAAATAGTATGATTGAACAATATATTCCACTTTTTCTGGTTCTTGCTACAGCTGTTTTAATTGCTGTCGGTATCGTTGCCTCCTCAACATTAATCGGTCCGCAAAGACCAAATGATGAGAAAAAATCGACTTATGAAAGCGGTGTTAAACCTTTTGGTAGTGCAAAGGAAAGAATATCCATTAAGTACTACGTTGTCGCCATGCTGTTCATAATATTTGATCTTGAAGTGATTTTCGTATATCCCTGGGCAGTTCAGTTCAAATCATTGTACTCAGTTTTTGGAATCCCTGTTTTTACTACAATGTTGGTATTTTTAGTAATTTTTGAAATAGGTTATCTGTACGCTTATAAAAAAGGAGGATTTAATTGGGAATAGAAGCTCAATTAACTGGAGATGGTTTCTTTACTACTACAATTGATGCCCTTATTGCATGGGCTAGAAAGAATTCTGTCTGGCCGATGCCTATGGGGATTTCTTGTTGTGCTATTGAAATGATGGCTGTGGGTGGTGCAAAATATGATATTGCACGATTTGGTTCAGAAGTTATGAGAATGACTCCTCGTCAGAGCGATTGCATGATTGTCGCTGGAACTGTTACTTACAAAATGGCACATGTCGTAAGAAAAATCTACGACCAGATGCCTGATCCAAAATGGGTTATTGCTATGGGAGCTTGTACTTCTTCTGGTGGGATGTATCGGTCATACTCAGTAGTGCAAGGTATTGATCAGTTTCTCCCTGTAGATATTTACACTGCAGGTTGTCCGCCCCGACCTGACAATCTCTTAAATGCTTTAATAGCTATTCAAGATAAAATTGGTAAAACCAGGGCTAAAGACTTTCCAAATTCATAATAAATTGACGACCTTTATGGAATTAAAAGAAAAAATATTACTGAAACTTAAAACACATTTTAAGGATGTGGATTTCTCAACAGAGGAATTCCGTGGAGAGTATTGTATTACTATTCCAAATAAAATTATCGTTGATGCCTGTGAACTTCTAAAAAATGATGAAGAACTTGCTTTTAACCTCTGTGAGGATATCACTGCTGTCGATTGGGGTAGGTTAAATAATCGATTTACAATGGTATATTTTATCTTCTCAATGAAAAACCGATTTAGACTTAAAATTAAATGTGATCTTGGTGATGGAGTTGAAAAAATTGATTCAGTCACATCTGTCTGGAAATCAGCAAACTGGGCTGAGCGCGAAGTTTATGATATGTACGGGATAGAATTTAATAATCACCCCGACCTGAGAAGAATGTATATGCCGGAATCATTTGAATATCACCCACTGAGAAAGGAATTCCCAGTTATGGGTATTCCCGGCTCATTATCCTTGCCAAAAAAGTAAAAATAATATGGACCGAGTTACAAAAGATGAACTAACCCCCAAAATTGTTTCAGCATTACTTAACTCTGATACTGATATCTCACTTGACGATGCTCTTGAAAATGACATGATTCTGAGTATGGGACCTCAGCATCCTGCTACTCATGGTGTACTTCGTCTTCTTCTTAGACTTGATGGTGAAACAATAATGGCATGTGTACCTGAAGTTGGCTATCTTCATAGAGGGTATGAGAAAATGGCTGAGAATATGTCCTTTACTGAGTATATTCCACACACTGACAGATTAGATTATCTTTCACCTCCTGCAAATAATTCTGCTTATGCATTAGCTGTAGAGAAACTCCTGGGAATTGAAGCTCCTCCTAGAGCTCAGTACATTCGAATGATGATGATGGAGTTTTCGAGGATATGTAGTCATCTGGTTGCGATTGGATCTCTTGCTATGGATATTGGAGCTTTGACAGTATTTCTCTGGACGCTCCGAGAAAGGGAAAAAGTACTTAATTTTTATGACGAAATTTGTGGCGCAAGATTCACAACCAGTTATACCAGAATCGGTGGAGTTGCCCAGGACGTTAAACCAGAGACATTTAAAGGAATTAAACAATTTCTTGATGAATTCGAAAGTAATATTCACGAGTTTGAAAAACTTCTTAACACAAACAAAATCTTTATCCAAAGACTCGAGGGAATTGGACAAATATCTGCCGAAGATGCAATTGATATTGGTTTATCAGGTCCTAACTTAAGAGCTTGTGGAGTAGAGTTCGATTTACGACGTGCTACACCTTATTATTTCTACAATGATATAGATTTTAAAGTTGTTACATTCTCTGAAGGAGATGCCCTTGCCAGATATTTCGTTAGATGTGATGAACTCAGGGAAAGCAGAAAAATAATCTATCAGATTTTGGACAAAATGCCCAATGGTGAGATAATGCTAAATAGTCCAAAAAAAGTTACTCCTCGGAAAGTTGAAATATACACCAAAATGGAGGAACTTATCCATGACTTTATGATTACCAACTTCGGGGTTAATCCCCCAATTGGAGAAATTTACTCGGCTGTTGAAAATCCTAAAGGAGAACTTGGATTTTATATCGTCAGTAATGGAGAAGGGCACCCATGGAAAATGAAAATCCGCTCCCCTTCGTTCTGTAACCTTCAGTCACTTCCATTGCTTACAAAGGGGTATATGATATCGGATGTTGTGGCAATAATCGGCAGCATCGACCCTGTAATGGGCGAGGCAGACAAATAATGAGTTATAACGTCCATATCGTTTTTAACGTCTATAACGTTTGTAACACAGGAGGTGAATTGGAAACTGTCTTTCCACTTAACCTTGTTACTTTGTTACCTTCTTCCATTGTCACCTAACTATTGAGTAAACTATGCAATTTGAATTCAACGAAGAAAATTTAAGAAAAATAGAGATACTTCAGAAAAAGTATCCGGATAAACGTTCTTCCATCATGCCTGTGCTTTATATTGCCCAGGAACAGAACGGATGGATCTCCGGCGAAGTAATGATTGCTGTTGCAGCCCTGCTTGGCATTCCGGAATCGGAAGTACTTGGCGTTGTTACATTTTACACGATGTACCACAAAAAGCCCGTTGGGAAATATCATCTGCAAGTCTGCACAAACGTATCCTGCATGCTTCGCGGCGGATACCGGATCTGGGAAAAAATAAAAGAAAAGTACGATCTTGATGAAGGGACTGTTTCACCCGACGGTAAATTCTCACTTGAAGAGGTTGAGTGCATGGGTTCCTGCGGCACCGCCCCCATGATTGCCATCAACGACGATTTTTTCGAAAACCTTACACCCGGAAAAGCCATTGAATTAATCGATTCATTAAAATAATTTATATTTCTATCATGCAAAAAATTCTTTTACCGGACATAAACAACTTTCACGAAATAGACGTTTACCTTGCAAACGACGGATACAATTCCGCCCGGAATGCTTTTCTCCGAAGTCCTGATGACATAATCGAAACAGTTAAAAAATCAGGCTTAAGAGGGCGCGGCGGCGCTGCTTTCTCCACCGGACTCAAATGGTCATTCATGCCAAAAGTTACGGACAAACCAAAGTACCTCTGCGTTAACGGAGACGAAAGCGAACCCGGAAGTTTCAAGGACAGACAAATATTTGAGTACAATCCTCATCAGCTCATCGAAGGAATACTGATTTCCTGTTATGCTATTGGAGCAAAGACTGCTTATATATACATCCGTGGTGAATATGATAAATGGATAAAAATACTTCAGACTGCGCTGGATGATGCTTATTCACGAGGCTTTGCCGGTGATAAAATGAAAGAGACATTCGCAACTTCATTTTCGTGTGATATATACATTCACAAAGGGGCGGGTGCATATATCTGCGGCGAGGAGTCCTCCCTTATGAACTCAATCGAAGGGAAAAGAGCCTATCCGAGAGTCAAACCCCCCTTCCCTGCTCAGAATGGATTGTGGGGAAATCCGACAACCATCAACAACGTAGAGACCATTACAAATATTCCCGCGATTATAAAGAACGGCTGGGAATGGTTTTCCTCAATCGGAGAAGCAAGACATCCCGGTACTCTGCTATTTGGAGTAAGCGGACATGTAAACAAGCCGGGCGTCTACGAACTCCCGACGGGCACACTCTTAACGGATATTATTGAAAAATTTGCATGTGGTGTAACAGACGGTAAAAAAATAAAATGCATTATTCCCGGCGGTACTTCAATGCCTCCTCTGAGAGGAGATTCCATTGAGGGATTGAAGATGGACGCCGAGTCACTCCGCGCAGCTGGAAGTGCTATAGGTACCGGTGGAATTATTGTAATGGATGAAGATACTGACCTGGTTAAAGTCCTTGCAAGAATGACAAAGTTTTATTATCACGAGAGTTGCGGTCAGTGCACACCATGCCGCGAAGGAACCGGATGGATGCTGAAAATTCTTAACAGAATAATTGCCGGAAACGGAGTAAAGAGTGATCTTGACCTTCTTATCAGTGTAGCGAATAACATAGACGGCAACACCGTATGTGCCTTAGGTGAAGCTGCCGCCTGGCCGGTAAAATTCACCATTGCGCGATTCCGTGAAGAATTTGAAAAAAGTGTTAGTGAGAGTGCCCGCATACCTGTTCCAAACAAAGTCCATTCGATGCGTGAAACAAAGAACCCAATCAACGACCTCGAGCTTAATTAGTAATTATCCCATAAGTGACCGGTGCCTGGTTCCGGGTGACTGTTTATTTAATTGTTAATTATTTTCATTACTGTTTCCCCCCCCTGCTAAACATTCATTATTTTACCGTTACTGCTTCGGCGATAATTTGTAGGGGCTGAAAATTTTCAGCCCCTACGAACTATTATTAACCATTTATCATTAACAATTATTTAATTCCGCGTAGCGGATAAAAAACGTTTTTTCCCCCGGTGCTTGTCCCGATGCAATCGGGAAGAGGGGGTTGGGGGTGTGTTTTCCCCCTCCCTTTTTCTAAAGGGAGGGACGGGGAGGGTTAAGAACAACTTAATGCACTATACTATCATAATCTTCAGTAGTGAAATTAAACTCTTTTTGGAGCAGGGAATACAGTTTTTCATAGTCATCCATCGTAATTATTTCCTGCTCACACAATAAGGATATTTTCCCTAACAAATAAAAAGCCTGCTGCTTTGATTTAATTCCGTCAGTTTTTGCATCCTGTATCGTTTCCTCAATTTCTTCAATATAGTATATTCTGTCCATTAACATTATTTTATTTCCATTAGTTTGTTGTTATAAATATAAAAATTTTTTTGTTTGGATGCAATATAGCGGATTATCACTTTTCCTTTTCCTTTTCCTAATTAGGTTCCTTCCCTTCCACTATCTTTATCTCTTCTTCTGTCAAACCGTAGAGTTCATAGACCATTTTGTTTATTTCGGTGTCGGTTTGGTTTATTTGGGTTTGGATGATGTCCGTTCCGGCTTTTTGCTCGCTGAAGAGTGTGAACCACCGGAGTTCGTCTGATTTGCTCAGGTCCTGTTTTTTTTCTGTTTTGAGGTTCTTTTTTAGTTCGGTGATGAATTGTTTGGGATCGAGCAGGTTCCAGTTATCAAGTTTTTTTGATGTGGTTTGTAAATCAAACTGACTGATGATAAATTTCAGGAAATTATCTTTCAATGTGTTTAGCTCTTTGTGAAGAGAAAGCATCAGGTCGGCTTTTTCGATGAAGGGTTGCTTTTGTTCATCAGTTAGAACAGGTATAGGTACGTTTACCATTTTATTATAATCAAGCTTTACCCGACCGGCTTCTGCAGCATCTCCATAAGCAACAAAGTTAAGTCTTTTATAAAAATCGAAGACTTTTGAGTTTAGCCAAACTGACAGAAATTTATCCACATTAGTAATCATAAAGGAGGAATTATTTATGTAATAACTTTCAGTATCATAATAAAATTTATGTTCCACCGCGGTATAAATGTAGATGATTTTCGGATCCTCGAATTTATGATAATATTTGCAAGCACTTAAATTAAAATGGTGTAGACCCTTATCTTGTCGTTTTTGCAATTCCTCGTCAAACTGAAGTAACCATTTATATATTCCTTTATACAAAGAAATATCAAGATCATAATATGTGTTGATGAAATACAGTTTTTGCGGATGATGCAGATACCATTTATCTATGTCGACAGCTGTTACATACGGTTTGATTAAATCAGCACTTTTGGGGTCTTCTTTTATGATTTTATCTTTTATTTTTTTATCGATAATGAAAGCTTGATTCAAACCCGTTATAATACCTCGATAAATGTTATTTGATGAGTAGTCTAACAATGCAACACTGTCTTCTTTAATTTTACTTAAAATCTGTTCTTCGATTCCGGTATTAAAAACCCAGATATCGTCAGAGAGTGCTGTTTTGTTAATTTCTATTGATGCGTAATTAAGATTGATAAAATCAGAAATATTCCTGACGGGGTTATATATTAAACTAACTGATGAATTAGCTTTGGATATGATTGCTATTTGAGGCTCTGTTGAAGCTTCTTCAAAAATATTTAATTCAAAGAAATCGATGAATCGTTTAATATCATATCCGATAAGATATTTTCTTAAATTATAACCATACTTAGTTTTGAACCATTTATTTGGAGTTATAAAACCGAGCGATCCCTTATCTTTCAGTATAGAAAGGGATCTTTCATAAAAATATACATATAAGTCAGCAACCCCGTTGCCGACGATATAATTTTCGGCCAGGTATTGCTTTTGGACTTTGTCAATTAGCTCTTGTCTTACATAAGGCGGATTGCCGATGATTATATCGAAGCCGCCGTTTGCGAAGACCTGAGGGAATTCTTTATGCCAGTTAAATGCTTTTTGACCTGCTATGGCGGGATCATCAATGAGACTGTTTCCGCATTTGATATTATCGGATAAATTATTGAGTTTTCTGTTTTTTCGTGCGGTGCGGAGCCAGAGGGAGAGTTTTGCTATCTCCACACTTTCTTCATTTATATCAACTCCAAAGAGGTTGTTCTCAAGGATGCCGGTCTCGATATCGGAGAGGATGAGGGATTCGCCGAGCAGTTTAGCTTTTAGTTCGTCAATATATTTATGTTCGTTTATAAGATAATCGAGTGCCTGATTCAGGAATGCACCGCTTCCGCAGGCGGGGTCGCAGATTGTAATTTTCAGGAGCCGGTCCCGGTACGCATCAAGAGTGTTCACAAGTCTGCGGCGGGTATCTTTCGATTTATTTTCGGGTGAATAATCTTCTTCAATTATTCCGAGTTCATTTTTAATTTCGTTGCAAAGAGAACCGAGTGTGTTTTTAACAATGTAACTTGTAATGTATTTCGGAGTATAAAAGACCCCTTCTTTTTTTCGCTTGGTTTTTGATTTATCAATCTCTTTTCCCTGAATGGCGAGGGTGATTTCTTCAATTTCGTTGAGGGAATTTTCGAAGATGTGTCCGAGGATATTAACGTCTATTTCAGTGTTAAAGTCGTAGTTGCTAAGTGTAACAGTATTGGTGCGGAGTACCTCGTCATCAATAGTGATATTATCAAGCACCTCATCGGGCCGGAAGAGTCCCCCGTTGTAGGGGAATATTTCCATATTGCTGCTTTTATAACCGGTGTTGAGATAGGAAAAGAACTTTTTTATCCGATCGTAAAGGGGGACGTACTGGTCCAGATCCTTAAGCTGCAACCACTGTGAAAGAATATTGCGTATTGAGTTTGCGGGGAGGAGCATCCGGTCTTCTGCAAAGAAGATGAAAAGAAATCTGTCGAGAAGCTTTTGAGTCTTTTTGAACAGGGTGAGCTGATCAATTTGCGGATTGAGAGTGATCAGGTTATTAAAGAGGTTTCTTTTGAAAACGGAATAGTCGTTATATAGCTGACGGCTGATATTCTCCTCACGGACAAGGGATTCCTGTTTTATTTTAAGCGGAATGCCCGCCGAGAGTGAAGCGAAGGAGAGGGAGAGGTAAAGTACTTTGAATTCCTGAAAGGAAAGATCAAAGAGATCGAACTCATTGAAATTAACCGCATTATCAATATAGAGTCTTATTTTGCGGAAGTTAGATGTGATAACGTAAACCGCTTCCGGATGGTTATTTTTATATCCGAAAGCCTGGTTTTCAATTTTAGTGAGGTCTATTATCTCGGTCCCTTTTAGCTCGATAATTCCTGTTACAGTATTGTTAATAATAATAGCAGCATCGCTTTTTCTGCTGTCTTTTTCGTTTTTGAATTCAGTAATGAGATTGAAACCCGGGTTCGGGTTAATTGTATATCCTAAAATATTGACGAAGAGGGAAATGAGGAAGCCTTCCTGGAATTGTTCTTCTTTTGAGTTGAGGATGTTAGTCCGGATTTCGGGATTGTTGAAGTAAGAGGTGAAGAGTTTATATTTTTCTTCGGTGAGATGCGGATCAAGATTACCGAGATATTTATTAAGGACTGTATTTTGGAACAGACTCATAGATTACCGGGTGATAGTTAGAAAGAATTATATTTCCGGTTGTAAAATAGTAATAAAAGGGGAGAAAAAAAAATTGGTGACGGGTGACCAGTGACTGGTACATGCGTTTATAACGTTCGTAACGTCCATAACGTTTGTAACGGGAAGGTAATGGTTAATGGTAAATTCATAATTCATAATTCTGAATTAATAATTCATAGTCAAACTTTTTCTCATTTCTGGTAATGCCTTTTTAAAAGTTTGACTATATCTTCCTCCCGTTCTGATCCCCTTCTCCTCTCGTTCTGTTTTGCTTACGTTTATATAAACTTTAAAGTTTTTCTGCAACAATATTTTCATTCATATTAAAACAGTGAACATTAGATCAATATTTTTCCTCCATAAACTGTCCGGAAAGTAAATAGTCAGACTTTTTATACCTTATTTAAAAGTTTGACTATTTTAACAAATATTAACCAATTTTCCCGTAACTCCTTATTTTACAATGACTTAACATAGTCAAACTATTATTTAAAAGTTTGACTAAATAGTCATACTTTTAGCTTTCTAAAATTATTTTAATTTTATTTCATTTTTATCTTGACAAAGCTTTTTCAATGTATTATATTTGCAGCGCTTTTTTTTTATTTTATTCAGAGTAAGTAAATTATTTTATGTGGCGCTCAGCTTCAAAAAGGTTTAATGACCTCTTTATTGAACTCATTAAACCGGTAGCCGCATCTTATGCTATAAATATTTATTTTATACTTGCGGTTTCTGCTCTCGAAACCTCCTACGGAAGGTCACTCCGTAATAATAACTACTTCGGCATTAAGGCCTCCCATTCAGACCGCCGCAAATTTATATCCCGTACTAAAGAATTCGATCAGTCCAAAAATAAGTTCATCACTGTTAATTCCTGCTTCCGTTCTTATCCTGATTTCAATGCAAGCCTGAAGGATTTCTGCAAACTTATCAAAAATAAGTATCCTCAGTGTATCGGGGTAACAGACCATACTGTGTGCGCACTGCTTCAGAGTAATCCTAAACAGAAATATTCAACCGATCCTATTTATGCCTCTAAAATAGAGTCCCTGTATTATATATTTTATGTTTTAAACAACAGGTCAAAAGTATGAATATGAATCTGTTTAGCAATATAATTGCAGGCTTTATTCTGATTCTTTTGATTAATACCTCATTCCCGGGTAAAAAACCGATATTCCCGCCGCAACAGGGTTTCTCTGATCTGCAATGTGTTGCTGAACCTGAAAATACTGAGGGACAAGAAAACATTATCCGGAACAGCAGTTTTTCACTGCCGCAATCCGCCAGTCGGATTTCCTCCGCCAATGCGCATTTCCATCATTCCGTATTTCCAGCCGACGTGCCGGAATTTCATAGCCGGGGCGGATTAACTACTTTGCCTTTTTCTTCCGTCGATTTGCAATTAACAATTCCTGACTCTCTTTTTGTATTCATCCAGCGCTTCCGTAAGCCGCTCCCTGGCGGTTGTGTCGCCGGGAACGTTATGAGAGGGGTGAATGTAGAGTTTCACTCCCCTGTCTGCCAGAATCTCTGCAACTGTCGTTACTGTCATCCATACAGCGGTTACGAATGCCATTGTAGAAACGGGCCCGATCTTGTCAAAATGGTTCTTAAGCTCCACACTTGCATCCTGGATGGGAACACATGTATCTACAATGATATCCGCAATTTCAAAAATCGTTTTTCCGGAACTGTGTCTGGTTTGTTTTCCTTCTGCTTCTTTTGCGGAGCCGAAAACAATTACCTTCATTCCCTTTTTCTTTGCCTCAAGTGCAATGTCAATATTTACCGCATTGATCCCGGTATGCGAAAAGAGCCACATGCAGTCTTCCTTATCGAAATTCCACCCTTTCATTATCTCCTGTCCGTATCCTTCAACTCTTTCAAGGAAAACAAATTCATGTACGTTCATTCCGCCAACTATGTTTGTAAAGAAAGTGAGAGGAAGTTCTATCATCGGGTGAAAACCTACAAACCCCCCTATTCTGGGATACATCTCCTCGATTGGGAGAGTAGCGTGTCCGCATCCGAATGTGTGAACCCACTTCCCTTTTTCAATTGTGTCTGCCATAGCAAGAGCGGCAGTTTTAATATTTTCCAGTTGCGTCTTTTCAATTTTTTCCATAATGCTTTTTGCATTTTCAAGCCATTGCAGTGCTAACATAATTTTCCTGTTGTTTAATATTAATGAATATTTATATATGTAATTTTATTTTAATTCCGGATCTTTCAAGAGCGCTTTGCGTTGTAAATAGAAAAAGATAAGTGCCATTATTATGGCACAGAAAAGTATTACAATAGTAAAATATCTTATCCCGAATACTTCGGATAGTGCACCCGTAAAATAATTGAGCGCAGTGTTTCCGGTGAGTGCTATCACGAAAACAAGACTGAAAGCCGTTCCCGATAATGATGAAAATTTATCCGCTACAAAACTCAGGATGACCGGGAAACCTGCCGCAAAACCAATTCCGTAAAAGATTAACCCGATAACCGCAAAAACATAATTCCCACCTGTATAGAGTATCAGACTGCCTATCGAAACGATAATCAGGCTCATGAATATTACGTATGAACGCGGTAGTGTTTTCAGAACATAACTCAGAATGAGTCTGGTTACAGTCAGAGCGAGGACGAGATAAGTGAGTGCAAAGAGTGATTTCTCCTGCGAGACCATCAGGTAATTGCGTATATACGAAGTTGTCCAGTTGTTGGCAATCCCCTCAATTCCGCTCTGGAAGAAGAGGAAAAATCCGAAGAGCAGGAGGACCGGGTTGTTAAAAAGCTTTATCCCCTCCTTAATGGGGAATCCCTGCGGCTGTTTTGGAGGTGGAAATTTTATTAACATTATAATAATTAAAAGTAGGAGCAGAAAAAGTGAGACTGCAGTAAGTATATCCCTGTAGCCGAAAGATCCGGAGAGGAACCCAAGAATTACCGGTAACCCCAGAGCCCCGATGCCGTAAAAGATGCCGAGGAAACTGAGTTTGGAGCCTTTTGCATCCCCCGCAATATCCGCAACAAGCGCGTTCGTTCCTCCGTTGATAACTCCTCCCCCGATTCCGATTATCAGAATTGCCGCCTGTAAAAAGATAAAGGATTCTGCCACCGCAATTCCGTACAATCCCGCAATAACAAGAAATGAGCATATTATAAGGAGAAATTTATAACCGTACCGGTCAACTATCGGACCGAAGGTTAGAGAGCCGGCGAGTATCCCAAGCGGAAGAAGCGAAACGATGGCTCCTGCTGAGTATCCCGAGAGACTGAATTTTTCTACTATGTTTGGCAGTATTGCCCCGATACTCGTCATTGATATTCCGAACGTGAGCATTCCGATATATGCGGCAATAAAAACTAAATTATTTTTGTATGAAGTGTTGTTATTCATTTTTGAGTATTATTATATTTTCTTAATGCAATGAAACCTGCGCCATAAAGACCGGCGTCGCTTCCGAGTTTTGATTCACTTAATCTTACCAGATTGATTGACCAGGGCTGTGCCCATTTTTTTGCTTCGGCGAAAATTTCCGGAATGAATTTCACTGCGGGACCGAATACTCCCCCGCCGAGAATTATTATTTCGGGATTAAATAAACTTACGTAATTTGCAACCGCCATTCCCCATAATTCAATTGCATTTTCTATAACTTTTATTGCAATAGGATCTTTGTTATCATATGCATGAAACACATCCTTTCCCGAAATCTCATCTGGATTTATTTCCTTAAAATAACCTGTATAAAATTTTTCAGCTTTCAATAAATCCGCTGCTTTTCGTCCTAATCCCGCTCCTGACGCAGAATACTCAAAACATCCACATGAAACATATTTTTTATCATATGGTCTTTCAAGAGCTAGCCATCCTGTTGCACCGGCAATATCATTAGCTCCTCTAAGTATTTCACCGTTGACTAATATTCCCAAACCTATCCCGGTTCCAACAGCCATGTAAATTGCATTCTTAGCTCCTGTTGCAGCTCCCTTCCACACTTCACCAAGAATATAACAAGCCCGATCGCTATCTATGTGAACGGGAATTTGGTCCACTGATTTTATCCCTTTAACCTTATCATACAGAGGATAGTCATCCCATCCGTGAATATTGGGAGCCCATACTGTTTTCCTGTCAGACCAATAAATTCCGGGTATACAAATACCGATACCAGAAATCTGCTTTTCTTTATTTTTGACAAATTCGATTTGTTTTGTTAATATTTCTTCCACTATTTCGAAAACTCCTTCACTCGTTTTTCCACTGATAGAGATTATCAGTCTATTTTCGGAAAAACCTTCCCTGTCGAAAACCGAAGATGAAATTTTTGTACCCCCTATGTCAATTCCAATTGAATTCATGAAAACCTATTAAATTATTATTTAAATATAGTGAATATTGAACTCATTTTTATCCACATTATTTATTTTCAATAACCAAATTTATCCTTTACTTCATACTCATTTTACTATTCAGGTTATAAAGGAGGAAAAACATTATGAATACACATGCTATTATAAGTATTGAGATATATTGGATACCAAATGTATCACTTATCACTCCGGCTATTATATTCATAATCATACTCCCCGATAGAGCAATAACAAATATAAGACTAAAGGCTGTACCTGAGATACTCTGATAATTGTCCCCTACAAAACTAAGAATAATAGGGAATCCCCCCGCAAAACCAAATCCCATTAAAACCAATCCGGTAATCGTCGTGTAATAATTATTGATAGAAAATATTATTACTGCACCAGAAATTACTATGATTAACCCCACTTGCAATAATCGAAAACGAGTAAAATGCTTAAGTAAAAAACTAATAAGAAATCTTCCAATTGTTAGAGCTAAAATTAAAAAAAACAGTGCTGCGAGAGCGCTATTATAATTGTCGATTCTTGTTTTTTGGATTAAGGTAGTTATCCAGGTACCTGCAACTCCTTCCATACCGCTTTGAAAAAACAGAAAAAAAGCGAAAAGCAGAAGCAAAGGATTATTAATTAATTTCAGGATTTCACTTAAAGGAAGTCCCATATTCTTTTTGGCTACTGGAAATGTTATAAACACTAGTAGAAGTGCTAATAGAAATAAACTTATGGAAATAATCAGAAAGACTTCTCGAATACTTACAACTGATGAAAAAACACTAAGCATGAAAGGTAATCCAAGAGCACCAATGCCATAAAATGCATGTAAAAGACTAAGTCTTGATTTCTTTTTCTCCCCTGATATATCTGAAACAAGTGAATTTGCCGTACCATTAATTATTCCATTTCCAGCACCTATTAATAATACTGAAATTCTAAGAATATCAACTGATGAAGTTGATGACAATCCGTATAAACCTGTTATCACTGTAATTGATGCGACAAACATAAGGAGTTTATATCCGAATCTGTCAACTATAGGTCCAAAGATTATTGATCCAATGGTAATCCCGAGCGGCATAATCGACGCTACTGTACCAGCTGAATAACCCGTTAGACGAAATTTATCAATCAACTGAGGGAGTATTGCTCCGATAATTGTCGTTGAAATACCATATATAACCATAGCAAAGAAAGCCGCAAAATAAAAGAGCGATTTATTTCTGTTCATTCTGAAAAAATAATACTGATTTCAATTTTAATAAAATGGTGAAAAAATAACCGCTAAATATAGTTAATGATCAAGAATAACTCATACTAATTCGGCAAATTCTAGTTAGATTATTATATTAAATAATTAAAAATGAGGTTTTATGAATTCGGACATTATAGCAAATAAAGAATATGATCCTGCGATGCATACTGCAGAGCATATCTTAAACCAGACCATGATTAGAATGTTTAACTGTGGAAGGGCTTTCAGTGCACATATTGAAAAGAAAAAGTCTAAATGTGATTATCGGTTTGAGAGGGACTTAAGTGAAAATGAATTAAAAGAAATCGAACTTCGTGTAAATGAAGTAATTTCCGGAAACCATCCTGTGTATGAAGAATTTATATTACGCGATGAAGCAGCAAAACATTTTACACTCGACCGACTGCCTGAGACCGCAGGAGAAAGACTGCGTATTATTAAAGTAGGCAATTACGACAGTTGTCTATGCAGCGGGAAACATGTTGCGAATACTTCGGAAATCCGAACTTTTAAGATTATTTCTTCGAGCTACGAGAACGGTAAACTGAGAATTCGCTTTAAACTCCTAGATTAATCAGATTCTCAATTTCCAAAATTTTTTCTGTTATCAGTGCACAACTAATCATAGAATATCTTTTCCTATGATTATTCAGACCATAGTATACAACTACCGGGAAGCTCCATTCCAACATAGCTATCAGGTATGGTACTATCGACTTCTCAAATAACGAAACTGTTGAGGCATATTCACGCATTTTTAATATCAACTTATAACCCTTTTCAACCTCAGGATCATTTCCGGTATAGCAGAATTCAGGTTTGTCTTTAATACTATCACACTTCATCAAAGCCGTTTCAAAATCAATAATGTGATTCATACTTTCTTTACTCTCAATATTAAAGTATTCAAATTTAATTATGGGTTCAAGACGCGAAAAATCTGATACTGCATTTCTGTATTTAGTTTCTGAGAAATCAATTATATAAATATTCTCTTTTTCATCTAGAAGAATATTTTGCAGATTTAAATCACCGTGGCAAATCCCCTTGTAACAAGTGAAAGATATTTTTTCCCTCTCCGCATAACCATATTTGAGAAAATAGTAAGGGTTTGTTATTTCTCTTTTTAATTCTTCTACATAAATTTTTGGATCGTCCGCTGAGATTCCTAATTCTTCCTTTGCTTTGTCATAAATTATTGGAAAAAAATTAATAGGATTTTGTTCCTTAAAAAGATTGATATTGTCAAGTTTCGGTTGACCATACCATGGTTTTAGAATTCCTGTATAAACTTTTTCAAAAAGTGGCAATACTTCATCAAATGTTCTTTCATTATATAACTTTCTGAGCCATTTCAATTTTGTGCTCCCGGTTATTCCAAGAAAGTTATACCTGATTCCTCCGAAATCACTATAGTAAAATGCTCCCATTACTGTGGATGCGTTATTAAGAATAAATTTCTTAACGTACATCTCAAAATTATCTTCCTCCCGTTTAATTATAGCAGAGTTACTTAATTTAAGCACAGTAGGGAGTATTTTAGCTCCATTTTTATCCTCACCGAATACCTGAAATGTTCTAGCTGAAAATCCCCCAAACAAAGGAGTCATCTGTATTCTGGAACAATCTGAGTATATACGTCTTACGATTATTTCGAATTCATCAGTCAGATCATATTCTTTAAGATTCTCAATTTCAAGAGATTGCAGTAATGGCTTAATTTCCTTATGATTAAAGAAATATACTCTCCCTGATTGAAACTCGTTGTTTTCACTTCCTTGTTCAACACCTTTTACATTTTGAAAAGTTAAAAGATTTTTTAAGTCATTTGATATTTTATGCTGCGGAGAAAGCTCTTTACTGAATTTAAGCAGGACATCTATTTGTCCTGCACAAAGATATTCGGTACAGTTAAAGAAATGAAATATTTCTTTTAGTTGTTTTAAGTTTTCTATCTGAGTTTCGGACAAAGTCGTTTTGTTAATCAACATCCCGGTTCCAATAATCCATTCTTCTTCACTTTCCTCTTCCGTTTTAGTTGTTTTGCCAAAAAAAACGTATGAAACGAATGAGGATTCCGGAGTGATTTCATCGCCCACAATATTATTCATATTTGTTAGAATATTCTTAAGGGGAATGCTACTTTTGGCAAAAAAATCTATACAATAATTTGGTTCTGTCGAAAAACTAACAACTTCTTTCAGGAATAAAAAAACATCCTCTTTTTTCTCAATAAAAAGATAGTCGGATTCAGTATCTCCATTAGATTTCTGGATTCCTAGGAAATCCCCAATCGTGAAAATCAAGTTATTGTTCTCTATTTCCGATTTATTTAATCCAAGTCCCCCTCTTCCTAAAGAAAACTTTAGTTCTTCAATTGAAAAAACTTTAAATTCATCATTATTATCTTCCGGGAGCATTACTTTGAGAGGTGAAAAAGAATCGGAAAGTTTAAAGGAATGATACTGACAGTCATTTATCTCAACCGATTTGTTTTTAACTTCAAACTTCAAGTGTTTACTTATTACTTCTCTTGATTCCGTTAGGTCCCTGGCTATTGTTAAAGCACTTTTTAATCCGGTCATAGTAAAAACTTGATTTACTGATTGGTTAAGGGAACAAAGTACAATAATACCACCCGATATTTTGGAATCCTTTTCAAGTTTCAAAATATCACGAATTCCAGCACTTGAGAGATACTTAACATCTGAAAAGTCAATAATTATGTGTTTTTGTCCTGAATATTTAACCATTGATTTTTCGAATTCAATTGATCCGAGCGAATCAAATTTTCCACTAAGTTTAATAACTAATACTTCATTTGAAAATTCAAAGTCTATCTGCATAATGCCTCCGGTAAATATTTCAGTGATTTGAACATAAATATATTAAAAAAGTATTTGTGATACAAAGATATCTTTTAAAAAAGAAAAAAATTCTATTATCCTTTATTTGTACAGAATAATAATTTTCATATTTTAACAATCGGTGTTTATAAATAAATAAATTATCTATTAAAATTTAATTAATATGGTCGATAGCATTTGTATTTTTGAAGGTATTTATTACTCGCGTCTTCTTCCACTGGTATATCTGCGTCCGGAATATGATCTTCGCTCGGGTATTCTTTCCTTGCGGGAAAAAGTGTTAAAACGCTTTCCAAAAATCCCGACTACTTTGCACTGTAGAAGCTATTTGTCAGAACTCGTGAAACTTAAGAATCCCGATTTGTTGGTTAATGAAATTAATGGGAATCACTGTCTTTTCATTAATGGTAGGGTTTTAATGGATGATGACCTTGCAAAAATTCTTGTTGAAGATACTATTGATACCTTATATGTAAAGGGAGACTCAATAATTGCTGCAAAGGTCTCGGGATTAAAACTTGAGCAATTAAAGAAAGGTCTTTATGATTTGTATACATTATCAGATTTTGGAGATTTATTTAAAAAAGAAATTGAAGCAAGGATTATAAATTATCCTTGGGAATTAGTGCATTTTAATGGTGAAGAAATAATAAATGATTTTAATCTCCTCACAAAGGATAAAGTGGATAGCATGATAAGGGGAAATGTTTATGAAGGAGCATACTTGATTGCTAAAGAAAATATTTATATTGATGAAGGCACAAAAATAATGCCAGGAGCTGTTTTGGATGCAGAGAAAGGACCTATTTATATTGGTAAAGACTCCGTTATACAACCAAATGCTACAATTGTTGGTCCTTCATATATTGGTAATAGGACTTATATAAGAGCATCAACCAGCATTTATGAAAGAACCAGTATCGGAGATGTTTGCAAAATAGGTGGTGAGGTAGAAGATTCTGTAATCCATAGTTACACTAACAAACAACACGGCGGATTTCTTGGTCATGCTTATCTTGGAAGTTGGGTTAATCTTGGTGCAGATACTAATAACAGTAACCTTAAAAACAACTATGGGAGCATTCGCGTTACGATTAATGATCAACTTGTTGATTCCGGGCTTCAGTTTGTTGGATTAATGATGGGTGATCATTCCAAAACTTCCATTAATACAATGTTTAATACTGCTACTGTAGTGGGTGTGGGGAGTAATGTTTTTGGAGCTGGTTTTCCTCCAAAATATATACCTTCATTTTGTTGGGGCGGGGCGGAATCTCTTACTACTTATGACATTGAACGGAGTCTTGAAGTAGCTCAACGTGTTATGACTCGTCGAGATGTTAAATTCACTTCTCTTGATGAAAAACTTCTGAGAAAAGTTTTTGATTTAACAAAGGAAGAAAGACGTAGACGAGGCATGCCAAGTTAAGTTTTGTAATAATTTATTCAATTATATTTAATTAATTATGGAGTATTTATATGAGGTTAATAATTCAACCAAGTTATGACAAGGTTTCAAAATGGGCAGCGAATTACGTCGCCTCAAGAATCAATGAGTTTCACCCTAATGTAAGGAAGAGGTTTGTTCTTGGCCTCCCTACCGGTTCTTCACCTATCGGTATGTATGCCGAACTGATAAAAATCTATAAAGCAAAAAAGGTTTCGTTCAAATATGTTACCACTTTCAATATGGACGAATATGTGAATCTCCCTGAGAACCATTCCGAGAGCTACCATTCTTTTATGTGGAGCAATTTCTTCTCTCATATTGATATAGATAAAAAATTCGTTAATATCTTAAACGGTAATGCCGGAGACCTTGAAAAAGAATGTATTAACTACGAAAAGAAAATTAAGGCAGCCGGAGGAATTAATCTATTTGTTGGCGGAATAGGTCCGGATGGTCATATCGCTTTCAATGAACCCGCATCTTCTCTTGGTTCGCTAACACGCGTTAAGACTCTTACTATGGACACAATAATAGCTAATTCCAGATTCTTTGATAACGATATTAATAAAGTCCCCAAACAGGCTCTTACTGTTGGAGTTAAGACTGTTCTGGATGCTCAGGAAGTCCTGATTATTATTAGCGGACATAATAAAGCCCGCGCGCTCGCAAAAGTTGTCGAGGAAGGTGTAAATCACATGTGGACAGTCAGTGCATTGCAGCTGCACCCAAAGGGAATTATCGTGTGTGATGATGCCGCAACTGTGGAATTAAAAGTCGGAACGGTCAATTATTTCAAAGATATCGAAGCCCAGAACCTCTAAACCACCCGGTATAGCCTTTCCCCCCTTTAGCAAAGTAATTTTTTCCCCCCTTTAATTAAAGGGGGGATTAAGGGGGGTTTTATAATTCTTCATTAACCAATTGCTCTTCTTCACGTTACAAACGCTCTTACTCGTACATTCCTTCAATAAGGTTCTTGTACCTCTCTTCAATAACATTTCTGCGAATCTTAAGAGTCGGAGTAATTTCTCCCCCTTCTAAAGTCAGAGGTTTATCGAGTAGGGCAAATTTCCGAACCCTCTCATAATTTGCCAGATTCTTCTGGAACTGAGCAAGTTCTTTCTCCATCATATCGTATATTTCCTTTTTCTCAACCAATTCAGTTTCGTCTTTATAAGGAATATTGTTTGAATCCGCATACTCTTTAATTGCTTCATAATCTGGAACTATCAGAGCACTGAGGAACATCCTTCTGTCACCAATAAGAATAAACTGCTCAATGAATTTACTTGCAAGAAAGAGGTTTTCGATTGGTGTAGGGGCAATATACTTCCCTGCCGACGTCTTAAACAGATGTTTTTTTCTATCTGTAATGATTAGGAAACCCTCTGCGTCAAAAACACCGATATCACCCGTATGCAGCCATCCGTCAATTATTGTTGCATCAGTCTCTTTCTTGTTCTTATAATACCCCTGCATGATATTCGGACCGCGTGCAAGTATCTCCCCGTCATGGGCAATTTTTACTTCAACGCTTGAAAATGGTTTCCCGACAGATCCGAATTTATAATTATCGATTCTGTTTGCTGAAATAACCGGTGAGGATTCCGTCAAGCCGTATCCTTCAAGAATAAGAATTCCAACTGCCTCAAAGAACTCTCCAAGATCACGTGAGAGAGCTGCTCCTCCTGAAATAAAGAAACGGATATTCCCCCCTGTTTTTTCCCGAAGTTTTGAAAAAACAAGTTTGTTTGCTACTGCATGTTTCAGGCTAAGAGATACGGGGATATTTTTTCGTTTCTTTGCCTGCGCATACTGCCTGCCGGTTTCTAGTGACCAGTTTATTATCTTCTGCTTTTTAGCCGGCTGACTTTCAAAATTCTTGATAACCTTTGAGTGAATTCTCTCAAAGAGCCTTGGAACAGCCGTCATCAGGGTGGGTTTAATCTCAAGAAGATCGCTGGACACGCTGTCAATTGTTTCCGCATAACAGATCATTGCCCCGCTCGCAAACGCTGTGTAATATCCCGCCATTCTTTCAAAAATGTGGCAGAGCGGAAGAAACGAGAGAAACACGTCAGTTTTATCTATCGGGAAAGAAAGAAGCGCATCTCTTACGTTGGAAACAATATTGTCGTGTGTCAGCATCACCCCTTTAGGCTCCCCAGTTGTTCCGGATGTGTAAATAATCGTGCAGAGATCACTCGGTTTTGCTAATTTCATCTCTTCTTTGAAATAGTAAGGATTGTTCTTTCCAAAGTCAGCTCCTCTCTCCTGAACTTCCTTAATAGTAAACAGATTTTTATTCCCCGGGATAAAATCCTTTTCATTCAGAATGATAATGTTCTTTAAGAATCTGCAATTATTTCTGATTTTCAGAAGTTTGTTAAGCTGGAATTTGTTTGACACTATTATTGTCGTGGATTCTGAATTATTCAGGATAAACTCTACGTTATCTGCCGTCAGGGAGGGATAAAGTGGAACATCAATTGCTCCGAGCCCGAGAATCGCCATGTCGGCATAAACCCATTCAGGTCTGTTTTCAGATATTATCGCAACTCTGTCTCCCCGCTTAACGCCAAGAGATGCAAGGCCCAGAGCAATGTTTTCTGTTTCTTTTCGAAATTGTGAATAGGAAATTCCGACCCACTCTTTATTCACTTTGTGTTTTAAGAGCGGTCTCTCAAGATTTTTTCCATACTCCTCAGTAAGGAAGATAAAGAGTTCCGGAATTGTGTTAAAGTTTTTCAGTAAAGCCACTTAGCCTCCGTTATTTATTGATTAATTAAAAACAAAAAATTAAAAATTCACCTAATAAACTCTTAATTACTCATTTTTAACTTATCAGCTTCTCCAGAAGATTTTCCGTTTGGTAAAGAAACTTACAGCCAAAGCCAGCAGAGTTGTCAGAATAATCCCCTTAAGAACACCAAGCCAGGGGGTCGCCAGCATCTGTCCGAGAAAGTATTCGATGTAAAGCAGTGTGGCAATGGGTGTCAGCAGATTTGTCCCCCCTGCATAAGCAAGCATCGGATTCTGACCGTTATCAATTAATAATTGTACCCATTTTGCCTTGCGAAGATAATCAATAATTATTGAAAAACCAATTAGCATAAACATGGCAAGACCGTTTGTGACAAAATAATAACTCATCGTTGAAACGTCTTTCTTGATACCCCCCTCAAAAGGTTCAGCAAGCAATCCCAGCATTAACCAGAAAAATCCCCACTGAAATAAACTTAGCACCATTTTGCTGAAACTGTCGTCCGTTTTCCTGACGGACAGATATGCCAGAGAAAGGGCGATCGCCGAAATTATCGTTGTCAGCATCACCATTCTCGTGTACATTCCAGCAAGGAGAAGGAGAATCATGGCAAACATAAGAATTGCAAATGGGATATATTTCTTCGAATTATCATGGGTTTTTACCGTCTCATCCTTCGAATTTATCCACCGGAGAATGATTTCCCCGGCTATCGTTCCCGGGAGCACAATAAATAAATATTTTAAAAAATTAAAATTAAACAGGTACAGGGGATGAAAACCTGATGCCACTTGAGCGTATGCTTTATTAATTTCATTAATCCAGCTGCCATCAACAGAATTTGAAAGACGTATTGCAAGACAAATCGCAATAAAACCAATCCGGAGCATGATATTCTTTTCAGTTATCAGCCATATTGCAGACCCAACCACTGCCACATTGGAAAGAACAAGAATAATGATGTCAAATCTTTTTATCGAGAAACCGCTTCCGTCGGAATAGGATATAATATATAAAAACATTATAATCCCTATGTAGCCAACTCCTTTTAATATAATTTGATAATTTCTTTTAATTGATTTTGGATATCGGTAGAAGATCAGAAAAAGAAAACCAAAAGTTAGGAGTGCCATGAGATTTGCCGAAATCGGTAAAGAGGGATCTATAGTATGCGGACGGATATGCTGTATAACAACAGCAAAGAATGCCAGGAGCAATCCTCGTCGAAACATGAATCCGGTAAGTTTGAGTTTTGAATCCCCGGCTTCCCTTCTTCGGGTAAGCGCAAACGGGAATGCTGCCCCCATGGAGAAAAGAAAGAACGGGAATACGAGATCCACCCATGAAATCCCCGGAATTGAAGGATCGAATTTATGGAGTGGCGGTGGTACCTGAACGTGATACATCCAGCCCGGGAGCACTCCAAAAGGGACTCTTCCGGACAGAATCATGGTAAGTATTGCAAATCCTCTCAATGCGTCTAGTGCTAATGCTCTTTTTTCTGTTACCTTTTGTTCCATAACTTATATATTTCAAATTACTTAGAATCCTTCTTCGCAATAAAAGTATAGAGAGCCGGGATCACGAAAAGTGTTAAAAATGTTGAGAGCATCAACCCTCCTATTACGGCAATACCCATGGAGGACCGGCTTTCTGATCCTGCCCCCAATGAGAGAGCAATCGGGAGGATACCTAGAATGGTAGATAAGCTGGTCATTAGGATTGGTCTGAGTCTTGCGACTGCTGCCCCTTTTACTGCTTCAATTATATCAAGCCCTTGCTCCCGTCTCTGGTTAGCAAACTCCACTATCAGAATTCCGTTCTTTGTAACCAATCCAATCAGCATGATCATCCCTATCTCACTGAAAATATTCAGTGTTTGGTTGAAATACCAAAGAGTAAAAAGAGCTCCTGATATTGCCAGTGGAACGGTAAACATAATTATAAACGGCGACCTGAATGACTCAAACTGCGCAGCCAGAACAAGATAAATTAGTACAAGCGCAAGCATAAAAATAAAATAGAGATTTGATGTAGATTCCTGAAAGTCCTTGCTTGCTCCGTCAAGGGATGTTGCAAATGATTCATCAAGTACCTGATCAGCAATTTTTTCCATTTCTTCAATTCCTTCGCCGATTGTTTTTCCTGGAATAAGACCTGCAGAAACTGTTGCGGCTACATACCTGTTAAATCTGTAAAGCTGCGGCGGATTGCTCCTCTCTTTTAAGGACACTATGTTATCGAGCTGTATCATATCCCCTCTCGAGTTTTTCACATAAAGCGATTTCAGATCAAGCGGAGCGGCTCTGTCAACTCTCTGAACCTGCCCGATCACCTCATACTGCTTCCCGTTCATTATAAAATATCCCATTCTGCGGCCGCTGTATGTCAATTGAAGGGTTCTGGAAATGTCGAGAATTGAAATCCCTAGATCCTTTGCTTTCTCCCTGTTGACCTCAACAACTATCTCGGGCTTGGTGAATTTAAGGTTAACATCAAAGAACTGGAAATTTGGATTAGCTCCCACTTTTTCCATGAATGCAGGCAATACTTTTCTTAGTCTTTCGAGATCCGGTGCCTGAATGACAAATTGTACAGGAAGCCCTCGCCCGCGCGTAGAGACTGCCTGATCCTCTATTATCACGCTTCTGGCGTTTGGCAATATGTTTATTTTCTTCGATAAATCAAGATAAATATCATGCTGCGAACGTTCCCTCTCAGGGGGCGAAACTAACTGAATACGGATAAATCCTGAATTTCCGCTTCCCCCGGTCCCGGTTCGGGATACTACCGCAAGTGCCTCCGGAACACTCTCTTCCACCATATCGTATAGCAGATTCATATAATTATCCATATTTTCAAATGATGAACCCTCTGCTCCCGTTGACTGGATCCTCATTCCGCTCCTGTCTTCCATTGGGGCAAGCTCACTCTGAAGAATTGAGCCAAAATAGAATAAAGCCGCGAATGATACAACAACAACGATAAAAGCCATCCACCTCTTTGCCATAAATGAATCAAGAGTACTTTTATAAATCGAATTCATCTTTTCAAAAAATGGTTCAGAGAAATAATAAAACTTACTGTGTCCTTTCTTCCCGCCAAGAAATCTTGTGGAAACCATTGGGGTCAGTGTCAGAGCCACAAACGATGATATAATTACGGAGGCTGCGATAGTCACACCAAATTCCCTGAAAAGCCTTCCGGTAAAGCCCTGAAGGAACATAAGAGGAAGAAATACCGAAACTAGGGCTACTGTGGTCGCAAGCACTGCAAAGAATATTTCTTTTACTCCCTCCATCCCCGCCTTTAACGGTTCCATCCCTAATTCTATCTTCTTGTAGATGTTTTCAAGAACTATTATTGCATCGTCCACCACTATTCCTATCGCCAGCACAACCCCTAATAGCGTGAGAACGTTTATGGAGTACTCTACAAGGTAAAGAACAAAAAATGTGGCTATTAGAGAAATTGGAATTACTATAATCGGTATAAAAGTCGAACGCCAGTCTCTCAGGAAAAGAAATATAATAATTATGACGAGGACAAATGCAATAAAAATTGACTGAATAACTTCGCTTATGGATTCTTTAATATATTTCGTTGTGTCGAAATTAGGCTCAACCAGTATGTCCTTTGGGAGGTCCTTTTTTATCTGCTCTAATCTTTTGTAGAAATCGTTTGCAATATTTATATGGTTTGATCCTGGCTGAGGAACCAGTACTACTCCAATAGCTGGAATTCCGTTCCTTTTAAGTACCGTTCTTTCGTCAAGCGGACCAAGCTTTGCATATCCTATATCTTTCAGACGGATAAAACTACCTCCGGTCTCCTTCACGATCAGATTATTGAACTCCTCCTCTGTAGTCAGTAGTCCTCTCGTTCGGATTGTAAGCTCGGACTTCTGTCCCTCAATCCTCCCCGATGGCAGTTCGATATTCTCACTTGAGAGGGCACTCGACACTTCGAGCGGTGTAAGCTTATATGAGGCCAGCCGAACAGGATCAATCCAAATCCTCATTGAATATCTTTTTTCGCCCCATAGTTCAATCGCACTCACTCCAGGTATGGTCTGAAGCCTTTCCTTGAAAATCCTGTTCCCCATATCCGATAGTTCGAGCAGGTTCCGCGTAGGACTTGAAATAGATACTGATAATATTGGATTCGCGTCCGCGTCCGCTTTATAAACCACCGGTGGATCAACATCCGGAGGCAGACTGTTGATAGCCTGTGAAACACGGTCCCTGACGTCATTTGCTGCGTCCTCTATGTCGATATTCAGACCAAATTCAATTTTGATATTGCTTCTGCCGTCGCGGCTTGTGGATGTTATCGATTTTATCCCTGCAACACCGTTTATGGATTCTTCAAGCGGTTCTGTGATTTGTGATTCTATAATTTCAGCATTCGCTCCCGTAAAAGAGCAACTCACTGTGATAATCGGCGGATCAATATTCGGATATTCACGGACACCGAGAAAGCTCGCTCCGATAAATCCGAATATAACTAGGACAACTGACATTACTATTGCCAGTACAGGGCGTTGAATACTTATGGATGATAAACTCATGATTTTCTATTTGCTAATTCTCAATAATCAGTTAATTTGGGTCGGCTTTATATTTACTCCCGGTCTTAGTCGGATTAAACTCGAAACAATAACCGTGTCCCCTTCTTTTAGTCCTGCAGAAATTCGAACATTGGATACGTCTCGGTCTAATATCTCCACAAACTCCGGAACCGCAAGCCCGTTTCTGTATAACCAAACTATGTTTCCTTTCACATCTGCCAAAATTGCATCAGCCGGAATTGAAAAAGTTTTCACATCTTCACTCAGCGTTATCTCCACACTTGCAAAGGCCCCCGCGGGTATTATCCTGTTACTGTTCGCACCAACTGAACGGATCGTGACTGTCCTTGAGGTCTGGTCAAGCTTTTGTTCAATCGCGGCAATTACCGCCGGATATTTTGTGTTATTTCCTGAAATTGTGTAAGTTATCCTGTCCCCTATTTTTACAGAGTTAAAATACTTTCCCGGAATGCTGAAATCAATTTTTATTTTATCAATCTGCTGAAAAAGCGCAATCTTTGAGGATGAGTTCACTATCCCCCCTTCACTCACATATCGTATTCCCACAATTCCGTTGAAAGGAGCTTTTATTTCTGTCTTGTCAATCTGTGCATTGAGTAGTTCTATATCGGATATTATCGACTGTAGGTCGTTAAGCGCTGCATCATAAACTTCCTGCGCGGTAGCTTTCTTCTCGAGCAGCATTCTCTGGCGATATTCTCTGTCCTCTAGAATCTTTTTTCGTGCCTCTGCTTTTTTTAGCTGAGCCTGGAGTTCTGCATCATTAATTTTAACAAGCAATTTCCCTTTATTGCAATACTCCCCTTCCTTAAAAAAGATACCCGTTATCCTTCCCGATATTTCAGGGCGTAACTCCACTTCCTCTGCAGCCAGCACCGATCCGTTAGTTACTATTTTTCTGCTAAAAGCAGAACTCTTCAAAATCATAAGATTCGCAGGAACAACTTTTTCAGTATTCCTGGATCGTGGGCTCCCTTCTGCTTCGCTACCGCTGTAGAAAAATATTTTTATGAGGGCAAGACAGACAATCACTGCTATAATTATTAAAATAGTGATTCTTTTTTTCATCAAAAACTCCGGAAATAATTCAATAAATCAAAATAAAATTAGTAAATTAATAACAAAGATATAACATTTTTTTTTAATTATTAAGGATAAAGAGATGGCGAATTTCAATTTAAGTAAAGTTCAGGAATTACTTCTAAAACAAAAAGTAGATGGATGGCTTTTATTTGATTTCAGAGGGAGTAATGAACTCGCTTTGAACATTCTTGATATCGGACCACATGCCCATCTTACCAGAAGATTCTTCTATTTCATCCCTGCTATCGGGGAGCCACAAAAGATTGTTAACGGAATAGAAGCCCATAACCTGGCTCACCTTCCCGGAAAAGAAAGAAAATACTCAAGCTTCATTTCATTAAAGGAAAATCTAACCGAAGTCCTCGCCGGCGTAAACAAAGTAGCTATGGAATATTCTCCTCTCAACGCAATCCCTTATCTCTCCAAAGTAGATGCCGGTACTCTCGAATTCTTAAAGACATTCAACATTGAAATAGTTAGCAGTGGCGACCTGATCACCCTCTTCGACGCAATCTGGACAAAAGAGCAATATGAAGAAAATATCCCTGTCGGTAAAGCCCTTACAGATATTGTTGAAGAATGCTGGAAACTAATCCGGAAAGAAATCACCACTGGAAACAAGATCACTGAATATGACGTTCAGCAGTTCATCCTCAATGAATTCACTAAGAGAAATTACATAACTGATTCCGATCCGATCGTAGCAGTCAATGAAAACAGTGCTAATCCTCACTACTCACCGGATAGCACTACATTCAAAGAAATCAAGAAAGATGATTTTGTCCTTATTGATCTTTGGGCAAAACCTAACAAACCAAGCGGTGTTTGGAGTGACATCACATGGGTCGGATATGTGGGCAGGGAAATTCCGGAGAAATATATTAAGATATTTAATATAGTAAAAGAATCTCGTGATGCCGGATTCGATTTTGTTTCAAATAGATTTGCCGCTAAACAACCGGTAATGGCTTTTGAGGTTGACGACATTTCCCGCGGTGTCATCGAAAAAGCTGGTTACGGAAAGTGGTTTATTCACAGGACAGGACACAGCATCACAACCGGACTTCACGGAAGCGGTCCTCACCTGGATAACTTTGAAACCCATGACGAAAGGCTCCTTCTTCCAAGCACATCTTTCTCGATTGAGCCGGGCATTTACCTGACCGGAGATTTCGGAGTGAGAAGTGAAATCGACGTATATATCCATCCAGATGGAACAGTTGAGCAGACCGGCGGTCCCCGTCAGCAGGAAATAAAAGCTATCCTGAAATAGCTGAATTCTTCTCCCTGAATATTTTGGGGAATTGCAAACTCTGTAATTCCCCCTTTTTTTAACTTTTTTCTTTTTCCGGGAATTAGGTTACTACACTGACTACGTTACTACATTTGCAGTTTTTAGTCAAAATTCACGGAATATTTGTAGTAACATTCAGAATTCTCAGGTTACTACAGTTACTACATTCCTAAAACCTACCCTGACTCCTCCTTCGATCCTCCCTCGATTAAAGTTCATTAGGACTGACTCAAAGTCAGTCGGTTAAGGCAATAAATTTTAGCTAAAAAATGACCAAAAATGCTAAATAAATGGTTAGAAATCTAAATTTTGAGGCGATTTTGGATAGTTTTTTACTCTTTTATCTGCTCCATTTTTTTCTCGATCATTGCATCCTTAGGACTGAGCATCGGAATTCCCAGATTCAGTCCTCGTAAAATAAATACCGCACCAAGTATAAACAACAAAACAGGAATCCACTTTCTGATCTTTACTCTTTTCTTTTCTCCCAAAATTGCCGGAAACATAGATGTCAAAAACATTACTGGTATAGTCCCCAACCCAAACAGAAACATGTAGATCACAGCATTCATTAAACTTCCCGTTACAAGAGCACCTGCAATTCCAACATAAACAAAACCACACGGAAGAAAACCGTTTAATATACCTATCAGGAAGAAAGATTCTGCTGATTGTTTTGAAATCAGCTTCGAAAATCCCTTCTTTAATAATCCGTTTGCAGAAGAAACAACGCTCACCCTGCTTATTGAATTCTTGATCTTCGAAGGAGTGATCACAACAAGTATCATTATTGCTCCAAATACAATGCTCGTTATCTGTTGGAGTCCCAGTATGTTCAGATTCTTGCCAAGAATTCCAAATAGCAATCCAAGAAACGAATATGTTATTACCCTTCCAATATTATACAAAAGTCTCGTAATTATTAACCGGGACGTTGAAAAACCTTTTACCGGCAATGCAACAACTATGGGTCCGCACATCCCTATGCAGTGAAGTGAACCAACCAAACCGATTATAAATCCTGAAAATAAAAACACTTCTGCCTCATAAAGTTATTTCTTTACTTATTTTATAATTCAAATCATTTTTGGAGAATGTAATAAATATCTTCCACCTTCCTTTTGAAAATTTCCCGCCGGTAATATTTTGTACGTTCCCTTCGCCTGGCTCAAATGGAACTGTGAAATCCTTCTTCGCATCGTTTGGCTTATAAAAACTTATAGCCCCCTTTGCCCCCTTAAAATCAAAAGCCTTCGGAAATTTTATAACAACATCAGGACTTTCATAAATTACAAAAGTCTCATTAGCAATAGTGATTGAATTCGTCTCACTGCTTATTTCATCCTGATAACGCAATTCCCTTTCATAGTAATTATCGTGAACCAGTTCAACATTCTGTGAGTAACTGAAAATTATTAATGTCGCTACTGCAACAAGAAATAGGGCAATCGCTGCCGCCACTCCAGTTCCCCAGTTTATTTCTCTCTTCATTTAGTCATTCCTACATGTGATAAAAATGAAGTTTTAATTTTCTTAATTTCCTTTCCATCTTCAAATACACCAAACTCAACTGGTGTATTGATTTTACTTAGAGAGGATTTTTCCAGAATAAGCATGAACTTGCTTTCGTTCTTTTCCTGTGGTTTAAGATACATATCGCTTCCTATAAACTTGATTTCACCTTCCATACTCAATAATCTTATTTCGACTTTTAGAGAATCAAATGTTTTATTTACTATATTAAGATTATAGAGGTTACTTATTTTATCTCCGGGTTGATCCTGGTAAAGCATTCCCGGAGTTCTGAGGATTTTAATGTCAATATCGGTTCTGTTCGCAATAAGTACTCCAAAAACCGAAAGGAGAATTGTTAACACAATAGTATATACAATTATACGACCCGATATTTTGAATCTGGTTCTATCTTTAATACCTTTAAGTGAATCATAACGAATTAGTCCCCGAGGCTTATTAATTTTCTCCATAACCTCATCACAAGCATCAATACATGCAGTACAATTCACGCATTCAAGCTGAATTCCATTACGGATGTCAATTCCGGTAGGACAAACCTGAACGCAGAGTTTACAGTCAATACAATCCCCTTTTGAATCAGAAGAATCATCTTTTCTTATTTTACCTCGTGGTTCTCCTCTTACGAAATCATATGCAACAGCAAGTGAGTTTTCATCAAGAAGAACACCCTGAAGCCTTCCATAAGGACAGACTATTACACAAGCTTGCTCTCTAAATCTGGCGAAGATAAAATAAAACAATAGTGAGAAAGCGATAACCGCAATAAATGAAGATAAATGTTTATTCGGAGATGCGGAAATATATCCAACAGCATTCTCAGTTCCCGCAATGTATGCCAGAAACAGATTTGCAACTATGAAAGCCACAAGAAAAAAAAGAAAATGTTTAAGACCTTTTTTAAGAACTTTTTTCGCAGAAACCGGAGCTTGATCCAGAGCAATCTGTTGACGAAAATCTCCTTCAATCAGATACTCAATTTTTCGAAAAACTGATTCCATGAATATCGTCTGAGGACAAACCCATCCGCAGAAGAGCCTTCCATAGATAGCTGTGAAAAGAATAATAAAAACAATAAATGCGATAAATCCTATAACAAAAATATAAAAATCATGCGGTCCAAATGGAAGACCGAAAAGAATAAACTTCCTTTCTAGAATATTAAAAAGAAGCATTTGATGCCCGTTAATTTTTACAAATGGAGCCAGAATGAAAAAGAGAAGCAGAAACACCGCCACGAAAACTCGCGCCATATGATATCTACCCTTTGGTTTTTTAGGATAAATCCAGTTTCGTTTCCCTTTTTCATTTATTGTTGCTATAGAATTCCTGAATTGCTCGTCCATAATCTTAAAAGAAATAATTTAGTTGTCAATTAAAATTCACCATAACACCTTCGGGTGGTTTTTGATTTGGCGGATTAGAACCACGAAGACTAAGGATATAACTGGATACTTCCTGCATAGCTACAGGATTTAATTGAGACTTCCAACTAATCATTCCTTTTTCCGGTACACCATTTTTAACAATAAGGAAAACCTGTTTAATATCCGCACCATGAATCCAATAATCATCGGTCAGATTAGGACCAACAAGTCCCTCACCCCCACGACCATGGCAGGCAGCACAATGTTTAAGAAAAGTTTCTTTACCTGTGGATAGTGCAATTGGATCAGTGAGTTTAGTTACATTATTCTCGTCTATTGCACCAGGGCCCAAGAGCGCTGCTTTTTCAATTTCAGCAATCCGAACCTCCTCTGTGTATTCCGCATCCTGAAGATTACCTACTTGAAATACGTGGAACCATAAGAGATAAATTGCTCCCCAAACTATGGTTACATAAAAAAGTGCTTTCCACCAAGGAGGAAGGTTATTATCAAGTTCCAGAATACCATCATAGTCATGGTCAAGCAGAATGTCTTTTTCTTTTTCAACCGGTTTAGCATCAGTTAGTCTATCTTTGAGCCATAATAGTTGTGGCATTAAATTAAGGATACTTCTTCCTTCACTTTGTGATTCGAGAAGAAACAGAACTCCGGTAACCGCAATAAGAAGAAGCAGAATTATAAAAGAAGTCTCAATATAGCCGCTGAATTCCGAGTCAACTTTTTGTGCATAACCGGTTGTAATGATACTTATCAACAGCATTATAATCATTTTAGGTTTAGTTAATTTTTCCATCTTAAAACCTCTAATTATTTTGTGAATTATTATCAAGAGGCAAATTTTCCATCTCTTTAAGATAATCTTTCTTGCGGGTGAAAGCCCATGCGAATGTACTTATAAAAAAGATGAAGAAGAAAATTAGTGCAATAATTGCGTAGATTTCCACTCCCTCGATAGTTGCAATATACTTAGAAAACATTATCTCCTCCTTATTTCTGAGTTTTAACTTTAATATCAGTACCAAGACGCTGCATATAAGCAATCATAGCGATAATCTCTTTATTGGCATCAACCGGAATGCCTGCTTTTTGCAAGTCAAGAGCAATTAACTGTGCTTGTTCACGCAAGTCTTTCAGAGCCGTGGTTTCATATCCATCCGCATAAGGAACACCGATGCTCCTCATTGCTGATATTCTTGAAGCGAGATAGGAAAGATCCAAAATATTTTCCGCAAGCCAGGGATATGCAGGCATGATAGAACCCGGGGACATCAATGGCGGATCTACAAAATGATGATAATGCCAACTATTAGGATACTTACCCCCTACTCTTAATAAGTCAGGACCTGTACGTTTTGATCCCCACAGGAAGGGATGGTCGTAAACATACTCTCCGGCTTTTGAATATTCACCGTAACGTTCCGTTTCGGATCTGAAAGGTCTGATTAATTGAGAGTGACAATTGTTACATCCTTCACGAATATATAAATCACGTCCTTCAAGTTCCAAGGGTGAATAAGGTTTAACAGAACTTATAGTAGGGACATTTGTTTTTATTAAATAAAGAGGAACAGCTTCAATAAGACCACCTATCAAAATGGCAATCGTTGCAAGTATAGTGAACTGTACCGGTCTGCTCTCCAGCCATCTATGTCCTTTTTCCTTTACTGGTTCTATATTCATCGGAGCTGCCTGAGCTTCCTCATCATTTTCAAATGAACCAGATTTAGCTGTTTTAGCAAGGTTGTATATCATTATCACAACGCCGGTAAGATAAAGAAGTCCACCAATTGATCGAATGACGTACATAGGAATAATCTGAAGAACAGTTTCAAGGAAGTTAGGATACTGAAGCAAACCGTCCGGAGTAAACTGTTTCCACATAAGTGACTGAGTTAAAGCCGCCCAATATAGTGAAGCCGCATAGAATACTATACCCATGAAACCAATCCAGAAGTGGTAATTCGCAAGTTTCTTTGAATAGAGATCAGTTTTCCACAGACGCGGAATCAACCAGTAGAGAACCGCAAAAGTAAGAAAACCATTCCAACCAAGAGCGCCAATGTGAACGTGAGCAATTATCCAATCAGTGAAGTGAGCGATAGCGTTAACGCTCTTAAGTGATAGCATAGGACCTTCAAGAGTAGCCATTCCGTATGCTGTAACAGCTACAACCATAAATTTTAGTACCGGTTCCTCCCTAACCTTATCCCATGCACCACGCAGAGTTAAGAGACCATTAATCATACCCCCCCAACTAGGAGCAATAAGCATAAGAGAGAAGACAGTTCCTAAAGACTGTGCCCAATCCGGTAAAGAAGAATAGAGAAGGTGGTGAGGTCCTGCCCAAATATAAATAAATATCAATGCCCAGAAGTGGATTATCGAGAGCCTGTAAGAATAAACCGGCCTATTAGCTGCTTTGGGCATATAATAATACATAAGTCCAAGGTAAGGAGTTGTAAGGAAGAAAGCCACAGCATTATGTCCATACCACCACTGAACAAGTGCATCTTGAACACCTGCATAAACAGGATAGCTCTTCCAGAAACTTACCGGAACTTCTATGGAGTTAGCAATATGAAGTACAGCAACTGTAACAACTGTTGCAATGTAAAACCAAATTGCTACATACATATGTTTTTCTCGTCTTTTTATTATAGTACCAAACATATTAATAGCAAAAACGACCCATATAAGAGTAATAAGAATGTCCAGAGGCCACTCGAGCTCAGCATATTCCTTACTTGTTGTATATCCTGCCGCAAGGGTAACAGCCGCGAGCAAAATAATAAGCTGCCAACCCCAAAAGTGGATTTTACTTAATAAGTCGCTAAACATTCTAGCTTTGCAAAGACGTTGCAATGAGTAATAGATTCCCATAAAAATTCCGTTGCCTACAAAAGCAAAAATCACAGCATTAGTATGGATAGGACGAAGTCTGCTGAATGTCGTATAAGGTATTCCAAAATTAAGCTCAGGAAGATATAGCAGAATTGCAATCCACAAGCCTACTGTCATACCGACAACACCCCACACCACAGTTGCCATTATGAAATAGCGTACGATTTTATTATCGTACTTGAAAGTTTCAAGTTGCATTATTTATTCTCCGTTATTTTGTAAACTTTTTTCATTCTTTTTCTTATCCTTTTTTTTCTCCTTCAAGTCATCGAATAGAATTCGTACTGAAGGAGTGTATTTATCATCATACTGTCCTGACTTTACTGCCCATAGGAATGCTATCAGAAATCCTCCGGCTACTATAAGACTAAAAATAATAAGCATTGCGATCACACTCATTGTAATCTTAGTCTCGCCATTAGGTTTGTAGATGTAACAGTAAATACGACTACAGTAATTGAACTAAGGGGCATCAGGATAGCCGACATAAGCGGCGTAACAATATTATTAAAAGCTAAAACCACGCCAATGCTATTATATATAGCTGAAATAATAAAACTTGTATAAATAATATTTTCAGCAGTGCGTGAAAATGCTAGAAATTTATCAACATAATTAAAACTATCTGCATCAAGAATTGCATCAGATGAGGGAGTAAAAAAAGCCTTGTCCTCAGAAATAGCAACTCCAACACTACTTGCCTTCAACGCTCCGGCATCGTTAAGACCATCTCCAATCATTAACGTCTCATGACCTGAATTATGAAGGGATTTAATGTATTCAATTTTGGCTATTGGAGACATATTAAAATGAAGGTTATCTTCCTTTTGAAAGTAAGTCAGTAAAGTCCCTTTTTCTCCGTCATTATCTCCGGTTATCAACAGAAGTTTGTATTTATCGGACAGACTATCAATAAGCGACCTTAAACCTTTTCTATACGAATTATCAATAGAATAATTGCCACGAAGTATGCCATCAATTGACAAAAATACTACCGTAATATTTTCTGTTTCCTTATCATAAGCTTCCTGATAAACAAAAGATCGTTTCCCAAGTTTCACATATCTTCCGCTAATTTTTCCTTCAATCCCCTCACCCGGTATTTCATTATAATCTTCAACATCTAACAAAGGGATTTCCGGATTAAATGTATGGTAAATTCTTAAACTCAATGGATGAGTTGAATTCTTTAATAAAGATTTTACAAGAATAGATTCTTCGTTGTTTAAGGAAGTATTGAATTTTACTCCTGAAGATCCGGGGTTCACACTCTTCTGAGTGATTGTTCCGGTCTTATCAAAAACAATCGTGTCAATTTTAGTCATACGCTCTATAACTGAGGTATTCTTCAAATAAAATCCCATTTTTCCAAATATTCTTAAAGTATTGCCAAGAGTAAATGGTGAAGTAAGTGCAAGTCCACAAGGACATGCTATTATAAGCAAAGAAGTTGCCGAATTCATTGCCGCTTCAAAAGAAACATTAAGCCAGAAAAGAAATGTGGCAGCTGAAAGAATTAAAATAGCAGGAGTAAAATAATAACTAACTTTATTGGCAAAAGAATGACCGGCAGATTCTTTGCTTTTCTTAAACGCATCATTGTTCCATAACTGACTCAAATAACTTGCAGAAACTTCTTTTACTACCTCAATTTCAATTTTCCCTTTATTTTGTTTACCTCCCGCGTAAAGAATCTCCCCTTTATTTTTCTTTACGGGATCCCACTCGCCGGTTATAAAACTATAATCTATCTCAGCATCACCTTTGTAAAGAATTCCATCAGCGGGGATCAACTCACCATTTCGGATAACCAGTTTATCTCCTGTCTTAACCCGGGTAAGAGGAATAACCTTTTCGATTCCTTTGTCAAACTGTGTAACTGACAATGGGAAAAAACTCTTGTAATCTCGCTCAAAATTAAAGCGCTCATACACCTTATTCTGGTAGAGTCGTCCAACAAGAAGAAGGAAAACCAGACCGGTGAGGGTATCCATATAACCAGGCCCAATACCTGTTGAGATGTCGTAGAGTGATTTAAAATAAATCGTTATAATACCAAGCGAAACAGGTACATCCAAATTAAGATACTTTTTACGTATCCCTTTGAATGCCGAGATAAAGTAATCGCTTGCGGAATAAAAGAAAACAGGAAGCGAAATAATTACATTGAGCACAGTAAAAACCTTTTGCAGAGCAATACTTGAAGCATCAATCGAGAGATACTCAGGGAAACTAAACAACATAATATTACCAAGACAAAATCCTGTAATACCAACTTTATAGTATAACTTTTTATTAGTATCCTCAATTTTCTTTTTTTCAAGGTTTTCATACTTTAAAGAAGGCCCATAACCAATTGATGCGAGCAACTCAACAACTTGTCTTAAAGAAATTTCTTTATTACGAAATGTTATTACTGCTCTTTTACTAATAAAATTAACCTGAGATTTCACGACTGATTTATGGATCCGATAAAGATTCTCTAGAAGCCATATGCATGAACTGCAATGCATCTGAGGAATGTTAAAGGTTACAACAGAAATATCATCATTACTAAAATCAAGTAACTGACGAATAATAGTTTCGTCATCCAGATACTCGTATTTCTTCTTGCCAACAGGTGCAGTCTTAATTCCCGGGTTTGAATTTATATCGTAATAATTGCACAGGTTGTTTTCGTTGAGAATTTCATAAACAAGTTTACACCCTTCACAGCAGAAATAGTTCTCCCCGATTCTTATATTTTTTGAATCACAGACATCACCGCAGTGAACACATATTATTTTGTTTTCTACCATTATGCCTTTAATAAGCAAATACCATAACAATTATTTTATAACCTGCAGCACTAATTCCTTTTCGGCCGCAAGGAAAATAACCGTTATTTCGCCAAATGTAAGAAGAAACATTGCTAAAAGCACAAGCACAAATATCCAGCCGGATTTATTTAAGGAAGCTCCGCTAAACACCCGGAAGATTAAACTCAGCACAGCCAACACAATAAATACTGCTAAGAAAGAAATCCCAAATAGTCCAGTAGTCAGCACTCCATCAGGAAGAGTATAAAGATTTATTAGTACAAATAATGGAATTATCATCATAGTAATATAAATCAACTTCAAAATAATTCCTGAAAAATATTTAATTTCTTCATTTGCAAGATTTTTATTTCCTCCTTCCCAGAAGAAGTTCATAAACAAGAGATAAGCCCCAGCAACCGAAAGCGCACATAGAATGAAATAAATCCACTTAAAAATAACAAGCCCAGATACAAATAATCCGGAGGCAAACGACATACCATCCCAGTGGTTTGGATAATATGCTTGAGTAATCCCAGCAACGTAAAAGAACGATGCAAAGAGAAGGAATAAAATACCCCATAGTCCACTTTTATTTGAAAGGATTACTGATGCATTGTGCAAATCCTTCAATTCTCCTTCAGCACCTATTCCTTCCGCCGCAGCAGAGAAAGATAGGGAATACCGATAAGTATAAACAAAAGCAATACCTGCAATAAACAAAAGAAATGACAAAATCAGAAAAGTTACAGTAGGAAGAGGTAAACTAAATAACAAGTTTTCAAATACGATAATCAGGCCGGCTAAGGGAATAATACCAAGTGCGAAAGCAGCTCCCTTACTTATTGTAGCATGAACAATTACATCCTTAGAAAGGTTAATAAATATCCGGTCATTCTCCCTCTCCCCTTTTTTCTTAAAGTGTAGTGAAAGGAAAGTGCCACCTATCAAAATACCAAAGAAGGGCACGAAGAAAAATTGAACAATTGTAGCAAGGTACTGCAACAGAGCAAGTCTGTTATCAAATGATTTTAAGATCACATTTTCTATTAAATTCATAGTCTGCCCTTTACATTAAATAAAAAGAAGTATAAATGAAATTGAAGTTACAACGATTCCAAGAGCAACAAATATATTATAGAGTATTTTCTCAGTACCTGCAAACTTAAGAAATCCACGAGTAATAAAAATTCTGAAAATTAACGATCCCTGAATAAGAGAAATAAGTATGGCAAGAATAAAAACAGGTTTGCCAGATTTAAAAGAGGCTAATGCGATCATCAACACCGATAAACCAACAAGAGCAAACCATACAGTTATAATTGTTCCATATCCTACAATATTTTCTTTTAAATTATTCATATTCGCCTCATCACGCTAGTAGATAAAATAAAGGGTAGAAAAAAAGCCACATTATCGTCACTATATGATAAAAAACCCCGGCTCCCTGAATTTTGTCATAACTCTCAGAAGTTATCCTATTTCGAATAATCTGGAATGATGCAAGTTTGACAATTAAAACAGTTGCAAAAACATGAACGATATGAACCAGATTCATCGCATAAAAAAACTTAAAGAAAAGAATTTCTCCCGGAACTTTCTGCAGAAACTTTTCATCACTCAAAGAAAAACCAGCAAGCCATAGTGAATTAAGTTCAAGCCATCTGTTCAATAAAAACCAAACAGCAAAGATAATTGCAAGGAACTGAAGAAAGATGGAGAGATATTTTTTCTCCTTTTTCAAGCTAATAACAGAGAGAGCAAACATTGATGTCCCTGTTATTAACAAAAAAGTATTAAAAGCTCCTAAAATAGGAGATAGTTGGAGTGATGCCGTTCGGAATTCTGCAGTAAAATCCAGCTTATTTAAGGCAAAGACTATAAGCATACCTCCGATAAGAAGGAGTTCACAAAAAAGAAACAACCAGAATCCTAGCCGAACGGATTTTGAAGATTCTATTGTTTTAACACCCGTATTCTCAGTTGAAGTCAAAATTCCTCCGTGAATTATTTATCATTAATTACTTACCTTGAAGTAAAAGATTTTCAGCCTCGGGAATGGGAATTTGTCCCGGTTGAACAGTACCTGCAGTAAGATTATAAATTTTATCAAGTGTTTGCAATTCAGTATCAGTATCGGTCGCAGGATTTGTCATAAATTCTTGTCTTATAAAGTGGATAATAGCGAGCCTATCATTAGCAGAGAGGAAATCGTAAGCGGTCATACCAGACCCCGGAATGCCCTTTTGAAGAGTAAGATACATACCTGAAACCTTAGGTCCATTTTTCCATCCATCCTGATTATAAAAATTTCTGGGTTTGGGATTAAGGGCAACACCAGCAACACCATCACCCTTACCATCGTTTCCGTGACAGGATCCACAGGAAGAAATAAATAATTCCTTTCCTTTATCCAGCATTTCGGGAGTGGGAGTTTTGAGCATCGCAAACTCAATAGCTTTTATTGTTTTAGGTTCCTGTAAAGAAAGCTCTGTTGAATACAGAACTGAATCCGGTGGAACAAGTGGTATTTTGTTTTCAGTAATTGGGTTTAATTTACTTATATACAATAACCCCATAAGAATTAAAACCACAACTAAATATGGGAAAACCGGGGCATAGAGAAGCAGTGGTTTTTCAAATATATTTTTCAGGCAATTACATTTTAGTATTTTCATAGATTTCCAATTAAAGTCTGAAATTAAGTCCTCTTTTCAATTTCGGATCGCCAACAGGAAGAATATTATGCTTACGAGAATTTAGATAAAATATTAAGACAATAAACCCAACAGCGGCAACCGGAAATGCCAAGTCAATAAAAACATAAAGAATTCCAGTAGATTCCGTATGCATCTGAGGCATTATTAACCAATAAAGATCAATAAAATGCGCCACGAGAATCCAGATGCTTACAAATTTCAATCTACTGATTTTCATTTTAGATGGTTGAGATAAAAGCAGAGCGTATGGAATAACAAAGTGAACAAAAATTAGCAAGACTGAACCGTAAATCCATCCATCCTGCCATCTATTCAGGAACCAGAAAGTCTCTTCAGGCAAATTTGCATACCAAATCAACATATACTGGGAAAAGGCAATGTAGCCCCAGAAATTTATAAACGTAAATAAGAGAGAACCAAAATTATGGAAGTGTTCTTCATTAATTTTAGGATTGAGCATTTTCTTTTCTTTTAAGAGAGTACCTGCGAGAGTAACAGCAGCAAATGAAGCTACTACTGCCCCAGCAAAGAAATAGATACCAAATATTGTTGAAAACCAATGAGGTTCCAGAGACATCATCCAGTCTATTGATGCAAGTGTAACGGTAATGGCAAAAACAGGAATAAATCCGGCTGCCAATTTAATATTAACCCTGGTGTGTCTTTGGTCAGCATCTATATCCTGCTTTCTCGAATTTCTTACCATCAAAAAGTAAAAAAGTGACCAGATAAGGATGAAAGCAATATTTCTAATTATGAAAAATGATTCATTCAGGTAAGGTGCTTTTCCTTGCAAAATCCGGTCGGTCTCAACCGCATCGGCATGAGTCCAATGATAGAGTGTGTGGAGAGAGAAAAACAAAGGGATTACAAGTATAATAAGATAGGGAAGCATGGAAGAAAAGAATTCATTCATTCTTCTAAACGGAACTGACCAATCTGCACCAACAATATATTCAAGTGCAACAAGGAAAAGAGCTCCAATTGCCAATGAGAGAATAAAAACAAAAGCCAGCAGATAATTATATATTGCATGAGTAAAATCAACCACTATCCCAATTGCACCGAGTATCAAGCCAATTGCAATCAGGACGTATGCAATGTTCCGAACTTTTAACGGAAGATTCAATTTAGTATGGGTTAACTCATTTTGCATTTGTAGTATCCTCCTTTAGTATTGGAACACTTCCCGATTTAACAATGTTGATCTCTTCATCTGTCGGATTTTTTGCCTTCTGCAAAACTCTAACATAATGAACTACCGCCCAGCGTTCCTGCTCAGTCATTTGGGAAGCATATGAAGGCATTACATTCTGTCCCATCATAATAACATGATAGATATTCCCATCCTTCCACTCTCTTGCTTTTGAGGAATGCAGCGAAGGAGGTTTGGGGAATTGATCCCCAAGCCGGCTGTCTCCATCTCCAAAATTGCCATGACAAGGTGAGCAGAAAGTAAGGAATTTCTTTTTACCAAGCGCAAAAATCTGTTTAGAAGGGGGAATAGGATTTGATAATGGTTCAGCCGGTTGTTCAAGAGTGATGAACTCATAAGGAATATGTCCCCGGGAAATAGTCCCCTCAACGGGAGTTCTCATACCAAATTCATCCTTGAAAAACTTACCGGGAGACTGGGCATTTATTCGCTCCTGTTTCATCATCCAGTCGAATGGAACCATGAAAGTAACCTTATTAAGGACAATATAGATACCGGCAGATGTAACGATAAATATGAGAACAAGCAGTAAAATGAATTTAGGTTCCAATACTGTATGCTTTTCTTCAACCGGAAAATATTCCTCTGTAATGAAGTTACCGCTCATTCCATTAAATAATTCCTTTACTTTGAAAGAATCAAAGAGAGGATCCTCAGCTTCGATGCAAACCCCATACTTATCGAGAGATACTTTCTTCATAAAATCAGTAGAATGAAGAGGATGATTATTATACGGATAATTGAAAAAGAAAGTTATCATTCCGATAACCGTAGCAAGAGTTGCAAGCAGGACGGTCAACTCAAATGTTACAGGAACGAATGCCGGGAGAGCGAAGAAAGGTTTACCGCCAATAATCATAGGATACTCAATTGACATAGCCCAGAACATAAACATCATTGCAAACGCAGCGCCCGAGAGACCAAAAATCAAGGTCAAATAACCAAGCTTTGAGGGCTTAAGCTTCATAGCTTTGTCCAAACCATGAACAGGATAAGGAGTGTATACATCATACTTTGTATATCCCGCATCGCTTATTTTTTTTGCAGCATTGACTATATCATCAGGGCTGTTAAAAATAGCCGAAATACCAAAGAGCTTTTCGGATCTCATTTAGCACCTCCTTCTTCATGATCGTGGTGCGAGGGTTGCGCATTATCCGCAACAGCTTTAATTTCAGCAATTGAAACTAAAGGAAGTCCCTTAGTAAAAAGAAGTACAAGAGTAAAGAACAAACCGAAACTTCCGATCAGGGTACCGAAGTCAACTAAAGTAGGGACAAAATATCCCCAGCTTGAAGGAAGAAAATCCCTATGCAGAGATGTAACTGTGATTACAAAACGCTCAAACCACATTCCCACATTGACAAAGATAACAACCACAAGCATAACAGGGATTGATCTTCGAAGCTTTTTAAACCAGAAAAGTTGCGGGAAAATAACGTTACATGAGACCATAATCCAGTAGGCCCATACATAAGGACCAAATGCCCTATTTATAAATACGAATGATTCAAACGGATTTCCACCATACCATGCAATGAAAAATTCCATAGCATAAGCATAACCAACCATCATTCCCGTTGCAAGAATCACTTTATTCATTTTTTCGAGATGATTTAAAGTAATTATATTCTCAAGGTCGAATATCTTTCGAACGAAAATCATAACTGTAACAACCATTGCGAAACCGCTAAAGATTGCACCCGCAACAAAGTAAGGAGGGAAAATAGTTGCATGCCAACCGGGCATTATTGATACTGCAAAATCGAAGCTAACAATAGTGTGAACAGAAAGCACAAGAGGTGTGGCAAATCCGGCAAGAAGCATATATGCTTTTTCGTAATGCTGCCAGTTCCTGTGACTATGTCGCCACCCTAAACTAAAAATAGAATAAATATATTTTTTTATTTTAGAAGCGGTTCTGTCTCTTAAAGAAGCAAAATCCGGGACTAACCCGACATACCAAAAAACAAGCGAAACCGTGAAATAGGTCGACACTGCAAAAACATCCCAAACAAGCGGAGATGTAAAATTAACCCAAAGACTATGCTGATTTGGATATGGCAACAGGTATCCAGCCAGCCAGGGTCTACCAGTATGAATTACTGGAAAAATACCGGCGCACATTACGGCAAATATTGTCATAGCTTCAGCAAAGCGGGCAATACCCATTCTCCATTTTTGCCTTAAAAGATAAAGGATTGCTGAAATTAGAGTTCCAGCGTGACCAATTCCAACCCAAAAAACAAAGTTGGTTATATCAAAAGCCCAACCTACCGGCTGGTTTAACCCCCAGACACCTGTTCCATAAAAGAAAAGATAACTAACGCTAATTACTCCGATAAAAAGGAGGGTAAGAGAAAAACCAAGCGCCATAAAGTATTTCTTGTTTGGTTTTTCATCCAGGGGTTTAGCAATTAAATCTTCAATTTGAGCTATTGTAAGTCGTCCTTCAACAACAGGCAGTTCTTGTGAGTAATCTATATTCACTATACCTCCTCACTCTCAATATTTTTTAGTTTTGCAATATAAGTGATATTAGGATTAACATTCAATTCTTCGAGTAGTTTATACCCAAGTTCGTGTTTTATAAGTTTACTAACATCTGATTTCGTATCGTTCATATCGCCAAAAACAATTGCGTTTGCGGGACATGCTTCCATACAGGCAGTTTTTAATTCATAGTCTTTTATTTTTTTACCTTCGGCAGTTGCTAAAGTTCTGACATCCATAATTCTCTGAATACAGAATGTACATTTTTCCATTACTCCTCTTGAACGAACTGTTACCTCGGGATTATGAGCTAAGGAAACCGAGTCAGCCAGGTAATAACCATCGGCAAAATTATCTCTGAAATTCAGGAAGTTAAACCTTCTAACTTTATAGGGACAGTTATTAGAACAATAACGGGTACCAACGCATCTGTTGTATACCATTTGATTTAGTCCATCATTACTATGAGTAGTGGCAACAACCGGGCATACATTTTCGCAAGGGGCATGATCGCAATGCTGACACATCATGGGCTGAAATACAGGAACCGGTTCATCTATTGTTCCGCTGTAATATCTGTCAATTCTTAGCCAGTGCATTTCCCTTCCCTTCTGCACTTGATCGCGACCAACCACCGGAATATTATTCTCCACATTACAAGCAGATACACATTCTGCGCATCCAAGGCATTTATTGAGATCAATTGCCATTGCCCATTTTTCATTTGGATACTTATGGTCCTCATACATGGACAAATGATGTGCAACTTTGTTATGCTGAATAAATTTAGGATCTTTTTTGTACTGTTCAAGAGTTACTTCTTTGAAAAGATGTCTTTTCAGATGAGCATCTTTTGTCAGATTATCATTAAAATTGTAGTGTTCTTGAGTGGATACCAGATGATGAGTTGAGCCAGTTTTCGAAATTGTAACATCTTCCAGGATATATGGAGATAACCGAGCAAGATGGTTCATAGCAGGGACTGGATTAAAACCTACTTCTAATCCAACAACAGCAACGTCTTTACGTCCATATCCGATCTCAATATTAAGCAAATCATCAGCAAGACCGGTTTGAATAAAGACTGGTATTTCAATTTTTTTTCCGTCCTTTGTTTTTATCAAAACGATATGGTCATTCTCCAGACCTAACTTTTTTGCAGTATTTGAACTAATGGCAGCGTAGTTATCCCAGGTAATTTTACTAACAGGATGTGGCATTTCCTGAAGCCAACCATTATTGGAAAATCTTCCGTCACCGAGGAAATAGTTTCCTGTTAGTTGAACAGAGATGCCATTAATATTAATGGGTAATACAGGAAGGTCATTTATCGCAGTTCCGGTAATTGAAAAACTACGGTTAGTAAAATCGTTAACGGAAGCGATACCGTCATGCAACGAAAGATTCCAGAACTTTTCAAAACTGAGGGATTCAATTGCTTTTGGGAATACCACAGTTTGCCACTGCTTCTTTATATAATCGAGGTAGAGTTTTTCAGTGTACTTTTCACCACTCACCCAGGATAGTAATAAACCTTCTTTTTGTCTGGTATTGTAAATCGGTGAAATAACAGGCTGTTGAAGCGAATAGAAACCAGTTCTTGTTTGATAATCCCCCCAGCTCTCAAAGTTATGATGAATCGGAAGGATATATCCGGAGAGTGCGGAAGTTTCGTTGGTCATTTCCGTCATTGTAACTACCAGCGGAACTTTCTTAAGCGCATCAGCATAAGCAAGACTTCCGGGAAACTGATAAACCGGATTAGAATCAAAATGGATTATTCCTTTAATTATGCCATTTTTCATCTTCCTTAATAATTCGGAAAGATCATCAGGAGTAGTTATGGCATTTTGAGATAAGTTAGCGTTGTTTTTATTATAAAGAATGGTGTTACCAAGAACTTCATTCAGTAGATTGATTGCTACATGGGTATGTACAGGAAGGGTTTTTCCACCAAAAACAATCCCCTTTCCTTTATTCTTTCCCAGGTCACTAATAATTGATTTTACGATTTTGAGTTTCAGAGAATACTTTTTTGCAACTGACTCAGGAGTAAATGAAGCTATCAGGTTGTTTGCCTTGGCATCCAGTGCAGTAGCGCTACCATATTCTTTTGTAATTCCATTAAGCAGAGCCATTACGAATTCATACTGTGCCTCAGGTCGCAAACGCATTCGATAATCAGCATTCATTCCGGTAAGAGACATATTCCCTTCCACAGCATAGAGTCTGTTAAAAGTATTTAGATTCTCTACATTTCTTCCTGAAGAATATCCAAGCATATTTTCAATTTTATGCCCATCACAGCCAAAGATATCAGCTTCGAGGGTAACGATGACCTTAGCATCTTCGAAAGAAATCACAGGGGGATCAGTTACACCATAACATTTATGAAAAGCAGTTTTTCTATTAGTATCGTCAAACAATTCATGATAGTAAACCTTACTACCCGTGAATGCAGACTCGAATTCGTTAAAGAGTTTTGCAACAGTGGGAGAAACAACCGGCGGAGCAATTACAGCAATTTCCCCACCAGCATTTTTAAGTTTTTGTATAATCTCGCTTTCGGCTTGATCCCAACTGATTTGAGTGAATCCGAATCTATCTTTCTTAAGAGGTCCGGTAATTCTTGCAGGATCATAGAGATTCATAATATTAGCTTCACCCATCGAACAGATTTTACCTTTGTTTACGGGGTGATCCGGATTGCCAATAATTTTAATAGGTCTTCCTTCCCTGGTCTTAATAAGTATACCGCACGCCAGGGAGCAACCGTTACAAGTTGAAGCGTAATAATTAGGTTTTCCGATTTCAACTTCTTCTGGTTTTTTAGTATATGGAACAATTTCACCTTTATCATGATAATCATTGCAGCCCACAGTAACCAAAGCAGCCGAAGCACCCATTAAAGCGAGAAATCTTCTACGAGATAAACCCTCGGGAATTTCTTCAATCGAAAAATTATCCGTTACACCTTTTAAGAACTCATCATTTTGAGAGGATTCCGGTTTAAGGTTATTCATGTTTTTCAATTCATCCATTATTTGTTCCTTTTGATTCTCGTTTTACGGCTAAAGGATTAATACTAATTGAAATTTTATTTTGAGTTTTGTTTGCTAGAGTGAAGGATTTCCCTTTTTGTTTAATTAGCACAAATCCGAGTAAACCTGAACCCAGCGTTCCAAAAAAAAGTTTTCTGCCAATCTTCTTCATTTTCTACCTTTAATTTACAAGCTATATATTAAATTACGAATTACCTGTGGCAAGCCCAACAGTGTTCAGGACCTTCATTTACATTTTTAAGATAAGGTAATTTATCGTGTGCATTTCTATGACAATCAAGACAGGCACCCATTGTAAAACTGGCAACCTGTGTTACCTTATCCATAGTTTCAACTTTACCATGACAACTTGCGCAATCAATTCCTTTATTAACATGAACACTATGATTAAAGTAGGCGTAATCAGGTACTTTATGTATCCTTACCCATTTAATTGCCTTTCCAGATTTATAATAGTCAGTAAGCTTAATGATCTCTGGTTTGTCTTTACGGGCGACTGAATGACAATTCATACAAACTGAAGCAGCAGGAACAGTTGCATGCCGTCCTTTCTCTACCGAAGTATGACAGTATTGACAATCAATCTTCATATTACCCGCATGCAATTTATGCGAAAAATTAATCGGTTGATCAGGCTGATATCCTATACCGTCGCGTTCGCCTCTAGATAGAAAGTACGTTAGAGCAAAAGCAACGACGACAACGAATAATATCAGCGGAAGTCTTATTCGCAACAAATAATCTATTGAACTATTTGACATTAATAACCCGTCTTTTTGGTGGATGGTATAAAAACATATTGTTTAAAATTAACCCTTTCGGAGTAAAAAAAAAAATCAATTTATCAAAATAATTAAACCTTAAAATACTGTTACGTCCATTGAATTTCTATTTCATTAAAAGCATTTTTCGTGAAAGGATTCTATCTCCAACCTTTAAAGTATAGGTATAAATTCCGGAAGATAAATTTTTCCCATTAAAGCGAACAGAGTGAGTTCCTGGATCATAAACACCATTTACCGGAACAGAAACTTCTCTGCCTAAAATATCGCAGATAGTAATAACAGCATTTTCTTTTGATTTCATGCTCCAGGTTATCACTGTTTCCGGATTAAAGGGATTGGGGAAATTTTGAACTAGTTCGTAGTCTTTTACCTGATTGACCTTTTCTCCGGTTTCAAGAGTTGGATCAGAGACAATTCGTTCTTCTCCCCCCTCTGGATATTGTGAGGATGATATCAAACCTGACAAACCTTGCTGAATATAATTTGCGAGCGACTGTTGATCAGTTGAACCAAGAATTGAAAATTGAGCACCCCTGAATGGATATTGATCACCACCTTTTGCCAGAAAGTCACTGATGGAAATATTAAGCAGTGGTGCGGAAAGATTGACTTCACCATTCTGAACAATGAATTCACCATTATTCAACTTGATTTCCCAAATTCGTTTTCCAGGTATCAAAATATTACCATTATTATCTAGCATTTGTGCCTGAGCGTTGGGATTAAACTTGAGTTTGAAGCCTGAAATTTGCGCAAATCTTCCTTCCACATTTTCAACCCTGGAAACTGCATTCTCAAGAATCTCTTTAAGTTGAGATGGTGATATCCCTTCTACGATTGAGGTAAAGTTTCCGAACGGAAGAATAGAGAAGGTAGCAAGTTCTGAGAGATTTCCTGATGGTATGATATTGTTATTACGGATTCCTCCCCCATTTTGTAATGAAATATCCGGTTGAGGAGCTCCAAAAACAGATGCCAGTTGTTTTGCCTCCCACAATAATGCATCCGCAGCAAGATTCCCAAGATTTGTTTCCCGAGTCCGTATATGTCCAATCAAACCATCCAATTCTACCTGGCTAGTACCAATAACATTTCCGGCAAGTGCATTTAATGAGTTCTGGAGAGGAGTGATAATACTCGTTTCAATATTTTGATTTTTCATAACGCCATCAGGATAAGTATCAGAAGCAACCCTAATAAGGTCAGTTCCATTGCCAATCTGAACGACATCTCCCAATGAATTAAATTCAAGTTCAAGTTTTCCAACGTATTTATATTCGGGACCGGTTTTTACCAGATAGACGGTTTCATTTTCTGAATTCAACAACGTCAGGGGATAACCTGCAACAACAAAAGCGGAGTCACCCGGAACGAGTAGCGTACCAGGATTAGCGAGCAGATCATAATCATGTGCAGAAACCACCACGTCAATCCCACGAGTATTTCGTATTAAAACAGAATCCTGTTTAACTCCCTGGTAATTTGAAATAAGTATAATTTTATTAACCCCAAGATTTGTTAAAGTATCGACGTAATTATTAATGATATCGACCACATTAGGATCTACAGTAACTCTTCTGGGGCTTGAGAGAGTTTTCAACTCAGGAGAGATCACGGCAAGAATTCCAATTTTTTCTCCCCCTTCCTGAATAATTTTATATTTTCGAATTTTTCCTGATGATATCAAATTATTAAGCGAGTCTTCCTGGGAAAAATCTAAATTAGATGATATAAAATTAGTATTTTGATTTAGAAAACCGCCGATAAATCTTGCAGTTACATCCGGACCGAAATCAAATTCATGATTTCCGAAACTGACAGCATCAAAATTAATCATGTTAAGGGCTCTGGAGTCATAATAATCCTGTCCTTCTGGAAGCTGCTGACTAATAAAAAACTCAGGGCTTGCTAATAAATTGTTTCCCGCTGAGAGATTAATTACATTGAATCCATTTCTTTGTGCTCTCGATATAAGAGTGTCATAAAGAGTCTTCATTCGTGATACAGAACCAAAATCCGATTGACCTGCCTGACCCGGTTTAATTAATTTAGATTTGGCATCATTACTGTGTAATATTGTAAGTTTATAACTTTGAGCATTTATAGTGCTAGTTAACAGAGCAATTAAAATTAAAAATAACTTTATTATATACATACCATAACTCCGATAAATTTGAAAACTTGAATACATTTCTATCCACTGATTAATTGTTTCTTAAATTAAATAAACATTAGCAAAAATTAGCGCATGGACTTTTAGTAATATTGATTTATTAAATAAATAAACTTAAATAATATTAATGTAATTATCAAAAGATTTTTTCACCTCTTCGAATGAATTTTGACTTTACTAAGTGTGATATTCATTATAGGAATGGGAAAATTAAACATCAATATTAGTGACTTGATTCTTAAACTTATTCAGAAATATTATCGATCATTCCATTGTTCTTATGCAACTTTTGTAATTAGGCAGGTTACTTAAAAAAATAACGACAAAAAGAAAATGGATATTCTCATTTATGAGTAAAAGAATGGGCAGAAGAGGTTCGAAAGGGAAGCAGAAGGGAAGGCTTTTAAGAAAAATCCGAATTATAGGAGTAAGATTTCAAAAAATCCATGGAAATTTTAATACATATTCCAACTTTTACCACCAGAAAGTATCGTTAGTTTTTCCTAAAATCAGTCAATTTTCAAGACATGTATTTTAGTGCTTCCAATCAATTAATCTTTAAAATCTCTTTAATAATCCTTAAAAATTCTTCCGTGTGTCTCATAAAGCCAAGATCGTTTGGGTGAACACCATCAATTGTGCCTTCCCAATCTTTTCCAAGCAAGTTTTGAGCACCAAGGAAATAAATTTCTTTCATTTGTTCCTTTTGCAGTTTATCGAAGATCCCGATTAAGATTTTTCCACGTTCGCTTGGAGAAGAATAATTGTACTTGCTATCCTCAACAAGGAGAATAGGAGTATCCGGCTTTCTCTCTCTCAGAAATCTTATAAAGTGTTCGGTTCTTTCTTTAACCAGGTCATCAGTCATATTCCACAAACAATCAAGTACATACACGGAAGCATCTATTTCAGAAATGAGCTGAGCCATTTCAATTTCCATTTTTCCGCTTCCCGAAAAACCGAGATTTACTATTTTGGCATTAAGCTGTCTTTGAATGAGTGCAGTATGCACAAGTCCTGGCCTGCTTGCACTTCCACCCTGAGTAATAGAAGTGCCATAGAAGACGATTGGTTTTAAATTATTATCAAAGACATTAGCCGGAGTTATTTCGTTACCTTTAAGAATGCCGATTTCCATTTTGGCAATCCCATTATAAAGTGGGAGATAGAGCAAATAATCAGTTTTGTCCGGATATTCATCCGCTGCGGAAAAAACTGCAATGGATGAAAAAGTAGGGCTCGGTCTCCCCGTTCCTGCGTATTTCCAACTATTATCACTTGCACGATAATAGAGATCAATACCACTAACGCTGATAGCCGGCATATTCGGCAAAGCGTACGTGTTGTTGTTATTTTTCCATTTGACAAAGATATTTTTAGAATTAGTGGAAAAGGAAACAGTAATTCCGGCGCTGTTTTTTGAAAGGCGCCAAACTCTTTCGGGAATTATTTCTTTCGCTTTGAGCGGTAAACGATCGAATGTAGAATCTGTATCTACCCAACCTTTTCCCTCTATAGTAAGAGATCGTGCATCAAACCAAATGGTATCTCCTTCAACCCGAGTGAGAGAATCAGGGAACTGAGAGGATAATTCAATTACCGAAAAAACAAAAAACAGAACAAGCAATTTCTTTTTCATACAATATCCTAAAAATAAAAAGTGGAATCTGATATTATCAGATTCCACTTGTGTTCTCACAATAGTTTATTAAGAGGTAGCCTTTTCAAGTTTCTTCATAATGGAGAAAATGAAAGCAGCTGAGAGTAAACAGCAGACAACAAATACTGCCCAAACCTGCCATACTGCAATAGCAACCCAGAGAGAACTTCCTACGAAGAGAAGTTGATTACCCAGGGCTGTAGCACCAAGCCAACCTCCCTGCATTAAACCCTGGAAGCGTGGAGGAGCGACTTTTGATACGAAAGATAATCCCATAGGACTTAAGAATAATTCAGCAACAGTAAGAATAAAATAGGTTCCTATTAACCAGTTTGCGGATACTCTGTCCGGTGACGGTTCTCCGTTTAATTCATAAGGATCCATGATATTCAGTGATCCCAAAATCATAATTACAAATCCAACTGCTGCAAGGATCATTCCGATACCGATTTTTCTTGGAGTTGATGGTTCGATGTTCTTTTCCCTAAGCATAGCAAAGAGCTTAACAACTATAGGAGTTAAGACGACAATAAAAATGGGATTGAACTGTTGAAATATCTCAGGCTCAATAGGATTTGCAGCTGTAAATGTTGAATTAAAGTAGTAAACCAAATAAGCACCAGCAAGGACTAAAAATCCACCAATTGCCTTGGTCACACCGGAGGATTTTTTGCCGATCAAGAATACCAGACCATATATTACCGCAAGAATTGACAGGAACGACCATAGGTTGAAGAAATTATTAGTCAATGCATCAACTGCTTTTACCGTATAATCACGTGCAAAATAAGTAAGTGTTAATCCGTTTTGATGGAAAGACATCCAGAAGAAAATCACTACGAGGAATACTAAACCAAGCGCAGTAAGCCTTGATTTTTCTTCCTCTTTGGTCATAGTTTGCACTTTAGAATCTGATGTTGCGGCAAGTTTTTTACGATCAGGAAGATAACCTTTAAAGAAGACATAAGCAGCAAGGGAAATGAGCATTGCGATTGCTGCGATTCCGAATGCATAATTGTAACCTGTAGAAAATACATCAATATAATTTTGAGCCCAAATTTTGAGATCCGTAATCGGGGCGCTAGAGACAGTTGAAGCAAGTTCCTGCAGCTTTGTAGTATCGGTAAGCTGCCCGCTAAGCATCTGGTTACAGAGTGATGGCAGATCTGCATCGTATTTTAGTCCGTGAGTACTTAGATACCATGATCTTATTCCGCGTGCAGCGTTAGGAGCGAAGAAAGCTCCGACATTGATACCCATATAAAAGATTGAGAAAGCAGTGTCCCTTAGTTTTGAGTACTCGGGGGCATCATACATTTGTCCTACAAGCGCCTGAAGGTTACCTTTAAAAAGTCCATTTCCAAACGCAATTGTAAAAAGACCGATCAGGGCTATTGTTAATCCCAAACCGGGAATAGCCATAAGAATGTATCCGGCAAACATAACTACGATACCAATCATTATTATACCCTTGTAATTTTGGGTTCTGTCTGCCAAAAACCCACCAAGTAGAGCTAGGGCATAGATTGAGAAGTAGAAGATAGAATAAATTACTCCTGCCTTATCTGCCGGAAGATTGAATTTTGCCTGAAGGAACATCACAAGTATTGCCATCATAGTGTAGAATCCGAATCTTTCACCCATATTGGCAAAAAATGCTACGTAAAGTCCTTTTGGGTGTCCTTTAAACATAGATTTCCTTTTTTAGTTGATAGATTATTATTTGTATTAAAATTTGTTCCAAATATATCAAACAACAGTTATATTACCAATTAAAAATAATAAGTTTTTAATCTCAGATGTTTAACAATTATCTCGTTTTGGGGAAGCTTATCCGTGAGTATGCAGAAGAATTGCACGGATATAGTCTGTACGAAGTTTTCTCCCAGGAAAAGAATCAACTGGTACTTTCTTTTGGAAAATACGACGATAAGGAAAGCAAAGGCTTTCATTTAATTGTTAATGTCCACCCTGTTAAGCCATATTTATATAAAAGAGAGATATTCAACAGAGCAAGAAAGAACAGTGTCAGTTTTTTTAACGATTATTTCCCCTCCCCTGTTGTTTCCATTGAGATTGCCAATTATGAAAGAATTATCCGTCTGTCTTTTCAAAACTTTAGTCTATTTATTGTCTTTAGAGGACCTCTTAGCAATGTTATTCTGATAGCTGAAGGGAAAGAACCGCTTTTTTTCAAGGGAGAAAAGAATAATATTTTTCAACAACTAATAGCCGATCTTGAGAATGCATCATTTAGCAAGGATTTACAAGTTCTGAACATTCCCGAGAATACAACCATTGAGGGTTTAAGAAAAACCGTACCGTTTTTCAAGGGAGAGATTATCCAGGAAATCTTGCATAGAAGAGTTAATATCAATTCTGAAACCATTAATAATCTTACATCGGAAATCCTAAGTACTTCCTTATCAGTGTTTCGAAATAGTAACAGACAAGAAGTATTTTTAATCCCCACTTGCTTTACTTATCTGAGGTATGGTAATATAGAATATGAAGAAAAGATATTTGATACTGCAAATGAAGCAGTAAGGTACTACTTAACAAATATAAGTAAACTCACATCCTATTCCATTCTTTACAGAAGAATTGAAAAAGAAATGATTATCCAATTACAGCAGTTATCTGATAAACTTAATCGTCAGCAGAATCGGTTGTCAACTCCTTCCAGGGAAGAAGAATACTTGAAACTTGGAAATCTGCTTTTAATTAATCTGGATAAAATTAAAAAGGGAGATTCCACAGTGGTCGTTGAAGATGTTTATGAAAATAATCTGCCGATAAATGTATCCTTAAAGCCAACGCTGGAACCGCGCAAGAATGCAGAGTATTATTTTGAGAAAGCAAAATCGGAGAAAATTTCTATTGCGAAAACCCAAAATCTTTATAGAAATAACCTAAACAGGTACAATCTTTTAAGAGAACTTCAAACGAAACTTGAAAGATCAACAAAATTTGAGGAACTTGTGGAACTTAAGAAGGAACTTGGAATGGAAGAGAAAGAGTTAACTACGGAAGAAAGCGAACTTACAAAGAAGTTCAGGCACTATATTCTTGCGGATAAATACCATGTTTATGTCGGGAAGGATTCTGCAGCAAATGATTTGCTCACACTCAGTTTTGCAAAACCAAACGATCTCTGGTTCCATGCAAGGGGATATGCCGGTTCCCATACGGTACTTCGGGTTGAAAACACAAAAGAAGGTGTTCCAAAGGATGTTATTAAAAAAGCAGCTTCAATAGCCGCTTTTTACAGCAAAGGAAAAACCTCAAAACTGGTACCTGTTAGTTATACATTCAAAAAATATGTATCGAAAAGAAAAGGGCTTGAAGTTGGACAGGTAATGCTTACCCGGGAACAAGTGGTAATGGTTCCTCCCTTACTCCCCTCTTTACCGGAAGAAGATTTGTCAAACTAAAGGTCAATGACGAAAAATTTGGATAATTAACAGGGAAATGGGGAAAAACGAGGTGGTTATTCTGATACTCAGAGGTCTTTTTTGTTAAATAATGACAGTTTTTGTAAGTTTTGAGATGCTTTCCGACGGACACTGCAGAAGAGGATTACTCGAGGGAGGATCGAAGGAGAAGCGAGGGGGGAGAAAATTTTATAGTAACTGTAGTAAGGTTGGACGGGGAGTACCTGACTATAAAAACCCCTGAAAATAGCCCAAATTCGTAATTTGTAGTTGCGTAGTCAGTGTAGTAACCTAAATATACAAATAGTAATAAATAAATACATTTTATATATATGTTTAAAACAGCTGACTACGTGACTACGTTACTACAATTTATGATTTTGGGATCAGATAATAGTCCCACTTAAAAGGTTAACTTTCCTCGCCTGCTCATCCGCATGATAGGAACTCCGTACCAATGGACCGCTCTCCACAATTTTAAAACCCATTTTCAATCCTTCGGTTTTATACATTGCGAACTCATCGGGTTTAACGAATCTGTCCACAGGCAGATGATTCTTAGTCGGTTGAAGGTATTGTCCGATTGTTAGTATATCACAATTGTGGCTGACCAGATCCCTCATGGTTTTAATTACCTCTTCAGTAGTCTCCCCAATACCGACCATTATCCCGCTTTTTGTTGCAAGCCCACGTTTCTTAAACCACTGAATAAGTTCCAGAGAGCGTATATATTTTGCTTGTGGTCTAACAGCATGATAAAGTCTTTCCACGGTTTCGAGATTATGGTTAAGAATATGGGGGGGATTCTGCATTATAATGTTAAAGGCATTTACGTCTCCTTTGAAATCAGGAATAAGTATTTCAACAGTGCAATCGGGCATATCTCTGTTTATGAGATGAACAAGTTCAGAGAATATTGATGATCCACCATCGGCAAGTTCATCCCTGTTAACAGATGTGATTACAACATGCCGGAGCTGAAGTTTTTTCACAGCATCAGCTACACGTCGGGGTTCATCAAGATCAAGTTCATTAGGCAAGCCTAACTTGACATTGCAAAATCCACAGCTTCTTGTACATGTATCCCCAAGAATCATAAAAGTAGCCGTTCTGTGATTCCAGCATTCCCCCATATTTGGACAGCGAGCTTCTTCGCAGACAGTGTTCAATCTATTTTCCCTCATCAGGTTACGAACTTCCGAATAGTTTTGACCAATCGGGAGTTTAACCTTGAGCCAATCAGGTCTGCGGATCGATTCCCCTCTTTCCTTTTCTTTTTCTTCTTTAAATGCTTTTTGATGTTTATTTATTTTCAAAACAATGCCTTGAGATTTACTCATAAAAATTTTCTATAAATTCTTTAACAGAGGTCAGGAACCTTCCTCCCAGCATACCGTCAACAAGTCTATGATCGTGAGACAAAGAGAGATACATCATTGGCTTAATTGTAATGGACTCAACTCCTTCAATTTCAAGCACAACAGGTTTTTTAACGACTGCTCCAACTCCAAGTATCGCAACTTCCGGCTGGTTGATTATTGGCGTACCGAACAATGATCCAAAAACCCCGTAATTAGTAATCGTAAAAGTACCCCCTGTAATCTCGTCAACTGTTAGCTTTTTTGTTCTTGCTCTATCAGCCAGATCCTTAATGGATTTTGTAAGTCCAATAAGATTTTTCTCATCCGCAGCTTTGATGTTTGGTACGATCAAGCCGTTTGGTTCCACAGCTACAGCTATACCAAGATTAATAAATTTCTTAACTACTATTGAAGTCTCCTCAATTGTAGCATTAACAAGTGGATAGTCCTTTAAGGCTTTTACAACTCCCATCGCTATGAAGGGAAGGTATGTCAATTTAATTCCTTCATCACGTAGATACTTTTCCTTATTAATTTTAATGAAGTTATGCACTTTGGTTACGTCAACTTCTACTACTCCGGTAACATGCACAGAGGTATCCCTGCTATTAACCATGTGTTGCATGATTTTCGAACGGATATTATCCATTGGAATCCTTTCGATTTTTCCAGCGGGAGTTTCGTAGTTAACTGATGGAGAAACCGGTATAGATTTTTTCGTATGATGCGTCTTGGGCGAGAGACTCCTGACTTCGATATATTTAAGGATATCCTGCTTGGTAATTCTTCCGCCAATTCCGGTTCCTTTTATGTTCTCAAGTTCTTCTACCGGAATTCTCTCTGCATTTGCTATGCTCATAACAAGTGGAGAAAAAAATCTTGATGACTTATCGCTAGATTTAGATTCAATTTTGGGCTTATCCGGAACAGACCCGGACATTGTATTTCTTGCCACCACATCATGCATTGAGACTTCTTCGATTGACTCCTGTTTCGGGGTCGTTAGTTGAACCTGACCATCGCCGGAAGAGATTTTTGCAACAATCGTTCCGATGGAAACAGTTTCCTGTTCCTTAACGAACACTTCGATCAATGTGCCTGCAACAGGAGCCGGTACTTCAGTGTCAACTTTATCGGTACTTATTTCGAATAATGTTTCCTCAGCCTTAACGATGTCACCAACTTTTTTATACCATTTTATTACAGTACCCTCCATGATTGATTCGCCCATCTTTGGCATCACAACTTCGGTTATTGAAGTACTGGAAGGATTAATATCAGATTGAATATTGGAGGCGATTGCAGTATTTGCCAAAACAACATCAGCAGAAGTCTCGCTTACATGGGAATCCTGAGAATTTGAAGTATCAATTATAGCGACAATTTTTCCTACTTCAATCGTCTCGTTCACATTTACAAAAATTTTTGTCAGCACACCTTCAGCGAGAGAAGGTACTTCTGTATCGACTTTGTCGGTACTTATTTCAAACAGCGTTTCATCTTTCTTAACAAAATCACCAACGTTCTTGTACCATTTTATAACAGTACCTTCCATAATTGATTCACCCATTTTGGGCATTGGAACTTCAACAAACATATTATACCTTAAATTTTTTAATACTCTAACAATGATTTTAGTGAATTATAAATTGAACTTCTTGTAGGAAGAACATCATTTTCCAACACAGGAGCATACGGAATGTGAGTGTCTTTCGCAGCAAATCTTCTAACGGGTCCATCAAGATGTTCAAAGCAATTCTCGCTGATTCTGGCTGCGATTTCAGCTCCAAAACCTTGTGTAAGAGTATCTTCATGAATCACGATTGCTTTATTGGTTTTCTTTACAGAGTCGTAAATTGTTTGTATATCCAGAGGAATGATGGTTCGGATGTCGATAATTTCAATCGAATAACCTTCTTCTTCAAGTTTTTTCGCTGCAAAAACGGATTCCCAAACAGTTGCTCCATAAGTTATAACAGAAAGATCATTTCCTTGCTTTACAACTTTTGCCTGTCCAAAAGGTACTAAATAATCCTTACCTGGTTCAGGAGACATTGCAAAACTTTGTCTGTATAGTCCTTTATGTTCGCAAAAGAGTACAGGATCATTAATTCTGATTGCAGTTTTAAGCAGTCCTTTTGCATCTGCAGAGTTTGAGGGATAAGCGATATACAGCCCGGGTATATGCGCAAAAATGGATTCAATGTTCTGACTGTGGTAAAGTCCTCCGTGAATATAACCACCGACTGCAACTCTTATAACAACAGGTGTCTGCCAGGCATTATTTGTTCTATACCTAAAAGTAGCAATTTCATTTTTTATTTGCATGAAAGCAGGGTATATATAATCTCCAAACTGTATTTCCACAACTGGCTTCATTCCTGCAAGTGCAAGTCCTGTTGCTACTCCGGCAATGCTGGCTTCTGCTAAAGGTGAGTTAAAAATCCTTTTCTCGCCGAATTTCTGGGTTAAACCTTTAGTCGCAGTGAATACTCCTCCTTTTTTATCTGCCACATCCTCCCCAAAGAGATATGTTTTTTCATTTCTTTCCATTTCCTCATGAAGAGCATGGTTTATTGCATCAACCATAACAATTGGTGCACTCTCTCCTTCATTATCATAATATGAAAAACCTTCTTTTAAACCGCTCTCATCGAAGACAAAAGTTGTCGAATCCTCAGGGCGGGGATCAGGCGCTTTAAGGGCACTTTCAACTGCCTCTGCAATTTCTTTATCAGCATCAGCTTTTAAGGCATTTATTTCCTCCAGAGTAAAAATACCATCCTGAAGCACAACCTTAATAAACTTTTCAATTGGATCATTCTTTAGATCTTCTTCTATCTCCTCGGGATTTCTATATTTTTTCTGATCATCTGATGATGAATGACTCAATAATCTGACTACATTAGCCTCAATTAAAACCGGTCCCTTGTGCGCCCTTGCATAGTTAACCGCTCCCTTAGCAGCATCGAATGATTTAAAGAAATCAGTTCCGTCAACTTTAATTCTTTTTAGATTATGATACCCCTTCATCATTTCTGCGATTGAATTATCAAGTCCCCCGGACTGTCTTGTGACAGGCACAGAAATGGCATAACCATTATTCTGGATAACAAAAATAACAGGAAGTTTTTCCCTGGCAGCCCAGTTGACAGCTTCATGGAATTCCCCCTGACTTGTTGTTCCTTCTCCTGAACTTACATAGCTAACAGAATCACTACCTAATCTTTGAGTTGCTAATGCAGTTCCAACGGCCTGTAGAAATTGAGTTCCCGTTGGACTTGACTGACACGGGATATTCAATTCCTTGGAACCATAATGCCCGGGCATCATTCTTCCACCGCTGGCGGGATCATCTATCTTCCCGAATGATTGAAGAAAGAAATCATGAGGAGTGATTCCTGCAGTAAATGAAAGAGCCAGATCTCTATAGTAAGGGTGAAGCCAATCTTTCTTAGGATCAAGTTGCATAGAGACTGCTACCTGGATTGCTTCATGACCGGACCCTGCTATATGAAAAAAAGTCTTTCCCTGCTTTAACAGACTTAAAGCTTTCAGGTCGGTCTGGCGTGCCAGATACATAGTTCTGAAGACTTTTGTCAACTCTTCTTTTGAAAGAATATTTTCTTTATGAAGCGTATCTTGTCCATTATTATTTGAGGTATTTTCGTTTAACTTACTCGATTTTTTAGACATTTGAATACTCTAACTCCGGGTTTTTAATAAATTCGACAAATTAATTTCCTTAACGGAATCATAATTAAATACTTTCCTAAAATTCTTTAAGATAAGATTTTTCACTTCCTCGATATCTACTTCTTTAGTCCCAAGAAGTTTGCTCAAAGAAGTAACTCCTTTATCCTGAATACCACATGGTATGATGCCATTAAAGAGTTGAAGATTCGTATTTATATTAAAGGCAAAACCATGCATTGTAATCCAACGGGATATTTTGATACCAATTGCTGCTAGCTTGCTATCCCCTACCCAAACTCCTGTATGTTTTTCATTCCTGCCAGCTTCTATCCCGAAAGCCTTACAAACCAGAATAATTACTTCTTCAAGTGCCCGCAAATATTTGTGGGAATCCTTTTCCCAATCAGTCAAAGAAATAATTGGATAACCCACTATCTGTCCGGGACCGTGATAAGTAATATCTCCTCCCCTATCAATTTCATAAACTGAAATCCCTTTTTCAGATAAGAAATCCTCAGAACCAATTAGGTGTTCTTTTTTTGCTACTTTCCCAAGAGTGTAAGTGTTAGGATGTTCGAGTAAAAAAAGAAAATCCGCAATTTTGTTTTCTCGCCTTTTTGTGTGAATAAAACTTTGAAGATCCCACGCTTCCTTATAATCAACAGTTCCCGGGTTACAATACAAAAGTTCTCTCATTACATTTCAGTTTTCATATTAAATATGAATAGCTTCCCCGTATGCATTGGCAGCTGCCTCCATTATTGACTCAGACAATGTTGGATGTGCATGAATTGTCTTCAATATGGAATGCCCGGTACCTTCAAGTGACTTAACCATTCCAAGCTCAGCAATTAATTCAGTTGCTTCTGCTCCAATAATATGAGCTCCCAAAAGTTCTCCGTACTTTGCATCAAATATTAATTTGACGAACCCATCTCTTTCTCCAACAGCGAATGCTTTACCGCTTGCCATAAATGGGAACTTTCCAATTTTTAATTCATACCCTGCTTGCCTGGCTTTATCCTCTGTCAAACCAATACTCGCTACCTGAGGGAGACAATAAGTACAACCCGGAATTGAATCATAATTAATTGGTTGTATATCTATTCCTTTTATACCTTCAACACAATTTATCCCTTCAGCTGATGCAACGTGGGCAAGCCAAGGGGGTCCTATGACGTCCCCAATAGCATAAATATTCTCAATGTTTGTTCTGTAAGTTCGTTTATCCACTTTTATATGATTTTTTTCCGTAACAATACCAAGTTGTTCTAATCCTATATTCTCGATGTTGCCAACAACACCTATTGAATTTAAAACTACGTCTGCAAAAATCTCTTTTGTTTTACTCTCAGATTGTATCTTAAGCAATACCTTATCCCCTTTGACTTCAGCTTTTTCGACACTAGACTTTGTAAGAATCTCTATTCCCTTCTTTTTAAATATCTTCTCTAAGGTCTGGGAAACTTCTTTGTCCTCGACAGGGAGAATATTTTCAAGCATCTCGACAACGGTTACTTTGGTTCCAAATATGTTATAGAAGAATGCGAATTCAATACCAATTGCCCCTCCGCCGATAACTACGAGTTCCTTTGGAGGCTCTTGAAGAATCATAGCTTCAGTGCTGGTTATAATTCTTTTCCTATCAACAGGAATCTGTGGTATCGTACGTGGTCTTGCGCCCGTGGAGATTATTATTTTTTTTGCGGAAATAGTATAAGGAGGTTTCCCATTTTCAGTGATTTCAATTTCAGTCTTACTTTTCAATTTGCCGAAGCCTCTGAAACGGTCTATTTTATTCTTCTTGATAAGCATTTCAACATTTTTTGTAATTCTATCGCTTATATCCCTGCTTCGCTTAATAATAGATGGAAAATCTATAGAAACTCCTTCACACTTAATTCCAAATTCTGAGGAATGATTCTTAATAATGTCAAAAACCTCTGCATTCTTCAGGAGGGATTTAGTTGGAATACAACCCCAATTCAGGCAGATGCCACCCAAATTATCCTTATCAATCACAGCGGTGCTAAAACCAAGCTGAGCCGCCCTTATTGCAGCCACATAACCTCCGGGACCACCTCCCAGAACAGCAATATCAAAATTTTTCATTAAAAATACCTAAGCTAATTAATTTTCAATATCAAATATAACCAAGTAGCGAATAATATGGAAATTCACTTAAAATTTAACAGTCAGCGGTCTTTTTAGGTTCCAATAAGGGGAAATTTCTGCTTAAGAAAAATATTAATTTACGGTTTGCCGTGACTACTGTCTATTAATGATCTCCCTATACGTTTTTTTCTCAAAACTGACAGATCCATCTTCCAAGAAATCTCCAAAATCCAGCAGTTTTTATTACAAAATCAATCGATAAAATTATAAAAATACATATTTTTCTTAATCGGAAATTATTCATATCTTGCAACATTAAAATTAATTTGCAGAGTGAATAATATGATACAAATTCCAGATAGAATTAATAATCTAACAACATACAAAGCAGGGAAACCAATTGACGAATTGGCAAGAGAAAAGGGGCTAAATAGAATAGTTAAACTTGCATCCAACGAAAATCCCCTTGGTCCCTCCCCGAAGGCAGTAGAGGCAATTATCAAACACGGGGAGTTTATCCACAGATATGGAGATCCAAATGCTTTTGACGCGGTTACAGCCTTATCGGTTAAGTATAAAAAACCATTCAATTCAATCTTTATAGCATCAGGTTCAGATGCAATCCTCCAGTATATAATTATCGCTTTAACTAATGAGGGAGATTATATGCTCTCCTCAAAAGGTTCTTTTATAGGTTGGTATGTGAATTCTGACAAACTTGGAAGAAAAAGTATAAACCTGCCACTGACAAGTGATTACAAAATTGACCTTGAAGCCATAAAGGAAAAAATCTCCCCTGATATAAAACTTATCTATTTAGCTAATCCAAATAATCCTACAGGTACTTACTTTACCAAAGCCCAGTTCATTGATTTTATGAATGCTGTTCCGAAAAATACTGTGGTGATTTTAGATGAGGCATACACATTATACGCCGAAGCATGCAAAGATTATCCCAACGGACTAAACTTTGATTACGAAAATTTATTAGTGCTTAGAACCTTTTCAAAAAGTTATGGACTGGCAGGATTGAGAATGGGTTTTGCTTGCGGAAATCCCGAACTCATAACAGCTCTCAAAAAAGCCAGAATGCCCTTCGAGCCGAATACACTTGCTGCATATGCTGCAATTGCCGCCCTGGAAGATGAGAGTTTCCTGGAAGAAACTGTTAAATTAAACAATCGCTCTATGACAATGTTCAGAGAAGCGTTTGATAGTATGAGTATGAATTATACAGCGACTGCAGCAAATTTTTTTCTCATCATCTTCGAGACTCCGGAAAAGGCAAAGAATTTTAATCAGGAGTGCTTGAACAAAGGATTAATTCTCCGATACGTTGATTATTTCGGAATTCCAAATGGTGTAAGGATAAATTCCGGGACAGTTGAAGAAACTGAGTTTGCAATAAATATAATCAAACAAGTTATAGAGATAATCTGACCATGTCATTAATTCCTTCTTCCGGTGTTACCGGTAGATACGAAAAGGCATTGTTGAACTTTGAACTGTTGAAGAAATAATCCCGTTCCAACTGATATCCGATATCTTTTATTTCCCTTAGTATTGGGACAAATATTCCAAGCAGGCCCATCAAGGACATAGGAAGAGAAGATATCTTTTTCTCCAGCGACATTTCTTTCATCATCAATTTGATCCAATCGCGTGAAGTTAATTTACCCTGATAAGTGGGGAGATGCCATATCTGATTGAATGAATCATCCTTTTTTGCCAAAAGGACCAGCGCTTTCCCAATGTCCGGAGTAAAAGTAAAATTGTGAATTACATCAAGTTTGCCAACCCATTGCGGACTTTTTCCTTTTTTAAGATTGTTCAAAACCATTTGAGTTAAATAGCTTCCTGTAACTCCAGGACCATAAAAATCGGCTGCTCTTGCAATTAGGGCTTTAACATCCCCCTTTTCCACAGCATCAATCAACATTCGGGCAATTTTTGCTCTTATTTTTCCCTTTTCTGATGAAGGATTAACAGGCGTTGATTCTGTCATATCAGACTGATATTTCGAGTCGTACATATACATGTTGTCAACAAAGACTATTCGAACCTGATGATTTCTGCAAGAGTTGATCAAATTAGACATGAAAAGAGGCCATTTCTCTTTCCACACTTGTGTTTTATATTCAAATCCAACAGTAACAAACACCATCCCTGAATCCCTTACAGTCTCATCAAGCTTAACCGAATCAAGGATATCCGCTGAGATAAGTTCATCAGATTTATTAACCTTTTTTGGATTTCGGTTAACAATTGTCAGATGATGAGATTCTTTTCCAAGTTCCCGAGCTAGTTCTGTACCTACTGCACCACCGCCGCCTAATATTGTGAAATTCAATTTATCTCCAAATTACTAAAATATTACAATATTAAAATTACATTAATTTATACAATCCATAACAAAATTTTTATATTTTAATTCCACAACCCTCACTAAAGAAAAAAATATTTATCTAAAAGTATGCAATTCCTTCTTACTCTTACTTTGATCAAACACATTTTTTCTTAACATGCATTACTTTAATAAAGTCATCTTTATGATCTTTCTGAACACAATGTTTCCACTTTGGTTCACTACTTCCAACCTGCAAAAGTAAATTCCACTGGCCAAGCGGTCACCAATCAAAATAGTCCGGTGATAACCTGCCTCCTTCACACAATTTTCTACTTCCTCAACAATCTCCCCCTTTACATCATATACAATCATCCTTACCAACGCAGTCTCCTTAAGCTGATAACTAATCATCGTCTCTGGGTTAAAGGGATTAGGAAAGTTCTGATGCAGAAGAAAATCTTCAGGGATATAATCAATTTCAACCTCACTGCTATATGAATGATCTCCATCATTTTCGATTTGTTTTAATCTGAATGAATATCTTCCCGGCTGCGTAAGGAACACTGAATATCTATATTCATTTGGTGAGTTGCAATTCCCCCTCCCTTCAACAAATCCGATTTTAGTCCATTCTGCATTGCGAACACCCGGTTTAGAATTTACTTTTTCTCTTCTTTCAATTTCGAATCCATAATTGCTGATCTCAGAGGTCGTTTCCCAATTCAAATTAACTATATTTCCTTTAATATTTGCAGAAAATGATGAAAGCTCTACGGGAAGAGGATTATTTAAGGTTGAGCCTATCGCGAATTCCGAGAAACCTGTTAATCCGGTTCTGTGTACTTCCGGAGCATCGTTTGTACCTGTACATACTGCATGTGTCCCATCCAAAACCCAAGGACTACTTCCGTTCGTTCGTTTAACGAGATGAAGTTTTGTGTAATCACTAATTCCATTAAAACCATCCCCCCACAGATCAACGTTATAAGTCCCACCCGAAAGACCGTCTCCAGACGTAATTATCCAATATCCATCCGGTGCAATTTTAAGGATGTCTTCACCACCGTCATTATTAAGGGGCAGGCCATTTTCACCCGGATTGCTTTCAATGAATGAGGCTGTTAGAGTACCACCGGTAGAAGGGGGTGATGAGTAGGAAATAAAAGCGTATCTCAGATTGTCTGCTGTTCCAATTGGTAAAAGCACATTGTTTACAGTCGAAGCGGCGAACCATCTCTTGAATTTACCAACGACTTTCCCTGTCCCCATCACCAGATTCCCAAGATTATCAACGGAACTGCCAAGTATAACGTTATAAGAACCTGTGTATAGACACCCTGAATAAAGAACCAAGTTCCCATTTACGCGAATGTCACCATTAAGTGTCACACCGCCAACATTGTCCAGAGTAAAATCCGAAATAATATTTGTTGCCGGCAGTTCAACACCCGTAGTTCTTGAGTTAGTTCCTGTGTACTCCATGTTCACATTCCCAAGGAATACAGGTGCTGATGAGAGTGTCCCCTGATCCACTATTACAGTTGCGCCATTTGCAACAGAAATAGTCTTAGATGAATTATTCAGTAATCCTTGTCTGATGCTCAATTCAGAGTTCACTACATTATTAGCAGTAAGAGAAAGTCCGGAGGCATTTGAGCACGTTAGTTTATTTACTTCCGAAGGGAGACCGTTACCGGTAACCTGACCAGTTAAACCGTTATAAATATAATTTGCACCTGTCGAGAAGGTTCTTGAACCGCCATTCTGAATATTGCCGGAAGAACCGGAAGATGTAATTCCATTTGCAGAACCGATTTCTATTGTGGCACCACTATTTAAGGCAAAGTTACCGGAGCTAATTATATTATAGTTATTGCATCGCAGTGTCCCACCGGTAATATTCAAGGTTTTTCCGCTATTAATAGTGAGATTTCCGGTAAGAGATACAGGAAAATCATTTGATCCGCTGTTCCAATTAATTGGGGTATCTTCTATTACACCATAGACTCCTATAGCATTATTACCATTACCGGACCCCGAATTCCCAGAATAGGATGTAGGACGAATATCGACAAGATTTGCCCCAAATCCACCGTTGTTATTAAACTCATTATTTGTCAAATATGGAGCTGTTGAGGGTCTGTATCCTGTAGTGGCATAAATTCCATCTATTGTATTGTGAGAAATATTACTCTCTGAAATTACGGGGGTCACATCCGAAATTCTAATCCCGTATCCCTGACTATATTCACAAACCCCATTGCTGAAATAACAACCATTCCAGCCTCCGTAATAAAAATAGATATTTGCTTTATAATATGTTGATGTATTCCCTCCGTATCTGATCCTGGAGTAATCAAAAAAACCGTATCCGTCACTACCTGTAGCCGGATTACTGCTTCCAAGTATCTGTATTCCTTTCCAGTCACCATTACTTGGAAGACTGGAAGTTCCTTCTCCATTACTGTCTCCATAGTATGAATCATCTTTAATAGAGGTAAAAATAACATTGTTCCCCTCAGTCCCGTTCACATCCAGAGTTCCATATACTATCAACTCCGTATTGTTCAGTGCTTTGATCACTGTTCCTCCCGAAATCGCTAATATTTTATTATCATTTACCGTTATTGTTCCTGTGATCACAAAAGGCAGAGAAGCAGAACTTGTCCATGTGACATCTGCATTGACTGTGCCGGCTAACCCGATGCCATTTGTTGAATTGTTGGAACCGGTATTACCGCTATAAGACTGAAGAGTAGTACTTGTGACATAAGCAGCATATCCCGCATTATTATTAAATGTATTATTTGTAATAGTAGGTTCGGTGAACTGATCATGAGCATACAGACCGTGATTGTTATTGTTTCTGATCAATGAGTAATTAACTGTTGGATAGGAAACTGTTATTCTGACTCCATATCCGGCACTGTATTCTGAAGTACTATGATTAAAATATCCTAGCTTAGCTGAAGTAAAATAAATATTTGCATCATAACTTGTTGAAAGATTTCCTCCGTACCTCACAACGCAATAGTCAAAATTCCCTGTTCCATCAAAATTCGATGAATAACTTCCTAAAAGATATATTCCAAGCCAATCCCCGGGAGCCGGACTTCCCTGATCTCCGTCGGTGTTCCCACCGTAAGAATCATCTTTTAAGGAAGTAAATACAATTTCTCCTTTACCCGAACCTACTGCATTGACCGTCCCTTTAACGAACAATTCTCCTGATGAGGTTGCTTTTATAACCGCAGGTGAGTTAATAGTCAAAATATAATTATTCTGAACAGTAACTACACCCGTTAAAATAAAAGGAAAAGATGTTGAACCGCAAGTCCATTCATGATTAGCGTTTACACTTCCCTGAACGCCAAACCCATTTATCCCGTTACCGCTTCCAGTATTCCCTGAATAGCTCCTAAAGTATGCATCAGAAATATAGGCTCCATAACTTACATTATCACTAAATGTGTTGTTAATAATATCCGGACTAGTACCTGCCGGATAATCGCCCGTGCAGTATAAACCGTGCCTGTTGTTATTTTTGAAATTTGATAATGATATTAAAGGAGAAGAGACAAATATTTTTAATCCATCCTGACCGCTGTATTCAGAAGTAGAATTAGTAAAATAGGAAAGCCCGTCACACCTATTAAAGCTCAGATTTGCGTCATAATTTGTTGATGTATTTCCTCCATACCTTATCCTGCAATAATCAAAATATCCCCAACCGTCGTCGTCATTATGTCCATAGAAATCAATTCCGTACCAGTCACCCGGGGCCGGTGAAGTGTCAGTACCGTCACCGTTTGTATCACCCCCAAAGGAATCATCCTTTATTGATGTAATTACAACATTTGATCCGGATGTTCCGTTTACGTCCAGTGTACCTAAAACATATATTTCTCCATAAGCACCGTTTAGAAAGCCCGCTTTTATTATTGTGCCGGCATTTAACGTAAGTGTAAAATTATCATTTATGGTTATTTTCCCAAGAAGAATAAATGGAAAGGCTGAAGTTGAACATGATAATGCTACATTAGCTTTAACATATCCCTGCAAGCCAATACCGTTTGTACCGTTTCCTGTACCTGTATTTCCAGAATACGAATTAATATATGCATTTATAATAAATGCACCATATCCTCCGTTTTGAGTAAAAGTATTATTCGTGATACTTGGAGCTGTTGCATCCACATAATCTCCCGAACAATAAACACCATGCCGCACATTGTTTGAAAAAGTCGAAGATGTGATTGTAGGATATGCTACCCAGATTCTTATTCCGTCATATGCGCTATACTCACTTATACTGTTAATAAATGTGGCTGCTTTGCACTTGTCAAAATTTATGTTAGCATCATAATTCGTTGATGTTTCACCTCCGTAACGAACTCTGCAATAGTCAAAATAACCGGTCCCTTCAAAATCACCCGAACCATAAAAACTGATTCCTTTCCAATCTCCTGCTGAAGGTGATCCACTGGAAGAGGCAATTGTTTCACCATAAGAATTATCATTAAATGATGTAAAAATGATTGGATTCATCTCAGTCCCGTTGCAATCTAAAGTACCCAGAATATAAAGTTCAGCCAGCGAAGCAAACTTAATAAAACAACCTTCCTGAATTGTCAAAGTTGTATTATCATTAATTGTAACTTTATTTTGGATATAATGAGTTTCACCCGTTAACCAGGTACCGCTGACGTTTCCGCCGTTGTGAGTAATATAAGCATTAAGAATGCAGGTTGCATTCAAGAAGAAGAAAAGTATAAGGCAGGGAGAGTATAATTCTTTTTTCATGACAGACTCCTAAAATAAATTTCTAAATTGAAATAAGCATTAGAGTCAATAATTTATCAGAAATATTCTCGATACCCCGGTTTAGGAATAATGGACTTACAATAAGTCGGCAGGTAACTGAACGAAATTTAATAAAAGAGAAAGCCATTTGCAAGAAATATTTGACATATTTAAGAGATTGTTTTTACAGTTATAATCAAAGATCTTTTTCGCTTAAAGTCAATTGCGATTTTGCTATGAATTTTAATCTGTTTTAAAATCTGAAGGAGAAATAAAGGATCAAGTATTGTTCTTTTGAGAAAAGAAGAATTATGCAAGTGATTTTTTCTAAATATAAAATAAAAAAGCCACTATTTTTATAGTGGCTTTTGTGGGGGCTGAAGGAGTCGAACCTCCGACCCTCTGCTTGTAAGGCAGATGCTCTAAACCAACTGAGCTAAGCCCCCCTTTAACAAACTTTTCTTTCCTCTGACCCCTCCGATGTATCGGAGTGCTCTAAACCAACTGAACTAAGACCCCAAATAAAATAAAATCAAGAATTTAAATATCCGAAAAATATCTATACTATGCAAATAAAATTTTGAGCGGGTGACGGGACTTGAACCCGCGACCCATAGCTTGGGAAGCTATTACTCTACCACTGAGTTACACCCGCATAAAAAAAATCAACAATGCAAATTTATACTTAATTAAGGAATTATCAAAACCTTAATTGTATTTGTAAAATCCTTCGCCACTCTTTTTTCCCAGCTTGCCCGCTGCAACCATCTTCTTAAGTAATGGACTAGGGCGGTATTTCGAATCCTGAAAACCATTGTAAAGAACTTCCATGATATTCAGACAAACATCGAGCCCTATGAAATCTGCAAGTGTGAGAGGTCCCATAGGATGATTTAATCCCAGTTTTACAACATTGTCAATATCCTCAACCGTACTCACACCCTCCATTAAAGCAAAAACCGCTTCATTAATAAATGGCATTAAAACCCGGTTAGATATGAATCCTGGATAATCATTTACTTCTATTGGTGTTTTTTCTATTTTTATAGTCATTTCTTTAATGGTATTATAAGTCTCCTGTGATGTCTGATATCCTTTGATTATCTCAACTAACTGCATAACTGGTACAGGATTCATGAAATGCATTCCGATAAATTTATCCGGTCTTCCCGATTGAGCTAGTTCTGTAATCGATATACTGCTTGTGTTTGAGGCAAATATTGCCTTAGGGTTAATTCTTCCATTTAATTCTTTAAAAATTGAAAGCTTTAATTCCCTGTTTTCATTTACTGCCTCAACTATTAATTCCGTTTCTACTGGAATACTAGTTAAACCTATCACCGGGACTATATTATTAAGCGTCTCTTCTTTACGTAATGGAGTAATTTTTTCTTTCTGAATAAGTTTATCCAGACTTTTTTCTATACCGAAGAGAGCCCTCTGTACAAACTCTGTTTTCATCTCTGCTAAGGTTACCTGAAACCCATACATTGCAAAAACAGTCACTATACCACTCCCCATTGTGCCACCACCTATCACAGCAATGTTTTTTATGGCCATCTTTTTACTCCTTATGTTTTATTTTCTGAAAGAATTTATTTCTGTTATTATATTGAACCAGATAATATTAATATTTACATTTCTCTCCCTGTATAGGTACGCATTTTTATCAATCTGGCCAATTATTCCGGTAAGTTTTTCTTCATCATAAAATTTAAGATTGAAATTATGTATATTCTCTATGAATTCATTGAAAAAGAGTCTATCAGTCTCTCCTCCTTTATATCTTAAAATATCGAGAAACCAGATTTTGATTAAATTTAATATTAGGAGGACACCTGATGAATCCTGTTCTTTTGTATAGCTGCTGATCATCTTGAATGCGCTGTGAATTTTATTCCCTAAAATGTATTTCAAAAAATCAACCACCTGACCTTTAAGTTCCGGTATATTTAGCATAACAAATTCAGCTGCAGTGGATACTGAACCATCTCCAAATTCTGCTGTTAATTCCGCCTGAGTACTATCATGTTCATAATAGCTTACTAGTGCATTTTGTATTTCTTCTTTTTGCAACGGCGGACATTTAATTAACCAACATCTGGATACTATTGTAGGAAACAATCCCGATAAATCATGGGTTGTAAGCATAAAGATTACTCCGGGTGGAGGTTCCTCTAAACTTTTTAGTAAAGCATTCTGTGCGGAATCGTTCATCTTTTCTGCGTCTGATATCAATATCATACGGTATTTGTACTCTGTGAAACTATACGACAGATATGATGATATATCCCTAATTGAATTTATTTTGATATCATTTGCACGGGGAATGTTCAATTGATAATAAGGATTGTCGCATTTCTTTTTTATCTCCCCTTTTATAGTTTCTAATTCCGTATTCTTTAATTTCTCAAAAGGATCATCATCCGAGTTTTCATTCTGTCCTCTGGGAAGAGCATAGATGTACTTTAAAAAAGCAGACCCGAAGAGTTGATCTTCGGGTAACGATACTTTATTAAGCTTTTGAATGAATTTTGCAGCAATAAGGTCTTTACCTATCCCCTTTTTCCCAAGCAATATAACAGCTTGTGGGATTCGATTATTCTTTATAAAAGTGTCAAATGTCAGCTTAACAGGATTAAGCCCAAATACATCATCCCACTTATTGTCCTGCATACGAGGACCTATATTTCATCCTCATTGAAAAAATAGTCTTCATCTGTCGGGTAGTCCGGCCAGATTTCTGTAATATCCTCGTATATCTCCTCGGCATCTTCAATTTCTTTGAGGTTTTCAATAACCTCAAATGGAGCGCCGATTCTTTCAGCATATTCTATTAATTCATCTTTTGTTGCAGGCCATGGTGCATCATCTAGGAATGCTGCAAGCTCGAGAGTCCAAATCATTAATTTTCTCCAAATTTAGTTTTTTGGTTTCAATATGTCAAGATCAGAAAAGAAAAACTGCTCAGGATCCTGAAACTCACCGTTATAAACAACTTCATAATGCAAGTGAGGTCCTGAGGAGAGCCCGGAATTCCCAGTCATGGCAATTAGCGTACTTCGTTTAACTTTATCGCCGACTTGAACCTTGACAGCGGAAAGATGGGCATATAGCGTTTTATACCCAAATCCATGATCGATTTCAACCGCCAAACCATATCCTCCTCTGGTTCCCACGAACTCTACTGTCCCGTCACCTGTAGAGTGAACAGGTGTGCCGATATCGGTAACTATGTCAATACCATTATGCATTCTTACCTGCCTGAGTATAGGATGAAAACGCATCCCAAAACCACTCATTGTCAACTCTCCGCTGCATGGCTTTATTGCCGGTATACAAGCAAAAAGCGTTTTGTTGTTTTCGTATTTACCTTTTATGGTTTTGTAATTCGATAATTCAAAATTGACCTTGCGTTCGATGTCGTCTACTATTTCAAGAGTCTTTATCAAGTCATTATTATTTTTGTACTTAATAATATCAAAAAAATTGTTCTTTGAACTACCTCCGGTTCCGAGTTTCCTCTCCTCTTCAGATATCGGAGGAAGATTGACCGCAGCTCGGAGCGTCTGGTTCATTGATACAATACTGTCTAGCTTGACGCCAAGGTTGTGATATTTAACAGTAACTTCCTTCAGTTTTCTTTTAAGCATCTCTTTTTCATTCTTGACAAATGGCATGTTGAATGTTGGATTAAATGCCACTGAATAAATATAAAGAGCTCCCGTAAGAAGAATGAAGGAAACTACCGTAAAAAACACAAACATTGAAATAAATTTCAACTTAATGTTTTTTATTTCAACGAATTTTAAATGCTTGTGCGAGAAATAAAATAAATTTTTCATAATTAAGTCGCAAATTTAATAAAATTTGTGATATAAATCAAATTATGGGTGAATAATTTTTGAGTCAAAAAAAATCACCGATTAATACTTGCGATTTGTTCTCAAAACTATATTACTTTACTCTTTTTATCTAAAAATCAAATAATTCCCCTAAAAAACTTCCCTTTTTTCGCTTTTTATAATCATATTTGAAATAATCATCTTTTCGATCATAATTTCTGTCTGCTTCCTTAGAAAATGAGCTTTGTAATTGACCGATCGATTTTTCAATTATCTTATCCAGTTCACCTCTGTCAAGCCAAACACCTCTGCAGTCTGGACAATAATCTATCTCAATCCCCTGACGGTCTGAAATTACTAATTTTGTTGTTTTGCATACAGGACAATTCATGATTCCTTCCTTTCTTTACTGATTAAATCGTAACTGCTATTTTCATTTGTTAGTTCAAAAATAATAGGAGTCTTACTGCAAAAATAATTTTACAATTCAATAAAAATAGTTATATTTGACAATTAAATTTGATAATTTCAGCGTTTTCGGAGAGGTGGGTGAGTGGCTGAAACCAACGGTTTGCTAAACCGTCGTACGGGTTAAACTGTACCGCGAGTTCGAATCTCGCCCTCTCCGCTTTATAGGTTCTGTTCAGTCAACAGAACCTATTTTTTTGTTTAAAAAATTAAAGCCGGAACTTATATCCCGGCTTTTTTTTTGAAACCAGATTATTTCGTAAGCATCAATTTTTTAGTGCTAGTGAAATTTCCTGCCTGAATTGAATAAAGGTAAATTCCGCTTGGTAGTCCGCTTGCATTGAATGTTACGGAATGCGTTCCTGCCAACATTTGACCATTAACCAAAGTAGCTACTTCATTACCTAATACATCATAGATTTTCAGAGTAACTTTGCTTTCTACAGGTAGATTATAACTAATCACTGTAGATGGGTTAAATGGATTAGGATAGTTGTTTAGAAGCTCAAAATTTGAAGGTGAGTAATTTACTTCAACCTCAGCTTTAGCAACTATTACTGCTGTGCCATCAAAATCAATCTGTTTCAGTTCATAAGTATATTTCCCGTTAGCCAGATTATTATCAGTATATGAATAGCTATTAACTGAGGCCGATGTTCCGTTACCTTTTATAAATGCAATCACCGTCCCGTTTCTCAAAACTTCAAAACCGCTATTATTAGTTTCTGTTGCAGTTGCCCAGTGTAATTCTGTGTTGTTGTTCGTAGTATTTGTTGTAAAACTTGCGAGTTCAACAGGAACCACCAATGGCCAGTTATCCGTGACCATAAGTCCATCCAATCTCAACCCTAGGTTATTTGCACCCTGCCTTATTGCTACTGTTTGAACAGGTCTGTCTTTTGCACCTGACGTTGTATCTTCGTGGAACAAAGTAGGTGTTACAGGTTCAGGTTGCGATAAGTTCGGATTAAGATATAATTTCACTACATCATCATAACCTGTTGTGTCACCAATAATTTCATACTTAGCAACAACTAAATAAGTAGTATTGAAATTTAATGAAGTGGAGTAAACTGGTGGAACAGCTCCTGTGCCGCCGGATTTTGCAATCCCGATCTGGAATCCTGTTGCTCCATCACCCTTTACGAATACTCTGCATCTGTATGCTGATCCCATCGGAACTGGCGCTGTATGTAAGAAGTAGTCTCCTGTTGTGTTTGCAGAATCAACATTGATAAGGAATGTTAAATATGCATTTCCTTGGACAATTCCCGGCATGAATGCTCTGTTAACATCCTCTCTTGATCCGCTGCCTCCTGTAACATATATCATGTTACCAATATTGCTCAAAGGATAACCCGTATATGCTAAATTCCCTTGTATAGTAGTAAAAAAAGTACCCGTTCCGCTATGGTTTGTCCAGCCGTTAGCTGTTAAGAGACTTCCCACGGGATAGTCAAAGTTCTCGACCAATAGTTGTGCACTTGTAAAGTTCACAGCCAAAAGAAGAGCTGCAAAAAAGAAGATTTTTTTCACGATACCTCCTGGTATTTATTATTGATTTAGTTTACTATTTTGGATAATGGCAAAATTCTATCATTAATCTTACTATCATCCGGTTAAATACTTTTTATGCTTTTGGTTTTATTTTCCAAGTAAAAGCCAGTATAATTATTGATAAAACAGTACAAGCTAAAATACACAATATTATCATCTCCCAAGCGAAATTTTTATCATATAATTTCCCAAAATGCTCTGCCATCCAACCAAATCCTTTTGCTTGAACTGTCCTCCCCAGATAACCAAATAACCCTATAAAGCCGGCTGCGGTTCCAACCGCTTTTTTGCTTGTAAGATCTAAACCCGAAACTCCTAACAGCATTACAGGTGGATAAACAAAAAATCCGACAATTCCAAGTAAAACCATATCTACCCAAAGATAACCTGCGGGAGTAATATATATCCCGAAAAATGCAAAAAGGATTGGGATCATGCAAAGAAGACTTACCATTCCTCTTCTCCCTCCCGCTTTATCGGATAACCATCCCATCAGAAGAGTTGAAGGAATTCCGGCAAATTCAATTATCAGAATGGACATTCCACCGCCAACCAATGTTGCGTCCTTTATCTCTCTAAGGTACATCGGTCCCCAGTCCAGCATACTATATCTTACAATATACACAAAAAAATTAGCCAGAGCAAAAACCCACAAATATTTATTCCTTAGTATGTTGTCAATAAACAATTCCCTGTATGTGAGTTCCCTCTCCGGTTCAGCATGAATCTCTACATCAATATAATCTTCCTTTTTATATTCTTCAATCGGAGGCAAACCGCATGATTGTGGAGTATCTTTTAAACGGAACCAAATATAGACTGATCCTATTAAAGCAATTGCCCCCGGAAAATAAAATGCTGCCTGCCACCCTCCGAAATGCATGGCCGCATAGGCGGCAAGCATTCCCGCTATTCCTCCTCCAATGTTATGTGCAATGTTCCAAACTGCAAATACTGATCCCCTCTCTCGGATACTGTACCAATGTCCCATTGTCCTTCCGCATGGAGGCCACCCCATTCCCTGAATAAATCCATTTAAACCCCAAAGGAAAAGATGTACACCATAACTGGCAACTCCTCCAAATATAAAATTCAGGATTGCAGAAAAAAACAATCCTGCTGCCATAAATTTACGTGGATTGCTTCTGTCTGACCATGCACCTAATACAAATTTTCCTAGTCCATACGAAATAGCAGTTATTGCAAGGATATTGCCTATCATGTCCTTATCATAATAGAGGGCATTTTGCATATCCTTGGCAACTGTAGAAAGATTATTTCTAACAAGATAGAAAATGGCATATCCTAAGAAAGTGGATTCCAGAACTCTCCACCTTAATAATTTGTAATTTTTCTCTATCTTATCATCCGGCAGTTTTGTTTTTATCGGATCGGGAGAAAATATTTGAAATCCTTTTTTCAGCATAATTACCTACTTCACAATATTTGTTTTGTTTCTTTTAATTTTATAATCTTCCGTAGAAATCCATGGTATAGAATCGTCCGGAGTATCGTTAATTCTTAGAATAATCCACCCTTCCTTTTTTGCATAATCAGAAATACTTTCAGTTTGATCTGGGGCAACAAATGTATCCGGATTCACTATTATCCGCAATCCCTTACTAAACTCTATCATTTCTTTATCACCCCGGCTGTTTCCGCCAACTATCAATGGTTTGTCTTGAATGAATGTCTCTATCGCTTCCATTTTACCTCTGTCCTGTGGTACTGGATGTACAATTTCTTCAGTGATGATTCCATGTCTGATTACGGATTTTACACCGATTATATTGGTTACTGGAATCTCAAGTTCTTCGGAAAGAAATCCTTGATACATAGCCTCCGGAGAACCGGTTACGATCCATACCTCAAATCCATTTTGCTTCAAAACATTAATTAATTGCCTCATAGGTTCAAATATCTTATCGGAATATCTCTCCTTAAAGCATTGTTTTCCCATTTCTCGCATTTCGTTTAGAGAAAGTCCAGCCAGTAAACGAATACGATTTTGTACGTATGGAATGGATACATTAGATTGATTTATCATTTCATTTAACAGTCCAGTCCTGTGTCCCGGTTTACTCTTTATATATGCATACATGCACTCATCAGCAAGATAATGAGGAGTTTGTCCTAGCACAGTACCGTCTCCGTCAAATACTGCAATTTTTCGTCCCGTTTCGTTTTCTGTGGATATCAAGAACTCTTCTATCAATTTGTTTGCATCTTCGTGAAAACCGGATATTGGTTTAAATATTGTTTTATTTTGCGCGAAAGAAATCGAAACAAATACAATTACATAGAAAATGATTTTCATAATTTGGTTCATTCTTAATCCTCTGGTAGTTGTCCTATATTTTTATAAAAATAAATTTCGTGAATTTCTTTATCGTAACCGGGATAGAATCCTTTCGGAATTCCTTTAATGATTTTTGCACCCCGGTTAAAAAGTACGATGAGTTCACCGTTCTTTCGATTAATCGTTATTCCTTCGATCTCCCCTTCCCTTTTTACATCTTCAAATTCTTTTAAATGAATGGGTGTTGAAATAACATCAGCAAACATATTAATTTTAATTGCATAAAGATTATCACTTACTTCATTTTCTGCATCACCATCATCAGCAGTTAGAAGGAGATAGTTTTTGTGAACTACAATACCTTGCAAATAAAACAGTTCTTTTTTTAATATAATCCTTCCTATGTAATCTCCTGTTGCAAGATCATAATAATAAATACTTTTACCATCTGTCCAATCTGTCATCCAGATCAATTTTCTCTCCGGATCAACAGCTATCCCACTTATTTCTTTTTGTGGGCTGTTTTTCCCGGGTATAATAGTTCTCACTAGACTCAGATCATTTTTGTTGTAAATACCGATTACAAAATTATCCCCTCGCCCTTCAGTAAATTTTTCTATACATGTGTATATCTCTTCTTTATGCAAATCAATATCCCCAAGATGATTTACTTCTAAGTTAATGTTCTTAAAGGGAGACAAGTTCTCAACTAGGAGTTTACCCTTCATATCATATTTATACAACTCTTTCGTCCCGCTTATATAAATATTATCACCATCGGTAGATACCCCTTGTCTCCCCTTCACTTCACAAATTCTAAGAAAATAATCGTTTTCTTTGTATTGAAGTTCTTTCTCTGGTGCACTCGAACATCCAATTAAAAAAAAGATCAAAGAAATAAAAAGTAATACCTTCATCATTCCTTAATGTCCTCTGCAATTAAATTACTCCATATCTCATAGCCCGTACCATTAATATGTAATCCGTCAGAGGTCAATTCATTTTTCAGATTACCATTCTCATCAATAAATTGACTGAAAAGATCTATAAACTCAACTCCTTCTTTTAATGAAAGGTTTTTAAGTTTAAAGTTTAATTCCTTAACTTTTAAATTAGTGGTTTTTGTATCTTTAACAATGTTATTCACAGGTAATACGGATTGAACATAAATCTTTGTCTTTGGCAATTCTTTTTTAATTTGTTGAATTATTTCAGCATAGTTTATTACTACTTCATGATCAATATCTAAATTCCGTCGCAGGTCGTTAACGCCGATCATTAAAAATATTTTTGACGGTTTTCTTCTGATAATTTCCGGCAAACGCTTTAAAACTCCTTCTGATATATCCCCGCTTATTCCCCTCCGAATAATATCTGTCCTTTGAAATAACTCGCTCCATTCACATCTGTCGGTTATGCTATCTCCGATGAAAATGATCCTTCCCTCTTTCACTTGTAATATATCAAACGCTGAACATTTATCATAGAAATATGTACTGAACTTCTGTTCTTCTTGAGAATATATTTCACTATAATTAGTAAATAAACCTATTAAAACAATTAAAAGGAACATTTTCCCATGCATAGTGGTCATTTCTTATTTTTCTCCAAAACGCTCTTTAATCTGTCAGGATAGTTTGTTATAATACTTGTAACACCTAACTCAACCAGTTTTTCCATTTCACTGATTTCATTAACTGTCCATACATGCACTTCTTTCCCTGAGGCAAAAGCTTTATCCACAAATTCCTTATTGATTAAACTCTTGTTTACACTTAAAAGATCGATATCAGCAGCGAAAACATCTCTTTCTCCAACTTTAGAGAAAATATAACCTGATTTAATATAGGGATTAAGTGATTTTACTTTGTCAATTAGCGTAAAATCAAATGATGTTATTATCACTTCAGTAAGAAAATTCTTTTGAAGCAGCAATTCAACAACTTTTTCCGCTAGCAATTTTTCATGACCGTTTGTCTTTAATTCAATATTCAGTTTTATTCTCCCTCTGGCTGCATCAATTATCTCATCCAGTCTGGGAACGGGTTCATCTATAAAAGTATCTCCGAACCATCTGCCACAGTCAAGTTCTCTGGTTTCGTTGTATGTAGTCTCCCAAACATTCTTATCAACACCACAGGTTCGCTTATAATTTTTATCGTGAACAAGAATGATCACACCGTCACTTGTTTCTTGCACATCTATTTCGCAAAACTCAGCCCCCATTTCAATCGCTTTTTTCAAGGAGCTCATTGTGTTTTCCGGTGCGTGTCCACTCGCACCTCTGTGTGCAGTTATGATTACCTGGGCTTTAGTAACTGTATCCATTATTATAACTCCCGTTAGAATTAACACTAAACAGATAAATTTTTTCATTTCAATTATTGCCTTTATTTTAAATAAACCATTTTATGAGATGATACCGGTTGACTGTTTACATACATTGTCATGATATATACTCCCGAGTTATTTCCACAGGCATTCCAGCTAAATACGTGTTTTCCGGAACTCATAGTGCCATTCTGTAAAACACTTATCTCTTCTCCATTTAAATTATATATCTTTAAGGTAACAAGACCTGAATTAGGTAAATAAACTACTACATCGGTATTTCCATTAAAAGGATTGGGGAATGATGATATTTTATATTCATTCGGAAGCAAGGAGGATTCATCGCTCTTTATTTCATTTATTGAAGTTAATATTCCGTTGAATAAAATCGAATCATCAATAGTAAAAATAAATGGGAAAAATGATGTTAATGGACTTGGACCTTTTTGTATATATAACGCTCCCGACTCAGATACATTCAATAAATCTCCATTTTTATCAATGCTTAAGTCCTCGCCCCCTGCCGGAATCTTAAATGTTGTGTCTATAATAGGTACTGATGACGTATTTAATGCGCTGCGTTTTACTCTGTGGATTTTACTCCCGGCATCACCACCACTTTGACTAATTAACAAGTATGACTGGTTATTTACCATTTTCCATGCAACACCTTGTGTATTTGTTGGAAGCCTGTAAATTGTTGGTGCTTCATAGTTTACAACCCTTCCGATGTTATCAATACGATAACCATAAAGATATGGAGTCGGCTCTCCGCTTAACCTGTAATCTCCGACCCACAGTGTATCCATAAAATATGTACAAAAGGATGCTTTACTCCCAACATTATATAGATTATTAGGAGATGTTGTAAGGTCTATATACTTTTTGTTATATGGTGTTACAAAATCCGGAAGCGTGTAAACTTCAATTTTGGATGAAGTGGATATATATATAGATTTGTTTTTATATGCTATCCCCCCCACATGTGAAAATGCGAAACTCCCCATTATCCTGAAACATCTTCTTACTCTGTAATCATTGTTCGGATCAATCTCAACTATTATGCTCCTCTTACCTCCGGTGCTTCCGGTTTGAGTCTTGTGATACATTGAGATATAAATAAACTCGGGTCCTGTATAGTCCTCATCTTCATGTGTATTAGTAATTCCTTGTGGAATAAATCCTTCATTCTGATATGGAACTATTGATTTCTGCATTATTTGAGTAGGACTTGAGCTAATTCGCTTATCAACAGGTGTGGAATTCAAGGATATTGGATAATCATGGAAATTGGGAAATCCAAAATAACTCCCTCCATCGAATGGAAGAAATGAAAGCAAATAAGTATCATCTGGTATATAATTTCTAATTTGTGCTGCATGAATCATTCCTTGAAAATTGGGTGAGTTTATGCTGCTGTTTATACACTTTCCTAAATAAACTATTGTGTTCAATGCTATTAACCCGCCACTTGTTCCAGGCGAATAATTCTCTTTCTTTATTTGTTTGTGATTGACATAAATTGTTAACTCAAGAATTCCATTCTCAAGTTTTACACCCCAGCTTACAAATTGCCATTCAGATAAAACCAAGGCAGCCGGTGCCTTAGTTATATAGTTGTTTCCCAGAAATCTGAAATGAAGATTGACTTTCCCTTGCTCTAAATAAACATTCAAACCCGTTAGCTTGCTTGTATCATCCCAGGATATGATCGCTGCATTTGGGGTTTCTGGTTTGATCCATAAGTCCCCAGAAATCTGAATAGTCCCAAAGTAAGATGTTTGAACATTTCCTGTCGTTACAATATAACTTTCTCCCCCAGAGAAAGATGCGCTTTTTCTTGGAAGCAAACCCCAACCACCAATGCCTCTTGCTGTTTCCTCTTCATCTTCAATGTTGTTTTGTACAGAAACTGAATTCAGAGTTACAGCATTTTGCAGATCAGATCCCGCAGGAAAATCCGCATTGTATCTGAATAGAATTCGATTCTGAGCAAGTATACTTGCGGAAATAATTAGAGTAATAAATACAAACTTCAATAAACTCCTCAATACTATTAATTAATAAAAGAGCCTCTCCCCTTTGAGGGAAGAGGCTTTTATAACTCCTTACTTTAATAAGATCATCTTGCTTGATTGCGTAAAGTTATCCGAAACTATTCTGTATATATACATACCACTCGGCATTGATTCCCCTCTGGAGTTTTTACCGTTCCATGTTATTCCATACTCTCCTGGATTAAATTCCTCATTAGCAAGTGTTATAATTTCTTCGCCGTGAATATTAAATATCTTTAGCACAACTTTTGATCGATTAGGTATATCAAATCTGATTGTTGTACTTGGATTAAAAGGATTTGGATAATTTGTATACATCTTATATTCTGTTGGAACTCCTGTTAAATTCTTATCCTCAGCTGAAAGAAATGTGCTTCCGTCTAACATCTTACCCGGTGAAAATAATGCCTGTGAAACATTTTTATGTTCTACAAATGGATCTCCGATACTGATATTTCCGTCGGGATTACGTGTCATGGAATTATCATTCTGTCCGTTAGTTGCAGTTTCTTGCATTATTTCGAATTCCACTCCTGCAACAACATCTGTTACCGGAGGTCCTGAATTGAATTTTGAATTATATCCAAAATACATATCGTACGAACCATCTGGAGAAAGGAGTAAAAAGAAGTCCCCTCCATTAGCCAATCCGTTTCCAACACCTTGACTATCCGCCTTAAATACTCTGGTTTGCATTATATCAGGATTATATCCGGGGACGTTCGTAAGATCGCCACCACCAAAAAATACTAAGAACTGTTTCGGCTGCAGAATGTATCCGTTCGGAAATGTGTAAGTTATCATCTCATCATCACCTATTCTAAAGCCCGATAAATCAAAGGGTTGATCACTAATGTTCACCAGTTCCACAAACTCATCTTGCAGTGAACTTACTACTCCGTCACCGTTAGCATCACCAAGTATTGGATCGTTCTTAGGATCTGCAAGCACTTCATTAACAATCAACTTTGGTGTTACTCTGAATTGTGGTGCAAAATTCACCGTTATATTTTTTGGAGAATTCATCGTGATTCCAAGCGGATTAAATAGCTCATCAACGCTTCCGGTCCAGCTTGTAAATACATACTTATCATTCGGTTGAGCCGTAATTGTTACAGCTGTACCTACCGGATATACTTCCAACTGAGGATCTATTGTAACATTTCCTGTACCGTTCGGGTTCACTGTTACTGTCAATGGGAATACTAGTATGCTATAACCTGCAGCCGTTTTATTGGGAGAATAAGCTTGTGAACTTACTGTATTATGTTCAACAAAGATATCACCGCCAGTTGTATAATTTCCATCAGGATTACGTGTTATGGAGTTATCATTCCCTGTATTCGCTTGAGTCCTTTCCATAAATTCCCATGATATTCCGGATGCTCCGTTTCCCGAGGGTGCACCCGCTCCATATTTATCGCCATACGCAAAATATACGTCATGACTTCCGTCTGCAGATTTTATAATCACATAATCACCGGCAGTAAGCAATCCGTCTCCAATTGAACCCCCTGCTGTGAAAACTCTAGTAAGCAGTTGATCTGGATTATATCCGGTTACATTTGAGACATTTCCCCCTCCAAATATAGTTACAAAACTACTCGGTGCAATTGTATATCCCTGCGGAAACGTAAAGTTTAGGCCTGAATTATCCCCGACTTGATAACCTGAAAGATCTTGCACTGTATTCGTAATGTTTACAATTTCTATAAATTGATCTTGATTAGCATCCCTAGTACCATCTCCGTTTGCATCTCCTGCATTTCCTTCTGCTACATCAACATTGATTTCATTAATTATTATTTTAGGATCCCTTATAACATTAATCCACTCAGGATGAGCATAATTTACTGAATCAGGATGACCGAGTATTCCATTGAATCCATTACCAGTTGCGTCACTTACAGTATTACCGTTTCCTTCATCAAAATGCCACAGGGCAATAGTGTATGGATCCACTTCAAATGCAGTGGTTGGCACTGTGAAGTTATTTGTATATCGGGCAACTGCTGATATTCTCACCTCATCTATTGATCCTCTGAAGGTTTCATATCTTAAATCAAGCAAATCCACTGCTCCGGAACCTAGCACGATAGTCTGAGTTCCGCCGTAAACAGGCAAACAGACTTCACCTGCTTGGTTCGGCTCTATATCTGCACTTTGCACACCATCAATAAATACTCTCATAGAGTCGGCTGTATCCCATACATAGGCTATGTGATACCATCGCGGTTCCCATGCCGTAATTAGTGGATATACATCTTGTGTAACTGAACCGTCTTGTATAAAACACTGTATATCACCATCATTTCTTTTCCACCCAATTCCAAGGTCTCCCTGTACATTGCCGGAAAGGTTCTTGCTGAACAAGTATGTATAATCAGGTGGGTGACTGGTTGCGGTAAACAATGAATCAGGTTTAAACCACATTTCCACCGTTCCTGCGTTTAGCACAAATGGAAAAAGACTCGGCGCATCGGGAATTAATACCCTGTCATGTTGCCACCATGAAAAGTGAAGTGCTTTATTCCATTGAGCCATTATGCTGTTTGCTGAGGTTAATACCAGTATAATGGTCACTATTAACCAGATTTTTTTGATTGATTTATCCATGACTAATCCTTTGAGTTTAAAGTTTGTTTTTTATTTTTTATTATATCCATTTCCATGTCATTTTTTTCATAAGGTGCTGTTTTGATTGTGAATTTCAGTTTGTCACTCCGGTACAAATCTTCAGAAAATTCAAAAGCCCTTCCATCTATTAGGTGAACTAAACGTTTTATCAACAATAGTGGTGATCCCGTTGATATTTCAAATAGCTCACTTTCATCGTCCCTTGAAATAACAGCTTCAATAAATTGCGTTGCGTAACCCAATCTATAAGGGGTATGCTGATACAAAAGTTCAAAGATAGATGAACTTTCAAGATCATAAGCTAAAATAGGTTTGAATATCGAATAAACAAAGTATGATCTTTCAATAATTAGTGGTATGCCGTCTCCTAATCTCAATCTCTTGATCGCAACTACATTTTCTCCCTGCAATAAATTAAGTCTATCTCTTATTCTGTCATTAGCCGGAATTACTTCAAGTGATAATAATTTAGCTGTTGCTTCAATCCCGTATCTTTTCATTACTTCAGAAAATCCCATTAATCTTGTAACTTCCTGTTCAAATTTCTTTTCTGTAATAAAAGTTCCTTTTCCTTGCGTACGAGTAATTACACCATGCTGTTCCAAAAGTTTCAGTGCTTCTCTTATTGTCCCGCGGCTTACGTTAAATCTTTGGCAAAGATCATTCTCACTTGGAAACTTTTCATTTGGTCCCAATTTACCCGATTCTACTTCTCCTAATAGTTCTTCGAAAATATTGTAGTATATTGGGGCTAATTTTAGCTTGGATATACTCATTTAACTGTTTCCATTTTTTTTTCACTTCCTTTTATTTCATAGAAAAAATGTACATTTTCAATATATTTCTCCAGATTCTGTTTTCTTATTGTTTCATTCCATCCAAGTTTGGCTGCTGCAATTTTACTCACATCATCAACACAATCCAGCCCTAATGTTTTATTTGTACCAATACCGGTTCTTCTGATCAGAATATCCTCAAGTGTTTTAGCCTCTTCCTTTTCTATAGCATAAATTATTTGAGCTTTTATATCCTTGTTTTCTGACGATATCGGATCTTTAAGATCTGATCTGCTTATTGTTAAGTTAAGTACATCTCTAAAATTGCTGCCGTAAAAATCAATTAAATAATCTGCAGTTTCCAACGGAATCTCGTAATTCTTGGCACTCTTCGCCGTGTATTCCTTTTTATATTCTTCTATACTTTGAATACCTTCTGCTCCGATTAATTTGTAATTTCTTGTTCTGCAATTTATGTCTTTTTTAAGTTTTGTACATATTAGGTTAACGGCTTCTTCTGAAAGACTCCTGTATGTTGTTAGCTTCCCACCTACTATGGATATATAATTATCTATTTTTTCTTTTTCTTTAGAGTGATCAACAATAATATGCTTTCTTGTTATCTGTCGCTCTTTTTTCCCCGGTTCATAAGGGAGGGGTCTTACCCCGGAATATGAGTAGAAAATATCATTATGGACAAACTCACGTTTAGGAAAATAATAATTCAACTCTCTTAAAAGATATTCTACCTCATCTTCTGATGCGGTTACTCTGTCAAAATCATCTTCAAAATAAATATCTGTTGTCCCCACAAGGTAATAATCTCTCCAGGGTATAATAAAGAAAGGTCGTCCATCCTGATGTGATTCAATGTATAGTGCTTCTTTAGGACCATTTGCAAATTTTTCAATTATTATATGACTTCCCTTAGTTCCACCCATTCTCCTTTTTATTTCCTTATTTATAAGAGCATTTACATTATCCACATATGGTCCGGTTGCATTAACTACTACTCTCCCGTACACTGATATCGACAAATCGGACATTAAATCCTTGTACGTTACTCGGTTATAATCGTCGGAACTTTTCGTCATCGATAAAAACTCACAGTAGTTTTTTACAACTGCCCCATTCTGTTTTGCACTCAGAACAATCTCCAGACAAAGCCTTTCCGGGAACTGTGCAATACAGTCATAATAACTTGCAACTGCCTTAAGATCATCTTTCCTCAGGATAGAACCTTTCTCAAATCCGTTACCCCCTTTTTGAAGGAAGTGGAAATTATGGTTAGGTAAACTCTTATCATAAGAAAGAAGATCGTAAAGTATCATACCAAGCTTAATAACTAGTGGTCCCCTTTTATTAGTTTTATACAAAGGAACGTTAAGCTGTAAAGGTTTAATTAGGTGGGGTGCATTGTGAAGTAGCCTTTCCCTTTCTCTCAAGGATTCCCTGACAAGCGGAAATTCCATATATTCCAAATACCGGAGTCCTCCATGTATTAACTTTGTTGAAGCACTTGTTGTGTATCCTCCGAAATCTCGTTTATCTAGTAAAAGTACTTTAATTCCTCTCAATGCTGCGTCGAGAGCAATACCCGCACCATTTATTCCGGCACCTATTATTATTAAATCAAAATATTCGATATTATTATTTTTTTCCATCACTTGAAACCTTTTTCATCAATTCATTAAAAGCGTAAGTCAATTGAAAATCTTTGAACGCTTTTTAGTTTTCCCCAATCTGAATAAGCATAATTGAATTCAATATCAAGAAAATCTGAAAGCGGATTTCTTACACCAATTCCAAGCGTTAATCCTGTCTCACTTCTGTTATCAAATAATGACTGATAACCCCCTCTTAAAAAGAGTACATTCTTAAACCCATATTCTAAGCCCACATTCATAGACTCAACATTATTGCTTGGATGCAGTAAATCTGCGGCAAGGTTAAAATCGTGATCCGAATGAACCGCCAGATTATAAGCAATACCAAATCTGAATAGAAGCGGAAGAGAGAACTCATCTGTTTTTAACAGGACATTTAATTTGTCGTTAGAATAATTCTGCTGATCCTCATCATATGGTCTTATTAAGTCTCTTCCGTCCAGTCGCATATCACTTCCAAAATTCGAGATACTTGCACCTAATGTTAATCCCTTCAAATCCGTTTTGTAAAGTATTCCCAGATCAGCCGCAAAAGCTGCTGCGGATTCATGCCATATTGTTTGATAGATATACTTTCCTGTAATACCAAACGAAAAACCCTCAGTAATATTCATTGCATAGCTTACTGCAATCGCCAGATCAGAGGCATCGTAATATTCTCCGGTCCCTTCCGGATACCTTATAGTTCTTACAGGTTGCTTATCCATATAATCTAGCATAGTAAGCGAAAAACCAAATGCTTTTGAATCGCCAATTGGTATCACTAAACCCAGGTTTTGGAATTTTGTTTCCGCCAGCCATTCTGTGTGACTCGCGGTTATACTTACGTCAGTTAATCCGGAGATCCCTGCTGCATTCCAGTAAAGCGCAGACGCATCATTTGAGATAGCTGTAAATGCACTCCCCATGGCTTCCGCTCTCGCCCCAACGCCTATTTCCAAAAAAGCTGCCGCTGAAGTTCCCCTGTTTGTTACTGACTCAGCAAAGTTCATTTTAGAAAATTCATCCTCACCAGACTGCGCATACATGTTTGGAACAATTAATGTTATTATGAATAAAATTCCATAAATATATTTTTTCGATTTCATTTTTAGCTCCATACTTTGCGACTATTTAATGATAGCGAATTTACCAATTTTTGACCCGATTCCCGGAGCGTCAACGTGGAAAATGTATATTCCAAATGAGACTGTTAAGCCATCATCGGTTGTAAGATCCCACGGATGAGAACCGTTGCTTCCGGTTCCGCTGTGCTCCAATGTTTTTACAAGTTTTCCGCTTGCTGAGTATATTCTTATTGTACACTCCTGTGGCAAATTCACAAAATCAACTCGTCTTTCTCCTCTTCCGGAAGAATAGAACAAGGGTTTTTCCCATGATGCCGATACTACATAAGGATCGGGAACAACATAAATGTTCTCCATTTGCTCTTTTGCCCTGCTTAAATCAACAGTTGCTGCTTTAGTTGTGAATGTATAATTATCCTCAATATTAAAGGGCTTTGTTACTGTAAATTTAAGAATATCTCCCGCTTGAGGGGTTATTTTCGTTGTAGCAAGAGTATCACCGAAATTTAACCTCCATACAGTCTTGTAGTCGAATCCCTTTATATCGAATACTACTACAACTTCATCGCCTGAATTTAATAAACTGTCCTTAAAGATCCTTTCATTGAACAAAGCTTTGTATTTAAGATTCTTTGATGTGCTCCATACAGAAAAGTTAACGGGTTGCCTTAAAAATGCAAGCGGATTATGCGAAGTATCCGATTTCGGCGAACCTATCCTGATTTCAAAATCCTCCGGAATCGGAATTGTCTTAGGAGATTCAAGTAATGCAATATTTACATCTAAATTCGCCGGTCCGGGTATCCACTCTTTGGTCTTTACTCCAACTGTGTCATTCTGGAATACCATTGTCATTCCATCAATAATCTGACTCTTTATTTCATCTGCATCAAAATAATTCGCTGAGTAAACCGTATCTCCGGTAGTAATGTTTTTAATTCTCACTCCGCTTGTTATTCTTGCTTTTGATGTATCCAAAAATGTTATTTCATATACATTTCCATTCTTAATCGTATCGGAAAGTACCGGTTCCACAATTATTCTTCCGGTTGCTACTCCTGTATGCGTAACCCCGTCAATAATACTTCCTTTTATATAGCCTGCGCTTGGTGCATTCGGTACAACAACTGCACAGTTTCTGTCAACAAAAATTACGTTACCTAAAAGATCAGTTTGAATTATCTTGGTACACTCACTTGGGGGAGCGTTAGCTAGATTTGGTTGCTTTACAATTCCTCTTGAATAGAAATCCTCTGCATATCCCTTGTCATAAGAGCACACTGCATAATAATAAGTTCTTCCGTTTTCTACGTTTTCGTCAACAAAATAATACTTCAATCCCGTATCTTTACCCATATTAAATCGGGCTCCCGTTTCCCCGATTGCTATTGGATGTGGCCCTGTCAGTCCGTTCTTAACATCATACTGCGCTATGGGCTGCCAGAAAATCGGATTACCATATGAATCTGTTATAGTTTTTATTTGATTGAATGATGGATCAGTTGAGCGGTAAATGAGATATCCTTCAAAATCTTCTCCGTATATAGGATCTCTTGAACTTTCTGCTCTGTCATCCCAGGTTAGAATCACTTTCCTATCACTTGCCACAGCAGTTACTTTTGGAAGTAGGGGGGGCTTTGTGAAATTATAATCAGCATTGTAAATCCTTTGCATTGTTCTTTTATTTCGTAGAATATCATCAAAATCATTTCCAAAAAGATTTGCAATTGCAAATTTTCGCGTTTCAGTCCTTGGAAGAGTAAAGTAACCCGATCCATATATAAACGCTAAATTCGTTGGTAATAATCCGCTAAACATTCCCGGCGTCATTTCATTCCATGTAGATTCGTCATCACTTATGTTGCCTGCTGGTCTTAAAAGAAAACTTGTTAATCCGATTTGATCAGATTCATCATTATCAGTTTTTCCAAAATTTGGTTCCCCATGATCCGGTTTTCCGTTTGCCTCAGTACCATCAGAGTCTGGCCCGGGATAATCCATATCATAAGGACCTATTCCGTCTGATCCCAGATCATCCCCAATATCCTCACCATTGCTCCATTTATTATCACCATTATCATCTGTGAATGTTCTCCAGTCACCATCTTCATCTCCGGACCAGTGTGATTTCGGTTCTCCATAATTCCCGATTGGCCCAAAAACTATACTTCCTGCACCGTTATCTTGTCTCTCATCAATTAAACCATCTTCATCATCATCTGATCCGTTCAGAGGATCTCCTGGACTCTCAAGAAATGCATACCCGAAATATCCTACTCCGGGTCTTCCTTTATTATCTAGACCATCTAGGTCCCAGCAATATGTAATATCTTCTTCCGTATCAAAAAATGCATTATCATCCTGTGAGTCTCCTTCACCTCCGATAGCTGGATCAACATACATACCGAAAATAGCTTTCGAAAGATCCTTCTCACTTACGTTTTGAATATCGAACCTGACTATTAATATATCCTCAGCTTCAACCTGAGACCATTGGTACCCTCGAACTTTTACCTCAAGACCTAATCCCCTTCTTCCTGTTGGAAAAGACATTGTGTCTTGTGTATTGCTGATAAATGGATAATAAGCAAACTCATCATTGTTTCTGTCATCCATTACATAATAACTTTCTTGATCTGCCCTTACATAAGCGCCAAACTCTCCATTCCAGTATCCGTCCCTGCTACCCGGTGTTCCTGGATAATCGTATTGCCAGTTTTGTGGCCAGGTTTCCTTCATATGACTCATTGCCGGATAGTTGTATTTATTTTCTGCTCCGGAATTAAAATACCCCGGTAAGGGTTCCCAGCCATATGTGTGTGTCCCATCAGGACTTATATCAAATGAACCCGGATTCGTGTAATTCTCGGATATTATATGAATTGTATTTCCTTGCTTGTCAACTACTTCTGCTCCGGCAATCATGATAAACTCATATCCGTACCATTGTCCCGACCCTTTCGGCCATTCCATTTTTGGCGGTTCATATCTGCTGCCAAGATTTCCGAAGTTTGAAAACCTTGTATATACAAGATTCCCATCATGAATTCCCGTCCTTCTTTCCTGGATTCCGCTTACTTTTCTAAAATTCGGTTTTGGAGCTGTCTGCTTTTCCCCTTCTTCGTTCTGAGCAAAAGAAAGTGAAGTTATACATAGAACAGAAAACATTAAAATTATCAATCTCATATTGAATATTCTACTCTGAGTGTTTATTGGTTTTATCATATTCATTAACTCCTTAAAAATCAAGACTGAAACCGATTAATACTTTTCTCGGTTCCGAGTAATAATTCGGCCTTAAGTCTATTTCTTCAACTGTAAAGTTGGGATTCTGTTTCAGCAATTGCAGTTCAGTTGCATTTCTGAATGGATAGTCAGCTCTGCCACTGCTGGCATATACATATCTCTCATTCAGCTGGTCCGTCAGGTTATAAATTTGACAATATAGCTTTATTCTTGTCCCGAATACTTCAAAAAATTTGTAAATATTCATATCAATATTATAAAAACTTGGCTTTCTGTCGGAATTCTCAAATTGTGTCGTTATTGAACTTGATGGATTTGAAGGTGTATATGGTTGTCCTGTGCTGAATCTTCCTGTAATTGACATCCCCCAACTTGTCATATCTCCCAACATTATTGATGCATTTAAAGTGTGTCTCTGATCCCAATCAAGTGGCAGTACTTGTTTCTCACTTTCTTTGGGAGGACTTGTTTGAAAATTCGTAAATACAGCATTCGGATCTGAGGCATTGCCTTTAGCCACCTGATAAGTATAATCCAGGGAACCGGAAACGTTTGCTGAAAAATTATTCCTTAATAAAACCGTTATTCCTTTTACGTTTCCATAGTCCCTGTTTGTATATCTGGCATATACTTTTTTATCTGTTGTGTTAATAATCTCTTGTGCAAGCAGATTGTTAATGTCTTTGTAGTATGCTGTTATTTCAACGCTGAACAGATCCATAATATTCTGTTGCAAACCCAATTCATAAGCAATTGTCCTTTCAGGTTTCAGATTAGCATTACCCATTGTTGTTTCCAGCCCGCCAAGCTCCACTTCAAATTCATAATTATTGAATATTGCATTGAATCTTGGTAATTGAAAAAAGTGTCCATAGGAAACATGTACAACTCCATCGGCAGAAATCGGATAAGCCAAACCGAAACGCGGACTCACCTGAATCCTCTTCTCTGCATTTAAAAGTCCTGTATTAAGCCTTATTCCGTCATTAGGATTTGTTGATGCTCTTAAATTCTCAGGTACTTTGGCATTGGGATTCCAGTAATCAACTCTCAAACCCGCATTAATAATAATTGACTTTAGTTCCAGTTTATCCTGAATATAAAACGCTGCTTCAAGTGGTTCTACAAGATATAAGTTATTATTTGATGTGTTTTGTGCAGGTACTTGAAGATTTGGTTCTTTATAGACTGGACCGTTTGAAACTGTGTTTGAACTTTTATAATCCACTTTATGTAATTTAATCTCAAAACCGGTTTTTAATTGATTATAATTATCAAATTGACTGTTGAAATCTCCCTTTATTCCAAGCGCGCTGTTAGTGATATCCGAACGATAGTTGTCAGTTCCTCCATAATAGTAACCCTCAAATGAATGGGCAGTCCCTCTGTATCTCGGATCCATCGGGTCATCATAAAGATAGCTTTTAGTATTATTGTTATAGTAAGAAAAACTTAATGTATAAAAAGTTCTGTTGGAAAGCACATGGTTTAAGTTGAGTATCTGATTATGATTAATACCATAATATGTCCTCGAGCCATCCGGCGCGTACCTTCTTGAATTTGTGTAACTTTTGTACTCATTTGTATTGTAAAAAGATGAGAAGTTTAGTTTCAGATTTCCCATTAATTTTGCTGAGATCTTTCCATAGAACGCAATCTTATCACTTGGATTCATTGCAACAAATGTCTTGTCTCCCGTCATAAGTGAATCAGGAATTCTTATTCCGTATATTCTCTCATCGTCACTTATAGCAAGTTGTTTTTGCTGAATAAATGCCTGAATAGGAACTGTATCATCTGTCTTCGTTCGTCTCTGCCCGTACAACCAACCATCTGATGCACTATATCTGATAGAAGTATAAAACGAGAGATCCGGAAGTCCCATGGGTCCAAACAGCGTTAATGTAGCATCCTTCTCACCCAGATCATATTTATCTATGTTCATAAAAATATTACTCCTGGACGAAAGATAATCCCCCCCGGCTACCTGCAACTTTCCTCCAAATTTCGAGCTCCCCTCTTTCGAAACAATATTTACCACTCCTGACTGTGCTTGTCCATATTCCGCATTGAATGTACCGCTTATTACCTGAAGCTCTTTTACCCAATTGTTCTCTAAACCAACGGCACTTCCACCTCTGTATTGATCTGTCACTGGAACACCATCTATTAAGTATGCAATTTCTCCCCCTCTGCCGCCACGCATATGAAGAGATCCTGAAGCACCTTTCACAATACCAGCCTGGAGTTGAAGCAAGTCACCAATCTCAAGCGCCGGTAATGCTTCTATTTGATTGGATGAAATATAGCTCGCTGTATTTGTTCTGTCCATCTCAATCTTTTCTCTTTGAGCAACTATCACTACTTCCCCGGTCTGAAAAGATGTAGAAACAAGCTCCACATCTCTGGTTGTTGTCCGGTCTACAAAAACTTCAATATCAACAACACGGGTCGGCTGATATCCAATATATGAGGCTTTTAATGTATATTTACCCGGAGGAATATTTATTATGAAATAGTCTCCGTTTAGATCAGTTGCTGCTCCTAATGTCGTTCCTTCCAATAGAACATTTGCACCAATTAAGGGTTCTTTTGTATCTCTGTCAATGACTTTCCCTTTTATCTTTCCGGTAGTTCCACCGTTTAGAATCGTTGTTTGTGTAAATATCATCAACATCAGAAGAAAAATTGTTCTTATTCTCATATCGGACCTGGTTAAATTACTATTTTAATTGTTTAGTTGTCTATACAAGTTAATCCACAGTGCAAATATAACTAAAAAAAAATCGTTGTCAAGAGGTTTTGGAAAATATTTATAGGTTTTTTAGAAAAATTCTTTCGTAAGATGTAAACAGTACCAAAATTTCTTCGATTTGATTAAAAAAACTCTAAATCTTGGCAAAAAAAAAGCGGAGTGCTTAACTCCGCTTTAATACAAAGAATCAAAAAGATTCTAGTAATCCATTCCGCCCATTCCCGGAGGTGGCATCATTGGTGCTTTCTCAGCTTCTTTTTTCTCATAAACAACTGCTTCGGTTGTTAAAAGAAGTGCGGAAACTGATGCAGCATTCTCTAATGCAGCTCGGGTAACTTTTGTAGGATCAATAACGCCTGATTTTACAAGGTGCTCATAAGTCTCTGTTGCAGCGTTAAATCCGAAATCTTCTTTTCCGTCTTTAACTTTCTGCAATACAACCGAACCCTCAAGTCCTGCGTTATTAACGATCATTCTCAACGGCTCTTCAAGTGCTCTTTCGATAATCTTGATACCGGTTGTCTGATCAATATTGTCGCCTTTCAAACCTTTTAGTTGTTTTACCGCGCGTACTAATGCAACTCCCCCACCGGGTACAATACCTTCCTCAACTGCGGCTCTGGTTGCATGCAATGCGTCCTCAACTCGGGCTTTTTTCTCTTTCATTTCAACTTCGGTGGATGCACCAATTTTCAGAACTGCAACACCACCGGAAAGCTTAGCAAGTCTTTCCTGTAATTTTTCCTTGTCGTAATCTGAAGTTGTCTTCTCAATCTGAGCTTTAATCTCGTTAATTCTCTTCTTGATTTCAGATGTTTCACCTGCACCCTCAACAATCGTAGTGTTATCCTTGTCAATAACTACTCTTTTTGCACGGCCAAGATACTGAATTGTTGCATTCTCGAGTTTGAATCCTCTCTCTTCTGAGATAACTGTACCGGCTGTAAGAACGGCAATATCTTCCAGCATGGCTTTTCTTCTGTCGCCGAATCCCGGTGCCTTAACTGCAGCAACTCGGAGTGTTCCGCGCAGTTTATTCACTACTATTGTTGCCAAGGCTTCACCTTCAAGATCTTCACTGATAATTACCAGTGATTTACCCTGCTGTGCAACTTTTTCAAGTACCGGTAGTAAATCTTTCATTGCAGAGATTTTTTTGTCGTGGATAAGAATGAAAGGATCTTCAAGAACTGCTTCCATTGACTCTGCATCTGTTACAAAATATGGAGAAATATAACCACGGTCAAACTGCATTCCCTCAACTACATCAAGCGTAGTATCTGCTGATTTGCTCTCTTCAACTGTGATAACTCCGTCTTTTCCAACTTTTTCCATCGCATCGGCAATAAGTTCACCGATTGTCTTATCATTGTTTGCTGAAATAGAACCAACCTGAGCAATTTCAGTCCTTCCCTCGATTGGCTTGCTGAGTGATTTAAGATACTCAACTACTTTAGCAACTGCTATATCAATTCCTCTCTTCAGGTCCATTGGATTTGCACCTGCAGTTACGTTCTTTAACCCTTCAGTATAAATAGCCTGAGCAAGAACCGTAGCGGTTGTTGTTCCGTCTCCGGCAACATCACTGGTCTTGGAGGCAACTTCGCGAACCATTTGCGCACCCATATTCTCAACTGCGTCTTCCAGTTCTATTTCTTTTGCAACAGTCACACCATCTTTGGTAACTGTCGGCGCACCGAATTTCTTCTCAAGTATTACATTTCTTCCTTTTGGTCCTAATGTAACTTTTACTGCATTGGCTAATTTATCAACGCCTTTTTTCAGTTTCGTTCTTGCTTCACTGTTATATTCAATTAATTTTGATGACATTTTTTTCCTCCTTGACTTATTTATTTAACAATTGCAAAAATATCGCTCTCGCGCATAATGAGGTACTCTTCACCTTCTATGGTTACTTCGGTACCACTGTATTTACCATATAATACCTTATCGCCTACTTTTACAGTTAAGGCAACTGTCTTCCCATCGTCTGTAACCTTGCCGTTGCCAATTGCAACTATAGTTCCTTCAATTGGTTTTTCCTTAGCTGTATCGGGAAGAATAATTCCACCCTTTGTTTTTTCTTCAGCTTCCATAGGTTTTACAATCACTCTGTCTGCCAATGGCTGAACATTGATTTTACTCATTTTTTTACCTCCAATATATTTTATACTATTTATTGTTAATTAAAACTACAATTATTATTAGCAGTCTAAATTCGTTAGTGCTAAAATACACCTTTTACTATTTCAAGTCAAGAGCAAAATCATGGAATTTTTTACTTTTTTAACGTTGATCAGACTAAATCCCAGTTTCAACCATTTCCAACGTCTCATTTTGTTTCTGTAGTTGTGTAGTAAGTGTAGTCACTGGATACAGAAACATTTTTCCCTAAATAAATTTATCAAAAATGTTTAAAAAATGTTTACTACAATGACTACCGTGCTAAAAGTGTCGATTTTATGCAAAAATAAAAGGAAATTGTAGTAACCTCAGCACCATTCACATACTAAACTGCCAGAATTAAAAAACTCCCCCCTCACTCCTCCTTCGATCCTCCCTCGATCAAACCATAACGCCTGCCTGAATACAAACTCACCAAAATCACCTCAAAATGGGAAAAAATACCCCCTTAAATGCTAATAAATGGCATTCTTTGCCCATCAAACACCCTGAAAACAGCTAAATATTACTACTTTTTCATAAGAATCAACCCAAACGAGAGCAAATACTGTTCAGAACGAGTTCAGATCGAAAAAAAATCTGGTCCTTCTTTCCCAATATCTCTGATTCTCTCCATACTATGGCGTGATTTTCTATAAACTCTGCAACTTCACCACCTAAGAATTATTTTCACAGATTTTTTCCATATATTTACAATTATTTTTTTCAAAACTAAGGTTGAAATGATTCACAAACTTACCGAAGCAGCGGAGATAGCCGCCGATATCATAAGAAATGGTTTTAAGAAAAACGTCAATATCGAATTTAAAACAAATGAGTCAAACATTGTTACTGAAACAGATAAAAAATCGGAAGCAGAGATAATTAATTATATCCGTAAAAACTTCCCAACACACAACATTATTACGGAAGAAAGTGGCGAACACCTTTCCTCATCCGAGTATACGTGGGTAATTGACCCCTTGGACGGTACCACAAATTTTGCCCACAAACTGCCGATCTTCGCTGTTTCAATCGGACTCCTCAAACGAAAAGAAACAATAGCCGGAGTAGTTCTTGATGTGATGAGAGAGATTATTTATTCCGCAGAAGCTGGCTCGGGTGCCTATGCAAACGATCGGAAACTATCAGTTAACGAAAACGATAACCTCCGAAGGTCCGTACTCGTTACGGGATTTCCTTATGATATTAATGATAATCCCTACAATGCCATAGAAATCTTCACTACAATGCTTAAGAAAACTCGAGCAATTAGACGTCTCGGTTCCGCAGCTATCGATTTCTGCTACACAGCTGAAGGAGTTTTCGACGGCTTTTGGGAAGTCCACCTTCATCCCTGGGATATTGCAGCAGGAAAGTTGATTGTTGAAGAAGCCGGAGGAATTGTCACTGATTTTGCAGGTAATAAAATCGATGTCTTTAGCAAACAAATCCTGGCTTCAAATGGAAAAATCCACAAACCATTAAGTGAAATTATTAACTCAGTAGTAAGAAAATGAATTTAGAAAAACATTTTAATAAGTTTCGCAAAAATATCGCCGGTATTGATAAGGAGTTTGATTCATCCTATGGAAGAAAAAAACTCATTTACGCCGACTGGATTGCAAGTGGCAGACTTTATGAACCCATAGAGAAAAAACTTCTTAAGGTTTTTGGTCCCAGTGTTGGAAATACTCATACTGAAACAACATTCACCGGAACCGCTATGACCAAGTCCTATCATCATGCAAAACAAATAATCAAAAACCACTGCAATGCCGGCAAAGATGACGTAATTATCAATTTTGCTTCCGGAATGACCGGTGTCATAAGCAAGTTCCAACGAATCCTCGGTCTAAGAATACCTGAACAGATTCAACCTTATACTATAATCCCTGAAAGCGAAAAACCAATTGTATTCATTACTCACATGGAACATCACTCCAACCAAACCAGCTGGGTGGAGAGCATTGCAGATGTAGTTATCGTACCCCCTGATGAAAATGGACTCGTTTCACTGGAGAACTTCGAGTCGAAAATTGAGTACTTCAAAGAACGCAAAAATAAAATAGCCTCAATAACCGCATGCTCTAATGTTACCGGTATTGAGACCCCATATCACGATATCGCTAAACTAATTCATAAATTTAATGGAATTTGCTTCGTTGATTTTGCCTGCTCCGCTCCTTATGTGAAAATTGATATGCATCCGCAGGATCCGGAACAAAAACTGGATGCTATTTTCTTCTCCCCGCATAAATTCCTCGGTGGTCCCGGAACTACCGGTGTACTCATTTTCGACTCAAAACTATACAAAAATAAAATACCCGATCAACCAGGTGGTGGAACTGTAGACTGGACCAATCCCTGGGGACAACATCGTTATATAAAAGACATTGAGCATCGGGAAGATGGCGGTACTCCCCCATTCCTGCAAACAATCAAAACTGCTCTCGCCATTAAACTTAAAGAAAAAATGGATCCGCAAAAAATACGGGCACGTGAGGAGGAACTTCTTACATTAGCATTCAACAAACTTGCTAAAATTAATAAACTCCACATCCTTGCAGGAAACATTAAACATAGATTAGGTGTACTCTCCTTTTATGTTGAGAACCTGCATTATAATCTTATGGTTAAGCTCCTCAACGACCGCTTTGGAATACAAACCCGTGGTGGCTGCTCCTGCGCTGGAACTTACGGACATATCCTGCTTAGCGTATGCCCCCTTGAAAGCAGAATGATAACCGATAAAATTGATGATGGAGATCTGAGTGGTAAACCAGGCTGGGTTAGATTGTCAATCCACCCCACTATGACTGATAATGAACTTATTTACATTTGCAATGCTATCGAGCAAATTATTAAGAAATCAGACAAATGGGGACGCGATTACATATATGACATACACAGCAATGAGTTTAAACACAGAAAGCAGAATGACAGAAAAATATTTCCCGTCGAAAAATGGTTTGAGTTATAGAAGGATTTTAGTTTAAAAAGAAAAGAATTCCCTCCTCCTGATTAGGAGGAGGGATATAGAATTACCAGCGTCTTCCGCCCGAGCTATTGCCTCGTGGATTATTTCTTCCACCACCTCCACCGCCTCTGCGGTTATCGGTTTTAGGTCTTGCTTCGTTTACAGAAAGCTTCTTGCCTTTTAGTTCATGTGTATTCAGTTCTTTCATCGCAGTCTGAGCTTCAGTGTTGCCCGGCATCTCAATAAAACCAAAACCTTTAGACTCACCTGAGAAAAGGTCTCTGATAATTTTAACGCTTCTTACAGTTCCGTAAGTGGCAAACAGTTCCTGAAGTTCCATATCTGTAACTTCTTTTGCAAGATTTCCTACAAAAATATTCATTTGTATCCTTAAATAATTATTAAATAAATTGATCAATGTTTTAATGCGCCGGGCACGAGGATAATTAATGTGGGGAGAATGATGTTATAATTATTTGTTGATACTAGTTGAAGAAGTCTCTTAAGAAGTAATCAGTGCCAAAGCTAAAAAAACGTAATGATATATTCAAATATAATAGAAATAAAGGAATAATCCTAATTTTGCCCATGATTTTCGGGTAATTTATTTTTACTAAACGTCATTACATATTTGTAAAGCAGCGAAAAAAGCCACCCAAGAAGCATTCCTATCAACGCACCTCCAACTATATCAGAGGGATAATGCACCCCAAGATATACCCTGGAGATCGCTATTAGCGAAGCGCTTATAAACAGCACAATCTTGTATTGAGGATACACAAATGAAAAAAATGTCGCCACAGCAAAATTATTTAAAGCATGATTTGATGGAAAAGAACTTGTACCCGCACAGCCAATCGGCATTATTACATCAGGAAGAAAATCACAAGGCCTCACTCTCCCAATTGATTCTTTCAAAACGCGGTAACCAAACTGATCACCGGCTGCCACAAGCAAAAGTGCTACTAAAATAGCTATTCTCCCCTTCTTTCCCCCCTTTATTAAAAGTAATCCGATAAAAATTATATAAGTTATAAACCAGTTATTTACATTGGTTATTGTTGAAAAAAATCTGTCAAATGCAGGATTTGAAAGATTATGATTAAAAAAATAGAAAATTGCACAATCAATTGAAAAAAGAAAGTCAATCATAATTCATATTTCTTAAAGTTTTTTGATAGGTGTATTTTTTATTCGAATAATTTATCATAAATTCTTAAATTAGAAAGTCCAATTTAAAAAGGTTTTGGTCACTTTCCTAACAGAAACTTTTTTAGGATATTGACCGGCGAAAGACATTCAAAAGTGCAGATATGTCTGCAAAGAGAGAGATATAATAAACATTCTACAAAACATTAAGTCAATGGACCGCAAAAAAAGAAACAGGATAATTATTTTCTTTGTTTTTGCAGTATTAATAGCGATACCTATCTTCACTCAGGATACAGCCATAAGAATAATAGGAATTGTACTTGCACTGCTATATGTTGGCCTGATTGTCTTTTTCAGAGACGGCAATAAGGACAATGATATTTTCCTTGAACCAAAGAATATTGACGAAGACATTGCTTATAAGTCGGGTTCTGCTCACCATGATGGTGATAGCTCATTTACTGTAATTAAACCTCAATCCTCTATCGGCACTGACCCCGCTGAAACATCTCCTTTAGTTACTCAGCCTCAGGAAAGAGTGATAATTAAACCTCCTGACATGAAAGAAAAATATGAGGAGATTGTAAACGAACAACTCCCTGAAGAAATTACTTACGACGGACAATTTGCATTTGTACTTGAGAAAATACTCAATATATTAAAAGATGCTTATAATGCACATACAGCTATTTTCTTCTGGTACATTAAAAAATCAAAGAAAATTAGTGTTGAGAAGTTCATCTCTTCAGCCGCTTCTGAAATCAGTATGCGAAAGTTCGATGTTGAAAATGATGTCCTTAGTAAAATAGTCCAAACCGCCGAACCGGAAGTCCTTTACGCAATTCCCCAGACTGCAGAAAAAGATGTTATTCGATATTACGATTCACCTCAGGGTATAAAAAGCTTCATAGGCGTTCCATTATTCTATGAGAAAAATCTAATTGGATTGCTGGCACTCGATAGTCAGCGCTCCGATGCATTCAGCATAGATTCAGTTTTCCATCTTGGAAAAGCTGTCCGGCTGATTACTCTTATGATCTCAATCTTTGAACAAAAGTTTTCAGAATTTATTTCTCAGAAACGGCTTGCAGCTCTGCTGACCTTCCTGAAACCTCTTGAAGATTTTGAAAATGAGAAAGATTTGATCTCCTCAATGAGCACATCTATGGAAAATCTTCTGAAATGGGACGCATTCGCTTTTGTCTATTATAACCCCTTTAAAAAGAAATTTGAAACCGAAAAAGTTATAAATAAAACATCCCTGAAATTTATTGGTGAGAATCTGGAAGTTGATTTGGAAGGAACTCTTGTTGGTAAATGCATTGTAACTGCAAATCCGGTTAAAATTGATGATACTTCAATGACCGAGCATAAGAGATTTTCAAAAGTTGAAGATTTAAGTTTTGATGGTTCATTCCTGGCTATCCCGCTATCTTTTAATAACCAGATATTCGGAGTCCTCTGCTTCGAAAGTCTGAAGAAAAACAGCTACTCAAAATCTGATGTTGAATTCCTAAAAAACTCAACTTACTTCCTGGCATTTGTCCTCCACTCCCTCTCAAATCAATCGGTTTATAAAAGTCTGATAGCTATGGATATCGAAACCCCTGCCCTGAATGCTGCCACATTCAGAAGCAGAATGGAAACAGAACTTTATAAGGCAAAAGAGTTGAGAATCCCCAACTCAGTTGCAGTAATTAAAATTGATGAATTCCTGGAACAGGAATCTCTCTTCGACAATAATTTATTCAATAATGTTTTGACTAGTGTTGCTGATTTAATATACGAAGAAATGTCCGCATTCACTTTATTCGGAAGACTCTCAGAAAGAACATTCGCTGTTCACTTTTTCGGTGCAAGTTCACAGGATGTTTTCATCTGGAGTGAAAAACTTAGAGTTAAAATCGCGAGGAAAACCGTCCCCGTAACAGCAAGGCAAACCACCTTCACAGTTTCTATTGGCGTTGCATCCTGCACTGATAAAAACAATTATGATGCTGTAATGCATGACGCCAATTTAGCACTTCAAAAGGCTTTGGATAACGGCGGAAATAAAGTTCAGAAAGTTTAGAAAGGTACTACCCCATCAATAATTTCTTTGTAATAGTGCTTGACGGAGTAGGGGTTGGTGAACTACCCGATGCCCATCTGTATAATGACCAAGGCAGCAATACTATCGGTAATATTGCCAAATCCATTGAAGGTTTTTCTCTGCCAGCTCTTCAAGCTATGGGCTTTGGCAACATTATCCCCATTAAGGGAATGCCTTCAAATTCAAACCCGCTCGCTTCTTTCGGAAAGATGAAAGAAAAATCTAAGGGTAAAGACTCCACAACCGGTCACTGGGAATTAGGAGGCTTATTCATTGATTTTGATTTCTCCTACTTCCCTAATGGTTTCCCCAAAGATATTATGGATAAATTCCTGAAAGAAAATAACCTGAAAGGATATTTGGGTAATAAAGCCGCTTCTGGAACTGAAATCATTATAGAACTGGGCGATGAACACGTTAGCACAGGTTTCCCAATCGTTTACACCTCTGCCGATTCGGTTTTCCAAATTGCTGCTCATGAAAAAGTAATTCCTCTCCCGCAATTATACCGGATTTGTGAAATAACCAGGGAAAAAGTTCTTATTGAACCTTATGTGGTGGGTAGAGTAATTGCCAGACCTTTTATTGGAGAAAGTGGCAATTTTTCAAGGACTACCAATCGGCACGATTATTCTCTCGATCCCCCCTCTAGCACCATATTAGACATTCTGCAAAAGAATGGAATTAATACAGTTGCCATAGGAAAGATTAACGATTTGTTTAATCACAGAGGAATTACAGTAAAAGAACCAACAAAGTCAAATACCGAGGGTTGCAACAAAATACTTGAATATTCGTCTAATACTTCAAATAGTCTTATTTTTACTAATTTGGTAGATTTCGACGTTTATTTCGGACATAGGAACGATCCCATAGGATTCTATAAAGCTCTTAAGGATTTTGATAACTTTCTCCCTACACTGCTGGAGAAACTTGAGGATAGCGATCACCTTATAATTACCGCTGACCATGGAAATGATCCTACATCTACAAGCACGGATCATAGCAGAGAGTATATCCCCCTGCTGTACTATCAAAAAGGTAAAAAAGGAACTAATTTAGGTGTAAGAGACACATTTGCAGATGTTGCAAAAACAATTGCAGAGCATTTCAGAGTTGAAAATTCCTTCATAGGAAAAAGTTTTTATATTTATAAGTAAGGAACAAAAAGCGAGGTTTTAATTGTTTTTAGGTAAGGTAATCGGGACAGTGTGGTCCACTAAAAAAGATGAAAATTTGGTAGGATCCAAATTGCTCATCATAAGACAGTTGGATTTGGATCTGAAAGAAAAGCAAAGTTTTGTCGTAGCTGTTGATAGCGTTGGAGCCGGTGAAGGAGAAATTGTACTCGTAGCCACCGGTAGTTCAGCCAGACAGACAAATATCACCAGGAACAAACCAGTGGACGCTGTTGTGATGGCAATAGTTGATAAATTTGATATCAGTCTGAAGAAAAAACTCGAATCAGAAACTAATAACTGACCTCCTTAGAAATAGCTTGGAAATTAGGATAAAAAATGGTTATTTTTGTGGTTTCGAATTGTAAAAATTCTGAGGTTTACTGTGTTTATAGGTAGAGTTACCGGTAACATTTGGGCAACAAGGAAATATGACGCGGTTCATTCGTTTAAGTTAATGTTCGTTGAACCACTGAATGCTGATTTGGAAAAAACCGGCGAACCTTTCATCGCTGTAGATACAGTAGGAGCGGGTCCCGGAGAGTTGGTTTTATATATTACGGCAAGTGAAGCTGTTATTCCCCTTCCTGTGGATATGGCCCCTGTTGATGCTTCAATTGTTGCAATTATCGATTCAATAAATGTCGAATAATTTTTGAGGAAAAATTGAGAATAACTAAACAATATACTAACAGAGAAAGTCAATCACTTGATAAATATTTACAAGAAATTGGAAAGGTTGATTTACTCACCCCGGAACAGGAAATAGAATTAGCAATAAGAATTAAAAAGGGAGAACAGATGGCTCTTGAGATGCTGACTAAAGCAAATCTGAGATTTGTAGTCAGTGTTGCCAAGCAGTATCAAAATCAGGGACTTTCACTCGGAGATCTTATTAATGAGGGAAATTTAGGACTTATAAAAGCTGCAAAAAGATTCGACGAAACAAGGGGTTTCAAGTTCATCTCCTACGCTGTATGGTGGATTCGCCAATCTATTCTTCAGGCATTAGCCGAGCAATCAAGAATAGTCCGCCTTCCGCTTAACAGGGTAGGCGCACTTAACAAGATCGGGAAAGCATACAGTAATCTTGAACAGGAATTCGAAAGAGAACCCTCACCCGGAGAGCTTGCCAATGAATTAAAGATGGACGTAAATGAAGTTGCCGATACATTAAAAATATCCGGAAGGCACGTCTCCATGGATGCTCCTTTCGCTCAGGGTGAAGATAACAGGTTGTTGGATGTGCTTCAGAATGATCAGCAACCCAAACCTGATTTTCTATTAATGAATGAATCATTAAAACAGGAAATAAGAAGAGCTTTATCCACTCTTACTGAAAGAGAAAGCGAAGTAATAAAACTTTATTTTGGACTTGAAGATGAGCACCCCCTCACCCTTGAGGAAATAGGAGAGAAATTCAATTTAACCAGAGAACGTGTCAGACAGATAAAAGAGAAAGCTATTAGAAGACTAAGACACGCTTCAAGAAGTAAAAACCTTAGATCCTATTTAGGCTAAGCAAATGAGATTTCTCTATTCCTTAGTTACAGGAATAGCTGTTTTATTTCTTCTGAACGGCTGTTCCTCAACCACTGAGTCGATACGCTATAAAAAGGATACATCTCATAAAAAAGATTCTACTGAGAGCAAGACTTTTACTAAGTCAGATTCCACCTACATTGATCAGTTTACATTCCCTGAAGATGAAGAAGAATTAGAAGATTATTCCGAAGACAATTCGAAGATTGACGTTGAGGGCGTTCTTCAGCAATTCTCTGATAAAATCTCAAAATTGGATGCCGACAAAGGAACCGTATCAGAACAAGTACTTATTGAGATTATAAAACTTCTTAAAACCCCTTACAAATACGGCGGAACGACAGAGAAAGGGATTGATTGTTCTGCATTTACCCAAAGAGTATATGCAAATGCACTTAAGGTTCAGTTGCTTAGAAGTGCAAGAGATCAATACACAATGGGAGATGAAATCAACAGCCGTGAAGATCTAAAGTTTGGTGATTTGGTCTTTTTCAATACCAGACGAAGAGTACGCCCCGGACACGTAGGTATTTACCTTGGTGATAATTTTTTTGTTCATGCAAGCACAAAGTTGGGGGTTACAGTCTCATCCCTTGAACAAGATTATTACAATAAAAGATATATGGGGGGAAGACGAATAGACGAATCCCTTCCTGAGTAATAACCTAAGCAGTGTTATACAATTTAAAATTCTTGCGGGCAAAATAGTACTCCTTAATTGCAGTTCTGATTATTGTCACCGCTGGTACTGCGAAAAGCATACCGGTAATCCCGAAGAGCTCACCTCCCCCAATAATTATTAGTATAATAAACAGAGGGTGAATATCTACATTCTTGGAGAAAACGTATGGCTGAACAAAGCCATTATCCATCGTATAAATAAAGAGTACAACTATCACTATGGCGGGAAGGGCAGAAATGTTCCCGAACTGAACAATGGAAATCAGCAATGCAGGGATACCTCCTATTATTGGACCAAGATACGGAATCAGATGCCCAATTCCGGCAATCAGTCCTAATATTATTGAGTTTTCTATTCCTATTATCCAGAAGCCGATACCGCACGCTATTCCAACAAAAGCTGCATCAATTATCCAACCTCTAACATAATGACTCAATTTATCCGTTACTCTTTTTACTACCGTGTAACTCATTTCAAAGGAGTTGTTAGGGAAAAGGGATACCAGACCTTTCAGGAGCATAAACTTATCTTTTGCAATAAAGAAAGTTGTGAATGGCAGAATCACAAGTAAAGCCACTGCTGCAAACAGGCCCGAAAAGCTTTGCCCAAGAGCATAAAATGAGCTATCAATTCCTTTTGTGATAATTAACTCAATTTTGTGATAAAGGAAACTATCAGGTAGGAATGGAAGAATTTTCTTTACTTCTTTTTCTAGTGCTGCGATATTCTCCTGTAAAGAGATATGCCTGAATGTCTGCATAAATGAGTCAAACTGAGTAGCAAGTTTCGGAATAAATGAAGCTAAAAGGAAATAAAAAAGCAAGAGGACTGATAAAAATGTCAGCAGTGTTGCGAAAAGGCGTTTGATACCTTTACTTTCGAGATATGAGATAACCGGGTCAAACAGTGTTGCCAGCAAAATTGAGATAAATACTATCCCTAGAATATAAGCAAAGAGATATGTGAAATAGGCAACTGCTGCGAGGATCAGGAAAGTTAGAAAGTACTTCCTGAATGATGTTAGTTTCATGTCCGTACTCATAGCCATATCAAACGCCTTGATTAATTATATTGATTCGACTCTTCTGATACCGGGAACTTCTCTGATTAGTGCTCTTTCAACACCTGCTCTCAGAGTCATTGTGGACATTGGACAGGAACTGCAGGCACCAACAAGTTTTACGTATACGATACCGTCTTCGGTAACATTCACCAATTCAACATCCCCGCCATCGGCTTTAAGGTACGGTCTGATCTTCTCAAGAGCATTTTTAACTTTTTCAGTCATTGTTTGCCTTTTAGATTTATTTAATTATTTCAATTGTGGGAAATTGTGAATGTGACTCATTAATATGTTCAATTTCCCTTGTTAGGGTTCTTGATATCTCTGTGAATATGCGGGCATGTTCAGAGTCAGGTTCGTTATAAATCACCGGAACACCTTTATCTCCGCCAGTTCTGATACCCTGTTCGATTGGTATTCCTCCCAGGAAAGCGCAGTTGCATTCTTCGGCAAGGTTCTTTCCACCATCAGTTCCAAATATGTTATATCTGTTTTTCGTATCGGGAGCGATAAAATAACTCATGTTTTCAACAACTCCAACAATGGGAACATTAACACGAGTAAACATATGAAGTGCTTTGCGTGCATCTGCAACAGACACTTCCTGAGGAGTGGTTACGATAACCGCACCAGTAAGGGGTATAGTCTGACAAAGAGTCAATTGAATATCACCGGTGCCAGGGGGCATATCAAAGAGAAGATAATCAAGTTCTTCCCATTCAACATCGGACATAAATTGTTTTACTGCACCACTCGCCATAGGTCCTCGCCATATTACCGGAACATTATTTTCCACTAAAAACCCTATGGACATAAGTTTAATACCATATTGTTCAACCGGAAGCATCCGAGTATCCTGTCCCACAGGAATCATTTTGGGGCGTTCACGTACTCCAAGCATAAGTGGAATGCTGGGACCATAAATATCAGCGTCAATAAGTCCTACTTTTGCACCGTCTTTTGCAAGAGCTGCTGCAATATTCACTGCAACTGTGCTCTTCCCTACTCCCCCCTTTCCGCTTGCAACAGCTATTGTATTTTTTACATATGGAAGAATATCTGAGAGATTCTTCTTTGCAGAGGTAGTTACTTTAGATTTAATTGATACAAATACTTCCGTAACATTCGGGAAGTCATTTTTAATTTTTTTAATACATTCTTCTTTAACCTTCTCATGGTTATTCGTTGGTGTTGAAAAGACCAAATCGAATCTGACAATTTCACCAACAATTTCAAGACTGGAAATCATTCCGGATGTTACCAGATCATTTTTAAGATCTGGAATTTTTACTGCGGCAAGTGATTTAAGTATATTTTCTTTGTTCAGCATTAAGAGCGCTCCTTTTGAGTTTATTTAGATTCTTTTCTTAGTATATTTAACATTTTTCTTGGTCAAATGATTCATGAGCCATTCCTGCGCGTTAATTTGTTTTTCTTCGCCGGGTGACTTTTTGAAAGAGTATTTCATTTTTTTATCAAGTTCCCTGGTTTTTATGTTGTCCTTGAAATAGATTTTCAGTACGGTGTTTATAAGTAATTCCTTAATTGATCTGTTTTCTACAGGGAAAGCTATTTCAACACGTCGGTCGAGGTTTCGCTGCATCAAGTCGGCACTTGACAGGTAAAGATCTTCGTTGCCGTTGTTATAAAAATAGAAAATCCGGCTATGTTCGAGATACCGCCCGACAATACTTGAGACAGAGATATTTTCACTAACTTTTGGAATACCGGGGACAAGACAAGATATTCCACGAATCAGAAGATCAATTTTGACTCCTGCACATGAAGCTTCGTACATAGCGGAAATGAGCATTGGATCTACCAGGGAGTTAGCTTTTATTATTATTCTTCCGACTCCACCCTGTTTTACATTTTCAATTTCCTTTATTATGGCAGTAAAAAGATTTTTTCGTAAGTTTATTGGAGCCACCCAGAGTTTGTTGAATTCTGTCTGCTTTGAGTAACCCGTAAGATAATTGAAAAGATCCGAAACATCTTCACAAATCTGTTCATTCGTTGTAAAGAGTCCGATATCCGTATAAAGTTTAGCTGTAGAAGCATTGTAATTACCGGTTGCAAGATGGACATATCTGTTTACTGCGGATGCTTCTTTACGCACAACAAGTGTCATTTTTGCATGGGTTTTAAGTCCAACAAGTCCGTATACGACGTGTGCCCCAACTTTTTCAAGTTCACGAGCCCAATAGATGTTATTTTCCTCATCGAAACGGGCTTTTAGTTCGACAAGGACGGCTACTTGTTTTCCTCGTTCGGCAGCCTCAATAAGAGATTTTACAACCGGAGAATTTGGTCCGACGCGGTAAAGTGTTTGTTTAATTGCTAGCACATCAGGATCTTTAGAAGCTTTCTTGATAAATTCAGTAACGGGAGTAAATGACTCAAATGGATGATGCAGTAGTATATCTTTACGTCTAAGAATTGTAAAAATATCTTCATCCTCTGTGAACTCTTTAGGAAGTACCGGGTAAAAAGGTTTTTCTTTTAACTGGTGAAGTGGCAAGTCATAAAGTGCCATAACGTCTTTAAGACCAAGAGGACCCTTTACAATACAAACATCTTTTTTACTTATTTCCAAGTTTTCGATAAGAGTCTCTCGCATGTATTCAGGCATGCCCTCGTTAATTTCAAGACGAACTACATTGCCAAATTTACGTTGGCGAATGTTTTCCTCGATAACCTTAAGGAGATCGTCCGCCTCATCTTCTTGAATTTCAATATCTGTATCGCGAGTAACTCGAAACCTGTGAGCTTCAATCACTTCCATTTTGGGAAATAGCAATGGTAGATTTTCCTTTATAAGATCTCCAAGCCAGATAAAACGATATATAGAATTATTTGAGGAGTTCTTTTTCCCTCCCGAAAGAATCTTGTCAATCTGAAGAAGACGCGGAAGAATACTGGGAACCTTAACACGGGCAAAATGATCCTCCCCTTTTGGGCTGCGGATTAGTACTGCAAGACTAAGACTGAGGTTTGAGATGTAAGGAAACGGGCGCCCGGGGTCAAATGCAAGCGGAGTAAGAACCGGGAATATTTCTTTTTTGAAATAGTCATTTATTTTTGCACGTTCATCATCAGTTAGTTCATTAATATCATGTATAAAAACATTGTTTGTTTTTAATTCAGGGACAACCTGATTCAGCCAGAGATTGGCAAGCTGATCAAGCATAGGCCGAACTGTTTTATCAATTTCATTCATGGTCTCAATAGGAGTAAGACCATCGATAGTTGGTTCTGAAACATAGGCTGCTATTTGCTCTTTTATTCCGGAGACACGAATCATATAGAATTCGTCAAGGTTTGAAGAAAAAATAGAGATAAACTTTACTTTTTCAAGGAGAGGAAGTGAGGGATTGAGAGCCTCTTCCAATACTCGACGGTTAAATTCTATCCAACTAAGGTCCCTGTTAAAAAAGAACTTTGGATCATCAAATTTTTTAAGGATTTCTTTATCAGACATTGCTTATGGATTAAACATTAATCAAAAATACAAAAATAATGTTTTATTTTGAATTATTAGTGGCAAATCGTACGGAATCAGAAGAAGAAATTGAATAAATGATAAAAATCAAGAATTGATTGAACGATACCTTACTTTTAGTGTTCTAAGTTCAAGAATCACAGCAGAAAGTGTATCCCTAAGATCATCCAGTGGTGAAGATAATCCATCCAGGCTTCCTGCTTTGGCAGATACTTCGATTTTCTGGGTTATATCAAAGATTTTCTGCAGTCCGAGGGTCAGGCTACTACCTTTTATTTTATGTGCAAAGAACTCAACATTTTTTACATTTTTTTCGGCAAATGCATCGATAAGTTTAGTGAGGATTTTAGGAGTATCATTAATGTAAATGTCTATTAATTCAATGAAAAAAAGAATATCTTCTTCTGAGGTAAGATCTTTAAGAAACGAGATCTTGCTCTCGTCAACATACTCAAATTTCATTTGTTGATCTTCGACCATCTCACGGATCGTTGTGCGCTCGGAAAGAATCTTGGTTCCCCATTTCTGAAGGATAGTCTGTAACTCATTTGTACGGACGGGTTTACTAAGGAAATCCTCCATACCAACTTCGAGACAGAGTTGTTTATCGCTTTCCATTGCAAATGCCGTAAGTGCAATTATGATAGGGCGGTTTTCTTTTGGTATTGTTGAAACAATTGTTGTAGTAGCTTCGAAACCATCCATCTCCGGCATATGGAGATCCATAAGAATCAAGTCATAGTTAATGTTTTTAATAGCTTCGAGAACTTCAAGACCATTAGCTACTACATCTATCCGATAACCCAGACGTTCAAGTATTTTAGAAGTTACTTTCTGGTTCACAGTGTTATCCTCTGCCAAGAGGATTTTCATCGGATATTTATTACCCAGGCGTGAATCAAGAGTTACGTGGCTTTCACTTTTACGAACATGGACTGCGGATGAAAGAAATTCAGACGCTATTGTATCGAAGAGAACAGATTGCTTGAGGGGTTTATACATGAGTTTGACAATCTTGATCTGCGTACAAAGGTTTTCTTCCACTTTTCTTCCAATTGCTGAAATGAGAATAACCGGAAGTTTCTCTTTCAGGCTAATTGCGTTAATTTTTTTTAATATACAATTGTCTCCAGACTCGCAAGGAGTAATATCGATAAGTGCGATATCGAAGCTTTGTCCATCTTTGAGCCACTGAATAGCCTCGTCTGCGGAACCTGTTTCAGATGGAAGCAATCCCCAGGATTCTGCCAGCATACGATAGACTTTACGACTAGTATAGTTCTCATCTACAATCAGCAACTTCTTTCCGATAATCTGTGGAATAGTCCCTTTATCGGGAATACGTGTAGTCAGGGGTATAGATTGAGTTTTGACAGTAAAGAAGAATGTAGAACCTTTACCGACTTCACTTTCGACCCACATTGTACCATCCATAAGAGTTGTGAGTTTTTTGCTAATAGCAAGCCCTAGTCCTGTTCCACCATATAAGCGGCTTGTGGAGCTGTCGAGTTGAGTGAAGGGTTGGAAGAGGCGATTAATTTCTTCTTTAGAGATTCCAATTCCTGTATCCTTAATGCTAAACTCGAGTTCGTAAAAATCGTTTTCCAGCTGTTTAGCCGAAACTGAAAGATATACTTCACCATTTTCAGTGAATTTAATAGCGTTATTTACAAGATTGGTGATAATCTGTTTGAGACGGGTGACGTCTCCTTTAATAGCTTTGGGAGCATCTGCAGGAATATGATAAACCAGATCGAGTTTCTTTTCGGCCGCTTTCGAAGCAAATAGATCGAGTGAAGTTTCGATTGCTTCCCGGAGGTCAAAGGGATAGTCCTCGAGGGAGAGTTTTCCGGACTCAATTTTTGAGAAATCAAGTATGTCGTTAATAATTACCAGAAGCTGTTCACCACTGGTTCTTATAGTCTCAACAAAGTCTCTTTGCTGAGGAGTGAGATTTGTGTCAAGGAGTACGCCAGTCATCCCGATAACTCCGTTCATTGGAGTTCGAATTTCGTGGCTCATGAGAGCGAAGAAGTCGTTTTTGGCTTTGGAAGCAGATTTGGCTTCAATAAGTGCTCTATCTAAGGCAGCGTTATTTTCTTTTAACTGAGAGGTGACGTCATTCCTCTCAATTATCCCACCAAGACTTGAACTGACAGCAGCTATTGCTGATTCATCGCTTTCTTTCCAGATTTTCATTTCTTTTATTGAGTCGAAGCCAAGGAATCCCCAAAATTTTCCATGACATGTAATTGGAGCCAGAAGCAGAGACTTAATATTTTTATCAATAAATGCATTTTTTGCCTTGGAATCCAAATTCAGAACATCAAATTTTGTAATGCCGCCCTGAGAAAGTCTTTCGTAGAGTTGGAGAGAATCGAAATGAGAATAAGGGATCAGAGTACTGCTAGACAAGCTTAACTGGCTGAATTGGGGGTCGGCTACCCATTCGCTTATGTTCCTGATTCCCGAATGGTTCGTCGTTTCATCTTTAATATTTTGATAAATATAAACTCTGGAAACATTTGTTGCTTCTCCAAGGAGTTTAAGGGATTTAGAGAGTGCTAACTTGAAATCACTTTCCCAAAGGAGGATCAGGTTAACTTCGGCGATGCGCTGAAGTAATGAATCACGCATTCGGATTTCTTTTTCTGCGGTTTTTCTTTCAGTAATATCCCTGAAAATACTGAGCACCAAAGGAGAACCTGAATCTGTTTTAAGAAGCGAATTTGAAACGCCTACAAATTTTAGCTTTCCGTTATGAAGATAAATTTCGGTTTCAAGTTTAGATTTAAAGGTATTGTTTTTGTAATTATTCAGATAACTTTCAAGAATTCTGGTTTTTTCAAATTCGGAATAAGCAATAGAGATGAGTTTACCTTCAAGTTTATCTTTTGGGATTTCCATCAATTCTGCATAAGCGGGGTTAATTACAAGTATTCTGCCATCTTTGTCGGTAATACGCATGCCGTCAATGGAGTTTTCCCAAACCTCCTTAAAAATCATGAGGTTTTGATTGTAAGAATCGGTTTCTGGGAGAGCCAGCGCACTCAAGATACCTGAATCAGCGGTTTTGGGTGAGGATTCTTTAATTTTCTTAAGAGTAACAAGCACAGGACGAAGGCTTGCAACCATATCAGGTTGTAATTTTTCGACAGCACAAATAAGTGTATCGAGGTCGAGAGACTCAATTAATTTTTTTATTTCCGACAGTTTGCCAGGCATAACAAATTACTATTTTATGAGAGACATTTTTTTTGTTGAAGTAAACTCACCAGCATAAATTGTGTAAAAATAAACTCCACCGGGTAAATCAGATGCATTGAAATTAACAGAATAATTTCCGGCTTTTTGGGTTTCATCAACAATTGTTAGAATTTCACTTCCTAAGATATCAAAAATTTTCAATTTCACACTACTTTCTTCCGGAATTGTATAGTTTATTGTGGTTGAAGGATTGAAAGGGTTAGGATAGTTCTGGGATAAGTTGAATGAAACAGGCTGAATATTAGTAACCAGTATTTCATTGCTGTAAGTAAAAGCCCCAGAGATGTCAACTTGTCTTAAACGATATTTGTAATCATGGGGACGCTCAAAATCCAGAACATGAGTGAATGAATATTCTTTGGGGGAATTGCTGTTTCCCGAGCCTTCAATAAATCCAATAGTTTTCCACTCGTTAAATTCAGGATTAGCTGCTTCGATAAAGAAACCGTGATTATTAGTTTCAGTAGCAGTAGCCCATTTTAAGATAACGTTTCCCTTCCCTGCTGATGCAGTGAAGGATGTGAGTTCGACAGGAAGCGGTGAATCCAGGTCGAGAGCACCTGGAGTGGCAGTAGTTTGAGAGGTTGTTCCATTCCAATCTGAGGCGGTGTTTCCTAAACCTATTCGGTAAGCTCTTTTACCAGCAGTTGTTGAAATAAAAGTCGCTCCGCTTGGTGGATCAATATTCTGGGATGCAGCATCTAAAAGAGCAAAATTTTGCCCACCATTTATAACCGGGACGGTATTATATGCTGATTGAACATAGGTTACAACATCCGGATTGAGAGTTACTCCCCAAAAAGTTTCAAATGCGGACAAGATGGAATTTCTTCCAATAACTAAAAAACCATGAGGTTGAATAATTGTACCTTCAGGTAAAGTAAAAATATCAGAAGATTCTCCAAACTGCTGGACCTTATAACCACTAACATTTTTAGGAAAACTTGTGTTATTAAATATTTCTATAAATTCATTGTTAAAGTCGGAAGCATCAGAGTATTCTGAAATAAGGAGACTCATTTCATTTTCGAAAACAGTAAGGTTGAAGTTGCCGTTTGAGCCAATGGAGGGACTATTCCCACCTGAGATATTTTGGAGAGTGAAGGTAAAGAATTTGTCACCGTCAATAATGGCGTTGTCGGTAATAGCCAAACTTACATTTTGATTTGCCGAGCTGTTTGCAGGAAATACTACAGTCTGTGTTGTGTAGTTCCCAACATTAGAGGCGTTTCCTGATGTGAGGGCAACCTGAACTGAGCAAGCAAGCGTCGGGCTGGGGTTCTGGATTGTAAGAGTAAGTGAATAGGTTCCTGCATTTTCAGAAACGGATCCGGCTGAGGTAAGGAATTGGACAATTGTGTTGGTAGCAGGAGTTCCAGCATAGGTCATATTGTTAAAGTTTATATAGTCTACATATTCGGGATGGTCAACAAAGGGATTACGGTTACCCTGAATGGACTGAATATAATCATTTCTGCTAATCTCCCAGGCATCAGGAGGATCCTGATAATGCCACTGAATAAGGCGGTTTAGGTTCTGTGGAGCTTCTCCAAGAGCCGGTAAGCGGGTATTGTTAAGCCAGTCGAAGTCCCATTGTTTACCACCAAGATCGTCATAGCGAAGCATCATATAAAGGAGAGCGCGAGCTGCGTCTCCCTTATGCAAAGGTCTTGGCTCATAAACATTCTGGTTAAGGCTATTTTTTCCATATTTTGCCTCCCCAAATGATGAAGTAACAGTAACAACAGTATCGAGAGGGTGATTGCTTCTGACACCGTTTGCGCTGTTTTGATGAGTTGGGAAAAGGTGATGCTGGTCAGCGTATTCGTTACCCGAGGTTGAGGAATACGTTGGCATCCAGCTGTGGCAGAAGGTGTGTTCGCGGCTGAAAACAGCCCACGTGAAGGTTCCGGAATAGGTGTATTCATAGTAACTATAGACGCACCTAACACCTCTTGTTCCCCCACCTTTGTCATAAGAAGCGAAGTTTGCTATATTTGTTTCATCAAAGAGGTCATAAGATACTTTTGTATAATCCTCACGAATTCTTGCCTTTAAATCATCCACAAAAGTCGGGGAGGATGTATTTATGCCTGTGTAATATGAGGGATTCTGGGAGAATACCAGAGTGTTGAGAATCAGAAAAAAGAGTGTAAATAAATTAAACCATCGTGTCTTATTATTATGCATTAGCCATCTTTATAAATTATTAGAAAATCAATTTTAAAGATAATAAATAAAAAAATGTATTTGAATGGAATTTATTGAAATGAATGGGGGGGCAGGTTTGAAATTTAGGGCACTTTTTTGTCCATGGACGAAAAAAATCAAACGAGTTTATACCGAAGGACGTCGAAGTAAGCTAAGCAGGCAATAATTATGGGGTAAAAATTCAGGTGTATTTTATGAACAAAATACACATGGATTTGTTTATGAGATTAACAATTGATATTTTTATTTTTTAAATTTTAACTAATGGATTAATATGAGCAAGTTTGAAGGTGTTGATTATTTTAATATAGACAGTCTTCTAAGCGAAGAAGAAAAAATGGTGAGAGATACGGTAAGAGAGTTCGTTTCGAATGAAATAATTCCGATTATTGAGGAACAATATCTGGCAGGTACGTTTCCGAAACAACTTATTCCAAAGATGGCGGAGCTTTCATTATTCGGATCAACTCTTCCTTCTCAATACGGGGGGGCGGAAATGAACAATGTTGCGTATGGATTGGTGATGCAAGAACTTGAACGCGGAGACAGCGGTGTAAGGAGTTTTGTGTCCGTACAGAGTGCGCTGGTTATGTATCCTATATATACCTTCGGGAATGACGAACAGAAGATGAGATGGCTACCAAAACTTGCTAAAGGTGAACTGATAGGATGTTTTGGACTTACTGAACCAGATTTTGGTTCAAATCCGGGAGGCATGATTACAAAAGCGGAGAAATGTGAAGGGGGTTATGTAATAAACGGTGCAAAGATGTGGATAACCAATGGTTCAATTGCCGATATTGCGGTGGTTTGGGCGAAACTTGAAGGAAAAGTACAAGGATTTGTACTGGAAAAAGGAATGAAAGGATTTACAGCTCCGGAGATGAAGGGAAAACATTCATTAAGGGCATCCGTGACCTCAGAACTAGTGATGGATTCTGTATTTGTGCCGGAGGATAATCTTCTTCCGAATGCAGCGGGATTAAAGAGTCCATTAATGTGCTTGAATCAGGCCAGGTACGGCATTGCGTGGGGAGTAACAGGTGCATTAATGGCATGTTATGATGCAGCACTTGAATATGCAAAAAGCAGAGTTCAATTCAGCAGAGCAATAGCAGGATATCAGTTAACTCAGATGAAACTGGTAAATATGCTAACAGAAATTACAAAGTCCCAGTTAATGAATTTGCAGCTGGGAAGATTAAAGGACAGCGGGGATTTAAGATTCCATCAGGTCAGTATGGCAAAGAGAAATAATTGTGAAACGGCGCTTCAGGGGGCAAGAGTTGCCAGAGAAATTATGGGTGCTAATGGAATTCTGGCTGAATATCCGATAATGAGACATTCAGCTAATCTGGAATCGGTAAAAACTTATGAAGGAACTCATGAAATGCATACGCTTATTATCGGTGAAGATATTACCGGAATTGCTGCATTTGATTAAAAGAGTTAGATTTGAAGGACATATTTAGCGGAGTTTGGATGAAGAAACAGAGAATTGATAAATTTGTTTATGAGGGATTAACCTTTGATGATGTTTTGTTAGTTCCCCAGAAGAGCGAGGTTTTGCCCAGGGAGACTAGTATAATGACCAGGTTGACAAGGGATATTTCGTTGAATATACCGTTTATTTCTGCTGCTATGGACACAGTGACCGAATCTGACATGGCTATTGCGATTGCAAGAGAGGGAGGAATCGGGATATTGCATAAGAATATGAGCATTGATGAGCAAAGCAATCAGGTTGACAAGGTTAAGAGGTCTGAGAGCGGGATGATTATGAAACCGGTAACGCTTAGACCAGAGCAGTCCATAGGAGATGCTATGGCTTTGATGAAGAAATTCAGCATTTCCGGAATTCCTATTATAGATGATAAGGGAAAATTATCCGGTATTTTAACAAACAGGGACCTGAGGTTTGAGCCGAATGAGACTTTACCTATTAGCGAACTTATGACAAAAGAAAATCTAATTGTTGCTCCGGTGGGGACTACTCTGGAAAAAGCTGAAAGGATTTTGCAGGATAATAAGATTGAAAAACTACCGGTTGTGGATAAAAACGGAGTTTTAAGGGGACTTATCACTTTCAAGGATATTCAAAAGAAAAAGAAACATCCAAATGCATGCAAAGACGAGCATGGGAGATTAAGAGTGGGAGCAGCTGTTGGGATCACATCTGATACTTTTGACAGAATAGAGAGTCTAATCAGATCACATGTGGATGCAATTGTGATTGATACAGCTCATGGGCACAGCATGAAAGTGATCAGAACAATTAAAGAAATTAGAAAAAAATTCAAGGATACACAGCTAATTGCCGGTAATATAGCAACTTATGAAGGTGCCCTTGAATTAATCAGATGTGGAGTGGATGCAGTAAAGGTTGGGATTGGACCAGGTTCAATTTGTACAACCAGAGTTATTGCCGGAGTGGGGGTGCCACAGATTAGTGCAATTTATGAAGCATTCAGAGCTGCCCGGAGCAAGGGAATACCAATAATTGCAGACGGAGGCATAAAACATACAGGAGATGTTGCAAAAGCAATTGCCGCGGGGGCAGATTCTGTTATGATTGGGAGCATGTTTGCCGGAGTTGAGGAGTCACCTGGTGAAAAGATACTGTTTGAGGGGAGAAGTTTCAAGGTGTACAGAGGTATGGGATCGCTTGGCGCGATGAAAATGGGAAGCAAGGACAGATACTTCCAGGACGTTGAGGATGATATTTCAAAACTGGTACCTGAAGGAATTGAGGGGAGAGTTCCGTATAAGGGGACATTATCGGAGACGATTTACCAACTAATCGGAGGATTAAGAGCTTCGATGGGATACTGCGGAGTGAAAACTATCAATGAGTTAAAAATAAATACATCTTTTGTAAAAATTACCGCCTCCGGACTGAGGGAGAGTCACCCGCACGATGTAATAATAACAAAAGAAGCACCTAATTACCACAGATAAATATATGTTCAAAGTATTAGTTATTGCATACTATTTCCCACCGGCAGGTTTGAGCGGGGTTCAAAGGACACTGAAATTTGTAAAATACTTCCCTGCCAATAACTGGAAACCTACGGTCATCACAACAGATTCTATCGGATATTTTGCCCATGATTTGACTTTGCTAGAGGATTTGCGAGGAAAAGAGATCGACATCGTTAGGGTAAAGGGGAAAGATATTAATTCCAGATTAGCAAAAAAAGGGACAGTTACTATTCCAAATGAGTTTATCCGGAAAGTTTTGAGTAAAATAAGTAGTACTATTTTCATTCCGGATAATAAGAAAAACTGGTCAAAGAAAGTTCTTAAGGTTGCTTCGGAGTTGATGAACAGAGAGCAATATGATTTGATTTTTGTAAGCGGGCCCCCTTTCTCAACAGTAAATACTGCCGTTGCTCTAAAAAAGAAATTCAAAGTACCTTTAGTTATTGATTACAGGGATTTATGGTATGGATTTCATTTTGCAACTTATCCAACACCCTATCATTCTTATAAAATTAAGAAGATGGAATACAAAGCTCTCAGAGAAGCTGATAAGGTAATTGTTATCAACAGGAGGATTAAGGAAAAGTTAATGGATTATTACAAATTCCTGACATTCAAGGATATTGTAATAATACCGCAAGGTTATGATCCGGAGGATTTAGAGAAAGCAATATCTGAAAAGAAAATGCACGATAAAATGATACTTACCTATTCAGGCTTGTTTTATGAAAATATAACTCCAAAGTATTTTTTACAGGCTTTCAGGCAATTGTTAAATGAGAGACCGGATATTGCTAACAGTGTTTTACTCTATTTTATAGGAGTAAAGAGAAAAGAGGTTCCGAAAGTAATTAAAAAGTTAAAACTTGAGAATTTTGTAAAAGAATTTGGATATATACCGCATTTGGACGCATTAAGCAAGGTTATGCTGAGTGATGTATTATGGCTGATGATTGGGGAAGGTAAAAATGCCGATACTATAAGCAGCGGAAAGTTTTTTGAATATATCGGCACAATGAAACCAGTTATCGGTTGTGTTCCGGAAGGAACATTGAAGACTAATCTGGAGGAATACGGAGCAGCTTTTATATGTGCACCGGATGATATTACTAGTATCAAGCAGAATATTATAAAAGCTTTTCAATTATATAAAAAGGGGGAACTGCCAAAGGCAAATGAAGAATATGTGCAGAAACACAGACGTGATGCCTTAACCGAAATCTTAGTTAAAGAGTTTCAATTTTTACTTAAGGAGAAGTAATGAAAGTCGCAATTATAGGAAACGGAGGGAGAGAGCATTGTATAGGTTACCGAATAAAAAGTTCTCCTGATTGCGATAGATTATATTTTATAAAAGGAAACGGGGGGACAAAAAGTATTGGGGAAAATATAGATATTGATGAGGGGAAAAGTGATGAGGTGGTGAAATTCTGCCTGGAGAATGAGGTTGAATTCGTAATTATCGGACCTGAAAAACCGCTCGTGGAAGGACTTGCAGACTTATTGCGTAATGCAGGGATTACGGTTTTTGGACCAAGTGGAAATGCAGCAAGGATTGAATCGGAAAAATCTTATGCGAAAATGATAATGAAAAAGTATGGAGTACCCACAGCAAATTACCGGGAGTTCACAAGAAGCGGGAAAAGTGAAGCAATCGATTACCTGCGTGCTATCCCCCACCCTATCGTAATCAAAGCTGATGGACTTGCTGCAGGAAAAGGAGTGATTATCTGCAAACGATTTGAAGAGAGTGAATCAGCTATTAAGGAGATATTTGAGGATAATATCTTTGGAAAAAGCGGTGACAGGATTGTTGTGGAGGAATTTCTGGAGGGCGAAGAAGCAACAATTTTTGCGATCACTGACGGAGAACGATACATAACACTCCCCGCAGCTCAGGATCATAAGCGAATTGGAGATGGAGATACGGGAAAAAATACAGGAGGTATGGGAGCCTATGCACCGGCTCCAATAATTACTGCTAATTTGCTTGAGGAAATAAAAAGTAGGATTATTGAACCAACGCTTGACGGATTAAGGAAGGAAAAGAATTCCTTTTCGGGTTGCTTATATTGCGGATTAATGATAACTAAAGAAGGTCCGAAAGTTATTGAATACAACTGCAGATTTGGAGATCCTGAAACTCAAGTGGTTCTCCCAATAATAGAGGGGGATCTGTTGAAACTGCTCTACTCATGTGCCACAGGTAAGATTGATGAAAACACAGTATGGTATGGGGGTAAGTCTGCAGTGTGCGTGGTTGCAGCATCAAAGGGATATCCGGAGAATTTTGAGCGGGGTTTTGAGATTTCAGGTCTTGAGAAACTAAATACAGACCAATATTATGTATTTCACTCGGGGACAAAATTTGAGGGAGATAAATTGATTACTAACGGGGGGAGAGTACTGGGATTAACCGCACTCCTAAAAGAGAATAATATTGCCAAAGGAATAAAATTGGCTTATAAAGGAATGGGAGAAATAAGTTTCAAAAACATTTATTACCGAAATGATATAGCACAGAAAGCCCTTAAGTAAGGAGGATCTTTGCATCTGTTCAACGTTCATTCTTATTACACACTTCTGCGGGGAACCAATTCGATAGAGAGCATTATTGAAAACTGCAGGGTAAACCAGATAAAATCCATTGCACTGACTGACACCAACTGCATGAATGGTTTAATTTTGTTCGCAAAAGCTGCACGGGAAGCAAAAATTAAACCTATTTTCGGAACTCAAATAAGCGAACCAGGCAGAGAAGATATATATGCAATTTTTCTGGCACAAAACCTTAACGGGTATGCCAAACTATGCCAGATTATAACCAACAGATCACTCGATAATAATTTTTCACTATTTCAGCTTCTGCAGCACAAACAGAATGATCTGATCATACTCACCCCTTCAAAAGAGCTCTTAGAAAAAATACCGGTTAATGAAAACCTATATGCAGAGATAAGAAGAACGGTCAGGGATAAACGGAAAACGAGAGAAACATTTGATTTCGCAAAACAACGAGGTATTCCCTGCTTGCCTTCTCATCCAGTATATTTTTCCCGAAAAGAAGATTTCGTTTTGCATAAAACCGTTTCCGCAATAAGGGAAAGAAGCACAATTCCTAATATGGCACCAGGGGATCTGGAAGAAGATATAAACTATTTTCCAAGCCGAAAGGAATATGAGAAGAACTGGAAGAGTTTTCCTGAGTTGCTGTTAAATGCTGAGAGAGTAGCCGGGAGTATTCAAGATGATATAGATCTATCAAAATACAAGTTCCCGAAATTTGAAAATGAAAAAGGAATTCCATCTGCCAGGTATTTGTCCGTGTTGGTTTTTGAAGGATTGAACAGAAAAGTCACCAATCCGGATAAGAGATATGCTGAAAGGCTTAAAATGGAACTTGAAGTGATTAATGAGATGGGGTATACGGATTATTTTCTGGTTGTTTGGGATATTATAAGAGAGACAAAACAGCGCAGGATCCTTTCACTGGGAAGAGGTTCGGCAGCAAATAGTTTAGTATCATATTGCCTGGATTTTGCTGATGTGGATCCTGTTAAGCACAATTTGTACTTTGAGCGATTCCTGAACAAAGGCAGGAGTAATCCACCGGACATTGATATAGATTTCTCGTGGAAAGAGCGGGACGAAGTAATAAAATACATTTTTGATAAGTATGGATATGATAAAGTAGCAATGATTTGCACAACTGTAACATTCAGAGCGAGATCTGCCTTCAGGGAGACAGCAAAAGCTTTTGGATTAACTGACAATGAAATAAGCAAGTACAGCAAATACATACCATGGACTTCACCGGAGAATCTGTTACGTCTTTCAGCAATGTTCCCCGAATCAAGACATCTTCATTTCGATAAGGAGCCGTTCAAAACAATTGTCGAAACAGCATCGAAGTTATCGCATTTCCCAAGACATCTTTCAATTCATCCTAGTGGAATAGTTATTTCTCCGGATAGAATAACAAATTATACAGCTTTGCAATATGCTAAAAACAAGGGTTTAGGTCTGATTGTTACACAGGTGGATATGTACAGTATGGATGATTTGGGACTGATAAAGATTGATTTACTTAGCCAGAGGTCACTGGGAGTCCTAAGAGACACCCTGGAGCAGATTTCAAAAGAAAAAGAATAGAGAAGAAAAGTCCTGAAAATGTAAGATTTTTTATTTGGTTATAATAAATTTATTTTGCAACTTTCCTTATAATTTTTTCCACGACTTGGAAAAATTCATTAATAACATATATTTGGAGGCGAGATGAAAAAAGTGTTCACTTTGTGTTTTCTCTTTATTCTTTTCGGTCACCTAAATTTATTTTCCCAGCCATTGAGCGGGGATAAGATAATCAAGGCCACCGGAGGGGATTTTGCTACACTGGGAGCTGCAATAACAGCATTAAATTCGAATGGGGCTTCCGGAACAGTTCGATTTCTTATAGACGAGGATTTAAACGAAGTCGGAACTGCGTTAGTTATAACTCGTACAGACCTAACAGCTACTAACAATGTAATAATCAAACCGAACGTTGGCAAAACACCAACAATTACAATCAATTCCTTCCCTACCAGCGGTGCACCAAATCATTCAGCGTCGCAAGGATTCACGATTGACAACGCATCATATATCACGATTGATGGTTCGAATAGTGTGGGGGGAACCACCAGAGACCTTACCATTTCAGCTAATGATGCTGCGGGATTATATTTAATTGGTGTAACTGACAATTCTGACAATATTACAATTAAGAATGTAATCTTAACCTATTCTGCTCTGGGTGCAAATTCAACAGCAATCGGTGCAGACGGATATACTGGAGTTGCCGACAATCTGGTGGTCCAGAATTGTTTAATTGGTTCACCTACTGTTGCATTCAGAAACGGACTTGCATTCTGGGGTAATGCCGCTACTACTCCTATGAATGCATATGCTTATGATAACATAATTTATACAAAAAGACGCGGAATAACCACATTCTATAATATTAAGAATGTTTATCGCGGTAATACTATTTCAATAGTAACTCCTGATGCAAATCAAGTATTCTATTCAGGCATTTATCTTACAGGTTTTCCACTGAATGATACTTCGGTTATCGAGAACAACAGAATAATCAAGTTAACCTCCAATCCTACAACTACTGCAAGATTCAGCGGTGGTATTGTTGTATACGGCAATGAGGGTGTCTTAAATATTCATAACAATTTCATTGCTGCTAACTTTACTAACTTAGCTGCAACTACAAACGAAAAAGTATATGGTATTGTTTTTGGTTCAACAGGATGGATCGGAACTGCTAACATTACTTATAATACCATTGAAATTAACTCAACTAACCAGACAGGCAGACATGCCTGCATAGGCTGGGAATTGAATTCAAGTGCTGTTCTGAACATAAAGAATAATCTGCTTGTTAACAGACACGACAACGCAGCATCCTTTGGAATTCACTGGCCAAATACTGCATCACCTACCAGTGTTCTTACAAGTAATTATAATGACATTTTCATTGTTGGTGCTGGCAATGTGGGGATGTATGGGACAAACACCTATCAGAATTTAGAAAACTGGCAATTAGGTACCACTCTGGACGCAAACAGTAAATCTAAGAACGTCCATTTCGTATCTGATACTGACCTACATCTTACCGGCACCTCGATTGGCGATGCTGATTTAACCGGTACTGCTGTCCCATATATTACCACTGACATAGACGGGGATGAAAGGCTTATCCCTTATATGGGCGCTGACGAAGCTTCCCTGCCGGGTCTCTCCGGTGTCTATTATGTAGGCGCTCCGGGAACAGGTCCGGGTGGAACCAATCCTCACTTCAATTCCTTTAAGGCTGCTTGTGATACTCTGAACCATGGCACCATAATTAACAATTGTACCTTCGTAATTACCAGCAATCTTGTTGAACCCGCTCATGTTGGATTAGGTTATAACTCAAACGGATATACAGTTAGATTCACTCCAATGGAAGGTACAGTAGATACTATATTTTTTACACAAACTACTGATAATCCCGGTGTGTCCGGTGCTTTCGTTATAGGATCACCTGATTTAACAGTGACCTCCACAACAAACTACGGCCTTGTTACAACAGAAAATCTGATTATTGACGGAAACAATGTTGTTGATACTGAAGCCCGCAACCTTGTATTCGTTACGAATACCGGAATTCACGCAAATTCTTACCCCATCAGATTAATGGGCGATGTAAACAACGTGGTTATAAAGAATATCAAAATCACTACTTTACAATCAACATCATATGGACTCGCTTTAAGCGTTCGTAATTTCAATTCAACCAATTTTGTCCCTGATAATGTTACAATCGAGAACTGTGAGATTACCAATAATTTCGGTACAACTGCTCAGGGTTTAGCAATTTCCAACAGCGGAACACCAACCGCTTTCCCAACCGGAATTGTTTTCAAGAATAATGTTATCAATGCAAAAACTCGCGGCATATTCCTCAATTATGCAGGAAATACTGATGTCTTCGGAAATGAAATAAGTGTAAACCAGAATAATACCGGATTTATGAGTTACGGCATCTGGGGATACACCATTGGCGATACATCAAACATCACAAATATCTATAACAATAAGATAATTCTTCTTGCCTCAGCAAACTCCAATACCGGAGATTATGGAGTCATAGGTATTCAGGCTGATTCAAAAGGATATTATAATGTTTATAACAACATGATTTATGGATTCAATGCACTTACCACAACCCCAAATCCAAGTGTGAAACTGATAGGATTACGCTGCACAAATGCAAACGTAAAAGCTAATTTCTACTTCAACTCGGTTTATCTGCCGAATATTGATTTGGTCCCGGGAACAGGAACAGTACTTTATGCTGGTATATATATTTCTAACGGGACTGTTGATATTAAAAACAATATCGTCGTCTCAGATGAAGCAGATTTCCCATCCTACTGTATCTACCGCGCTGGAACAAATGGCACACTTACTTCCGATTATAACGATTTCTTTGTGTCAAATGCAACTTTCGGAAATATTGGATACTTTAATACCGCCGATGCAAAAACATTTGCAGACTGGAAATTGGCAAGCGGACTTGACGCTAACAGTCTGAATGTCAATCCATTATTTGCATCCGCTACAGATCTTCATCTCCTGAACAACAGTTCCCCTGTTATCGGAAAAGGTGTGACAATACCATTATTCACAACCGATATCGACGGTGAAACAAGAGATAATCCTCCGGAAATCGGTGCAGACGAGATTCCGGGAGTTATTCCGGTAGAATTCGTTTCATTCAGCGCTGCAGTTTCTGGCAACGAAGTTCAGTTAAGCTGGAAAACTGCAACAGAAACTAACTCAGCTTACTTTGAAGTTGAGAGAAAAACTGTTAACAGCGACTGGACAAAAGTTGGTAAAGTCAATGCAGCCGGAACAACAACAAAGGCAGTATCATATGCATTTACTGACAAACAAGTTCCAAACGGACAGGTAGTTTATCGACTCCGTCAGGTTGACTTTAACGGAACATTCTCATTCTCCTCACAGGTTGAGGTATTAGTCGACGTACCGGCTACTTTTGAATTAAGCCAGAATTATCCGAATCCGTTTAATCCTTCCACCACCATCCGATATGCTTTACCTCAGGACTCAAAAGTATCGCTGGAAGTTTACACGGTTCTCGGTGAACTTGTGGCTAATCTTGTAAATGATGTTCAGCCCGCTGGAAAGTATAGCGTTGTACTAGACGGCAGCAAACTCGCTAGCGGCACATATATTTACAGGCTTGTTGCAGGAAAGACTGTAATGACAAAGAAAATGGTTCTTATTAAGTAAAAAAACAAATATCCAATTAATGAGAGTCCGCCAAAAGGCGGACTCTTTTTTTTATTTTTATAAAAATTAAAGTAATAATTTCTTTTTTATTAATAATAATTTCGATAATTTAGAACATGAGTTTTCTTAATGGTAAGCAAACTTGGACAAATACATTTATAACATTAATGGAGGTAAGATGAAAAAAGTTCTTTCTACAGTTCTACTTCTGTTTACTGCTTTGTCAATCAATCTAAATTCTCAGGCACTCAGCGGAGATAAGATTATTAAAGCAGTAGGTGGAGACTTCCCAAATCTCGAAGCAGCAATCGCTTCTCTTAACAACCTTGGTGCTTCCGGAACAGTAAGATTTCTCATCGATGAAGACCTTACTGAAACTGCTGCGAATCTGGTCATAAACCGACCCGATCTTAGCGCCTCAAATAATCTGATAATCAAACCAAATACCGGCAAAACCCCTAAAATTTCTCTCCTTGGTTTTGCTGCATCTTCAATTACCGGTACTCAGCAAGACACAGCCAGAAGACAAGCTGGTATCACGATCCTTAACACCGGTTATGTTACGATTGATGGTTCTAACGGAGCCGGTACAACTCGTGATCTCACTATCTCTAGTCTTGACCCGACAAACGGAATTAATCTAATTAACCTTTTTGGCAATTCGGATAATATCACAATTAAGAATACCATAATTAAGTGGGATTCAATCAATGCCGGTCATGCCTCTACCCGAGGGATCTACGCAAATGGTCAGTGGAGTGGTGTTGTTGATAATATACTTGTAGAAAACTGCCAGATTGGAGACGGAGCACTTGATCCATATTACGCAGTTGGTTTTACAGGTCATTCAGGAACCTCTCAGTATGCTACTCAAATTTCTGTGAAAAAATCAACCCTTTATGGTAGAATGAGACCTGTTTATTTCTATATTGTGGGTACTCCTTCCACTGTTACAGAGGTTTCCGATTGTGAAATTCATAATGTCAATCCCCCTGCAACAGGTAATGTAGTTTGGGGAACACTTTTAAATACCTATGACGGAACATTTAATTTCTTCCGCAATAAACTCAATTCCCTCAGATCTGTTAGTGCCGCAACTAACGGAGTTTACGGATTCGGTACGCTTAACGGTAAAACCACCTCATTGGTTCAGCTTTTCAATAACTTCTTTGGCGGTGATATTCAGCATACCGGAACAGGCATTCCCGCAAGTGTTGATGTTATTTCTTTCCAGGACAACGTTATTGCTAAAGTGTACAACAACACGATTGTTCTTAATGAATTCCCCAACAAAGCTAATACAAGAATGACTTGTATCAGACTTGGCGGAACCGGAAATCTTGAACTTAAGAACAATATTATCTATACACTTAAGAACAATCCGAATGTCTACGGCATAAGATATGACGGAGGCACACTCGTTTCGAACAATAATGTTTTCTATAATGTCGGAGATTCAGCAAATGTTGGCTACTGGACAACTGCACAACAAACATTAGCAGCATGGCAAACCGCTTCAACCCAGGATGCTGCCAGCAATTATAAGAACGTTACTTTCACTGGCGTTTTTGATCTCCACCTTGCCGGAGATTCCCAAACCGACATAGATCTCTATTGTCCTCCCCTTCCGGAAATAACCGTTGATATTGACGGAGATCCTAGACACCCAACTAATCCTTTCAAAGGTGCCGATGAAGGTCTTCATCCTGTCGCTCCTCTCTCCGGAACATACTATGTAGGCGCAGCCGGAACCGGTCCCGGAGGTAGCAATCCTCAATTCTCATCATTCAAGCAAGTTGTTGATACCTTAAGCAAAGGAACTATTGGCGGTGATGTAACTATATACATAACAAGCGACCTTACTGAAACTTACGCTGACGTTCAGGGAATCGGACTTGCTGTTAATCCCGAACCTTACAATATTGTATTCAAACCTTATACAGGTGTTCAGCCGGTTATCACTTTCAACTATCCTACTGACTTAAACTCAGGTCCTTCAGGTGCTTTTGTAATTGGAATGCCAAGTGCAGGAAACGTCGCCTGGGATAGTATGAGAACTACAAAGAACATCACCTTCGATGGCTCAAACACAGCTGAAGGCACAACCCGTGACCTCACTTTCCAGTGCGCTACCACAGCTCACAGAAATGCAATGCCCATTGTAATTACCGGTAATTCTTCATTTATTACATTCAAAAATTGCAAAATTTATTATAAGGCTCAGGGTGTCAGCACTTCTGGTAACTTATTTATCGGTGCAATAATGGTCCGTTCAAGGAATTATTTGGGTGTTAATTGGGTTCCAAGTGAATTAACATTCGAAAACTGCCATATAAGCTCAAACTTTGATGGTGTATTTCAGAACGCTCAGGGATACGGCACTTACCAAACCGGAACACCGGCTCCTTTAGATTTCCCTTATAACATTACCCTAAAAAACAACATTATTGAGGGAAAGAGAAGAGCAATTTCCCTATACGTTGCAGGCGATCACGATATTTTCGGAAATCAGATTCTTCTGAACCAGAATATTGCTGCTAATATCAGCAACGAAGCAGTTTATGCAGTTAACGTTGATACCGGATCAGTAGTAAATATCTACAACAATAAGATAGTTGGTGTGGGTGGAATCTCCACCGGTGCTGCTGCAACACTTAATGCAATTAGCATCGAGTCCTTCGGTACCTACAACGTTTACAACAACATGATCAACGGATTCAGTCTGACTGCAGCTAATCCTACCGTTGTTGTTAATGGCATTAAGAATACTTCGGCATCTGCAACTCTTAACTTGTACTTCAACTCATTATATATGGATAACCTCCCGGCCGCTGGCACAGGAGCTATTACATACAATGGTTTATTACTGACTAATGGTACCAACGATGTCAAAAACAACGTGGTTCTTAACGACGAAGCTGACTTCGTTAGTTACTGCATCAACAGAACAGGAACCAACGGAACATTAACATCCGACTATAATGATTTCTTCGCATCCGACGGTACAAACGGACATGTCGGTTTCTTTGATGCAGCTCCTACAAAATCGCTGATCGATTGGAAGGCTGCAAGCGGACAGGACGCTCACTCACAGAGCTATCCTCCCTTCTTTGCTTCGAATTTTGATTTGCATATAACCGAATCCTCAATTGCCTTAATTGGAAAGGGTGTCACCATTCCAGGTTTTGTCTCTGATATTGATGGCGATCTTAGAGATTTGCCTCCGGATATTGGTGCTGACGAAATCCCGGGACTTATTCCGGTTGAGTTGACCTCCTTCAAAGCAGAAGTTAACGGAAGCAGTGTTCAGTTAACATGGCAGACTGCCACCGAAACAAACTCTGCTTACTTTGAAGTCGAAAGAAAGAGCGAATTGACAAGCTGGACAGCTGTTGGTCGCGTCAATGCGGCTGGAAACACAACTTCAGCAGTCAACTATTCATTCACAGATGAGAGTGTTAAGGAAACTAAAGCAACTTACAGATTAAAACAAGTTGACTTTGACGGTTCTTTTGCATACTCAAAAGAAATTGAAGTTGATATTGATGTTCCCACAGTCTATGAACTTAGTCAGAACTATCCAAATCCGTTCAATCCTTCTACTACAATAAAATATGCTCTTCCTGAAGAAGGAAAAGTGACCCTTGAGATATACACTATGCTCGGAGAACTGGTTCGCACATTAGTTAATGACGTTCAGCCGGCAGGACGATATACAGTAACACTTGATGGAAGTAAACTTTCGAGTGGTACTTACATCTACAGGCTTGTAGCAGGCAAAAATGTGATGACAAAGAAAATGGTTCTTATTAAGTAAAAAAACAAATATCCAATTAAAGAGAGTCCGTCGAAAGGCGGACTCTTTTTTTTCCCTTTCCTCCGACACACAGGTTATTGCGCTGAACAACTTTTGAATATTCTTTGCTTCGACGGGTCGGACCACCGCAGCGGAGAATGTATTCCGCCCCGGCGGAGAATGAATGAATGTATGGGTGAATGGATGAATGGGAGTCCCATCCCGAAAGCTTTCGGGAGGGGATCAAGGGGGGTTTTATATTTTGCAGATGTCAACCAATAATTGCATAATTATTTGTAGGGGCAGACCAGTGTGGCGGAGGAGGTTTTTTTCCCCCCTTAATCCCGAAAGCTTTCGGGAGGGGATTAAGGGGGGTTTTATATTTCGCAATTGTCAATTATTTTATTACCGTTCTCCGCCGCGGCGGATTAGCTGACGGACCCCGAGCCCAAAACCACCGTGGCTTTAGCCCCATTTTACCACCCAATGTGGCAGTCCGTCGCGCAATATATATTTTCCTCTCTGTTCCTCTGTTTCTCTGTTTCTCTGTTCCTTCGTTTCTGCCTGCGGTCAGGGGGTGTGTTATTAATTTACAACTAACAATTAAACCAAATGACTTTCGACCAGGTACCAGGAACCAGGTACCAGTCACTTTTAACCATTAACCACTAACAATTAAATTCCGCGTAGCGGATAAATATCAATAGAAAAAACCGCAACCCCAAAAACGGTTCCGCGTTAGCGGATTAACTACCACCCCGGGCAGGAAATTTGAAAAGAAAAAATAATATATGGCAAAATGTTAATATATTAATGATTAAAAGAAATAAATTGGAAAATGAATAATTTTCCGGCATTGATCTGCCTGATTGAAAGGATTACTATGATTATTTTATTTTAATAATATTTTCCAAAAGAACGAGTGCGGCTTTATCCATCTTCGAGAAAGCAAACAATTTTTTACCCAAATCTTTTAACGATGCCCCGAGGTGATAAACTTCTTTATAGTCAATTATTAAAAACCTGTCGTGAGCCATGTGAAATTCTTTGATTGTCAGCACCGGATATTGAGAATTGAATTTCTGCTCGTCTAATTTTAATGCATTACTTATGTTTCTTGTAAGTATTGTTATTTCAACATTCTTTTTCTTTTTGGAAAACAATTCCAATACGGTTTCATCAATATAATTATCTATTAAAACAATTGATCTGTCGGCTTTACGGATTAATGAAGAGACTAATTTATAAGCATCAAAAATCTGTCCGCCAAGGAATATTCCATGTCTAAGCTCATTTCCTTTGCTTTGCAGTGAGTCAAAAATCTGTTCGAATTTCTTATCAGTTTCAATTTGTTTATATTCTAAGTTATCCAATCTTTGGAATATCCCAGCATTTTCAACAAGAAATCTTCTCATTGCAACGAAGGCATTAATAATTTGTATACTCATTTTTACCGCTGTCTCACTTTTAAGCACAGCGGAAAGCATTGCAACTCCCTGTTCTGTAAATGCATAAGGCAGATATTTCCGGTGTTTCCCCCTCCCCTTTTCTAAGGTCGCATTTTGCGACCTTAAAGGTTTATGAGCGGTTAAAGTATCAAATTCCTCTTTCGTAAGTTGAAACACGAATTCGGAAGGGAATCTTTCTTTATTCCGCTTTATTTGTTCATTAATACGCTTTGTTTCAACACCATAAAATTCAGCCAAATCATTATCTATAATCACCTGCGAATTCCGTATCGTGAATATCTTTTTCTGTATATTTAAATAACTACTCACCGCAATATCTTTCTTTAATTTCACTATTTTACTCATCCTTTAATCCTTTTAATGCTAATTCTTAACTTGAATTACACAAATTAATTAATATTCCGCGTAGCGGATAAATATCAAGAAATAAGCCTTTTATATAATATCTTTTAATATCTTACGTGATAATACTCTTGTGTTTTAATTAATCCCGAAGTATTCTTCGTAAAATCATGTTTTCTCATTCTTGAGTTCAAAATCAAATTTAGAAAGCTTTGATAATGGGCGAGTGGTTAAATTAATAAGATCTGAAAAAATATTCTGCTCACCGAATATTTTCAACTGATAGTTATTCCCCCCTGAAGATAATATTATACACGCTTCAAATAATAAGTCTGTAAAACTTCTATAAGTTTGAAACAACTTCGGATAGAAGGGATTTATTAAGCGAATACCCTTTCGTAATTTTAGTTCTAATTTATGATGCGACCCATCACGTCTTACTGTAGGATGATCAGGATCACATTTAGAATTGTTTATTAAGTCAAGATATAATAACGTATTTATTTCAGTATCATTAAACTCTTTAATATTGTCAGTTAGAAGAATCAAAAAAAGATCAAGACCAAACTGATACGAATTCATATTATCCTTAACTATGCCCAGGATATCATCTTTATCGAATTTTTCATAGTGCCAAATAAGAAAACCTTGAACCGGATGCCTAATAGAGCTGTTTTGATGATTCCATTCTTCCAGATAACCATTAAAATCATACATAGGAATGAAACTATTAAATACTTCAAACTGAATGAGAAAAAGCTCGAAAGGAAAAGTTAAATACCAATAATCTGATTTATAATCTTCTAATTGCCGGATCCGTTGTACAAAAATGCCCATATCGTCAATAAAGGCCTCTGAGAACAGGCTCCTCTTTTGGGCGGTTGATAAAAAAAATAGAAGATGGCCGAAATTATCAACAGCCGGATAATCAATTTTCTTCGACAGAATGCTCTCCTTAGCATATTCCCATTTTTTCTCAATTAATGAATGAAAATGGGGTAACAGCGATTCTTTTATAAAACCTGTTTCAGACATATGTTTTTTCCATTATGTAATACCCTCCCCCATCTTCCCTACTATTTCCATGGTCTTTACGCTTACTGTGCAGACGCGCTTTAGCAGGTCGAGGACGTGCTCTTTGTAATCGGCAAAACGGTAGGTGTTGAACTTCTCGGCTATGGTCGGGTCCTTTGGCTTCTTTTCCTTGTACTGGTCCAGTATCCACTCCAGTGCGCTCCTGTTACCCAGTTTATACTCCCATGCCTGTTTGGGTATCCCTTTTAATATTGTGATTTCGTCAATCTCTATTATACTGTTCAGTTTATCGGCTTTGAGTTTTGTTTTTATTTTATATTTACCGGCGTAAATCTTTTCCTCTTCCTTCACCCCCTGCGCTTCTTTCTTTTTGCGGGTGCTCTCCTCCGCCGCAGGCGGATTGGTTTTGGATACTATCACTTTAAGCGGATATGGTTCAGCTTCTTCGTAGTTTATGTGGAGGTGCATAAGCTCTTTTCCAAATGCCGTCCATTTGCGGAAGTCTTTGTAAAAAGGGATACGCGGGAATTCACGCTTCAGGTTCAGTTCGTATTTTTTGCGGTATGCGGGATTGTGAAGCACCGCATATACGTAATGGAATATATCTTCCTTTGTTATTTTTTTATCCTTGTAATGAGTGCGGAACTGATTCAATGCCCAGTCTGTAATGTTGTCGTGACGATTGCCTTCCTGGTCATAACGATATAGGGGAAGGCATTGAGTATCGCCACAAAAATGATAATCTGAAATTAAATTAGAGGAAAGATAGCGTAAGTCTTTTCCATTGGCATTGATATTAATAACTAGATTTCGGTAATTACAACCACTACCAAAGATCATAGTATTTTGTGAGGGCATTTCTATTAATTCTTTATCGAAATATAGCTGCTTTTTAATAAATGAACGATAATGACATGTTATTATATTATCCTCATCAAATTGGTAAGTTGTCCCTTTCTCTAAATCATTTTTAATAGCTCGGGTCCATTTAATTGAATAGTCTATATTATTTCTAATTACTTCTTTAGATTTTCCTTTATATCTCTTTACATCTTTGTTATAAGTATCAATTAAAAAGTTTACTTTATTAATGATATTTCTGTTATCATTGTCATAGACCCATTCATCCCGGGCGGTATTTACACCCAACGAAAAGAAAGTAAAAAGTGCTTTATTATCTATTCCCGTTTTCACATTCTTATCCGCAACCGGAATCAGTTCCTCCCAGTCATTATCCTCTGCCAGGTTTATCCAGTTGTTGGTCTTGTCGGGAGTGATTGAGTCAAAGTGAATTGTTTCAATAGGATTATTTTTCAGCCATTCAAGTTTTTCAACTCTTTTAGCTCTTATGTCACATGGGTGAATATACTCAATACGACAAGGAACTTTATCCGGAGTACCGGTTTTAACGAGAAACATTATTCCTATACCGACAGCTGCAGAAACGCCAAAAATTGTATGTTCTTCATTAAGGAAAATGCCGTCCTTACCGCTTAGTTCCCTTATATTCCCTCCCAAATCAATTATGTAAGCATAGTCAAATTCTTCACGGATACATTTCCGAAATCCGTCGAATGTCCGCGCATTAATAAATGAATTATTTGTAATCATACAAATAATCCCCTTTTTATCCACTCTGTCCATAGCCCAGCGGTAGAAGCGTGCGTACATATCATAGACTTTTGTTTTCTGGGCGGTGCTGTGTTTTATGTATGTATCTTTAATCCGTTTATCTATATGAGGGTATTCGCGGTTTTTGTTGTTCTCGTTTTCGTTGAGCTGATTTGCGTTATATGGCGGATTCCCGATTATCACCGATATTTTTTTTGAGTTTTGTCTTTTTATTCTTTCGGTGTTTTCGCTTGTTAACCCAAAGAGGTCATAAGGATTGGCATCGTGCGTAAGTCCGCTTATATTATCGAGTGTGTCCACAAAGCAGAGGTTGGGAAATTCGCAATAACGGTTCATTTTCTGCTTGTAAGTATATTCGATGTTCAGGTTGGCGATGTAATAAGGGAGTATGGCAACTTCGTTTGCGTGTATTTCGTTTTTGTATTTATGTTCAAGTTTACCGGGGGGGATAGCGTGTTCAATAATTTCGGATATAAAAGTGCCGGTGCCGGTGGCGGGGTCAAGTATTTCCACATTGTTATCCGCCATAACCTTGCCAAAGTGCTTGTGGAGAAGATAGTCTGTGCTTCTTACCATATAGCGGACTATTTCGTTTGGGGTATAGACAACCCCAAGCCTGTCCGCTGCTTTGGGATTATAGACTTTATAGAAATTTTCGTAAAGTACTTTAAGGAACTTCTGTTTTTCGTGATGGTCCGTAATGCCGGCGGCAGTTGCGTTAATCGCTTCGTAATAATGCTCAATGCTCATCAGGAGGTTACGGCGGTCTTCATAGGTGAGGAGACTTGAGATAAGTTTTTCAAGTTCGGAAGCGATGGTGTTGTGTTTATGAAAATCGGAATCGTTGAATATTTTATTGAAGATGTCGCTTGTGAGGATATGCTGAATCATCATTTCGCGGATATCCTCAACGGTAACGGAGGGATTGATTTCCTTCCTGCAGAGGAGAAGGAATTCCTCCTGAGCACGCTGGAAAGGTTTATTTTTATCGCGGGACTGAATAATCCGGTTGCGGAGTGCCTCAACAATTTTGGGGATATCGGCTTTAAATTTTTCAATTGCATCCTCGAATTCATAAACGCGGTCGCTCTTGAAGTTCATGAAGGAATAAATTATCTGATCGAGTTTGTTTGAGTCGCGTACCGGTATTCTTTTTACTTCCACCCCGCGCTGGAACAGGACAGCCTGAACGGTGTCCTCAAAGAGGATGTTTGTCAGGGGATAACCGTTTTTTATTTTGAGATTGATTTCTTCGTTAATATCGTCCTTTTCGTCTTTGCTTTCCCAGTGACCTATATCCAGTCCCCAGGCATTTTTAACCGTGCCGTCGGGATAGACTTTTTTGCCTTTGGTGCCGAGGGTTGGGACTTCGGGGATAACTTCGTAATTGAATTTGCGTGCGTAATCGTTAAGCAGCATCCAGAAATAGTTGCGGACGGATTGTTCGTTGGGGGATTTACCGAACTGAATAGCCCTGTCGAGGCTGAGGTAGTATTGATTAATCTGATCAAGAGACATTAATAAAAATCCGTAATAATTTATTTATTAAAATTAACGAATAATCGGGAGATAAAAAAGGTTTATGAAAATTATGTTCATCCGCTAACGCGGAAGCAGTTTTTGGGGAGATACGGTTTCTATTGATATTTATCCGCTACGCGGAAGAAAACAATTTTTAATGGCAAATTATGAATTATAATAACACACCCCCTCCGCCGTTCAGGCTGGTGCAATGAGTACTTTTCGTCACAATGATTGTTTTTACTTGGCGTTCCGCCGCGCAGGCTGTTGCAGTGAAAAATCTCACTCACAATATTTGTTCTTCTTTGCGTTACTTTGCGGAAAACTTTGCGTTACTTTGCGTTTAAGAGCTATTTTTCGCCTAGAATACTCCATTGCAGTTAAGAAATTCATTATGTTTACGCTGTTGTTAAGCGCTTTTCTCTCTCTGCAACACCCTGCGCGGCGGATAGCGTTTAAGAGCTGATTTTCGATTAGAATACTCCCTCGCAACTAAGAAACTTTAGAAATTTTTGCCTGAGTAAAATATTCTACATTCACTGCAACAGCCTGCGCAGTCGGATTGCGTACTTTGCGTTTAGCTTTTTAAATACCCATAAAAAAAGGAGCAGCATTTGCCACTCCTTTTCCCAAAAAATTACTCATATTACTTCGAAAATTAATGCTGAATTTCTCAACATCCCTTCCCCCGTCAACCCCCGAAAATACAAAAGATACCAAATTATTTACCCTTTTTCCCTGGGTCATACCCTCGCTCCTCCTTCGATCCTCCTTCGATCAGGCATCCCATTTAGGGCATTAATAATTACCCTGAATCCTCCCTTCCGGGCACTGTTGAATATCTCTGCACTCTCAAAAACTCCAAAGCTTTTTAATCTTTCACCTTTACGGCTATTTCATAAGCAACAACTTCTTCACTCCACTAAACTCTCCCGATTCAAGAGTATAAACATAAACTCCGCTTGATAAATTGGCTCCATTAAAATTAACCGTATAATATCCCGGTTCCTGAACCTCATTCACCAGAGTAGCAACCTCATTACCCAGTATATCATAAACCCTCAGTGTCACCTCTCCCCCGGTCTTTATAGAATACCGGATAGTAGTCGATGGATTGAAAGGATTTGGATAATTTTGCGAAAGCGAATACTCATCAGGCACCCCAATCGTCACCTCACTCTTAAGTTCGAGATAAGTAAAACTGCCGTCATAATCTACTTGCTTTAATCTATATGAATAAGTACCACTTTTCAAATCTGCATCCAGATAAGAATAATTGGATTGTGAAGCAGAAGAATTGTTTCCATCTACAAATGCGATTGTTGTCCACTCCCCTGCTGACCTTCTCTGAACCTCAAATCCCTTATTATTTGTTTCCGTAGCAGTTGACCAGGAAAGAAGAACATCATTCATATCCAGGGCGTAAGTGAAAGAAAGCAATTCTACAGGAACCGGTACATTTGCCTCATCAGCTCCCATATAAGGATATTGTGGATCTCTGGTTTGACCATCAATATCAGTTATAATTCCCGGAACAGGCATTCCAAGCAGCCCCACGTTCCCTACTGAAGCACCGGTGAGGTGCAGGTCTGTATCACTTACAAACTCAACATTCATAAAGTTCGAGTGACTCTCGTTAGGCGCAGCAGCAATTTTGTAAGTGGGTAAATCGGTAAATGATACCCCCGAAAGATGGACAATAGGATTACCGCCAACTGCCCAGTAATCATTATGGTCAAAGCTATAAAAACCATTGGCATTTGCAATGTACATTCCTGCATGAAGAACTGTACCTTCGCTGCGTTCATTGATACAGATATTATTATACCCATTAACAACAGCGGTGTCATTAGTTCCGGATTTATAAAAAGGAGCAGAAATTATGTTCCCGGCAGTACCTCCTGCAGTGTGTGTTCCGCCAATCCGGATTGTGTTATACATAATATTGCATTCATTTGGTACAGTACCTGCCAGTTGGATACCATAATATCCACTAATACTCGTACCGCTTTTTGTCATCGATATAAAATTGTTAACAATATTCTGAACACAGTTTCGGGCAGGTACAAGACTTATTGCTCTAATATTTGTAGCAGATGAGGAAGAAGTCTGAAGATCATAAATCTTATTTTTAATTATATCAATTTTCCCGAAGATCGTTGTACTTGTTTGAATACCAAAAACAAGCGTGGAACTTATACCTGCAGTCTGATATATTGTGCAACCCTGGATTGTGAAATTAGTAGTCGCTCCAAGCAACCAGACACCTGCGTACCCAAAGTTAAAAATCTCACAGTCCGTAATTACATTATCAACATTCGGATTTGCCGTGGTTCCTGATGAAGCAACACCCGAGCGCCCCCCTTCTATTTTACAATTAGTAATTGTGTTATTCGAATTACCCGAAATATTTGTTGCAGATGTGTTAAACATTAAACACCTTGGTCCGGCAGTACTTTGTGTATGGTTAACCGCGTGGACAAACATTACAGTATTATTTGTAGCACCATTTACAAAATTAATGGTATATGAGTTTGTGCCCGATGTAGCCAGATTCTCAACCTTGAAATCAACTACACTGCCAACGCCCCCGGGGCGACCGTCAAGTATTACGAAATCCGCATCATCAAAATTGATAAGCGGTGCATTAGACGGAGTAGCAACAATTGACTCCCCCGTATTGCCCGCTTTAGGACGGATTGTAATAGTCTTTGAAGGACCTGCATCAATCCTCGATGAAAAAGAGATCGGGAACACTTCCAGTGAATTGTCGTACACAGGAAGAATTTCGATTACATAGGACTGGGTCAGTGTTGCGGGGATTGCATTATATGCCGCTTGTATTGTTGAATAAGTTCCTACAAGGGCATTCGTTCCGTCTCTTAGCTCAACGGAGTTTGCTTGCGGAAGTATATCCGCTGTCAGGAAAAGAAAGAGAACAACAAGAAAAAGTGTAGCTATTTTTTTCATTTGAGCCTCTCTAATATTATATGTGAATATTTTTATAAAAACATCAAAGAAAAATTAGTATAATTATTATTAAATGTCAAGTTAAATATTTACAGAAATAAAAAAAGGAGTGGCATAACCACTCCTTTAATAATCAAAAATATATTAAATTATTTAACCAGAATCATCTTCTTCACAGAAACAAACTCCCCGGCAGATAGTTTATAGTAATAAATTCCGCTGGAAAGATTTGAAGAACTGAAAGTAACTGAATGATTTCCGGCTTGTTTAGTCTCATTCACAATTGTTGCAACTTCCCTTCCAATCACATCGAATACTTTCAGTGTAACAAAACCACTAACCGGCAACCGATAACTTATAACAGTCGTCGGGTTAAACGGATTCGGATAATTCTGTGATAAGCCGAACTCATTAGGAATAATTTCCTCTTCCTTTACACTCGTTACTCCATAAACAGTGAATTGTCCCGGCATTGAGAAATATGAAGTGGCTGAATTTTCAAGCTGTGACTTTACTCTCCAGTAGTAAGTCCCCGACCCGGATAATGAAGCATTGCTGCTGAGACTATTTATATTGGTTATTTCCGTTGCATTACTAAAGTCAGGATTTTGCGAAATCTGAAGTGTATAGCTCTGGCTTCCGCTTGGCGCAGTCGGCAGATACCACGAAATCCTTGGGTTAGCATTGTTTATGTAAGTACCGTTTGTAGGTCCTCCTACAATCGGCATAACCGGTTCTTCTTCAGCAATGGTGGTAAAAAGAGCATAAGCCGACCAGGATGAGCGCCCGGAGATGGAAACTGACCTTACTCTCCATGCATACTGTGTCCCTCCTGTAAGAGCCGGTGTGGTAAATCCTGATTGGTTAACAGGAGTCACCTGGTCATCTCCAGGCCATGGGGCGCTTGCCGGAACATACTGGAGTTCGTATGTCAGTCCGGTACTATTCTCATTCAGATACCAGTAGAGTGTCGGTGTAAGCGTATATGATACAGCATTATCTACCGGCCATGACAGAACAGGCTGTGGAGGTGTTCCGGCAGAAGGAGCAGAGTATATAGTAAATGTTTGATAAGCTGACCATCCCGATTTTATACCACCGGTTACAGACCTTACACGGTAAGCATACTGAACACCCTCCTGAAGCGGATCTGTCGTATAGTTCATAGCAGAAACCGGAGTGAAATCGATGTCTGCCGGCCATGGATCTGCCGCAGGGACACACTGAAGCTCATAAGTCAAGCCCGTGCTGTTTCCATTAACATACCAGTATAGCGTCGGTGTATTGGTATAAAGCATTGCGTTCTCCGTTGGCCAGGAGAGGATGGGCTGAAGAGGTGTAACCCCTGGAGCAGAGTATATTGTAAAAGTCTGATACGTTGACCAAGCTGATTTCTCAGTTCCAAGCACTGACCTCACGCGATATGCGTACTGAACACCCGGCTGAAGCGGATCAGTTGTAAAATTCATAGCACTAACCGGTGTGAAATCAAGGTCTGCCGGCCATGGGTCCGCCGCAGGAACACACTGAAGCTCATAAGTCAAACCCGTTCCGTCTCCATCAACATACCAGTAGAGTGCTGGTGAATTGGTATACATTAATGCGTTGTCCGTCGGCCACGTAAGAATTGGAACAAGTGGTGTGGCAGCAGGAATACCAATTATTGTGAACGTCTGATATGTTGACCAGGCTGATTTCTCAGTTCCAAGCACCGACCTTACGCGGTAAGCATACTGAACACCCGGCTGAAGCGCTACAGTTGTATAATTCATTGCAGCGACGGGAGTGAAATCAAGGTCTGCCGGCCATGGATCTGCCGCAGGAACACATTGCAACTCGTATGTTAAACCTGTACTGTTTCCATCTACATACCAGTAGAGTGTTGGTGAATTGGTATACATTAATGCATTGTCCGTTGGCCAGGATAAAATTGGAACAAGCGGTGAAGCTACAGGAACAGCAAGTATTGTGAACGTCTGATATGCTGACCAGGCTGATTTCTCTGTTCCAAGTACTGACCTTACGCGGTAAGCATACTGAACACCCGGCTGAAGCGCTGCAGTTTCATAATTCATAGCAGAAGCGGTAAAATAACTATCATCAGCCGGCCATGGATCTGCCGCTGGAACATACTGGAGTTCATATGTTAAGCCTGTGCTGTTTCCATCCACATACCAGTAGAGTGTCGGTGTGGTAGTATAAATTAATGCATTATCCGTCGGCCATGAAAGAATTGGAACCAGAGGCACATTACCTTCAGTCGATAATTTGAAACTCTCAACACCCGATATATTTTGAAGAACTCCGTTTTTGTATGCTTTCACAAACCAGTAATAGGTTGTTCCGGGTACCAAACCTCCGGCTATTGAGTGTGTTCCCGAAGGAAGGTTTGGAACTGTAATAGCTTCGGACATATTAGCATTCGGGGAGTAGAGTAGATCATAAGTCACTCCCACACTGCTTTCATTCAGGTACCAGTATAAACCAACGGGAGTCGAATAAACCTCAGCTCCGCCAACAGGCCAGCTAAGTACCGGAAGCAGTGATGCAGTCGTTGTAAACTTCCAAACCGGAGTATAATCACTCTCCCATGGAGTTGTTGGGATGTGTGAATGTACACGCCAGTAATACGTGGTATTTCCGGTAAGAAAACCTTCCGGTATTGTCATTGTTCCAATTGTCTGATTCAGAGTATGAGGAAGCGTGATAGGTGCATGACTTGCACTTCCGTATAACGGGTCTTTTGGGAAACCGTCTCCGTCAAGTTCTTTTGAAATTGCCCACCCAAATGCTGTGTAAACGTTAGTCCAGTCCAGAGTAAATTCTATCGGGACATCAACAGCATTATTGAGAGGCGCCAGCAATACAGGGGCTTCAAGTTCTGTGTGGAAAGAACGATAATCAGAATATGGTGTAGCATTTCCTTTTATCCTCCACCAGTATTCGGTATTATATGCAAGCGGAGTTGTCAGTGTAAATGTAGCAACGTCACCTGTCGTATGTGTTTGCAACCCCGTAGTGAACAGTGCATCTGTTGCTATCTGAATTGTGTAAGCGTTTGAGGATGGTACCTGAGTCCAGGTAAATGTAGAATAAACATCCCACGAGTAAATACCGGCATTTGGAAGTAGAGGTGTTGGAGGAGGATTGAAGTATTCATAAGCACCCATATCTACCGTTGTATTAAATAATCGTGGTTCACCATTAAGATCAATAGCTCCTGTCATCCAGGGGCTGTTTACACCTGCGTCTATTGCGGGGGATGTTGCTAAAAGGCGGTAATCATTAGCTCCGGCATTAACAAATTGCGGGTCTGCAGTGATATTCCCGCTGCCTGATGGAAGCGCAGGGGTTGTACAGTTATTTGAAAAAGTCTGCCCGCTTCCGGCTGTCTGCCAGTTTAATCCGTTGTTAAAATAAGAAATTGTGTTAACCATTACAGAGCTGTTTCTGCACCTGACACCGGCTCCATTAGGGGCAGTGTTACCGGTAACTGTGCAATTCTCTATTGTGCCGGCGTTCCAGATATTTATTCCTCCGCCATAGTTTCGGGATGTGTTTCCATAAACCAGGCAACCTCTTGCAGTGCCGCCGTTCAGCAATCTGATACCGCCTCCATATCCTGTGGTTGCATTCATCTCGGCCAGGTTATTTCTAATAATGCAGTTTTGCACTAATCCGGAATTATCAATGGCAATCCCTCCCCCGTCTCTCGCCACATTATTATAAATAAGACAATTTTGAACTGTACCGCCGCTGATGATATTTACTCCACCTCCAAAGTGGTTCGGACGATATCCATTTTTTATGGTAAATCCATCTATAACAGCATCAGGATGGTCTATATACAAACAACGGTCTTCATTCCGTCCGTCTATTATAGCGTTTTCATAACCATTAATACTTCTTATGGTTACTCCTTTTCTTAAATCGATATTAAGACTAGCTATAAGAATATAAGTCCCGTCATCAACAAGAATCAAATCTCCATCCACTGCGGCCCAGATGGCAGTCTGAATAGAATTTGTTGCTGTTTCAAGTGAATTATAAGGGGATATGTTACTTCCGCCTGGAGACACATAAAGTGTCTTAGCGGAGAGATTGGGAAATGCGAAAAATATCACGAGTATCAGGTATAGTATTGTCTTTTTCATGTTTGCTCCATCAATATATATTATTAAAACTTCCGGCTAATATTATGTGTAATTACTAAAAAATATTAGTCTTATCACAGTAATTTGCATTTTTAATCATTTTATCTGTTCTCCCGCTTCAGATAGCCCCTGTTATTTGATAAGCAAACAGAAATGGTAATTAATATTAACTATAATTCTGTTAAATTCAAAAGCTTTTTTTTAGACCCTTTTCTATTTACTCCTTCGGTTTGTAATATGGTCTCGAGAAGTCGTTCGGTGAAGCAACAGGGGATATTATGGACAATCTCTCGGGTCTTTTAAATTCAGAAGTAATATCCATAGTTGTTTTGCGTTCATAGGCAGGTCTTCCCTGCCCGGTTCTATTATTAGCAGCAACAAAATCAGGCTCTCTGATCGAAGGAGTCGTGCCCGGGGGAGTTTGCCGGGTTAATGGTCCGGTCATTCCGCTGAGTGAGCTAATTTGATGAGTTTGTGGTCTTTCAGGTACAGAAACTCTTTTATATTCCTGCATATATCGCTTTCTGTTCTGTCTGAATTTGAGAAATAATCTGAACAGTCCCAGTAAAATCAATACCAGGAAAAAAACGAAGATAAATGTTACTATTATACTAACTGACACTTTGAATCCCTTGGTTAAAGTTAAATGCTGAGTTAATTAACTCGTCCGAAAATACTCCCGTGCAAATTGATTGAGAGAAACTGTAGAATTAATAACCTCCAACCTTTTTGGTCTTTGATAATGCACGGTATTTGTCCCTGATGGAGAAGCTATCTCTACAGTTTGAGAGGTTGCAACAGCTGGTCTGGGTGTAACTGTAGAAAAGCCCGGTTCTGAAACTATTTGCCTGGCAGAAACAACTTTGGGAGCAGATACAGGAGAGAATTTTGTTTCGCCATCGAAACCATCATCCGAGTTGTATGTTTTCCGTTTCTTTGAAACAAAATAACTCAGGATGAGAAAAGTCACTAATAAAAAAAGTACAAATCCGGTAAATACAACCGATATATAAGCCAGGGACATTATTATTTTCTCATATTTTAATTAATAATTAAAATGTAATTAATTTGAGTCCGGCGGCATTTCTGCCGCCGGTTGGCTCAAACAAAGTTTTATTTCATCAACATCATTTTCTTTGTTACAGAGTTTGAAGGTGTGGATATTCTGTAGAAGTAAACACCACTCTGCAAGCCGGTTGCGTCGAATCTTACCTGATGAGTTCCTGCCGACATTACTTCATCTACGAGAGTAGCGACTGTTTCACCAAGTACGTTAAATACTGCCAGTTTAACCTGTTCACTGTTTTTCAGTGAGAACTGAATTACCGTTGAAGGGTTGAACGGATTAGGATAGTTCTGCGAGAGTGAAAACTCCTGCGGAACATTCTGATTGTCCTTCGTGGTTGTAGGTGCGGATACATTCTTGTAGAGTTTTCCGTCGGATGTTCCGAGATAAAGGACTGAGCTTCCTTCGGTTGCCGTTGGATTGATGAAGATTGAGCTTACGCCTAATCCCGACATACCCATGGATGACCATTGAACAGCACCTGCCGGCAGATAAAATACTCCGCCTGCCCATGAGTTGACGAATACGTTATTTCCGCCATCCACACTTATGTTGTATATGTACATATTATTCAAGCCGGTGTTGAACTGTGTAAAGGTTGAACCACCGTTTGCGGATACGAAGATACCGTTTCCGTATGTACCGGCATAGATAACGTTATTTGCATCAACTGCTATTGACCAGATAAACGGATAACCGACAATTAGATTACTCCAGCTTGCGCCGCCATTTTCTGATTTGAAGATACCGTTTCCAAATGAGCCCGCATAAATGTCCCCAGCCGCACTAACGGTTACTGAACCAATTGACATATTGGTTATTCCGTTATTAACTTCATTCCAGGTATTCCCGCCATCAACTGATTTGTGGATACCGAATCCCCAGATAGCTGCATAGAGATTTCCTGAAGCATCAATTGCAAGCGAGCGGACATCCTGATTGAAGAGGGCTGTGGGAGTCCAGGAAACACCGTTATTTGTTGTTTTGGTAACACCCGAAGAGGTAGCAACATAGATTGCTCCGTTATGTGTTACTATTGACCAGATTGATGAATGTCCTGCACCACTGTTAATGTTTGTCCAGGTATTTCCGTTGTTTGCGGAGAGATAAACTTTACCCTGGAAGGTTCCGGTTAAGATACCGCCTGCGTAGTTTGTGATTGCGCTGACAATTTCTCCGGGGACAAATGTGCCAACCTGAGTCCAGCTTGCGTTTGCAACCGGAGCTAAAGGAGTATTGATTGTTATAGTTGCTACTGAGTAATCATCCTCTGTAGAAACGCCGTTGATCGGGTTTGAATCCGGATCGGACTGATCAACACCTGTTACTTCTGCAACGTTGTGGATGGTAGGATCACCGGGGATGTTTCCATTGAAGAGCACATGGTTAAACTGTCCTATTCCGTGAAGTGATTTAGCAATCATCTGACCGCTGTGCAGACCAACTGCAAAGTTGACATCTGCGAACGGAGCTAGAACTGTCCCCTTAACCTCGATACCACTGATATGAATATTAGTAGCCTGATAGAAGTTATAGAGAACGTTGGAGATTGCCGTACCGTTAACATCAAGTCCGCCGAACCAGGTTGCGCTTGTGCCTGAAATGTTAACAAGCACTCCTGCACCGTTAGGTACGGTAATTACCATGGAGTTAGCGGCTGTCATTGTTGCACCGCTTACATTGAATACGTTCAGGAACGGATCATTACCGGTCATTGTAATTGTTCCCCACTCGAATGTGGTTGTTCCGTTTGCAGGATAGGTTGAAAGATTCGTTGAGAGTCCTTCAAGATATGCCTTTGCTGCCGGGAAGTCAATTACTGTCTCCTTGCGGATAGTTCCGTCGGGTATTGAAACCGAGTTCTTTGGCAGGTTTGTCCAGTTTCCGTAAACTACGTTACCTGAGAAGACAGAACCGTTACCAAAAGTAAGGTCCCTTCCGACAACAAGCACGTCAACTGTTCCGTGTGAATTCGGATATTTATCCGCAACGCTGTATCCGTTAAGGTTACAGTCTCTTCCGACTGCCATCTTTCCTTCCGTATCTGAGGAAGGCTGATAGAGGTCTTCGAGAATGAATACGTTCCAGCCGGTAGCCGGTCCTAAATCGACTGTTGTATTAATTAATTCGCTGTAGTCTGTTTTTACCGTTAAAGTCAGAGTTGCGCTTGCGCCTGAGGCAAGGGTACCAACTGACCAGAGACCTGTAATGTCATCATAACCACCCTGCGATGCAGCTGAGGTGATGAAGTCAAGTCCTGCGGGTATTACGTCTCTGACTTCCACATTGGTAGCAGTTGCGGGACCGTCGTTGGTTACCACAATTGTGTAAGTAATTATTTCATTATCATCAGGATTGCTCTTCGAAGCGGTTTTCTGGATCTTAAGATCTGCTTCGTAGCTATAGAACATTCCTGCATCAACATCAATTTTCTGTTCGCCCTGAGTTATCGTGAAGCATTCAGTTTTTCCGTTTGACGGATCAGCATCGGAATCAATTGCTTCGTTTGAACCCTGATTATGAAGTGTGAAGTAGTAGTCCGAAGGAAGTGTGAATTTAACATAATAACTGCCGGGGACCACACTTTCAAATTCATATTGTCCGTTAACATTTGTAGTTGCTGAGGTTACAAAAGTGTTGGAACAGGTATAGAGTTCAACCAGTACACCTGAGAGTCCGGGTTCGCCAAGGTCCTGAATGCCGTTTTTGTTGAGGTCGTTCCATACCAGGTCACCGATTTTAGAAGGTATTGGGTACATACCTGCGTCAATAGTGGTTATTCCCTGCCCCGGATTCAGAGTAAAGCAGGCTGATTTGCCGTTCAGAGGATTTGCATCGGAGTCAACTTCATCATCAGTTCCGACTTTTGCAGGGCTGAATGTATGGTCATCTGCAAGCACGAACTGAACATAATAATCACCGGCGGCGATGTTGTTGAATGTATAAATTCCGAATGCGTTGGTTGTTACCTGCGTAACGAAATTGTTATCGCAGTCATAAAGTTTTACTATAACGTTAGGAAGTCCGGCTTCTCCGGCATCCTGAATACCGTTCTGATTGTCGTCAGACCAGACTTTATCGCCGATGTAACCGAATCCAAGCACACCTGCGTCAACACTTGTGTTTACCTGTCCGCCTGCCAGATAGAATTGCGGGGTTTTTCCGGTAACCGGATCAGGATCCGAGTTAGCACCACCGCTAACGCCCTGATTATCGGCATTCTGGGTTGTAAAGTCATATTCGCCCGGAATTACGAACTCAACAGAGTAGTCACCTGCAACAATGCCTTTGAAAATGTAAGCACCGTTAGCATCTGTAGTTGTTGTGGCAACAACGTCACCGTTCGAGTTTAGTAGTTTAACTGTAATATCCTCAACACCGGGTTCTCCGGCATCCTGAATACCATTGTTGTTTCCATCCATCCATACGAAGTCGCCAATCTTTCCGTGAAGAGGAGTAATTGCGGTTAGGTTGATGGTCATTCCAACAGCCGTTGCGGTCCCGGTATTAATAACATTAACTGTGCCGGGGGTTAATGAAGCGAAGTCTTTTATAGTGGCAGAGAAAGTAACTTCATAAGAGCCGCCAACCGGAAGTGCGCTCATGTCGTCCAAAATTCTTCCCCCTTCATCAAGCGGGAAAGGAGTGCCGGATACATCGTCGGGTATTGGGGAAGTAACACCGGCTGAGTTCTTAAATGTAGTTGAATTCGGAATATAAATCAGGTTAACCGGGAAATTGTCCGTAAGCCTGATATCAGGAACGGGAGCTCTGCTTACGTTATAGATAGGAATAGTGTAAAGGATGTCATCGCCGGGGCTGATGAATCCGTCACCATCGTTGTCGTTTAATAAAGTACCGTTCTTGCCTGCATCAAAAACAGGAAGAGGGGGAACGCCTGTACCCATATCCAAACCAGGTGCTCCCTGAGTGGCAGTTGTTGGATCCTGTCCCCAGGCTGCAGCGAGTTTTACTCCGCTGGTTAGAGTGTACACAAGCAATCCGGTCTGATTTCCGGATGGATTATAAATTCTTGCTCTTTCAAGTTCTCTTAATGAGAGAGCAACATTATACTTACTTCCGAATGGATCGGTTAAGGGACCTGTTGTAGGATTAGCATCATAGTCCACATAAACGGTTACTGCATTATCTCCATTGCCGACGGGGGTAACCCAAACGGGGTTTCCGTTTTCGTTAGGATTAGTGCCGGACGTTGGGTCTCTTCCAAGTCCCAGACCTGTAAGTGTTTGAGATGTAAGAGAGCGTTCCGGAACAAGTGTATAGCCCCAGTCCCATGATCTGTTTTGTCCTAAATTGGTTGAACTGTTATTAGCATCAGTTGCAGAAAGTGCATAGAAAGGAGACCCGTCTTCTGTGAAGAACCTTCCTCCGTATCCTTCAGTCATAACCTTTTTTGCGTAACCGCCTGCAGGAACAGAGATATTAGAGGTTGAGAGTGTATTTCCGCCACTGCCTGACCTTGTTGTGAATTTTACTGTTATTCCGGAGGTTCCGGGATTGTAAAGCCATACAACAGTTGCCGAAGAACTGACAGTTGAAACAGGCTGATAGTAATTGTCTGTCCAGAGTTCGGTTGGGAATAATCTGTACCAGTTTGTTTCGTATTCTTCTCCTCTGTCGCCGGTGAAGAGCTCAACCTGAACCGGTTTTGAAGCGAGGATCCTGGCTCCGACATTAACCCCGCCATCCACTAAATAAGCCTCACCCTCGGCAAGATTAACAGTAGTTTCAAATGTTCCGTTAGCGTCCTTATCAATCTGAACTGAAGCAGCTTCCCTGCCGGCCATAATTGAAAGGCCTGTGTAATTGAATATCCTGTATGACTGTGAAACCGGAATATTCTCACCTACGGGGACAAGATACTCAGTGCCGAAGTTATCTGTATCGAATAACTCATTAGCACCTGCAAGGAGTGTATTGGGTCCGGTTGACCAGCCGGAACGTGCAACCGAGATTGTCTTGGTTGCTGCAATTTTATCACGTCCGTCGAAGTCAATTCCTAGGAGATTTGTGGTAGTTACAGGGTTGTTAAGGAGAATTACAGTACCTGCATTTATAAGATCGGTGGGAACTCCCGGAGGGGCACCGTTTGCAGTATTGCCGTCTCCCCAGATCTGAGTACCACCAAGATTAGATGGACTGTAGATATTATGAGGATTGGAAATATCAGAATCATATCCGTTTTCCCATTGGTCAAAATAGATAATTGTATGGTTAGCAATAGCCGAAATAGAGATATAGGACTGTATTGGGTTTGAGGGATATGTCCCCTGACCTGCAGTTATTGTACGCATATAAGTCAATATCTGGTTTTCGGGGAATGGGAGATAAAAGTATTGAACAGGAACAGGGTTTGGTGTCTGTGCCAGCAGCATCTGAGGCGGAAAACCGCCAAGTAAAATGTAGCCCGCTATGAGTAGGAACAGGAAGCGTCCAATTCTGGGTTGCATTTTTGTCATATTTTTTCCTAAGATTTATTAATTTTTTATTAAAGAACACACGTTGAATAGAGGTATTTTTTGAATGCTTTTAACATTAATCAAGAAAATGTTATGGCAATCACAACTTTTAAAAGCAATAATTGTACCAACGAGAAAGGGCTGAATTCTGTAAATTTTTAAGGGGATAAATACGTGCCCTAATAATAATTGTCTCATTTTGAAACAAATTAATCTCATAGTCTCATTTTGAGACAAAAGGGATTTTGGTGTTGATTTTTGTAGAGAATTGGTCCGATGCTGTCGAATGAAAGGAAGTATTTTTCCATCAAGGGGATTATGAACCCGAGATGGTAATATTACTTGGGGAGTTCTTTAAAATATTACTTATTTCAGATGAGTTTTAATGTCTTTAATTAATTGAGAAATTGGCCGGACATAATCTTTTAACCCGACGTGTTTGCTTGCATTCTTAAGTCGCCTACTGCTATCAGGTAAATAAAAAATATGTCTGTGAATACCCAGAGAAGTTAACTTATCATCTGATAAATCTTCATCAAATGTAACGATGTGATAAATGTATTTGATTTTATACTTACTGAGGATAGTTGCTTCGGCGGATGATACTTGTTTCCATCGTTCCCGAATAGTTCTTTTACAAGAGATGCCAATAAGCCACCCATCTTTTGTCTTGATCCAATTATCAACTTCTATATCAGCTTGAAAATGATTCGGAACTTCAGATCTTTTAATATTATAATATTCTAAAATAAAGTCAGTAACGCTTTCCAAACTGGTTCCGGCTCGTTTTTTTCTTTTCTGTGCTGCCCTTCTTTCGAATTCTTGCGTAAAAGCTGTTAAGATAATATCTCTGTCTGCTTCTTTCACTGAGGGGTCTTTTGATAACAAAACCCTGAGAGTGGCAAAAGCTCTGACTATTTCAGTTCGCTCTGCAGTCAAACAACCTTTCACACCTAAATCGTCCCAAAAAGAAATTACCGTTGCTAATCCTTTTTCCCCTTGAATATCAAGATATGATTTTGCAATGTTCAGAGTGTATTCTTTGTCAGTACTCGGAATGTTAGCAATCGCCCTTTGCAGCGGAATCATAATATTTTCGCAGGTCAGGATAAATATTTCCATGTCTTCCGGTAATAAAATTTCCTTATCTAACTCCGCTAATAGCAACTGGACACGTTGCCTTCTTGTATTAGTTTTACTGTAACGATTTTCGATAATATTACGCAAAGTCTGTTTCTGTAAACTCAACGTATCTTTTCCCTTGCTCTCCTTCACGACAAGCCGCAGACTGCTTGCTAACGTGGATAACAGTTTGGGTTCTTTTCCAATGGCAACATATTTGTCATTATTTATTAAGATTCTGGAGAACCAATAAACATTGTTCCATCTGTTTTGAATTTCTTTTATTATCTCTGTGGGTTTCATACTTTAACTGCTTTTTGTTCAAAATTCAACTTCCCCTGCATTTGATAATTCTTTATTCGTTTTTCAGCGAGCTCTGTGTACTCTGGTGATAGTTCTATTCCAAGATAATTCCTATTATTCATTAAAGCTGCAATTGCGGTTGTTCCAGAACCTATAAAGGGATCAAATATAATTTGAGCATAAGTTGAGGATATTATCCTACTAATTAGTGCTACCGGAAATGGCGCGGGATGGGCATTATTCATTTCTTGCTTAAACTCCCAAACATCTCCAAATGCATTTGATTTGGGAATTAGCTTAAAATTTGGTTTAGCAATCAGATAAATAACTTCATAAGTCGGTAAAAAATAACCAGGATTAAAATTAATTCCTCCTTTACGCTTCCAGATGATTATCTGACGAACGGGAAAACCGGATACTATATCTTGTCTGTCTTGCAGTAAACCGTCTTGTACCCTCCATTTATGGTTGTAAAATATCGCTCCATTTTCCGGAATAAGCCTTAACATTTCTGTTAAACATTCTCTCTGCCATTTAACATACTCTTCATGAGGCATACAATCATTGTGATGACTATACCCGTTTACTAATTCAGCATTTTTCCATTTACCGCCTCTTCCATCTTTCATTCCGTTACCGGTAGAATTCTTTAAATTATATGGTGGGGATGTCACAACAAGATCAACACATCCATCAGGCAGTTTATTCATTACATCCAGACAGTCGCCCAGAATTATTTTATTTAATTCAGGTTTCATTTTATATAAACAAAAAGTATTTCTAAAATCAGAGTGTAATTTAGCTAAAAAATACTATATAATCAGTTTCTTTGCAGAAATATGCAGCAAATACATTCGAAAGGTAAAAAATTTAATGTACAGTAAAAATACAAAATTTGTTCTTATTATAGCTAGTCAATCCCTTACCGCCTGAACAAAATCCCCTCGATTGTGTCGTAAGAGAGGAAGTATTTTTCGGAAAGGATGAATTTGGCATCCATGGCATTGTGAAATTTGCGGAGGTTTTGGTACTCCCCTTTTATCTTAAGGTTGCGGAGACGCGTTTCGTTGAGGAGATGCCGCTCCTTCAGATGCTGAGTTACGGGATGCTGAAGGAGTTTGTATAAATCCAAATCGGGATCGGAGTCAGAGAATATGTCCGGATCGTCAGATAACATAGTTTACCTCCTTTGGAATTTCAGCCACTTTCCAGACTTTGCGCGGGGTTCCGTTTATGCGTTTCGATTCCCGCACGAAGTTGTGTTTGCCCAGCGCCCTGCTTATGTTACTGATGGTTGACTGACGTAAAGCATGGTTGGGGGTATCGGAGAAAAGGATTTCGCTTATTTCAGTGGTGGATAAGTATTTTGCGTTCATGTCGGTTGCCTCAGCAGGTTTGAAGTGCTTAATCAGTTTTTCTTCTTCCGCTGTGGTGGTTTCGAAAAGCTGATTGTTCTCGGTTATCTGAAGTGATTCCTCATAGTTAAAATAGCTCTTCTCCCCTTTTTTATAGAGGTGATAAAGCTGGGCGAAGACTTTATCCATATCAATATTGTGTCTGAAATCGGTTTTGACTGCGTGGACGACAAGGAAGCGCCTGGTGCCGGTGCTGTCGTCAAGGAATTCAAGCGGATTGAGTGAGCCTGCAAAGCTGGAGCGTTTTATGTATGTCATCTCAATTCTGCCGTAAGGGGGGCGGATTTTGGTGTATGACTCGGTAATTAAGGATTTGAGGGCAAAGAGTTTCTTTCCTTTGTAGGCAATCATTTCGTCAAGATTTACTATAAAGTTCCGGTAAATAATCAGGCGGGAGTCTTTATTTTCGGGATCAAGTTCGCCAAGGTAGTAGTAGTCTTTCAGGCTCTTCGGCACCAGACGCGAAATCCATGTGGTTTTGCCGATTCCCTGAGTCCCCTGCAGTATCAGTACCGTCTGGTTTACGCTTGCGGGATTAAGTGCGCAGGAGACGGAGCCAAGGAGCCAGGTCGTTAGGTATTTTTTCCAGAGTTCCTCTTTTCCCTCCTCCACGGTTACAGTTTCGGCGAGCTGCGAAAGATAATCCGTGCCGTCCCACTCCGGCAGGGTGGTAAAGTAGTCGTAAAGCGGGTCAATTATTTTGGAGACTGAGTTGATAATTATTTTGAGATCCTGGTTCTGTATTTTAATATCCTCCTTACCCCTGAGGCGAAAAAGGATTTTGTCATATTCGGTTTCGCTTAGTTCCGTAAAGGTGTCATCGTTTCTTTTCTTAAACCAGGTGCGCTCCGAGAGTGTGTCCCTTCTGAATTCGTAAAATGAAATCAGGTATTCGGCTGCTAAGGTTATATGGTTAAATACAATCTTTTGTTGTTTGTGATTCCATCCGTAGCGATGAGCAATAAAGAAGAGGGTGCCGAGAGAAATCTGTCCGTTGAAACTCTGGGCAAAGCTGTTGAAGTCTTTCTTCAGTTTTGCCTCGGTATCCCTTGGATAGCGGGGATTGTTTTTGCAGATATCGAGGAAAACCTTCTTTCCCTTATCACCAAAGGGGGCCAGGGAAAGACCGATGCGCATATAGTCGGAATAGTTATTTATTTTACCTTTAAGAAATGTTGCTATTTCGGCTAATGTGTTTTCTTCCTTCTGGGAGAGTTTTTTAGTGCCCCTCTTTTTTCCGGGTGTGGAATGGGGTTCAGTTTCAGCTGCAGAATCCGGAGGGGGCTGTTCCGGTTTGAAAATAACATTCAAAAGACGAATAAGAATTCCTTCGCGTACTTCTGCCGGAGGGCGCAGGGGCATTTCTCCCTCGCGGAGGTTGAGGAAGCTATAACTGCCCCCGGATGGATGAGCGCTGAAGGGAAGGAGTGTGTAGCAGTTTGAGTGGCGGTACTCAATATGGTCACACTCCCCTTCTTTTATGGGATTGAGGGTATAAAAAGCTTTTTTACCCCCCAAGAGTCTGAAGAATGTTTCACCGGGGTCTGCAAAAAACCAGATATGGTAACCGTTCCCGCTGCCGCTTTTCACTACCCACTCGTAATGCTGAGGGAGTCCGAGAATTCTGAGTGTCTCGGTTATGATGGCTGTGCCGGATGCTTTGTCAAAATCAAGGCAGCGGAGGTTATTGAAACCGGAGAGTGCGGCGATGCCGTTATGACGCTGCCATTGCCACGTCTGAATTATTTCCGGAGTTGTTTCTGTTTGCTGCCACTCCTTCCAGTTGCCGGCTACTTTGTCGGAAACGGGGATAATGTTAAAGTTATATTTGGTTTTGTATTCAAGCGCAATATTTTTAAGATTGTTCATTTCTTTACCTTTTCAATAAATCTGATGCACAATTATAATTAATAAAAAGAAGGTTGCGGTTAGTCAAAGAGGTGTTTTAGTAAGGAATAATATTAGTATTTTCCGGGGGAAAGTTTGTGCTTTGAGAAAAAGTTTGCCCGATAGTTTGTGGTTTGAGCAAAAGTCAGTGGAAAGGTTTGTTAATTGGGGAAAAAGTTAGTGAAAAGGTTTGTAATAAGGGGGATTTCAGGAAGATGGGCTTAGTTAATTTTTTTATTGCCGTTGCTGCCGGAGAGTGTGGTTTTTATTTCGTCAACAAGTATATCAAGAAACGGAATGTTCTTACACCCCTTCTGGTACTGCGCATTTGCCGAGGAAGTGTTTATCGGGAAACCTTTGCGGTCAAGAAAACAATCCTCCAGTGTTATCCAGATTCGCTTTGTCGGCTTGATAATCTTTTTATCTGCAAAGGTGTGGATAAGGTAGTAAAGGTCTGCGTTGCTTTTTGTCCATTGTATCTTTACTCTGGGGGAGGTGGTGATGGGTTTATCGAAAAAATTGAGGAAGTTAGTGGAGAAGCCATCCAGAGAGACTGAAATTAATCCCCTGTTGTGAAGCGAGGAATGGATGACTGAGGCGGAGGAGCCATCATCCATAAGAGAGAAGTATTTCAGTCCCGTGTTTGCAAGGGGTTCTGCCGGGGGATTCAGGAGACGAGTGAAGTTATCCCCGGATGGAAGACAGAATTCAGGAAAAGCCGGCGAATCGGAACCGAAAGCATTTATATTGGCAGGGATATGAAGTGATTTCAGCTGATCGGCTGTGCGGTAAAGATTGGATTCGTATATTTTGAACTCTGACCAGATTTTATTATCACCGAGGGACATAAGATGCGAGTATGTATCAGGATCGGTGGGGTCAATGCGGGAGGTATTCATTTTTGTTTTGTGCATCTGAGGCGAAGGCTTTCCCCCGGCAAGACATTTATTGTACAAAAGATTGACAATCTCATAACGCAGCCGATAGACTGCGGCAAGCTGATGAGTAAAGGGCTTTTCGAGCAAATCTGAAATGATATTTTTCAGACTGCTAAGGTTACCGCTCCCTTCATCCGGCTTCCGGACTGATTTTGAATCTGTACGGTTCTCTCCGGTAGTACGCCTGGTTTTTTTTCCCATCTGTTAAGTTTTGTTATATTAAAAGGAATTTGAAATATGTTATCTCATTGTAAACCCTGCCTGAATTTATATATATGTTTAACAATACTAAAGGAATTATTCACTTACTTCACCGGCGTCAGAGTCAGGCATCTGATTCTCCGGCAAATCCTGATTTTCATTTTCCTGAGTTTCGGTATCAGGTTCACTTTGTGAACTGATATTCTTCTTTTTTTCAACAGCTTTTAACTTTGTGGGATAGAATTCCCTCAAGCCAAAATAAGTAACGTTCCCTTTTTTTAGAGTAACGATTAAATTGCTGTTTTTAGCCAGAGTGATGGCAAGACTCCGGAGCTGATTATCCTTCCAGTCGGTTGGGAATTCAAAGCCCCCCTCAGTCAGCTTAGCCTCAATTTCTTTTGCGGTCATCGCAAAGCCTTTCATCTGGAGGATTTTCCGTACGGAGGCTGCAAAAGGCTGACCAAAAAATTCATCGGGGCGAATAGTATGGGTGAAGAAGGCTGGGGTGCTTTCCTCATCTGTGAATTTTGGGGCTGCCTTCATCGCTATGCAGACCTGATTAACGGCTTTTTTAAGCTGCGATAATTCGGTTTGCTTAGCTTCAATCTGCTTAAGTAAAGGGGCTATTACCTGCTCTATATCAATCATATAAATTTCCTTCCTGTAATAATTTTTTTTTATGATGACTAAAATAATACTTTAGGAAACACTTTCCTAATTTTTTTTACAGATTATTTTTCTTTTGTTTTTTGCGCTGTTTCGCACTATTTCTGCTTTCTAATCTGTGTTACATTTGCAATACATATAATTTAATATAATTTTATATAATATTACTTAATTTATTATAATTTTTTTATATGCCATTTTTATGTACATAATTACGGCATTTAATTTGCATATGTTATTAAGGGGGGAACATTGCCGGTTTTGTGCGGATTTTTCACGGATCTGAGTGTAGTAGGGTGTAGTAGCGTAGTAGGGTAGTAGCCCGAAATATATATAAATATATTATTATTATTATTATTAATATGTATTTATGTTACTACACCGACTACATTACTACAAATGGCGATTATAGCTCATTTTTCAATGTTTTTGTAGTAAGGCACTCCCCACCCGGACCTACTACAGTTACTACAAAATCCAATCCCCCATCGTTCCTCCTTCGATTCTCCCTCGATTCTATAAACATCACCTTGAAATTTAGATTAAGTATAACCCCAAAAAGATACTTCAAAAAAGCAAAATAATTACAAAATAAGGCAAATTCCAGGGCATTTCAGGGGTGTTTGCGGGGTAATTTCCCTTAATTAGGGGTGTTTTCCCCTCCCGAAAGCTCTCGGGAGAGGGAAGGTTTTGAATTCCCTCTCAAGAAAGGATTTTTGTGCTGCGTCCTGCTTATCTACTCCCCTGTCAGACTCTTCTCTACCTCTTCATAATATTTATCAATTTCCTTTTGCAACTCTATGGTTTTGGAAAGGGAGGAAATTATCCACAAATAAGAAGTTAAATCGTCCATATTGAATGCCCTGCCTTTTCGCTCCTTAAGCCATTTCTCACAAATTGGGTAACCACCAATTTTGTATTCCCATATTTCTTTTTTTACTCCGGTAAAATACTGCTGTTTGTTAATCCAAATTTTCTCATCTTCATAATATATTTTCTCAATTTTGTCTGTGCCGGGAATAGGATATCTTGCCACACCACGTTTGAGTGCAGGTGATTTCAACAAATGAAATTCCGCCAATTGCTTCCCTAGTCTCCCAATTTTAACAAATAACTCATAGCTCTTAGTGAATGGTATTCTGGGAAAGTCTGTTTTAAGAAACTCTAAATATTTTGTTCTATAAGTATTACTAAACAGTACACCATAGATATAATAAAAAATATCTTCAGGTGTTACCTTCCTTTTGAACCTACCCTTCAGTTCTTCGATTAGTTCCGGTTTTATATTTGGTTTAGGAACCTTATACTCAACCTCAGGTTCAAAAATCATCATCTGGATATGAGACGATTTTCTTTTTTCTGTTTTTTCGGGATATAAATAGAGAGGGAAAACCAGTTCTCCACCTCTTCGGTACAAATTCAAATCAACTAATCTTTCAGAAAGAAAAACAATATTATAGTTATTTGAACCAATAACAGAAAATTGTCTGCCAACACAAATGGCTAAGTTCTTTTGCAACATGTGTTGCATAACCTCTCTCCGAGCTCTCTCAATCATATCGTCTTGGTAGAGTATCCAACGTTCATCGAACGGGCGGTAGAGTATTTTTGTTATCTTATCTTTCCAGTCTTGATCTTTTCTTAATTTTTCACGCTGCTCTTTTATTTTCCAGCTTTGGTTTTCGGCTAAATTATATGTTATTTTAATGGTCTCATCATCAATGCCGGAATCTCTGAATTGCCTTATCCTTTGCTCAAGTTTCTTTCTATCGAAATCAATTACAAAGTTATCTCTGGACGTGACAATGCCCACACTGTTAACAGGAAAGATGTCGGTAATTTTCATGAATGAGTAATAATGCTTCGCGAGTTCGTTATCTGTTTGTATGAAGAGATAGAAATCGGGATGGGGAACAACCTTTTCCCACTTTACTTTTCTAAAACTATGTTTATTCAGCCAGCTGTATTTTTCCTCGCGCAGTCCAAATATTTCATGACGGGCAACTAACTTCTTCCTCCCCTCCTTATATTTAAGAAAGAAAGCAATAGCAACTCCCTGTTGAATGTCAAATACATTCTCGTCTTTGCCCCCGTCAGGGGTTTTCTCTTTCTTCAGACTGTTTCCATGCATGTCAAGAATATAAATCTCATCAAAGCTTGTCATCAATGACTGACGCATCCCCCTGAATGTGGGATTGTCAAGATAGCTGTGATTTGTGATAAATCCCAGAATTCCCTCTCCTGCCTGGTCAATCTTCCACTGTGCGAAACGGATAAACTTAACATAATCGTCCTGAAGCCATTTAGTATTTCTTTCTCCAAGCGGTTTTCCGTCAACCTTGTAATATTCTTTTATTTCATTAGAAATCCATTCGCCGGTATTGGATGAGTGCCCTGAATAAGGGGGATTCCCCAACACCACGAGTATTGGAGCTTCCTTCTTGACCTTACCCGCTTCATGGCTCTCGTGGGAAAGGGAAGACATTCCGGGGAATTTCGACTCTTGCAATTCCTCCATGTCAAGAGTGTTCGTGAGATAATATTTGATTCTTTCATCATCTTCCATTTGATAGCCAAGTTCTTCAAGAAGGAACGACATTTTCATATGTCCTATCGCATAAGGCGCCATCATGAGTTCAAAAGAATAGAAGTTTTGAATAATGTGTCCCTTTATTAATTTTTGAACAACTCCTGCACCATATTTTTTGCTGTAATCATTAACCGCTGTTTCAATTGCTTTAGCAAGGAAGCCGAGAGTGCCACCTGCGGGGTCTAATAGGGTTACCCCATTATCTGCGAGTCCGTCGGGTTTGTTAAATTTATCCTCAAGAATTTCGTGAAGCGAGCGGACGATAAATGAAACAACCGGCTCGGGAGTATAATAAACGCCTCTCTTTTCGCGGGTGGCGGGGTCATAGACGGAAAGGAATGTTTCGTAAAAATGGAGTACGGGGTCACTCCCCTTCCCTTCGTGATAATACTGGTCAAGAATTTTTTTAGCATCGGCAACCAGCAGAACTTCGGCAATGTCGTCTATAATAATTTCCATCTGTAAAGGAATATCTTCAAGGGAAATATACTTAAATATATCCCTGAGTATCCCAATAGATTTTGGGATAAAAGAGTAAGCTAATTTTCTGCTAAACTCATCCTTTGCTCTAAGGCGGGCAGCAAATAAACCATAGGTAATAGTTTGGGAGTAGAGATCAGCAAATTCCTCCTCGCTAATCCCCGCTATCAGAAACTCCTTAAAAACTTCATAGAAACCGATTATTGATTTATTATTTGACTTCAACTCCTCAGCTACAATTTCATCTTTCAGGAATTTAGTTCTTTTGGCAAGCTCAGTGGCAAGGGTTTTGGCAGAGAAAGTTTTAGGGAGAGAGAAGTCTAAAAATCTGTCGAGAAGTTCAAATAATTTATCCTCATTCTCAAGGGGTGGCAGAGTGGAGAGTTTTTTAATAACAAAGGGTCTGGTAACAGAGACCTTATCAATCATTTCACCCTGGCGATAGAGCCGGAACTCAGTAAAATTAGTGAGAATAACATTAGGAAAAGTAGAAAGGTAGCGGGTAATCTGCTCTGTGTCTTCAATACGGTCAAGGTCTGTAGCCAGGTCTTTAGCCTCGATGTAGCCGGTGATGCGCTGGGAGCCGTCCCAGATACGAAAGTCGGGATTCCCCGCTTCGGTTTTTTTGGGGAGGACGGTGATGTCAATTTTTTTATTCCTTTTTTTTTGGGAGTAGCCGGAAAGAAATGATTTGAGGACGTGGTAGTAGGATTCCTCGCGGGCATCCCCCTTGTGGAAGGTATTAAAGATGTTCTCCAGGTAGATTTTGGTCATAGAAAATTACTCGCGCTGAGGTTAAAAAATAATACTATTCAAACTTAATGTATTTTGTGGAATTATGCAATTGTAAAGATAAGATGAAAGGCAAATGTTCCAAAACGTCTGAAAATGAAAAATGTATGACTGTTTAGTCGAAGGTCGTTAATAGTCATTTTTAGTTTTTATCCCCCACTACAAAGCAATTGTGAGCAGAAAGGAATTCTTTTGAGATTCCAGGTTTGTTATGAGGACTGTACGAAAATATACAGTATTAACAGCCGGTGTTTATTTTATAATTGTATTGTCAATTTTTATTAACTAAACAAAGAAAGGTAAAAAAATGGCAATACTAATTGGCAGCGTGCTGGGAAATTTCAGAGGGAAACTCGGAAACCTGGCAGCAAGAATAATCGAGGGAAGGACGATATTTGCAGCCCGTCCTTCATCTTATGATGACCCTATGACTCCTGAACAGATTGAGTACAGAAGTAAACTGGGTACGGCTGCAAAGTTTTCCAGCGGTATAAATAATGTGCTTACATTAAGAAAGCTCTGGAAAAAGATGCGTCCTCCTTTAATGAGCGCATTTTCTTATATGGTTCAGCAGAATGTAAAGCTCGTTGGAACGGAGGCACCCACCGCTGATTGCATCACTTCACCACCGAATGGTTTCCTCTATTCATCAGCCGACCTTACGGTAGCGGAAGCAAATGTGACGGCAACCATTCCCGCACTGGACACGTTCATTTCCCTGCCTCCTGAGGCAAGCGGGGTAAAGTTTGCGGGAGTAATTTCCTATGGTGACCCCATAAATGAGGGGATGGAGGAGTTTGTAGTGACACCGATTGAGAAGGAAGTTGAAGGCTACAATTTCTCTGCTCAATACAGTCTGACAATCCCCTTGTCGTCCGTGCAGGTTAATCTGGCAACGCTATACCAGAGAAAGACTGTCTATCTGGGACTTATAGTGACAGATGAAGGCGGGTCTGAGGTGATAGCACACAGTGACAGCATCTCTGCAGTAGTTTAGGATAACGGGAGTATGAGCTCTGCAGAGTAATGCTCCGGAGAGCTGATATTCCCTTCCGGTTCTTTCCCCCGATACTGACGCGTGGTACCGGGGGAAATTATTTGAGTTTTTTTCTATAAAAAAGTGTGTGTTCGGAATTATCGTGATATTTATATGCGAAGACCAAAATGGAAAATTTCCGGGGTCAAAAAAATTAAACAATTTATCTTAAGATATGAAAGGAAAAAAATGAAAGAGACATTATTTAAATCAGGGACTCTGATTTTTGTATTAATAATAATATTGATTTGCAGTGCGAAATTAAACGGACAAAGCGAGGAGGTCGGGAGAATAATTTCCGGGCAGGAAGCTGATTCACTGTTCGGAGAGGTGCTATACTCCGATACAATTTCGACGGATAAGCTTGTTTCGTTGTTGGCAGATACAGAAAAATTTGTTATGTTTCAGTTGATAAAAGGGAAAGTTTATATACTGGGAGATAACCGTAATCCACTTTTTCCTAATAATTACATACCGGGTGAAAATATCCTTTTTCATCTGTTCAGCAAAACAAAAGTCGGGGAGTTAATTCTATCCGGTTCCTCACTCTTGACGATTATTGAGAAACGAAGAAGAGTTTTATCTGTGACAAATGGCGACAAGACGCTTGAGTATAGCTATCCGTGTCCTCCATTCTGTTCACCATAGTGATTACTGAAAAATTATAAAGATGATCCGTTCTTACGGGAGGGATCACTGTAAAAATACAAAATAGAAATTTAATTTATGCAATCTTTACCGCTAATACTTTTCATATCATTAAACACCATTGTGTGGCTGCTTACCCTGCTAAAGCAGTACAGGACGGAGTACTTTTATTTTTTTGTACTATTAAATGTTATGGATATTGTTACACTGGCAGGATGGATGTCGTTCGATTTTTCATCAAATGTAATTATGTTTTTTATCACGACACTGATTTTGTTATCCATACTGCCCAATATCTACAAAAATGCAAAGAGAAGACACATTTACGTCGCAGCCGCGCTGCTGATTACAGCGGTTTTTCATTTTTTTGACCTGAGCCATACAACGCTATGGGGAATAATGATATTGTGTGTAGTGATAATTTTGATAATAACCAGAAGGATTATCGTAACTTCAACGTATCAGGGCATCCTGAACCTGATGCACCTGCTGCTGCTCTTTTATTATTTAACAGTTGTGTTCAAATTGTTTAATACAATCAGCGGAGTGGATATGGGGGTCTTTTATTTCTGGTTTTTCCAGGTGATGCACCTCCTTACCGGACTGGCTTTCTGTTTTGTGAATGTGAATACGAAACATTTCGAGATTAAGTTGGGGTGATAGTTCGTTTGCAGCTATCGTAACGGTCAAAGAACGAAAGTCATTAAGCAGTCAATAATGGTCATTGCGCTTAGCTGTCATCAGGTTGTGTATAGATGTATTAATTGCATAAAAAATGGAATTGCTGATTTGCTGAGTAGTCATAAGATTGCAAAAAAAAAACGGAGTGGGTTTAGCCACTCCGTTTGTCATTTCAGACTAATTTATTTTTTATAAACCGTAGTTGAAGTTAAGTCCGATAAGATGTGCGCTTGATTTGAATGTTCCATTCAAGTAAACAGGATCATTCGGATAGAGGGAAGCGTGATACTGGTTCGGATATACTCTTTCCTTAGAAGTCGTAACGGTTCTTTCCATAAACATAAGATAGAGATAAGCGAAATCAACGCTTAGGTTATCTGTAATCTGATAGCTTAAGCCAAGGTTGATGCCAAGTCTGTCAGCATCGGGGAGTGTGGGGTCAACTTTTTCATCGGAGACAGGGTTAGTGTCATAAAGCAAACCGCCACGAACAGTGAACATTTCACTTGCCATATATTCAGCGCCAAGTCTGGCAATCCAGCTGTTCTTATAGTCACGAGTAGAGGTCGAAACGTAAGGCTGACCGGCAACAAGGAATTCAGAGAAGGTGATTTCGAGTTTATCGTAACTTGACCAGCCGTTGTACTGGAAATCGGCAGCGAGAGTAAGGAAGTTCTCGTTGCAGCTGTTAAAAAATTTATGCGCAAGACCAAACTGAACAACCATAGGGGTATTAAGCGGAGCTGTGATAGCACCTTTAGGGAGTTGTGCAACAACGGCAGGGGGGGTATTGGCACCGGGGGTAACTTCCGCGGTTCCTTCATATTCCAGTTTCACGTTGCTTTTGAATGATAAACCCATAGAGAGGCACTTTGTAGCCTGAAAGAAGAGGGCAGCATTAAAGCCATATCCTAATTTATCCCCTTCCATTCTGATCTTTGCATCGTTAATTTTAGCTATCGGAGGATTTGCAACACCGGTTGGAACAATTACTTCAATATTCCTGGCAATAATCACATCGGAATAGAAGACATTAAAACCAACTGCTGCGGAGAGTTCATTTGTTAATTTATAGGCAATAACCGGAGAGAAGTTGAAAGTTCTGATCTCGGTTTCAACTGCCATATATTTACCAACCCAATCGTCTTCCCAGGTGGTTCCAAGTCCCCAGGGATTGTTAACACCAAAACCAACAAAAAGGTCCGGGGTGATTTCCTGAGTGAAATAGAAGTTAATGGGGGTGAAAACAGCACTTTTAAGCTTTGATTCTGTAGTTAAAGGGGTTGGACCTGTAATCTGGCTTGAGGGCATTATAAATGTCGAACCAATGCTGAAGTGAGTTCCGCGAAGCTGTACGATACCTGCCGGATTGAAATAAACGGCAGAGGGGTCATTAGCAAGACCGGTGAAAGCGCCAGCCATACCCATTGCACGGGCTCCATGCTCATTAATCTGAAAACCGCTGCCAAACGTGTTTGAAACGAACATAACTAAAAAAAACAGTGCGACTATTTTTTTCATACTTACTCCTTATATTTTTTTATGATGAATTTATTATTCTAACCGGAAAAGGATTGCGCCTTTTTCCACAGGGTTACCTTCAGATACAAGAATATCTTTTATAAACCCTGAAAAGGGAGATTTTATATCGTTCTCCATTTTCATGGCTTCAAGAATAAGAACAGATTCACCATGGTTCACTTCATCCCCGGGTTTTTTCTTGATTTTAAGAACCATCCCGGGCATGGGTGAATGGACTTCGCTCCTATGTTTGGCTTTTTCAGAGTGTTTCACAATCTGGGAAGCCTTCTTTTCCAAAACAGTTTCGACATTACAGAAAAAATAAAAACCGTTCAGTAATATAACTATTTTATTCTTATTTTCTTCAACTTTTATGACTTCATAGACCTTGTTATTGAGCCGCAATGAATAGTGGGCATTGTTGTTTTGGATAAGTTCACAGGTATATGAAACCCCGTCAATTTCAATCTTATTTTGGGAGAGTATTTTTGCCTCTTTTTCTTTAGAGTTCAGTTCAATCCGGTAATCATTAATCATTATTGCCTCCCCATTTGTTATTTTCGGAGCATGCTTTTGGGAGCACGGATGTTTCCGTTCTTTTTTTATTTCTATGGAGGGCTGCAAATGCGGTGGCAAAGAGCTCATCCTCCTCTGTGCCCTGCTTTTTCCATTCCCCCGGTGGCAGGGAGAGAAACTCCTTATCGATAAAATTAATGTTATAATCTCCTTTTCTGAACTTATCGTTATTAATAATCCATTTCAAGAAAGATATGTTGGTGTAAAGTCCTGCTATTAAATAGTTTGAGAGGGCAATACTCATTCTTTCTATAGCACTGATTCTGTCAATTCCCCAGGTGGTGATTTTGGTAAGCAGCGGGTCATAATAAATGCCAACCTCGGAGCCGAAATCTATGCCACGGTCCACACGAAGACCGGGACCTGAGGGGAGTCTGTGGAGCATGACCTTCCCTGTGGTTGGGAGGAAGTTGTTATCAGGATCTTCTGCATATATACGGCATTCAACGGCGTGTCCTTTTAGTTTAATATCGTCCTGAGTAAGGGCAAGTTTTCGATCCATGGCTATGAAGATCTGCTCGCGTACAAGATCTGTACCGGTTATCAGTTCAGTTACAGGGTGTTCCACCTGCAGGCGGGTATTCATTTCAAGGAAATAGATGTTTTTTTCGTTATCTACAAGGAATTCCACAGTACCGGCGTTGTAATACCCGCACGCTTTGGCAGCTAACAGGGCGTAATTTGTAATTTTTTTGCGCGTTGATTCGTCCAGAAATGACGAGGGAGCTTCTTCAACTACTTTCTGGTGTCTTCTTTGCATCGAGCATTCACGCTCGAAAAGGTGGAGATAGTTGCCGTGTTTATCAGCGAGGACCTGAACTTCAATATGCCTGGGGTCGTCGATAAGTTTTTCAATAAACACAGAGTCATCCTTAAATGCCTTAAGGGCTTCCCTTTTAGCAGATTCGAAAGCATCGGCAAAGTCTTCCATCCGGGTAACTTTTTTCATCCCCTTTCCCCCGCCCCCTGCGGATGCTTTAATCAGAACCGGAAAGCCGATTTCCTGAACAAGTTTGCTTGCATCTTCTATGGAGGTGACCGGGTCAATGGTTCCGGGAACAATGGGAACACCTTTAGCGTGCATAAGACGCCGGGCATCAGTTTTCTTTCCCATAGTTTCGACAGTTTTGGAAGAGGGACCTATGAAAGCGATACCGCTCTCCTCGACTGCCTTAATAAATGCGGCATTCTCAGAAAGGAAACCATAGCCGGGATGAATGGCATCTGCTTTAATTTTTTTTGCGGTGGAGATTACTTTATCCACATCAAGATAACTTTCTGCCGGATAATAGCCACCAATGGAGTAGGATTCGTCAGCGTAGCGGGTATGGAGAGCTGACCTGTCCGCATCAGAAAAGAGGACAGCGGAGGTGATGCCAAGTTCGTTAACGGTTTTAGCGATACGAACGGCTATTTCGCCCCGGTTAAAGATAAGTATTTTTTTGAACACACTGCTCCTATTTTAGTTCAACTATTGTTACACCCTCGCCACCATACTCAACCGGTGCGAAATGATAGGATTTCACTCCGGGATGGGAGTCCAGTATCTCTTTAACAAGTTTTTTGAGTACTCCGGTTCCTTTGCCGTGAAGTATTTCAATTCTATCCCGGCTTGAAGAATATGCAGTATCAACAAACTTAATTATTTCAAGTTCGGTTTCTTCAGGTTTTTTCCCCCGGATGTCCAATCGGAAGCCGTATTGCGCCTCGGTTATGAGACTGTATTCACTGAAAGCCGGTTTTTTCTTTTCCGGCGCAGTAAGTTCCAGTTCTGAGACTTTCACTTTCAGACGGATTGTTCCGGAAGTAATATGTGCCATCTCCCCGTTACGGAGGAACTCCTCAATAATCCCGGTAGAGTTTGAGCCTTTAATTCTGACAGTATCCCCAACTTTAAGATTCTGAACTTCGGCGGAGGGGACAGGTTCTTCCTTATGCAAAGTTTTCCCTTCGGCAAGGATGTTATGCAATGTCACATTAGCGTTTTTAATTGCCTGTTTTGAGGCGCCTGATTCACGGATTTCCTTGATAATGGCATTAATGGAATGTTTTGCCTCGTTAAGAAATTTCTCCCCTTCCTCGCGGGAATGTTTCAGAATTAATTTTTTCTCTCTGTCCAGTTTAGTAATTCTTTCATTATATAGAGAAATTAATCCCCGAAGCTTGGTTTCGTTAATTTCGGCGGTGCGAAGCTTTTCCTCAAGAATTCTGGATTTATTTTCCATATCCACAAGACTTTTATCGAACTTCTCCTGTTCGGGATTGAGATGAGCGGAGGCTAGTTTCAGAAGGTCGTTGTCAAAGCCGATACGTTTTGCAATTTCGAAGGCATAGCTTGAACCGGGAATTCCCTGCCGGAAAGTGTAAGTGGGTTTTAGCTCAATAGTATTGAATTCCATTGATGCATTTTCAATTCCCTCGGTTTCGTTTGCAAGGAGTTTGAGTGCGCCTAGGTGAGTGGCGGCCAGCAGGGTTACTCCTTTTTCCTTTAGCCTGCTTATAATTGCGGTTGCAAGGGCACTGCCGGCTGCAGGTTCTGTGCCTGTGCCAAGTTCATCCAGCAGTACAAGGGAATGGTTATCCGCCTGTTCAAGTATATTATAGAGGTTTGATAAGTGTGAACTGAATGTGCTCAGATCATCCTCGATGGACTGCTTATCTCCAATGTCAACAAATATGTGGTTAAAGATATGGAAGTTGGAATCGGGGGAAGCGGGTATGTGGAGTCCGCACTGAACCATAATGGAGAGGAGTCCTACATTCTTCAGTACAACGGTTTTACCCCCCGCATTAGGTCCGGTAAGGATTATTATTTTATTACCGGCAATTTTCAGATTCAGAGGGACAGTTCCCTCCCGGGTAAGCTTTTTAAGGAGTACGGGATGCCTGGCATCCGAAATTAAAAGGGGTTTTGAGTCATCCAGCGTTGGGAATGAGCCCCTCGTTTCGATTGAGTACTTTGCGATTGCGAAATATTTATCCAGTTCAGCAACAATAAGCAGGGAGTTCAGAAGCGTGTCGCTGTGTTCGGCAATTCTTTTTGTCAGTTCCCTAAGAATCCTCTCGATTTCTCTTTTTTCAGCGAAGGAGAGGGAGACGATTTCGTTGTTGAGGTTAAGGGTTTCCTCCGGCTCGATATAAACTGTCTGACCGGTAGCCGATTCGGAATGAATAAATCCTTTTATGTGGCGTTTATGTTCAGACTTGACAGGAATAACCACTCTCCCCTCCCGCAGGGTGATATACTCCTCCCGCACGAGATCTTTTTCCGACAGATCTTTAACCAGCCGGTTAACGAGCCTGCGAAGCTCTTCATTTTTGGATCTGATATCGCTTCGAATCTCTTTAAGCAGTTTGCTTGCGCTGTCTTTTAACTCGCCACTTTCGGTGATAAGGGAAGTGATATGATGTTCGAGCACTTTATCGGAAAAGAGGTGATTCCCCTTGAGTTTGAGTTCCGGGGCTAATACGATATTATCGCTTAAGAAGCGGACAAGGTTCCTCGAAATCTGAGCAAGGCTGAGTATGGACATAATCTGTTTGACCTCAAGCACAGCGCCATCTATTTTAGCTATCCGGAGGGGTTCATTAATATCAGGTAGATATTCAATTGGAGGGTAGTTGGAACGAACCAGAATTTCCTTGGCTTCGGTGGCGCATTTCCCTTCAAGCGCTATAGTGGCGAGGTTATGAAGAGGACGGAGGTCATTAATCAGCAGTTTCCCAACTTCAGTCTGAGCATTAGCGGAAACATATTTAAGGACTTTAGGAAATTCGAGGGTAATTTCAGTATCGGAAACGGACATAATTTATTTTACTTCCTCATCCTGAATGATTAGTTCTTTAATTTGCTTTTCGGCATCAGGGGAATGTTTTACAAACAGGTCAACCAGCGAAGGGAGAATTCCGGCAATGGTATTATATGAAAGAGACTTTTCCTTCTGCTCCTGAGACGGGAAACTGAATGTGTTCAGAAGAAAAAAGATACTGCTAAGAAAAACTGCAAACTGCAGAACGCCTAGAATCCCTCCGGTGATCCGGTTAATCAGATTATTTACCTTATCGTGGGGGTGAACAATTCGCTTGGTGATTGCTGTGATAATTATTATCACAATAAATGTTATTACCCCTGCTGCTATTTTAGCGAAGTAAATTTCAAAGCCAAGCACTTTATTCAGGACGCTTCCAAAAGGGGCAGCGAGAATGATTCCCAGGACCAGACCGAGCACAAAGCCGACGAATCCAATAAGTTTCCGCACAAGCCCGTCCTTAAAACCGAGAATAAAAGCTATAGCAAGAAAGATCAGGACGATAATGTCTAAGTAGTTCATCTATAAAAGAGTTATAATGTTAATAAAATCAGGAGAGGATTTTCTCCACTGCTTCTTTAATTGCCTTCCCTTCGGCTTTTCCCTTAAGATTTTTAACAACCAGGGGCATAAGTTTAGGAAAGTCGGCTTTGGATACCGCCCCGATTTCCGCGGCAATATTTTTTACATATTCAACAATTTCATCCTGAGTCATTTGTTTGGGAAGGAATTCCAAAAGTATAGCGAGTTCCTTTTCCTCCTTATCGCTGAGGTCAGTTCTGCCTGCTTTCTGAAACTGTTCGATTGATTCTTTTCGTTTTTTGACCGCAGAAGTGACGAGGCGGATCTCATCTTCTTCGGTCAGTTTCATATCCGCACCGCTTTTTTCAAATTCGAGGATAAGTGCGCGGATTGAGCGGATAGTTTCAAGGCGTACTTTATCGCCGCTTTTCATGGCTTCTTTAAGTTCCTGAGTTATTTTATCTTTCAATGACATAATAAATTTCCTTAATATAATTCAAAAAAAAGGCAGGAATTACCCTGCCTTAAATTGCTATGATTTACAGTAAAAGGGATGTTAAATTTTAACCATGGTTGAATAATTGATTCTCAAGCAAAAAGCTTTTCTCAGTTCCTGCTGGATATCCGTAACCTGTCCCATATCGCTCCCCTTATCAACTCGCATGGAAACGATAACATTTGGCATAGCCTGACGCTTGTTGTACATGATTTCCTGAATGGTTCCAAGATCAACTATTGCGTCATTAATTTGTATTCTGCCATCCTGACCAAGCCAGAGATAGGAAACAAGTCGTTTATTTTCGATTTTCTCGACAGCCTTAGCTTCCGGAAGTTTATATTTCACAAGCACTTCAACTTCGCGCATGGTGGTAGTCACCATGAAGAAGAGAAGGAGCATGAAGATAATATCCGGCATTGAAGCAGTCGGGATTTCCTGTTTGGTATTGGCTCTTCTTTTTTCAAATTGCATAATTTCCCTCGCTGTTATTTAACTTTTTCAGGTTCAGCTAACGAAATTGTAATTGGGATTTTATCCCTGACTTCAACTTGTGCTTCATCCGGAATATTAATAAATTTCTTACCGAAGCGTCGAAGTGCGTATTCATCCCTAACCTCAAAATAAGCAAGTTTAACCTGGTCTAAAGCCATGATATACCTGTTATAATTGGTTTTTCTATCCGTTTTGACGGATACAATCAATTTTCTGTTAGCGGGTAATTCAATTTTGGATTCAATTCTCGGTTTAAGTGTTTTGGAAATCTGAGGGATTGAAATAATTGCACCATCAAGAAGTACATCGCCATTCTCATTAATGAGTACGGCAGCCATACGGTCCTTGCTGACTTCAACGGTCTCAACATCCTCAACAAATTCCGGGAGTGTTATACCGATACCTGTATCCACGTCAATAACCGTAGCGACAAGAAAGAATATGAGCAGAAGAAAAGCAATATCCGCCATGGAACTTGAAGGAATTTCGGCAGATCTTTGTTTTTTCTTTTTAATTAGTGCCATATTAAACTCTTACTTTCGATTATTTTTTGTTTTTGAGTTCGTAGAGTGCATCGATTAGCTCAATTGAGCTGGCTTCCATATCGCTGATTAATTTGTCTATTCTGGAGACGAAGTAGTTATAGAAGACCTGTAGGATCATAGCTACAACGAGACCGAAAAGAGTTGTTAATAACGCAACTGCGATACCTTCAGCAACGATAGCAGGAGAGATCTGTGCGGCTTCCTTAATAGCGTCGAATGCCTCGATCATACCCTGAACTGTTCCGGTAAAACCAAGCATAGGAGCGATTGTAATGAATGTTGAAATCCAGATAAGGCCTTTTTCAAGGAAACCCATTTCGATACCGCCATAAGCCATGATAGCTTTTTCAGCAGAGTCAAGACCTTCGTCTGCTCTGAGTAAACCGGCATAAAAAACGGAAGCAACCGGACCGCGGGTCTGGGTGCAGATTTCTTTTGCTTTATCGATACCTTCGTCCATGAGGGCTTTTTTAACTTTAACCACAAAATCTTTTGTGTTTATGCTTGCGCGTGTTAAAGTCCACATTCTTTCAATAACGAAGCCAAGACCGATAACAAAGCATGCAAGGATTGGGTGCATAAAACCGCCACCGGCGTTATATTTCTCAACTAACCAATTCATAATTCCGGTGTCTTGCGTCTGCGCAATCACGAAATTAAACGACATTAAAATATCGGTGAATACCATATAAAAAGACCTCCAATATGATTTCTTATTTGTTTATGTATGTTGATGTTAAAAATAAATTTCAGTAATTTATTCACTAAATTAATAAAATTAAATAAAATACAAAACACAATAATTTCAATTAATCAAAAAAAATGCAGGTGTAATAATAAGGAATTTTCTTAATTTGCAACAGATGAAAATCAAAGCCTGCCATTAAAGACCATCTGAACAAGATCTGCAAAGTTATCGGTTTCCTCGTAAACCATAAGATCCTCCCTTGCGCAAATCAGGTATTTCCCGGTTTCGGCATCGAAAAGCACAAGGTCCTCGTCGGTTCTGCCGATATAAAGAAAAGAGTCCTTATATTCTTCATGCCGTGAATAGTACTCCCTGAATTCACGGTTCGAGGAGATAATATCCGGCAGGGAGTAATTCCCTTCCCTTAGTGCGCCCGGGTAACAGCAGAACAACTCAACCCCGTTATAAGCAATGCCGTCCAGAAAGCGAAAGAGTTCAAACATTCCATCCTCAATAGTGGGGAAACCTTCTTCCTCCATCATGTCTTTGATTGCAAGAAAATCTTCTTTCTTCAGGGGGGTACTCAGAGTAGCATACCTGTTTTTCCGCAAGCGGTTGACGACGTTTTCTATTTTATCCATTTTCATAACCCTACTGTTACAGTAACGTGGGGGAAATATTTTTTCTGATTTTTATCGAAATAATTAATATTTTAGTTAATTTTAAACTACAAAAAAAATATGATATAAATAATGCACAAATTTTTTATTTGTTTGCTTTTCGTGATGATTCCTGAATTATGGGGACAGACAAGTGACGATGTTACGATAATCGTTAACGGGGACAGTACATCCATAACAATTAATTATAATGATGAGAAACTGACGATAGGAAACCTGACAGCTCCCAAAGTGATTGAAGCAGAACTTAATAATGACGAGACTGAAGAGTTAATAATCGTAAGCAAATACGAGGGGAATCCGGCTACGTACAGAGTATATGCTGTAAGTTTACGTGGTGGTATTTCCATTGTGGATTCCATAGACTCAGGAGTAAGAGAACCGCATGTCTATTATTCTGAAGAGATAGAGGGGAGTTTGCTGGTAACCGGTTATCCGGAACTTGATTCACTTAATGCGGGAAAGAATGAGTATTATTCCCCTGCTAATTGTCTGGTTTATGACGGAGAAAAGATCTATTCCATAAATGAAGATGTGTATACGCTGTTTAACGAAGAGAATGAAGAACTTCTGAAAGAACTCGACAACAAGGAAATAAGATCGGGGTGTGAGTTTACCAGAGAGAATTCTGCTTTGATTGCCTCCATATATATTAATTTTGTAAATGCGGGAGAGGTTTCAATGGCAGGAGCTTTTCTGAAAAACTACTATATTTGTACCGACTATATTGAATTTAAAGCGTATCTGACTAATCTTTTGGGTTTATAGTATATTTATTAAGAAAATAGAAAAAAAGAATGAAAAAAGTAAAGACCGGAGTAGCCGGCGTAGGGCATTTAGGTAAGTTCCATACAAAACTACTTAGTGAGATTGAGGTTTGTGAACTGGTTGGAGTTTATGACCTGAACTTTGACAAGGCAAAAGAAATTGCTGCCGAGTTTAAGACCAGAGCGTTCCAAACTATGGATGAGCTTCTTGCGAATGTGGAAGCGGTATCAATTGCAGCAACAACCAGCAGTCATCATGCAATTGCAAAGGAGTGTCTGGAGAAAGGGGTACACTGTTTTATAGAAAAGCCTATAACTGCCACAATTCCAGAGGCGGAAGAGTTGCTGAGTCTGGGGGCGAAGAATAATCTCAAAATACAGGTGGGGCACGTGGAGAGGTTTAATCCTGCATTGCTGGCTGTTGAGAAGTATCTTTCGAATCCTTTATTTGTTCAGAGTGACAGACTGGCATCGTTTAATCCAAGAGGAAGTGACGTTGCGGTTGTGCTGGACCTAATGATTCATGATATTGACATTATCCTCTCGCTTGTGAAGAGCGAGGTAAGCAAGGTGGATGCAAGCGGAATAGCGGTTGTTTCGGATTCGATTGATATTGCAAATGCACGGATAGAGTTTGAGAATGGAGCGGTCGCGAATGTTACTGCAAGCCGTATTTCGCAGAAGAAGATGAGAAAGATGAGACTCTTTCAGAAGGATGCTTATATATCGGTTGACTTTAATGACGGAACGTCTGAAATTATGCAGCTGGTGCCTCACGACACCCCTGTGGACGGACCATATATGAGTTTCGGCGATATGGGAATAGGCGATAAGAAAAAGAAGATTATTTATCAACAGCCCGAGAAAATGCAGGTTAATGCGCTTAAGTTTGAGCTCGACCTGTTTGTTAAGGCAGTTGCCGCTAATACAAGGACAGCTGTGACAGGCGAAGATGCCTTAAAAGCACTGAAAGTTGCAGAGCTGATAATTAATAAGATTGACATATCCGTAAACAAGATAATGAACAGATTTTAACAACCATAAAATGAGGCTAATATGAAAAGAATAGTTCTGACACTCGTAATTACTGCATTTCTGTTCCAGAGCTGCAGTGTTATAAAGACATTCACAAACCTGTCAAGACTGCAGTTCAAACTTGGATCGACTGCAAATATACAGGTTGCAGGGAATAATATCATGGGAAAATCAAAGATCGGAGATTTTTCGGCAATGGAGATATTGTCAATAACTTCAAGCTTTGCAAAAGGGACTTTGCCGCTGACTTTCACATTGAACGTGGAAGCCAAGAACCCTAATGACGGAACCGGCGGATACGCTTCGACAAATGCTACGATTAACTCGTTCCCCTACAGGCTGAACATCAACAACAAGGAAATATTATCGGGTAATATCGGTGCACCGGTTAGTGTACCGGGTACAGGTCAGGTGACGGTCATCCCCCTTCAGTTAACGGTTGACCTGGCAAAGAGTTTTAAAGACGGAAGTTATCAGGATCTGCTTGATGTGGCTCTGCAGGTAATGGGTGTAGGTAAAGGCACCTCCAACATACAGTTGTTTGCAAAACCGACAGTAGGAACTGCAATCGGGAATATCACCTACCCCGGTGAACTGAAGATAGTTGATTTGAACTATACGAATTAACGCAAACAATTAGTATAAAGAGTTTTAAGAATAAGTGCTAAAAAATAGTTATCGTTTGAGTATGGATCTATGGAATTACAAAACTGAAGTCGAATTTTTCAAGCAAGCGCTAAGTAGTTTTGCATCTCCTGAACAAATTTTCTACAAATTGAATAGTGGATATTTTGCATATGTACCTAAAGGAATAGAAACTGAAGGCAGAGTTTTGCAAAGTCGAAATTCACTTATTGGTCAATTTACAGAAAAATGGTGCAAAACTCTGCTTGAACCGATAGCAACCAAATTAAAACTGTTTGCAATAAATGGAGTTATATGCGATGAACTCGGACTTCCAAAGCATTCCAGTGCAGATTTAGCATTCTGTACATCAAGTGAAATGGTACAAAAACCTGAGAATATCAAAATTATTTTTGAAATCAAAATGAGCATAGTTTCTAATTACAAATTCGAATTTCCAAAAAAAATCAAGTTTATTGGAGACTATAAACAACATAAAGGAAATCCTTCCTTGCTTCGCTCGGACTCGATGCTTAAAGCAATAGGAAAATCAATAAATATAAGGGTTTCGGGAAATTCGGCGGCTAAAATACCAATAATAGTAATAGGAAACTCCCCAATAACTGACCGTTATAGCAACAAAGTTGATTTCTTGAAAACCTCAGGAGTTATACAAGGATTCTGGTCATTATATCCAAATCCTACTAATTCGGAACACATTAAGTCCACCCCTAAGTCAGGTTTTGAGACTATTTTTGATAAAGAAAATCTATTTCATAAATGTAAAAAATTAGTAACAATGGATATGAACTATTTTTCCTCATCAATTTCGAGATATAAACTAGGCAAAATTATTTCAATAGCAAGTCAGGAGCCTACAGACCTTGGAAAAGCTGAGAAATTCTTGACTTTAATTAGAAGTTAAAAATGAAGAAACATAAAGGTACAGAAACTAGTTCTTTTGGGACGAATGGAAGAATAAACCACGACAGCTCGAAGTTTTATAACTCCAGGTTGTACAAGGACAAAAAAGAAGATATTATAGTTATTCAACCGGAGAATGAAATTCCCAAGGAATTAGAGAATAAATTTATTCTTGGAAGTGCAGAAAATATGAAAGAACTGCCTGATAATTCTGTGCATTTAATGATAACTTCGCCCCCTTATAATGTGTCGAAAGAGTATGATGAAGATTTATCTCTTGAAGAATATCTGACTTTATTAAAAAATTCATTCAAAGAAACTTTCAGGGTACTTGTAAACGGAGGAAGAGCTTGCATCAATGTTGCAAATCTTGGAAGGAAACCATATATCCCTCTTTCTGATTATATCTCCAAAATTATGTATGAAACTGGATTTAATATGAGAGGTGAGATTATCTGGAATAAAGCAGCAAGTGCAAGTCCTTCAACTGCGTGGGGAAGCTGGTTAAGTGCAGCAAATCCGATACTACGCGATATTCATGAATATATATTAATTTTTTCAAAGGGGGATTATAAACGTGAAAAAGGAGAAAAAGACAATTCAATAACAAAAGAACAGTTTATGGAATGGACTAAGTCCATATGGACGATAAATGCAGAGAGTGCAAGAAGAATTGGACATCCTGCTCCTTTTCCGGAAGAACTCCCTTTCAGATTGATTCAACTTTACTCTTTTGTTGGAGATGTAATTCTTGATCCATTTATGGGTAGCGGAACAACAGCGATTGCAGCGATAAGAAGTGATAGAAAATTTATTGGCTATGATATATCTAAAGAGTATATAAAACTGGCTGAAAAAAGAACCCAGCCATATTTACAACAAATTGTAATCAATTTTAACTTAAGTAAAGAGAACAAGGAAAAAGCAAATAATATCAACTCAATACCAGCTTTGGGAATAAAACCTGATAGTTCTATCCCGCTAGGTACTGCTGAGGATACAAATAATTATAATGCTTAATCAATCTAAGTTCATAATAAATTAAAGAATTGTCGAATGGAATGGTTTAAAGCAAAAGAAGGAATTAAGCGGGGGCTTGATTCCTTCTTTTAGTGGGCAGGGACGGAATTGAACCGCCGACACAAGGATTTTCAGTCCTTTGCTCTACCAACTGAGCTACCTGCCCTGAAAAATTCAGATTGTAAAAATAATTATTTTTGAAATACTATACAAATTTTTTTTTGAAGAGTGAGAAATAATTTATGAGCAAAATTAAAAAACGCCCTGCATGGGACCAGTATTTTTTGAAAATGGCAATGCTTGTATCGGAAAGGGCAACCTGCCCAAGAATGCACTGCGGATGCGTGCTGGTGAGGGACAGGCAGATTCTTTCAACCGGCTATAATGGCTCTATTCCGGGGGATGACCATTGCGAGGATGCAGGGTGCCTGGTGGTGGATAACCATTGCGTCAGGACAATACATGCGGAAATGAATGCCATTTTACAATGCTCGTCGCATGGTGTGAATACGAAGGACTCCACAGCGTATGTAACAAATATGCCGTGCACCAACTGTGCAAAGGCACTTATCGCAGCAGGGATTAAAGAAATTGTAATATTCAGCGATTACCATGATACAATGGCGGAAGAGTTCTTTGCAAAGGCAGGGGTTAAACTGAGAAGACTTGAAATGCCGGAAACGACAATAGAATATGACCTGTCGAATTATTCTTCTGCAAAGAAGAAGGAGTGATCAGGGGCGTACGGAGTCGTAAATTCTTTTAAGGGACTCGTAACCAGCAATACTTCCGCGGATTGCAGCGAGTCTGTAATTATCCGATGCTTTCGCAAAATTTATTTCCATACCTAATCCCCTTTCGAAACAAAGCCCAAGGGCAACAGTTGCAAGCACGGAATTGTTGCTCACGGCATTATTCAGATAAGGAATGATTCTGATGTAGTCATCCGACTCGAATTCCAGATTCAGAATTGCGTGGAGGATGCGGCGTATTCCGGATTCGTTATTTCCGAGTTCCTCCCCTTTTTTCCACAAGCCGAGAGCGCGTTCCCTGTCCTGCTTTACGGAATTCCCTCTGTATAAAATTGTACCGAGTTCAACAATTGAGGGGATGTGATTAATTTCGGCATTCTCTGAAAGCATACGGACTGCATCTGAATTTATAAGTTGTGTGTCATAACTGTTTAGAATCAGGAAAGACCATACAAATTTAGCATCGGGATTGCCCGCGAAGGATGCGGATTTCAACATGGAGATAAGTGTATTTGATTTAAGCAGACTCATCAGGAGGCGATGCCCGAGTATTGAGTCGAGTCTGAAAGACCTAATATAATACATTGCGGCTTTGACAATATCCTTATTAAAGAAGATCCCGTTTTCATAGAGCCTGCCAAGATAATTAAGCGCTTCAGGGCTTCCGAATTCTGCTTCAATTTCCATTTTACGGACGAACAGGGTATCAATGAAAAGCGAGGGGGCACCCGGGACCTCTGCAAGAGAGCCAGGTTTTACACTATCCTGAGTACGCAGGGCATCGTTGATAACCATAGAATCGTTAACCACGTAGTGGGAATCCGAGACCGAGAAATCAATATACATCAACTGGAAAAGGTTATTGGAATTTTTTTGAATGTTTTTTTCGGTATATGTTTCGAGATCCTTTTCTGTTTTAATCCCCTTCTGTTCAAAATCCTGAATTATTTTCTGTGCATTTTTAACTCCGCTTACGGCAGCTTTTTTAAGCCAGAAATAGGAGAGTCTGAGGTCACGTTTTACAATAAGATCCTCCGAATAAATAATTCCAACCGCGAACTGAGCCTCCGGGAAATTATTCTCTGCGGCAAGGAGAAAGTTATCAAATGCTCTGAATGGATTCCACTGCGTGCCCCAGCCGTTATTATAAAATATACCAAGATTGTAAAGAGCAATCGGGATCTTTCCCTGAGCAGCTCTGCTAATCCAGAAGAAGCTTTTTGCCGTGTCCGGGGGGAACCCTGAACCTATAAGATAACGCACACCAAGTTCATGCTGGGCATAGTAGTCGCCTGAATTTGCCTGCTTGGTAAGGAGGAAACTATCGTAAAGCTGGACGAGATCGTTAGGCGGTCTGAATTCAAGACTGGTCGGGTTATGCGGACGGTTTCGCTTGAATGCGAGGCTTACAGAGGTATCCACCTGAGAGAAGGCGGAGACTGACAGCAGTACAACAATTAATAAAGGGATTATTTTCTTCAATAGACTTAAAATCTTTTAATTTAAGGTGTAATTTACCGAATGAAGTATTTCAAAACCAAATAAATAATTATTTTTTAGACGTTATGAAGAGAGAATTAGTTTTATTCATTCTAATACAAAGAGCAAATAACATTTATTCCCCAATAACCAGCATTATGCATTTGCGATCCTTAATAATAGTGGTATTTTTGCATTCACATTTTATTAATTTATGATGTTGCTTTACCACAAAATCAGTTTAATATAAAATAAAACCAAGTAATCAGACAACCGGATAAAAAGGAAGATGGAAAATTATTTTGATAAGAGTTTTGAGTTAAGGTATTCTGAAATGGATAAATCCGGATATGCATCGCCGACTACCATTCTGACTTTGCTTGAAGAGACGGCAGCGGATCATTGTCATTCTATAAACACCAGTTTATATCACCTTCGGGAACAGAATATCGGCTGGGTGCTGATTTCCGGAATCATCAATATGGAACGTTATCCCACTTATAAAGAAAAGATAGTTATCAGAACATGGTTATCTGATTACACATTCATTAAGGGGACCAGGGAAAACATTATTTTGGATGAAAAGAAAAATATTATCGGCAGGGCTAAAGGTTTATGGGTTTTCTTTGACATTAAGAAAAGAAGACCTGTCCAAATATTTAATTCGATAAAGGAGAAATGGTCGTTGTCTCCTACTGAATCAATAAGACATGACATTACCGGGAAAATGGAAGTAAATGACTCCGGAAGCAGTATCAGGAAATTTGATGTTAACCTGCATGACATAGACATGTATATGCATCTGAACAATATAAAGTATTTTCAATGGGTAATGGATTCAATGGACGAAGAAGTTGTGGACAATTGTTATCTGGCTTCGATAGAAGGACGTTTTATAGCAGAAGCAAAGAATGGCGACACAGTTTTGTCTTTGACCAAGAAAGGCTTAAGTGACAATTCTTTCCTGCATGTAATAAAAGTTCAGGATAGTAATAAAGTTTGTGCAACAGCCAAATCATTGTGGAAGAAAAAGGTAAAACAGTAGCAGCTAAGTCTTAGAAAAAGCGCTACCGGGAGAAAGAGGATATATAAATAAAAAGCCCTCACACTCTTGCGAGTATGAGGGCTTACTTGGTGACCCCAAGGGGATTTGAACCCCTGTTACCGCCGTGAAAGGGCGATGTCCTAACCACTAGACGATGGGGCCGTCTGAAAGTGTAAAAATATATTGTGGGTGAGTAGAGGGACTTGAACCCTCGGCCCCCAGGGCCACAACCTGGTGCTCTAACCAGCTGAGCTATACCCACCATGTAATAACCGAAAACATCTACAGGATTATCTAGTACGCCCGAGTGGACTCGAACCACTAACCCTCAGCTTAGAAGGCTGATGCTCTGTCCGGTTGAGCTACGGGCGCTTATTAATTCAAAATTTCAATTTCTTTGTTCATTTGTTAAGCTTCTGTTGAGCTAACAACCGAATCGCCAATTTCCGGGTGTTAGTTTTAAGCTCATAAAAGTTCTTAACCGCTAAGGACGCAAAGTTCAACGCAAAGTAACGCAAAGAGAAAATAATTATAATGAAAATCATATGTCGGGGCGGTCCGACTGAGTCGGAAACCTGCGACCTTCCCGATTCCATCGGGACGCGATGAATTCAGTCTTATAATCCCATTTAGTTTAACCAAATGTCGGGGCGGCAGGATTTGAACCTGCGACCTCCTGCTCCCAAAGCAGGCGCGATGAACCGGGCTACGCTACGCCCCGAATTATTATTTCAATATTTCAATGAACAGAGTGCTAACTCTTAAAAAATTAGATTACAAAGATAATATTCTTTGTTTAAATTACCAATTCTAATTTAATTTTTTTTATCTTTTAAATATGAATTTGAGATTTTATAACTGATGTTCACTTTCTTTGTGACTAAGCGGTTTCTGTTTTCTAAAAAGGATTCGAAGGCTTTTTCGTTTTTCTCGGGAATTGCTATATCCGGTATAGCCATTGGGGTCGCAACGGTGATAATTGCGATAAGCGTTTTGCAGGGATTTGAACAGCTGCTTACCAGAAAACTTATTAACCTGGATTCGCATATTCAGATAACCGGGTTCAGCAATAACCAGCTTCCCGCTGTTGACAGAAACAGTGCACAAATCAAGAGGATACTTGGCGGATATGGTGAAAGAATTGAGCCTTATATTGCATCGCTGGCAATAATAAATAAAAAAGGAATGAATGAGGGGATTACGTTAAAAGGGGTAAAGAATGACTATTTCCGCAAACTGAGTGATATCCGGATTGTTGAGGGACGGGGACTTCTGAACACAGGGGAAAATGAGATGATTATTGGCCGTACTTTGGCAACCCGCCTGTTTGTTAAAACAGGGGACAAGGTTAATATTTTTGCTCTGAGGAATAATGAGGTGCCAAGTGAGGAAAATCCTCCGGCTATTGAGAAGTTTGAGATTGCAGGAGTTTTTGAAAGCGGACTGGCAAAGTATGATAATAATTTTGCTTACATAAATATTGATAATGCCTCTTCACTATTCGGTTTTGGTGAGAATATTTCGGGCTATGAGATTAAACTGAATAACGTTGGGGCTACAGACAGTCTTACTTATGTGCTACAGGAAAGTTTAAGGTATCCGCATTATGTTACTACTGTGTTTCAGATTTACAGACATATTTTTACCTGGATTGAACTGCAGAGGAAACCGATTCCGATTGTGCTGACGCTGATAATTATTGTTGCGATTTTTAATATTATCAGCACGCTGCTGATGGTTGTTATGGAAAAGACTCAGGCGATAGGGATATTCAAGTCGCTGGGTGTGAATAAGCGTAAAATTAATTTCATCTTTCTGCAGCATGGGGTGTTTATCGGGTTTCTGGGGGTTGCGGCGGGAAATCTGCTGGCATTTGTTTTAATCTGGCTGCAACTTAACTATTCTGTTATTTCCCTTCCGGCGGAGATTTATTTTACTTCGGAAGTCCCGTTAATTCTTGATCCAGTGATTTTCGGAGTGATCTCGGGGCTTAGTTTCCTGCTGGCTGTGATTGCGGCTATACTCCCCAGTTCGGTTGCTGCACGTATCAGCGCTATATCAACTTTGAGGTTTAACTGATGAAACTGGAATCGTTTATAGCCCGAAGATACCTGATGTCCAAACATAAGATCAATTTCATTACGATCATATCTTATCTTTCTATCGGGGGAATAAGCATAGGGGTGGGGGCGCTGATAGTAGTGCTTGCGGTGTTCAACGGATTCAGTGAACTGGTTACTTCATTTTTTACGGGATTCGATCCGCATATCAGAATAGAGGTGAAAAATGAGGAGGGGTATAATAAACTGGGATATGTGGAGGAAAAATTAAAGGAAGCTGGAATTGAGACTTATTCGCCGATAATCACGAGCAAGATTCTCGCTATTCAGGGGAAAATAAATCAGGTTGCGGAGATTAAGGGGATTGATTTGAAGAAGGTGGGCGGAGTTTACGGACTGAAGGAAAGTTTGTTTACCGGAGAGGTTGACACGAGCGCGGAAAAAGATAACGGGATTTTTATAGGGATTCAGCTTGCGGACAGAATGCAGGTGCTTGTCGGGGATTCAGTAGTGCTGGTTTCCCCTGCCGGAATTGAGAGATCTATTGTCAGTTATTCACTCCCCCGAATGGAGGCTTTCAGAATTGCAGGAGTTTTCAGTACCGGTAATCAGGAGTATGACGGACAGCTGATACTGGGCTCTTTCGGGAAAGTGCAGTCACTGCTGGGGGCGGAGGATAAATACCAGGGATTTGAGCTGAGACTGAAGGAGATTAATTCGTCTGAAGCGTTCAGGAGTAAATTTTTGAAGGAAATTGGTGAGGAGAATTTTAATGTGCTGACCTGGTATGATCTGCATAAGAATCTTTATTCAGTTATGGAAATTGAGAGATGGATTGCTTATCTGATACTTTCACTGATAATTGCGGTTGCTGTGTTTAATATTCTGGGATCGCTGACGATGTCCGTTATTGAGAAAAGACGGGATATTGGATTGCTGAGGGCGATTGGTCTGAGGGAAAAATCTATATCAAAGATCTTTGTATATCAGGGGATATACGTGGGAGTGATTGGGACGGTGAGCGGGTTTCTGCTTGGTTTGCTGCTTTATTATATACAGGTTACCTACAATGTGTATCCGCTGGATCCGACTCAGTACAAGATTAACAGTTTGCCGATGCAGTTGAGAATAATGGATTTTGTTGCGGTTGGGATTGCATCGTTCGTGCTATCGATGGGGGCTGCAATTTATCCGGCAAGAAAAGCTGCCAAAGTAAATCCGATGGATGCTATTAAATGGGAATAAGTGAAGTATGGATGAATTTATAATTACGTCAGAAGAGATAACCAAATCATTCAGCACGGTAACAAAGAACAGGCTGACTGTACTGAAAGGAATTTCGCTGAATGTGCCGAAGAATAAAATCACCGTTATATTCGGGGCTTCCGGAGCCGGGAAAAGTACTCTGCTGCATATACTAAGCGGACTGGATAAGCCGGATTCGGGGAGGGTGGAAATTGAGGGGACTGAAATATTTTCACTTAGTGATGAAAAGCTTGCAAGGTTCAGAAACCGGAATATGGGCTTCGTTTTTCAGTTCCATCATTTACTGCCTGAATTTACTGCGGTTGAGAATGTGATAATTCCCCAGATCGTGTTCAGAAATAATTTCAGAAAAGCGAAAGAGAAGAGCCTTAGTCTGCTTAAGGAAATGGGGCTTGAGGAAAGGGTGAATCATAAGCCAGCAGAACTGAGCGGGGGTGAACAGCAGAGGGTGGCACTCGCCAGAGCGCTTGCAAATGACCCTGAAATTATTTTTGCTGATGAGCCGACCGGAAATCTGGATACAACGAACAGCAATTTAATTCACTCTATTTTTCTTAAACTAAGGGACGATTACAGGAAAACGCTTGTTATCGTAACGCATAATCAGGAACTGATGAAACTGGCTGATTATCTTGTGGAGATGAAGGACGGGAAAATCATTCTGTAACGTTTATCGCCTGATTATTATTGTCAGACTAAATTTCTTATTGCCTGAGCAAGATCCAGTTCAACATCCTCTTCGGTAAAGAAGGGTTCGCCGTAGGACTTCCCTATTTTAAATCCGTAAAACTCCGCTCTCGATTCAATGAATTTAATAAAGCCCGGTTTGCTGATGAAGGTTTCGGGTTCTGTGCTTTTTGGATTATAGAACTGGGACTCATAAGCACGCATTGCCTTCATCTTCGCCTCGAAAGTATCGGAAATATCAACAATGAAAGATGGTTTGAATGTATATGTCTGCATAAAATAGCAGAGTTTGTGAGGACGGAAAGCTTCCTGTTGTTTTTCCCTGTCGAATGTTTTGATTTTGGGGAGGCCGGAAAAGAAGTAAGCTTTTTTAACCAGCCGGCTAACTGCTATATGGTCGGGATGCCGGTCGTTAAAGTAAGGGGCAAAAATAATTTTCGGGCGATATTTTCGGATTGCCATAATAATTTTAAGCAGGTTTTCTTTATTGAGTTGAATATCGCCATCGGGGATATGAAGATTCTCTCGTAAAGCAGTTTTGAGTATAATTGCGGCCTGGAAAGCTTCCTTTTGACGGGTTTCTGCTGAACCACGAGTGCCTAATTCGCCACGTGTGAGGTCGATAATTCCGACCTTAAGGTTATTATGTGCGAGCTTTAAGAGTGTCCCGCCCATCGCCAGCTCGGCATCATCCGGATGAGCGGTAAATGCTATTACGTCAAGATTCATAAGCTAAATTTTTTTATTAATGTTAGTGCAAGGTAAGAATTATTTTCTATTTAACCTAAACTAAAAAAGTGTCTATTTTTCTGGACATCCGGAGGTGTTGCATCCATGTTGAATCGAAGGAGGATCGAAGTTAGAAGTGTCTACTTTTCTGGACACTTTTGGACTTCAGATGTGGATAATTTAGAAATTTTTTTCGATGGACTTCCCTTCTGCTCCCCTTTCTCTCCCCATTCGCTCCCCTTCCGGCTGGTTCAACTGTATAAAAAAAGTGGACAATTTACTGCCGGAATTACCAGATGTATGGGATCAGGCGGTACTTCGTTTTTCTGCAGTATTCCTCATAACCCGGTAATTCCTTCTTCAGCACGGATTCTTCATTTAGCAAGCGGACTGCAAAAGCAAACGGAAGTGTTGCTATTGGGATTAAAGCCCACCATGATCCAAGGGCTATCGGCATCGGAAGAAACATTATTAGAATTCCAACATACATAGGATGACGCACAATTGAATATAGCCCCGTGGAAATGACCTCCTGATTAGCTTCGACCTCCACTATCCTGGACGCATAACTGTTTTGCCGGAAGACATTGAAAATAAGAAAATAACCGGAGAGTATTACAGCGTCAGCAATCAGTACAAAATGCACCGGAACATCTGACCACCCGAAACGACGGTCGAGTCCAGAGATTATAAATCCGCCAAGATGAATTATTGCCGAAAAGAACTGAAAAACCAGTTGTGTTTTTTCTTTTTCTTTGGCATGAATCCGGCGCTCAAGAAACTTCGGATCGTGGTTCAGGAAGTAGAAGAGGGTGAAAATCATTGGAACTATAAAGATCGCCAGAAAAAGGTAAACCTGCCAATAATTGAAAGTGCCGGCGGGGAGTAAAGTCACCAGAGCCATGAAGAGGAAAAATAATGGAAACCGGGTAAAAACTTTTTGAATAAGTTTTTTCATTTCAGGATTGGTCATTTCACTTTTTTTATCCATTTTTTTTCTCTTAAGAGTATCAGATAACGGGAATTATAAACAATTTATATTCATACAACAAATTTGGTGAAAACCGGCAAATTTATCAAAATCTGTTGGACGATTGGCGCTATCAGATGATGGATGGAAGATCAACTCTTGATTTATTTGATTTATATAATTTTGCAATTTCGGTTAGCCGGAAATAAACCGTCGTGATCCATGGAAAGAATATCCTGTTTATTGGTGAAAGTAATCTTTAAATCAATTTGTAATTAATATTTATTTTGTATATTAGTATATATAATATGTGTTGTGTGGTAAAGTCGGGAGATTCCGGATCAGAAAGCGGGAAAATATTTCTTCGATAATATATTTTATGCGCGAATGACTTTAAGAGTTTGAGGATTAAAAAATTAGTTTCTTGATTAGTCCCAAGAATAAAATGCTGAAAGCGGAAGCTGTCAGCGGATTTACTTCAAATTAACTGTATGGAGGAGATATGAAGGGCATAATAACTTTTTTGTTTATAACCATTCTGACATGTTTACTGAATGGACAGGCTTACTGGCAGCAAACCGGCGGTCCGTTCGGGGGAGCAGTCAACTCTTTCCTTGTCAATAGCAGTGGGGATATATACGCTGCAACCACCGGAGGCGTATTCCGTTCAACTAATAACGGCACTGACTGGACACCCTTAAATACAGGCTTGAATGAACTAACTGTCAATGCACTGGCAATAAATTCCAACGGTCATATTTATGCCGCAACCTGGGATGGAGTTTATAAGACAACGAATGGCGGCAACTCATGGAATCAAATGGGTTTATTCAATAAGCAAGTCCTTTCAATTGCAATAAACAACAGCGGTCATATTTATGCAGGAACTTATGCTTATGGGTTGTATAAAAGTTCCAATAACGGCGCTGCCTGGACGGAGGTAAACACAGGGTTAACAAACACGCAGGTTAATTCAATCCTAACCACTGCAAGCGATATATTGTATGTCGGAACCAATGGAGGAGTATTCAAATCAACTGATGGCGGTAATAACTGGGTAAGTAAAAACACGGGTCTGACAAACGATTATATAAAGACATTTGCAGTCAGCTCGACCGGTCAAATTTATGCGGGAACGGGTTTGGGGCTTTTCAGAACTTCCGATGGTGGTGCTAACTGGTCAGAGATTCTGGGTATGCCCACATTCTCAATTTATGCAATTGCAATAAATGCAAGCGGCTATATTTTTACCGGCACGAATAACGAAGGTATTTTCCGATCAACAACCAATGGTTCAACCTGGACAACTAATAATAGCGGATTATCAGACCGGATAGTCAATGCACTTGCAATCAAATCAGGAGGATATGTATTAGCGGGAACAACCTGGGGTGTATACCAGTCGACAAATAACGGTAATCTCTGGAACCGGTCGAATTCCGGCTTGTCAGCAGGAGATGTAAGAGCCTTAGCAATTGATCAGAGCAATGTGGTTTTTGCAGGAACATTCGGAGGAGGAGTTCACCGAACGACAAACAGCGGTATTAATTGGACTGAACTAAACACCGGAGTAGATATTTACACAGCCTACAGGAAGATCGCTTCACTTGCAATCAACAGCGACGGTCATATTTTTGCCGGGAGTAACGGAGGAGGAATTCACCGCTCAACGAACAATGGTAACACCTGGGTGGAAATAAACAACGGAATTGCAAGCGGACTTATAGCCAGGAATATTCTTGCACTTACTGTTAGCAATAGTGGAAATATTTTTGCTGGCACATGGGGTGACGGGGTTTACAGATCCACCGATAACGGCAATAACTGGGTGAAGGTAAATTCCGGATTGGGGAATCAGTATGTTAATGCACTTCTCACTAATACAAGCGGACACTTGTTCGCCGGCACAAATTCAGGCGTATTCAGAACAACCGACAATGGTAATAACTGGATTGACATGGGTCTTACAGGAAAATTCATACAGAGATTGGCGATCAGTGCAAGCGGTATTATTTTTGCGGGAGCAACCTCCGGAATTTATCGCTCAACTGACAACGGAATATCCTGGACGCAGACAAGTCTGATCAACACCCCAATAGGTGCTATTGCAATCAACTCATTGGGACACGTTTTTGCAGGGACCAGGGATGGTGGAGGGATACTGCGCTCTACCGATAACGGGAACAACTGGACGCAGATAAACAACGGATTAAATCACCTGAATATTTTCTCTCTGCAAATCAATTCCAATGGATACATTTTTGCAGGAACAATAGGAGGAGGGGTTTACTCAAGTATTAATTCAACAACGGATATTAACGAGACTGAAGATCTACCAGCTGAATTTGCACTTTATCAAAACTATCCGAACCCGTTTAATCCGGAAACAGTAATCAGATATCAGTTACCGGTAAGCAGTAAAGTAACCTTAGGGATATATGATATAGTTGGGAAGGAGGTAAGGAAGCTGGTGAATGATGAACAGGAAGCAGGAAGTCACACAGTAAAATTTAATGCAGGCAACCTTTCAAGCGGAGTATACATCTGCCGGATAACCGCAGGTGATTTTGTAAAGACGATTAAGATGAGCCTGGTAAAGTAATCAATCAGGAGACTTCTTCTACCGGGAGTTGTGACGGTTGCTTGTGTGAAGAAGTTATTAGCGCCACTGCGGAAATAATGATTACCGTGGATATGATTATTCTTGGATTCATTGGTTCTGAAATTAGTATCCAACCAAGAAAAACTGCAACTACCGGGTTTACATAGGCATAAGTGGAGGTAAGTGAGGGTCCTGCTGCATGAAGCAGCCAGATGTACGCACTGTAAGCAATCAATGAGCCAAAAATAATAAGATATATAAGTGCAAGATATGAATTGACAGTCACGGCGCTGATGTTGAAATGCTTATACTCACCTACAATAAAACTCCATATCAGCAGCATGAACCCGCCGGAGAGCATCTGAATTGAAATTGCTGCAAATTTTGATTCGGGCATCTTAGCATAATTGGTATACACTGATCCAGCCGCCCAGGAGAGTGAAGCAAACATAAGAACAATTGCACCAATGGGATTGACTGCTTCGGCACGAAGTAATTCAAGGGGACTAATCAGAAACATCAGCCCGGAAAGTCCAAGTACAACCCCTGCTGTCTTTTTAACAGAAGGTTTGCCGTTTTTCAGTCCCAGCCAATTAATAAGCAGAATCCAGATAGGGACCATTGAAACGAGCAATGAGGCTAATCCGGAAGGAACAAATTGCTCCGCCCAGACTACTCCCCCATTCCCTCCAAGAAGAAGAAGTCCACCGATAATGGTATTAGAGCGTATATGACGGGGACGAATGCTGGGTTTCTCTTTTAAGTAAACAAAGGTGATAAGAATCAGTCCCGCAATTACATGCCGCGCACCCGCCATAAGAAACGGAGGGATGGAGTCAATTGAAAGTTTTATTGCAAGATATGTAGACCCCCAGATTATATAAACTAATCCAAAAGCAAAAACAAGTTTTACTTTACTTTCCGGCAAAGTCTATTTAGCCCAATAAACTTTCTCAACCTCAAAAGGTTGAATCAACAAGTTATGCTCGGGAAGAATACGCACTGTAAAACCAAAAAGTCCGCTTTCCTCTGTTTTTATTGAACCTGTATAGTGATAAACAGAGTTGGAAGTGTTCTTGCGGGTGGCAAGTTTCATCACTTCAGTTTTATTTACAGAAGGATCCTCCTGGGTTTTAACCGGACCATAGTAGAGCTGGACAGATACTTCCGACGGTTCAATATTGCCTAATTTTACATCAACATGAACCGTATAGGCATCCCTGACCGGGATTTCCTTACCGGTTTCCGGAACATCAATTTTAACGATCTCAACCTGATGCCAGTTAGAAACGATTTTTTCTTTCCAGTCGGCAATCATTTTTGCTTTTTTCCATTGATCTGCAGAGAGAGCCGAGCGTTTTTCTGCTGCAGACAAATAGAATATTTCGCAGTATTCCCGCACCATACGGTTGGTATTGAAGAAAGAACCAAGCTGCTTCATTGACTTACGCATCATCTCAATCCAGGCGCGGGGCAGTTTATCCGATTTGCGGTCATAAAACAGAGGAATAATCTCGCGTTCAAGGGTGTTGTAAAGTCCCCGTGATTCAACTTCATCCTGATAATCAAGATCAGAATATTCCTCGCCATTACCTATTTTCCAGCCCAGTTCAGGATCAAAACCTTCATCCCACCAGCCGTCAAGAACTGAGAAATTCAGTCCGCCATTGGCAATAACTTTCATTCCTGAAGTACCGGAAGCTTCGAGGGGGCGTCTTGGAGTATTGAGCCAGATGTCGCATCCCTGAACCAGTTGCCGGGCAACATTCATATCATAATTTTCAAGGAATACTATTTTTCGCCGGAATTTCTCATCGTTTGCAATACGGAAAATTTCCTGAATCAGCGCTTTACCTTCATCATCCTGAGGATGTGCTTTACCTGCAAATATGAGTTGGACAGGGAATTCGGGATTGAGCAGAATGTCCGCGAGTCTTTCAATATCGCTAAATATCAGTGCTCCCCTTTTATATGTGGCAAATCTTCTTGCAAATCCGATAGTAAGAACTGAGGGGTCAAGTACTTCCTTTGCTTCCCTAATTTCATTTGGATTGCCTCCGCGGGCTTTGATCTGGCTGACGAGTCTCATTCGTGCAAATGCAACGAGGCGTTCACGGCGTCTTTCATGAGTGCGCCATAATTCCTCGGACGGAATGCTGTCTATTTTATCCCACAGGGAGGGATTGTCTGTATTGCTAAAGATTGAATCCCCAAGATACTGCCTGAGCAGTTCTTCCATATCCTTTGACAGATGGGTGAGAGTATGTACTCCGTTGGTGATATGGCGAATGGGTATTTCATTAAAGGGTATATCCTTAAAGCCAAAAGACCACATCTTTTTGGAAACGACACTATGAAGTTTACTTACTCCATTGATAAATCCTGCCGTGTTCATTGCAAGATGAGCCATATTGAAGTTAGACGTTCCGCTTTCCTTGAGAAGATTTCCAAGGGAATAAAATTCCTGGTTCGAGATCTTTAGTTTTTCCCGATAGTATTTCCCGAAGTACTTTTCTATCAGTTCATTAGAAAAAACATCAATACCTGCGGGAACAGGAGTATGTGTGGTGAAAACGTTTGAATAGTAACCGACTTCCTTGGCTTCTTTATAAGAAAGCCCCTCAAACTGCATAAGTTTGCTGATTCTTTCCAGTGAGAGAAATGCAGAGTGACCTTCGTTCATGTGGCATACGTAAGGAGTAATATCCATACTGTAGAGGAAATGGATACCACCGATTCCAAGTATAATTTCCTGCTGGATTCGTGTTTCAATATTTCCGCCATAGAGGGTGCGGGTTATTTCCCTGTCAGCAGGTGTGTTTTGAGGAAGGTTTGTATCAAGCAGATAAAGGGGATTCCTTCCGACCATTATTTTCCATACCTGAAAAAAGACTTCTCTTCCCGGAAACTCAAGAGAAAGGACAACCGGATTATTTTTTGCATCTGTTACACGCTTCATGGGAAGGTTTTCGAAATCGTTGATTTCATAGCGTTCAAGCTGCCAGCCGTCGGAACTCAGATACTGCTGGAAATAACCTTCCTTGTAAAGCAATCCGATTCCAATTAATGGAAGACCAAGATCGCTTGCGGATTTGAGATGATCTCCTGCGAGAACACCAAGCCCTCCCGAATAAGTTTGCAGGCACTCAGCGAGTCCAAACTCGGCTGAGAAATAGATAATATTGAATTTCTTTTTTGAATTATAGTTTTTAGCAAACCAGGTTTGCTCTTTAAGATACTGCTGAAGTGAATCGTATGCATGATTCATTTGCGAGATGAATCCATCGTCAGAGGATAGTTCTTCGAGTCTTTGCTGACTTATTTTACCCAGTAAAAGCACAGGATTGTGATTTAAGCCTTCCCATAGGTCCCGATCCATCCTTCTGAACAGTGAACGGGTTTCGTGTGACCAGCTCCAATAGAGATTATAAGCCAGTTCTCTTAGTTTTTCAAGTTGTTTTGGGAGTGATGGAATTACTTGATATTGAGCAACAAAATTTATCATTTTACCTTCCGAATAATTATCATTTTAATAAGTTATGAAAAACATTCTACCGTACTTCCCTTCCGAAGTCCAATAGCAATTTATCGTTAAAGCAGTTTGCCATAAGCTGAAGACCAACGGGCAAACCTGAATCCGAGTATCCAGCAGGTATATTCAGTGCGGGAATACCGGCCAGATTAGCTGAGGTTGTGTAAACATCCCCCAGATACATTTGTAAAGGATCAGTAAATCCGTCACCGATTTTCTGACCAATGTGTGGTGTAGTGGGTGCAATGATCAAATCTACCGAACTAAACACAGCATCAAAATCATTTTTTATGAGTCTGCGGACCTTTTGAGCCTTTTTATAATAGGCATCGTAATAACCTGCTGAAAGTACGTAAGTCCCCAGCATTATACGGAGTTTCACTTCATCACCAAAACCTTCTGTTCTTGAGAGAGTGTACATTTCGTTCAGATCAGAATTATTAAGGGACCGATGTCCATACCTGACTCCATCATAGCGGGAAAGATTTGAGGAAGCTTCGGCAGTTGTTAAAATATAGTATGCAGCGACTGCATAGGAGGTGTGGGGAAGTGAAACAGGCTCAACTTTGATTCCTCTGGACCTGATTCTATTAATGAAAGAATCCAAAAATGATTTGATCTGCGGATCAAGTCCTTCACCAAGGTATTCCAGCGGAAGACCTATCTTTAAGCCTTCCGGTAATTTTTCAGGAACCGAAAAATTTGCCGGAGGCAACTGAGAGGAAGTGGAATCCTTGGGATCGTGTCCGGATATTACATCCATCACGATCGCTATATCTGAAATATTATTAGCAATAGGTCCTATAGTATCGAATGAAGAGGCGTAAGATGTAAGTCCATATCTCGAAACAATTGAATAAGTTGGTTTAAACCCGTACACTCCGCAGAATGAAGCAGGCTGACGAATTGAGCCCCCCGTATCAGAACCAAGCGAGACATCACATAACCGGGCTGCAACTGAAGCAGCTGATCCCCCGCTGGAACCTCCGGGGACATACTCCCGATTAACGGGATTCCTTACAAAACCAAATGCGGAAGTTTCGTTTGTTGACCCCATTGCAAACTCGTCGGAATTTGTTTTTCCTATTATAATAGCATCTTCAGCAAGCAGTCGTTCAATCACAGTAGCAGAATAGACAGGAGAAAAGTTTTTCAGGATTGCCGAGGAAGAGGTCATAGGCTTATCTTTTATGGATATAACATCCTTTACGGAGATTACCATCCCGGCAAGCTTACCATGATCACCTGAAGAGATTTTTCCCGCAATCGAATCTGCTTTACTAAGCGCTTCCTCCCTGAAAACGGAATTATATGCGTTGAGAGATTTATTCTCCCCGATAGAGTGCAGAAATGCAAGAACATTTTCGGGGAGATTAATTTCTCCGGTTTTCATTTTATTAAGTTTATCAGAAAAACAAGAATAATGAAGAGACATGCTAAAACAAGGAAAGATACTGGGATTTACATTGTTTTATCGTGAGGTTTATCCTCTTCGATGGTGCTCTTGATTTCATTTTCAACATCCTGATAAGACTTTTTAAAGTGATGAAAAGCCTTTCCGAAATTACGTGCTATCTCGGGGAGTTTCCTTGGTCCAAAGATCAAAAGAGCAACAAGGACCACAACTATTATTTCACCGGTTCCGATGTTAGAAAACATACTTTATATCCGAAAATGAATCAGGAATTATTTAGAATTTGACTTATTATCGCGGTTGATATCGTCATCCGTTTCCTTAACGGATTTTTTGAACTCCTTAAGTCCTTTGCCGATACCCTGAGCAAGTTCCGGAATTTTTTTTGCTCCAAAAAGAAGAATAAGTACAAGAGCGATAATAAGTATTTCTGTTACGCCTAAGTTTGAGAACATTATTATAACCTATTGATTAAATTATGATAAATTGATTTAAAAACCACTGCTCCATCTGTTTTTGACAGCGCGGGATCCGACGCTCTTTCCGGATGGGGCATCATTCCAAGAACATTTCCCTCTTTGTTTTGAATTCCGGCTATGTTGAGACATGAGCCGTTTGGATTGAACTCCTGAGCAATAATCCCTTCAGGTGAGGAATACTGAAAAACAATCTGGTTATTGTCCTGAAGAGATTTAAGTGTTTCCTCATCTGCGAAATAGTTGCCATCTCCGTGAGCGATAGGTACTTGCAGAGGAGAAGAAGAAATCTCTGATGTAAAAATTGAATTACGGTTCAACGGAGTAATAAACACATCCCTGCAAACAAACCGGAGATGATCGTTCCGTAGCAGTATTCCGGGGAGTAAACCGGACTCGAGCAATACCTGAAATCCATTGCAGATACCCACTACCACTCCCCCCTTGTTTGCAAACGAAACAACGGAATTCATAATCGGCGAGAGTTTTGCAATTGCACCCGGACGAAGATAATCTCCGTAAGAAAAACCTCCCGGAAGTATTAAGGCATCACAGTCCTGAAGATCTGATTCTTTATGCCAGAGGAAAGTGACATCGTATCCAAGTACTTTGCGGAGTGCATAGTAAGCATCATGGTCGCAATTTGAACCGGGGAAAACAACAACACCGAATTTAATTGTCATCTGTCCGTTCCAGCTTGAATTCATAATCTTCCATTATTGGATTGGCAAGAAGTTTACCGCAGAGTTCAATAACCTCCTTTTGTGCTAATTCTTCATCATCTGTCTGAACCAGGAAATCTATTTCCTTGTTAATTCTGACACTCCTGACATTTTTAATACCAAGTAGTTTTGCCCCCTGCTCTACAGCTTTGCCGTAGGGATCGAGAATAGAACTACGCCTTCGTACCACAACTTTAACCTTGAACACTAATAAACCTCGTATATTTTTATAAAATGCCTTGCTTCTATTTTTTCTTTAAAAAGTATCGAACTATATGTCTAAAGATACCAAACAAAATAACAAAAATAAATATATAAAAGAGCACTTTCAATCCGAAGATTAAAAGCAAGGGAATTGAGACAAGAATGACTGAAACTATATATTTATTTTCCTTAAGTGAAAGTCTGGAAAATTTAGGAAGCGTGTCATATCTGATTTTTGAAACCATCAGGAAACTTAAAAAGAGTGTAAGAAAAACAGCATAACCCGCATAATTCTTCTGCATATAATCCTCATTAGCAAACATTATTACATATGAGGCAATCATTATTGCGGAAGCAGGTATCGGAAGACCCACAAAATGTTTTTTGTCAAAACCGAGCAATGTGGAATTGAACCTGGCGAGACGATAAGCCCCGAAAATAAGCAGTAGTGAACTTACTGCAATTCCCCACCCCTCAAAAACAGTAAGAAAAGCAGAGTATATTAAAAAAGCAGGTGCCAGTCCAAAGCTTACTGCATCTGCCAGGGAGTCGAGTTCAACACCGAATTTACTGCTTGTATTAATCATTCTTGCTACAATCCCATCCAGAGCATCGGCAACTGCAGCTATTAAAATAAAATACGCGCCATAGAGAAAATCCCCCTGAGCTACTTTGATAACAGACCAGAAGCCAAAAAAGATATTTGCAGTAGTAACAAGATTGGGGAAAGCAGGTTTAAAGCTGAAATTATTTTTCATCGCTGCTCCGGAATCCTGAAAAGGATTGTTTCACCAGCTGTAACGACATCATCTTTCTTAAGTTCGGTAATCCAGGCAGCGGGTACAACTACATCCACGCGGCTTCCGAATTTTATCATTCCAAATCTTTCTCCGATCTTTACCCTATCCCCTTTTTGCAATTCATAAACTATCTTCCGGGCTACATATCCGGCTACCTGCGTAAAGAAGACATTCCCGAATCTTGATTCAATAACGAACTCAGAACGTTCATTATCTGAACTGGCCTTATCATCATAAGCAACCAGGAATTTACCCCGGTGATACTTCACATGAGTCACTAAGCCATCAATGGGAATTCGGTTAACATGGACATTCAAAGGGGACATGAAAATTGAAATTTGCTTCGCTTTTCCTTCAATAAAAGGAGTGCCGTCAACATCCTTAATAAACAGAATCCGCCCGTCTGCCGGAGATACGACAATATTGTTATCTGCGGGTACCGTTCGTTCAGGGTCTCTGAAAAAATTAAGCGTAAAACCGGAAATGAGAATTGCCAGGAGAAAGAGAACAATTCGTGTCGGGGTATTGTTTAAATAAATTCCAAGTGCAATCAGTACAAATGAAATTATAAGGGCAATACCAATTAGGTTATAACCATATTTAGTAAACATTCTAAACCTTATCGTTAATTATAATTAATTGAGTCAGGAGATCAGTGTAATGACTTAATGCCGTACCTGATTTAAGATTAAACGCAAAATTCTTGTCATTAGTCCCTTTTACATCAATCACTTTGATGCTAAAGGGAGAATAGTCCCCTGTAGAAACTATTTTTCCATTTTTCAGTCTACCGTATTTCAAGTTTGCGGTTGCCAGAACGAACCCTCTTCGTTCAAAAAACGATTTGAGAACCGCGTTAACCTTTGAGCTGATCCGGAGAATCATCTTATATTCTTCATTCGTCAGGAGTAAGAAAGAATTAAGATGGTTTTCAGATAAAACGAACTTCTCTTCATCATCCAGAAAGAATTCGTACAAAGGGATAGTAATTTCCGAGAACTCCCTAACTCCAAATATCTTTGAGATCCTTTTACCTGCAACATTCTGAATTTTCACGTGAAAATTCAAAGGATCGTAATGGTCTAAAACCAAAGTGTTTTCCCCCTCGGTAAAGGCATAGGCCGTAGGGATATTATAACCGGAAAGGTATTCATGAAAAAAGGAATTGATTTTCACAATCCTGCTTCCAATATTTTTTACGCGGGCTTTTGAACTCTTTCCGATAACCAAAGAGTCATAAAAGCTTATTTTAAGCTTGTCTTCAACCGATTCCTGGGTTGTTAAAATTTCCACTTTTCAGGTAATTTTATAAAATATTATTCAAAAAATCTTTAAACGTTTTCAATTTTTAAAATTACAGTAATAATAGAAAATAAACAAGTGGAATTTAAGTAAATATTTCTGATTAACGGCGAAAATTTATATATTTGTGGATTGTATTAAATAAAAAAGGAATACGAAAGATGTTGAAAGGTAATATGCAGGGAATGTTAAAACAGCTGCAAAAAGTACAGGAAGATATGGCAAGAGTTCAGGCTGAATTAGCTAACAAAACTGTAACGGAGGAGTCAGGCGGCGGAATGATCAAGGCAACTGTTAACGGTTCAAAGGAATTAGTAAAACTGGACATTGATAAACAGGTAATTATCGCTGATGAAAAAGATATTTTAGAGGATCTTGTTGTTGCTGCAGTGAATAAAGCACTTGCTTCAGCCTCAAAAATGGCTGATGAGGAGATGACAAAAATTACAAAAGGAATGATGCCTCCGGGACTTGGACTCCCGGGTTTTTAATCAAGGTGAAAAATTGAATATAGCAGAACCATTACAGAGAGCAATTGAGGAATTCAGTAAGTTTCCGGGAATAGGCAGAAAAACTGCCCAGAGACTATCCTTGTTTTTATTAAAAACCAATGAAGATAGTTTTAATAACTTTATTAATTCAATGGTAGATCTGAAAAAGAAACTGACCTTTTGCTCAAGATGCTATAATATCAGCGAGGATGAACTTTGTGAGATATGCAGAAGTCCGAAGCGTGAAAAGACCACTATCTGCGTGGTGGAAGAGGCAAGCGATATTATTGCTATTGAAAGGACGAATGAATATATGGGAATGTATCACGTTTTGGGGGGTGTTCTCTCCCCTCTTAGCGGTATGACACATGACCGCCTGAAAATTAAGGAGTTACTCACCCGGCTTAAAGATGAAAACATCGAAGAAATCATCCTTGCTTTGAATCCGGACACAGAAGGTGATGCTACCACACTTTATTTACTGAATTTGCTAAAGCCTCTTGGGATTAGGGTAACAAGAATCGCAAGAGGTCTTCCAATCGGAGGGGATCTTGAATTTGCGGATGAGGCAACAATCGGCAGAGCCTTAACCGGCAGGATCCAGTTGTAAAATGGAAAGCTGGTACGAGAAATGGTTCAACTCAAAGGAATATATTTCCGTATATAAACATCGTAACGAACAGGAGGCAAGAAAATTAGTTTCCCTGATAATAGAAAAGCTTTCTCCTCCTCCCGGATCCGGTATTATAGATCTGGCTTGCGGTTATGGAAGACATTCATTAATTTTTGCGGAAAAGGGGTACAGAGTAACCGGAGTGGATATTAGTCAGACTCTGATTGAACTTGCCCGCACGGAGGCAGAATCCAGGAAACTCGATGCGGAATTTGTCCGTGGTAATTATCATGAATTAGAGTGGCATGAGGAATTTAATATTGCGCTAAATTTGTTCACAAGTTTCGGATATGATGATGAGGATGAGATCAATTTTAATCTTTTTACCACTGCACACAGACTGCTGAAACCGTTAGGATATTTTGTATTTGACTTTTTTAACAGCAACCATGTGCAGACCAATCTTGAAACGACCTCACAGGAGGAGATGGACGGGGTTATTGTTGAACAGAAGCGGGAGATAATCCGGGATACCGTTTTTAAGGAGATAATAATCCGCAGAGGGGGCGAAACGGAAAGATTCGAAGAGAAGGTAAAATTATACAAACCCGGATTGCTCAAAGAGAAACTGGTAAGTGCCGGGTTCAGAATTTTAGACTTGTACGGAGATTATAACGGAAGTAATTTTAATGATGAAAAATCGAGAAGATTTTTAGCAATATGCGAAAAAAAATCCTAATAATAATCCCGTTAATATTTATGATTGGTTGCGAGCTTTTCACGGCAAGAGATCCGGAACCGCCGGTGGAACCACGCTCCACTTTTCAACCAGCTCTCTCATCTGATATTGTCCTGACCAATTTAGTTCACTCGCTTAGTGAAAAGAATACTCAAAATTATCTTGCATGTCTGACCGGGAATTCATTTCAGAAGCTGAATTACACATTTGTCCCAAGTGCCGAGGCAATTTCAAAATTTCCCATATTTCTTGAAGAATGGTCTTTGCTTAATGAGGAACAGTATCTCAATAACATTATTGCGAAAATACCTGAAGAAACTCCAATTACCCTGTCACTTCAGGATACCGTTAGGACTATTCAGGGGGACAGCGTTTTTTACTCAGCCAGGTACATTTTAACAGTACCTCATAATGATGTAAATAAACCCACAAGCTTTCAGGGGGAGCTAAAATTTAAATTATTAAGAGATGCACAGAATTTCTGGTCTATTTTCTTCTGGCAGGATATAAAGACTTCCGCAACTCCCTCATGGAGTGAATTAAAAGGAGTGTTTTATTAAAAAATATCTGCCAATTTTTGTAATTATAATAATTGCCGGTTGTAATCCATTTGCACCAACGGAGGATTTTTCCGATACAGGAAATGACTCCCCTATTTCGGACCAGACAACCATAGACGGCGTTTTTCAGAATATGAGATACGCGTACAATTTCAAGGACACACTTATTTATGGAAAGATTCTGAGCGATGATTTTGTGTTCACTTACCGCGATTATGATGCGGGATATGATGTTTCCTGGGGTCGTAATGAGGAAATGAGAGTAACTCATAGTCTTTTCAGAAACTGCGAGAGGCTTGACCTGATATGGAATAATGTGGTGATCAGTTCCGGAGACTCGATTAACTACATGCAAATAAGGAGTTTTAATTTGCTGATTACTTTCAATCCTTCGGACATTGTGAGAATTGATGGGAGGGTGAATCTGAATTTCGTTAAGAAGGATAATGTCTGGAAAATATCGCGATGGTTAGACGAATCAAATTTTTAGTATAAAATATGTTATATTTTGCATTAAAGGAATCTGTAAGATCGATTGGAAGAACAAAGCTTGCGTTTTTCTTCTCTTTGTTTTCCATGACAACTGCTTTGCTGCTTATACAGTTGTCGGTTATTGCCTATTTTCTTTCGGCGGTTCTGGAAGAAAAAATTATTGAGACTTTTAAGATAAATATTTTTCTTGAGGAGAATATTACTCCGGACGAAATTAAAAGTACGGAAGAAGAATTAAGACGAAAACCATATACCAAGGAACTTGAATATATATCCAAGGAAAAAGCAGCTGCTGACTTCATAAAAGAAACAGGAGAAGATTTCCGGGATATACTGGACTTTAATCCCCTTCCGGCGTCCTTTACGCTAACTCCCGACAGATCTTACATGTATGATGGGAAATCGGAAGAAATAATCAAAGACCTCAGGAAGTTGCAGATTGCCACTTCAATAGAATTTCAAAACAGTTTCCTGAATGACGTGAATAAATATATGCGCAATGCGAACAGATATATTGTCGGATTGACAATTTTTCTAATAATACTTGCTGTGTATATGGTCTATTCAACTTTAAGGCTGATAATTCAAAGTAAAAAAGAAGAAATTGAAACAATGAAACTTGTAGGGGCTTCCACCTTTGCTATAAAACTACCCATTATTCTTAACGGGATACTCCTGGGGCTGCTGGCTGGAATAATAACTATTGGAGTAATGGCAGCCATACATTTGTCTATAAGAAATCAATTTGATGTTTTTATGTACCTTAATCAGAAAAACTATCTCATATACATTGCTGTGGTTTTTTTAATCGGACCTTTCTTAGGATGGTTTATCAGCATACTGACGCTCAGAAGAGTTTCATTAAGATTTTAGAAATTAAAGTAAAAAGAAGCGTATGAAAAAAAATCATTTATTAAAAATTCTTTTATTATTCTTACTTCTTGCTTTCGGAGGAAGCATTGCCCAGACGGAAAAACAGCCACCCATTATCCCTTCCGAAGGAAGTATTGACCCAAAAGAGTATAAAGTCGGTCCCGGGGATATTCTTTTTCTTTCTATAAAAGGTATAGAGGAATATAATTTCAATCTGGGGGTAACTCCCGAGGGGAGCGTGTATATTCCAAAGACCGGTGGAATTGACTTAAGAAACCTGACTCTTTATGCGGCAAAGGAACGAATAAAAGAAAGAGTTCTTAAAGAATTCCGGAATGTTGAAATTTTTATATCACTCGCCAGCTACAGGACTATAAAAGTCTTCCTTCACGGGCATGTTAAAAACAGCGGCTCAATTCCACTTGCTGCTAATGCAAGGGTATCTGATCTCTTTACGAATCAGGACGTTCTTTTACAAGATCCGGATTTGAGGAATATCAGAATTACCAGCAGCGATGGCAGCGTAAAACGTTTCGACTATAAGGCTTTCCTGAGATATGGAAAGAAGTCAATGAATCCTCTGCTGGAAGACGGCGATTATGTTTATGTGACTAAGGAAGATAATACAGTCAGCATTATGGGAGGGGTAAAGTATTTCGGCAAATACCCTTACGTGGAAAATGAAGATGTAAAGAGTCTTATTGATTTAGCTGGGGGTTTTACCAAAAAAGCCCGGGAAGATTCAATTGAGGTTATTCGTTATGATGATAACCGCCTGACACAGAAAAGTTATTTCTACGATCTGAAGGATATCGAGAGCAACCGAATCATACTTGAAAAGGGGGATATTGTGGTTGTGCGGGAGCATCCTTTGATATATGAAGACAAGGTGGTTATAATAAACGGATTTGTCAGGACTCCCGGAGTATATAAAATAGTGGATAACGTTACTACTTTGCACGAGATAATTGAACAAGCCGGGGGATTTTTACAGGAAGCTTCATTATCCGACGCAACGCTTACGCGAAGTATAGGCATTAAAGAAGTTGACCCCGAATTCGAAAGGCTGAAACTCATACAACGAGAAAATATGACCGATGATGAGTATGATTACCTGAAATCCAAATCACGACAGCGAATTGGAAAAATAGTAGTGGATTTTGTTAAACTGTTTTCCAACAATGACAGAAGCGAGGATATCGTCCTGAGGAAAGGGGACATTATTGATATCCCTGAGGCAAAAAATTACATAATAATTCTGGGACAGGCAGTAAATCCCGGCAAAGTGCCATTTAATGAGAAGTACTCGGTGGATGATTATATAAGCATAGCGGGAGGATTTGGCTGGAGGGCATTGGAATCGGACGTGAGGGTAATAAAAGTAAACACAGGTGAATGGGTGGATGCCGATGATGTAGATCAGCTTGAACCGGGGGATACAATCTGGATTCTAGAAGATCCGCCTCCTCCAAAATTCTGGGATATTTTCACCACTTCATTAACTATACTGGGACAAGTGGCAACAGTAATTGCAGCAACCGTAGCAATCATAGTGAGCATGAGGTAATATGTCAATACATTATATTCTTAACTCAATTATAACCCATAAAAAAAGAATTATTGCCCCTGCAATAACAGGGACTGTTTTTTTATTCCTGATTCTTTATTTTATTTATCCGATTACATACAAATCGACCGTTACAATCTTACCTCCCGAACAGAAATCCTCTCCGGGGTTGAGTTCATTGCTGCAGGGAGCAAGTTTTGGCGACATGCTTATGTCAACAGGAAGTGCAAATGCCCAGCTCTATGGGGAGATATTAAAAAGCAGATCCGCTTGCGAATATGTGGTGAAAAAATTGGACTTGTATGAGTACCTTGACAGAAATAACCTCCAGGATGCTGCAGAAAAATTAAAATCGGAAATGGATATAGATATCAGCAAGGAAGGAATAATTAAACTATCCTACCGAACCAGGACTCCCCTGTTCGGATTTTTTTCTTCCTCTTCAGATTCCATAAAAAAACTAAGTGCTCACATATGCAATGCCTATGCGGAAGCGCTTGACTCAATTAACAAGATTAAACTCACCGCTAAATCGAGAAAGACAAGGATATATATAGGCGAGCAGATTGATATAACCAAGTCGAAACTCGACTCGGTTGAAACTGAACTTTACACTTTTCAAAAGAAGCATAAAGCAGTTTCCATGACTGACCAGTTGAAGGTCTCCATAGAGGCAGCCGCAAAATTAAAGGGGGAACTAATCGCAAACGAAATCAACCTTGGTTATCTGTCCCAGAATCTCAACACAGATAACACCATCCTTCAGTCCATCCGTAAGAAGAATGCAGAATTGAAGGAACAGTTGAGCAAACTGGAGTCATCCAACAACGATTTCATGATCGCTTTTAAGGACGCACCCGAGTTAGGTGTGCAACTGGCAGGAATATACAGGGAGTCAAAAATACTTAATGAAGTTTATTTGCTTCTTCAGCAACAATTTTACAAGGAAAAAGTACAGGAGAACCGTGATATCCCGACTGTTGAGGTGCTGGATACAGCAATTGCTCCCACAAAAGCTGAGAGTCCAAGAGTTGTATTTGCCACTATTGTAGGGGGAATTATTATTTTTCTGCTTCTGTCCTTGTCAGTTATTATAGATTATAAAAAGATGAACAAGTATTTAAATCCCGGAAAAGAGAGCAGCAAATGACAAACAGCAGTTCACTGAAGAAGGTAGCAGTAGTTACTGGGGGTGCCGGGTTTTTAGGCTCACACCTGTGCGACAGACTTTTATCCGAGGGCATGAAAGTAATCTGCATAGATAATCTTATTACGGGGAATCCGGACAACATTTCGCACCTGATTGGAAATGAAAATTTCCTGTTTATAAAACACGATATAACTAACTATATCCATGTTCCGGGTAAAGTGGATTACATACTCCATTTCGCCTCCCCCGCAAGTCCAATTGATTACCTGAAACTTCCGATACAAACGCTGAAGGTCGGCTCCCTGGGAACTCACAAAGTGCTTGGACTTGCCAAGGAAAAGAATGCGGTATTTCTCCTCGCTTCCACAAGCGAGGTTTATGGCGATCCGGACATTCATCCCCAAAAGGAAGATTACTGGGGAAACGTGAATCCTATCGGGCCTCGAGGAGTCTATGACGAAGCAAAACGGTTTGCTGAAGCCCTGACTATGGCTTACCATCGATATCACAATGTGGCAACCAGAATCGTAAGGATTTTTAACACTTACGGACCGCGGATGAGATTGCATGACGGAAGAGCTTTGCCAGCATTTATTGGTCAGGCACTATCAGGAAAAGATGTTACAGTTTTCGGGGATGGTTCTCAGACACGGAGTTTTTGCTATGTAAGCGACCAGGTCGACGGCATTTATAAGCTGCTGATCTCACCGGAAGTTGAACCAGTAAATATCGGCAATCCGGACGAAATCACTATGAAAGAATTTGCAGAAGAGGTTATCAATCTCACAGGTTCCAGGAGCAAGATAATATTTCAGGAACTTCCAGAAGACGATCCAAAAGTGCGCCAGCCCGATATTACCAAAGCAAAGAAACTACTGGGCTGGGAACCCCAAGTGCAACGACACGAGGGCTTGCTAAGAACCATTGAATTTTTCAAGCAGCAATTAAAAATTGATTGATGAATTCAAAACAGTTTTTTAAGACGGTTGCCGGTGCTTCTCTGCTGATAATCCTCTTCAATTTGCTCTCCCGATTTCTTGGATTATTAAGAGAAATTATTTTCGCACATAACTTCGGGGTTAGCGAAGAGTTTGAGATATACTTAATTACCGCGGTCTTTCCCACCGTAATCAATCTTATTTTATATTATCTTGGACAAAACTTTTTTATACCTGTCTATAATAAAACTAAAAACGAACATCCTGAATCGTTAAACTCTGTGACTCAGAAATCGGTAATCTTCTTTGCCTTGGTTGCCTTGCTAACCGCACTGGTGCTGGAGTTTTTTTCTCCAGAGATAATTTCTTTTTATGTCAATTCACAGAATCCGGTAATGCAGGAACTTGGATTAAACATATTCCGGATTCTGCTGCTCACTATTCCAATGACCGCAGTGGTTTCTATAATTGCAGCTTATCACCAGGCACGGTACGATTTTAAGATCCCGATTATTTCTCAAATTCTTTTGAACGTTGTTTTTATTGCTGTACTGATACTTTTCTCAAAGGACTATAACATTTATTCCATAACCATAGCATTTGTGAGTGCAACTTTTATTCAGCTGGTTTATCTTCTTTTTGTTACTCCGGAAATATTCCGCGGAACAAATCCGAAATTACTTTTTAACATCAGGGAGTACAAGGGTATTTCATTCTCTTTACTTATTATCCTCCTTATAGAGATAACAGGTCAAATGTATGTGGTCTTTGACAGGTATTTTTACGAGTACGTAAACAAAGGAGGTTTTGCAGTGTTAAACTATGCAACTACAGTATATTTACTCCCGGTTGCATTTATCAGTGCGAGTCTCTCACTGGCTATCTTCCCCAAAATCTCTGATACATACCATAAAAAGGATTATAATAGTTTTAACCGGTCAATTAATGATGGATTCTTAGTACTTGGATTTATACTTGCCGCTTTTACGGCGGTCTATTTCTTCTATGGCGATTTTATAATCGGCTTATTTTATCAACGGGGACAGTTCTCAGCAGTCGAAACTCTCCGCACAGAATCACTTCTCCGGATTTTGTCTATTAGCCTCATTTTCTACGGCATATACGCAATAATACATAAAGTCTATTTTGTAATCGAAAAGCTCAAACCCCTTTTATACATAAATATTGCGGCAATCGGTATAAAATTCTTAGGAAATACAATTCTGGTAAATCTCTATCAGGAGATGGGATTGGCTTTAAGCACTATTATTTCCTACTCATTTCTGTTCTTTGCATCAATCTTCTATTTATTGCTAAGGAAGGAAATAATTATAAAGCCAGATACACTAAAGGAATTTTTTATTGTGCTTCTCAATACCGGAATTTCAATATTAGCCGCATATATATTTAATTACTTTATCGAACCGGTAAATGTTCCCCCTTCTCTTGTCGGGATTTTGATTTTCGGAGTAGTGTTCTCGGTCAATTCATATCTTTCCGGCTCAAGGATCATGTTTCTTTTTATTGAAAACTATCTGCCGTCGGGATTAAGTAGCAAAATTCACAACAGCGGTGGGAAAAATGAATAACTATAAAACCGGGGTTTTAGAGAGAATCAATTCTAACAAGCTACTGAAGTCTCTTTTCATTTTCTTTTCTAATAATTTTTTATACCTTTTACGATCAGTCAGATTAAATCGTAAAAAGGGAAAAGGAATTTTAATAGTCTCCTTACACTTGATGGGGGATACTGTTTACACAATTCCGGCAATAAGACATTTGCTAAGGGATAATCCCGGTAAGAAATTTCATGTATTGTGCTTTGCCCCGGGAAGAAAGCTTTACTCGGAATTCTTCCCCGAAATAGAAATACATGCGATTTCTAAAAAAGATTTTATAAAAAACAGAATTGCAGGAAAAAAAGTGAGGGAAGTCGTAAACCGCATAAATGCAGAAACAATAGTCGATATTACGGGAGCAATAACATCCGTAACATCAGTTCTGTTCGCATCGGGCAAACTTACCGGAATGAATTTAGCCGAGTACAAAAAAGTGTATGCTCACTTCACACCTTTGCGTACTGAACCCCACTTGATGGATATGTATCTCGATGCAGTTTCGGTTTTGTTAAAAGCCCCGGTGGACAAAAAACTTTACGAATTCAAACCTACACCGGGCATTCCGGGCAAATTATTGATCTTTCCCTTTGCAGGATGGAGTGCCAAAGAGTGGGGTTTTGAGAAATTCCTTGAGATCGCCAAATTTCTGAAGGAAAACTATATCGTAGAGTTCATAGCAGAACCGGGACAACTGACACCGGAAAGGGAAAGTAAACTTGCCGGTAATAAAATAAAAGTAAATTATTCCGGATCACTGGATGAACTGTTCAGGCTTATTAAGGACTGTTCCCTCTTCATTTCCAACGATTCCGGACCTCTGCGTGTAGCCCAGGCCCTGGGTAAACCGGTATTCATAATCTACGGACCTTCGAATCCGGATTATTCAATTCCCTTCCCCGTTTCCTCTGACGGAATTGGAGATAATGCGGGGTATATCAGAAAATTTATTCATTGCTCCCCTGCAGGTACACAATTCTGCCACACGCTTGGGGGTAGAAGATGCCCCACGATAGAATGCATGAGAGAACTTTCTGTTGATAATGTGTATGCGAAACTTAGCAGATTTTTACTTAATCTTGGTACCAGGACGTGAGGATGTTAAAGAACATATTTGCTCATGCAAGCATATTTCGCGAAGTCTTCACATTTAGAGGAATGGCGCTTGGTTTCATGTCCGCCCTGATTCTCTCACTCTTCTCGGGGATCATGGCATTTCTATTTATCCCGGTCATTATTCTTTACCTGGTAGTGTTGGATAAAACAGAAATCATTCTGATGTTAATCGTGTTTTCATTTCTCGCTGTAACAAGGAATATAAGCAGTGAATTGCGTGATGTACTCCAGTATATGAATATTCTTCTCCTTTTTCTTCTGCTGGTAAAAAAGCATCTGAAAAAAGAGCTTACTCTTCCGGATATGCCAAAGGAATTATACGTTTTCCTGGGAGTGTACATAAGTGCATTGCTGATTGCTTCAGTATTTGCAGGACAAGTATTTACCGGACTGGATCATATATTCCGTCAGGTGATTTTCCTGGGAATGATCTATGCCATTTTTCTGCTGATTGAAAACCGGCAGGCTGCGTACTATCCGGCATACGGAATAATTGCCGCGGCATTATTCCAGGGAGTTATAACCATCTATTCCCTTTACCAGGTGAATTTCGATCTGACACAGTTTGGCGCAGATTACTTTCTTTCTCTCAGTGCCGATCTGACACTTAATAAAAACACCATAGGGATATATTTGTTGTATGGACTGATACTTTCCGCGGTGCTTTTCAGATTCCGGGAATCATTTATATATAAATCTCTCATCACGGGCATAATATTTATTCTCCTTATCGGAATGATTCTGATAAATTCCCGGGCAGTATTACTTGCACTTGCTGTTTCATTCCTTTTTCTCCTATATAAACTCAAAGTAAAGTATTTTTACTACAGCCTTGCCGGATTACTGATATTGGTAGCGATGGTTTTCCTCCCTCCCTTCAATGAGTTTTTTGAACTCTATTTCCGGGTGGAAGAACTTTTCGGACAGCGGGACATAATAACGCAGTCATCATGGAGTCTTATTCAGAACGAATGGTTGATGGGTACCGGACCAGGTGGGACAAAAGCTCTCATTTATAAATATATCCCATTCATGCTCGGTTCACCGGAGGAAATGTGGATACGTCATCACTTTTACCAGATTGAATATGGTCATGCACATAACTACTTTTTATTCATGCTTTCCGATCTAGGTGTATTAGGATTAGCGGCCTCCCTTATTCTCTGTTACGCGTATATTAAAATTGGTTTAACAGTTATGGCAGCATACAAACAGATAGAGCCAAATCTTTACTTTTTCTCCGCTGCTTTATTAAGTCTCGGAATAGGTATGTTTGTAAGGGGATTCTTTGAGTGGGGTGGTATTTTGGGATATGGAATGATAAACACCGATTTACCATTCTGGACGGGTTTTGCAATTCTCATATACCTGCATACTCTCCAGATTCATAGCACAAAATCAGTGTGAAACCGGATTATCCGCAAGTTTTCTGTCCCAAAAGTATTGCAAGAAAATCATTTAAAATTGAAATTTATATCAATTATTACAAATTCTATTATTATTTTTGTAAGTTGGATTGATTAATCTATTTACAAAATATATTCTTGAAAAGATTCCTACTAAGGCTATAAGATGAAAAACTATTTGCGGACGATTACGGGAAAAAAAGTAGTTGTTACCGGCGGACTTGGATTTGTCGGACACAATCTGGTAAAAAAACTAGTAAACGAATACCAATGCGATGTAACGGTTGTGGACGACTGCAGCAACAGCAGTCATGCTGTACTGAATGAAATCAAAGACCGGGTGAAGATAAATATAATATCCATTCTTGATGATAAAAACTTCTTCCCCTTGCTTGATGATGCACAGTATATTTTCCATCTTGCCTGTATTCAAATAGGTCTCGCCACATCACAGCCTTTTCTGGACCTCCACGTAAACGGTGAAGGGACACTGAAAATCCTTGATTATCTTCAACAAAACAGAAGTGAAAAACTTGAACGCATACTCTACACATCTTCCGCATCTGTATATGGCAGCAATACCAAACTCCCTTTGGAGGAGGATGATCCGAAGAATGTTTTAAGTCATTATGCCGCATCCAAACTGCTGGGGGAGAACTATATGAATGTTTATAACGTTACGTTTGACCTTCCGGTAACAATAGTCAGATACTCAAATGTATACGGTTACGGTCAATCCCCGCGAAATCCCTATTGCGGAGTACTTGGTAAATTCGTGCACAACGCACTGACCGGTGCACCGCTTAAAGTATTCGGTGATGGTGAACAAACAAGGGACTACACATTTATTGAGGATGCTTTAACTGCAACCATATTAGCCGCCGTTCACCCGAAAGGACTCGGGGAAACCTACAACATAGGTACTTCGGTTGAGACCTCAGTAAACAAGCTTGTTGATCTTATCGGGGCGATGGGAATATCGTCATCTGTGGAATACGTGCCCGAACGCGATATTGATAATATCCGGCGCAGAGTAATCAGCGTATCAAAAATTCAGAAAGAACTGGGCTGGTATCCCGGGTACAACATTAACAAAGGATTGGACGAAACAATAAAGTGGTACAAAACCACACTTTAAGATTACAGAACCAAGATCCGGAATCAATAGACCACTTTTCATTGAACTGAATAACCTAAAGGTTAATGCATATAATGATGTTCCAATTCAGGGAACTGATTGGTTTTAACTTTTTAAATGCTTGATATAGTATTCCGAATCCCGCTCCCCAAACTCAAGTCGGAAGCCTTGTCGCAAATAAAAATCAATCGCTTTTTTATTATTCCGTCTAACTCCAAGCCCGTAACTATTTATCCCAAACTGAGTAAGCAATTTCTCAAACTCCGCGAGCACCGCACTCCCCTTCCCCTTCATCTCCAAATCGGGATTGGTGGTAATGGAGAGCAAAATCACCTCTGCTTCCGATATGATGTTCTGCTTTTTAAATATTAAAGAGAGGACCCCACGAACCTTCTCTATTAAAAAGCGCGGATGCATGATCAGCAACCATAGAAGCTGGAAAAAGTTGTTTTTAATAAAGGGGTTTATCAAACCTGAAAGGTCCTTCCCACCAACTGCAAATCCAATCCCCGTTCCCTCCGGAGTATAGAGGATAATTCCGTACTCGCACTTCGCAATTATCTTTTCATAATATTTTTGCAAAAGCCTTTCCGGCAGGACAGAAGTAAAATGGGCTTTATCAAAAGAAAGCTTATGCAACCTGCAAATCTCCAAAAGATCGGACTGATCAATACTCTTAACTCTCAACTTCGCTCCTTTTCATTGCGCTTTTATAGATACCGATCATCTTATCGGTATTATGTTCCAGATCATAAAATTCTGTCACAAAAGCACGTCCATTATTTCCCATTTCATTTCTTTTAGCAGGGTTCAAAACTAGAATCTCCATCGCTGAAGCTGCGGCTTCCTCATCACGGGGATTAACAAGAAAACCCGACTTACCTTCCGCCACTACTTCCGGAAGTCCGCCAATTCGTGAAATAATCACCGGTTTACCACAAGCCTGTGCCTCCAGCACCGCCACCCCAAACGACTCATCTTCAAAAACAGAAAGCGCAACGTAAATGTCCAGTTTGTTATGATATTCCGGTATTTGCTGATATGGAACAAATCCGGTAAACTCTGTAACTTCCTCAATTCCCAGTTCCTTTGCCAATTGCCGGTAATACTCGTACATACTTCCACCCCCCACAATCAGTAGACGTAGTGGTAATTCCGGATGTCTCTCTCTTGTCAGCTTAAAAGCCTTCATCAGATAATCTATACCATACCATTTTTCCAGACTCTTTACCGTCCCGATAACAAGCTCGCTAGGGTTTTCTGCACCATCCGGTTTAAACACTTCGGTATCAATCCCGAAGGGAGTAACCAGCACCTGTTTTGGAGTATATTTCGAAGTCTCCTTTGCCATAATACTACTTGTGGAAAGGATAATATCCCCCTTTCTGAACACCCATTTAAGCGAGCCTTTATGCACAAAAGACTTTTGCGGAAAGCTGTAAACATCAAAGCCCCACACCGAAACTATGAAAGGGTGGAAGCCGGAAAGCGAACCCAGCAAACCATAACTTGAAGCAAGGTGTGCATGCATAATATCCGGTTTTACTTTACGCAGGAGTGATTTTAATTTCGGCAGTGCCAGCAGATAACGTAGTTTTGCAAAACTTCCAAAACTCTTTGCATTAAGCGAAGCAGGTAGCCCGAAACTGAAAGTTTGAATATCCCGGTTAAACTGGGAAGTATCCGATTCGACAAAGCCGGCGACTATAACCTCCACCCCCCGGTCTGCAAGAGCATTAGCCCATTTAATCGTATGCGCCGAATTAAGCGCTGCCAGCAGTAGTACTTTCATACGATTATTGAATCACCTTAAGATATTTTTCAGAAAGAGTTTTATAATCATAATGCTCAATCACATGCAATTTTCCCCTTTCCCCCATCAATTGTCTCTCCTCACCGGTCATATTCATCAGCGTCAGCACCGCATCAGCAGCAGCTTTCGGATCCTCCGCAGGGCATGAAATTCCGCACTCCCCTTCCGCCACTAGATCATTCCCCGCATTTTGGCATTGGATCACGGGTTTTCCCTGAATCATATATTCATACAACTTATTGGTATTCACGCCGAACTGATAAAGCTTCAACTTCTTAAACGCAATAAAAAGTACATCCATTGAAGATAGAAATGCAGGCACAGCCTCCTTGGGAATGCGCCCATAAAACACGGCATGCACATTATTTTTCCTTCTGTTAAGTTCCATCATTTTTTCCTTGTCGGGACCATCCCCAACAATTAAAAATGCCACCTTCTCCTGTTGCAATAGTGCCGCGGTATCAATCAGTTGATCAAGGCAGTTTTGCTGGCTGATATAACCGGCATACCCAACAAGAAAAAATCCCAGAGATTTGTACGTTTCAATAATTTTCCCCAGATCCTCAGGCAGGGGCAGATTACTTTCCCTCCAGGATTCAATGTCAATCCCGTTAGGGATCATCGCATATCGGCTTAAAGGCAATTTATACTTCTGCATATGCGTAAAACCATTCGGCAGAACACAAACAACCTTATCCGCATATTTATATATAAACTTTTCAGTAACTGAAAGAAAATAAATAAAGGGATGATAGTGAGAATATCCAAAAAGCTCAATCAGCGACAGAGGTTGAATATCAGGGATTTCATACACCAATTTTGCTTTAGCAAACCGCGCAATAAGAAAAGCGGGATAAAAGTCAAGCAGATAAGTAGAAGAAGCAATTACGAAATCAGGTTTAATCCTGCGTGCAAGCCGTTTGGCTGCAAAAGTAAGCCGTAGGATGAAAAGCATAAAGCAAAAAAGCCGGGCAACACCAATCCCCTCATAAGCAGGAGTTTTAATCCAGTAATAGTCAACGTTATCTATTTTATCCATTTGTAAATTCGTCTTTACATCAGGCTGAGTATGACGCGTATGAACAAAAGAAGCAGCAACTATTGAAGATTTATTCCCCGCCGTTGCCCAATTCTTGCACAAATAATAGGGACGCAATTCCATTCCAAACTCTTTCGAGCCGGCAAAATTATTAATATAAAGAATATTCATCAATCGATTAGTATAATCATAGTTGTCGGAAAAATCAGAGAAAATAACTTTTTTTCAAAATATAAAAATAACCTTTTTACACGAAATATCATTGATAAACTTTCATAGAAGTTTCAGAGTGGAGAAGGAAGGAAGTTCAGTTTGCTTCGCTGCTATTAGGATCGTTTACAGTGTTTTTTAACATTCTTAACATATATAAGAGAAATGCAATTCCGACAGAGATCCAGACAAGCCAGCTGTAACAGTGATGCATCTTGACAGTCTTTGAGTGAAATTAATTCCTCGTAATCTTCTTACCTTTTTCTTCCGACTTCTGTCTCCTTCTCAACAAAAAAACAACCTAGCCTCTTTTCACCCTTCCCTTCTGCTTCCCTTCTGCTTCCCTTCTGCTTCCCTTCTGCTTCCCTTCTGCTTCCCTTCTGCTTCCCTTCTGCTTCCCTTCCGAACCTTCATCCTTAAATGAAAAATGCTGTTTTTAGCCCATTTTCGCAGTTTGACAAAATATACATAATTTTGACATTTTGTACACAAAGCCCCTCTAACTTGCCTCTGCCATGCCTTAAACTTGCCCCAAACTTCCCCCTTAAATTTCCCGTCTTTTGCCTTCCAATCTTCGACCGATCCCCCTTTATAAAAGTTACAAACGCTACTTCACCAGGCTCATCTTAATTGTCTTCACAAAATCACCTGCAATTATCCGGTAGATATATACTCCGCATGAAAGAATTTCCTGCATTAAAACTTATGTAAGGTGGCTTTCCGTTCGGCAGCGAATCCAATATCCTGTTTACTATCGTGAAAGGTTCATAATTATCAATATCTAAACACATGATTGATAAGCAGCATAATCTTAAATTATTTGTTCGATTTAGCAGAAAGCTTTTATGATTTGCTGACAGTGTTTTTGTTAATAAATCATTTTATACAGACGGTCGTAATAAGAAAAGGAAATCAAGTCCGAATTTGTAGAGTCCTGGTAAATCATGAAAATGACTTTGAAGGTATCTGTATTTGTAATAAATTTCCGGATAGTCAGGCTTCTCAGGGAGGGTTATTTTTTTATTTACTGCTACTGTTTCTTCTGTCCTGGGATAGAACTCCCCTTTCCAACTCTTCTTTTTAGGTAGCCAGCCGATATTTCTCATTCCCCTTTTTATGCTCCCTGTCTTTTTTGAAACCACGGTAAAGCCAACCTCATTAAAAAGCTTTAACAGAGTTGCCGAAGGAAAAAAGAAGATGTGTCCGCTTGGACTTCTGGCAGGAAGTTTCTCCTCATTGTAAAAATCTATTAAGTTCCGGCAATCATTTGCACCATTAGGAACAGAAAGAAAGAAGTTGCCATTATCCTTAAGAATTCTTCGGCATTCCATTAGCATGGTTTTGGGATCTCTAACGTGCTCAAGGACATTATTGACATGGACGTAATCGAAGAATTTATCAGGATAACCAGCATCAATTATTTCCCCTTGTTTAACATTAAGTCCCAGCTGTTTATTAGCGAATTCTACTGCATCAACACCGAACTCCAAACCGTAAACATCCCAGTCTGAATTTTTTCTGATTCCATCAATAAAGAATCCGAGTGCGCAACCTACATCAAGAAATCTGCCAGAGGAAGCAAGCTTCTTCAATTTCCGGGAATAGAGTTTTCCTTTAGCCTCATCGTGCCAGCGATTGAAATTAAAGTACTCGCCGGAATAAAACTTGCCAAGATCTTCTGCAGTTGGCATTGGATCGAAGTAAATCCCACCACAACCGGTACATTCGATCAGGTTATACTCGGTTTTGTAAGTGAGGGATACTTTACATAAAAATTTTTTCTGTTTACCTGAATCGCACAGTTTGCAAGTCTCCATGTCTGCCTTTTTTTTTAGATTTTTAACAACAAAATTACGATTTTTTATATTTAATAGTGTAAAAAGAATAAATCTGGGGTACTAATTAGTTTAGTCTATTACAAAAAAAGTCATTAATTGTAAAAAATGGAACGCGGAAAACACGGATTGTTGCTGAAAAGGCGATTTTAGCTTGAAATCAGGATTTGCGACGCATAACCACTTTTAAAGTCGCAGATACAAAAATCCTCTAAAATCCCCTTAAAATTGCCACTTTGTTGCCCAAAACCGAAATGAAGTGAAAAGGGGGAAAGCCAACTGAAAGGGAAGCAGAAGGGAAGGGTTACTAAAATTTCAATGAAAATTAGTTCCCAAGAAAAGAATTTCCAATAATGACAATTTCCCTAAAAAAAGCTTTCAGGGGGAGGATTTTACTTTGACTGAGTCTTTTTTCACTTTTGGGGAGAAACGTGATATTTTGTCAATTTTTGGGAGAGACCGGGTGTCTTCTGATGCAGGAATTACTGTACTTTCTTCCTGAAAAACAGCCTCCTTTCCCTCTTTGTAATCATATATATACGAAATCCTTTGATAGGATTCGGTTACTACAAATACCAAGGAAAGTACAATAACCATTGCCATTCCAAGCGTACCCCCTTTTGAAAATGAAAACCATTGCAGGAGAATTCTCGGATCAAGCCGGTTATATATTTTTTCTTCCAGTTCCTCTGCTGGTTCAACCTTTTCCAGTTTTGCCAGCGCTTTAAGGATTTCCTCTTCCTTGTTATCAAAATTTTCTGTGTTCATACGTTTTTTAATAGTTTTTGCAGTTTTTCCCTGCCTCTATTGATCCTTGATTTAACTGTTCCAATCGGGAGTCCGGTTATCTCAGTTATTTCCTCATAAGCAAGTCCCTGAATATCCCTTAAAATCACCATTTCCCTATATTGTTCGGGAATCTCAAGCAGCGCTTTTTGTATCAATTCACCCGTTTGCCCCGATTCGACCATTTTATCAGGGCGATAAGTGCTGTCTGATATTTCATAATCCTCCCCCTCTTGTCCAAAATTACTAATTGAGAAATTCTTGCTGCTTCTTATTTTCCGGTATTCGGTTTTTGTCAGATTGCTTGCAATAGTATATATCCAGGTAGAAAACTTCCCGATATTTTTATATGAATCAACGTTCCTGAAAACGCGAATAAATGTTTCCTGAACAACATCCGAGCATAATTCATAATCTCCTAGAAATCTGTATACAAAGTTAAACAGAGGACTTTTGAAACGTTTTACCAGAATCTGGAAAGCAGCTTCAGTCCTGTTCAATTTGAACTCAATAATAAGTTCCTCATCTGTGTATTCTGATAAAGGTTTTAAGCTCACTCCGGATTACACTCCAAATGACCAAAATAGTTCCTAATTCTACCGGATGAGTACTTCACTTTTTAGGTTTAAGAGTTAAATGGTGAAAATCAAAACTAAAATCGGTATCAGGAGAAACTGCCTCCATCTTTACAAAGTCAATTTTGCCAGATGGGGTAAGATGGAAATTGACAAATGCATCTGCTCTGAGCTCCGGATCATACCAGCGGACCACGAATGTGTTGTACTGCCAGTGTTCAAGCTCCCCCGCCAGTACTTTAGTCTTGGAAAACTTCATAATCAGTTTATCACCGGTTAATTCAATTACTATATCTCCATACCAGTCATCTGTAAAAACACCTGCGTAACCGGAAAGAGGTAGTGAAGGAACGGAGGTCTTGTTTCTTTCACTTTCCAGTTTTGCCAGAAAATCCGAGGTATTGGATTCCCCTCTTTGCTTAACTATCTTATATGCTTCAAGCCAGTCTTTTTTGGGAGCATTAATCAGATAGTCAACAATATAATTGGTAATACTGCTGAAAACTTCTCCGGTTTCGGCGTTAGTCAGTACTGCAACTCCGATTTTCAGATCCGGTATCATAGTAACAAGGGAGTAGTAACCCGGAAGTGCTCCGCTATGGGATACCATTTTCAGACCACGATAGTCTCTCAGACCAAATCCGAGTGCATAACCGCGGAAATTAGACTTGAGGGGGGCAAGTTCCTTTACAGGATTCCGCACAGGAATTGGGGTAACCAAACCCCAGAGTTGTTCAGTAGTTTTAGGAGAAAATATTCTTTCAGATGAACTTACCCGACCTGAATCCATTTGCACTCTCATCCATTTAGCCAGATCAGACGCGGTTGAGTTAATTCCTGCTGCAGGATTGGCATTGTCTTTTAAGAATGGAGCAACTTTACGAATCTTCCCGTTAATAACAGCGTGAGTACCTGAGACATTACCGCTATTAAGTAAATCTGCGAACCTGAGTTTGCTTCTGTTCATTCCTAGCTTTTGGAAAATTTCTTTTTCAACAAAATCCTCCCAGGAAAATCCCGTCACCTCTTTAATCAGAACTCCGGCTACTATATAAAGAACATTATCATAAGCGTACTGCGATCTGAAGCCTGAAGAAAAAGGAAGGTACTTAAGCCGCTTTACAATATCTTCCCGGGAAAACTCTGACTCAGGCCACCAGAGGAGATCTCCTGCGCCAAGGTCCAGTCCAATTCTGTGCACCAGCAAGTCGCGTACGGTAGTTTCGCGGGTGATGTAGTGATCGGATAACTGAAACCAGGGGATATAGTTTACAACCGGTTTATCCCATTCCAGTATTCCCCTTTCAACCAGAATGGCCAGAGCAGTTGCGGTAAAGGCTTTTGAATTAGAGGCAATCCCAAACAAGGTATTTTCATCCACGGGATCGTTCTTTCCGAGCTCCTTTGTCCCGTAACCTTTAGTCAGGAGTGTTTCTCCGTCTTTAATTACAGCAACGGAGACGCCGGGAACCTGAAATTCTTTTAACACTTGTTCAATGTACTTATCCAGATCTGCAGGCAGTTGGGACTGCGAACAAATATTAGTTACTATGCTTAAAACAAATAGAATTACAAATCTTAATTTTCTGAACATATTTACCTCAAAACAATATTTTAGTAATTTGCTGACCTGTTATTTTATTTAACGTAATTATCGGGGAACACAAAAACCATTAATTTAGTCAAGTTATCAATTCTAATAGAGTCTGAAACCTCAGGTAATTATCTGAGTATTCAATGCTATTTCCTCGAGAACAGAAGAAACCCTGAGGCACTCGCTCATATGACCGGAGAAAACAATCGCTTTCCCCTTAACGTGGACTTCGAATGCAAAATCGCGGGCTGCTTCGAAAGAACAATTTATTGCCTTAATCAGTTGATTTATCACTTCGTCAAAAGTATGCCATTCGTCGTTAAAAAGAACCACACGGCTCAGCAAACCGACGGAGTCTTCAATCTCTTCATTAATATGCTGAGATGGATCTGACAACTGATATCTGATATTTCTGTACATAATTGTTTTAATAAAAAAATAAATTCTATTTTTCTAATATACAAAAAAGAGTGTTACTTTCTGCTGTTGATCCGGCAGAAGGTACTTTTGAAATTTGAATTATTTCTTATCTTTGCATGTTAGCTTTTAAATGGAAAATAATTTAAGAGGCATAAATGAGAATAGCTGTTTGTATAAATAATGTTCCGGATACTTCTTCAAAAATCAATGTGGAAGCGGATAATAAAAGTATTTCCCAAAAGGGTTTGACTTTTACTCTGAATCCTTATGATGAGTTTGCTATTGAAGAAGGATTGCGGACAAAAGAGAAGTCAGGGGGTGAAGTTTTTGTGCTTAACGTCGGAGGGGAAAGTAATAAAGAAACCATCCGAAAAGCACTTGCTATGGGAGCTGATGAAGGATTACTTATTAAAAGTAATCAGTTTGAGCTTGATTCATTAACCGTAGCTAAACTTCTGGCTGAAGAAATCAAATCTCGTAATTCCAGCATTGTTTTTACCGGAAAGCAGTCCGTGGATTACGATAATTCAGCAGTAGGGACCATGCTTGGTGAATTACTGGGATTCAACAGTGTAAGTAACGTAGTAGCGTTTTCAATTGATGGAGAAACAATTACAGCCGAAAGAGAGGTTGAAGGGGGCAGAGAAGTTGTAAAGACAACACTCCCGGCGGTTATCACTTGTCAAAAAGGAATAAACGAGCCCAGATACGCCTCATTAAAAGGAATTATGGCTGCCAAGAAGAAAGTTATTTTAGAGAAGGAAGCTAACGTACCTGAAAGCAAAATCCAGTATCTGAGTTATAAATCTCCTAAAGCTAAATCAGGAGGTCAGATACTTGGTGCCGATGTAACGGCTGTTCCGGAACTGGTAAAAATCCTGAAAGGAGCAAGATAATGAAAAGAATAGTTGCTTTTGTTGAGCAGAGAGACGGAGTAATTAAAGGCTCATCCTTTGAGGTAATTTCATTAGCCAACCGACTCGCAAATCAACTGAATTCGGAATTTGTTGCCGTAGTATTTGGCGATCAGATACAGAATATTGAAAATGCAGGGAACTATGGCGCCGAAAGAATAGTACATTTTAAGAGTCCCGAAGCAGTCAATTACTCCCCAAAGACTTACAGGGACGCTTTACTTGAGTTAATAAAGAAAGAAGAGATCGGAATTATTTTAATGAGCAGTACAGCGTTGGTGAAGGATCTGGCACCGCGTCTTGCGGTTCATCTCGATGCTGCGCTGGTTTCAGACTGCACGGATATAAATGTTTCAGGTGAAGAGCTGGAGGCAACAAGACCAATATTTGCTGGAAAAGCTTTTGAAGTTGTTAAAGCTAAAACCCCTTATCAGATATATACAATTAGACCAAACATATTCCCTGCAGAAAAAGAAAGCAAACAAATTAAAATTGAAGAAATACCACTTGCCACGGTTGATCAGTCTATCGTCGTTCAGGAAGTTAAGAAATCTTCGGGAAAACTTGATGTTGCTGAAGCGAGTATTGTAGTCTCAGGAGGACGCGGGTTGAAAGAAGCCTCCAATTTCAAACTGATTGAGGAACTAGCCGAAGTGCTGGGGGGAGCAGTGGGTGCTTCAAGAGCAGTTGTAGATGCAGGCTGGAGACCTCACAGCGAACAGGTAGGACAAACCGGAAAAACCGTTTCTCCGAACATATATATTGCTTGCGGAATTTCAGGCGCCATACAGCATTTAGCTGGTATGTCCTCCTCAAAAACAATCATTGCAATAAATAAGGATAAAGACGCCCCTATATTTAATGTCGCGGATTACGGTATTGCAGGGGATCTGTTCGAGATTCTCCCCGAACTTACTCTGCAATTAAGAAAAGGGTTATCTTCCGTATAGGAGAGAAAAATGTTTGATAAAGTAGAATGTGAGATTTTTGGATTGTCATCTGCTCCGACTACCGGAGGAGCATATGCACTACTTCTTAAAGAAGTTGATGGCAACAGGAGACTGCCGATAATTATCGGAGCATTTGAAGCTCAGGCCATAGCAATGGCACTGGAGGGCTCAAAAGCTCCAAGACCGCTGACTCATGATCTGCTTAAGTCTGTAATTGATAACTTAAGCGCGAGAGTTCTTGAAGTCGTTGTAACCGAACTTGTGGATAATACTTTCTTGGCTAAAATTGTTGTGGAAATGAGCGGACTAACAAATGAAATTGATGCCCGCCCATCAGATGCAATTGCGCTTGCTCTAAGAGCCGAAGCCCCTATATTTGTTACAGAGCAAGTAATGGAAGTTGCAGCTTTCAAACCGGAAGCAGAAAAACCCGGAAAACTGGAAACATTTGAAGAGGATCTTTCAAAGGAGGGAAGTGAATCCGATACTGAAAAAAGTAAAGGCGGAGTAAAGACCAAAGAAGCCCGGATCTCCGCCCTGCAAAATATTTTACGGGAAGCAATTGAGAATGAGGATTACGAGAGAGCAGCAAAAATAAGGGATGAAATAAAGAAACTAAGTTCTGAGAATTAATTTTCGCTGAACACATGATCTCCTATTGCACATTCTCCGCATCTTTCTCTTGAGCAATAGTTTCTGAATAACTCGAGCAGTCCCAGGTAAATCACGGACTTATCGTATTGGTTTTCGATCATTAGTCCTTTTGCCATCTCCCGGACTATACTGTTATCCAGCTTAAGTTTGGAATTCGAAAATACTGATAATGTTTTTTTTGCGAGATCAGTTTTATTGAAGAGAAGAAAGTAAACATACATAAACGGAAGGATTACATTCAGGACAATTTCATCTGCCCTGTTAACTCCAATAAGCATTTTGTTGGGTGTTTTAGCAGGTTTATCCATTGTGTAATGTTTTTCCCAGAAACCTTCCGCCTTTTGCAGAAAACAATTCCTGACTGAATTAATAAGTACAGAATCAGAATTAATTTCCGTAAACTTTTTAACGAGCACGGAAATAAGTTCTTTATTCAGAATTGAATCGACAATCCTTGCCCCTCCGGCAACACGTAAAGTCGGGAAATTCTGCGGGCGCATTTTATAAAAGTGCCACTCCCTTTCATTAAGCGTATTCCCGTCATAAAATGTGCGCACAGAATGCCAGGTTTCAGTTATTTTTCTTATGTATGGGTCACCCAAATTTTTTTCGGCATACTTCCCGGCAATTCCGGAAATAAATAATAGTGAAGATTCGTAAGAAATAACTATATTTTCGTTAGAATTTACCTTTCTAAGGAAATTTAAATTAGCATACCGGGAAAGTTTTATCATGCTGTCTTTATTCAAAGGATAACCAAGGGCTTCAAAAACCGATTCATAAAGAAGTTGTTCCCAGATTGCCCTGTTATTGATTTCGTTATAAGAAAATTGCTTCTCGTAAAATTCTTTAGGGATTTCATACTTAAGAAAAGGTTCGTTTATCCCATTCTCCTGCAGATACAGCAATTCACGAATTCTTTCAATTAATCTCTCGCACTTTCTCTTAAACTTCTGCATACCAAGCTGGTGAATAAAATCCAGTTTAGCTTCCACGTTTGGTTGACTGAATACCCATTTGCAAATTAGGTGATCAGTTTCGTCACGGAGTGGCTTGTTTTCCGAGAAAGTTTTGAGGTCAGGAGGAATGTTTTTGATTAATTTATAAATATTAAGTGAAGGTATTTTCCGTCCACTCTCAGTATAAACATAGTCAGCATGATTTGTGCTGTTATTAAAATACAAATGAAGGATTACATGGTTATATCTTTTATTCCGTGAATGGCCATGGTATTTCCAATCGCGGTATTCAGAGTCAATCTCAACATCCCCCACGTACACAATATTACCGAATTTGATTCGGGCATTCTTAAAATCAGGACCAGCTGTATCGCTGTTCAATTCACCTCGATTAAGTATTTCAATTGTTTCTCCGGAAAAAGAATAGACATCTTTTTTCAGATCATTCTTTATCCAGTACTCATAAAGAAGACTTTCTTTATATACAATTGATGACTCTGGCATTATTAATCACTCCCCGATTCGTAAATAATTTGTTCTTTGGAAGCTTTCTTACCCAAAACATAGAAACAGGAAATAACCAAAGGATTCTCATCAATTATCATTTCCGATATTGAATATGTCCCCTCTTTAATCATATATAACTGATCATATTTCTTATTATTTACCAGGATATACAAATTAACTCTGGTTTTGTTAATGATTGAAATATTTACTGAAAAATAAAAACAGTTTTGCTTTGGAATCAATTTGTAATCGATTATTTTTACTGCCGGAAGTTCACAGGCAGGGATAAGATTTTCAAATGTAATCTGATCAGGAAAGACCGGTTGAAAATCCGCATCAACGAGATCTTCAATTTTGTAAATTACTTCAGAAGATTCTGTTTTTCTTTTCACTTCAATTAATAATGTATATTGCCATATCGAAAAATAGCGTAACATTCATTAAAAACCAAGAAAGGATTATTAATAAATCTTTTTTTAGCAGTTTTTTTCTGTTGTCACGGGGAGTGAAAATATGAATTCCAAGTTTAAAAGCTCGTTAGAAAATAGTAATTTGCAAATATATTTTTTAATTTTATTTGTATGAGAAAAATAAAAATCGGCATTGATGTAGGCGGTACATTTACTCACGCAGTAGCTGTGGATATCTCAGATTATTCCATAATCGGTAAATCGTGCATCCCCACTACCCATAAGGCTGCAGAAGGGGTTGCCCGCGGAGTGGTGGACTCTATGCTCCAACTTATTAACGACACTAAGATTGATCCGCAAGAGGTTATTTTAATTGCCCACTCTACTACCCAGGCAACTAATGCCCTCCTGGAAGGGGATGTAGCTATAGTGGGGGTGATTGGAATGGGCTCCGGTTTGGAAGGTAAAATCGCGAAAAAGGAGGCTAATCCAAAAAATATCGAGCTCTCTCCGGGCAAGTTCCTGCAAACCCGCTTTCAGTATATAGATATCTCTGTTGAGAATTGGAAAGAACAGATTCCCGAAATTCTTTCAGAGCTTCTTAACCAGGGGGCGGAGGTATTCGTTGCATCTGAGGTCTTTGGTGTAGATAATACGGAAAATGAGGATTATGTTGTTAAAATTGCATCCGATATGGGCTTAAGGGCAACCGCTGCAAGCAGAATATCCAGGCTGTATGGTCTGAGAGTCCGCACCAGAACTGCGGTTATAAACGCCAGTATGATGCCTAAAATGCTTGAAACTGCAAATATGACTGAACTTGCAGTGCGGGAAAGTGGAATCTCCACTCCGCTAATGGTTATGAGGTCCGACGGTGGTATTATGGATATTAATGAGATGCGTAAAAGACCTATCCTGACTATGCTCTCCGGTCCGGCTGCAGGGGTTGCCGCGGCACTTATGTATGCCAAGGTTTCCGACGGGATTTTTGTTGAAGTTGGTGGAACCAGTACTGATATTTCCGTAATTAAAAATGGAAAACCGCAGGTTAAAACTGCTCAAATAGGAAAAAACAGACTTTTCTTAAGAACTCTGGATGTACGTACTTTGGGTATAGCAGGCGGATCTGTCCCGCGTTTGCTAAAGAATAAAATTATTGACGTTGGACCGAGAAGCGCTCACATTGCCAATCTTCAATATACTGCTTACTCCTCAGTGACTGAATTTAAGAACATTGAAATTAAATTTGTTCAGCCTCTGAAAGGTGATCCGGAAGACTATCTTGCAATAAATGTTGGTACTGAAAATCTACTTACCGTAACACCAACTGAGGCATCATATCAATTGGGACTGGTTAAAGAAACAGGGCATGGTGTTGGAAATGATTCTGCTATCAGGGATTGCTTCACTTCTTTAGCGGATAGATTAAATTCTTTACCGGACACAATTGCATCGGATATTCTTACTATCAGTGCAGAAAAAATCAAACCGGTGATTAAACAACTAAGCAGAGAGTATAAACTTGACGAGGACCTGATCCAGTTTGTAGGCGGGGGTGGCGGGGCTTCAGCTATTGTTCCTTTTACTGCCGGGTATATGAACCTTCCCTATAAGATAGCTGAAAATTCGGAGGTTATTTCAGCTATCGGAGCTGCACTTGGTATCATCCGGGATTCAGTTGAGAGAAATCTGATTAACCCAACTGATGCCGAGCTTTCGGAGCTCAGAAATGAGGCTTATAATTCGGTGATCTCGATGGGCGCCGTCCCGGATTCTGTGGAGGTTTCCATAGAAATTGATAACAAGAATAAAAAAGTAATAGCAACTGCAATGGGGAGCAGTGAAATGAGAACCCGGGAATTGGGAATAAAAGAACTTGATGAAACGGAAATAAAATCAATAGCTGCAATGTCGCTTAAAGTATCCCCCGAAGATATTGCGATTACCGCAAGTACTTCATTTCTTTATACATTGCTCTACAGCCAAAGAAAAACACATTTATTTGGGCTGATTAAGAACGATGTTAATAAACTTCGAGTTATTGACAAGGAAGGAACCATCCGTCTGCAATTGAACGATGCATTATCCAGACAGGTACTCCCGAAGGAGGTAAAAACTGTGATCTCGGCTCTTATTGCAAAGTTAACTACATACGGTGACGCAGGCGCACTCCTCCCGGATATTTTTATTCTGGTTGGAAACAAAATAATTGATATGACCGGTTTAGTTCTGGAGTCACAGATTTTGTCTATGTGTGATCTGGAGTTGCAAAAGGTTAATCCGGAAGAGTCTGTAATTATGGTAGCGAGGACTAAAAAATGAGCGAACTTTTTAACAGCTTAAAAAATGGTTTGGTTGTTAGCTGCCAGTCTGAAGGGGACGATCCTTTCAACACTCCCGAAGGGGTTACACTCTTTGCCAAAGCTGCGGTTATGGGGGGGGCAGCGGGGATAAGAAGCCAGGGAATAGATAAATCCACAATGATTAAAAATTCTGTGGATGTACCGGTTATTGGATTATTGAAATCAACTTTCCCTGACGGAACTGTAAGAATTACAGGAAGTTTCAAGGAAGTGGAGAAACTGACAATTATTAATATGGATATTATTGCTGTAGATGGGACTTTCAGGTTAAGGGAAGGACTAACGGGTCCTGAGTTTATTTCTGCTATTAAAGAACGTTTTGATTGTGTTATTATGGCGGATATTTCCACTGTGGACGAAGCACTGGCTTGCAGTAATGCGGGGGCGGATTGCATCTCTTCCACTCTTAGCGGTTACACTCCGGAGACGGCCCATAAACCGAAATTAATTCCCGACTATGAACTGGTGGAAATACTCGCGGGAAAGGTGGATAAACCAGTATTTGCAGAAGGAAAAATTATTACTCCGGAGGCAGCATCTGAAATGATTAAACGGGGCGCCTGGGGAGTGGTGGTTGGAACAGCAATTACACGCCCGCGAGTTATTACGCAATGGTATATTAATGCGATGAAAGAATCTTTGGAATTATGAAACGGATTAACTTTGGAACAGATGGCTGGCGAGCACTTATGTCCACTGCTGATTTCTTGAATGATAATGCGCTCATTAATGTGGAATCTGTGGAAATTGTTGCCCAGGCTTTTGCAGACTATCTTAGGTATTCCGGGAAACCAGTTAACGGGGCTGCAGTGGGTTTTGACGGCAGAAGGAATTCGGAACTTTTTGCCGGTGTTTTTGCTTCCGTACTTTCAGGAAATAGTATTAATGTTTTCCTATCCGACAGGATATGCCCAACTCCCCTGCTCTCTTTTTATACAAAACATTTTGGACTTGATGCAGGAGTCATGATTACTGCTTCACATAACCCGCCGGAATACAACGGTATTAAATTCAAAGCCGCTTACGGAGGTCCATTTTTAACCGAGGATACTCTTATGGTGGAGAAATTACTGGCGAAAAGCAAGGTTGTTCGAAATAACTCCCTCGTTTCAAAGGTTGATTTTTTTCCCCCTTATATTGAACATCTCCGTAAAGAGATTGATATTGAAATGATCCGCAAAAGCAAATTAAGTGTTCTGGTTGACTCTATGGGGGGCGCCGGGGAGAATTTAATTGAGTCGTTTTTTTCAAACTCCACTCTTCCCTATGATCCGGATTTCAGGATTAAAACAATTTTTGCCCCGGCAAATGAATTGTTTTACGGAAGGTTTGCTGAACCAATTGAAAAAAACCTTACCCCGCTTAAATCAGCATTGATGGAGGGAAAGTACTCGATGGGATTAGCTACAGACGGTGATGCAGACAGGCTTGGGGTAATGCTTGAGAATGGTGAATGGTTGAGCGCCCAGGAAACCATTCTGCTTCTGTCTGATTTTGCAGTTAATAAGAAAAATCTGCTTGGAGCCGTGGTGAAAACCTCCTCTGTCACGGACAAGATTTCGCAACTCTTTTACGAAAGAGGACGGAAGGTGTTGGATGTACAGGTTGGCTTTAAGTATATCTGCGAGGAAATGATTTCCGGCGATGTTGCTTTCGGAGGTGAAGAGAGCGGTGGTTTTGGTTTTGCTAATCATCTTCCCGAAAGGGACGGAATTTTTTCTGCTTTGATTTTTATTGAGATGGTAGCCGGTTCGGGATACTCCAGTCTCTCAGATTACGTAAATATCAAACGTAAGGAGTTCGGAAAGATTTTTTACAGCCGTATTGACCACCACTATTATGAAAAAGATATCAGCTTAAAATTACCCAAATTACTGGAATCCCCTCCAACAGAAATTGCGGGCTTCCCTGTTAAGTCTGTTCAGAAATTTTACGGGAGTCACAGGAATGTGAACGGAATTAAATTCTACCTTGAGGGAAAACCCCGTTGGTTATTAATCCGTGTTTCAGAGACAGAACCGATGTTTCGTTTTTACGCTGAGGGAGAGAATGATTCCGAGGTGTTTGACCTTTTGGAAACCGGTAAAAATCTGATTCAAGGAAAGAAATAGCATTATGAATATATTTGCAAACCATAAAACTGCAGTGGATAAACTTTCTCAGCTGAGCGATGACTTCGTGCTTATCCAAAACCCCGACTATGTATTTCCTGAATATGAGGTAACTCCTCTTGCCCCTAAACTCACAGCCCCTTTACAAGGAACCATTGGCGTCGTGATGGATATGGATGGTACAACTACTACTACCGAGGAGCTTTGTATTTTTTCGCTGGAATACATGGTAAGACAAATGTCGGGTCTGTTAACTAAAGAGGTCTGGGAAGGTCTTAACCACAACGACTATCCATTCATTATTGGTAATAGTACAACCAAACATGTTGAGTATTTGATAAGCAAGTACCAGCATACATTCCAAAGGGATGCTATGCTGCGTGCTTACTTCTACTCAGTTATCTGGACTCTGAATCTGGGGCATGACGAAGGACGAAAAAAGGAAGTGCGGGATTCTCTTGCTGCCCTTAATTGCAAAGAACTTTTAGAAAGCAGGCATTTCGTTGATTTTCTTGCGATCGAGCATTCGCAGGCTGAAACTGATGAGTTTACCGATTTTATTAAGAATGTTTACGGAAACAGGATAAATCCAGCTTCATTTTCTGAACTAGTAAGAATCGGGATTGATATCTACTATCAGAAGTATCACCAGATCCTGAGAGATCTTGATTTAGGCAGGCGAGATGATATCATCGCAAGCCTTTCCTTTGAAAGCGGAAGGAAACTGATAGAACCAATGCCGGCGATAGGGATATTTATAGCTCTAATAAAGGGGTGGCTTGAAGATGATATTGTTAGACTTATTCCTCAGCTTCTTGACTCTTACAGGAAAAAAATGAATAAGGATTTTACCGTAAAGAATATGGACCTACTAAAAAAGGACCTTCTTGATACTTCGGATTATTTCAAAAAAAATCCCGCTAAATTGGCGGTAGTAACTTCGTCGATTGCTTACGAAGCTCAGATAGTACTGCAAGAGGTTTACAATGTACTGCAGGAAGAAGTAAGAGCATGGGAAATTTCTCACAGCCGAAAGCTGAAAATTGAAATGATGTTCAGCAGGTACAGGGAAATATATGACGGAATTATAACGGCAAGTGATTCAAACGAAATTCGTTTAAAACCCCACAGGGATCTTTACTCAATAGCTCTTCACACCCTTTCAATTCCAAAGAAAGATTTTGGTAAAGTGATTGGATTTGAAGACAGTGAGAGTGGTTCAATCGCCATCCGAGCAGCCGGTATCGGCAGGTGCGTTGTTGTTCCATTTAATCAGACTTCCGGGCATAACTTTAATGCCTCTTCCCTTATTGCAGAAGGCGGTTTGGCAGAAGTAATATTAAAAAATTCGGAACTTATTTATGAATAAGAAATATCACGTAATTTCAAATACCCACTGGGACCGTGAATGGCGCTACCCTTTCCAAAGAAACAGGCAGATGCTTGTTGAGATGATCGATGAGGTCCTGAAAATTCTTGAGGATCACCCCGACTACCGGGCTTTCCACCTGGACAGCCAGTCAATTGTTCTCGACGACTATCTTCAGATCCGCCCTGATAAACAGAACGCGATTAATGAATTCGTAGAGAAAAATAGACTTCTTATTGGTCCCTGGTACATTCTGCCCGATGAGTTTCTGGTAGGCGGGGAGAATCTGATAAGGAACTTGTTACTCGGCCATAAGACATGCAAAAGATTTGGAAGAGTAAGCAAAATCGGTTACTCCCCTTTCTCGTGGGGGCAGATATCCCAGCTTCCTCAAATTTACCGCGGATTTAATATTTCGCTTATTATGTTTTACCGTGGAGTTAACTCACTCGACAGCGATAAAGCGGAGTTTATCTGGGAAGGGGCGGACGGAACACGCTCTCTTGCTTCCCGATTTTCCACCATGCCGAGATACAATTTTTATTTCTATATCTACCGTCCAGTCATCCATAACGAGGATCCCTATACTATTGAACACAAATGGTCTAAAGAGGGAACCCTCTTCCACTTTGCCTCCTCTCCCCTTTATGATGAAGATTACTATATTATAAACGAACCGGATACTTTTTACGAGGAAAATATTGTACCCTGGGTTAAGAAACTTTCTGATTTGCAGGATAATGATTTTACGACTGAGAATGTTATCTGGATGGAGGGGCATGATTCCAGCGGTCCCAATGCCAAAACAGTCCGGATAATTGAGGATATTAAAAGACTGATACCCGGAATTGATCTGCTCCACTCAACACTTGAGGACTATCAGGAAGCTCTGCAGAACAGCGTAGATACTTCAAAACTCCCTTTGGTGAAGGGAGAAAGGCGCAGCGCACAGTATGACAAAAGAAGCGGAAATCTTTACGGGCATGTTATTTCCTCCAGAACTTACCTGAAGATGGCTAACTTCAATTCCGAAAGATGGTTGCAGTACTACGCAGAACCGTTTAATTCTCTGGCAGGTGTTTTTGGAATGGATATTAACGATGGCTATCTGGACCTTGCATGGAATTACCTTATCCAGAATTCTGCTCACGATTCAATAGGAGGATGTAGCCGCGATTCAATACACGCAGATATGATATGGCGCTATAAGCAAATCGATGAAATTTCCACCGGAGTTTTTTCGCGTTCTATTAAGCATCTGCTTCTTAATACAAATACTGCTCCCCTTAAAAATAAGCATGACTTGTACATTACCGTTGTTAACCCCAGTTTCGTCCCGCGTGATGGTGTGGAGAAGGTTGTGATAGATATCCCTGAAGAGTTTGACAAGGGGGCTTTTACCCTCGTTGACGAATCGGGAAACGAAATCCCATTTCAGCTTCTCTCCGTAAATGATTCTCAGCCCGTGCTGGAAAGTTTGAAAAACAGGCCGATGTACCTGCAGATGAAAAGATATACAGGATTGGTGAAAGTTAGCGGAATTCCATCTTTTGGATTAAGGACTCTCTCCGTTGTCCCTAAAAATAGGTTTACGCAAATAAAAGTCAAAGGAAAAGTTCGTTTATCAATAGAAAAACGAATTATTGAAAATGATTTTTATAAACTGAAATTCAACAAGAATGGAACATTTAACATTCTTGATAAAAAGAGCGGAAAGCGGTTTAACTATCTTGGCTATTTTTACGATGAGGGGGAATCAGGAAATGCATGGGTGCATAAATCCGAATCCCCGATTATCACGACTCTTAATTCAAGACCGGAATTCAGCAATTTTTCATCGGGTGAATTGAAATGCTCAATAACTGTCTCCCACAAAATTAAAGTACCTCAAAACCGGTTAGTATCTTTTAAAAAGAAGGATGCAATCAAACAACGGATTCTTCTGACTGTGGAATTAACCGCAAATTCCTCGTGTATTAGTCTTTACGTCTCGTATGATAATCAGATTCTAAATCACAGGTTGAGGATAATGTTTCCGGCAAATCTTGCGGCTAAATATAGTTTCGCTGAGGGAGGATTCGATATCACAAAACGAGCTACCGAAAGACAGGAAACTGAAAACTGGGTGGAACAACCCCAATATGACTATCCTTTCCACCAGTTTGTTTGTATTCAAAATGAATCAAAAGGATTGGCAGTCTTTGGCAACGGCCTTAAGGAGTATGAGGTGTTGAACGACAAAAAACAAACTCTGGCAATAACTCTCCTGAAGGGATTTACCTACAAAATTGCTCCGAGTTCCCAGCAGGATTATTCACACGAAAATGGCTCACAGGTTTTAGGACCATTTGATTGCAAACTGGGGCTATATTTTATCGACACCGGAGGAACAGATTCTAAACTAATTACCGACAACGTTTATAATGCAGCTCTGAATTTCCATAACCCACTTCATCTGATTCAGCACGGAAAAACCGGTGGAACACTTCCCCTTTCGGTTTCTTTTATCTCGTTCAAATCGCTGACAATAAAAGTCAGTGCATTTAAAATATCTGAGGATGGTATGGGATTTATTCTTAGAATTTACAATCCTTCAGAAGACACACTGAATGAACAAATCCGCTTTGCTTTTCCGGTAAAAACAATTTCAGAAGTTAATTTAGAAGAAATTAATGAAAATGCACTCAGTTTCAGCGATGGGACTCTGGATATTTCTATTCCTTCAAAAAAAATAAAGACTTTAAAAATATGCATCAAATAATTTCAAGGAAAAAAATGAAAAAGTTTAGTTGTATTCTTCTTGTTTTAATTCTTAATATTAATTTATTTTCCTGTACTACAGCACTTATCTCAGGAAAAGCCACAATCGATGGAAGTCCCCTGTTAATCAAACACAGGGATTCAGATTATATGCAAAACCGGATGGTCTTTTTTAAGGATGCCAGGTATAGATTTATCGGACTGGTAAACAGTCCTGATGAAAAAAATCTGGAAGTTTGGGGGGGGTGTAACTCCGAAGGATTTGCGATAATTAATTCCGCTTCTTATAACCTGAAAGCAAAGGACGACAATACTGAAGAGGCCGACCGTGAAGGAATACTGATGAAGATCGCTTTGGGGAATTGTGCTACAGTTGCCGAGTTTGAAATGCTTCTTAATGATCTGCCCAAACCGCTTGGTGTAGAGGCAAATTTCGGAGTGATTGATGCACTGGGAAATGGTGCTTATTTCGAGACAAATAATTTTTCCTATACTAAATTCGATGTGAACGATACAAAAGTCGCTCCTCACGGTTATTTGATAAGAACCAACTATTCCTTCAGTGGCAGGAAGGACGAGGGCTATGGATATATAAGATATATGAGCGCCGAGGAGATGATATCCCTGGGAACCGCATCCAACAGGATAGATGTAAAATATGTTTTTAACAATTTATCAAGAAATCTGCGTCATGCTCTAACAGGCGAGGATCTTACAAATAACCTTAATGCAGCAAATGAAATGAAGTTCAACTTCTTCGAGGATTTTATTCCTCGTTTTTCATCCTCATCCTCCATTATGATCCGGGGAGTAAGAAAGGGTGAATCACCTGATTTTTCAACTATCTGGACAATACTCGGATTTCCCCTTACTTCCGTTGCCATACCTACTTTTGTATGTGGTGGTGAGAATCTTCCTAATGTGCTTGTAGGGGATAATACCGGGAATGCCCCATTGTGCAACTTTTCCCTTGTATTAAAAAATGATTGCTTTCCGATAAAAAGAGGTTCGGGGAAGAGATACATCAACGTCTCGGCTATTTTAAACACTGATAATACCGGAATCCTGCAGAAACTCAAACCACTTGAGCAGAGTATTTACGATAAGACAGACATTTATCTTAAAAAGTGGCATGATTCAGGGAGTGTTAAATCTATGGATATCAAAGAACTGTACGACTGGATTGATAATTCCATTCTTTCTTCTTACAAAAACTTGTTTAATGTAAATTAATAACATGGCAGCTAAAAAAAATCCAAGCATCAATGAACTTCCGGCCCATTTAAAAACAGGGAAATTCAAACCTGTTTACTTCCTTTTTGGCAGCGATAGTTACGGACTGAATAAGGTTGTTGAGCTTATTGAAAAAACTTTTGAGCCAATCATCAACTCAGAGTTCGATAGTAAGATCTTTTTCGGTTCGGATAGTACAGATGCGGAGATTGTCGATTTTCTGACCACATTCCCCTTCGCCTCGGAAATTAAACTCGTTATAGTTAAAGAGTTTAATAAACTCAAGGATCATAAACTGATAGATAGCTATATTAACAATCCCATGGATACTTCTGTGATGGTTTTGGTGTTTGAAAGCGAAGTTAAAAAGTTCGATACGAAATTCTATAAATCCCTGATCGAAAAAAACTGGCTTTACGAAGCAAATCTTCTTAAAGAGGAAGAACTTGCTAACTGGATTTTAAAATACTTCGCATCCCGCGGGAAGAAAATATCCCCTCAGGATGCAGGTTACTTAATTGATGTAACAGGAAATAACCGGGAACTTTTACAAATGCAGGCGGAAAAGATACTGACCTATGCGGGGACGGAATCCGAAGTCACCTACGAAGTAATAAAAAAGCATGTTTATGAAGCTCACAAATATACTGTATTCGACCTTTTCAATTATTTGAGTCAGAACGACAAAAAGAAATCGATGAAAATAGGCCTGCATATTGCAGAAGAGGAGGAGGTAATTCCGTTAATTGGAAGTCTGAACAGATTCTTTTCCGGAGTAGCTCAGGTTCCGGAACTTGAAAAAAGCGGACTTGACCAGGTAAGCAAAGGAAGAATTGTGGGGGGTAACTACTACTCTTATCCTTATTACGTTGCAGCAGCAAGGCTATATAATGCAAGTCGCCTTAAAAGAATTTCGGAGGCGTTGCTGGATGCTGATTTAGCGGCAAAATCATCCCAAAACTCGGTGTTGATCATTACTACTCTGCTCGCTAGTATTTTCAGTGATTAAACAAATTCACAGCTAATAAAAGCAATTTTTTATTACGAGCAAAGAAGTATAAATTTCTTTTTAAACAACTTTTTTTTACTTAAATTTATATTCTAAACATTACAATTAATTAATCACCGGTAATGACTGACTCAAACCAGGAAAAAAGAGAAAAACTGATTGAGATAAATCTCCGCAGGATTTTGAATGGGGATTTTAACCTGAAACTCAATGAGGCAAAAATACTATCAGAGGAAGCTCCATCTGATTACAGGATTTCCATAATCCTAGCTTATTCCCTGCTTGCCAACCAGTTTGCTCTGCAAGCTGCAAAAGAACTTGAAAAAGCCTCCGAAATCTCGGATGGAGATCCAGAAGTCTCTCTCTTCAGGTCGCTCTTCTTTTCTTATATCGGTCAGTATTCAAGGTCCGAGAAGGAGTTAATTCTCTATACAAGATCCTTACAATCCTTACCGGGAGTTGCCCATCATATGTGGGCAAAAGTCAAAGCATCCAGGGGTGAATTTACTTCCGCATTCAAGGAAATGGAGAAATCCCTTGAACTCAGGGAGATACTTAAACCCGAGGACAAAAAAGTTCTAGAGCTTTTCAAAGAAGCTGCCGGACTGGATAAGAAATTTCAGCAATGTTTGTCCAACAACGATCCGGAATCAAATAAGTATGTTCTGAATGAACTTATCTTTTCCTGCGAATGCCGGGAATATTGGTTCGCAATCTGGCTAGCAAATCAAATCCTGGCTGACATGTCTAAAACCGCGATGCATAAGGAAATTCTTATTATTCTTATCAGAACCTATATTAAGGCACAGCAGACTCATCAGGCAATTACTTTCCTGGATATTTACCGGGAACGGTTTGGCGAGGATGAATCTACAATAATTTACAATGATGAAATAGATTCTCTCATTGTAAAGCAGATTGCTTTGGATCCTTTTGCCTTTAAGAACGAAAAAAAAACTAATTCGTATATAACCGGGGAGACTGAACGGGAAACAGAAGAAGAACTCGCTTTAGTCACTAATCCATTGTCACTCTTCTCTCTTTTTTCTGTTAACCTTTATAATTTTGTGGACGAACTTTCTTCTGGTCAGAAAACATACTTTAAAGAATTTAATACCAGAGAAACCAACTTTATCGGAGCTGATTTAGCCGTTAAAAATCCATTTTATAAGACAAAATCTCAAAACATTACCGGTTCAGTCCGGTGGTATAATAATCATGACTTTTATAAAGAGAGTGTTTTTGAAGTACAAGTGGAAAAGGAATGGGAGTACTTCCTCTTCTCACAATCATTTGGCTCAGAACATAAAGGTTTCTGGAAAAAAGGCACAGGCAGACTCGAAATATATCTTGCTAATGAACTTATCGGTAAACGGACTTTCATATTGGGTGATGAAAATATTAAGGAGGATTTAGAAACTGAAAAACCAAACCTCCCTACAGGATCTGCTAGCGCTTCTGATACATCAACTCAGGAGGAAGAACTAACTAAATCACTTGATGAACTGCTAGCTGAACTGAACTCCTTTATCGGTCTGAATTCCGTCAAACAATCCATGCGCGATTTCGTTGATTATCTTCAATTCCAAATGGAGAGAAAAAAATCGGGTCTTAAAAGTGAATCGGTAATTTCGCTCCACACTCTCTATCTCGGTAATCCGGGAACCGGCAAGACTACTGTCGCCCGGCTTATGGGAAAGATATTTCACGCCATGGGATTGTTAGAAAAGGGACACTTGGTGGAAGTTGACCGGAGCGCGTTGGTAAGTCAGTATATTGGAGAAACAGCTCAAAAAACCGATAAAGTCATCGAGGAGGCAATGGGGGGTGTTCTTTTTATTGACGAGGCATACACTTTATTCAAACAGGGTAATGCTCAGGATTTCGGCAAAGAGGCTATTGACACACTATTAAAACGAATGGAGGATAAGGCGGGTCACTTTGCGGTTATTGCCGCAGGTTATCCGGAAGATATGGAAGTTTTCCTTTCTGCCAATTCCGGAATGAAATCCCGGATTAATTTTACTTTTAATTTTGAAGATTACACACCCGACGAATTGATCGAGATTATTAAACGCTTCGCTGACAAGGAAGAATTCTGCCTTGCTGAAGACGCAATTGCTATGATTAAAAAGCATATTACTCTTATGTACCGGGGAAGAGATAAGACATTTGGGAATGCCAGATTAATGCGGAATATTTTTACCGATGCTAAAATGCACCTGGGTAAAAGGTACCTGCAACTCCCTCAGGAGGAAAAAACCAAGGAAGCTCTCTCCTTGATTTCCGTTGAGGATGTTGCCCCTATTTTCTGGGAGACTGTTGTTAAAAAAGCCAAATTGGAAGTTGATGAAGAGAGAGTTCAAAGTCTGATTGAAAAAATCGATGGTCTTGTTGGACTCACAAATGTTAAAGATGAGATTCACTCACTTGTAAAACTCGCCAAATACTATTATGAACAAGGAGAGAATCTTAACGAAAAATTCTCTGACCATATAGTCTTCACTGGTAATCCGGGTACAGGAAAAACTACTGTCGCCCGTCTTGTTAGTCAGATTTATTCGGCACTTACTATTCTACCAAAAGGACATTTAGTTGAAGCTGACAGACAGAAATTAGTGGCAAGTCATATTGGGGGAACCTCTGAGAAAACGAATCAACTGATTGATAGCGCAATGGGAGGAACTCTCTTTATTGATGAAGCTTATACGCTTGTTAAAGGCGGTGATGCTTCAGGTAGTGATTTCGGAACAGAGGCAATAGACACACTACTGAAAAGAATGGAAGACGATCGTGGAAAATTTATTGTTATCTCGGCAGGTTATACAGATAATATGTCCGACTTCCTGAAAAGTAATCCGGGTTTAACCTCGAGGTTTACAAAGTTCTTTAATTTTGAAGACTATACTCCCGATGAATTAATGCTACTAACTAAAAATATGCTCACTGGGAAAAGTCTTTCTCTTTCTCCTGAAGCCGAGGAAATGCTTGCTAAACATTATAACAACCTTTTCCGTGCACGTGATAAAAACTTTGGAAATGCACGTCTGGTGAGGAGCATTGTTGACGGAATTCAGAAACGACAGCTTTTAAGGTTGGTGGATAGCCATGCAGAGGAAAGAGATATTGAAAGTTACAAAACCATAAATTCAGAAGATATCAGACCTCTTGTGTCCACTCTAAAAAGTGAAACTAAAAGTAAGAGTTATAAGATTCGGGGTGACGATGAAATGCTCCAAAAATATATGGATGAACTCAACCATCTCACCGGACTTTTCTCTGTTAAGTCATCTGTTAAAAAACTTATTCAGGGACTAAAAGTGACCAGACTGCGCGAAGATCGTGGTTTGAAGGTAATTCAGAAATCACTGAATTCAGTATTCTTTGGTAATCCCGGAACCGGTAAAACCACTGTTGCACGATTGATAAGCAATATTTACAGGGAGATGGGAATCATTGAAAAAGGGCATATTGTTGAAGTGGATAGATCTGCTCTTGTAGCGACTCATATTGGTGAGACTGCCAAAAAGACTGACGAAGTAATCCATTCTGCACTCGGAGGCACCTTATTCATAGACGAGGCTTATACCCTTTACAGGGGTGGAAATGATTTCGGGCTTGAAGCGATTGACACACTTATTAAGCGAATGGAAGACTTTAGAGACCAACTCGTGGTTATCGTTGCAGGTTATACGAATGAAATGAAAGTATTCCTTGAAGCAAATCCCGGTTTGAAATCCAGATTCCCTCACTATTTTAGTTTCGAGGATTATACCCCTCGCCAAATGCTTGAAATTGTTTATCTGATGAGTGATAGAAATGGATATATTCTGGACGAGGGTGCCCTGCAACTTCTTCTTGAGATATTCAAAAATGCATATGAGCAGAGAGATAAGAACTTTGGAAATGCTCGTACAGTTAAAAACATACTAATGAAAGCTATTTCAAATCAGGAAGATAGAATTCTAACTATCGAAAACCCTACGGACGAAGACCTTATCACAATAAAGTTTGAGGATGTTGAAGCCGTAGATTTATCATCAGACTTATAAAAGGAAATATTATGAAAGACCATTTTCTCGTAGAAGCAATTAAAGAAGCAAAATTAGGACTTAGCGAAGGGGGAATCCCAATCGGATCCGTATTGGTTAGGGATGGGAAAGTAATTGCCCGTGGCCATAATAAGCGAGTCCAGGAAGGTAATCCGATGATTCACGCTGAGATAGACTGCCTTATAAATGCCGGCAGGATTGGGAGTTATAAAAATACAGTCCTCTATTCAACTCTTATGCCTTGTTATCTCTGCTCCGGCGCTGCGGTTCAATTCAATATTAAAAAAGTTGTTGTGGGCGAATCAAAAACTTTTCCCGGTGGCAAGGAATTTATGGAATCTCATGGAATAGAGGTTATTGATATGAATGACCAGGAATGTATGGATCTGATGACAGATTTTATTTCAAATAATCCCGAATTGTGGAATGAAGACATCGGAGAATTATAGGCGATTTCCGTATGAAAAAACTAATAGTTATTGATGCTCTTGCTCTGGCTTATAAAGCTTATTTTGCATTTTCCAAAAGACCGCTAACCACAAAATCAGGAGAACCAACCAGCGCAGTCTTTGGCTTTGTTAACCAAATAATCAGAATAATTGAGGAAATACAGTCTGACTATATTTTTGTTGCGTTTGACTCAGCTGAACCAACTTTCAGACACAAGATGTATGACCTATATAAAGCAAACCGGGCTGAAATGCCTGATGATATGATCCCCCAGTTACGACGCATCAAAGATATTGTCAACGCCCTTAACTTTCCCCTGCTTATTAAACCAGGTTACGAAGCTGATGACCTGATTGGTGCTCTGGTAAAAAAAGCTGAGAAGAATGATATCCACTCTTTTATCGTCTCCCCCGATAAAGATTTGCTTCAATTGGTCAACGATAAAACTCATGTGGTTAAAATTGACCGCAACACTAATGAACTGGATATAATTGACTCCTGGAAAGTACTGGAAAAATATAACTTCCAACCAGTCCTTATTATTGATTACCTTGCAATACTAGGGGACTCCAGTGATAACATCCCGGGTGTTAAGGGGATTGGTGAAAAGGGAGTTATGGAATTAATTCCTAAATTTGGATCAATAGAGAATATTTTTAATAAAATTGATGACGTTCCCCCCAAGCTTAAAAACAAACTCTTGGAGGGAAAGGAGTTAGCATTTTTATCAAAGAAACTCGCTACTGTTGATACCAGCGTCCCTTTGGATTTTTCACTTGACAAAATTCCAATCCCCTCGCCTGATTGGAAAAAGTTAGAAGTTATATTCGATGAACTGGAATTCAGAAATACTTATATCCGTCTTCGCAAACATTTTGACGAGGATACAAAACTCACCTCAGTGCAATCGAAAATTCCGACCCAAAAGAAAACCTCAACATCTTATGTACTTGTAAAAAATAAGAAGGAAGCTCAAATACTGGCAGATATCCTGCAAAAAAACGATCACTTTGTTTTCGATACTGAAACTAATTCGCTTGATACTCTAAACTTGCTAATTGCAGGGATCTCTTTTTGCTTTGACGATAAGCAGGCTTGGTTCGTAGCAGTCAATCCTTTCCCAACAACCGGAGATTTGTTTAGCGCGGACCTTTCCGACCGTCTTTATCTCAATGACTTTGTTACTATATTCAAGCCGGTTTTCCAAAACGGAAAAATTAAAAAGATTTGTCAGAACGGTAAATTTGATTTAGCTGTTCTTCGAAGTCATGGTATTAATGTCGAAAATTTCTTTTTTGATACTATGATCGCAAGTTATTTGATTGACCCCGATCAAAAACACAATATGGATGACCTGTCAAGAAAATACCTCAACCACACCCCTATCCCCTTATCAGATCTTATTGGAAAAGGTAAGGAAGCTGCGAAAATATTTGATGTGGAATTGGAACGCCTCTCTGAATATGCCGCGGAAGATGCCGACATCACACATCGCTTGTACAAAGTGCTTGAAAAAGAAATCAAGGATAACAATCTGGAAGAAGTGGCTTATAATATTGAGTTTCCGCTAGTTAACGTGCTGGAAGATATTGAGCGAACTGGAGTAAGAGTTGACAAGGAAGTTCTGTATAATATCTCCTGCGAATTATCTTCCAAGATCGATGATTTGATAGAAAGCATATACGCTAGCGCAGAAAAAACATTCAATATTAATTCCCCTCAACAACTTCAAAAAATTCTGTTTGAGGACCTTAAACTACCTGCTGCAAAAAAAACTAAAACAGGTTATTCGACTGATGCTCAGACTCTTGAAACTTTGGCAGATTCTCATCCTATTATTAATCTCCTGCTCGATTACCGCACTATCTCAAAACTAAAATCAACTTATACCGATGCCCTTCCCAAATTGATAAATCCATCCACCGGTAGGATTCATACATCTTATAACCAAACAATTGCTTCCACCGGACGCCTATCCAGCAATGATCCTAATCTTCAGAATATTCCCATCCGCACAGATTACGGCAAGGAAATACGAAGAGCATTCGTTCCCGCAGATGAAAATCATCGTATTCTAAGTGCTGATTATAGTCAGATTGAACTCCGTATAATGGCTCATTATTGCGGCGACGAGAGACTGATTGATGCATTCAGGCATAATGAGGATATCCACAGGAAAACCGCAGCACTTGTTTTCCGGGTCCCTCCGGACGAAGTTACGGCAGATATGCGCCGGAAGGCAAAAGAAGTTAACTTTGGAATTTTATATGGGATAGGTCCCTTTGGATTGAAAAACAGACTTGGGATAACACAAGCCCATGCCAAGGAGATAATTGATAATTACTTCCACACATTTCCCGGGATTAAAAACTTTATGAACAGCTCGATCGAGACAGCCAGGGAAAAAGGATTTGCTTCATCCCTGACGGGACGACGGCGCTTTTTAAAGAATATAAATAGTAGCAACGTTGCTATAAGACAATTTGATGAGCGGGTTGCTATCAATATGCCCATTCAGGGAACCGCCGCTGATATGATTAAAATTGCAATGATTAAAATATTTCGCTATCTTACAGAAGGAAATTTTAAAACAAAAATGATTCTTCAAGTCCATGATGAACTGGTTTTTGAGGTCCATAAAAAGGAACTGGAAGAAGTAAGCATTGTAATCAGAAAACTTATGGAAGAGGCAATGCCGCTTCAAGTCCCAATATTGGTAGATTTAGGCGTCGGCAATAACTGGATGGAAGCGCACTAAAAACGAAAAATTCTATTTATAAATAAACAACGAAACTCTATGTATATTATATTGTTCGGTTCTCCAGGCGTAGGAAAAGGTACACAGGCAAAAATTTTAAGTGAAAAATTGGGAATTCCCCATATATCAACAGGAGACATCCTGAGAGATGCAATTAGAAATAAAACCACGCTTGGTCTGGAAGCAAAAAAGATTGTTGACTCAGGACAGTTAGTGCCGGATGAAATAGTTGTCGGTATCATCCGTGAAGTTCTTAAAAGTGAACAAACAAAAAATGGGTTTATCCTTGATGGATTCCCCAGAACAGTTCAGCAAGCCGAATCACTTGAACATTTATTCAATGAATTAAATATTTCAGAAGTTTTCCTTATTCATATCACCGCACATACTGAAGAAGTTATAAGACGATTATCATTAAGAAGAAGCTGTAAACAATGCCAGGCGATATTGAATCTTAACGAAATTGAGAATCCGGAAGTTTGCCCAATTTGCGGAGCTATAAATTCACTCTACCAAAGGCACGATGATGAAGAGAGCGTAATAAAGGACCGTATAAATATTTATAACATCACAACATTTCCGGTTCTTGATTTTTATAAGGACAGAAAAAAGTGTTTAACTATAGACGGATTTCAGCCAATTGAAGCCGTTAATGCACAAATAATGAAGGAACTTAAACCGGATTAATACCTATTCCCACTTAAAAAATCTGATTTTGGGACAAAATTGATTTTTTCTCATTTCCGAAATATATTTAAAACTAGCCCGAGCAATACAAAATTGGTAAAACCTTCCCTTCTGCTTCCATTCCGCCCGGTTTTCCCTTCTGTTTTTAGGGGTACCCGGATGTTTCCAAAGGCGCTTTGAAACGGCTTGAGCAAACCAATAAACGCGACTAACCTAAAGGCGGAATATTTCCTTTGAGTTTACTTTTACTGTTTATTACCAAAATAGTAAAAGTATGAAATCGTCTTAAGAATGAATAAATATCAAAATATTATATTTAATAAAAATATGACCATTTAGTTTTATTTCTCAATCTTTTATTTTGTCAACAAAAGTTTCGAAACCTTTCTGATGCCACTCATCTCAAGTACACAATAATAGAAACCTGAACCTAATCCTTTCGCGATGAAAATGACTTCATATTCGCCGGCAGATTTGAATCCCCTCTCTATCATTACGACCTCACTTCCTAGGATGTCAAACACTTTCAGAGATATCTCTCCACTTTGTTTCAAACTATATTTAATCTTGGTGGAAGGATTAAATGGATTTGGGAATACTTGTAATCCAATTTTCAAAGGAACCTCCGTGTTTTCCAAACTCTGTGGGATATTTTGCGCTCCGGGTGTCGGTGGATTGAATTGCCAATTATTTGAGCCATCAGGAATCCTTGCAAACGATAGATTTCCTTGCTGCTGTCCAAAAGTAATTGAGTCCTGTACTGTGATTCCATCCTCAGCAACCAATCCTATGTACTCTCCCCCCGCTGATAATTTGAAATTTGTGTGTATTCCCGGTTGTCCGGAATTTTCATCACACCAGATTACCAAATAACTATGTGGATCGATATACAGATTTGGCTGGCTGAATCGCCACTTTATGAGATTGTCTTGTTTATCTGTTAAATACTTCCCTGTTAAGAGGATGGGAGAATTCGTTGAATTATAAAGCTCTAACCAGTCATCATATTCCCCCACAGGATCGGGAATAGCTCCTTCATTATCTGCCATAAATTCATTAATATATAATCCTTGTGTTGATGTGGATTGGGTTAGAAAACGCACAGGATCTTTCCTGGGGTAAATCATAGTCCTTTGAATAGCATCTGTAATCCTGATCTTAAAAGAGGCTTTTTTTCCCTCCCCAAGTGGAGGTATCTTCACAATCCATCTGTCTTTATCCCTAACACGCTTGCCATTGTTATCTGGGTCTGTGATCATCGTGTAATTCTCAGTCCCCGCTACTCCCTCAATACTTAAGGCAACTGCCATTTCCATTAATCCGTAAGTGCTGAAACCCGATGCCACAACAGTAATAGTATCTGTTCCTTTTGGATTTTTCGGAAAGAAATCAATTGAGTAAATTATTGGTTTCGCATTACGGTAATTAAGTTGTGTACCAATAGAATTATATCTATCTGTAAGGAATTGTTTAATCCCCTTTTTTACATGCTGATTTGAATAGGAAGTGCCATATGAGTTATAAAAATCATTCACATCAAATCCCCAGTCTTTTACTCTGAAAGAGTCCTCTATTGCAGCAGGAGCAATCATATCCCTAAGTGTATTTATCCTCTCCTCCCATACAGAAAGTTTAATGACTTTTTCCCTATAGAAGGAGATGAAATGTGTATATAAATCCCTGTACTGATCATTGACAAAAAGTTTTTCAACTAAAGGTCTTGAGCCGGCAGATACTCCTGGATCTGTGTAAGGATTTGCCGTTGCCCAGTTGTATGAAGTCCAGCCAATTCCAAATGTGTTATCGTAATCGTATGGAATAATCCGGAACTGATCGTTAAAGGGATGATGATAGAGGTAATAGTTGTTTGCAAGGTTCCAATATGCATCCCAGCTTCCGGTCATAATATTGAACGCCAGGTATTCAAGCACCTCACCTACATCCAGAAAATCCTCAAGGGAATCCGGCAGGGCTCCATCAGGAGTGTTATTGATAATCCCAATCAAGCGGACAAGTTTGGAGAAGTCACCCGTTTCCTCATTCTGAGTTAATTCATAGACCGGGACTCCGTTATTGTTAAGATTTTTATATACATTCGGATCAGGACCCCGCCACTTCAAATCTGCTGGATAGAGGCATTTCCACAAATTTCCAGTATCATCCGGATAATTTTTATTCAGGAATTCATCGTCAATATGCTCAACATTTATGTAAAGCCCGTAATATTTATTGTTAATATATACTCTAACATGGTTGGCACGCGAGGCGATTACCCCAAGTGTATCGAAAATTTCAAAGCATAATTTACTTCTAACTATTGAAGGATCATTATGTTCCCCGTTGAGATTAAGTTTATCCACACCATAGAATTCTCTCCCTTGAATAAAAGAATTAAAAGAAATTTTAAACGATTTCTTTTGACTGTAACGGGATGTGTTTCCCCTTAGCCTGAAACCTATTGAATCAATTGTCTCATCAATGTGATTATTCCTGAATCTGAAAATCGCATAATGCTCTGAATCACTCTGTACATTATTATAGATCCAGTTCAGGGAGGACGAATCAATGGTAATATCCACACGGGCAAGATAAGTATCGTCGAACACTTTCCACGAGAGATCATTCTGAGGAAATGACATAATTGACCACAATACTACAAAAATAAGCGTAAACCGAAACATTAGTACCTGCAAATATTTTTTCAAATTCAAATTATTAATATATAAATTTTAATGATTTAACCTAATAACTCCCTACAACCTCAATCCTTTGGGATATGGATTTATAGACGTATCTAATAAGTGAGAATTTAAGAATGTTTCTTGATAAATAGAAAAAAAATGGGCGTTTTTGTTCGATTTCAGCTATTTACGATAAAATAAATCGGTTTTTAAAATGGCACTTTATTTGCTTATATGAGGGCGATGTTCTAATATACTAAAAAGGAAAATTATGCATTCAGAAATATTTAAAAATTATACGCAAAACGATAAAAGTGCCATAATTCCCCTGCTGCAGGATGTCCAGCAAATTTACGGTTATTTACCTGAGAAAGTACTTCTGGAAGTAGCCAAGTTTACTGGATTAGCTTTAAGTAGGGTTTACGGCATTGCTACTTTTTATAATCAATTCCGGTTAACTCCCTTGGGCGAAAATATCATCAGAGTTTGTAGAGGAACAGCCTGCCACGTTAAAGGTTCTGCTAACATTCTTTATACACTTGAACAAGAACTCAAAATTCAAGCAGGTGAGACCACTAGAGATAAGAAATTTACTTTAGAGGTTGTAAGTTGTATTGGTGCTTGTAGTATTGCCCCCGTTATTACCGTCAATGATGATTATTTCGGAAGACTTACCACTAAAGAGATACCGGGAATTCTTAAAAAATATGCGAACAAACCCAAAGCTGAAACCAAGAAAGAAGGGAGTGCATCATGAATAGCTTCATAGGCTTATGCTGCAAAGAGTGCTGGCATACAAACGAAAAACCCTGCAGTTCTTTTATACAATGCTGCACAGAAGGTCCTCTATGCCATCACGACGAGAAATGTGCTGAAAAAATACGCGACTACAATAAAGTTCTGACTTTCCAAAAACACGATTTTCCTATCATCTGGATTGGTATGGGGACTTGCGGTTTAGCTGCAGGTGCTAAAAAAGTTGAGGAGGCAATTAAAAATGAACTTAAAAAATTAAATATTGAAGCCAAAATTCAACCGACTGGATGTGTTGGTTATTGCAGCCGCGAGGTAATTGTAGATATTAAACTTCCAGACGGGGACAGAATCTCTTACTTCGAAGTAACCCCAAAACTGGTCCCAAAACTCCTTAATACAGCCCTTGTTGAAAAAGGTGTTTACAAGGATAATCTTCTTGGTACTTATGGAACGGGAACAAAAGAAGTTCCGAATATTAGCCAATACCCCTTCTTTAAGAATCAATTGAAAATAGTACTTCAGAATTGTGGAGTAATCGATCCTGATTCTATCGACGCATATATTGCAAATGGTGGATTCAAAGCCCTAGATAAAGTCCTTAGACATATGCAGCCCCAGGACGTTGTGCACGAGATACTGGAAGCTGGTCTTAGAGGCAGAGGTGGTGGAGGATTCCCAACAGGTAAAAAATGGGAAATGGCACTGGATCAGAAATCAGATAAAAAGTACTTGATTTGTAATGCCGACGAAGGTGATCCGGGGGCATTCATGGATCGCTCCGTACTTGAAAGTGATCCATTCAAACTTATTGAGGGAATGTTAATTGGCGGATATGCGATTGGTGCTACTGACGGTTATATCTACTGCCGCGCTGAGTATCCAATGGCTATTGATAAACTTACTCATGCAATTAAAAAATGCGAAGAGTATAGTTTAATTGGTGATAATATTCTTGGATGCAAGTTCTCATTTCATCTAAAGATTAAAAAAGGCGCTGGAGCTTTTGTCTGCGGCGAAGAAACTGCTCTAATGGCTTCAATTGAGGGTAAAAGGGGTATGCCCAGACCAAGACCTCCTTATCCGTCAGTATCAGGATTATTCGGAAAACCCTCCGTGGTTAATAATGTTGAGACTTTTGCAAACGTTGCACCGATAATAAATAAAGGCGCTGCCTGGTTTAATACTGTTGGAACAAAAAACAGTAAAGGTACAAAAGTGTTCGCATTAAGCGGAAAGATTACAAACACTGGCTTGGTTGAGGTACCTATGGGCGTAACTCTAAACGACATCGTTAACGTTATTGGTGGTGGTATTCCTAATGGCAAGAAATTTAAAGCTGTACAAATCGGCGGTCCTTCGGGAGGTTGCCTCCCACAGAGCGTTATTGATACTCAGGTTGATTACGACTCTCTGAAACAAGTCGGTGCTATGATGGGTTCAGGTGGATTTGTGGTAATGGATGAAGATACTTGCATGGTTGATATCGCTAGATTTTTCCTTACTTTCATTCAAAGCGAATCATGCGGTAAATGTGTTCCTTGCAGAGAAGGTACAAAAAGAATGTTGGAAATAATCGAAAGAATCCCGAAAAGCTATAAACACACTAAGGATAAAATCGAAGAACTTAGAAGATTCAAAGGTATTGTTTATCTCCAGAGACTTTCAGAAGTCATTAAAGATACTTCCCTTTGTGGACTTGGACAATCAGCTCCTAATCCGGTGCTTTCAGGTCTTCACTACTTCAGGGAAGAGTATGAACAGCACCTGTATGAAAGAAAATGTAAAGCGGGAGTTTGTAAAGACTTGCTTACTTACACCATCAATAATGAACTTTGCGAAGGATGCGGAGTTTGCGTTAGAAAATGCTCTGCAGATGCAATTGTAGGTGAGAAAGGCAAAGCCCATTACATCGTTCAGGATAAATGCATTCAGTGCGGTATGTGTTTTGAAGCTTGTAAATTCTGTGCAGTTATTGTTAATTAAGGAACGGAGATGAAAATGGTTGAACTCACAATAAATAAAATAAAAGTAAAAGCAGAACCGGGAATGACAATTCTTGACGCTGCGAAATCAGTCGGGATATCCATCCCGACATTATGCCATATGAAAGACCTCTTCCCTACCGGAGCCTGCCGTATTTGCTCTGTAGAAGTGGAAGGACAACGAAATCTCATCCCATCATGTGCTTATCCTGTTTATGAAGGAATGAAGGTCGAAACAAATTCTTCAAGAGTCTTGCGCGCAAGAAAAACTATCGTTGAATTGCTTATCGAGAACCACCCTCAGGACTGTCTCATATGTGTCCGGAGCGGTAATTGTGAACTTCAGAATCTCTCGATAAAGTACGGTGTAAGAGAACACAGGTATGCGGGAGAATCCCGCCAGCACGCTGTTGACCTCTCCTCCGCTTCGCTGGAAAGAGATCCTGCCAAATGTATTCTTTGCGGCAGATGTACAAGAGCTTGTAACGAGATCCAGAAAATCGGTGCAATTGACTTCACTAACAGAGGATTCAAGACAATAGTGACTACCCCTTATAATAAAGGACTGAATGTTAGCGACTGTATCCTCTGCGGCCAGTGTATTTTGGTTTGCCCCACCGCCGCATTAAGAGAGAAAAGTGCAATGAAAGACGTTGCTACAGCTTTAGAGAAAAAAGGCAAATTCACTGTCGCTCAAGTAGCACCCGCGGTGAGAGCTTCACTGGGCGAGGAATATAATATGCCCCTCGGTACAGATGTAACCGGTAAATTGGTTACTGGCTTAAGAAGATTAGGATTCAAAAAAGTATTCGATACGAACTTTGCGGCTGATCTTACTATCTGGGAAGAAGCTAATGAACTTATTCACAGAATACAGACTCGTGGTATTTTACCAATGTTCACAAGTTGTTGCCCCGGATGGGTAAAATACCTTGAACAAAACTACGGAGATCTTATTGGACACGTATCAAGCTGTAAGTCCCCTCATGAAATGCTTGGTGCAGTTACTAAAACATACTATGCAAAAAAGATGGGACTCGATCCTGAAGATATTTTCGTTGCCTCTATAATGCCTTGCACCGTTAAGAAATATGAGTCCGAAAGACCCGAACTTTCCGGAAATGCGATGCAGGATGTTGATGCAGTGCTGACAACAAGAGAATTAGTTAGATACTTCAATCTTACAGGTATTGACTTTGACGATCTTGATAGCGACGATTTTGACAGCACTCTTGGTGAATCCACTGGTGCTGCCGCAATTTTTGGAACCAGCGGTGGCGTTATGGAAGCCGCTTTGAGGTATGCTTATTTTACACTGACTGGTCAGCATCTCGATATTCTTGACTTTGATGCTGTTAGAGGCTTGACAGGAATTAAGGAAGCTTCGGTAGATATTAACGGTTTAACACTGAATATTGCTGTGGTGAATGGAATCGGGAATGCAGCTCAGGTACTTGATGAAGTCCGGGCAGGAAAATCAAAGTATCATTTTGTTGAAGTAATGGCTTGTCCTGGAGGTTGTATCAATGGCGGCGGTCAGCCAATCCATCAGAAACAGGACAAGGTTATCAAACGTATGAAAGCACTCTATGAGATAGACAAGAAGATGGTTAAGAGACGTTCTTATGAGAATGAGCATGTGAAAACTCTCTACAAAGAGTTTTTCGGAGAACCAGGAAGTCATAAATCTCATGAGATATTGCATACCACTTATCAGGATAAACGCAAGATCAAATAGAACCAAAGAACAAAATATAAAAGACACGCTCTGGCGTGTCTTTTTTTATTTAAATCAACTTGTATTTCTCGAATATTAACGTTTTATTTCTATTTAGAAATTTGGAAATTATGGAAAATCAGGACAAAATTAAAAATATAACAACCAATCGTAAAGCAAGATTTGAATATTTTATTCTGTCAACTTACGAAGCGGGTATTGTTCTTCAAGGAACCGAAGTTAAATCCCTCCGGGCTGGAAAGATCAATCTTGTGGATAGTTATGCCATATACAGGAATAATGAACTCTGGTTGATAGGTACTCACATAAGCGAGTACACTCAGGGAAACATCAATAATCATGAACCAACCAGGGACAGAAAACTTTTGCTAAACAGAAACGAGCTGAGAAAATTATCTGCCAAGTCAAGCGAAAAAGGACTTACGATTATCCCTCTCTCTCTATATTTTAAAAACGGGAAAGTCAAAGTGGAACTCGGCTTGTGTAAAGGTAAGAAAATTTACGACAAACGCGAGTCTATTGCAAAGAAAGACCAGAAAAGAGATCAGGAGAGGCGCGATCATAATTAACTTGATTTCTTTAAAGTTTTTATCTTATTATTTTTTCCATATATTTGTGAATAATTTTTTTATTTATAACAACCCCGAAAAAAATTAATTATTTAGGAGTCACCAGGAAAAATTGAAAATTCACTTCCCCCCAATTAATGAGCAGATGGACCTCATAAGAAGAGGCGCATCAGAAATAATACCGGAAGAAGAACTGCTTCAGAAATTAGAAATTTCTCGTAAAGAATCCAAACCTCTGAAAATTAAATTAGGTTGCGACCCAAGCAGACCTGATCTGCACATTGGTCACGCAGTTGTTCTAAGAAAACTTGCACAGTTTCAGAAACTGGGACATCAAGCAATTTTGATTATCGGTGACTTCACCGGAATGATTGGAGATCCTTCGGGCAGAAATGCTACAAGGCCTGCATTAAGTCTTGATGAAACTCGTCAGCATGGTAATTCGTATTTCGAGCAGGCATCAAAGATCCTTGATAAAGAAAACACAAAAATAGTTTACAACTCCGATTGGCTCGGGAAAATGTCTTTTGAGGATGTCATAAAACTTGCTTCCAAATATACCGTTGCAAGAATGCTCGAACGCGATGATTTTACCAAAAGATATAAAGCAGGTGAGCCGATTAGCATTCACGAATTTTTATATCCGCTTGCGCAGGCAATGGATTCCGTTGCTATAGAAAGCGACGTTGAACTTGGTGGAACCGATCAGAAATTCAATCTCCTTGTTGGAAGAGATATTCAAAGAGAATTTGGCATGAAACCCCAAGTTATCCTTACTATGCCTTTGTTGGTTGGGACTGATGGAGTTGAGAAGATGAGTAAATCTTATAACAACTATATCGGCATTTCCGAGGAACCAAACAATATGTACGGAAAAACTTTGTCAATTGCCGATTCCCTGATTTACACATACTTTGAGCTTGCAACAGACGTTTCCAAGGAAAGACTAACAGAAATTAAAACAGCTTTGTCTGATACAAAAACCAATCCCCGTAATCTGAAGCGTGGACTCGCCAGAACTCTTGTATCATTATACTACAACGACGAAACCGCAATTAATGCAGAACAAGAATTCGATAAGGTGTTTATTAAGAAAGAAACACCGGATGATATTCCTGAATTTGACTATTCGTCGCACCCGAAGTCTATTAATCCTGTTGATCTACTTATACTTACTAACCTGTCTCCATCACGGGGTGAGGCAAGGAGATTGATCCTTCAGGGGGGGGTTTCGGTGGACGGAAATAGAATTGAAAACTTAAACACAGAAATAAATATAAATCACGGTACAGTAATTAAATTGGGAAAAAGAAGATTCTTAAAACTGACCGTTAATTAACATATAATAAATTTCCGTCCGATGCGGAAATGAAAGGAGATGACGTATTGTATGTACCAACCAAAATATTCTTTACAAAAGGCGTAGGAAGACACAAAGATTATCTTGCCTCATTTGAGCTTGCTCTCAGAAATGCGGGTATAGAAATCTGTAATTTGGTAACCGTAAGTAGTATTTTCCCTCCTCACTGCAAAAGAATTTCCAAAGAAGAAGGACTTAAACTTATCAATCCGGGACAGATTACGTATTGCGTAATGGCAAGGAATTCCACCAACGAGCCAAACCGTCTAATTGCATCCTCGATAGGAGTAGCTCTCCCCGCAGAACCGGGTATGTATGGCTACTTATCTGAACATCATCCGTTCGGAGAACCGGAAAAAACTGCAGGTGAATATGCTGAGGATCTCGCCGCCACTATGTTGGCGACTACTCTTGGTGTTGAATTTAATCCTGATACTGATTGGAGTGAGCGGGAAAATATTTATAAGATGTCGGGTAAAATTGTGCGCTCCTTTAATATAACACAATCAGCCGAAGGAGATAAAACAGGAATCTGGACGACAGTCCTGGCAACTGCCATTCTACTCCCCTAATTTTTTTAAGGCTGTCCAAAGGAACAGCCTTTTTCTTTTTTAGACCATTCCTTCATATATGTCTTTGCAATCCTCACAGACATCCCGGATGAGTTTATTGAGTTGGGTAATCTCTTTCTCAAGCTCCGCAAGGGGTTTAGCAATTTTTGTCATCAGGGCAGGGTCTATCTCATTAATTTCAAATCCTTTGCGAAAATCATTTACAAATGGATTTAGATTATTTTTTAATGTGGTCAGATTGTTTAGCCCTTTATAGATCATCTCGTGGTAATAAGTTACCTGTTTCATCGCTATCTCCTTATAGTGTGAAAATTATTAATTTATAAATTCAATAATTCTGCTGATTACCTCACCTCTCTCTTTTTCCTCTAAAAGATTATGCCCTGAGTTTCGGAACTCCGTGTATATATACTCAAACTTTCTTTCTGCCAACAGCTTTCGTACCTCTTCAGGAATTACAGTAGTATCGTTTTTTCCGCATATAATCAATACTTCGTTGCGCTTGATTCTTTCGTAATTTAGATCCTCCAACAGAGACCACAACTCCCTTACTATTGATAGAGGGAATACTGGAATGGCGAAACGTCTTGAAGTTCCCATCATTTCAAGTTTCGATGCGTTCTTGCTCCCCTCTTTTGAAAGAACCGGATTGAAGTAACTCAATAAATTCCATATATATCTGTTCCGGATAAGTCTACTTCCCCACTTGTGATCATCTTTAATCACCAGATACGGGGAAGTCAGTACGATCTTGTTTATTTCCCGCATGGATGCCAGATGAAGCGCAAGCAGTCCTCCCATTGAATGACCAACCACACTTATCTTGCTGCTGATCTGCTTCAGGAGATCATATCCGTAAACCACATCCCTTAACCAATCATTATATTTTATCTTCTGAAGGAGATGAAAATCATCTATACCAAAACCCGTTAACATGGGTGCGTAATAGGTGATGTTTTTTTTCTTCATCTCCTCAACCAGAAAGCGGAACTCACTGGAAGAGGCTGAAAAACCATGTATCAGGAGTACTGACTCCCCCTCTTTGTTCCCCGAAAAGTGAAAATATGGATGCACTTCAGCAAAGCCACCTATTTTCTCGATCCCTGTAAAATACTTGAAATATTTTCTCGCCTTCTTGATTCTGTTTATAGAGATAAATTTCTCTGCAATAATCAGAAGAATAAGAATCGCTAAAATATTAAGAAGATAATCGGAAAACATGCTTAAATACTAAATATTTGAATTTATAAATTGAAAATAGTGAAAAAATCCCGTTCTGTCAATATCAATCAGACATTGATTGCTCCCCCGTGCTCCGCTTAAAACTTTATTGGGTTATCGAAATACGAACGTCGAGACCTGCTTCAGTAATTGTAGAAGGAGGAATTCTCGCTGCTCCTTCAGGTGTAACCGAGGAGTATTTATAAAATATTGAAACGGTAACCCGGGAAGATATGATATATTTTATTCGCGGTTCGAGAGTTGAGCGAACAGTTCCATCCTGAGGAGTACCCTCTTCTTTGAAATTTTTCATCTCATAAACAATATTACTGTTTGTAGTATTGCTGTAAGAAAGCGCAAACTCAATATCATTTTTGAGTGCAATACCAAACAATGGTAAATCAAATCCGGTCTTAGAATAGTTTATTGAGAAGCCAATTTCTCTCGAAAATGTTTCGGTAATATTCTTTGTGGTTACTCCGAGATCATAGCTTGAACGTACTCCGTATTTCAAGTTTCCTGAGAGATTTCCCCCCCATAGCTCGTTAAACGTAACGTTAAGTCCAATTAAAGGTGAAAATCCAAATGAAACCCTCTGACTTTGAGTAACTTGCTTTCCGTCCGGTAAAAGTTTCCAGCTTTCGGAATAACTCGAAGTGTAAGAATGATCCATACTTACGCGCTTCGCAAAACTCTTGAATACGCTCATCTTTTCAAGACCGTCCCACGTAAGTCGCCAGTTCGCTCTTGGAATGTAATTCATAAATTCCTTTAAGAACGGAACCTTGGTTAAGAATGGCAATGTTTCGAATCCCTGCACAAAAGCATTCGAGAGATTGGTTGCAGCATCAGGATCATCAGGATTATAAAGTTCATGAACTTTTTTTATACCACTATCGAACATTGAGAAAAGAAGAACAGGTGGTAAAGTGATAAATGATCTTTCAATTTTTCCGGAAGATGATATATTTTGAATTGATACACTTCCATCATCATTTGTTTTTAATTGAGTGGATTTACTTAAATCCCACCCGATTTTCCAGTTCAGATCAATCTTAGCCCCTTCCCACAAAGGTTTTGAGGTCTTGAAGTCAATCGAATTCTTCTGGGTATAATTATCGGTCAAATTACTGTTTTCCATGTGGGCTCTGGGACCAATATCTGTACCCAGTCCAAGCATATAAAGTCTGGATGGACCTTTTTCAACATCATACTTAATCCCCCAGAAATTACTGAATCCGGATAATGTTCCCTTAAGACCACCTGCAGAATAAGAGTTATCATTTGAAAAATTAATACTTATCGACTCGTAATCGAATAGAGCTATTTTCACGAGGGTTTTCATAAACATCAGGGCATTTTTCAATACAGATGGCTTCTTGACTAGATTTGTCGTATCAACCATCGTCGAGTCAGTAAAAGTCGTATCGGTAGTTTCAAGAGTTTCCCTTTCTTTTTTTAGAACCTCTTGTTTCTCCATCCATTCCTTCAACTCTTCCTCACTCAGATTATCAGGGATCTTCATCTCTTCTTCTTTTTTCTCTTGATCTTCAAAGTTGCGTACCCTGCTGTTTTGAACTGGTGGAGGAGGAGCGATTTTTGTATCCTCAGGATCCTCTGCAAACAAAGGTGCTGTCAGTGCCTTTAAGCGTAAGGTAAGGGATACTTTAGAACCACTTCTGAAACCTGCTGATCGACCAAGTACCTCCTGTCTGAAATCATTCTGCCAGCTATACTGAACATTGTATCCCATGTTCAGAGTAAAAAACTTATTTAAATCCCAAAGAGTGGGTATCCTGGGTGATGTTCTGAAATCCAGAGTTTGAGAATAACTGTAATCCCGTCCAAAGAAACCACTGTTTACTATATCCCTCCAAACATTTTTTTCGCTCTTTTCTAAATTCCTTTCATCTGTCTCAAGATATGTCAAAGAAGAGTTTACATCCACAGAATAATTTGCCGACAAATTCAGGAAACCATTCTCGCTGAACTTCCATGCCAATGTAAAACCACGTGTTGCTGAAAAATCACGATTAGTAGTTGTGTCCGGTTTATTGTTATTTATTGGTCTAGTTATGTTTGTTCCCTTGCTCCTCTTCGCCGTTATATTCCAAGTAAAATTTTGCGGAGTATAATATAACTTAACATTTCTGTAATCTATCAAAAGGGATATTACGCTTCCAAGTACCGGTACGTCTGCCGGATAGAAATGATAGTCCTGACTTATGTTTACACCATATGCGATTCCTGCATTCCATATCCAGCTTTTGTTAGATTCAACAGAGGGACTTCGAGAAAACGACTTATTGTAGTTAAAATTATATGTCAGGCTGTTAAACGTATCTCTAATAAACCAATGTTCAATAGGTATTACAAGTTTAATCCCGGAAAGAGTCCATGAGTCGGAAGTAGTAACGCTTTGAGTTTCCATTCTGATCTGCTCAGCTGTTTTGTATCTGGAATTCTTTACAGCCTCTTCCACACGTATATCGGTTTGTGGCATATATAGTGGTTTGCCGACTGATTCAGTGTGAGAGTAATTTAAGCGCAAATTACTTCCCGTAAGGGGCAATGGAATAAACTTAAGTAGATTTGCATCAACACTCACGCCCCATGCCCTTTGATCGACTCTGGATCCAAACCTATCTGCTAGTCTATGAAAGAATGGATCGGTTTGACTCAAATTAAGATTTAGTGTTAAAATATCCGCAAATTTTATTGATGTTGAACCACTGTATGCCCAACCGGGAGTATCATCTGCTCCAATTACACGCAGTTCATTCACCCAGATTTCCCCGCTCACTGAAGTTTGATTAACTGGATTTTTTTTGTTCATTATGCCTATTGAGAGAAACTTGATATTTGTAAGACTCGGATTCCCCTTAATACTGTATATAACCTGTTTCCCTGTAGGAAGTGTCGCAGTATCTGAAAAAACTGTGTTTGTCGATCCAGTATCCCTTGCCTGTTTTATAGAGGTTATCTGGCTGAATACAAGACTCACCTCATCATTCCAACCCTCCTCAAGTATCTGGCGGTATTCATAGAAGTTGTTTGAATCAGCTCCAAATTTGAAGTACACGTCCAGACCTTTTGTCTCCTGATCTCCATGCAAAAAGAGTTTCATCTCAGAATAATTGAACACGTCCAATGGTCTTGGGAGGTCTTTATATGCCTCTCGTTTATCTCCATATTTCAAATCTTTCAAAATTAAATTAAGAGACTGTTCATTTCTATATATTTCTTCATCGGGACGACTTCGGTCTCTTTCTCTGCCTACTCCCTGAGGACTTTGATAGACTTTAGGATTATCTTCTATGTTAATTACCGATATTGAAAGGACTTCATCTTCCTTGTCAATTTTTCGCCACTGATTTCCGACAAGATTAAGTTCTGTGATTCTCAGATGAACCAATGAGTCGGTACCGGTTATAAAAAGTCTTACAAACTCAACAAAACTCAAACTTGGAGTACCAACCTGATCCCGAAAATCTTTTAACGGGATTCGGTACAGAAACCACTCTTCGTTCCCCCCCCCCACTATATAAGGATTTATTGTGGAATCAGGTTCAATCGGTATCTCATATCTGAAATAACTATTCAGCTGATCCAGAGTTCCATTCCTGTTCAAATCCTCTGTATCAGGGAATCTACCAACGTCGGTAAGAGCGGCATTCCCCTGAGTTCCGTTAATACTCTTAAAATCATAAATACTATACTTTGTCTTTGCTCCCGATACGTAAAAGAAATTATCCCCCGAAGGATCTCCTAACTGAACTCCCGGAGGTAGCAGATTTTGTTCACCGGCATCATTCAATCCATCAATACCAAGATCCTCCCCTTCATCAATAAGGTCGTTCCTGTTAATGTCCTCGGTGTTCAATTCGCCGTTTGGAATTACATCTTCGGAAATTTTACCAAGATCAATATATATCTTTGTCCCTGGACTATAACTTTTAGCTTGCATCCAGAATTCGATAAACTCAATGTTCTGAGCTTCAAGGTTACTGGCCGTGGATGATAGAGTCTTCATCATACCGCCGTATACCAACGAAGGATCCGATATAATCGGATTGTAGTTATACGTTCCCGATTCGACAGGATTAAATACATAGTCAAGTACTGTGATTTGCTGATCGCTTTTCGCCACACTTTTATCAGGCCAAATTACGTTTACATCAACATCCGAAGGAAGTATGTTGAACCACCAGCTCTTGCCCTTATACCTGATAGTCGATGAATCAGGTAAACTTGGAATACGTGTTAATCTTGAAAGCTTGTTCGGAGTACTTAGGTCCTTCCATGATGTGTAGGAAATTCCAATCGGCAGCACAGTTTTTGAGGCTTCAAAATCGTCTATGTACGCAATACTTTTTCCGTTGTCCGATTCAATAGTACTTTTTTTAGTGTTCGGATCGGGATTCATGTAGGCGAACTCACCTCTTAGAGAAATAGTGGACATTTCCCTGGTACTAAAAATATAATCAAGTGCCTTGGTTAAAAATGGAAGATCTGCAGACGTAGAAAAGTCCATTCCATATATCGCATTACTCAGCGGTTCATCACCAATTCTTACTTTATCACTTAGAGTTTGCTGAGTAAGACTAAGTGCAGTAAAACCGAGTTTTGTTCGCTTGGAGAAGTCAATCTCGCCCCGCATGCCGAAAAGTGTCTTCGATGCAAATTGATAAAGGTCATTTTCTTCATACGTGATTTTCAGATTTGCTCCCGGAACCAAAGCGGCGTCATTCCTTATCGTCAATTGTCCCACATTATAGTCAATATAGTAATCAACTCCGGGAGTAAGTTCCCTACCGTTAAGAAGAACTTTCACAGAATTTTCAACAAGATTAAATCCAAGACTGTAAGTAGACGATGAAGAACCTGAAGATTTACCCGTGATTACCCACTTGTCCTTTACTTGATTTTGTTTTGCGAAAACCACTAGCTTGTCGTAAACATCATTATACCTGAGTGAATCATAATCAGGCAAAACACTCAAAGCCCCTGAAAGGCTTCTTCCGAAAGGCTGGAGGACAGGGAATATTACCTCTCCGGTTTCCGGAATAATGGTTTTATCGGGTAAAAAGTCAAATAGTCCGTCAGGATTAGGATTGTTTCCAGCATCAAGATAATCAAGTCCAAATGCATTCAGCAATTTAACACTACCTAGTACTGACTGTAGTTCCTGTCCCGGGACATCATACTTAATATCCAACTCAAAGCCATCTTTGTTTATATTTCTTGGACCGAGTGGATAAATATTCTTTAGGAGCAATTGCCAAGCGGTAGTGTAGGATGGTTGCAAGTTTTCAGGTTTAACCAGTTTGAGGATCATTCGTTGTGAAGTATCGCTCCCAGCTTCAGCTATAAAATCGCCGTAGAAGATATCATCATCAATTGCTGCAGTTGGTCCATCTATCTGATATGCTACTGCAATAACTTCATTTTCTTCAACTCTGGTTTTGAATGTTATGTACCCTGTCTCTTTATGAAGAATATAATCAATATTTTCCTGAAGCAGTATGAACCTTGTTTTTACAATCTGCCCTTCTACATCGGTGACACTCTCACTGCGAAGAGTTGGATCATAACCTGCCGAGCGTTGTGGGAGATGAATAAAAGCATTTGCGTTTCTCTCATTTGGATTTTTCAACGCTTGCTTAACCGATTTCCAGACTTCAATGTATTTTACAGTATAAAAACTATTAATAACAGGTTGAGCGTTTGCGTAGTATTTATTAAACAGGTTTAAAGAGGCGGAAGTATCCGCATAAACAGAATCAATAAAGTAGTGGTTTTTTGAATAATCATAGGCTCTGATAGTAAAGGGAGTTGATTGAGATCCTCCAGAAAGTGATTTTTCTTTTGTTTCACCTTTTTTCTGTGAAGCAATTGTGGTAAGTGTTAATGGACCCATTTTAAAGCGCGCCTTAATACCGAACAATGCTTCGCCACCACCAATCAGCGAGGAGGTCTGCAAAGAGACGTTACCTGCTTCAATACTTTGGATTATCTCATCCTCATATCCTGTGTATTTTATCTTGAGCTGATTCTCGTATTCAAAGGTTCTTTCTGTATTCCAGTCTGCCCCAATTTGAAGCTTGTCCCCAATCATTCCATTTACGTTAACCTGGACAGTTTGTCGGAAATCAGGTTCGTTCCTTGTATTACCAAGAGCTGAAGCAGTAACTCCCTCTGTGGTTTCGGTTCTCCATGCCCCATGAATATCCACTGCTCCTCCAATCTGGAGACTTATTTTCGGAGTTCCAAAAATAGTCAGCACTCCGACACTCGGAAGAGGTATTTCAAAATCTGTAATACTCTTAATTAATTCCCCCAGTCCTTTCATTGCGGTGTCTTTTAATTCATACTTGTACGCAAGGTCATCCCATAATGTCCTCTCGCGCGCCTTTAATCTGTAGTTTATGTAATCTTCTAAAGGAACTTTTAAGATCACCTTTACAGTCTGCTCACCTATCTTATCTCTGATTTCAACAAACTTGCCCGTTGAGTCAATCTGTATTACTCTCTTTTTATTTGTAACCGAGGGTTCGATGAAAAATCCAGAAGGCTTTTGCTTGTAAAAAGATATATATGGCACGTCGCTCCTCTTGACCTTGAAGTGTTCAAGTCTGGCAGTTGAGTCCAATAACCTGGGATCTTTTTTAACACTATCTGCAGCAGCTAGGGAATCGAGCAACAAGGAATCGAGTGCAAGTGAATCAGTGAAAACAAAACCAAGGCTGTCCACTAAATGGTTATTAAGCCCCGTATCGGGAGGAACTGTAATAAAGGAAGGTATTCCTGAGTTTCCTCCTAATAAATCAAAATCCGTTAAATCAGTGTTAAGTGGTGATGAGTCGGTTAAAACGTTTTGAGTATTTAGTGATCTTTCTAAAAGGTCGTTGGCATTCAGAGATGCAACATTTCGTACTGACGAAAAGTAGTTCATGAACGCATCGAACCAAAGCTGTGAATCAGCCTCGGTGTGCCCAGCGCTCTTAAATCCCAGACTTAGTACTACTGTCGAGGAAATTAATAAAGCAATAAGGGAAGAAACAATGTCCCTTAAGAATGAATATTTAACGCGAATAATCTCTGTACCTTTTCAAAATGACCGTAGAAATATTCTATAAGCACTTTCCTTATCGATTTATTATTTAACCATTAAAAATAATTATAATATGAAAATTAATCAACAATATTTTAGTAAAAAAGTCAAAAAATGGGCTATTTATAAATATTTTTGCTCTTTTGCATACTTCTCCAGTTCATCATGAAATTTGGGATTTGCAATCTTGATAAGTTCTTGAATTCTTTCCCTGATAGAAAGCCCGTGAAGCTGTGCAACTCCGTACTCAGTAACCACATAATGAACATCACCGCGGCTTGTAACAACGCCGGCTCCCGGCTTCAACTGCGTACATATTTTTGAAATATTCCCATCCCGCGTAGTCGAAGGAAGTGCGATTATTGGCTTCCCTCCCTCCGAACGGGAAGCCCCTCGAATGAAATCCACCTGTCCGCCAAATCCGCTGAATAGCCTTGTTCCTATTGAATCAGAGCAGACCTGACCTGTTAAGTCAACCTCGATACAAGAATTGATCGCAACCATCTTCTTATTTTGTGCAATAACAAATGGATCGTTTACATATTCTTGAGGATGGAATTCTATCATAGGATTATTATCAATGAAGTCGTACAGTTTCCTGGTACCCAGCACAAATCCTGCAATCATCTTTCCGATATGAATTCCTTTTTTCTTATTGGTTATAATCCCCTTTTCAACAAGATCAATAATTCCATCCGAAAACATCTCAGAATGAACACCAAGATCTCTTTTGGTGTATAAACACTTAAGAACCGAATCAGGGATAACACCTATTCCCATTTGAAGTGTTGAACCGTCCTCTATCAGATCGGCAATATTTTCACCTATACGGTCATAAATTTGCTGCATATCTTCTGTCATACCCTCATGCCCCTGCGGAAGTTCCAGAAGATCGACATCAGTCTCAACAATGTAGTCTATTTTATTGATATGAATAAAACTGTCTCCTAGTACTCTAGGCATTTTCGGATTGATTTGCGCAATAATTATATCTGCAACATCACAAACTGTTTTTATAAGCCCCACCTCTATTCCGAAACTACAGAAACCATGTTCATCCGGAGGAGAGACGTGAATCATTGCAACGTTACAATGAATGAATTTCTTTGAGAAAAGTAGTGGATATTCATAAAGGAAGATCGGTGTATAGTCAGCAATTCCCTTGTTTACGGCTTTTCTAGCTGCACCCCCCATAAAAGTCGAATTATGCCAGAAATGTTTTTGCATTCCGGGTTCCAAATACGCAAGTTCTCCAACTGTTAGAGGATGAACAATATTCACGTTTTCCAGCTCGTCTTTTCTTTTTACCATTGCGTCAATAAGTGCAAGGGGGAAAGCACAATTGGAATGAATAACAACCGTATCTCCGGACTTTATTGCTTTAACTGCTTGGTCAGCCGATACAACCTTTTTACTATAAATAGTAAGAATGTTAGTCGGTAAATTTGTCTTTCTTGAAGTTGCGTCTGCTATCATATTAAACTCCCTACTTAATTATTTGAAAAAAAGTGAATTCTTTTATACTCAACATCAAATGTACTCGCTATTATCTCGTTAGAGCAATACCCGTTGTGAGTACAGACTCCCTTTGCCAAACCGGGGACATCAAGAACTCCTCTCTGAAGTCCTTTATCTGCAACCTGATGTATATATTCTATAGATGAATTGGTCAATCCATAAGAAGCTGTTCTTGAGACAAGAGCAGGCAGATTTGGAATACAGCAATGAAATACACCGTGCATCCTGAATACCGGATCGGAAATTGACGTCGGTCTTGATGTTTCGATGCACCCTCCCTGATCAATGGAAACATCAACTATCACAGCACCTTGTTTCATAGTTCTTACCTGTTCATCAGTTACCAGATGAGGTGTTTTTTCTCCACGTATCAGAACTGCTCCTATAAGCATATCAGCAAACTTAACTCCTCTGGCAATTGTTGAAGGATTAGCCACCACAGTAGTAACATTACTTAAATTTTCTTCTATTTTTCTTAATCTTATAAGATCTTTATCAAGTACAATTACCTGTGCTCCCATTCCCAGAGCAGTTTTTGCAGCTTGATATCCAACAACACCAGCGCCCAAAATAACTACTGCAGCTGGAGCAACACCAGTCAATCCACCAATTAATACACCTCTTGAATCTTCATTAGTACTCTCTAGATATCGTGCTCCCTGAATAACTGCCATTTGACCGGCTATTTCGCTCATACAATGAAGTATCGGAAGGTCACCATCATTTTCAATCAGTTCATAACTAATGGCTGTTATCTTCTTTTCAAGCAATAAATTAAGAACTTTTTTCTCAGATACTGACAAGTGAAGAAATGAAAAAATTATTTGATTTTCCTGAAGCATGAAGCATTCATCCGGAGTTAGACGGGCTACTTTAGCTATGCACTCACTTCTTTGGAAAACCTCCTCAGCGCTATAGACAACCTGTGCTCCCATATGTTTATAGTCTTCATCGGTAAAATTACTTCCTAATCCTGCTCCCTTTTGCACATAAACAGTATGTCCGGCTCTTACCAGCGAGTCAACTCCCGCAGGGGCTAGAGCAATTCGCTTCTCTTCAAATTTGGTCTCTTTAGGTATACCTATTCTCATATATTCACTCCTTGAATAAATCTTAGTTTAATTATTTACCAAGTATCGTTTTATTTTTTGCGTAGTGGTTTTTTCAAATTCATTTTCGCGGATGTAAAACTTCTTGATCTGCTTGAATGAAGCAAGTTGTTTGTTTGCTTCCTTAATAACGTCAGAGATTGTGGTATTTATTAGTTCCTCAGTGATTTTTGCATTCATTTTTTCAGCTAACTCAATAAATGCTTCTCCGTCAATCACAATCTTTGCGGCAATAATCTCGTGATGCTTGGTGTCTTGTTCTCCATAAATAAGTGACTCCAGAACAAAAGGACTTCTATTTAATACATCTTCAATTTCCTCAGGGAATACGTTCTTTCCGTTATTTGCGATAATAACGTTCTTTTTTCTCCCTCTTATATGCAGAAAACCATCTTTATCAAACGACCCCAGGTCCCCCGTCCTGAACCAGCCATCAACTATTGAATCTTTGGTCAGTTTTTCGTTTTTGTAATACCCAAGCATTACATGTTTTCCCTTGATCAGAACTTCGCCAACTCCGTCATTGTCGGGATCATCAATTTTGACCTCGGTATTCGGGAGTGGAAGTCCAGCAGCATCATCCTTAAAATTATCTAGTCGGTTCAGAGCTGAAATTGGAGAAGTCTCCGTCAGACCGTAACCCTGAACAAAAGTGAAACCAAATTCTCTTAGTCCTTTTGCTACTTTTGGATCAGGAGCAGCACCCCCGGCAATAAATATCCTGATCGACCCGCCGAATCTTAGATGTATCTCTGCAAAGATTTTCTTCTTAACACTTTTCCAGCCGATCATCTCAAATATGTTTGAGATTTTAACTAGCGGAGGAACAATCTTAGACTTGACTTTGTTGTCCATTATGGCTTTGTAGATTCTTTTAAACATTTTGTCATAAAGCAGAGGCACCGCAAGAAGGACAGTTGCTTTAACGCGTACAAGGTCTTCCACAACTGTTTTTAATGACTTGGCGAATGAGACTGAAGCCCCCGAATACAATGGACACAGAAATCCACATGTGCATTCATACGTGTGATGAATTGGAAGAACCGATAGGAATTTATCGGAAGGACCAATATAGATCATCGAACACATACCCATTAAATTTTCTGAAATATTTTTTTGTGAAAGCATTACTCCCTTTGCCCTGCCAAGCGATCCGGAGGTGAAAATAATTTCAAAGAGTTCTTCAGGATTAATCTTGGGTATGATAGCAGTACTTACCGGTAAAGCTGATGAAATCAGTGATGACATTGAAAGTACTCCGTCTTTCTCTTCCTTAAGATCCATTGATATGTAGTGTTTGACCCTTTTGAGCGAGGAACGAGCTTCTGTAAATAGCTGGCTATAAGAATCTGAAAAAACAATAACTTCTGAATCAGATTCGTGAATTATGTTCAAAATCTCATTTGAACTGAGATTTTTATCAATCGGGACAATCACATAATTGAACATAGCTGAAGTCAAATAAGTGATTCCCCATTGTACCCTATTCTCACTTATTAAAGCAATGTGTTTTCTCTCTTCTATTCCAATCTTCCTAAGTGCTCCTCCGAATTTTAGTATCAGATCCAAAAGTTGACCATATGTTACTCTAGGGATCGAAGTTTCACCAAGGTCCTCCATTGCAAGTTTGTTTGTGTACTTCCCGGAAGATTGTATAATCATATCCTGTATAGAGGATATCTTCGGTACATCATAGAGCTTGTAATTATGTCCCATATCAAACCTTTTCTTGTTTTTACTTCTTTGTACAATAACCTAAAAATATCAGGCAAAGATAATAAATATTCTGCTAATTTTTAACTCTATCTTTCATTTTCTTAACATTCCCTTAACAATATATTAACACATCGGTAATATTGGGATAATATTCTCTTAACATACCAGGCATAACTTTGCATCGGAAATTAATTTTTTTTGGAGACAAAAATGAACGTAATCAAAAAACTCAAAATGATAACACTATATTTTCTGATAAATACCCTTGCTATTTATGCACAGCAAGGGGGAACGGTTAAAGGCAAAATTACAGACGCAGCCACAGGGGAAGAATTGCCGGGTGCTAATATAATTTTACTCAACACTACTATTGGTGCTTCCACGGATCTGGAAGGGACCTTTGTCGTTAAAAATATTCCCCCCGGTCTTTACAGTATGCGCATTTCTTACATCTCATATCAGACAATTTTAATAAATAATTTGCAGATTGATGAGGGGGATATGAAAACGTTCAACTTGACTCTGGAACCAGTTACCACTGAATTAAGTGAGGTTATCGTCACAGCTGATGCCTTGAAGAATACCGAAGCAAATATGCTTAAAGTAATGAAAAACTCGAACGGTATTGTTGATATAGTTAGCGCTGAGTTAATTAAGAAGAATAACAGCTCCGATGGTTCTGATATTCTGAAAAGAATGTCCGGGATTACTATTTCCGAAGGGAAATTTGCTTATATACGCGGAGTTGGAGACAGATATAATAATACCCTACTAAATGGAGCTACTGTATCAAGTACGGAACCTGAGAAAAAGAGTTTTTCGTATGATATTCTATCCGCAAGTCTGATAGAAAACATCGTTACAGCAAAGACATTCACTCCGGACCAACCGGCAGAGTTTACCGGAGGCCTGGTACAGATCAAGACTGTTGAATTTCCAGAAAGGTTTTTCGTTGATGCCTCTACTTCGACATCTTTTAGTCCAAATTCAAATCTGGTTTCTTTTAACTCATACCAAGGTGGTTCTTTAGACTGGTTAGGTCTTGAAGATGGAAGCAGAAGTCTCCCTTCTATCATTGGGACAGTTCCCGTAGTTGCAGGAAACTATCCAACTGATACTGATAAAAAGCTACAGGAAATAGGAAGATCTTTCTCTAACAACTGGGTTGCTAATTCCGTAAAAGCCCCACTAAATACGAACATCAAACTTTCTTTCGGAGATAGATATTATTTTAACGGAAGCACTCTAGGATATATCGGCTCCCTTACCTACTCAAACAATTATGATAACAAAGAGATTGAACGGAATTTGTACGATTTTGAGGGACCCAGAATCCTCAAATCAGGAATAAACTCTACAAACAACGTAACGTGGGGCGGATTATTCAATATTAGCTTGAAACTCGATGACCTTAACAAACTGAGTTTTAAGAACATGTACAACCAGAATACCGATAACGAGATAACTATCCTTGAGGGAGAGGACTTTTATTCTACACAGATGCGAAAAACCACTTCGATGCGATTTATATCCCGATCCCTCTTCAGTACTCAACTGTCTGGTATGCACTTAATTCCGATTTTGCGAGGAACCAAAATAAATTGGATTGCTGACTATTCGCAGGCCCTTCGTGACGAACCAGACGCCAGAATATCTGCCTATCAAAGGGATGCGCTGGAACCTGACGAACCATATAGATTTCTTCTTGATCAGTCAGTAACCTATCGCTTCTTCAGTGAACTTAAGGACAACAGTTCCGGATTTAAGGTGGATTTTCATAACTCACCTTTTGCGAGTCCTCAATTTCTTTCTTTCAAATACGGCTTAGCAATTGAAAATAAGTTTCGTGTTTTTGCTGCCCGCTTTTTTGGTTTCAAGAATAAACCCGGAGGTAACTTCATGTTAGAGGATAGTATACTCCAACAGACTCCGGATAAAATCTTTAGTCCCGAAAATATAAATCCAACATTTATCGAACTAATTGAAATAACCAAACCGAGTGATAACTACGACAGCAAACAAAAAATTTTCGGTAGTTTTCTCATGACAGAAGCGTCTTTACTAAAAAATATTAAACTGATTGCAGGAGTACGCTACGAGTTTTCAAATCAAATTCTTTCTTCCTCAACATCTACCGGAACCCCGGTGGATGTTAATTCAGAATACAGAGATATCCTTCCGAGCGTTGGTATAACATGGCTTTATAACCCTGATATTAATATAAGATTTTCCTACAGTAAAACACTGGCACGTCCAGAATTCAGGGAACTAGCTCCTTTTACTTACTATGATTTTGTTGCCAGCGAATCAGTAATGGGAAATCCCGGTCTGAAACGGACGATGATAAACAATTTTGATATTCGGTTCGAGTACTTTCCGAGCGGGAACGAATTAATAGCTCTTAGTCTTTATTCCAAACGTTTTGAAAACCCAATCGAGCAAGTGCTTATAGCTGCATCTCAATTTAATCCTATCCGAAGTTACGCCAACGCAAAGTCAGCTGAAAACTATGGAATAGAATTTGAACTGCGTAAGAATCTCTCTTTTGTCTCGGATATCTTTAATCACTTTTCATTTGTCGGTAACCTGAGTCTTATTAATTCAATTGTACAGCTAGATATAATCGATGAAAACAGTTTTCAGGAGAAATCAAGGAAAATGCAAGGGCAGGCTGATTTCGTTTTTAACGCCGGATTTTATTACGACAATTCATCTCTCACCTTCTCTGCTTCACTTGTGTATAATAAAGTTGGTGAGAAAATTGCAAAAGCAGGATTTGCGGGACTTGGTGACGTAATTGAAAAACCGAGAGATCAGATTGACTTTTCGGTATCCAAAGACATCTTTGAATTCCTTAATCTTAAATTCGTCATAAAGGATCTTCTGGCACAAGATCACATCTTCATTCAAAAATCCCCCTTAGGAGATAAAACCTTTAGCCGGGATCTAAGAACGTATAATTATTCACTGACTTTTTCTTACAAATTTTAACAAACAAAATAAAGGAATAAAATGAAAAAACTAGTTCTCTTAATCAGCATTCTTTTTCTCAATCTTACTTCTGCACAGATTGTTGTGCAGGGAGACCTAACAACGGATCAAACCCTGACCTCTTCAAGCACCTATCTTTTAAGGGGTTTTGTGCGTGTAAAAGCCGGCGCAACCCTGACAATTGAACCGGGGACTGTAATATATGGCGAAAATAGTTCGCAAGGCAGTTTAATAGTCCAGCCCGGTGGGAAAATCGTAGCTAATGGAACAAAGGAGCAACCGATCGTTTTCACCAGTGAATTCCGAAAAGCAGGCGCTTCAAGACCTCCAACATACGGAGATTGGGGCGGGATAATAATTCTTGGTAATGCGCGGATAAATGTTCCCGGAGGGACATCACAGATTGAAGGTCCCGGTGATACATTTGGAGGAACTAATGATGATGACAATAGCGGTGTACTTAGATATGTGCGAATCGAATACCCCGGAATAGCCTTCTCACCAAATAATGAGATTAATGGCTTAACGTTCGGAGGTGTAGGGCGCGGAACAACAATTGAATATGTGCAGGTCAGTTATAGCGGTGATGATAGTTTTGAGTGGTTCGGTGGAAACGTAAACGGAAAGTATCTTATTGCATATAAGGGGTGGGATGATGATTTTGATACTGACTTTGGATACGCAGGAAAACTTCAGTTCCTATTGAGTGTAAGAGATCCGCAGATCGCAGATCAGTCAGCATCAAATGGTTTTGAGAGCGACAACGACGGATCGGGTTCCGGCAATACTCCCCTTACATCTCCAACATGGTTTAACGTAACTTTAATCGGACCGAAGCAAGATGCTTCAACCCAGATTAATTCTTTGTACAAACGGGGAATGCATTTGAGAAGAAACTCACAGAACAAAATCAGTAATGCATTGATTATGGGTTGGCCAACCGGTATACTTCTTGACGGAGCGCCTACAATCAACGGAGCAATTAATCAAACAAACTATATTAAGAATAGTATCATAAGCGGAAGCACCTCTGCTTCTGTGGATACAACTAAATCAACGGGAGGTTTTGCCCCAGTAGATTGGTTCACGACTGATATGGCCGGAAGAATTTATACAACTAATGGAGAAATCCAGCTATCGAACCCATTCAGCAGTACTCAACCTTCATTCCTTCCAACATCCAATTCACCCGTGCTTGTGAGTGCCGCTACACCACCAAATGACGGGTTTTTTGATGCTAGTGCTAATTATGTCGGTGCCTTTAAGGACATAGATTGGACATCTACCTGGTCGGACTTCAATCCGGTTGGACCAACATCTGTCAAGAATAAAGTTGCAATTAGTGATTTTCAATTAAATCAAAACTACCCAAATCCATTCAACCCTGTTACAAGTATTTCGTACCAACTCCCTGGATCGTCAAATGTTACTCTGCGGGTATTCGATATTCTTGGAAACGAAGTGGCTATCCTTGTGAATGAAAGCCAGGCTGCAGGAAGCTACTCAGTAAACTTTGATGCAGCTCAGTTATCAAGCGGTATTTACATTTATCAGTTAGCAGTAGAAAGTTTTATACAAACTAAAAAAATGACGCTTCTCAAATAGTTGACCTAACCAAATGGGTTAATTTCCAAATCCCTCCCCCATGCAAAGCATGCGGGGAGATTTGTTTTAAATAGTACTTACTTGCGAGAGGGATTGGTAGAATAATAATTTCACTCATCTCGATTTGTTTTTAATATCCTATAATATTATTATCTTGCATAAGATAATAGGACAATAAATGAAGCTTTTTATATCTTTCCTCTTTCTAATTAACGTTTTTGTTTTCCCTCAAGTAAGCGTGCTTGATTCACTTTTAAATCAAATAAAAAACAAACATAATCTGGTAGGCATGACTGTAAGCGTATCGAAGAATGGTGAAGTTGCTTTCACAAAGGGATATGGTTTAAGGGATGTTGGCCGCAACCTCATTATGAACGACAGCAGTGCTTATAGAATTGCGTCGATTTCAAAGACGGTAACATCCATTGCACTCATGATATTGTACGAAGATGGTTTATTTTCGTTTGAGGACGATATTAGCAATTACATCGGTTTTCAACTGCGAAACCCCAATTTCCCAACACAGATAATAAAAATCAAACAAATTCTATCCCACACCAGCAGTTTAAGGGATGGAACTGGTTACGATGGATTCCTCTCAGCAACGTATTCTCAAAATCCTCCACCCCCTATTTCTTCATTACTAATCAGCGGAGGTAATTATTATACTGCAAATATGTTTAGTTCTTCAGCTGGGCCAAACAGCGACTATTTTTCTTATTCAAATATTAACTTCGGAATTATCGGATCACTGATAGAAAAACTCTCCGGAAAGCGATTCGACATTTTTTGCAAAGATAATATATTTGATCCACTTGGGATAAATGCAAGTTATAATATTGACCATTTTAACGATGTGAATAACATTGCTGTGTTATACAGGAGAAGCGGGAATTCCTGGTCGCCACAGCTTGACAACTACGGTGGTATCAAACCTCCGCCACGAAATCTTTCTGCTTATACAATAGGTTCTAATGGTGCCGTGTTCGGTCCTCAAGGCGGTTTAAGAATAAGCGGTACAGATCTTACAAAAATAATGTTAATTCTTTCTAATGGTGGAATATACGAAGGTATTAGAATTCTGAATGATTCAACCGTCGATAAAATTCTGACTCCTGTATGGATCTATAATGGTTCAAACGGTAACAATTATTACGGGATTTTTAATGCGTATGGATTTGGGTGCAGCAGAACCACAGAACTGCTTTCGGGAGAGATATTATATGGGCATCCCGGAGAAGCATACGGATTGATCAGTGATATGTATTTCTCAAAAGTTAAAAACTATGGAATTGTGTTTATAACTAACGGGGGACAATGGGGAAACGGAGTTTATAGCGGGTGGTACAACGTTGAAGAACAAATATTTACAAGTGTACTTCAGCAAATCAATAATATTCTCCAATCTACTAGGGAGACTACTGGTAATATTTCAGACTATTTTTTAGAGCAAAACTACCCAAATCCATTCAATCCGGTTACGAGTATTTCATACCAAGTCCCCGGACCGTCCAATGTTACTCTGCGAGTATTCGATATTCTTGGTAACGAAGTATTTACCCTTGTGAATGAAATCCAGATTGCAGGTAGCTATACAGTGAATTTTAATGCAGCTCAGTTATCAAGCGGTATTTATATATATCAGTTAGTAGCAGGAAGTTTCATACAAACGAAAAAAATGATACTATTAAAATAGTTGGTTTTTAGTGAAAATCTTTTAACTTTAAAGGACAAAGATTTAAAAAGTGTTGCATCATTGTCAGACAGTAATTTTCCCCTAGAGCCGTGCGAAAGAGCCTTAAATGGGAAGGGAAAGGGAAAGTTGTTCAAAAAAAAGAGGCTGATATACAGCCTCAATATTTTGAGCCACTTGCCGGATTCGAACCGGCGACCTGCTCATTACGAATGAGCTGCAGCTCTTTTATTTATATAGACTTACAAAAAAAAGTACACTAAATTGATACCGGAATATACAAAAAACACTCTTTCAAAGAACCTAAAAAGAGAAAACCACCGGCAGGAAAACTTTAGGGGATTCAATCCTAAAACTACCGATGGTTTCTCAATTAAAAATTTCTTTGTTTGAATCCGTTTAAGTTTTCCACCTGCAAACATACAAATAAATTTTTGCGAAGTCAAGTACCCTTCAAACTTGAAATATTGCTGCGGGTTATCAAGTCCCGCAGCCAAAGGGTTTTTATTCCGGTGGTCTCTTTAGTCTTTCAAGTCTTCAATAAATGAAATTTGTATAGGAAAATTCCCTTCAATCTGATAACGTTCTGAATAACCCCGGCGGCGACCTTGCGTTTTCAGAAAAAATATTATACTTACTGTATCCCCGCTCTTTATTTTTTCCATAAGTTGACTTTCTGCAAAGTCAATCGCCACCTCCCGTTCTGAATCAATCCTATCTTTCAAGTCCTGGTTTTTATCCAGGTATTTATAAATTGTGGTTCTGGATACGCCCAGGCGTTTTGCTATTGTGGAAATATTCCCGTAGCTGTCTGTGATTGCCTGCTCCAAAATTTCCGGTTTGGTTAATGCCGTGCAAGTGCTTTTTTTTGTTTTTTTCTTCATTTATGATTTTTCCTTTTTTATATTGTGCATTATATCTATTAGGTTGTTTACTTAAATACTTAAATTTCGCACACGTGCGGGGGTACGTGCCCTTTTCTTTGCTCAGGTGATACTTTATACCCCCCTAAAACAATAAACCCTATAAAGTGCTTAAAATCATTCAATTACTCAAATAGGTTTGTTTGTGGATTGTAATTTGTCAAAAGGATTTCCGTCCGCCGGTTCTTTAGGTTTTGGCGTTCCTGAATGTAGTTAATATTCAGGTTAAATTCTTTCGCAAGCTGCAGGACGCCCGGGGAGTCAAATTCACTTATTCCAAACCTGGAACCAAAAGAACAAAGGAAACAGACTAAGTCCCGCAGCCGGTTTTCCGTCCATATATCACCCGTCCGGTATGCATCTTGACGGGTTCCGATATAAGGGGGGTCTGCATAAATGAACGCTCTTTCCTTATCACTATCATGCCGGAAAGATATTGACGTTAAAAAGTCTTGCCAGTCCTTATTGCTTATAACTGCATTTTTTAACAAGTCTATTGTTTCACCTAAACGGGTTAATATCTTTTCTTTGTGGTTACTGTTTCCTAATTTCAGAGTCTCCCCTTTGCTTAAGAATGTGAAATTACTTAGGAATAAAAATCTGATTGCTTTTTCCAGGGGATTGTTTTCGTACTCATTCCGTTTGTAGTGGTTTAGTCTTGCCATGCTTATATCGGTTCTTATAAGCTCGCTTTCAAATTCTTTAGGATTGTGTTTGATAACCTGGAAAAAATTAAATATTTCATTATCCAAATCATTCAGGATATTATAAGCTGCGGGAGGTCGCTTGTAAAAATAGAGTCCCCCCGCTCCAAAAAAGGGTTCAATATAAATTTCATGTACCGGAAATAAATTTATGATTGTTCTGGATATTGCTTTCTTTGAACCCTGCCGCATGAGAATCATTAAATAACCTCCTCCGGTTCGTTATCATAAAAAGATTTATAACCTTTTTGGGTTTTCCGTTTTGGTTCTATCGGTTCACTTGTTTCCGTTATCCTTAAACTTGTTTTACTCATTATCAAATTAGTTTTACCGGTTATCCCCCGGCGGTTCTTTAGCAAAGATAAAATTAAATTATAATCGGTTCCCGTTTCCGGTTCCAGTTCGTTTTTCCATATTCCGCAAAAGAAATCCGCTGCCTCCACAATTGAACCGGAGTCCCGTGTGCTGTTTAAGTCTATTTCCGAATTTTCATTATACTGTTTAGTTATCTGTGAAAGTGATATTATAGCTGTTTCCGTCCGCTTTGCTATTTCTTTTAATTTCCTGGAAATGTCGCTTTGTTTCTCATAAGCACTGCCGCCGGTTGTTTGAACCAGTCCCAAATAATCAATAATAACCAGGTCGCATTTTTTACCTGTGCTTTGTTCAAAGTGGTTTATGTACTTTGGGATTTTGTCAATGCTGCAATTTTCGGAAACAAAGTAAAGATTTTTTAAGTAGCTTGTTTGAATATCTATCTTGCTAATTTCACTCAATAGCTCCCCGCCCTGTTTCTCAGTCTCTATTGTGAACGTTCTTTCAGTTATTGACGGCAGGGACATTTCAAAGCTAAAAAATAATACCGTCTTATCTGGATTTAGCTTGATTGAATTAATAGCAAGGTTTAGAACTAAGTTTGTTTTGCCTCCGCTTGTTTTTCCACTGATAACCATAACCTCGCCGGCTCTTATTCCACCCCTTAAGAGAAAATCCAAAGTATTAATACCCAAACGGATTTTGTTATCATTTTCAATCATTTTTTTTAGGGCTGCAATTCCGGAGGGTATGTCATGTATTTCGAAATCACTATCACCCGCCGCCCGTCCGTATCTTTTTAGGGTTGTTTGGATTGTGTTTTTTAGCTCGCTTTCCGGCAGCGGTTCCTGGTTGCTCTTATTCCAGGAATCCACAATTAAGGGGATTAGGTTCTTATCCGTTCCGGTCTTGATTAATAAACCAATAAGGCGGACGGCTGCATTATTCCGTCCCCCTTGCTTAACCGGTTCAAAATAATTCATTAAAGATTTTTCCGCTGCGGGTTCGTTAAGTTGCTTTATATCGGTTATCCTGGAATCTTGCCAAAGCTCGGATAAATAAAAATTTGGTTTAATATCTGTGAAGTCTTTTTTCTCAGTCCGCCGGGGTGATTTCGCAAGCTCTTTAATTTCGTTAATTGAAAATTCCTTTAATTCCTGGAAAGTGAGAGGGATTTTATGCAGCCCGCTTTTTACGTTTATTGTGTTCACAATTCGGATTAATCTTTTTGGTTCATATATGGATAAATCCAGACAGTCCAAATCCCCTGCAATTAGGGTGGCGAGGTTCTTTTGTTGTTTCGCAAAGTCCAAACCTGGTAAATAGGAATCTCCAAACAAACCCCCGGGTATGCAGACGTGAAATCCTTTGTTTCCACTGAAATAAATTTCAAGTAGTGCCGGTTCTAAGTGTGATAAATGAATTAAGGCGTTTATTAAGAAAACTGTTTCCGCTTTTGCTTTGTCTAAATCGGAGCTGTCAATATCAAACAATAAACTATCGGAATAGTGGACGCCCTTAAATCCTGAAACAGTCTTAAAATTTTCTGTATATTCCTTAAGCTCTTTCCCGTGCATGAACAAACTTTTATATATTTCACTCTTTCCGGCGGCATTATCAAAGTTAACGCTCCGCAAATTAAAGACTTTGCCTCGCCCTTGTAACCCTTCGCAAACTTCACCGTAAATAAATTTAGTGTTATCCATATTAAAAACCTCCGTTAAATTGTTTAAGTATCATCATTAATATTTCCCGGGCCGGAAAACCCCGCCAAATACTGAATATTCTTTTTAGGTGCTTAATCATAAGTATACCCCGGGTTGTTTCGTATAAATTCCTGCGTATCTGTTTGTTCTTTTTTCGGTTTGGGCTTTACTGAATTTACCCCCTTTGGTGGAAATAACCCCTGCCACCCGTTCATTATTGAATTATTTATTATCTGGATAACATCATACCCTGAATTATTCCACTTTTCAAAATTTTCTAATTGCATCTTTTGACTCGCCACTGTTAATTTCTCTTTTCGTTCTTTCTTGTAACTTAACCAGGTTTTCCAGGTTTCCATGAATCCAGGGATATTTTTCAGAGTTTCCGGTATCACTATTTCAGAAATCTGCATCCCCTCTTTCTTTATGTTTTCTTTTATTTCTTTCTTTGTTACCGTTTTGGGTACTTTCAAAGTACCCGTTTCGGGTACTTTAGAGTACCCGTTTTGGTAACTGTTACCAATTTGGGTACTGTTACCGTTTTGGGTACTCTTAACCGTCCACAAATCAAAATCTTTGTTAAGTGCTATAATACGGGGGGAGTTTCCGGTGGAATAATCGGTGGGGATTTTTATGATATTGTTTGCAGCTAATTTCTTTATTACCGGTGTGATGTGTGTAAACGGAACGCCGGTCGCTTGACTGATAAAACGCACACTCAGGGGGGCTTGCTTTCTGCTAAATCCGTAGGTGTATCTGATAATTAACAAAATAACCTTTAGCTCCCGTTTATTAAAATCGGTTTGGAGAATCTTATCAAATAGTTCATTAGCTATTTTAGTAAAACCTTTTTCAGTTTGGACGTCCGCCACTCTATACCTCCGGTTCCTTTGTCTTCATTAGTTTATTGAGTCTTCCCAGGAATCCACCGGAGCGGTTGTTTCCTGCATTAAGCTTTCAAGCTCAATAATATCACCCCGCTCCGCAGTGCTGTGAAGTAAGAACGAATACCCTTGTAATGTTAAAAGATTAAATTTTATACCGTCATTCAATATTTTGATATTGCTCAATATTCCAGGTTTATCAAACTCAGTGGATTGTGCAATCTGGTTAAAATGAAAATCTAACATCTTGATTAACTGCTCTGCGTTCTTTTCGAACTCTTTCAACAATTCAATTTCTTTTTCCGTTAACATAGGGGTGCCTCCTCAAATAATTTAGGTTGTTCATTTAGTTTAGACAAAGCGGCTGCGGGAGTCCTGGAAAAGTAATTCAGGTTTACAAATATCTGAAGTTCAAACCCTTGCTTTTTGTATCTGTAAACATCGCCGACCCGCAGCAAATATTCCCTTGCAATATATAAGGGTTCATTATCCAGGGTTAATCTTATAATCTTGATTTTGTCTGATTGCATAAGAGAATAATTAAAGGCGATGGAATTTGTTTTCCGGTGGAGGTGCTTTGCTCTTATTCGTTTACATTCGAAAACGCCGGACGGGGTATGCAGCTTGCCGATGTGTTTAGTAGTGAATCCAGTTTGTAGAACTATCACCCAAAACCCGGGAAGGGTTTCTTTATATAAGATATGGTTTTGCATTCTTAACCTCTTTCAAAAATAAAAAGCCCAAAGGGGAGGTTAGGCACCTTTGGGTCTCAATTTTCTTTTTTCTGTTTGTTGCTTTGTTCATTCTAACCTTTTATAATTCGTTTACATATTTGAATAATCTTTCATAGGAAAGATATATTTAAGGTTTGAGCTTTCACAAAGTAAAAAGAGTTTTTTGGATTTTAACAGGGGGACAGGGGTGTCCCCCTTTATAGGGGGGTATTGCTGCGGGGTCTTATGCTTTGGGGTGCTTGTTTATTCGCTTTCGCCATTTTTTATAGTTGTTAAATAATTTAATAAATGCTTTTGACTCGGCTCCCTCCGTGATTAAATAGTCAAAAGGGATAACGTATTCCGCAAGCTCTAACTGATAAACATTTTTATAAATATGTACTGATTCCAGGAGGCAGTATTTGTGTGTTATCCGTCTCCCGTGATTATCAAATTTTTCATTATTGCTTTTATGCTTTTCAAATAACTGATTAGCTTGGTAGTATACTTCAGGTGGGATTTTATAGGGAATGAGTTTCTTCAGTGCATTCTGATATTTTATATTTGTGTTGTGGATGGTCATAATCTCATGGAATATTATTTGTGTACCGGTTAATAATATTTTGCTATAAAAGAAAAATGATTTATTCACTAACTTAATTATATAACTTTCCGCTTTGTGTTGGTCTGTATATGATAATATTTTTTGTTCAAATTCTTTCCGTATGGATTTTTTAAGTACGTTGTAAAGACTGGTTTTGCTTTCCTTGTTAAAATCTGTTTCTAACTGGTTAAGCTCGGCAGATGAAAATATTCGCCTGCCGGTTATCATAAATTTCCAGGTATTATAGAAATTATCATAACTTTCATTTATAGAAACATTTAACAACTTGATATATTCATGGGGGATTGTGCTCTTAATCTTTTTCATTTACTAACCTTTTTAATATGTTCAATCACAATCTAAAATATTATTGTGTTCTTTCCAAATATAAAAAAGGGCTGCAGTGTTGCAGCCCTGGAAATTCTTAAAACTCTTTCACGTGATTAAGTATCTTAACGGCATCAAAAAGGTCGCTTTGTCTTAAGTGTGAATAAATTTCAGTGGTGGAAATGTTGGCGTGTCCTAATAACTTTGAAACAAAGAATAAGGATACCCCCTTTTGAACCAATAGAGAGGCAAAGGAATGCCGCAAGCTGTGAAAGTGTAATTTATCATTTAATCCCCCTTTCCTTATTAATTTCTTAAAAGCGTGTGAGAGGTGGTCTGCTTTGAATTGTCTTTGTTCATAAGTAAAGACAAAGCCGGAATCCGCCACCGGTGTTCTGTTAATTGCAATCTGATAAGCTGCATTACACAAAGGGACGCTCCGTACTTTCCTGGATTTCGTTAAGGTTGTTTGATTGTTTAAAATCAATATTCTTTTTTCAAAGTCTATATCCTTAAATGTTAAATTGATAAGCTCATTTTGTCTTAACCCTGTGTAAAATGCAAACTCTATAATATCGGAAATATCTTTGTTAGTGGATATTGTTAATAATTCATTTAGCTGCATTTCTGAAATAAACAAGGGGAGTCGCTGCGGGAGGCGTGGTTTCTTTATTTGCTTAATGAAGTTTTCAGTTATAAACCCCCGCTCCTTAAGATATTCAGAAAATATTGACAAATTAGCAAAGTCCCGCCGGGCAGTATGGATTGAAACTTTTAACCGGTGGGCCTGGTATTCCTGGAATAACTCTTTACTTAATTGAGTTGAATTAATATCACCGGTAAATATTAAAAATTGTCTGAAAGTTATTTTAAAACTTCTATTTGTCTTTTTGGCGTATTTACTTTCCACTGATTTCAGGAACTGAAAAAATAAAACTGTTAAGCTTTCCGGCGGGAGTTGTTTGGTTACTTGATAAGAATTTTTGAAGTTAATAACAAATTGAGTCGCCTCCGCTTTCAATTTCTTTCCGGTGGACTTAAGAGAAAGTTTTCCCGTGATAGGGTTAAGATAACGGACGGAATAATACCCCCCTGGTCGCTTGATTAGATACATAAGAACCTCCTTAAAAATCGGTTCTTTGTTTAGGGTGTTTTTAGTGTACACAAAAATGATACCTAATGATACCTAAATGATACCTTTTGATACCTATTTTCTCAGTTATGAGAAATGAAATTCACGGTTGTTTTTAGTGGATTTTCTGTAAATCTTATTTTATCCGATGTTCACCGGAGCCAATGTTTACAAGGGTGAAAATAAACAGAGGCAAATTAAATTTTGCCTCTGGTCTCCGAGCCACTTGCCGGATTCGAACCGGCGACCTGCTCATTACGAATGAGCTGCTCTACCAGCTGAGCTAAGGTGGCTTATGAAAGTCAGTTTGTGGCGAATTCAGTATGAAGTAAATTCCGCTCTCAAACAGAGGAATAGTTCTCTATCTTAATTTCTTCTTATGTCTGTTCTTTCTTAAACGTTTTTTTCTTTTGTGAGTTGACATTTTATGTCTTTTTCTTTTTCGTCCGCAGGGCATTTCGTCTCCTTTAATTCTTCTTTTTTAATGTGATTCTAATAATTGCTGTGCCTGTTTGGCGTAATCTGAGTTCGGATCAAGTTCAATAACTTTTCTAAACCACTCTTTAGCTTTTTCCCTGTTTTGTTTTCCCAAATTCACAATACCTAAATTATATGTTCCGATTATATGATTCGGTTTTATCTCTAAACCCTTCAACATTATTTCTTCTGCTTTGTTGTATTGTTGCAGATTAAAATAGCAAACCCCTTTATCAATTATAACATCAGGATTCTTTGGATCGAGTTTAAGGTACATATCGTAATACTTTATTGCATCTTCATTAAATCCGTTATCCATTAATAGATGTCCGAGTTCAACTATTTTTTCTTTATCTCCTTCGTTATTTTTTACGTAATCACGTAATTCATTTATTCTGTTGATCTCTGCTAAACCAGGACCCTGTGTCAGGTTCTGTTGAGTATTATTGTTCGCTGTCGCTGTGTTACTAACAGGACTGTCGAACGTACCGGTAATTAATAATCCAATTAAAACAATCCCAACAATCACAACAAAAATGAGAAGTATTTGTGCGTTTGAAAGATGCAAGCCTGGCTGCTTATGTGTCGGCTGTTCAGAAGGCTTTTTGCTTTGGCTCACTCTTGCACCGCAATAAGGACAAAAAACAAATTCGTTTTTTACCTCTGCTTTGCATATATGACAATTTTTTGGCACTTATCTACTTTTATTATTTATCAATTAAATTAATGTTAGTTTTAAAATCCTTGGAAAACTTAAATATAGGTACGAAATGTTCAGGTACGAATACCTTTTCACCCGTTTTCGGATTTCTTGCATATCTGCTTGTTTTTTTCTTTACCTTATATGAACCAAATCCTCTTATCTCTATGCCGTCTCTTTTTTTTAAAGTTTCAGCAACAACTTTAAAAAAACCCTCAACCACCGCTTCGGTTTCTAGTTTAGTTATTCCGGTTCCATTCGCTATCAATTCGATGATTTCAGATTTCGTCATTACTGCCTCTTGGTAAATTCTGCTAAGTAATTATAAATTAAGACTTTAAAGTTATTAAATTTCTACAATAAATGCAATTTTTTGTTCCCTGAATTTATTCTTTTTCCAGACTGGACCAATTTTTCGTCATTTTACACTGTTTATTTCTATATTTGGTTTGTTTTTTAATATTTATCTGAAACAGATGACCTACAAACTTAAAATCGAATATGACGGTACCCGCTTTAGTGGATGGCAGGAACAGATGAATCAAAAGACTGTCCAAGGTCAATTAAATCTAGCGGCAAAATCAATTTTCGGGATTATGAACCTCTCTGTGACTGGATCGGGAAGAACGGACAGAGGAGTGCATGCCATTGAACAAGTAGCTCATTTCGCTGCTAACAAGAAAATTCCTACAGATGTTTTGAAACTTAAATTTAACGACTTCCTCCCACACGATATTAATATCCTTTCCGTGGAAAAAGCACCGGACGCATTTCACTCAAGACACAGTGCAATTAACAGAAGTTATTTATACGTTATCGCTAAACGTCGCTCAGCTTTTGGGAAAAATTACGTTTGGTGGATCAAGGATAAACTTGATGTTGAGAAAATGTACACGGCTTCTCAAACTTTTGTGGGTCTTCACGATTTTTCATCATTTGCAGATAAGGATCTGTTGGATGGAGCGACAAAAGTAGGATTGGAGAGTATTGAATTTGTTGAAAACAGAGATTATCTTATCATACGGATTGTCGCCTCTCACTTTCTTCACAAAATGGTACGTCGGATCATCGGTACACTTGTGGAGATTGGAAGGATGACCATAAAATCCGCAGATTTAATTGCTTGTTTAAACAGTTATAACACCTTACCATCCCGATACACAGTTCCTCCATCAGGTCTTTATCTTGAAAAAGTTGTTTATGGTAAAGAGGATTTCCGTAAACCGCTGGAGCAGTTGCTCCCCTCTCTCCCCTTTTTCTATTAACATTTAGGTATTGATAATATGCATTTCACACTCAGCACAATGGAACTCAAGTTTGTATTTGTTCTTTCTGTCCACTAAATAAAGTGGTTCAGGGAGCTTTGATTGGTTGTGCTTCTCATCAAACGGGCACATTGTGAATTCATTTTTTATGCAATACTTTGTCACCATCAAAGTCTTATTTCTCACATCCATTGTCTGTTCCATTCCCCCGGTTATTGCTTGAACATTATGACGCGAAAAGAATTGAGCAGCTAATTTATTTACGACATTCCCCCTATAATCAAGCACCTTTTCAGGATAGGGATAATTGTTTCTTATTATCTCAAATCGCTGGGGAGAGTAGGATAGCAGTCGTTCTTTCATCAAATTAGTGAGAAGTGTTCTGCGGAGTTCATTCAGTTTGCTTAAACTTAATCCGATTTTTGCAGAGGAGCGGACGATCACCCCGGTAACATTGAATAAAGTCTCACCACTTTTAGAGAATTGTTTTATAATTTGAACTTCGGACAATTCCTTTATCTCATCATCGTAAATATGAAGATGTTCGGTTGCAACTATTCCGTCTTCATCTGTTCCGATCAGCAATAAAACATCTCCATCTATTTGGACTTCAATACTTGCATCTATTCTTCTAATCGTTTTATCGCGGGCAAGTTCTCTTTCAAATGCAATATTGTTGTTACGATATATTTTCTGACCCTTAAAAAAATCACTTATTTTGTTTGTGAAAACAGTACTGCCTGAACTCCTGTTTACATTCATTCCCTGCAACACTCCGTCCTTTGTGAAATAACAAAGTCCGTCACCAGGAAGAATTATATCATCAGTTTTTATTGTAAAGTAGTTATTTCCAATTACCGAGATCTCACCCAGGAACTCCCCGACGGCTTTTGGAGTATCGGTTTTTGCTATCTTATCAACTTTTCCGTCTACAAAATATTCGGTAAATCCCCTGTTGAATGTCTTCGCAATTTCCGGCTCAAACGAGTGAAATACTTTTCCGCTTGAGCTCTTTTTATAACCTGTTTTTCCTTCGAGAAACTTGTCAATTTCCCTCCGGAAAAATGCCGTAGTGTTTTTAACGTAGTTTATATCCTTTAGCCGTCCCTCGATTTTGAAGGAGGATACTCCGACAGCAATCAACTCGGACAAACGGTTTGAGAGATTGAGGTCTTTTAAGGAAAGAAGGTACTTGTCTTTTATAAGGACATTCCCCTTTTTGTCAATTAAAGAGTAGAGCATCCTGCATGATTGCGAACATTCCCCCCTGTTTGCACTTCTTCCCGTTGTTGCATAACTCATGTAACACTGTCCACTCAGTGACACACAAAGTGCACCGCTGATAAAAACTTCAAGTTCTATTTGACTGGAAGAACTGATCTCTTTAATTCTTTCAAGAGAAAGCTCCCTTGCCAGAATTACCCGTTTTACTCCTATCTCCTCAAGAAATTTGACTTTTTGAAGTGTATAGTTATGAGTTTGAGTGGAGGCGAAGAGCGGAACCGGAGGGAGATCCATCTCCAAAAGGGCAAAGTCCTGAAATATTATAGCATCGCTTCCTAAATTATACAGATCATAAATGAGTAGTCTGGCATCCTCAAGTTCATTATCGAAGAGAATAGTATTAACTGCCACATAAACTTTTGCGTAATAGCCGTGTGCATATTTTATAAGTTTTGAAATATCTTCAAGGCTATTGCCGGCTGCTTTACGGGCTCCGAAACGATCGGCCCCTATGTATACTGCATCCGCACCATGATTTATAGCTGCTATACCGGAGAGCAGATCTTTTGCAGGTGAAAGCAGTTCGATCTTTTTCAATTTATTTTTTGTTTTTAACAAGCATTTCGTTCATTTCGTCAACTATTTGGGTAATTTCATCCTCTGAAAAATTTTTCTCTCTGGCCGCGCTTTCGATCGACCCCCAGGATGGTTCACCACATCTCAGGCACCTGATTCCCCGCTTCATCAAGAATGTCACGCTATCGGGGTATTCATTCACCAGATCTTCAATTGTCATTTCCCTGGATATCATTTTCTTTCTTCTCTTTTTTCTTTGAAGGTAATGCAAAAATCAATCCAAGCGCAGCTCCGTATAACGTGGAGATGTATGGATTACTTTGTATTGGGCATCCGTTTTTACAACCGATGTAATAATAATAGGCGAAACCGGCTGCAGCACCAATCAAAATGAATGAGTATCTTAAATATTTTTTCATCATTATTCCTAGTTATATAATTATTTTCATTTTGATGACATCCGGCAAAAAAAGATTCTTCTTTTAATAAGCAACAAGTTAATTCTGATTTTTATTTCTCACATTTCAGTGTTTCAAGTTGATCACGTAACACTGATGGAATTTCAATTTTGCCACCTACGGTTTTTAAGATCGCTAAGTGAACAGAATTCACGGAAGCGGCCAATTCATCCCCTTCCTTCAGAATATCGTACTCCAGTTCAAAGGAAGATGCGCGGATCGTTTTTAGCTTCAGGATGTATGTTACAATATCCCCTGCTGACAATGGTTTTACGTAAGTTGCGTCGCAGTGAATTATCGGGTAGATAATCTCGCTATTCCTGAAATAGTCTTTGTAGTAGTTCTGACTTTCCAAGTATTCCTCAAAAACTTTATGGACTAATTCGAAAATTTTACCATAAAAAAGAACACCTACAAAATCACAATCTGCAAAACTAATAATTCCTTTCGTAATGTACACAATTCCTCGCTTTTCTTGCTATTCAAATAAATTTAAGCAATTAATATAATTATAATTCATCCTTTTTCAAATTCCATAAAAATATTTTAGTTTTTATTTATTGGCAAAATTGTTAAATTGTATCAAATCTTTTCGAACATATTTATTTGATATTTGTAATGAACAGTTTACTCGTTATCCCCTCTATTGACATTAAAGCCGGAAAAACCGTTAGGGTGGTTCAGGGCATTCCTGAACTTAATTGCACTGAGTATGGAAACGATCCCGTTGAGATGGCGAAAATTTGGAGAGCCGAAAATGCCAAGATGTTGCATATAGTTGATTTCGATGCAATTGACGACAGCAAAGTCAACCTCCCGATTATAAAGAAGATGGTCGAGAGTGTTATTATTCCGGTTGAATATGCCGGGGGTATCCGTTCAGTTGACGATGCAAAAAGACTTCTCGACATAGGAGTCTGCCGTGTAGTGATATCATCGCTGGTCATATCCCGTCCCGATGAATTCCGAAGGGTACTTGATACAGTAGGTCATAATAAAGTAGCAGTTGCGATAGACGTGATAGACAACGAAGTGGTAATAAGACATAGAAAAATTAAGACAGGCATAGCTCCGGTTGCCCTGGCTGTTAATTTAAAGGATATGGGTGTAGAGCGATTCATTATAACCGATGTTAACCGAAACGGAATGCTTTTGGGACCTAATTTGGGTCTTTCATTGGGCATAGCTCAGGCAACTCAGAGGAAGGTAACACACTCCGGAGGAGTTAGAAATAAGGATGAATTAATGGACATCAAGTCGCTTTCTTTAAGCGGAATTGACTCGGTTATTATTGGCAGGGCGCTCTATGAAAACCGTTTCGCTTGTCAGAAACTATGGCGCGTAGCAGAATCAGGAATTTTTAATTAAATGGAGTAATTATGGCTGAAGGTGAAAACAAATCTGTTCAAACAAGTTTTTGGGCTAATATCTTTAAATCAAAAACGGAATCAGAAGAGATATTTGAAATCCTTAAACAAATTCCTCCATTTGAAAAACTCAAAGCGCGCGAGGTTAAAGAAATTATTCCCTTGATTCACTACCGAAGCTACACCAAAGGGGAGGTGGTTTTTCTTAAAGGTGACCCCGGTATTGCCCTCTATATTATTATTTCCGGAAAAATTTCCATAATTGACGACACGGGCGGACATAATCTTAAACTTGCTGAATTTACCCGGGGAGATTTTTTTGGTGAAATTGCACTGATAGACAACGAAAAGAGGTCTGCCTCTGCTTATGCTGAATCCGCTTGTAATCTTGCTGTAATTTTCAAACCGGATCTGGATGAGTATATCAATAAGAATGCAAAAGCAGGGGTAGCAATCTTATCGGGACTTGCAAAAATTGTAACTGCCCGCCTTAGAAATGTTAACAATGAATACTTCAATCTTTTTAAGCAATTTTCAGCGAAAGGAGACTAGTTATGTCTATGACAATAAAAAAAATTCTTGTCCCCATTGACTTCTCCGAATCTTCAATTGTATCTCTCCGTTATGCACTTGAATTTATCAGACTTTTTCAGGCGAAACTTTGCATAATTTATGTACTGGAACCGGTAGTTTATCCTCCTGACTTTAGTCTGGGACAGATTTCTCTTCCATCGGTGGATCTTGAGATGGATAAAAGAGCCCGGGAAGAACTACAAAAGATTGCAAAAAACGAGATACCTGAGGGAATTGAATACGAATTGATTATCAAGAGTGGGAAGCCATTTGTGGAGATTATCGAGGCAGCTCAAAACATGGATATTGACCTGATTATTATTGCAACTCACGGGCACTCCGGAGTTGAGCATATACTCTTTGGTTCTACAGCAGAAAAAGTTGTACGCAAAGCTCCCTGTCCGGTACTAAGTGTACGTAAATCAATAAAGGGATTTGACGTAAAGACTGAAATTAAAAAGGGTTAGCAGTACTTACAAATTTCGCTCCAGAACAAAATCAACAAGGTTAATAAGAGACTCTTTAGCAGATGAATCGGAGAATATTGCCAATTCCGCCTTTGCCTTATCACCTATTTGGCGCGCCTTCTCCTTGGCGTATTCCAATCCTCCATTTGCTTTAACAAAGTCAATTACTTTTTCAATGTTTTCTTTTTTCTCCCCTTTTATAAGTTTTTTGATCCTGCCTGTTTCTGATTTCTCAACCCTGTTAAGTGCATGAATCAGCGGTAAAGTCATTTTCTTATCTTTAATGTCTGCCCCAATAGGCTTGCCAAATAGCTTTGGTACACCTTCAAAGTCGAGAATATCATCCCGTATCTGGAAAGCAAGTCCCAGATTCTCTCCATAGCTTCTCATTGCCAGAATCTGTTTCGCGTTGTCTGTAGTACTGGCACAGCCTAACTCACAACAAGTTCCAATCAGCGAAGCGGTTTTATCGGATATTATTTTGAAGTAGGTAGTCTCATCAATATCCAATTTTCTGGTCTTTTGGATTTGAAGCAGTTCCCCCTCTGACATTCTTTTAACAGTTTGGGTAATAATCCGGAGAAAATCAAAATCCCCCCCTTCAACGGCTATCATAAGTCCGCGGGAAAGGAGGTAGTCTCCCATTAAAACTGCTATCTTATTCTTCCAGATTGCGTTAATACTGGGGAATCCTCTCCGTTTATCGCTGTTATCCACAACATCGTCGTGTACAAGCGTTGCAGTGTGTAGCATCTCAACCAGCACAGCTCCACGATGTGTTCTTTCCCCAATTTCCCCGTTAATTTTTCCGGATAACATAACCAGCAAAGGTCGAATTCTTTTTCCCTTCTGTTTCATAATATACCTGGTTATAAGATCAACCAGAGGTACTTTTGACTTAAGTGAATTCCTGAAAATCTCATTGAACTGAACTAATTCATCTTTAATTGGCCTGCTTATATTACTTAATGTATTACTCATTTTCCTTCTTCATTGAAAACTTGGAGACAAGTATGCTTATTTCATATAAGAGAACCAACGGAATTGCCATGAGTACTTGGGAAATCGGATCTGTACCGGGGGACAAAAACGCTGCCAAAATCATAATAACGATGATAGAGTGCCTTCTGTATTTTCTCATTATCTTCGGAGTCAGTATCCCAAGCTTCGAAAGGAAAAAGGAAATCATAGGAAGCTCGAAAATCAAGCCTGCAGCAAGCATTATACTAAGGACTATTGAGACATACTCATCAATAGAAAATTCATTCTTGATCGTTTTTGTTCCAAAACCTGCTGCGAAGTCCATTACTGTTGGCAGCATTATAAAATATGCAAACATCAGCCCGGTAATAAAACACAAAGATGAGAAGACTACAATCGCGAGTATGTATCTCCTCTCGTTTTTCCGTAGCGCAGGAGCAATAAACTTCCACAACTGTAGGAAAAGATTCGGGATACTTACGATTATTCCGCATATTATTGCCACTTCAAAGTATAGGAAGACTTGTCCAAAGGGCTTAAGATTCTGCAGACTTGCACCCACTTTTTTTGCAGGGAGTAAAAGAATGAAATCAATAATATACTCAATAAAAATACCACAGATAATTGCACCAACCGCAATACCGATAATGGCATAAATAAGCCGCCACCTTAGTTCCTCAAGGTGTTCCAGGAACGTCATTTCCCCTTCCTGTTCGGTGTCTTCTTTTAATTCTTTATTTATCTCTTCAGCCACAACTCCCCGTGTTAATCCGCTTTACTAAATAATTGAAAATTTGAACAGAGCTTATTTACTTCTTTCCTGACTTCTTTCAGAATTGTTTCATCTTCCGGTTTTGAGATGGCTCTGTCAATAAATCCGGCGATTAATTTCATCTCATTTTCCTTCATGCCTCTGGTAGTAACTGCGGGTGTTCCAATACGAATTCCGCTTGTAATAAAAGGACTCTTTTGGTCAAACGGTACCATGTTCTTGTTTACTGTGATACCGGCCAGTTCCAAAACTGCTTCGGCTTTCTTACCGGAAATCCCTTTATTTGTAAGGTCAATCAGCATCAGGTGATTATCAGTTCCTCCTGAAACAATCTTATAATCACTGGAGGTAAGTTCTGCTGCCAGAATGGAGGCATTCTTTTTTACCTGTATAACATATTTTTCAAATGAACTTTCAAGCGCCTCTCCGAAAGCAACTGCCTTAGCCATTATAATGTGCATAAGCGGTCCTCCCTGAATTCCGGGCATTACTGTTGAATCGAGCATCTCAGACATCAGTTTCAGTCTGTCCCCTTTTAGTGTCTTAACCCCTTCCCTGTTCTCGAAATCCTTTCCCATAAGTATAACTCCGCCACGCGGACCTCTTAAAGTCTTATGTGTTGTGGAAGTCACTATATCGCAAAAAGGAATCGGACTGTTTAGCAGTCCTTTGGAAATAAGTCCGGCAGGATGAGCCATATCGCAAATAAGATAAGCACCAATAGAATCGGCAATTTCTCTGAATTTCTTATAGTCCCAGTCTCTCGAATATGCACTTGCACCGGTTATTATCAATTTTGGTTTTTCCCTTTTGGCAGTCTCTTCAATTACGTAATAATCCAGTCTCCCCGTCTCTTTATCCAGCGAGTAGCTTATCGCATTGTAAAGAATACCTGAAAAGTTAACTGGAGAACCGTGTGTGAGGTGCCCGCCATGAGCCAGGTTCAGCCCCATAAATTTGTCTCCAGGTTTCAGGAGAGTCATAAAGACTGCCATATTAGCTTGTGAACCGCTGTGTGGTTGAACATTTACATATTCAGCACCGAATAGTTTTTTCAGTCTTTCCCTGGCAATTTCCTCAGCCTGATCGATAAACTCGCAACCGCCGTAATATCTTTTCCCCGGATACCCTTCGGCATATTTATTCGTTAAAAGCGAACCCGCAGCGGTTAAAACTGCAGGACTTACATAATTTTCAGATGCAATCAGTTCCAGATTTTCTGTCTGACGCTTTGTTTCCGAGGCTAAAACAGCCGATATTTCTTTATCCCTATCAAGTGTATACATATCATTCATCCTTTACGGAACAACTATACTTTTGCCAATCCAACCGAAACAGCTTCCTGTCACGGGAAGAGTTGTACCGGATTTAATCTTCCTGAAGAAGTAGTCTTCTTTTGTAGGCGTGGAACCGGATAATGCTCCAACCCTATCCCTTGCCTGTGTTAGCGAAGGATCCATATTAGCTGCTCTTCTGTATGTGTCAACAGCTAACTGATATACTACTTTTGTTTCGAAATCGAAAGAACAACTTCGGGCAGACTGTTCATAAAGCATTCCTTCATAGAATAATGCCAGAGCCCATCCACCTGCCACCTCGCTTGCTTTTTGGAACTGTGCTCTTGCCTGTGAGAGTTGTCCCCGTTCCTTGTATACAAGTCCAAGGTTTAGATAATGCTCTTTAGTTTTTGAATCCAGCTTAATAAGCTTGTTGTACTGGTCAACTGCTTTGTCGAACATTTCAAGTTTCTGGTAAGCTAGTGCTAACTGAGTATTGTAATTAATTGTTTCCGGTTGTTTATTTACCAGGTACTCAAGAGGGACCAGTGCTTCTTTGTACTCATTAACTTTAATACATAGTGATGCATATTTCCAGCCCTTTGCAAGATCATCCTTATTGAATTCCCAGCTTTTCTTGGCTAGTGCAATAAGTTCGTCAATGTTCTCTACCAATCCCTCAAGCTCCGTATTCCATACAGGATTATTAGGCTCGCGCTCTGTCAGGTAAGAAAAAATATCAAGAGCTTTCGTCTTGTAGTCCGGATTTTCCTGCATACTAGCTTTATAGAGTTGACCTAATTGATTGTACCAGTAAGGATCTGCAGTGGAATCCATATCAATAGCTTTCTCATACTCAGTAATTGCTGCTTTCTGATCTCCGTACCAGGTTTGCATAACAAATCCTTTTTTTCTCTGAAAATAAGGTGCATCTGGAGGATAATGCTTTATTGCCATTTCAATCATGTAAAGTGTGGTGTCGGCAATCTGCTTCTGACCCTCGTCGGTTGCCTGAGTTGAGTCGTGCAAATACCAGAGTGCTTCTTCCATTTTGTGATAAATCCATTTATTGTACTTTACCGGGTCTATCCTCAGAATATTCCATGCATAGGGCAAAGCACTTTCGTAATCTTTGTTTTTATGATATTCGGAGAAGAGACTGTACTCTCTAGGCAATATCAATGAGTCCGGTGTCTGCGCTTTTACTGTATTTGAAAAAGTGACAAATACAACTAATAATAGAACGGCTAATTTAAATAAGTTTTTCACGGTTGTATCCTTAATTATGTTACATTTAACATTGTGTGAATTATTTATCCTGTCTTACAAACCAAAGCTCCCCAAAACTCAGGCCAATCCCTAATTTGAACATATTTTCATGAACAAGGCTGTTTTTCGTAGTTCCGCGGTTAAGGTACTGTATAGCAAAGTCAACAGTATTGTCCCTTCCAAGAGGCACTGAGACTCCCGCACTGACCGAAAACTGGTTAATTTTCTCTCCGTTTAGACTCACTGGCAGATTTTCATAACCTAAACCAAACCGGTAAATCATCAGTTCTTCAAATTTGGTTCCGTCCGGATCTTCCCTGTATTCTATACCAAAACTAAACTTATTAACGCTTTCCGCTTTCAAACCGCTCCCTGTATTCCAGTTTCCTATACCGGAAGAGGTTGAACCCGAACCAAAACTCTTCCATTGCTGCATTAAGTAATCAGCATATATCTGATAGGACTTCCCGATTTTGAAACCCAGTCCAAAAATCATTCGGACCGGAAGCGTACCAATCTGGGACTGGTAATCTGTTGTGTCCAGATAGGTATCAACTAAACGGGTAGAGGTAATATCAATATTGAAGTCACTCACAAAGTTGGCAGTGAATCCAAGAGTCAGATTATTCAACGCACCTGAAAATCCGAAAAGTGAATCCAGCGAGGGAGTAATAACTCCCACTGTCCCTCCTAAAAATTTTCCGTTGACTTTGTCTTTATACTGCGATGCGGAAGATAACGCATTTTCGTAATTGACTTCGGTATAATAATTCAGATTCCCAAAGTAGTAATCCAGCGAAGCTCCCACTTTTATGTTTAACGGAAGACGATATGACATACCTACAAAGACCTTTGAAAGACCACCATCCCCTTTGAAGGTCACGTCGTAATTCACATTATCGGTCGACTGATTCTTAAGAACCGACTCATAGGCAACCGTCGTGTATGGCAAAAGCCCCGCAACAGCGGTAATTCCATAATCCCTTTGAACCGGTATCCCGAACATAAAGGCGGTTAATGATGTGCTCGAGAAAAAGTTGCTGGTCTTCTCGTCAGAAGCATAAAGCCCTTTAAAAGTGGCTGCAACTTCAAGTCGCGTAAGCCTCAGCAAATTCCATGAAGCGGGATTAAGCGAAGTAAGAAAGTCACGGTCTTCAACAGTACTACCTAAATCTCCCATACCAAGTCGTCTCGAAGTATGGGAATACTCCATTTCGCCATAACCAAATTGAGAGTAGAAACTGTTAGTCTGTCCTTGCAGGCTGATTATTCCCGCTGCGGTAATTACAAGTATTATAAATAATCTCTTAATCATTCTGAAACTCATTTTCTGTGGGAATATATCAAATTCAATCTTGGCTTCAATGTATCCTCAACAGCACTGAATCCGTAAATAGCATACATCTCAAGTCCTTCCAATGGTCTTCGAGGAGTTATCACAATTCCATTGTTTGTCTTCAGGTTCAGCATTTTATTTAATATCGTTGCAATATTTCCGGAAAAAGTATTATCGCTCCTCTCAAGTAAAACGGGCGTATCGTATTCATTCTTTACAGTATCAATTGCAAAGTATGCATAAACTCCTTCAGAATAGCCGCTTCCAACTCTGGATGAAGCCCAATCCATTTTCAGCGTGAGCTTTGCATAGTTAATAATTGCGTCAGAAGGAAGCCCGGACAAATCGAAAAATAATTTTCCGTTGGCAGTTAGTCCGCTCTGTACCTGAATAAACTTCTTGGGTACCTGGTCTAATTCACCTTTTACCAGATGTATATCCTGTAGCGTGTAGTAGGTTACTGTATCAGTATATTCAGTCCCCTTCTTAAGAATTAAAGTGATATATGGCTGAATAGATTGAGCAAGACTCCCCGAGTAACCCCAGAAACCATATATCCTTCGTGTGTTATCGGTAGGTTTAAGGTAAATTCCGAAAGTATTTGCCGAAGAATTGAGTTTTTCATCGCTCAGCCAGGATCTGACCAAATTAACATCAAGCTTAAAGGAAATCAGACTGTCTGTAATATGTCTTTCAGAAGATATATCCGTTGCATCATAAGTCAGCTGACCAATGGAGTCATAATTAAAAGTTGAATAACCCCAGTTGTATGTCACCTTATGTGCTGAAAAATCGAAAACTCCGTTCGAATCTCCATAACTGTAAGAATTTGTCAGATTGACTTTGGCCTCCAATATTTCAATACTATCCAAATCATTCTTATATGTATCTTCCAGAAGGAGGGAGAATTTTATCAAGGTAGTAGCCTCAAGAAATTCCGTTTTTCCAAGCAACAGTCTGTCAGCCGAGCCCAATGCCAGTATTTTTTTAAACGAAGTTGCATATTGCTGAATAGTATCTTTATTTGTATCCAGTGTAGTTACCTGTACGGTATTGTTCTGATTCAAAGCAGAGCCCAGACTACTGGGATCATCCGAACACGAAGAAAACAATATCATAGCTGTTATAAAAAGAAACCCGGTAAGTCCCTTTACTAATAATCCGCTATTTCTGAACATTTATATCCTTTCTTGAAAATGTGTCTGATCAACCTTCAATAAAAGATTGATAACATCAAATTTGCTGATTTTATTTGATTTTTGCAAGTGATAAATGCACACACCGTTAAATTTCACATCGTTTGTGCGCATCTGTGAGGAGGGTATTCCCCGAATTACTAAGCCATTCATCTCTGAGGAACCTGAGGGGAAATTCCACCTCAGGTTCATCGGATTCAAAACATCGGACATACTTTACTGATTAAGAATATTCTGATACAATTCAACATAACCACGGGCTGAGGATTTCCACGAGAAATCACTCTGCATACCGTTGGCAATAATTTTATTCCAGGTCCCTTTATCCTCGAAAATCTTCATAGCCGAGGTAATGGACTTGATCATATCACCAGCCGTATACTTTTCAAAAACAAAACCGTTGCCGGTTCCCTTTGCTGAGTCAAATTGTGAAACTGTGTCGGCAAGTCCGCCGGTTTTTCTGACAATTGGTATGGTCCCGTAAACAAGACTATACATTTGATTTAAACCGCAAGGTTCATATTTTGAAGGCATCAGCAGCATATCTGCGCCTGCCTCAATCAGGTGAGCTAGCTCATTATCAAAACCAAGCAGTAAACCTAGTTTATGTGGATACTGTTTATGTAGCTTCTCCAGTTTCGTGTGATAAATTTTCTGACCGGCTCCAAGCACAACAAACTTTACTTTCATTTTTGCAAGTTTGTCGAACGAATCCACGAAAAGGTCAATTCCCTTCTCTTCAGTAAGTCTCGAGATAATTCCAATAACCGGCTCATTCAAATCCCCTTCAAGATCAAATCTTTCAATCAATGCCTTTTTATTCTCGAGTTTTTCGTCAATGCTCTTAAGCACGTAACGCTTGGGAATGAACTTATCTGTTTTTGGATTCCAGTCGGACTCATCAATACCATTTATTAGCCCGGCAAATTTCTTCTTTTTCTTCTTCAGTAATTCGTCCAGACCCGAACTGATTACCTTATTAGCCATTACTTCTTTTGCGTATCCCGGACTAACTGTATTTACAAAATCAGCAAACTGGATCCCGGCTTTCATATAATTTACTTTGTTTCCATGCAAAATTCCATTCTCATTTATCATAGAATCGGGCAAACCCAGCCCTTTTAAAGTACCTTTTCCAAAAATACCCTGATTTGAGAAATTGTGTATCGTATATAGAATCTTAATCGTTTCGGAGGCAGGATTTCTTTTCTTTAAAGCCTTAAAGTATGCCGGCACTAACCCCGTCTGCCAGTCGTTACAGTGAATAATATCAGGTTGCCACCCCAGTTTCTCAATAAGTTCGAATATTGCATGAGAAAAGAATGCGAACCTCATATCATTATCAGGATAATCCTCACCGCTCAGAGCATCACCATAAATACTCTTTCTGCTTCCAAAATAGAGTTCGTTATCCAGGAAATAAATCTGAACACGCACTTTCGGAGATGGTAAAAACGACGATTTTAACGAAAAAGTGTAATCTTTGTCCCCTATTGTAATAGGGATATCTTTAAGACGAACAACATCATGGATCTTAAACTTGCGATTATCAACGGCACCATACTTAGGAACTACAACCCTTACCTCACAGCCAAGCTCTGCAAGCATTTTCGGCAATGCAGATGAGACATCGGCTACTCCGCCAACTTTTACAAAAGGTACTAATTCTGGTGTTACGAATAAAACTTTCAGTTGTTTATTATTTGTCATAATATTTCTAAGATTGTGAATTATAAAAATAACGAAAAAATCATTTTTTTCCTAAGATAAAAAACAACAAAATGGGCAGGAAACAGTCTGAACGTTGCGAGAAAGTGCGTATTTATGGATGATTAGTTGTTGCAGGATTGACCCCTGTTTTCGTTCGGGTTTTTACAAAGTATATATTGTTCCGCAACCGGGATTGAGTAGAGAACTCAAGATTTCGCCATACCAATAATTATCATATTGTGAAAAAATAAATCCCTGCAAGTATCACCAGTACCCCGCATACTCTCCTGATCCACAATGTAACCCTGGATTCTTCTGTCCAGTTTAAATATCCCTGAACTTTATTTGATGCCGTTCCCGCTCCTACTATTACCGCACAGTGCCCTAAGGCAAATGCCCCTAAAAGAAATGTCCCTTTCCAGAAATTCTCTTGTGCTGTCTGAAAGACAACTCCTAACACTGGTGCCAAAAAGGCGAAGGTGCAAGGGCCTAATCCAACCCCTAAAAGCAATCCCAGTATAAATGCGGCCACAAGCCCTGTGCTCTTTACTCCTTTGATGTTCACATTCCCTAAATTGATATTTATCAAATCCAGCAAATATAGACCAACTATGAAAAATATTCCGGCAACAAAGTAATTTCCATATACCCCCACATCCCCCATAATCCTCCCTAATGAAGCTGTGATTACACCAATTAGTGCTATTGTGATTAATATCCCTAAACTAAATATAAGAGAAAGCGAAAACGCACTCCTGTCACTTCTCTTTCCCTGTGTATTGATAAATCCAATTACTAAAGGGATACTCGATAAATGACACGGAGATAGTAATATGCTCAAAATACCCCATCCAAATGATGCCAATATAGCAATGTAAAAATTCTCATATAGCGCCATCGTTAAGTAAGTGAATATGTCTTCTATCAATTCCTCTCCTTTTTCTATTTAGATTTGTTTGGTTTTAATCCGTTCTTTTGTAAAAACTTATCTATCTCTTTCTCCGGATAAAATCCTTCATGCCTGTGTATCTCTTTTCCGTTTTCGTTAAGGAATACTTGTGTTGGTATCAATTTTATTTTATATTTTTCAGCATAGATTTCTTCTTCTTCTTTCCAGACATCGTAGAAAATCACCTTAATTTGATCTCCGTATCTCTTCTCGATTGAAGCCATCACCGGTTGCATCTGCTTGCACGGAATGCATTTTACTGATCCTAACTCTACAAATGTGATTTTTGGTTTCTTGCCTGTATCTTTTGTGTCATTCTGTGCTAATAATATTCCGGTTGTTAGCATTAAAAAAACTAAAAATATTCTTATTAGATTTTTCATATTACTCTCTACTTTTTTAGCCATTCTAAAATCTGCTCTTCTTTAGGGATGTAACCGCTGCTTTTTACTTTATCGTCCACTGCCAAACCGGGAGTCATCATTATTCCGTATGCAACTATTTTATCTATTTCGGTTACTTTTTCCACCTCAGCCTCAATCTGATGCTTCTTGATTATCTCTTTAACCCGTTCCTCAAGAAAGACGCATTTTTTACATCCGGTACCCAGAATTGTTACTTTCATTTTGTTTTTCCTCTTATTTTTTACCTTTTACTGTTATACTGTATATTCCAAAATTATAATTCAAACCGGCTTTCGCTTCCTCGGGTGAGATGTGTTTTAACAATAGTGCCCGGGATAATAAAATTTCTTTTGTCTGAACTATTTCTACATTCTTGAATCCCATCTCTTTTATCAGATTGATATATTGTTCTTGCTGTAATGCACCGGCAATACAACCCGTGTACATTTCGGCTGATTTTTGAAGTCCCTCTGGCATTTCTCCCTGAATCACCACGTCAGAAATACATAAATGAGCACCCGGTTTAAGTACTCTGAAAATTTCCGAGAAGCTCTCTCTTTATCCGGTACCAGATTCAAAACGCAATTGCTTAATACTACATCAACTGTTTCCGATTCAATCGGAAGGTTTTCTATCTCGCCTAATCTGAACTCCACATTTTTATACCCAAGCTTTTCTTTATTTTCATTTGCTTTCTTGATCATCGCTTCCGTCATATCCACCCCAATGACTTCTCCGCTTTCTCCGGTAATTGAACAGGCTATAAAAACATCGTTCCCCGCCCCACTGCCAAGATCAAGAACCGTATCCCCATCTCTTATCCCTGCATACTCTGTTGGCACTCCGCACCCTAGACCCAGATCTGCATCAGGAACGTATCCTCTGATTTTATCGTACGAATCCCCTATCATATTAATCTCCAAAGTCTGCGACCCGCAGCAGCAGCCGCATCCGCAGTCAGAACTTTCCTTGGCTATTTCACCATATTTTTCTTTTACTATTTCCTTAATTTTTTTTTCTTCCATTATATTTCCCTTTTTAATTACTATACTCTGTTCCACTGTTAAAATACTTTGCTTTAAAAAACAAAGCAACGTTAACCAATGCTATCAATACAGGCACTTCAACCAGTGGACCAATTACTGCCGCAAAAGCCTCACCGCTATTAATTCCAAAAACTGCTATTGCAACAGCTATCGCCAGCTCAAAGTTGTTGCTGGCAGCTGTAAAAGATAGTGTGCATGTTTTAGGATATCCCGCCCCAAGCCACATGGATATTCCGAAGGAAACGAAGAACATCACTACAAAATAAATCACCAGTGGTATCGTAATCCTTACCGCATCCAGCGGAAGACTTATTATATACTCCCCTTTCAGAGAAAACATTACATAGATAGTAAACAACAGAGCTATCAGTGTGATGGGACTTATTCTCGGGATAAAAGTTCTTTCGTACCATTCCTTTCCTTTTAATTTCAGGAAATAAAAGCGGGTTAACATTCCGGCTATAAACGGAATACCAAGATAAATAAATACACTCTCCGCTATTTGTCCTATGGTAATGTCAACTGCAAAAGTTTCCAATCCCAGCTTTTCGGGCAGAATTGTGAGAAATATATATGCATAAACAGAAAAGAAAAGAACCTGAAATATTGAATTGAATGCTACTAGTCCTGCTGCATATTCGGTATCTCCTTTTGCCAGATCGTTCCACACAATTACCATCGCAATGCATCTGGCCAATCCGATAAGTATTAATCCTGCCATATATTCAGGTAAGTCCTGCAAAAATATTACCGCTAATCCGAACATCAGAACAGGTCCTATTACCCAGTTTTGAACAAGCGAAAGAGAAAGAACTTTCCAGTCACGGAATACTTCCCACAATTCCTCGTATTTTACTTTTGCAAGCGGTGGATACATCATAAGTATCAATCCGAGGGCAATTGGAATATTCGTAGTACTTGAATTATATGAATTCCAGAAATCAACCACCTTTGGATAAAAATAACCCGAAAAAACTCCAGCTATCATTGTTAAGAATATCCACAGCGTGAGGTATCTGTCTAAAAATTTAAGTTTCTTCGTTAAATCACTCATTTTCTGAATAGTTTTTATTAACTTCTTTTTATTTAATTTTCGTAGAAACCTGCACTATCCTTTAATTCGGGTGATGTAGAATTTGTAAAAATCCCGTCTTATCTCGTCCCTTATCCTCCTGAATTCATTAAGAATCTCCTCGTCAGTTCCGGTAGCTTCAGCAGGATCTTCAAACCCAATGTGTAATACTTCACCCACTTTACCGTAAAATATGGGACAACTTTCTTTCGCATTTTCACATACCGTTATAACAAAGTCAAACTCTTTGTTCAAAAACAAATCCACATTCTTAGGTTTGTTACCGCTTAGGTCAATCCCGGTTTCTTTCATCACCATCACTGCTTTCGGATGCACCCAATCCGAAGGTTTCGTCCCCGCGGAAAACACCTCAAGCGTATCATCAAACGACTTCATAAACCCCTCCGCCATCTGACTCCTGCACGAATTCCCCGTACACAAAATCAATATCCTCCTCTGCATCTATATCTGTACTCCTATTTTTTATCTGTGAAAATCTGTTTTATCTGTGTCATCTGTGTGCTATTGTCTCTTCCTGATTGAAAACTACTAAAATAGCGTCCCATAGACCAGTCCACTCATCGTTGCCATTACAATTACCAAAGAAACATACACCACCGTCTTTTGCGTCCCCATCACACTCCTTATAACCAGCATATTCGGCAAAGACAATGCTGGACCCGCCAGCAATAACGCCAGCGCCGGTCCCTTCCCCATCCCGCTCGCCAAAAGTCCTTGTAAAATCGGAATCTCCGTGAGAGTCGCGAAATACATAAACGCCCCAGCAACCGATGCAAATAAATTCGACCATAAACTATTTCCTCCCACCATTGCAACTATCCACTCATTTGGAATTATTCCGTTCGGATTTTCCTGTGACCCCAGTAAAAATCCTGCCACAAGCACTCCCGCCCCCAGCAACGGCATTATCTCCTTCGCAAATCCCCAGCTCTCTCCCAGCCACTCATTAGATTCATCCTTCTCTAACCCCAATATTACACTCGTGGCTATTATCCCGGCTATAAACCCGATTATTGGATTATCATATAAAATAACCGACACTATCGCCACCAGAATTGATCCGATTATCACTCTAACCTTATTTGCTTTTAATATAAATAGTAAAGACAATGCAAATCCAATACTAAATACTGAGGTAATAAACCACTTGCTTGCAAACATAAAATACCAGAACCCGCTCAAGTCATCTGACTTACCCCAGTTTGCAAAAACTAAAATCGCCACCATTATAAATAAATGAATAGCAATCTGCCAAATCGGCCTCTGCTCAGGAATATCAGGTACACCCAGCTGAACCGCCTCTTTTACCTTCTCTTCTTTTCTATATATATACGCCATTACCATTCCTATTATCACACTGAAACTTACAGCCCCTATTATCCTTGCCATCCCCATCTCAAACCCTAACACTCTTGCTGTCAAAATTATCGCAAGTATATTAATTGCCGGTCCTGAATATAAAAAGGCAACCGCAGGTCCTAATCCCGCTCCCCTTTTATATATACTTGAAAATAACGGAAGTATAGTACAACTGCATACCGCCAAAATCGTTCCTGATAGTGCTGCCACTGTGTATGCAACCCATTTCCTTGCTTTTGCACCAAAATATTTTATTACCGACCCCTGACTTACAAATACTGCAATCACCCCTGCAATAAAAAATGCTGGGATTAAACATAATATCACATGCTCTTGCGCATACCACTTTGCTAATACTAACGCCTCATTAACCGCTCCCCTGAATAATTCATTTTCAATCGGCATAAAATATGCAAATAAAAAAAATCCCCCTATCCACAAAATACTCTTAAACTCTTTTTTCCACTCCATTTCAAACTTTACCTTTACATTTATACCTTTGACGAAATATTAATCACCGCCGCAAATAACTTTTCTGTCAACTTTTTTTACCTGCTTAATATCATTCTTTACTGTAATATCATTGTTGGAATATTTCTTCAATAATAACAGCATATCCTGAACATAAACCAACTCGGGTGAACTTACCAACTCATAATTCACCCACTTCCCCTCCTTATCATCAATAATAAGACCGGCATTCTTAAGTATGGATAGATGTTTGGAAACTGTCGAATTGGCGAGTTTTAGGACTGAACTGACTTCACACAAACACAATTTGCGCGATTCCAGCATTTTCATAATTCTGACCCTGTTCGGATCAGAAAGTGCTTTAAATATTGTTACTAATTTTTTCATATCTCAAAATATATTTCGTTAATTAGCGAAATATAATGATATTTTTTCGGATTCCAAAAAGGTAATGTATTTGCCATAAAGTTGTAACAAATTACCGATCCCTTAATATTTATTAAGATACGAAATTGCTTTTTGCAAAACTTAATCGGTAGAAACCGTTACGGAACTTCTCTTTTTACACCAACCTGTTAAATAATGGAAATCTAAAATTTTTCTCTCTTTAATGAAAGATCTTTGGACCAACTCTGATGGTAGGAATTAAAATAGGGGGATTATATTTTATAGTTTTGATATTATTTCATCATCATCAATTTCTTTATACTCCTGAAATCATCTGCATTTAATTCATAGAAATAAACTCCGCTCGATAATCCGTAAGCGTTGAAGGTAATTTCATAGCTCCCCGGAGGCTTTTCCTGATTCACAAGCACTGCCACTTCATTTCCAAGAATATCATAAACTTTTAAGGTAACCATTCCCCGCTCAGGTACTTCATATCTTATCACAGTACTTGGATTGAATGGATTCGGATAGTTCTGATACAGAACAAAATTCTCATTTGGAATATCCTCATTCTTATCATAAATAAAAGTAATTCCACCATTGGTCGTTTTAAGTATCGTACCACAAAGCCCAACAGCCCAGACCGTTTTCGCATCAAAAGATGTAATACTAAATAAACTATTAGCCGTTCCGCTTGTTTGAGCCACCCAGTTCTGACCTCCATCGGTTGTCCTTAAGATTGTGCCTGGCCCTTCCACAACCCAACCATTATTCGCATCCGGGAAAGTCAAACAATTCAAACCACTGGCTGTTCCGACTGTCTGTTTCACCCAGTTCTGTCCCCCGTTGGTAGTCTTTAAAATTCCTGAACCTCCCGCAATCCAGCCCGTATTTGCATCCGCAAATGTTACATTATTCAATCCTGAACTCGTACCGCTTGTTTGAGGATTCCAGATATTACCTCCGTCTGTTGTCTTTAGGATTGTTCCGGACCAACCTACTGCCCAACCGGTATTAGCATCTGTGAAAGTTACTCCCCTTAAATCATTATTTGTCAGACTTGTCATTAACAACCAGTTCTGACCTCCGTTGGTTGTCTTCAGGATTATCCCATTATCAGCAACTATCCAACCGGTATTTGCATCCGCAAAGGCCATACTCCTTAAAGTATAATATGTCGTAGTTCCATTATTTTGCACCCTCCAGTTCTGACCCCCGTCGGTTGTCTTCAGTACAGTTCCGGATTTGCCGGCAGTCCAGCCTGTATCCGAATTAAAAAATTTTACACTAAATAAATCATTAGTGGTTCCGCTTGTTTGAGATACCCACATCTGACCTCCGTTGGTTGTCTTGAGAATAGTGCCGTATCTTCCGACTACCCATCCTGTATTTGCATCTGTGAAGTCAATACAGTAAAGCGTATTTCCTGATACCCCGGTTAAAGATTTCCAGCTTTGACCACTGTCGGTTGTTTTAATGATTGTTCCATAACTCCCCACAGCCCAACCAGTATTCGCATCTATGAAAGCAGCACAACGCAAATAATTAGCTACTCCGCTTGTTTGAGGCATCCAGCTCTCCCCTCCGTCAGTTGTTTTCACTATTATTCCGGAACCACCAACAGCCCAGCCGGTACTCGGATCAGTGAAAGTTACATTATACAAATCATAGTTTGTTCCGCTTGATTTCGGTACCCAGTTTTCCCCTCCGTTGGTTGTCTTCAGGATTATCCCAATATCAGCAACTATACAACCGGTATTCGCATCTGAGAATGTCACACACTCCAACCAGTGTGTCGTTCCGGTTTCTTGTACCAACCACATCTGACCTCCGTTGGTTGTCTTCAGAACTCTCCCCATGCTTCCAACAGCCCAGCCGGTATTCGTATCGGTGAAGGTTATACTCTCCAAAGCATTAGTTATTCCGCTGGTTTGAGTCACCCAGCTTTTTCCACCGTCAGTTGTCTTGCAGATTGTACCGGAAGTCCCAACAACCCAGCCGGTATTTGCATCAATAAAGGTTACACTGTAAAGCCACTTATTAAGTCCGCATGTCTGTGGTACCCAATTTTCACCACCGTCGGTCGTATTTACGATTGTGCCGGATTCACCAACAGCCCAGCCGGTATTGTAATCTGTAAAGCTAATACTCCGCAGGTCATTATTCGTCCCGCTTGTTTGAATAATCCAGTTCCTTCCTCCGTTGGTTGTCTTCATAATCGTACCGGATGCTCCAACAGCCCAACCTGTGCCCGCGTCTATGAATTCAACTGAATAGAGTGTATTCCCCTGAGGTAGAGGATTCTGCCAGAACCATTGTGCACTTACTATTTCTGATAAACAGATTGTAATTGAAAGCAGTAATATTGTTTTCATAGTTGATAATTACGTAGTTTTTTTATATCAGTAAAAGTTATAGTTTATATAGTTAAAGTATTATTATATAAAAGGACGCGGTTTTTGGTGTACTCTTTATAAAATTATTTTACATCTTCCCTTCCCTGTTCACATAATCTTCACACTTATCATATTCACATCTCACACACAAAATCACTCAGAAGCACATAGCAAAAGCTGCATTATTTTATAATATTTTTATTTTAGTCTGTTTTTCTCGCTTTGTGAACAACACTCATTTTAATACAAAATTAAGGTTTAATATTATTATACGCAAGGAAAAAATGTTTATTGCTGAGATGTTGATTTGTTGAGTTGACGAAAAGGACGGAGGGGGAACAAAGTTTCCCCCTCACAAGAGAGGGGTTTTAAGATAAGAATTTGTGAAAAATTCAAATTACTAGCCGGAAGTTTACATAATAAATTAAAAAACCTGCATTTTATAAAGTGAAAAATCGCCTTAGCAAAAAGGGTGTTTTTTGGCATAATTAAAGGGGCAGAAGGGGAGCAGAAGGGGAGCAGAAGGGGAGCAGAAGGGAAGGGTAAGCCGAAAAAAGGGGTATTTTAGTGTTTATATGAACATTATTTTTTGCATATTAGTGTTGAATTTTTCAACACTAGTCAAAATTCTTGACTACTTGTCAAAAAAAAACAAATTTTGACTAGTGTAACTCTTTATAAATAAAGGACTTAACCAAAAAATAGCCCACTAGTCAAAAAAAATCCCTATTTTTTTCTTATATATATATTTCCTTGATATATAAAATATACAAAAAAAATATAGTAAAATATGACTAGTAAGGACTTTGCCCTTATTTTATAGGAGAATGCTTAGTCAAAATTCAAAATAAAGTTGACCAGATTTGACTAAATCTTGACTAGTACCCTTTTCGCCCTTATTCCATAGGGTTGCAACGAGTCAAATTTATTAACAAATTTATGACTAGTGTTTTTAAAAACGGCTGTAATTGGTTTCAGCTTTATTTTATACAGTGAAAACCACGCATGACTTATCGCTCTGAGACTCACAGTTTTTGCAAAATATTCATCCTTGTCACTATAAATTGAATTTAAGACACCGTTTCCGATTTGACTTTTTGGGGAAAATTCTGACTAGAAGTGGACTTCGCACTTATTTTATAAGGGTTTGTACTAGTCATAATTTAAAATAAATCTTGACTAGTGAAAATAAATATTTTAAAATTCTTCATTTTATGCTTGCATATTAATATTTTACATATATTTTAGCAGAGTAAATATTAATTATTTATGTAAATGGGTGAATTAGTTTATAAAATTTCCAGGTGATAAAAATGTGTTTATTGTGCCGGGGTTCGTATGCTGAAAGCCAAAATCGTAGAGTTTTTTGTTAAGTATTTTCCGCTTGTTACCATAACGAAAAGTACAAAGATCAGTCCGTATTTTATTCTGTCCGTTTCCGCCCTGGAAACCGGATACGGGTGTTCCAGACCTGGAGTCACCATACCCCCCCGCTTATCAGTAATCAACTTCCAGGTGTATTCATTTCTCCGGGAAAAACTATCTGCTGTCAAATTGAATTTGTTTTTACTCTTTTCCCATTTTCTTGCAGGATTTCATTTACGCAATATTGTTTACTATGAGGAACAAATGAAAGGTTTTTTAAATCTTTTCCTGATTATCTTGATTCATTCAATTGCTTCAGCTCAACCTGCTGATCCGCTTGCTTTTAATTTGTCGGACTGCTCCCGCATATCTGTTCCTTATCGCCTCTGTTCTGCCGGTTTATCATACCGGAATGTTACCTATCTCGCTGATATGGACAATGCCGGGAAACATGAATTCGTTTTCAAACCGCCTGAATCTATTGGCATAAAATCCGGATAAAACTTTTAATCGCAATAAAAAAAGACTTTATTGATAAAGTGATTACACGATAATAGAGCCATTTCCACTCACATCTGTTTTATGGGTTTTATTTAAAAGATGTTATCTTTGTAAATATGTAAAACAAAAATCTTTAAATACTCGTAAAAATGACTTTATTAATAACATATCTTCTTCTTGCATTGGTTATATCTTTTCTCTGTTCATTTATGGAAGCAGTACTCCTTTCTACTCCGACCGCCTATTTAAAATCCCGTGAAGGAACTAAAAAGAAAGGCCTTAAAAAACTTATAGCCTATAAACAAATTGTGGACCGTCCCCTCTCTGCTATCTTATCCCTGAATACCGTAGCCCACACTGTCGGTGCTGCTGGTGTGGGTGCACAGGCAACAATTGTATTTGGGGATGAATACTTTGGTCTGGTGTCTGCCATCTTAACCATTCTTATTCTGGTACTTACTGAAATTTACCCCAAAACAATCGGGGCAAATAACTGGAGCAGTTTCTCCAATCTTGTGGGACACATGCTCTCTGTTACCATAATTGTTGCTTATCCCCTTGTTGTGCTTTCTTCATTTCTTACCAGGTTAATATCCGGCGGTAAAAGCGAGTATGCGGTGAGCCGGGAGGAGATATCAGCTTTAGCTGAAATCGGAACTTCGGAGGGAATTTTCCACGAAAAGGAAAATAAAATTATTCAGAATCTCTTTAAATTGCAGAATCTGAAAGTTTCCGAGATCGTTACTCCCAGAACAGTAGTGGTTTCTGCTAATGAAGAAATGACGCTGGAAGAGTTTTTGGAGAATAAAAATTATCTTAATTTCTCGAGGATTCCGGTTTATTCTGCCAATCAGGAGAATATTACCGGGTATGTATTCAGACAAAATGTTTTCGAAAAGCTTGCGGAAGAATTTGAAAACCTGAAATTGAAAGATATTAAAAATGAGATAGTTGTCGTGCCGGAAAGCAAACAAGTATTTGCTTTATGGGAATACCTGCTCGAAAAAAAGGAACACATTGCGCTGGTTGTGGATGAGTATGGCGGGATGGAGGGGATCGTTACTATGGAGGATATTATTGAAACTCTCCTCGGATTTGAAATTGTTGACGAGAAGGATACTATTACAGACATGCAGCAATACGCCAGGGAAAGGTGGAAACAGCGTCAGGCTAAATATAAACTGAAGGAAGGTTAATCCGGATACGGAATTCTTTATCTGCTTAAGTTCATAAAACGAAAATAAAAAAAGCCGGGATGATGTTCCCGGCTTTATTGTATCTATTAAGATTACTTCTTACATTTCCTTTTCTATAACTTTAAGCAGATTCTCTATTTTTTCTATCCGTAGTTTTGGATACGTCTCCCCAGGCTTGATGTTCGCTGCATTCCTGTAGCTCTTTAACGCATCTTCAAATTTCTTTGCTTTGTACATCTCATCCCCGGTCCTTACAGCGTCAGTGTAACTCTGGTCAATCTCCGGTTGGACTTGCTTCATTTTGATCTTGTCCCCCGCTTCATCAACCATACGCTTCTTGAATTCTTCCGGATATCCGACGTTGATCGGATTTCCATACTCGTCCTTAACTACCCCGTCGTTGTATTTCATCACTAGGAATTCGCCGAAATTCCGCCAGTCCTTAACCAGTTTATCTGCGGTCCCCTTCGAGTGGTTAGTCAGGAATTCCACTGCTTCGCTCCTTGAGTTCTTAAGCAGGGTTAACGCTTTCTTTTCCACATTCTGCTGCTCTGCTAAGTAAAATCCTTCATGCTTGCTCTGCTCTGTTTTTATATCGCCGATAATCAGACTATATTTTGGATAAGCGTAGTTTGATACAAAGTTAAACACCCAAAATGCGGATTCCCAGCTGAATTGTTTTAACGATGCAACCCCGTGCTTGAAATGACCGGAAATATCTGTTGCACATGCATACTGCGGATAATATACCGTCATATATGTATCATCTACTCCAAACCAGATCACTCCCCCCACTTCGGCTGGCATGTCGCTCCTCGCCTGGGTAATGAATGAAAATCCTGTTTGCGGCGTTGATATGGGGCGTTCGTTGAAATAATTTTCTCCCTGATACTTGAAAGTAAGCGGTCGCCATCTGTATGGCATTGAGTATGGCCCGCAGGCAACTCCTGTGGTCATATCCAGTTCGGTTCCCTCGTAATGATCTCTCATAAGATGCATCACGTCCTTTACACTTAATTTATTTTCGGGTTTTACATAAAGGGGCATTCTTTCCAGCGATTCCCCTTTTATATATGGCATGTATTTATCTATTCCGCTGTTTACTCTTCTGAATAGCGACCACACTCTTGCATCACAGAATCTTATTCCGCCAAATGAAAGCGGATTATAAGCATCTGTAAAATTAAATTCGGAATCTTTACCCGAGAAATATCCCATCTCCCGTGCAAATGATATAACGTCTTTTGAGTAGATGCAGTTTCCCGGATCGTTTAGGGGGAACGTGGTTATGCGCGCCTGGTTTGCATGCCCTGATACGTATCCGTCAGGTATTCTCACTGCCACCCACACTGCTCCTTTTTTGTCCGGTCCCTTGCCAATCATTTCAAGTATCCATGCTTCATTTGCATCACCGATTGAAAAAGATTCCCCAGAGGAATAATACCCGTATTCTTCTGCAAGTTCTGTCATTATTTTTATAGCTTCTCTTGCGGTTTTTGCCCGTTGTAAAGCAATATAAATCAGACTCCCGTAATCCATAATTCCTTTCGGATCAACTAGCTCCTCCCTGCCGCCGAATGTGGTTTCTCCTATCACTACCTGGTGTTCGTTCATGTTCCCTACAACGTTATACGTCTCCCTCGCCTGTTTTATTTTGCCAAGGAATTTACCCGTATCCCATTCATAAATACTTAGCATTGTCCCTTCGGAAAATATTCCTTTAGGGCTGTGATAAAGTTCACCGTACATATGGTACGAATCCGCTGTATAAGTGATCATCACGGCTCCCTCTTTCGATGCTCCTTTTGTGACTATAAAGTTTGTGCAGCTGTATGCTATGCCTGTAATTAGAAAAAGAATTATTAGGATTTTCTTCATACTTTCCTCATTCGTGAATAAATTAAGTTTTAATAAATGAATATTTAAGATACAAAATACAAGTTCATTATTAAAAATTCTTGCAGGGAAAAATTCACCTCTTTCTGGTTATCCCTCCCTTAAAGCAGTATCCCTCCAAGAAATAAAAATGCCATTGAGAAGTAAATTATTATCCCGGTAACATCCACTAGCGTGGCTACAAACGGAGCCGACGAAGTCGCAGGATCAAGTCCGATCCTTTTAAGCAGCAAAGGGAGCATTGAACCGGTTATTGTTCCCCACATTACCACTCCTAACAGGGAGAAGCCTATCGTCATTCCCATTAACAACCAGTATTCGCCAAACGGTGCGGAAGTATATTGCCAGATTAATATTCTTAAAAAACCCAGCGTCCCCAAAATGCCTCCAAGAATCAATCCGGAAAATAATTCGCGCTTGAAAACAAAAAACCAGTTCTTTAATTTTAACTCACCCAATGAAAGTGAACGTATTACCAGCGTTGCAGTCTGCGAACCGGAGTTACCTCCACTCGAGATAATCAGAGGAATGAAAAGTGTTAATACCACCGCCCTGCTGATTACATCTTCAAAATAATGCATTGCCGAGGCGGTAAGCATTTCGCCCAGAAATAGTATGCTTAGCCAGGGGGCTCTTTTCTTCATCATTTCCCATAAGGAGATATCAACGTAAGGCTCTTCCAATGCCTCAACAGCTCCCAATTTATGGATGTCTTCCGTTGCCTCTTCTTCTGCAACGTCCAGAACGTCGTCAATTGTTACTATGCCTATCAATATTCCGGTAGCATCGGTAACCGGAAGCGCTATTCTGTCATACTTCTTAAATACCTCGACTGCATGCTCCTGATCATCTGTAACGGTAAGGCTGATATAATTTCCATCCATCAGGTCCACTACTCTGTCCGCCAGTGGAGCAAGCAAAAAATCCCGTATTCTGATATCGTCAATCAGTTTCCCCCGCTCATCAATCACATAAATTATGTTGAGCGTTTCACTGTCTTTCCCATATTCCCTTATGTGACTCAGTACTTCACTGACGCTCCAATGCTCCTTTACTGCAATGTAATCCGGAGTCATTAATCGTCCAACAGAGTATTCCGGATAACCTAATAGTTTCTGAGCAACTACCCTCTCCTCAGGCGAAAGCTTAGCGATTAACTGTTTGGCAATCGGGGCAGGTAGTTCCTCCAGCATCGCAGTACGATCGTCAGGTGACATTTCGTTAAGGATTGAAACCACTTCTTCATTCCCAAGCGCTTTGAGCAACCCGAATTGCGTATCAAGTTCCAGATACTCAAATGTGTCGGTCGCTAATTCCTTATGAAGTATTCGGAATAAAATTGCCTGTTCATTGACCTCAAGATCAGTAATTAATTCCGCAAGGTCTGTAGGGCTCCAGTCCTCCAATACTTCCCTTAAGGAAGCAAAATCTCTCTTGTCTATTAAATCTTTTATTTCCGGTTGGAGAATTTGTCCAAGCATAGTCACCTCTGATTGGGTTAAGGTATCATAAATTTATGCAGGCCCGATGTGCTTGCCGTAATAGTCAGTAGCCCTAAAACAGGGCAATTCCAATATTCAATATAAGGATTTTACAGAAATTCTTTGTCGTTTTTTTTCTTCCCCCTGTTACCTGGAAATCAGATCGCTTCTTTCTGTCCAGATTACATAACCGATTGCTTTGCCGGGATCATCTGCTCCGGTCATTATCAGCGTATCATGAAACTCCCGCTTTATTAATCCCTGGTTCAGGTTGATATAATCGTAGTATGTCACTCCCAGATTATATTTTGTTTCGATCTTATATACCTCTGTTAATCCAAGCGGATTGTTTAACATCTCCGTTCCGATTACTTTCCTGACACTGTGCCATGGTGTCTGGAACATTACCCATGACTCACCTGCCTTCACCGGATATCTGAGGAGAATTTGGGGCGATTCAAACGCTGAGATTGTGTCCGTATTTGGTTTGTGTAGTATTAAATCATCCCCCATTGCGCCGCGTATTTGTAAATATTCCTGAACGCTCAGATATTTCCCTCCTTTTCTTTTCGGCATCACATAGGCTGTTACACCATTGTTTGTGTAAGCAAATCTGATCAGATTTGAACTGTTATTTATGTACCAGTGGCTCTGTACAAACAAATCTTGCCCGTCTTGTGTCTGTGTCCTTAATCTCACTAAACCTGATTGATTCAGAACTTCGTCATTTTCTTTTTCACACGTAACCACCGAGTTTTGAAATATCGTATCCTCGGACTGGAATACCCAGAGCGTGTCGTACCTCTTGTTAACCATCGTAGTTATGTACCCCCATGTGGAGCCGGTTTGCATTTTCAATTTAGCGGGCACTAATATATCCCCTCCTGTACCGCTGTCGTTGCATCCAATCAGAAACATTACAAAAGCTGTAATTACATAAATCATTTTTCTCATATTTATAATTCCTTCCATTCGCTATCTATATCTTGCCAAAAAGTTCCGTTCTCTCTTCAGGATTGATTATAAAAATCAAATTATCTCCTTTTTCCAGCATCATATTCTCATCAGGATTAAACTCCCATTTATCTTTTCGTTTATCGCTATCAGCAAAGCATTTCGGTTGTTCTTAAGCCCAAGGTCTTTCAATACTTTGCCGGCTGAACTGTTTTTAACGGGTATTTCTTCCACCCTGAGTGCTTTATCCCTGTCTCTAAGCATAGTGTCAAGAAGGGTAACTACTGCAGACCTTATCATCTCCGAAGCAATCCTAAGTCCGCCTATTACATTTGGACTCACTACAGAGTTTGCACCCGTTTTTTTTATCTTGTCAAAATTCTTCGCATAATTTGATTTGCTCACAATTCTCAGATCAGGAATCATTTGCCATGCTAAAAACGTGATCACCAGATTTACATTATCGTCTGTTGATACCGCAAAAAGACCGGCTGCTTTCTTTATTCCTGCGATTTCTAAAACATTCTCTTCTGTCTCGTCACCATTCAAAGTCAGAAAGTCTTTTCCTCAAGCAGTTTGCAGTGTGCCGGATCTTTCTCAACAATTACAAATAGTCTGTTGGTTACTTTCAGTTCCTCTGCAATTTGTACGGCAACTCCAGAGTAACCGCATATTATATAATTTGAATTAAGATTCTTGATCATCTTTAACTCTTTCCTTTTTTTGAATGAATGGAGTAATTCTCCTTCCACAAAAAGGGCAGTACTACTTGATACTATTTACGTAAATCCTGCAATTCCCGATATGGCTATAATAATGACTAACGATCTTCCGTACTCATATCTGCTGACGTCAATTATTTCCCCGTAACCGATCGTATTTATGGTGATAAAAGTCATATCCAAACGATTGAAGAGACTTTCCTCCCCACGACTGACAAAATAAAATCCCGCCGTCCCCGTAATAATAATTATTACAAGGATGTTGAATGGGACCAGCAGCCGCTTGTATATATGCATCGTTTATTTGATGATAACCAGTTTCTTGTCCGCGCTGAATTTATCTGTCATAATCCGGTAGATATATACACCGCTCGAAAGCCCTCGGGCGTCAAACTTGATTTCGTATCCTCCCGCCTCATGAACACTGTTTACCAGCGTGATTATTTCTTTGCCAAGTATGTCGAACACTTTAAGACTTACTCGACTTTTCTCCGGAATTTGGTATCTTATCATCGTCTCAGGATTAAACGGATTTGGGAAATTCTGTTCAAGCGAATAGTCCATTATCCCGCCGAAATCAACTTCCACCGGTGTATAGGTTCGGAAAGAACCGTTATAATCAAGCTGCTTCAGTCTGTAAGCGTTTATTCCTTTATCCGGATTATTATCCGTAAAACTATAGATCTTCTCAACTGTGGATGTCCCAATTCCTTCAACAAAACCAATCTCTGTCCAGCCTGCCGTACTTTTCCTTTCGATCGAGAAGCCCTTGTTGTTTGTCTCGGAAGCTGTACTCCACTCCAGCACAACCTCATTATCCCTGCGCGTGGCAGTAAAACCCGTTAATTCTACCGGAATCACTGAATAGTCCATTACCCCGATATCGTCAACATACCAACCGTCTTTGTGTATGGACCCGTCGCTTCTTAACTCAAAGCGCAATTTAATCATGTTGTTTGAATATGGAGCCAGACTTATTTCTTCCTTTACCCAGGCGCTTCTCAGTCCGTCATAAACGGGCTGACCGTTTGGCTGAAATGTTCCCTGTCCCGGTTCAGTATATTTTCCCTGCAGGGCTATCCAGGTCGAACCGTTGTTTGTGGAGATTTTCACCTGACCGTAATCCCAGTTGCTTTCAATATCGTATCTTGTCCAGAAAATAAGTTTAGGACTTATTGCGTTCATTAGGTCTATAGGGTTCAGAGTAGTCATCGTCACGGTAGCGCTGGCGACATAGTTGCCTGATGGGCTATCAGTAAATGAATTCGGAGCGGTTACAAAGGAAGTGTTTGTTTCCCCCCATACCGGATTCACCGGAGTAGAACTTACGCTCCAGTTGGTGGTTACTGTATTGCTGCTGTCTCTGAATCTGTATGCCGGTATCCCCAGGGGAAGAGAAATTGTATCACTGGACATTATCACTCCCTGAACTGAGGTTCTGCATAATAGTTTTATCATCTGAGTGTGTGGTGCATCCTCCATTATCTTGAATGCAATTTCTGAAGCGGTTGTGTAATTGCTTCTTGACTGAATCGAGTCAACATTAAGCACCGGGGAAAGTACCTGCGCTGAACCATTGAGCGAGACAAGCTCAACCCCAATGTTCAATCCTGTGGATAAACCGTAATTCCGCAAGGTTACACTCATATTCACCGAGTCTCCGGGCATAAAATATGGTTTGTCATACTCTGTCGATATATACTTTATAAAATCACCCGCTACCCAGGTGTTAAATAAATTCGGTACTAAATTCCCCTGCGCAAGAGGAAATATTCTGCTCTGCGGAGGCCAGAAACCGTCTGAATAACTTCCGACTTCAAATGTGTAAGAATATGCTTTCCCTTTTGATGTCTGCTCCCCATACATCCAGTCCCTCACCGTGCCGTTGGATACATAGGATAATGTCTGGTAACTGTTTCCGTAATCATATCCGTTGAACTGCGACATGTACGAGGCATACTCAATATATGTGGATGAATCCGGGGTTAACTGGTTTATATATCCCCACGGATATATAATTGAGTTGTTATAGCTGTGATAATTAATGTGTGTTTTGATATTCTTGCTCTGAACAAAATCTCTGAAGTAAAATGCTTCGGGCTCCGAGAATGAGGATGGACCCCTGTATGTCTCAGAGGATGGTGTACTGCTGCTGCCTGTATTGTCAAACCCCCACTTATATCCAAAATTCCTGTTCAGATCCACTCCATACGATCCGGAGTTGTTTCGTCTGTTTTTTCGCCAGTCCCCCCCTCCTGATGGATTGGTTGTCTGATTATAAACATATCCGTCGGGATTAAGCACCGGGACGAAATAAATCTCCCGGTTATTTACCAGGTAGGTAACTTCCTGATTAATGCCGTAGTTTTCCAGCAGGTAGTACATGAAGTAAAGTACTGTAGCCATGCTTTGAGGTTCGCGTGCATGTATCAGTGCATCGAAAAATACTTGCGGCTCATTCTCATTAACGTTCGGATTATCCGATATTTTAACAGCCCATATTTGCCGCCCCTCGTGAGTTGTGCCTAAGGACCACTTCGGAGTGATCAGGTTCGGATACAGAAGTACCATGGAATCCAGTTTTTGAACCACTTCCGCAAAAGTGTAGTACCCCCCCATCGAGCCAAATCCAAATCCTTCTACTCCGTAGGTCTCCCCGCTATGGCTGATTATCTCAGCCTTCTCCTCTTCCGTTGGAACTGGAAGGCTCTGATAATAACTGTACCAGTCCTCAATCAGTACTTCGTATGTTATACCGAGACTACCCAGTTTCTCAAGTTCATCGCTCTTAAGGAAAATAATCAGCTCATTTTCCTTGTTTACTTTTCCCTCTTCCAGGGGAAGCTCAGCAGTCAGTAGCCTGGATACTGTCTCGCTGCTCGCTAAGGATATTTTAACCTGCTTAATGTTTTGCCCCGTTACGAAGCCTGTAAAAAGAAGAATTAATGAAATAAAGACCACACTTTTCAAATCCGAAACCTCTTATATTAAATATCCAAAAATAATCTTTTGAGCGGAGATAGGGAAATGAATTTTTCGGGGATGTATATAAAAAATCCCCGGGCTGTCTGCCCGGGGATTTGAGACGAGGTTCGATTAGTCTCTTTTTACTTTATCAACATTAACTTCTTTGTTGCGGAGAAGTTCTCTGCTTCAAGTTTGTAGAAGTAAACACCTGTTGAAAGCTGGCTTGCGTTGAAGCTTACTGAATGTTTCCCGGCCTGCTGAATTCCGCTTACAAGTGTTGCAACTTCATTACCCAGCACGTTGAATACCTTCAGGCTTACCTTGCCGGATACCGGTATCTGATAACTGATAATGGTTGATGGATTGAACGGATTCGGATAATTCTGATAAAGTGCATAATCGGATACCACTATGTTCTCCTCGTTGACCTCAGTAACACCTTCCGGCTCTAATGTGAAGTTAAGGTTTGATGCTGTCACTGAGTAGGATACAATTGCTGTTTGTGAATTTCCTGAGATATATCCCTCTTTTCCAGCCATAAGTACATATTCATCCGGCACTAATCCCGCAATTGTGTATTTTCCGTTAATATCCGAAATCGCGTAACCATATACTTCCCCTTCTGAACTAACTGCATAAACAAATGCGCCGTTAACTCCGTTACCCGAATTGTCCCTTATCTTTCCGTTGATCTGTGCAAAACCGGAATCGGGGAGTGTAAGCACGGTTATATTGATATCAGGTACTACTCCGTTATCAGTTACCACCACAGAGTCTGCCAGTCTCCAGTTGAGTGTTGGCACTCCGTCATATCTGAAATACGAAGGCTTGTAACCCATCGGTGGCACTGCTAGAAGAATATACTGGTTCGGAATAAGATTTGTAAAGCTGTAAACACCTAAAGAATCAGTAAGGGTTGTGTATCTTCTTGGATGATTGTTTACCATCGGATGTACATTCATTCTCTTCTGGATTGCATGCACAAGAGCTTCAACACCTGTTCCGTTGGTATCTTTTACCATACCGCTAATTCCGTTTACATATACCGGTTTGTGCGAAAGTACAAAATCAATCCCGGTGATATTTCCGCTTACGGGGAGTTTGTCTGCTTCTGTGATTAAAGTCCTGTTCTCCCAAAATTCGGGATAGAAATCCAATACGTTTAATGGCTGAGCAAATACTATCAGGGTGTCGTTTTCCCTGGTGTTGAATGAGAATCCGCCAAGACTGTCTGTTCTTGCTTCCTTTAACATCTGGAAGTGCGAATTAAGCTTTGTTCGGTATAATCTTACACGTGCTGCTAAAGGATTACCCAGAGAATCTTTAACTGAGCCGGTTAGGGTGTAAGTAACCGGTGGTACAACTGCTACAAGTCCGATGTTGATATTCACGCTGTCACCATCTGCAAGGATTACTTTCGTTGCAGTTTGAATATTGTTCACATTATCAAAATACTCAGGAACAAAACCCGGTGCGCATGTATAAATATAATACTCGCCTACTGGCACCTGAATCAGATAATTGCCGTTACTGTCCGTTCTTGCAATTCTGGTGAATGGATGATGATTGCCGGTAAAGAATTTCAGAGTGGCTTTGTTAACTCCTGCAGTCGTGGCGTCGTCCGTGACCAGTCCGTAGACCTTTGCGAATGCCGGGGGTGGTGGAGGTAAAATCGCCGCTAGTGCAACGTTTATACTTTGTGTAACTCCTTCAGCTACCGCAATTTGCGTGGCATTCTGTAACGAGTTAACATTATCGTAATACTCAGAAATATGTCCGGGCGCGAATGTATAAAGGAAATAATCTCCGGTTAAAAGCACTGCGTTGTATTGCCCGAGACTATCAGTGCGAACAATAACCGTTGTACCTGCAGAAGGAGCCGGGTTGTTACCTGCCCTGAAGAATTTCAGGCTTGCGTTCACCAATGGCAATCCGGTGGTCTCATCCGTAACTACTCCTGCAATATTTCCGCTTGGCGGGGGTGGGGGTGGCATTAGTGAGATCTCGACACTGTTTGAAGGATCGCTCACCGTTAGTCCTTTTACAGCTACAATATAATATGAATAAGTTCTGTTTACTGCCACGTTAACGTCCGTGAACAATTTAGTATTAACAGTAGCAATTTTTCGAAATACACCCGTATCAGCCAATGCACCGTTTTTCTTATAAACAGCGAACCGGATGAAGTTATTCAGTGTATCCATGTGCTGCCAGGTCAGTTTTACTTTCTGCAGACTGTGTGGTCCGCTGATTGCTTCTGCAGTCAGATCAGTAGGGGCTGAAACTTGTGCGTAGGATGCAATTCCCATTACCGCCATCAGGAGTAAAACTAAAAATATTCTCGTTTTTTTCATTTCCATACCTTTCAATCTATTAATCTTTTATCGTTCAAACAACAAGAATAATGCCAGCGAAATAATGAACGTTTGTTCTATTTTCTGAACTTAACACTGCGCAAATTTTTCGTACTTGCGGAAATATTTTCACCCTTTAGGTTAAAAATTAATTTTATATCTGATTATTACACCATCCCACTTTTCCCTGCCGGAAAGAAGAGGAGCTAGCGTAATTTGTTCCTGCACTGAGTTTTTAGGAAAAATGTAGAAATCCAGTTGTAAATATATCCAAAGCGCTGAATAAATAGCTAATGAAATATTTCTCCACTTATACGCCGTGTTGTAATCTTGGTACATTCTTTCGATATTGGCGGGATCAGTTTCCCTCAGATACTCCTTCTCTTTCCTGTTTGCATCAAAAATAAAGTAAACCGAGGAAATTAAAGCCGTACTACTCAGTATCCCGAACGAGATCCCCTTAACTTTCTCCCCCGAACAATACTGCCCCCAGCCGGGGATTATCATGGATTTCAGGTAGTTGTAATTCTGCTCTTTTACAATTACCACTCTCTGCTCCGGAGGAACTGGTTTAATCTCCTCCAGACTATCCTTTTTTGCGATTTCTTTATAAAGTTCGTAAAGGTAATTGTCCTTTATTTTGTTGAAAAAGGCAACAATCTTGGGGGAGGTTTCTCGGGTATCAAGTTCATAGTCACGGTTTATTTTCAACAACTCGAGGAAGTAAAGCTCCGAGGATTGCTCATCCCATAAAAGATAGTGGGAGATAGCTTTCATTTTCAGAATCTCCGTTTTTTCCCGGCTGTCGAGCTCCTTATTCAACAACAACTTCCCCGAATATGTGATGACTTTCATATACTCGAATGAATTGAACATCTTTTTAAGGGAGTCTATTGAGGGACTGTATTCTTGTGAATACCCGTTAATTGCAAAGCCCAGGAGCAAAATTATTAAAAAATCCCTCATTACTTAATAAGCAGCATTTTTTTGACGTACGATTTCTCCCCCGCCGTAAGCTTGTAGAAATAGACCCCGCTACAAAGTTCCCTGCCGTCGAAGTCCACGGTATAAAGACCGCTTCGCTGTTCTTGATCCACTGGTGTTGCAACTATATTTCCCATAATATCATAAACAATCAGGGATACATTTGCGAAACCCGTTTCACTGGTATCAATCCTGTACCTGATGGTAGTAGTGGGATTGAACGGGTTAGGATAATTCTGCTCAAGAATGTGAACTTCCGGGACTAAATCCAAACCAACTTCCGCATCAGTTAGAAAATCCAGTCGCTCAATATAGGGCACATTCTGATTGTTGGAATTTCCTCCGAATACATATATAGAGTTATTATACCGGACTGACATGAATTCGCGTCTCGGATAATTCATTACTGGTCCCGGTTGCACGGTAATAGACTCCCCGGAGACCGTATAAATATCCGAATTACTCAGGGAATTATTCCCCTCATTAAAACCACCAAAAACAAATAGCTTATTATTTCCGAAAACCACTGCGCTTCCCCCCGCTCTTCCCTTGGGCATTTTTGTCGTTAACTTTACAAAATTCCGGCTATTGATTTTAAACCTGTAAATATCCTGTGATATCCCAAACTGAATCCCCCCGAAAATATATATTGTACTGTCCATCCTTGCCGTCATTTGTTGTGCCGGTGAGCTGCTTGGGTTAAAGGGACCATTTGTCATGTATGTGAATTTCCTTGAAGGAATATCAAATTCGGCCAGATAATTAATTCCCAGAGTATCTGTCTTGTGATTCTGCAGTCCCCCAATAAGATATAACTTATTGTTATAAATCTCACCCGATGGGTATATTCTGTTAAAATTTGGATTCAGAGTCAAATATCCTGATCCCCCTGAAAAACTCCACATTTCCAGATAATCCTTAAACTGGGTTAATCCGGACACTCCGCCGAAAATATAAACGCTGTCGTTATGAACTCCTGCAAAAAATCCTTGTCTTCTTAATTTCATATTTCCAATAAGACGCCATTGGTTTGTAGCTGGATTATATTCCTGAATAAGATCAACTTTTCGGCGCAGGGAATCACTGTAACCTCCTAAAATGTATACAAGGGAGTCCTTCACAATTGCTTCCCCGCCGAACACGGGAACGGGCATGCGTCCGGTAACTTTCCAGGTCAGACTTTGACCCGTAAGAGAAATACCGGCGATGATTATCAGGAATATTATTTTGTTTACTTTTTCCATACTATTTTGTTATCAATTTCCATACCACTCTTATCATCCTTCATTTAGCAAAGTTATGTTTGACAAGCAAATCCTCTCCCTTACTCAATTTGACTTTTTCTGAATAAACGGGAAAATCCGGATTCTTAATAATAATTTCGTATGATCCGGTTTCCAAATGGATTTTCCGCATTATTGGCGTCTCTCCATAACTCTTCCCATTTATGAAAACTTCCCCCCATGGCAATACCTGAAACCCAACACTTCCAAACACTTCGTCCAGATTTACTTTTAGAGAAAGCAGAACACCTTTTTTTACTTCAACTCTTGTTATATATTCTGGATAATCAGGATGTACCATTTTAATCTCCTGCAACCCCTCCTTTAATTGGAGTGTTTTATTAACTGGAGTAATATCAACTCTTCTGTCCGTTATATATACCGTTGCCCAGGGTGTGCAGTTTATACTGACATCAATATCCGTTACTTCTTCAGTTTTGTCCTTTTCGTTTTTGATTATTTCTTCTTTTTTCAGGGGCAACCCGCTTGGGTCTTCTGTCTTGTTATTTGTTTCATGACTTGTTCCTTTTTGTCGGGTTGGCATACTCACTGTTTCCCTGACCGGATTTTCCTCTTTTGAAATGGTCTGGTTCCTTCTTTCCAAATCTGAATTGCTACCCTTAAACCCTATGTAATAAACCAGTACAAAAAGTATTAAGAAAATAGGAATTAGCCACCATTTGTGTTTTACAGACTCATTCTTAACTTCTTTATTTCGGATTTCTTCAACCGGCACATTCATCTCCGCAAGCGCTTCGATGCACGTTTTGCTTCTTTTTGCCTTGTTCTTTTTTAACAGTTTTGCGATTATATCTCTCACATCTTCTGGTATAGAATTTATTCCATCCAGAGCTAATTCGTCATAATTCAGTATGTAATTTATGGTGGAATTTATGTCATTCTTTGCAAATGGATTAATACCCGTGTACATTTCAAAAGCAACTATACCTACTGAGAATAAATCGCTTTGAAAACTTATCTCCCCACCGGTAATCTGTTCAGGAGACATATAACTTGGAGTTCCAAGGATGGTTGATTTCATAGTGACTCCGGAATCGTTAGTAGCGGATGCCAGACCAAAATCAGCAATCTTCAGGATGCTTTTTTCGTTCACAAGTATATTTTCCGGTTTTATATCCCTGTGAACTACTCCGCTTCTGTGAGCATAATCCAATCCTTTTAATAACTGTATAAAAAGCCGCTTCTTTTCTTCATCATTCGGCTTTTCCTGTTTGAGATATTCTCTTAAATTCCTGCTTTCAAAAAACTCAAAAGAGATGTACAACTGGTTTTGCTCCGAACCAAAGTCAAGTACCCTGATAATATTTGTATGGTCAAGATGGGCAAGTATTTTTGCTTCTCGTTTAAATCGCTCCTTTACAGTCTGATCACTCAGATTATTAGTATCAAGAGTCTTTACTATGATCCTTTTCCCCAAATAATGATGTTGGGCAGAATAGACGTTTGCAAACTCATCTTTTTTTATGGTTTGGATAATCTCGAATTTTCCAAAAAGCAACTTTTTTCCGCTATTGCTCATTGGTTCCTTCTGTCTCTTTGAGTTTCATTTGTATCCATCTGACCGATACTCCGAGTGATTTTGCTGTCTGAGTTCTGTTACCATTAAACTCTTTCAATCTTTTATGGAGTATAAGTTTCTCAAAGCTCTCAAGTGTCCCGGAAAAATTTGTTAGTTCATCTCCTTCCTCAATTATAATATGCTCAGGCATAAGGACTTCGTTATCGCATAGTATCGCGGCTCTTTGAATTACATTATCCAGTTGCCTGACATTTCCGGGCCAATGATAATTCTCAAGTTTGTTTTTTGCCTCCTGGGTTATCTCGATCTGCTTTCCAAAATAAATTTTAGCAAAGTGATTCGCTAACAATTGTACATCTCCCCGTCTGTCCCTTAGGGGAGGTATTGTGATGGGAAAAACATTCAACCTGTAAAACAAGTCCTCCCGGAATTTCCCCTCTTTGACCAGTTGTTTCAGATTTTTATTTGTAGCTGTAATAATACGAACATCAACTTTGACCGGATAGGTTTCGCCGATCCTGATTATTTCTTTATTTTCAAGCACTCTGAGAAGCTTGGCTTGCAAGGACATTGATATATCACCTATTTCGTCAAGCAGGAATGTTCCTTCGTTGCAGACTTCGAAAAGTCCTTTCTTATCATTATTTGCGCCTGTGAAACTCCCTTTCTTAAAACCGAATAATTCACTCTCCAGTAATGAATCCGGAATAGAACCGCAGAATTGTGCCAGATAGGGTTTATCCTTTCTTTTACTGAGCATATGTATGGCTCTGGATACCAAATCCTTCCCGGTCCCGCTTTCTCCCAATAAAAGTACGGTGGCATCTGTCTTGGCAACTTTGTGAATCAGCGCTGTAAGTTGTTTCATCGAAAAACTCTCGCCGATTAGTTCTGGAATACGGTTGAACGATTCAAGTTGATTCTTTAATACCGTATTTTCATCGATTAGCTTCTCATAGCTGCTAATCTTATCCAGTGCAAGGGATACCAAATTCCCGAAAAAATCGAGGAAGAGCAAATTCTCTTCATTGAATTCCTGTCGATTCATCAAGCTATCCGCCAGAATAACCCCGGCAATTTTGCCGTGACTGAATATCGGAACTCCAACAACAGACTTGATATTATGAATTAAAACAGAATTGAATTGAGAAATCCCCGGTTCGTTCTGAACATCGTGATATATACAGGGTTTTTTGGTCTCAATTACCCTTTGAAGTATTCCTGATGAAAAAGAGGATAGGTCACTTATACTCTCCTTGTTTATATTCCTGGCTGTTACAATTTTAAATGTTCCGGCTTCTTTTTCGTATTTTACGAACAGTGCTCTTTCCGCATTTAATATTTTTATAATCAGATCTATAGTTTCGTCAAAAAGATTTTCCTCGTACGTTACAGAATTTAATGCCTTGGAAATTGAGTATAGCACATCAAATTGTTCTTTATCAATTAATCTTATTTGGTCGATTTCTTTTTTCAATTTCTATACAAAATGAATTATTTAGAATTTCTTATGTAAAAGGAGGCTGGATTTGAACGAATCTTATTCGAAAACTCATCCACACAATATATAACCCAGAAATAATTCCCCGTTGGAAGATCCTTATCCACTTCAACAGATAGGGAATCAGCCGAAATCCCCGACTTACTCCATACAAGTACATTGCTAAAATCCAGTTCATAACTATAAATCTCTACGTTCTGATAATAACTGAACCCCGATTCATAATCGTACCACTTGAGAACCGGTCTTCCGGAAACGGTATCATAATTAGACGGACTGATAAAATCAACTGCCTTTGAAATTACCCTTATCAAAGAACCCTTTCCTATTACATTTAACTCTCCTTTACTTTCACGGGAAATAATTTTAATTTCTTTTCCGATTAGTTCTTCAAGATTTCCTACCGGCAAATCATAAAGGTACGTCTCACAACCGTAATATTTATCGTTTGTATTATAAGTCATATACTGACTGAATCCGGCTGATTCGCATTGCATTATTAAGGAATCCATATCTTTGTCCGAATCGCTCACTTTTGCCTTTACAACCAACTGGCTGAGCGGAGGAAGGGAATACCTGCTCATAACTATACTGTATATTCTGAGACTGTCAAGATGTGGGATCTGATTAAGATAACTCTCAACATATACTTTTTTCTCTCCGTCCCAGTTTATTTTTATGGAATCCTTTTTATATCCTTCTTTGTTAAAAATAAGATATGCCACATCCTGCTCAAGGCTGGTGATTTGAAAATATCCTGCATTGTTTGTCTCTGCAACTATGCTTCCCTTTTGGTTTGAAATAACCACACTGCTCAAAGGAGTTCTGGGGACACTCTCTGTCTTTATATATCCTTCTATAGTACTAACTTTTGAATTCGGATTGTTGGGATCAAGCGGATTTTCTCTTGGTGCATTACACCCCGAAATAATGATAATAATACTTAAAAGCACTATTTTTTTTATTATCCTTAGAGCGTCTGTTATCTTGCTATTTGTATTTCTATATTGCGTTTCCACTATTTGAATATCTGCGAAAAATTCTTTTCTGGTTTCTCTTATTCACGTCTCAAAGATAATAACTATGAGTTACTTCATTAATACCATTTTTACTACTTTGGAACCTGCTTTGTGCCGGATTTGACAGAAATACACTCCGCTGCTAAGATGAGTTCCATCAAATATGATTTGGTGTTTCCCTTCCATTTCTTCACTGTCCTTTATAACTTCTATCTCTCTTCCCATTATGTCATAGATCACAATCGACACCCTGGACCGTGACGGAAGAGAGTAGTCTATTTTCGTAATTGGATTGAAAGGATTTGGATAATTCTGCAATAATTCAAAATCGCTGACATCTGCTGCTGCCTCCTTCTCGTCGAGTGAGGTAACTACAACATCAGGACTGAGTTTTCTGTTTATCATAATCATGACCGCATCTGCCAAAAGATATTTACCTGTTTCCATTAAGGTATTATCGAGTTTTAGCACAGGGCAGTATCCCTCTGAAAGAAATACATCTCCGATTTTGCGCCAGCCACTGTTCTTTTGATCACTTTGATTGAAGATAACCTCGGTTGAATCTGCTCCACTATAAAGAAGATATCTTGCCGAACTGGTAAAAATAAAATTTGGCACTTGATATGCATATACCGAAAACCAGGCTGAAAACGGGACTTGGAAATTATAGGTTATTGATGCGTAAGCAGAATCACTTGCCCTGTATATGTTTGGCTTATAACCAACCACCGGAAGTTGATACCAGTTTCCGACTCTCACTACTCCTGTCTCCTCTTCATTAAGGATTTTTGCCTTGGGTCTGAAAATATTACCGTTTCTGTAGGGAAGTAAAGCGCTCTGTGAATAAAAACGCTTACTTAGTGTATCTCCTCTTATTCCATTTTCCGCTCTGAGCCCTTCATAAAAGAAGTACGTTTCGCCTTTTACATTTTTTGTCCGGTTATAACTTACTCCGTTGATAAGGTAGTCAATCGGTGCAAGATATGTTCCTGCTTTTATCAGCATCCCGGCAAAGAAAATATCTCTTTTCCCCTGTGAGATATAATTTAATTGCGTATTTACTTCGTTTGAGTAACTGGCAAAATTATCTCTGTAAAGTTGTGGAATATAATTGTCAACAATCCCGCTGTCAACCCATGATTTATTGTCCTGCAAATAGTTTTGATAACCCCATGGATAAACACTTGGTGCGGAAGAAATTATCAGATGCTCCCCTCTCGCTTTAACTGAATCACGCATCCTTCTGAAAAAATCATTTAACTTGTTTGCACGCCAACGCATCCAGTCAGCATTATATGTATGAGTTGGAGGAGAATTCCCGTTATTCTCCGCCTTATAAATCTCCACGGTTACTGAATCATAACCCCCTTCGGAAGGCATTGCGGGCAATCTATCATCTCCCTGAACTCCGTCAATATCATATTTATCTGCCACTTCTGTAATAAGTGATAACAGGAAATTCTGAACTTCCGGATTTGTTCCTGCCATCCAGTCGAATCCATTTTTAACCACAAGATTTCCGGTAGCATCCCTCGCTCCCCATTGCGGATACTTCGCTAATATGTGTCCCCCGTTCAGGGAGTAGGAAGGTGAGAATCCGAATTCGAACCAGGGAATAACCTCAATTCCATGGATGTGAGCTTCTAAAATAATTCTGTCGAGGGGATCCCGGTTCTGAAATTGGGCAACCGGAATTATCGGTGCACCAAATTCCTCCTGCATTACTTGACTGGGATAGAGTGTATACCCCTTGTTCCATACCACAGGGAAAATAACATTAATTCCGATTTTACTCAGATATTCCATCCCGTCCGTAATTGATTTATCGCTGTATAGAATATAGCTGTCTACATTTGTTATCCAAACCCCTCTTAACTCGCGCAGGGGTTGAGGATAATTATTTGTCCAAAATAATAACAGAACTATGATAACGGCTTTTTTCATTAATTCTTTCTATCTTATTGTTTGATACTCATTAAAGAAAAAGTTCGGATAATTTTTTATCCCTTCATAAAAAAAGAAAACTTCTCCATCTATTCCATACTGGCGATTAAGCTTGATGATCTCTCTCAGGAACTCTTCTTTTGCATAGTATGAACCAACTTTTAGTAATATTCCTGGAACGAAAATCTTTATTTTTTCTTTGGAGATTTGTTCATTAACTATATCATCAAAAAGTTTTTGATATGCTTGCAAATCATATCTGTACAACTGAGGAATGATCTCCTCTACATATCCGCGTTTTACCCATTCGTTCCAATCCTGAAGATATTCATCTCTTGCCCATGGATGTATACTGGGAGCCATAGAAACAATCACATTGCTCTTGATTGCCTTTACTGACTGATAGATCTTTCCCATAAATTCCGTCAATAAATTGGCACGCCATTGAATCCAATCAGTATCCCGGTAATTTGATGGCGGCTCTTTTCCGTTATGCTCTTTTTTATAAAGTTTAACTGTATAATCATCATATCCGGATTCCGAAGGCATTGCCGGTAAACGGTCATCTCCCTGTATCCCGTCTATTTCATAATTCTTAACTACTTCCAGCAGTAGGGATAGCATAAAATCCTGAACATCGGGACGAAATCCGTTCATCCACTCAAAATTGTTTTTACTTACTAGTCTCCCTTTATAATCTATCCCTTTCCATTCAGGTTTTAGTTTAAGAATATGTCCGCCGTTGAGATTATACGATGCTGCAAAACCGAACTCAAACCAGGCATATACTTTCATGTTTCGCGAATGCGCCTCCTCAATTACTTCCTTCAGGGGATCTCTTCCGGCAAAGTCCGGATAAATATTGACACCGCACAGATCTTCCATTATTTTGCTAGGGTATATCGTAAAACCCTTGTTCCACGTAACCACATAAATTGTATTAATACCCGATTTCTCACACAACTCCACAGCTTCCGTAATCCTTTCCCGGGAACGGAGCACATCACTATCGACGTTTGTCATCCATACACCGCGGATAGACGATTGAGCAAAACTTACAAACTGAATAATAAGGAATAGAAATAACGCAATTCTTCTCATGTAGTCCTCTTGAAGAAAATTTATTAATTAACTGTCAATTATCGGGAAATACCCGGGCAGAGTATTTAAACGTAACTATAGGAATACTTTTATACCGCCAGAGATTTCCCCCATTTGAAAACCACTCACATTTTCAAGGTCGAGTTTTAACGTAGGCCAAAGTTCTCCCATAATAATCTTATAGCTCCCCCCTAAAGTAATCCAGGCAGGTCCATAAACATTTATATCAACGTTTATTCCCGCTGTTATTCCGCCGCTCCAGTCCATCTGTTCCTTTGCCGGAACATCCAGATACCCTGCAAATATCTGCAAGGAACTATCTCCAACTGCATAAACCGAATCGTAGTAGGCGCTCCGGTCGCTCCTCCAGTTATATATCCCAAAACCAATGTTCATGTTTGCCCGGATGAAATCGTAATCGGCCAGTTTCACAATGGCATTTGCAGATACTCCTCCCACTTCCAAATCCATGGTTAGCTTGGGAATAGGAATTGTGTATTCTTTCTCAACATTATTTGTCGTGATCTTTCTGGTAATAAAGAGTTTTTCGTCATTTACTTTTGTAAACTTAAAGTATTCAAACTTTCCTATCCATGTCCAGATCTTATTTACCTCCTGGCCAAACCCGATACTCCCGCCAGTTGTGGCTTTGAACCTGTCACCGAGTGTTCCAACCGGGAAAAAATAGTTTCCACTTGCTGTAACAACAAATTTGTTGTCTTGTGATTGAGTCATTGATAAACTTGCTGATGCAAGAAGTAACAGAATTAAAATTCTCATTGTGTTCTTCATAATTAATACATGAATGTTAAACCTAGTTTCACACTATAATAATTCTTAAACGGGAAAATATCATAACCGAAATCCCCATCTGTAGCTATTATATGATTATAATTAAACCCACCATAAATACTGAATAACTCCGTCAGTTTATAAGAGGCGTTGAGTCCACTCGAAATAAAAAGCGGATTTCCGGACTTGAATGGGGCAAAGTTACGATAAGAATAGATAAATGTATAGCCCACAGTCGGATAGTACTTTGACCAAGTCTCTTCTATGTATATCCTTCTTGTGTAAAAAATAATCCCTCCTCCCAGTGACGGAGTGATTGTCAAATCTGCAACCGGGGAGTAGTTATATTCCAAATTCAACTTGATAGGCATGACATCCATTTTTTCAAATGGACTCAAGGTAGCTTTTATGGTTGTGTCGGTAAGATCAACTGAGATATTCCCCTTGTACCGGTATTCCCAGAAATCCCACTGCAACTGTTGAATAACTGAATCTTGATTTATCGTGAAAAGCTGGTACCCTGCACTTATTCCGAGTGTCAGGCCTTCATAGAGTTCAAAATTAATATCTGCTCCACCACCCACTCCGGCAGCCTTCCAGACGAGAAACCTTTTGTCAATTCCGGATGAGTAATCCGAAAAAATTTTTATATCCTTCAATGTCTGAGCGGTTAACAAACCGGTCAGAAACATTAAAAATATAATAACCTTGCTAAGTATTTTTTTATTCATAATTCTTTAAATAGTTAAATTCTTCCTTTATTACCGATCTTTGGTTATTGCAGTCCTATTAAAAAAGAAAATCTAAGAATATCTCCCAACCTTCCGTAATCACTATAAGCAAAATCAAATTCGATGGGGTAATTATTAAATTTTGGATTTAATCCAATCCCAACGCTGTATGTCTCCTCGTCATAAAAGAATTTGTACCCGCCTCTCAGGATTAACATCTCTTGATAAGATACTTCCAGACCGCAGTTTATACGTTCATTATTATCGTTTGGATGAATTGCCTCTACAATTCCCGTGACTCTGTATCCCTCAATCTTGTTTTCATATAATTCACCGGCAAGTCCCAATTTAAGATTTGACGGCATTTTGAATGGTTCGTTTTTATACTTTGTGTCAACACCAAAATTCTGGATCATAGCCCCTAATCTTAATGACCCTAATCCCGTGTAGTACAGTATACCTCCGTCAAATAAGAAATTGCTGGCACTATAGATATCTATTGTTTCCTGAACATATTTGGCAGTTACACCAAACGAAAACCGGTCTGTCAGCATTCTGGAGTAGGAAAGCCCAAAAGCAAGTGCACTAGCCGAAAAACTGCCTATTACATCATATACCCTCTGTCCCTCAATTTTCTTTGTCTTGGGCATACTCCCAAAATCTACTCCTATAAATCCTGCGGTAATAACCCCGAAATCCGATTTGTAAGATATTGCCGAAGCATAATTCTTGATCTCCGCAATCCACGGGGAATAAGATGTGCTGAATGATATCAACTGATCTGTGAAACCCGTAGAAGCCGGATTCGAAAAAATACCGGCAGCATTTACATTGGATAATCCAACACCCGATTCACCAAGTGCCGCACTGCGTGCTGTCACGGGGAGATTTAAGAATACAAAGCCCGAAGTGGCTGTTTTCTTAAAATCTTGCCCGATACTGAATGATGATAAAACGATCAGCATTAAAATAAAATTTCTTTTCATACGATTATTCTCTTAATCTTCTATCTGACAATTGCTAATTTTCCGATTTTTATACCTGATGGGGACTCAACATGAAAAATATAAATCCCGCTTTCCACATACTGACCATAATCTGAAGTCTGATCCCATGTTACTATTCCTCCGACATTCGCTCCAACTTCTATCTTTTTTACCAAATCTCCCCTTATCGTATAAATCCTTATTGAACTTGGATTTGGTACATTTACGAATTGTATCTGATCAGAATCACCCGGCCGGCTGAAGCCCTCCCCAATTACAAATGGATTGGGAACCACCAGAACTTCATTAGGATTGTCCTTTGCTTTTAATGTTGCAAGAAACGGAGTAAGAGTTCTGTTTGCAAATATTGAGGACTCCAACGGTGGAACCCTGTTGGAATTTGTTTCCGGAATTCTCGCTGTCGGATTGACGCTCCAGCTTGCACGTCCTGTATCATACGAGACAATAGAATAATAGTAAGCAAGTCCGATTTGAACCGCGGTATCAATATATGTGTATTTCCCACTAGTAAGATCATAATAAGTTGGATCGCTTCTTACGATATTTGCCACTGTAACCCATGGTCCGATCGGAAGGAAATCAGATCTGTATATTCTATAACCAATAAGGTCATCGATTCCATCATCAGGATCTGGCACATTTTCTGCCTCATTTCCCCATGTCAGCGAATTCGCTACTACCTCCCCTTTTGAGAACTCAACTGTAAATTTTGGAGCAGGAGGAGGATCAGGGTGATTTAATCCATACCCCGCCAGGTATTGGTCATAGGTGAATTTTGCCTTGTCCATAGTAAGATTGAATGCTTTCTGCGCTTCAGTATTTATCTTACTCGAAGTAACTGTGGGATCAATAGCAAATGAATAATCGGCACCATTTACCCCTTCGGCTACTGCTATAACTATTGAATCTCCCGGAGCTAAATCCCACGGACCCAGAGTCATTAGCGACCACATTCTGTTTTTTCGCATAAATGTGGTGTCCGCCGGTGATGTTACATATTGATATGCGTTCGAGATATCCGATATCATCGCGTACTTTCCTTCGTTGGTACCGGGTACCCCCGTTAATGGTCCCTGAAGATCCAGAGTATTATTTCCGGCTGACCATCCATACTTTGCCACTCTGGTTGTACCTCCGGTTTTGTCTTTCGAAGAGTACAATAATCTGACTCCAACATATCCGGGAGCAAGGTATTCCCCTTGAACTTTTCCGTTTACGACTCTTCCCATTAATGGACTGAATCCAAACTCCTCATTTGACGTCGAAAGCGGATAATCTGCTGCTCTTCCGTACATCATTTTTCTGTTTGAATCATAAAAGAACCAGGTGTTTCTGGCACCCGAAGATAACTGGGGAAATATAACTGTCCATGCTCTTGAATTTGAGTGCATTGCATAAGTCATTGTGGCAATAAAGTCTTTTAATGAATCAACCACGTGTCTGTCCGGAGCAATTTGTTTTATTTCTGTGTAAATATTTTTGAATATGTACTCGTATAAAATATAGTTTTCGTCTTTCGCATTACCACTCCACTGATGCACCCTTCTCGTGACCCGTAACGGCAACTGTCTCTCCTCAATTGTGGAGTCCACTATATAATTCGTGTTATATTCCCAGATTGTTTCAATTACTTCCTCTCCTTCCTTATCATTCTTTTTGAGGAAGTAATTCTCGCCGTTTTTGTATTTATGCCCATGCTTCTTGACAATATACTTTGCATTCTGTTCTGTTGATACGGTACCTGCGTATATAGACCAGTCTTCTACAACCAACACAGAGTCATTTGTTTTCTTTGCTCCAACAATAAACCCGCCTGTTGCAAGATGCGTCGGAGAACCACCAATATCCTCTCTTATCCAACTTGCGTCGAATGCGGGCCAGTCTAAGCTCGGTCCCGATTTTTTCCAGTCATTAAAAGATGATCCGCTTTTGCCGTAAAGCACACTGTGCCATAATGAGCCCCTGGTGAATACCTGCAGAGCAGATTCCACTTGCGGGAAAAGATTGGTGATCAATACGATTGTTAAAAGAAATATTAATTTGATTTTCATAAATTCCTAACTCTTAATTCCTTGTTTTCCTTGCTTAAAAACCAAGCCCTACCGTGAAGAATATCTGCCTTGGAATATTTCTGTATGCTTTGAATTCTGCCGTTATATAACTCTTTCTCAGTGGATCATTCCCCAAGTCCGCAGTCGTATATCCATATTCTACCCAGTTTGTTATGTCCTCAGTTGTTGAGATCGGGGTTAACCATTTGTTATCAAATAAATTCATAATTCTGAGACCTAAAATCAATCTAAGATCGTCAATCGTTATATTTTTTGTCAGGTTAAAATCAAACACCGACTCAATTGGATATCTTCTGTTATTCACCACATCCTTCAAATCAAAACCGGTAATATATGTGTAAGGAGCTCCCGATTGCATTGTGTAGGTCATGCTTAAAATTGTGTTCTCAAGAATATAAATTCCAAGGATTGAAGGTCCCTCTCCTTTGTTGAATCTGTACTGCAACAGTCCTCTAAGATTGTGAGTCCTGTCACTATACCCAACTGTTTCTCCTGACTTCCTCGAAAGGTAATTCCTATCCAGATCCGGATATATCGAGGATGGTCCATAAGTTCCTTCTGTGGTTTGAGATAAACTATAGCTTAGCCGGTAGGACCAGTTTTGGAAATTAATTTTCTCAAATGTGAATTCAGCTCCAATCGTTGCCCCGAATGCATTATTATCAAAAGTTGTATAGAAATAGAGCGGTTCACCGGTTGCTGAAAAACCAGCACTTCTGGTATTGGATCCTGTATAAGAAGCGACCGGAAGTAATCCAATCTGAGTCACACGGTCATTATAATACAAGGCTACATCCAACCTGTGTTCGTCTTCCAGCATCTGTTGTAAACCAAATTCATATTGAATGGTCTTTTTGGGTTCGAGATTTGGATTACCCATACCTGTCCAACCAGATTGCGTTCTGTTTGATAAAGCATGACTGAATATAGGCATGGATGAAAAATGTCCATACTGAATTCTGAAAGCTGTATTTTCGCCCACCGGGAATGAGATACCAATTCTCGGTAAAATAATGAACTGGGTTTTGGATTGCTCTTTGAGAGGATTTCCGGGATTGTTCAAAACCGGTTTGCCCGGATAAAACATATTATAAATATCTATGGGATACAAAGTTCCGAAGTTATAACTCTCTGCTCTGACACCTATGTTTGCTATCATTCCCGAGTATTCCATTTTGTCCTGAACATATACTGCGAAATTCGTTGGATAAGCTCTGTAATACTCTGCAAATCCGGCTCTTGTAATGTATGAATTAGCCAGAAAACTGCTGTTAACTCCGGTGTTGAACATGTCCCAATAATATGCTCTGGCTCCTGCTTTCAACAGGTTGGTCTCCAATATCTGATTTGTGTAATCCACACTTAGACTCCAGTGATCTGTCCTCGTATCCTGAAAATAGAGTGTACTGAAAGCATCCGGTGCTCTGAAATAGTCTGTTTCCCACCAAATACCGGCTCTTAAAACCGAACCTTGCGGATCATAGAGACTATCCAGAACGTCCCTGATTTGAGTGTATCCGGGCAAATACCTATATGGCAGTTCGTATTTCTCATACTGATGAGTCAGGGTTGCTTCAATTGAAGCCTGATTGTTTATTATGTATATATAATTTAGACTCTGTGCAATCGTTTGTTCTGTTCTTACCGGATCAATATTGACATAATATTTCGATGATAAACCGGGAGGTGTGAATGCAATTCCTGACCATCTGATATCATCCGAACCGGACCAGATTCCTCCTCTGTATTTCTGGAAACTCAGCATCCCCTTAAACTTATGATTTGGGATAGGCTGGTACGTCAGATTCGCAATGTAGTTCTGATATACTTGTGTCTGTTCAGCGGTTGGAAGTCGTGTAGGATTGTGCTTGTATTCTCCTGAAAAATAGAATTTAAGTTTATTGGGATCTTTCCCAAGCGGACCGCCAAATCCAAACATATATCTCTGATAAGCCCCATTCCTGTAATCATAGACACCCAGTGGATTATTTTCAGATGGAGTGTGGTTTCGAACCCACAGCTCATGAGCCCATCTAACTTCTCTGTCAACTACTGATTCAAACAACTGTCTTTCATCAGCTGTTGCAGTATTACTTTTTATTTTATCATATAACCAGCCGTATCTGTTAACCGCAGTAATTCCCAGAGAAAGGAGAAAGTTTTCATCATAACCTCCGGAAGATTTCTTCGCCCTCGCTATCCAATTATCAAGATTCCCCCACTTTGTCCATTCGTAATTATTCTGATCGTAAAGGTAACTGCCATAGTGATACTGCCCCGCAGGCCTGTATTCCATCCTGAACTCACCCGTAAATTTGGGTGCTCCTTCTTTTAATACCACTTTCACTACACCGGCCTGTGCATTTCCATACTCGGCAGAGAAACCTCCCGTTATTAATTGCATCTGTGCAACTCCTATCGGGTTCACGTCGTATTTCCACGAGTTGTTCGATTTTTCAGTACCAAAAGTACCCGGGCCGCTTGTGGCTGAATTCACTTGCTCAACACCATTTACTTGAAAATTCAACTCATAAGAAGATGAACCTCTCACAGAATAATTTCCGGTTGCTGATTTCTGTAATCCGGCATTGAAATCAAGTGCTCCTCTTAATCCCTCGATGGGGGCGGATTTGATCTGTGTCTCGTTAAGTGTGGTTGAGGTGGAAGTCTGATCCTTGATGATCTTGGGTTTTTCAGCTACTATAACAACCTGTTCTAACTGAACCGTTGCATCTTTGAGTTCAAATTTTAATTCTGTGGTCCTGTCAACAATTATATCAACCTCACTGATCGTCAATTTGGCATATCCAAGAGCACTTGCAGTTACGCTGTAAGTCCCGCCTGGTATGTTGAGAATTGAAAATTTACCGTTTAGATCAGCTGCTCCTCCAATCGTCGTACCCACTAACATAACATTCGCTCCGACTATGGGCTCTCCAGTTCCGGCATCTTTTACTGTACCGGTTAGTTTACCTCGCTGTCCCTGACCATGAAGGCCGGCAATCATCAGTAAACTAATAAGAAGAATAAGAAAACTTTTTGGATGGCTTAAAGAAAAATTATCTTTTTGCATATATTTATTTAAAGAAATCATAAAAAATATTCTTACAAAATTAATAGGATTATTTGTAAAAAAAAATCTTTCCGGTAGGTTTTATTTGGTTTTCTCTTTGTTGTTCTCAAACCAAGCTTTTCTCTGATCCTGCCCCTTTTTAGTATGACATTTTTTGTGTAAATTTGGTTTTGAAAAAATGTAAGGTAAAATTATGAAAATTATCTTTCTGCTGATGTTTTTATTAATCATTTCACAAGTTACACTTAAGGCACAAAATATGAAACCTTCTTGGATGGATAATTCAGTTAATAAACTTTCAGATGAACTTCTTCAGAAATACGGAGAGTCTCAGAAAATAAGAATTGAGTCGGGTCTAAAACAAGTTGCGGAATTTTGGAGGCTTGAGGATGGTGATGATAAGAATTTTAAGGAGTTCGTTCTTACTAATTTTGCCGGGGATCAGTCCCACCTTGATGCCCTCTTTAATCGATATCTTTTCCTACTCGAAAAAATTGATGGGCATATGCTCGAGATTGGCAGGAATTTTAGACTCCAGACTGATCTTGATCTTGGTCCTATCTATCCCTTTGATGAAATTTTCGCAGCATACAATCCCGCTGCTCACGTGAATGATGATCTCTTTAAAAATAAAATCGCTTTTATAGCCCTGCTAAATTTCCCACTTAAATCAATTAAAGAGAAGACTACCGAAGGGAAAAACTGGACGCGTCGCCAGTGGGCGGAAGTGCGTCTTGCAGAGCGTTTTTCAAAGCGAATACCGGCAGATATTCTTCAAAAGGTTTCTGTAGCCGGTGCTCTGTCAGACCAGTATATAGCTGAGTACAATATCTTTATGTACAACCTGTTGAACGAGAAGAATGAAAGACTGTTTCCGAAGGGTATGAGACTGCTTTCACATTGGAATCTTCGTGATGAAATTAAAGCAAATTATCAAAACGATAAAAACGGACTTGAAAAACAAAGAATGATCCGCAAGGTGATGGAGCGAATTGTTGATCAGTCCATTCCCGAAATAGTTATAAATAACCCAAACTACGACTGGAATCCTTTTTCAAATATAGTAACTCCTTCAAAAGAAATTGATAAGGAATTCCCTATCGTAAAATCAAATGTAAATTTGACCGCTAATGAACCGGATACCCGCTATGATATCTGGCTCAAAACTTTTTTAGCTTCAAAACTTATTGATCCTTATTCGCCAACAGCCCCAACTCATATTGAGCGTCGCTTTAATGAAGACCGGGAACTAAGCGAAGCACGTGTTAAAAAAATGTTCGAGGACCTCCTCTCCTCCCCTCTGGCTAAGGATGTGGCTGCACTAATAAAAGCAAAACTTGGTCGTGATCTTGAACCCTTTGATATTTGGTTCAATGGTTTCAAACCAAAAGGTACAACTTCTGTAGAGGAACTTGATGAAATTGTAAGACAACGCTACCCGAATCCGGATGCATTTAAAGAGGCTTTACCCGAAATTCTTGTTCAACTTGGTTTTACTCCGGAGCGCGCAAAAATTATTGCCGGTAATATCGGAGTAGATCCTGCACGCGGTTCCGGACATGCAATGGGGGCTTCCATGAAAGAAGCTATGGCATATCTCAGAACCCGTATATCAAAAGATGGCATGGACTTTAAGGGTTTCAATATTGCGATTCATGAACTTGGTCACAATGTTGAACAGACTATCTCGCTTGATGATATTGATTATTACACGCTTGCAGGTGTACCTAATACTGCGTTCACTGAAGCTTATGCATTTACTTTTCAGGCGAAGGACCTTGAACTACTCGGTTTTTCTTCATCCGATCCTGAGAATGATGCGCTTGAAACTATCAATGACTTCTGGCAGACTTTTGAAATTGCCGGAGTTTCTCTGGTGGATATGGAAGTTTGGCATTGGATGTATGATAATCCGAACGCAACTCCTGATCAGTTAAAACAGGCTGTTTTGGCAATTGCAAAAAATATTTGGAATAAATACTACGCTCCGGTTATCGGTGTAAAAGACGCTACCCTGCTCGCTGTTTATTCCCACATGATTCATTCCTTCCTATATCTTCCTGATTATCCTATCGGACACTTGATCGCCCATCAGATTGGTGAGCTTATGAAAAAGTCTGGAACCATAGGACCTGAGTTTGAGAGGACTGCAAGACTCGGAAGGATTTCTCCTGACCTTTGGATGCAACAGGCAACCGGTTCTGATGTTGGAGCCGACGCTTTAATTCACGCAACTGAAAATGCTATTAAATTATTAAAAAAGTAAAGGATTTTATGGGCTTCTCAACTGACGCAATTCATGCTGGACAACAACCCGATGAGGCTACAAACGCCGTCATTACTCCAATTTACATGACTTCGACTTATGCACAGCCTGAGTATGGAACATCAAAGGGTTATAAATACGGAAGAACTGCAAACCTGACTCGGTTTTCACTCGAGCGGAATATCGCAACTCTCGAAAAAGCCAGATACGGACTTGCTTTTTCATCTGGAGTGGCTGCAGTTCATTCAATTTGCACACTGCTCAAAAACGGTGACCATGTCATAGTGGGAGATAATGTTTACGGAGGTACTTATCGCTTGTTCCAATTTGTAATGAAGGACTTTGGACTTGATTTTACATGGGTGGATACTTCCGATGTGGCAAATATTAAAAGCGCTATTAAAGAAAATACTAAATTAATCTATGTTGAAACACCAACCAATCCGCTGCTCACACTTACTGATCTTAAAGCAGTTTCCTCACTGGCGAAAGAGAATGATCTGATTACGGTTTGCGATAACACATTTATGTCCCCGTATTTTCAAAACCCGCTAATTCATGGTATTGACATAACTCTCCATAGCACTACCAAATATCTTAACGGACACAGTGATGTGATAGGCGGTATTGTAGTAACAAATAATGAAAAAATATTCGAACGCCTTAAGTACATACAGAATGCCCTAGGAGCAGTACCATCCCCTTTTGACTGCTGGCTCACATTACGCTCCACCAAAACTCTTGCTGTCAGGATGGACCGTCACAATACCAATGCGATGGCGATTGCGAATGCCCTGAAAAGCAATCCTGCAATTAATCGGGTAATCTACCCTGGTCTTCCTGACCATCCGCATCACGAACTGGCTAAAAAACAGATGAATGGTTTTGGAGGTATGGTATCAATCGAACTCCCTTCCTTTGAGGATGCTAAGCGACTGATGAACCATGTGAAGGTCTTCACTCTTGCCGAAAGCCTCGGAGGGGTTGAATCGCTTCTTTGCCATCCGGCAAGCATGACACACGCCTCTGTACCAAAGGAAGTTAAGGACAAAATCGGCTTGACCGATGGAATTGTTCGCCTTTCAGTGGGTATTGAGGATGTGGAGGACCTGATCTCGGATTTAACCTATGCAATTAAATAATTTATAAAGGAGGCACTATGGACGAAAAAAAATCAACTAACGAAAATGGTGTCGATGAATCCCGGTATTCTATGGAAACGCGGGTCATTTACGGAAAAAACATTTCGAAAAAATGGGATTATGCACATCATGTTACTGCTCCTCTGACTTCTTCTGTAATTTTCCGTCTTGATTCTGTCGAAAGGGGCGCTGAAGGATTCTCGGAATTTGCTAATCCTAATTTCATGGGGGAGGAGAGCGAACCTATATATATCTACGACAGACTTGGTGAACCAAATAAGGATCTCCTGGAGGAAAATCTGGCATTTATCGAAAATGGTGAGACTGCCGTTTGCTTTTCCACAGGAATGGGAGCTATCTCGGCTGTTCTGGGTATTCTTACAAAATCAGGTGATGAAATTATCTCGCACCGTACCTTATATGGCTGCACTTTCTCGCTGTTAAACAATTGGTACCCTAAATTCAATATTAAAAACACTCCGGTTGACCTCACGGATCTGGAAGCTTTCAGGGATTCTTTGTCTTCTGCTACAAGAGTTGTTTACTTTGAAACTCCAGCAAATCCCTCGCTAGATATTATTGATATCCATGAGATTAAATCAATAATTGATGAATTTAACGAAAAACGACCGGAAAACGAGAAAATCTATATAGTTGTCGATAATACATTTGCTACCCCATACTGTCAAAGACCAATTAACTTCGGGGCCGACTTTGTTGTCCACTCTCTTACGAAAGGAATTGGCGGTTTTGGTACTGATATGGGGGGGGTGGTTATAGGAGCGAAAAAGTACCGTGACCTTCTTCTCTTGTTCCGTAAGGATTACGGTGCGGTTCTTGCCACAAAAGCTGCCTGGACTATCCTGACTTATGGTTTGCCAACTCTGCCACTTCGTATCGCTAAGCAGATCTCAAATGCCCGTTCCATATCGGAATTTCTTGTATCTCACTCTAAGGTCGAGTTAGTGAATTATCCAGGATTACCTCACTATAAATATCATCCGATTGCGCAAAAACAGATGCGTGATTTCAATAATAACTTTGCTCCTGGTAGTTTAATATTTTTCAGTCTTAAGGGAAAATCTCCTGAGGAAAAACGGAATAAAGGAAAGATATTTATGAACTATGCGGCAAAAAATGCTTATACAATGACGCTTGCTGTCAGTCTGGGACATACGAGAACACTTATCGAACATCCGGCTTCCATGACTCACTCAGTTATTCCGGCAGATAAAATCCTTGATTATGGAATTGATCCCGGGGGTATAAGAATAGCCGTTGGAATCGAAAATGTTAATGATTTAATTTATGATCTCGAAAAGTGCCTGAAGATAGTGTAAGACAAAATTTGACTTCTGTTGATGCTGTCCTGAAGCGCCCTTAGGATGCCTGATATCGTTTACTGAAAAAGGGCCGAAAGGACACCGAAAGGGAAGCAGAAGGAAAGGGTTTGCAGAAATATATCCATTTTCTGTGTTTTTCTGAATTGCCGGATACCAGATTGAATCTCGGTTTTCGAGACTTCTGATTATAAAGAAAGGCTATTAATGACAAAAAAGAGCTATGGTTTGGTCGATCTTACAATCTTTGATTACCTTCCGGTTAGTATCCTGTAAATTCTTCCAATTCAGTAAGATAGCTATAACCCATTGTAATTCCACCATAAGATAATGAAGCACGCGTCAGACCGGTTTTACGTTTCAGAGTATAATCCCCGCTTCCTCCTGAAGTGTGGAAATACATCTTCGTCTCATTTGCTGAGATCAACTCATATCGGTTAAACGGCAAACCCCCCTTAAGAATTCTACTCCATCCATTGTATCCGATTTTGTTTTGACTATCCAGAACCAGACTGAAAGTTGTATCCTGTATTACTGTTCCGGTTGAATCAGAATACTTTTCCATAACTGAGAAAATATTGTCCTTCCCAACCTTCTTTTTTGCAGTTATTTCCCAATATATCTTTCTTTTGAACTCCAGGAAGAATAACCTGATGTCGGACTACCTGCATAACCGGATGAAGTAAATGAAAATCTCCATTTATTCCCTATCTTCAAAGGGAAATAGTCATAATGAGTCCTTGTTAACTCAATATCCCAGACCGTCGGATTACTCTTTGGGATACAACATTCAAAATCGCTAAACTCAGGATGCCTTACTTTAATGGTGAAACTGTCCCCTGTCACATTACTAAAAACATAAAAACTCGTGCTATCGGTAACTGTCGTTAATGTGTCCAGAGTTAGGACTGCTTCTTCTACAGGAATACCACCTGAAAAAACATGACCGGTTATATCTGTTTTGTCCGGTTTAACAATAACCGGATTTGTCAGATTATTTTCTCCACAACTGCTTATCATCAATACAGTCAGAATCAATAAAGCAGTAAATATATTGCTGGAATTTTTTTCCATTGTTTTAGGTAATTCTTTATACACCGGATTCTTAGGGTATGGCATCCGTTTCAATCCTGCAATATTCACACCCGCAATTAGCATATATATCCTCATAACCATAGTCAATAGTCAATTCTTCGCCGGCTTTAATATCCCTGCTCGAAACTAACCACAGACTTTCCTCGTCTCTGTCCCAAACCTCACAGTTGCAGTCGCAATTATGATTTATGTACTTGATTTTCTGCGTATTGGCCACATCTATATAATTCAACTCATTCCAGAAAATGTAAACATTTTCTTCTTCATTCTCCCGCCTTATGCATTCTTCTTCAGAAATAATTTCTCCCTGAATAACAAGAATATGTGCATTTGCAGGAATATCGACTGATGCGAAAATCCCTTTACCGTGTATTTCGCTCTCTCTTACTTCAACATAGTTTTTGTACTTGCTCATTGGTCCTGTTTAGTTTCCTTTTTCGATATCTCCTTGATAAGCATTCCGACTAATGATTTTTCCAAAATCGGATAACTGTATTTATACTTCTCCTCATATGTTTCCATTTCATAATTAAAACGTTTGAGTTCCTGGTTGTTAATATTATAGTAAGCAACCGCTACAATTCCGTAACTCATGGTTCCCAGATTAATCCTGTATAAGGTTTTGGTCCTCATAACTCCGGAGACCACCCCTTCAATTTTTTGGGGCGATCTGTGAACTTCCAGAAGCCATATTTCAAATTTGGGTAAGGTTATGTGCTTTATCTGATTATAGTCATACCATACCTTCTGATTGTCGTTCACAACTAGCGGTGTCCATTGGTGTGCTTCTTTCTGTCCATTGGCTGAAAATATACATATAAAAGACAAAAAAATAGCCAAATAAACCATACCAAAAATTTTATTGTAATTACTCATATTAGTATCTTTATTTTTACAGTTTCAAAATTAATTAATTTATCAGCTATGACCAAAATTTTATTTATTTTAATTGTCCTTGTTTTTTCAGGTGACTTGTTCCCTCAGATCAGCGTGTCCAACAACCAGCTGAATTTTTCCCAGGTTTATGTTGGTTTGAAGGATTCGATTCCCTTTTATCTGATCAATAAAAATTCACAATCGGTTATTGTTAAATCTGTCAATACCGTTAATTCTTCATTCTATTTGTCGAATAACTCCTTTACAGTCCCCGCTTCTGACAGTTTACTGATCTTTCTTTATTTTTCTCCTAAACAAAATGTTATCGAGTCAGGAACAATGACCCTTGCAACGGATGATTCGTCCTTGGCTGTTTACCTTAACTTCTCTGGATCAGGTGCATACAATGACTTCTATCAAAACACGACATTTAATCTATACGACACCCCCTTAAAGAATGCTCTTGCTTCACTTGTCGCTAATCATACTTCACTCGGTTATAATACTGCTAGGGACAGGATGTTTGATACTATTGATAAACAACCGGGAGATACTATTGAATGTATTTATTCAGGAATAAAAATCAAAGCACAAAACAGAACTCAGGCTCAGAATGCCGGCTTTGATACTGAACATACTTGGCCTCAGGGAACCTTCAGCCAGAATGAACCAATGCGCTCGGATTTGTTCCACCTTTACCCCACAAACAGTAGCGCAAATAACACCAGAGGCAATCTGCCGTTTGGTTTCGTTGTCAATAATGTTAACTGGAGTCAGGGAGGTAGTAAACGTGGTTCGGATTCTTCGGGAGTGACTGTTTTTGAACCTCGTGATATCCAGAAAGGAAATACTGCTCGCTCTGTTTTTTATTTTATAATAAGATTTCAAAATTATGGTTCCTATCTTGGTGCTGATCAGGAAAAAGCACTTAGGTATTTTACTATAATTGACCCCGTGGATTCCCTTGAGAGCAGAAGAAACTTGTTGATTAAAGGTTATCAGGGGAAATCAAATCCTTTTATTGATCACCCGGAATTAATTGAGAGAATATACTCGTTTACCTCAAATACATCATTCCCTGTAACCAGATTTTCAGACTGTTTCCCTATGACGATAAGATTTGATACAACTGCTGTTAACTCTTCTTCTCTTTCTTCCTTGATTCTGACAAACAAAGGCAATTCAGCGCTTACTATTGACAGCATCAGAATATCTTCTTCAGCATTTTCTTTTACTCCGGTGGCTCTAGTTCCTGCATTTAGTTCGGTTGAACTCCCTCTCCTGTTTTCCCCGTCTGTGTCCGGATTATCATCAGGTACTTTAAACATTTACTCAACCGCCGGGCTTAAACAGGTTCCGTTAACTGGATTCGCAGGGCAGACCGTAAACATAAATGATGTGTCCCCCGAATTAACTTTTTCTCTCTCTCAGAATTATCCGAATCCGTTTAATAATTCTACGGTTATTAATTTCTCCTTACCGGCTCCGCAATACGTAAATTTGTCATTGTTTGATATCCTTGGCAATAAAGTCCTTACAATCAACGAGAGTTATTTTACATCCGGCACTCATTCTGTTTCTTTCTCATCTGATCAGCTTGCTTCAGGGATTTATATCTACAGGCTCCAGACAGAGAATAATGCGATGGCAAGGACATTGCTTTTGCTTAAATAATCCTCCTGTTAGTTTGCTATAAAACAAGAAAGGCTGACATTCCGGTCAGCCTTTCTTAATTCTTTCAGTACGTCAGAACGACATATTACTTCATCAACATCATTTTCTTAACTGATGAGAACTTGCTTCCGTCAACGCCGCTGGCATCTATTCTGTAGAAATAGATACCGCTTGTAAGATTGGATGCATTGAAGTTAACTTTGTATGTTCCTGCCTTAAGATCGGCATTTACCACACTCGCAACTTCCTCACCAAGTGTATTGAAAATGTTTACAACAACCTTCGAATCAGTTTTTAATGCAAAGTCAATGTTGGTTGTCGGGTTGAATGGATTAGGATAATTTTGTCCGAGTGCAAATTCACTTGGCAAATCAACAGCGGCTTCAATAGCATTTGAATATTCAAATGTTCCGTCAAAGTCAACTTGTTTCAGTCTGTAAGTATAGTTGCCTGCGGTTAATCCTTTATCTGTAAATATGTAACTCTGAGCTTCTGTGGTTGTTCCTTTACCGTTAACAAATGCAATCTCAGTGAAGTTACCGTCAGCGGTCTTTCTCTCAACAGAGAAGCCCTTGTTATTTGTTTCAGTTGCAGTTGTCCAGCTTAAAGTAACAACATCTTTGTCTGATGTTGCAACAAATGAGGTCAACTCAACAGGAATTGGAAGCAGAACGCCCTTGAATACAAACGGAACTCCTTGAGCAAATATTCCAGCAGTTCCTCCCGAATCCGTTGCCGGAGCCCAGGTAGAAACTTGCCACTGAATTGCATTTCCTGTAACCTGAGTTCCAGGAATTGTGATTGGAGGAGCCCATGGTCCGGATGTGCCTGTTCCGCCGAATGTGAAATCAAACCAGTATGTTCCTGGATCCAGTGTAAATCCACCGGTAGCTGTATTCTTCATAATTGGTCTGGTTGTTCCGGCAGCACCTTCAGAGTATCTGTAAGCATTTGTAAATGCAGTGGCTGACATCTGATTTAATGTTCCTGCTGCATCACCTGCAACAACAACACTTCCGGGTTGTCCCGGTTGTCCGTTCCATATTTTATAGTTCATGAAATTAAACGTAGAAGTAGTTGTGGAACCTGTTTGATATCCAAAAGCCTCAACTAAATCAACCTGCCATCTTGTATCAGGGGGTATGACGAAATCGTCTGCCATTCTGTATCCGGCTGTGTTGCTTATACCAAATCCAAGTATATTCATTCCGGTAGCTAAAACACTTCCGTCAGCTCCGCCTGGTCCGCCTCCCGGATGTGAAATAAATGGACCGTTCGTATATATGGCATTGGCAATTGCTACATTTTTAGTAAGCGTATCATTACCCGGTACCATATCGCCGCTTAATTGTGTGAACAGTTTTGCGACAAATGATCCCATGCTTGCTGTCCAGCTGTTGAATGTTAGATCCTGGGTTGCTCCCGGAGCTAAATTGGTAACTGTCTGGGTATGTGTGTATCCACCCGGATTGATTGTCAGGGTTACGTTGAATGTCTGTGCAAGTGCACCTAAATTCTTTACCGTTCCAATTGGAGTAAATGGACCCACAGGTAATTCTGCGGGCATATTTAAAGCAATCGGTGCAACGTCTTTGTCAACCGGTGTTTCTACGTAAACACTGTCAACATAAAGACGTAACTCATCTGTTGCAGCATATCTGAATGCAACGTAAACATTCTGCCCAGCGTATGCACTTAATCCGAATGCATATAAAGTAGCAGTTGCCATTGGTCTGCAGGAACCAATGTAAGTATATCCTGTTGGTGGAACACCACCGGTTGTGGATACCCATATCTGAACACTATCATAGAAAGATGATGAACCTTTTCCCCAAAACTTGAATTCATCACCACCATGAACTAAAAACTGTGGTGTAACCAGCCAGTCATCATTCGCTAGGGTTGAACTTTCCCATCGGACTGCTGCACTTGCAGTTCCGAATATCGGGGTAGAGGCGTATCTTTCCCAAGTGTACAATCCGGCGTCTAATGCATGAACTGCCCAGCCGGTTGGTGGGAAGGTGGCTCCTTCAAATCCTTCTGACCATTGGATTACTCCCTTTACTCCCTCAATCGGTAGAGTTTTTGGATTTACATAAGGGGTGTTTTGGTCAAGCATTACTTTCTGATCTTGCGTCAGGGTTGGTTTGCTCTCAACTTTTGTATCCACTAGCTGAGCCAGTACATTGAGAGTTAAAAAACTAACCAAAAAAAGAACGAGTAAACCTTTTTTTAGCATAGAACCTCCAAAATAATTAAATAAATAAAGCACTAATTAAAATAGAATTTCTCCGCAAAATTCTTTGCGGAGAAATGTTAACAAATCTTACTTGTTAAGAATCATCTTCTTTACAGAAGAGAAATTCTTTCCGTCCGTTCCGCTAGCTTCCATCTTAACCAGGTAGATTCCTGACTGTAAACTCTTTCCGTTGAATTGCACAGTATGCGAACCTGAGGTCATTAATCCATTAACTAAAGTTGTAATCTCTTGTCCGAGGATATCAAATACTTTCAACGAAACCCTTGAGTCTGCAGCTAAGTTAAATCTGATGTTGGTTGTCGGGTTAAATGGATTCGGATAGTTCTGCTCTAAAGAGAATGCTAACGGATTAGTTACACTAACTTCAACATTCTTGGAATATTCAAATGAACCGTCAAAATCTATTTGTTTAAGTCTGTAGGTATAGTTTCCAGCAGCCACTTTCGAATCAGTATATGAATAATTCTGTGCTTGGGTTATAGTACCGGCACCCCCCGTGAAACCAATGGTCATAAAATCCCCGTTTTGAGATTTCTTCTGAATTTCAAAACCTTTGTTGTTGGTTTCTGTTGCTGTCTGCCATTCCAAAACAACTGTGTTGTTTGTTACATTTGCAACGAATGATGCTAATTCCACCGGAATAGGATCTGTTCCGTACAAGGTAATATTATCAATCACCCAGAAATAGTCCCAACCTGGTTGAACTGAATGAAATCTGACCTTAACATTTGCCTGACCTGCTGCAAGTGGTGAAATATCAATTAATACATGTTCAGTAATCCTGGTATTTGATGTATTCTGATAAGTTAAAACGTTGGTCCAAACGGTTCCACCGTCCACACTGACGTCAACATAACACATATCCGCACTTGTTGAAAAACCTCTGAAGTCGGAATCAAATTCGAGGAATACTTTGCTGAACGCTGAAAAATTCAAACCCGTATTAAGGGTGGCTGTTGTATTTGCCGTAGAACCGGATCCGCATTCATCAGTATCAGCTGATAAAACTGCTCCATCTAACAATCCCATGTAGGAATTTGGCCATGGAGGAGTAAATATTGTCCATTGACACGTCGCTCCGGCTTCATTTGTAATTGTCCACGCTCCTGCGCCTGCTGTGAAATCTTCAAAAAATGTAGCCGGATCTCTCATCGTTCTAAAACTCCAAACGAGTCCCTCTGTTGAACCAGTTGGACCTGTTTCGACTATTTTCCAATAATAAGAAGTCGAATAAAGCAGTGGCTCTACTGAAGCTAATGATTGTGTTGTTACAACTGCTCCACTATAAAGTAAAGCAGATGGATCCATGTTTTGCACCTTTGTTTCATCACTGCTGAAATATACAGATAGTGTTGTTGCTGCAGATGGATTTGCCCAGGTTAAGTTGTTTCCTGAAAGAGGAAGTCCAACAGCTCCGTCTGATGGTGTGGGATTTGATGCCATCCCCGGACCAATTAATGATCCAACCGTAAAATCATCAACAAGAACGGTAAATACATCCGTTGAATGATATCTTATTGCTATCCTTACTGTGTTTCCGACAAATTGATCCAACGATATAACCTGCTCTACCCATGTACTTGCTGTATTCAAAGTGTAAGCTTGAACTGGATCTACCGGGAAATCAGCTGGTGTAACTGCATTTGGATTTGTGGAGACATAAACGCTTATATATTCCGGACCGTAGGCAGTTGACAGGATTTGTGTCCAGAATGATAAATAGGCATTAGTCAAGGCTGTTAGTGGAATTGCTGGTGAAATCAGCCAGTCGTTATTCCCTACTACAGGATCATTGTACATAGTTGCAACTGTATTAGTCCCGGAATGTGCTGCAATAGTAGTAGAAGATGACCAGTCTACTACTGTCCAGGCAATTGCTTCTCCGGAATGTGGAAATGTAAAACCATTTATACCCCCTATTAATCCGCCGTCAACATCAACCAAAACCCAGTTTCCAAATGTTAATGATCCATTAGCATATGAATCGAAATTATCAGAAAAAACAATTGATTCAGTTGCATTGAAATTTGCTCTGATTTCATTTGATTCAGTTATTCTCTCAGATACTTTCATTTTGGGAGATGATTTACCCTCAGGGATCGTCTGACCCTGACTAAATACTTGTCCGCTAAAAACGAACAAAAGAAGAAAAGTTACTAAGTATTTCATAGGACTCCTATTTATTGTTAAATAAAGTAAATTAATTAAGAACAAATCCTTCTGCCTCTGTTATTTCAACTTTGGCAACTCATTCACCGAATCTTACAGATTCAGATTATCATTTTTCTTTAATGAATCTTCTTCGAGTCTCTTCTTAAATGCGACAAATTTTTCCAGCATTTCATTATCATGCGTGGCTAAAATCTGAACCGCTAATATCCCTGCATTCTTTGCCTGGTTTATCCCAACCGTTGCAACCGGTACTCCCGGAGGCATCTGGACTATGGACAGTAAAGAATCCAATCCCTCAAGGGATTTGGCTTTTACAGGCACTCCTATTACGGATAATGGAAAATACGAAGCTACAACACCGGGTAGATGTGCTGCCCCTCCTGCTCCTGCTATTACTACTTTTATTCCTCTCTCAATTGCGTCGGAAAGGTACTCCGTTAAATACCTTGGCGATCGGTGGGCAGAGATTACCTTTACCTCATACTCAATTCCGAATTGCTTCAGAAGTTCATAGGCTTCCCTCATTATTGGCAGATCCGAATCACTGCCCATAAGGATAGCTACTTTATTGGTCTTATTCACTATAATCTCAAAAAATAATTACTAACTTAAACAAAATATCACTAAATACCAAACAAAAATTCTTTATTTCAGAAAAATTTCCTTAACTGGGAAGAACCTGTATCCCTGGATGCACATCCCGTCTTAAAAGTCCCTCAATTGCTGCTAAAGTTCCTCTTTGGGCACTCGGACAACTTCCACAAGCTCCCTGGTATCTTACTCTGAGCGTAAGTCCTTCTAAACCCATTACTTCCAGTCCTCCACCATCATTTGCCAATGCAGGTCTTATTTTTTGATCCAAAACTTGATTTATTTGCTTCATCAGGTCACTTTCATCCAAATTAAGACCTTCCGGGGTTTTCTCCTCGGGTATATTGGCTTTTTCAAAATTCTTTACCGTTTCTATCAGTTTCTTCTGAATTGGTCCCCATTGAAATTCTCCCCCCTTTTCAACTGTTACAAACTTATCCATGTAAAAAACAGATACAACCCCTTCAATCCCGAATATTGCTTTTGCAAACGGATCTTTCTCTGCTTCTGCCTCTGTCTTGTAGCTTCTTGATTCGTAGCTCAGGAGTCTTTCATTTACCACAAATTTTAATGCTTGTGGATTAGGCGTAAATTCAACATCTATTATTTGCATACTAAACCTCTTTTTTTTCTAAAACATTTTACTATAAACAATAGTTCACTCGTGTTTATATAAGTTTTTCCTGGTTTCTTATCTTAATGTGCAGTTCCTTTAATTGCTCATCCGAAACATTTGAAGGACAATCATCCATCAGGGATACACCACTGGCGGTTTTAGGGAATGCAATCACTTCCCGGATTGATTCTTCCCCCGCAAATATCATTGCAAGCCGGTCAAAACCGAATGCTATTCCACCATGTGGCGGAGCACCAAATTTGAATGCATTCATTAAAAATCCGAACTTCATCTCGGCTTCCTCTTCCCCTATCCCAAGTGCTTTGAACATTTTTTTCTGAAGGTCCGAGTTGTGGATCCTGATGCTTCCTCCAGCAATTTCACTCCCGTTAAGTACCAGATCATAAGCTCTCGCTTTCACTTTTCCGGGATCGCTTTCCATTAAATCCACATCTTCTATTCGCGGAGATGTGAAAGGATGATGCATTGCATAGTATCTTTTTGTCTCTTCATCCCACTCGAATAAAGGGAAATCGGTAACCCATAATAACTTTGGCTCGGCATTTGCCTTGATAAGCATAAGCCTCCTCGCCATCTCAAGCCTTAAATGTCCCATCAGATTCAATGTCTTTATTTTCTGGCCCGATAATATTAATATCAGATCTCCCGCCTTAGCCCCCAGTTCTTTCACAAGGTTTTGCTGCTCCTCCTCTGTAAAAAACTTCATTGTCGGTGATTCAAGTCCCTCCTCCTTCACCCGGATCCAGATTAATCCTCCGGCACCAAGTTTTTTCATGAAGTCGGTAAGTACATCCAATTGGTTTCTTGTATAATCTCCGCATCCGGGGGCAAGCAAACCTGTTACTATCCCCTTCTCAATCTGATCCCTGAATAACTTGAAACCCGTATTTTCAAACACTTTATTCAGCGTTTTCATCTCAAGATTAAAACGAAGATCCGGTTTGTCGCTTCCGTATTTCTCCATCGCCTCATCAAACGTCAGCCTTCTTAACGGCAATTCCAGATCTTTTTTCCAGACCTCCTTATAAAGTTTTGCCATTAATCCTTCCATCATTTGGAAAACATCATCCTGATCTACAAATGACATTTCAACATCAATCTGCGTGAACTCAAGCTGTCTGTCCGCCCGGAGATCTTCGTCACGAAAGCATTTCACTATCTGAAAATACCTGTCCATCCCCGAGACCATTAGTATCTGCTTGTATTGTTGTGGGGATTGAGGTAAAGCGTAAAATTTTCCTTTATGAAGTCTGCTCGGTACAAGAAAGTCTCTCGCACCTTCCGGTGTGCTTTTCATTAATATCGGGGTTTCTATTTCAACAAAACTGTTTTGGTCGAAATAATTTCTGGTCACCTGGTACATTTTGTGTCGCATAACCAGATTTTTCTGCATTCTCGGTCTTCTTAAGTCAATAAATCTGTACTTCAGCCTCAGATCTTCCCCGGCTTCCGTCTCATCAGATATCTGGAAAGGCGGGGTTTTTGCTTCATTCAGAATGATTAACTTGTCCACCATTACGTCAACATATCCTGTGAGTAGCTCTGGATTTTCTGTCCCCTGCGGACGCTTTCTTACTTTCCCCTCAACCGAGATAACATACTCACTTCTTAAATGCTTTCCTTCATGATGGGCGGATTCATTATATCCCGGCTCGAACACAATCTGTGTTAATCCGTATCTGTCGCGCAGATCAATGAATATTACTCCTCCAAGATCTCTTCTCGTATCCACCCATCCGTTTAGGACGACCTTTTCGCCAATATTTGATTCTCTTAACTCACCGCATGTGTGCGTCCTGCTGCTAAACTTCATTCTTAAACTTTCTATCCTTTTCTTTTTCTCTATTGTTAAATATTCTTTTATTCTTCTTTCTTAGCCCTCAGCGAATCCCATATCATATAAGCACTTAACAATGCAAACATCATAAGCGCAATCAGCTCTGCGGAATGAGATTCAAACCACTCTGCATCCACCCAGTTGTATCCAAGATACCTCAGGAATGCGCTGAATACCCCCATCAGTGCTCCGCCTGCTATAAATCCTGATGCAATTAAAGTACCTCTTTCTCTTCTTGCTGTATTCAGTCCTTCGTCTCTTGATCTAGTGGATACATAGTGTGAGATTAATCCGCCAATCACCAGAGGTGTGTTAAGTTCAAGCGGTATGTACATTCCCAGCGCAAAAGCAAGTGCCGGCACTTTTATCATCGTGAGTATGAGCGCTATGAAGGCACCCGCAATATAAAGCATCCATGGTGCCGGCTGATCACTCATCAAGGGTTGTATTACCGCTGCCATTGCGTTAGCCTGCGGTGCCACAAGTGCTCCTTCACCCGTAAATCCGTATGTTTCATTAAGTATCATAACCACATAACCCACTGTCAGAGCCGAAAGCAAAGTACCTAGGAATTTCCAGCTTTCCTGCTTATATGGTGAAGATCCAAGCCAGTATCCAATTTTGAGATCAGTAATAAATCCCCCCGCCATTGATAATGCTGTGCATACAACCCCGCCGATTATCAACGCCGATACAATCCCGGCTTCCCCTTTTAATCCTACCGAAGTAAGTACTATCGAGGAAAGAATCAAAGTCATTAAGGTCATACCCGATACCGGATTTGTTCCAACTATTGCAATCGCATTTGCCGCAACTGTGGTAAACAGGAATGAAATAATCAGAACTATGAGTAATCCAACAATCGCATGGGTCAAATCGGTTACCACTCCATACTGGAAGAAAATAAATATCATGACTGCGGTAACTAATATACCGGCGGCAATTATATACATCGGTATATCTTTTTCTGTTCTTAATACATTATCGCTGCCGGCTTTCTTCCCGAAGATTTCCTTCACACCAAGTGAAAATGCGGATACTATTATTTTCGATGACCGGATAATCCCGATTATACCTGCCATGGCAATTCCGCCAATTCCGATATGCCTTACGTAATTTCTGAAAATCTCCTCAGCCGACATGTCGCTGATAAGCTTCGTTACATTTGCGCCCAGAGGGGTTGTTAATCCACCTCCTATATATGTAACTACCGGGATAAGCAAATACCATGAGACAAAAGAACCCGCTGCAATTATTGCCGCATATTTCAGACCGACTATATACCCAAGCCCCATAACCGCTGCCCCTACATTCATCTTGAATACCAGCTTGTACTTCTCGGAAAGCATCTCTCCGAATGCGAATACTCTGGTTGTGAATACTTCGTTCCACCATCCGAAAGCGGCTATTGCAAAATCATATAACCCGCCGATTAATCCGCTTACTACCAGCACCACCGCCTGGTTTCCCCCTTTTTCTCCTGCCACCAGAACTTCAGTAGTGGCGGTTGCTTCTGGGAATGGGAATTTTCCATGCATTTCAGCAACAAAGTATTTCCTGAAAGGAATTAGGAAGAGTATCCCTAAAAATCCTCCGAAAAGCGAAGCAAGGAAAATCTGATAAAAGTGAGCTTCAAGTTGCAGTATGTAAAGTGCCGGTATCGTGAATATTGCTCCCGCAACGATTACTCCTGAACTCGCTCCGATAGACTGGATAATCACATTCTCTCCAAGCGCATTGGTTCTCTTTAGCAAGGCAGAAAGCCCAACAGCAATAATTGCAATCGGTATTGCAGCCTCAAAAACCTGTCCTATCTTTAATCCCAAATAGGCTGCCGCGGCTGAAAAGAGGACAGCCATAATTAGTCCCATTATTACAGTGTAAATGTTTACTTCCGGATATACCTTATTAGCCGACATAAGGGGAATATATTTTTCCCCCTGCTTTAACTCCCTGTATGCATTTTCAGGTAATCCTTTTACGCCAGTTGAATGTTGATCTGACATTAACCATACTCCGTTTAATGACAAAAAATTGAAAAATTAAACTTTAATTTAATTCCTGAAGAGTAATTAAACAAAGAAAAGATTCAGAATGATAACTCCCGCTTGCAACAAAATTAAAAATAATAACTAAATGTCTTGTCGTTCGATGAAACGCCAAAAAGATGAAGCTAAAAATTAGTAAAACACTGAATTTTTTCCTTCGGAATTCTGTGCGTATGGTTATCCTACTGTGGCTCGGTTTCCGGGCTGTGCAATGTTTCATTCCAATCAAGACATCGCTTTCGCTCTGCGTTACATTGCATTTAGGAATTTATTTTCGATTGGATACCCCATTCCAATTATGAAATTAATTAAATAAACGCCATTGTAATGTGCTTTTCTTTCTCTGCAAGGTTCTGCCTGTCGGAGATATATCGGGGCAACAACCCAACCTTCCAATTTCCCTCCATCCCTCCCTCTCTTCGTCCTTCGACTTTTGTGACAACTTAACAAATCAACAACTCAACAAAAATCCCTCCCTCTCCTCATAAAACGAAAAGAGCGGAGTGTGGTAAGCTCCGCTCTTGTTACAAGTGTTTCTTTTATTTCTGCTTATTTATATGAATGCAATACACTCATATAATTAGCTCTTTCATATTGAGCAGGGTCCGAAGCATTCAGATAGCTCATGCTGCCTCTCATTTGCTCTAATGATTCATATTCATTTGCTTCCATCCAGAATTTCATCTTCGTCAGCATATCGGTTATATGACCGATTCCGTTTTTCAGCAGACACGATAGCACTTGTGTAGCCTTTGCTCCGGCCATAACCATTTTAATTACATCCTTCTCGTTGTATATTCCCGTGGTTGCTGCAAAATCAACATCAACCCTGCCGTACAACATTGCAATCCATCTGAGCGGAAGCCTCATTGCAAAAGGAGTACTCAGCAATACGTTCGGCACAACTTCCAGTTTCTCAAGATCTATATCAGGCTGATAAAACCTGTTGAACAGCACCAGACCGCTTGCCCCTGCCTGATTTAATTGCTCAGCCATCGAGGCTACGGATGTGAAAAACGGATGCATCTTTACGGCGATCGGAATATTAACACTCTCTTTTACAGCTTTCACAATGTCAATATACTCTTTCTCAATTTCCGCACTGGTTTTTACTAGCGAAGTCTGCAATAAATAAATATTCAGCTCCAAAGCATCCGCGCCAGCTTCCTCAATCTTCTTTGCGTAGCTTGTCCATCCTCCCATCGATTTTCCATTCAAACTTGCTATAACCGGGACAGATACACTTTCCTTGATTTTTCTGATGTGATCAAGATACTCTTCCGGACCGGTTTTAAACTCAAATGGAGTCGGTAAGTAATTTGTTGCTTCGGCATAACTCTCGGTATGTATTGTTGTGTGATGATACAACTCCAGGCTTTCGTGCTCAATCTGTTCTTCAAAGATGGAGTATAAAACTACTGCTGCAGCACCGGCATCTTCCATTGCTTTAATGCTTCCTATATCCTTAGATAATGGTCCTGCAGAAGGGATTATAGGATTCTTTAACTCAAGTCCTAAATAATTTGTTGATAAATTCATATTTATTCCTTTTTTTAATTTCTACTTTGTTTCACTTTTAGTTATTTATCAAAAATAAAATGCAGCGCATTTTCATACGCTGCATAAATTATTATTTCCCTTCCTCAGGTCCGTATTTCATTTCTGCTAGTCGTTCGTAGTACTTGTACTTCTTTTCGACATCCTTTTGCGCTTCGTCTAATAACTGCGCGGCAAGTTCAGGATGTGATTTTGTAAGCATTTTGTACCTGGTTTCCAGATATGCATAGTCCTTTAATGGTATCTTCAGACCTTTGGAATCAAGCTTGAATGGATTCTTTCCTTCGGTTGCCCAGTCCGGATTGTATCTGAACAATGGCCAGTAACCCGAATCAACTGCTGCTTTTTGGTTTTTCATTCCGGTCCCCATGTTGATACCGTGAGCTATACAGTGACTGTATGCAATTATAATTGATGGTCCGTCGTATGCTTCAGCTTCCATGAACACCCTTACGGTATGTGCATCATTCGCACCCATTGCAACTCGTGCAACGTAAACATTTCCGTAGGTCATTGCCATCATGCCCAGGTCTTTCTTTGCCATTGGTTTCCCTGCTGCCGCAAATTTTGCAACTGCTGCACGTGGCGTCGATTTGCTTGCCTGTCCACCAGTGTTTGAATATACTTCTGTATCGAGCACCAGCACGTTTACGTTCTTTCCGGAAGCCAGAACATGATCAAGTCCGCCATATCCGATATCGTATGCCCAGCCGTCTCCGCCGATTATCCAGATTGATTTCTTCACCAGATAGTCTGCTAATGAAAGCAGATGCTTTGCATTCGAACTCGTCATTCCCGCAAGTTTGTTCTTTAGTGTTTCTACTCTTTCCCTCTGCTCGTAAATTCCCGCTTCATCTTTCTGATCTGCGTTTAATAATTCATTAACCAGTTCCTCCCCTATTTCTCCCTTCATTTTTACTAAAATATCCTGAGCTTGCAAATTGTGCTTGTCTACTGCCAGTTTGAATCCAAATCCAAACTCGGCATTATCCTCAAACAGAGAATTTGCCCATGCTGGTCCGCGTCCGTCTTTGTTCTTCGTCCAGGGAGTGGTAGGCAGGTTACCTCCGTAAATTGATGAACATCCCGTTGCATTAGCTACAATTGCTCTGTCTCCGAATAACTGACTTACCAGTTTTACATAAGGAGTTTCCCCGCAACCGCTGCATGCACCCGAAAACTCAAATAACGGTTCAAGGAACTGACTGTCTTTTACCGCCGTCAGATTTAATTTGCTTCTGTCAAATTCCGGCAGTTCAAGGAAAAACTCGAAATTCGTTCTTTCGGTTTCCCTGATCGGAATTTGTGGTGCCATGTTGATTGCTTTTAATTTGACTTCTTTTTTATTCTTAGCCGGACATACGTCAACGCAAAGTTCACATCCTGTACAATCCTCTACTGCAACCTGAATGGTATATGCCAAACCTTCTCCCAGATCTTTCCCTTTGAATGGTGTCCACTTGAACGTTTCAGGTGCCCCTTCAACTAATTTCTGGTCATATACTTTTGCTCTTATTGCTGCATGCGGACAAACAAGCGCACATTTGTTACACTGAATACAAACTTCAATATCCCATACAGGAACTTCAAGCGCTATATTTCTCTTTTCCCATTTCGTTGTTCCAACCGGGAATGTACCATCCAGCGGCATCTTGCTTACCGGAAGCTTATCTCCGTGTCCGTCAATAATAATTCCCGTTACCTCTTTTACAAAATCTGGCGCGTGGTCCGGTACTGCGGGTCTTAGCTTGAATGTACTTGTTATCTTCCCTGGTACTTCAACTTCAAACAGGTTTGCTAGCGTCTGGTCAATAGCATCAAAGTTCATCTGAACTATCTTTTCGCCTTTCACACCGTATGTTTTCTTGACTGCATTCTTGATCAGCTCGATAGCCTTATCTTTCGTGAAGATGTTTGATATTGCAAAGAAACAGGTCTGCATTATCGTATTGATCCTCACTCCCATTCCGGTTTGTCCTGCTACTTTATAAGCATCAATTACATATAACTTTAACTTCCTGTCAAGAATATCCTGCTGAACTTTCATCGGAAGTGAATCCCAGACTTCCTCTTTCGGAATTTGGGTGTTTAGGAGGAATACTCCCCCTTCTGCTGCATCCCTTAACATATCAATCTTCTCAAGGAATCCTTGCTGATGACATGCAATGAATTTAGCTTTGTTTATTAAATATGTCGACTTAATCGCCTCAGGTCCGAATCTTAAATGCGAGGTTGTTGTTGAACCCGATTTCTTTGAATCATACACGAAATATCCCTGGGCATAATAATCAGTCCCTTCTCCGATTATTTTAATTGAATTTTTATTTGCTCCAACAGTACCGTCTGCACCCAATCCGTAGAATTTCCCCGTGAATGTCTCCGGATGCTCTACTGTAAACGATTCGTCATATTCAAGACTTGAATTTGTTACATCTTCAATAATTCCAATTGTAAAATGGTTCTTTGGCTTCTCTTTCTTCATTTCATCGAATACCGCTTTAACCATCGCTGGAGTGAATTCCTTTGACGATAAACCATATCTGCCTGATAGAATCTTAGGATATGCCATCCCTAATTCACCTTCGTTATATTTTTCAGATATTGCGTTTACCACGTCAAGATATAATGGATCTCCTGACGATCCCGGTTCTTTTGTTCTGTCAAGAACTGTGATTGTCTTCACAGTTTTTGGTAATGCATCAATAAACTTCTTTATGGAGAATGGTCTGTATAATCTTACTTTCAGCACCCCTGTCTTCTCTTCCTTTGCAGTTAAATAACTTACTGTTTCCTCAACTGCCTCTGCACCTGAACCCATTATTACTATTACTCTCTCTGCATCGGGGGCACCGTGGTACTCATATAATTTATAGCTCCTTCCGGTCAGTTTGGCAAACTTGTCCATCTGAGCCTGTACAATATCTGGACAATTAATATAAAATGGATTAACCGTTTCCCTTCCCTGGAAATAAACATCCGGATTCTGCGCGGTTCCTCTCATAACGGGGTTATCAGGGGTTAATCCTCTTTTCCTGTGAGCTATCACCAGATCATCATCAATCATTGCTCTGATCTCTTCATCTGAAAGGAGGTCTATCTTCATAACTTCGTGTGAGGTTCGGAATCCGTCAAAGAAGTGAATGAAAGGTACTCTCGCTTCCAGTGTTGCCGCCTGTGATATTAGCGCAAAATCCATTACTTCCTGAACCGAGTTGGACGAAAGTAGCGCAAATCCCGTTGATCGGGTTGCCATTACGTCACTGTGATCACCAAATATTGATAATGCCGATGCCGCAATTGACCTTGCTGATACGTGAAAAACCGTTGAGGTTAGTTCACCTGCTATTTTGAACATATTCGGTATCATTAGAAGTAAACCCTGGCTTGCCGTAAAAGTAGTTGTCAATGCTCCGGTCTGCAATGCACCGTGTACACTTCCCGAGGCTCCTCCCTCACTCTGAAGTTCACTTACACTGGGCACTAAACCCCAAATGTTCTTTTTACCTTCTGCTGACCAGGCATCGCACCACTCCCCCATATTTGAGGATGGGGTAATGGGATAAATGGCTATCACTTCATTTGTTCTGTACGCTACATAAGCTGCAGCTTCATTTCCGTCTATTGTTACTTTTATTTTTTCCATTATTTTTTCCGGTTATTAATAAATAATTTTCTGTTTTATCTGCCTTTGATACGCAAAAATTATACCACGAATAATTCCACAAATACCCCTTTTTCTCCTCTTTTTCTTCACTTTTTTTAATTAATGCAAATCGGAAATTCTTTTTTTCTTAATTTCAAGAATTCAGACCCCTCAGATTCACCCCCTGTTTCTCTTAAATTCTCCATTTTTCTTAAAAATTGATGCCTTTTTATGTATATTCCCCCCACTGTTAAAATTTTCTACATCACCTTGCCCAATCCGTATCTATCCCCATTACATAAAATATTTTTCGAAAACAGGTATTGCCTCTTAAGTATATTCTGTTTTCACATTTTCCTCTTCAGAAAACGCACAAGCAAAACGGCAGCGATGACCACCGCAACAATAATTATCAGAATCACTTCACTAATTCCAAGATGCATAAAACCTCCGCTTGATCATTATTCCAAATGCAATTACTTGTTTTTAATTTTCATCCTTCCCGTTTCATCAGCATCAATCATTGCATTAAGCACCATTCCGGGTGTAATATTCCCAACCTCGTGGTGAATACTGTCCTGCGGTGCGCAGGCTTTCTCCGCCGCCTTCATCAGTTCCTCTTTGGTTGCATTCCCTAGCCCGATATCCGATAGAGTAACTGGTAAACCCGTTTCGATGCAGAAAGAATATACGGTATCCATTTCATCAGTGGGCGCCCCTGAAAGGTGAAGTCCTGCAAGCGTGCCGAAAGCCACCTTCTCTCCATGATAATATGCATGCGTCTCTTCCAGTGCGGAAAGCCCGTTATGAATCGCGTGGGCAGCAGCCAGCCCCGAACTCTCGAACCCAATTCCGCTGAGGAGTATATTGGCTTCAACAATCCGGTATAATGCGGGAGTGATGGTTTTATTCTGACAATCCCGTTTAGCGGCAACACCATGCTCCAGAATCATATCGTAACAAAGTTTGGCAAGCGCCAGCCCTGCCATGGAACTTAATCCGCCGCATTCGTTTTTCGACTTGCTTCTTTCGCACGATCTTGCTTCAAACCAGGTCGCAAGCGCGTCCCCCATACCGGCTACAAGAAACCGTACCGGAGCTTCTGCAATCACATTCATATCCGCAAGCACTACCTGTGGATTCATTTTTTGATAAGCCACAGATTCAAACACCCCGTCATCTGTATAAATTACTGCACAACCGCTGCAAGGAGCATCAGTGGAAGCAATTGTTGGTACAATAATCACCGGAATATTCAACCGGTCGGCTACAATCTTTGCGGTATCTATCACCTTCCCGCCTCCAGCGCCGGCAATTATCCCTGCATTATTCCTCATTGCAGTCTGCATTACCCTGTTTATCTCCTTTTCGGAACATTCCCCCTTAAATTTTTCAATATTTATATTGCTTTTCGAATATCCGGCGGAATATTTATCAAGCACCTTTCTCTTTACGGTTGACGATGCAAGAATCAGCCCTTTCTCCCCGAATGAATTCATCATCTCCCCAAGTTCTGCAATCAAACCCTCCCCCTGAATGAATTTCCCTGGAAAAACCGATTTATACACAACTCTGTTTTCAATCATTAGATACCTAAAATTATTGATTATTCTGTTAATCCTTTGTCGTAAGTAACTTCACACCTGACAGAGATTTTTTTCGTTGCTCCGCTATCAGGCTGTTTCTGAGAAATCTATTATAATATTTAATTATATTACAGTTCTGTGAAATAGCAAACCTCCGCAGCAAATTACTCAATCCCCCGTCCATCAACAAACTTTCCCTTCTTATAATCCTTCAGCATTTTTCCAAATGCTCGTTCCTTTTCATGTCTTTCTGCTGCTGTCATCTCGAAGAATTCACGTTCCTTTTCCATCTTTAGATAATTGTCGTAACTCTTCCTGTCAATCACTCCCTCCTCAACAGCTTTAAGAACGGCGCATCCTTTCTCATGTATATGCCTGCAATCGCTGAACCTGCATTCCTTCCCCGTACGGAAAATTTCTCCGAAAGTGATCTCAAGTCCCCCTGCCGCATCTGCAATCCCCACCTCCCTCATTCCGGGAGTGTCAACCAGAATACTCCCGTTTTGTTGTATATGAAGTTCCCGCCGGTTCGTTGTATGCCTTCCCTTTTTCGTTAACTCGCTGATTTCGCTTGTCCTTAAAATTTCCCTCCCTGCCAGATTATTAATAAGTGTGGATTTGCCCACACCGGAAGAGCCCAGTACGCAATAAGTTTTTCCGGCGGAAAGTATTTCCTTCAGTTGACTATAACCACTTTGTGTCAGATTACTGATTGGGAAAACGGGAACATCATTTATCCTTGCCCGTATCTCATCAAGGAGTAAAGTCATTTCCTGCTGATCCCTGAGGTCGGTTTTGCTAATGACAATTACAGGTGTAACCTTTGCCTCATAGCAAATAGTAAGGTATCTTTCAAGCCGGTTGATATTAAAATCCCTGTCAGCCGCTTGTAAGATAAGTGCGCAGTCAATATTTGCGGCAATTATCTGTTGTGTGCCATGTTCCCCCGCCGCTTCTCTTTTAATAACCGAATAACGCGAATAAATCTTATGGATCACCGCAAATCCGGAATCAAAAGTTTTCAGCATAACCCAATCACCCACCGCGGGGAAATCCTCGCGGCTTTTAGCAGAAAAACGTAAATTCCCCGTAACCTCCGCTTCGAACTCACCTTCAGCAGTCAGTACAACATATCTCTCTTTATGTTCTATTGCAACTCTTCCCGGAACGAACTCGCCGTCACTATTCTCATACTTCGATTTTTCAGGCAGGTTATTAAAACCAAGATCTTCAAGAATCATATCACGCTCTACTACAATTCAGCAAATTTTTTAATCTTTTCGGATTAAAACTACAATTTTATTTAAACAGAACCAAATCCAAAAAAACACTTTAAGATTTTATAAGCGTTAAAACGTATACTTCTCAAGAACACAGAATTCAAAAGCCCGGCTTTAGACTAAAACCACCTCTCAAAACCACCTCTTTCCGTCTTCCGTCCTCCCTTTATGTTACAAACGTTATAAACGTTAAAAACGGCCTTCATTCATCCATTCATCCATTCATCCATTCATCCATTCATCCATTCATCCATTCATTCAACTTAATCACCATTAATGACAGCAAAGCGTAATGAGCATTAATGACTCTGAATTATCTCAACTATCTTTTATCCGTTATAAACGTTAAAAACGTTACAAACGTTACAAACGTTATAAACGTTACTTGACCAGCAGCATCTTCTTCATTTCAAACTCCTATTTCACAAGTTCTATTTTTAACGAGTTTATTACTTCCAGTCCATCGCTTTGCCGGTATGAACACCTAACTATGTAAACCCCGCTTGCAAGTCCGCTACCGTTAAATCTGACTTCATGCTTTCCTGCTTCCTGTTCTGCATCCACCAGCTTCCCTACCTCCCTCCCAAGAATGTCATATATCCCTAAAGTTACTTTACTGTTTACCGGTAACTGATAACTGATTACTGTTTCCGGATTAAACGGGTTTGGGTAAGCAGAAAGTAATTGATAGCTATCCGGTGTGCTATTCCCGCTTTCTTCTATAATTGAGGTTGTCGTATCTACGTGAACACCTGTATCTCCTAAAAATATATGCACCCACCCTTCCGGAAAGATTCTATCAGAATGACATCTGCCTGTAAATATGTCATCTGCACCATCTCCATTTACATCTCCTATATTTCCCGAAAATCTCCCCTCCCATTCTTCTTGAGCTCTCCATTTTTTTGTCGGGAATTGTTGAAAATTTCTTGTCCCCAACCAGAGATATGTATCATGTGTTCCAAGTCCGAACATCTTTACCAGCAAATCATTTATTCCGTCTCCGTTTGCGTCTATCTCCTCTGCTATTTCTCTTGTTAAGTATCCATTTGATGTGTTCAGGGTCTTCCATATTGTCGTATCCACCGGATAACCTCCGTTCTTTATCGCTCCTTTGTGCCAGTATGGATCTCCCACATACTTCGAAATCAAATCCACTTTCCCGTCTCTGTTTATATCTTTGATGAAAACGAAACTACGTAGCATCTCTATCTGATATTGGTCCCATATTGTCCTGAATTCCTGAGATGGGGTTGTTATATCCCAATCCGAATTACCAAGAAATATTTTCTTAAATGCTGATTCGGAGTAACCGCCTGAATTTTTTTTATCCCCGGAAATGATAATATCTGCCAATCCATCATTATTGATATCTATTGAATGTAGGCTATGAGATTTGTCTCTTTCTATAGAATTCCCCGCTGTTGTCTTAAATGGTATTGTGTCTATATATCCGTTCTCTATTTTATAGAAGTACATAGTTCCCCATTGTGAACTGCTGAATGGTGTGTTTGGGTCATAACAGGCTAGTTCTTCAATCCCGTCTCCGTTAAAATCTTTTATTAGCGTTACACCCAATCCCCATTCTTTTGAAGCTCCATCTGGGCTATTCACAATCTGATCTGGGATACTATCCAATACCGGTCCACAGTAATATACATGAAGCATAGCCCAATAAGTCAAGGGAGGTTCGAATATTCTTGTCATCGCAACTATTATGTCTTTATACCCATCCCGGTTGATGTCTTTGACTATTATTTTTTTTGGACCGTATGTTATTGCGTATGGAA